>Ga0066652_100000007_pt1 | contig 454694 bp, 380 predicted proteins | sample GraSoiAngelo_101_FD_71413 | JGI IMG/M metagenome (GOLD analysis project Ga0066652, IMG submission 71413) | Grasslands soil microbial communities from the Angelo Coastal Reserve, California, USA - 14_0903_02_30cm | ecosystem: Environmental > Terrestrial > Soil > Grasslands | place: USA... | reverse complement strand
CGCATTTACTTCATCATAATTTCCTTTTTTAATTTCTTCTCTCATCTCTGCAATCAATTCTTTATTTACCTCCGAAAAATTATTAACGAAGTTTAACGGGTTTTGAATTTCATGCGCAATGCCTGCAGTGAGTTCACCAAGGCTTGCCATTTTTTCTGAGTGGATAAGTTGCGATTGAGTGGATTTAAGTTCGGAAAGCATTTTTTCAGCTAAAATTTTTTGCGAATTGATCTCTTCTTTTTGATGACGCAACAAGGCATTCGCATTTTGTTTCTGCCTGTTATTGCGGTAGAGAAAAAATGCGATCAAAAGGAACACAGCTAAACCAGCCAGCAATCCATATTGCTTTGCACGATTTTGATATGCAGCCTGTGTTGCATCCAATTCGTACTGTCGTTCCTCTTCATCAAATGCTGCCAGGTTTTGAATGCTGTTCAGGTTGCCAAAACTGTTCGTTTTTTGTATAGCCGCCAGGGCCATTTTCTCGTATTGAAGTGCAAGTGCCAGGTTGCTTTTTTCATATACTGCAGACAAAAAAAGGCTTACTTCAGCAATTGGAATGCCGCCGCTGCTTTTTTGTGCATCGGCAAGTGCCCTTTGTGCATAATAGATACAGGAATCACGCTGCCCTGCCCGTTGATATATCTCAGCGATTTCAAGGTTTGCTTTATAATTAAAAAAATATTGGTCTCTTGCATAACCAGCCAACAGGCCTTGTTGATAATAATTGAGCGCAAGCTGTACATTTCCTTTGTCTGATTGGATCCGGGCAAGTGTTATTGAATTGGAGCTACTCATAAATTCCGCACCATAACGTTTCATATTTTTATCTGCCATCAGGCTGTAATACAAGGCAGAATCCGGTTGATTCATTGAATAATATGCCCTTGCCAGATGTACTTCTGAAGACACCGCCATGGAATAATTATGCAATGAGTCGAAGATCTGCTTAGCCTGTTTATGATAAAACAATGATCTCGGGAAATCATTAGTATTCCTGTATATCACGCCGAGCCTGTTAAATACTTCCCCCCGGCCGATCGTAAAATTGTATTTCTCCGCAATTCGCAAGGCTTTCAATTCCAGTTCGAGGGCTCTTGCATGATTGCTTGCCAGGGAAAGTGCATACCCCATCATCAAAAGTGATCTGAATTCCCCTTCATGAAATTGTATTTTCCGTGACAGCATCAATGCCTTCTGGGCATATAATAAGGCGGAGTCAACATTAGAGAACTTATATTGGTCAACCAGTTCTACCATTGACAGGACATTACTTGTATCGATCTTGCTTATGGAAAGTTCCTGCTTCAAGCTGTCGATGATGGCTTTCTGATTGTCCTGTGCAAAGACCGGCTGTGCGAAAGACCATAAAAGTAACAGACCTATCAGTTTTTTCATTATCCAATGGGTTTAAAGGGTAATTGTATAATAAATCCGCTTCCCTCGCCTTCTTTCGTTTCCACTTTCAACTCTCCATCATGTGCTTTTACAATATCATAACTCAATGATAAGCCCAATCCTGTTCCTTGTCCTGTTGGTTTGGTTGTAAAGAATGGTTGAAATATTTTATCTAAAACTTTTTGAGGGATACCAGTACCGTTATCTTTTACGGATACTTCAATCCGATAGCTATCGGATTTATCTTTTAATTTTTTAGTGCTTACTGAAACAACAGGTTCATATCCATCTGGCTGTAGTTTCTTCCTTTCATTTACAGCATAAAAAGCATTTGTAATAAGATTGAGCACAACACGGCCAATATCTTGTGGAATAACTTTTATCAAACCAATCGTTTCATCATAATCAGTTTTGGTAGCAGCATTAAATGTTTTATCCTTTGCCCGAAGACCGTGATAGGCTAATCTTAAATATTCATCTGCGAGTGCATTAATATCTGTAAGTTCTTTTTGTCCGCTGCTGGTGCGGCTGTGTTGAAGCATCCCTTTTACAATATCACCGGCACGTTTGCCATGATGATTTATTTTTTCCAGGTTTTGTTTTAGATCCTGTGCTATTTGTTTTGCATCTTCTAAATTTCCTTTATCTATTTCTTCATTCATCTCATCCACCAGCTCAGTACTTACATCAGAAAAATTGTTGACGAAATTCAACGGATTTTGTATTTCATGAGCAATGCCTGCTGTAAGTTCTCCCAGCGAAGCCATTTTTTCTGATTGGATCAATTGAGCCTGTGCTGCTTTTAATTCCTCCAGTGATTTTTGTAAGGCAGTATTTGTTTCTTCGATGGCTTTTCTTTTCTGTTCCAGTTCTTCAATGGTTTCTTCTAATAAGATGGCAGTAGTTCTTTTTACTTTTTCTGTTCTGTCGAGTTTGAATGCAGTTATCTCTAATTCTTTATCAGCATCCTTTAATGATTTTGTAATAGCATTTTTTTGTTCAGCAGTCAGGTTCTCGCCCTGCTGAATAACATTTAATATGCTTTGTAAATGCTGGTTCATTTTATTTTTCTTTTAATGCTACACAACAAGTGGTCAAATTATGCATCTCTAAATTTCCGCCAGTAGCTCTTGCCAGTTCTGCATTGGAGAACATACCAAGCATTGGCACATTCCATACTTTTTTAATGCCTTCAATTTCCTGTGACATCAATGGCCCTAATGAAAGAATTCTTCCGGCGCAACTGAAAACCACCAACGCATCCGCTTCTGGCATTTGTGTTGCCTTCAGATTTTCCACGCCTTTAATTACTTTATCCATCACATCAAAATCAGGAGGAAGGGAGAATCGAACTTTTGATCCCTGTGGCACCGATCCACTACAATAAAAAGAACGGTCGCTCCAGTCTATAACCAATCCGGGACGCATTACAGGATCTCCCTTTTCCCGTTGCAATTGCAAAGGAAAATTGGCGGCTATTTCCAATAGTAGTCCTTCATTATCCGGTGATACGTTTTCAAGACCGCCATATTTTGTAGTAATATCAAGTACGGCCGTGTCATCGACAGTATAAACATGGTTGCCTGTACTTTTGGTTACCGTTCTTACAGTGCCTACCGCTCTCCAACCACATGTAGCCACTCCCTTGATCATTATCTTATCTTCATCCAGGGCAATACATACCAACCCCCGTGAACTTTGTTGCCCATTGGTAAATACAAACTGATCAGAAAAAGTAAAATCATCCCCTGCCATACATCCGTACACATTTACATCTTTGCCAACTACATCTTCAAAACCGAACAATAATCCTTCTGCGTCCGTTTCCATGTTACTACCGGCAATAAAAAAAGCTGGTGTTGAAAATTTCTCTTTTGCTTTACGTGCAACAGCATTTGTTATTTCCCTGTAATTTTTTTCGGGATACTCTTCAAAATAAATTTGAAAATAATTTTTATTAATGTTGAGTAAAAGAATTGTTACAGAACCTTTTTCTGTTTCTTCATCAATAAACTCTCCATTTGTGGTACAGCCGAAAACAGCAATACCCGCATCATCTAACAATTTGCAAATAGCCTTGTGATCCTGTTTGATGGATATAAATACAATGGCCAATGTGGGGATATAACCATCGGCCATGCTTTGCTGCAATGCATTCTTAATTTCTTCTGTTGAATTTCCTTTTATTGATTTTGCTTTCATCACATATTTTATTTTCGAAAATTAATTTTCAACTGCCCCAATTATCATCGTTACTCCGCCTGTTGCAAAATTTGCAAGATCTGCAGCAGTAGCTTGTCCTTCGGGTGAACCCATTGATTGCTGCATTTCAGCTGGGCCTGTAAAATACAATTCTGCCATACGGTAAAACGCAGGCTTTCCTCCATCGGGAGCTGGTAGAAATTTTGTTAGTTCCATTTTATCAACTCCTTTCATACTTAACGCAAGGGGAGTATGTGTCTCTGCATAATATTTTTCAAACACATCAACGTCGGTAGGATGTCCGTACAATACTGTTGCTTTAATCATATAGTTTAATTTATAAATTTTAAAAACGTTTTTTATTTTTCTTTTAATGCAAGCCAGCAACAGGTCATGTTATGAAATTCATTGCTGCCTCCTGTAGCTTTTCCAAATTCTCCATAACAAAAGAACCCGGCCATAGGGGCATTAAAATTTTTCTTTATGCCCTCAATTTCTTCTCCTATCAGCGGACCAAATGCGCCAAGCCTGCCCATGCAAGAGAACATGACCAATGCATCTGCTTCAGGTATTTCTGTTTTCATTATTCGTTCCGCATCCTTACTTACAGTTTCTACTACTTCAAAATCCGGCGGTAGTGTAAACCTGATCTTATCTCCCTTCTCTACTTGTCCATTCATCAAAATTGATTTGTTATCCCAACTGAAAACTGCACTCGAACGTAACACAGGCTCACCTTCGCTTCTTAACAAACTAAATACAGTGGAAGCAGGATTAAAGGTTTCTGCTTCTTCTTTAGTTAATTGAAGTCCCAAATATTTCAGCACCACTTCCAATGCCGGTTGATCGTCTATGGTTAGAATCCACTGTCCATTACTTTTTGTAATTGTCTTCTCTGTTCCTATTGCTTTCCAACCAGAAGCAGCCAATCCCTTTACTATTATTTTATCGGCATTCAATACCAGCATCATTATCCCTGTTCCTTCTGATTGGTTATTAGTGAATACAAAAGTTTGAGTAAATCTTGCATCATCACCGGCCGCCCCGCCCCATATTGATGCGTTTTTACCGACAATTTTTTCGAGTTGCCTGATAATAGTTTCAGCTTCTATTAATCCTTCGGGAATTTTCTGGCTATATGAAATTATAATACTAGGATTTTTAAATGCTTCCAGTGCTTTTGTTCCCATTGCAGAAGTAATTGCAGCAAGACTATTTTTTTCATATTTTTCTACCAGGATCGTGAAGTCTGATTTTTTTATATCGAGTAACAGAACTGCTATTGATCCTTTGCCAATATCTCCATCTGTAAACTCACCGCATGAAGTTGCTCCGAAAATGCTGATTCCCTTGGCATCTAATAATTCAGAAACAGCATTCCTGTCCTGTGCAACAGATATAAATACAAATGCCAGTGTTGGTTGGTAACCATCTGCCATGCTTTGTTCCAAACCCGTTTTAAATTCTGCAATGGAGTTTGCTTTGATTGATTTTGCTTTCATGATATTTATTTTGACGGATTATTTAAAACGATTTTCAAAAACAAATCATTACTGTCCTGCAGGAGGCATCAATCCTAATTGCGTCATAAAGTCAAGGTTGTCGAAGAAATCTCTTTCTTCAGCGATTTTTCCGTTTGACATCCTTACTAATGTAGTACCGTCAATACTAACTGGTTTTCCGGTGGCAGGTATGCCAAAAAATACACCAGTATGTGTTCCTTTAAAGTTCCAGTATTTAACCAGTTTATCTCCCTGGCCAAAAATATCTTTGATGGTAAACTTGATATTCGAGAAACCCGTTAGAAAATTTCCGTAGTAAGCCCTTGAACTGTCAATACCGACAATATCCGCTGGGCTGGCATGCATCACCACATCTTTTGTAAAATTTGAATCATTGAACATGTCCAGTTTTCCTTTGTTCATGATCTCATCCCATACATGTGAATACGCTTTGATATTAGCTTCTGAAGGATCTGGTTTTTTTTCTTCAGTAGTTGCACATCCTGCAAATAATACGATCATTACGGCAAAAGAAGAAAGAACGGTGGTGGTGAGTTTTAAGGCTTGTTTCATTTTTTTGTTTTAGTATTTATTTATGTTGTTTGTTCTGCAAGTAGTTCCATATTCGTGGTGGTAGATTTAAATAATAGTTTACTTCAGTCCAGTTCGGACTAAATGGTTCAGCTCGTTTTCATGATTCTTTCAAATCGGAGGGGAGAGATTGAAACGTCGGTGGTTTTTTACGAGACGGGGATTATGCCCTGAATTTAGTCAAAACAATTTGATTTGCAGTACTATTACAGTATTTTAAAATTACAAATTAGGTGTCTCAGGCCGGGCTTACTTTTTTACTCTTTACATGTATAAAATACTGGCTCAGCCGGTTTTATTCCGGGTAAATATGTTATGAATTGCTTAAACCAAATTCTATCTTTAGGGTCTGTAAGACATCTCTCCCAAAAATCCCAAAACCATAGCTATGGACAGAAGAGATTTTCTGACTGCTAACCGCAAAAAAAAATCGAAAGGTTTGACGCAGAATGCGCAGCCTGTTTCATCCCGCCAGGTCACAAGTGGCATTAATCCCTATACCGGTCCCTGGACTGATAGCGAAATAATTCACCTGCTAAAGCGAACTATGTATGGCGCCAAAAGGAGTGATATCACTTATTTTCGAACCCGTTCTGTTAGCCAGGCTGTGGATGAATTATTGACTCCAACTGCTCCGCAACCTGCACCACCGATAAAGGAATACGCAACTTCAACTACACCGGGTGTTGTTCCTGATGGCAATATTGCACAGGGTACTACCTGGATAAATGATTTAAACAGTGATGGCACTGTTCAAAGTCAGCGCAGGGGCAGTTATAAAAAATGGATGACAGGGAACATGATAAACCAGGACAGGAGTATCAGGGAAAAACTGGTCATTTTCTGGGTCGACCATTTTGGAAATGAATCAGCAGATGTAGGTAATGCCAACTGGATATATACACAACATGCATTGATCAGGCAATATGCATTGGGTAATTTCAAGACTTTGGTTGATACGATAACGAAAGATGTATCTATGCTTCGTTACCTGAATGGCTATTTGAATCTGGCGACGGCACCGGATGAAAACTATGCACGGGAACTGATGGAACTCTTTACAGTTGGCAAAGGACCCGGCTCTGCCTATACAGAAAATGATGTAAAGGAAGCAGCAAAGGTGTTGACCGGCTGGCAGGTAAACGGAACAACATACACATCCTTCTTTAATGCAAACCGGCATTCAGCAGCTAATAAAACTTTTTCTTCTTTTTTTAATAATACAGTAATAACCGGCAGAACAGGAGCCACAGCAGGACAATTAGAATTGACCGATCTGCTGAATATGATCTTTGCGCAGCAGGAAGTTGCAAAATTTATTGTCAGGAAATTCTATCGCTTCTTTGTTTACTATGCAATCGACTCTACAGTAGAAGCAAATGTGATAACACCGCTTGCAGATATTTTCCGGAGCAACAATTATGAGATCAAGCCAGTGCTATCTGCATTATTCAAGAGTGAACATTTCTTTGATAAGCTGAGCCAGGGTTGTTATATAAAATCACCGGCCGATCATATCATTGGTTCATTACGCGAAATGAATGCACAGTTCCCCCCGCTTACTGATTGGGATACCAATTATGGTATGTGGAATTTCTTTTATTCCAGTATGGTGAATACAGGACAGAACCTGCATGATCCACCAAATGTATCGGGCTTACCTGCTTATTACCAGGAGCCTTCATTTCATGAAATATGGATCAATGCAGATTCATTGCCAAAACGAAACCAGTTTACAGATACAATGGTGAATACTGGTTTTACGAGAAATGGTATTCGTGTAAGGTTTGACTTTGTTCCCTATGTTTCTACATTTTATAACCCCGGCAATCCAAATGATCTGCTGGATGAGGCTCTTCGGCTGGTGTATAGAAGTGAAGTAACCAACGAAACAAAGAAACAGATAAAGACACAAATATTGTTGAGCAATCAGCAATGGGATTATTATTGGACCAATGCATGGATGGCTTACCAGGCCAGCCCGACCACAGCCAATTTTAATGTGATCAATACAAGGTTGCGTCAGTTGTTCCAGTATTTGTTTAACCTGGCAGAATATCAATTAGCATAACATCAACTCATCTTAATCTTTTTATTAATGAAAAGAAGAGATTTTTTAAGAAGCAGTATCCCGGCAGCAACAGTATTACCCGCTGTCATTAATGGATATTCTGTAAAAGCATTTACGGCCAGTTCACCATTAGTGCAGGCATTGATGCAGTCAACTACAGAAACTGATCATGTGTTGGTGATCGTGCAATTGTCGGGTGGTAATGATGGATTGAACATGGTAATTCCTATTTCAAACTATGTTAATTATTTCAATGCCCGCAATAATGTGGCTATTGCACAGAGTAGTATTCTTTCTCTCACAGGAGTAAGCACAACAGGTTTACACCCTGCTATGACAGGTGCACAAAATCTGTTCAATAATGGATTGATGAAAGTGATTCAGTCAGTAGGTTATCCGCAACCCAATTTTTCCCATTTCCGCGCAACAGATATATGGATGAGTGCAAGTAATAGCACACAGGATGTATTTAGCGGTTGGGCAGGTCGTTATCTCGATTATGAATACCAGGATTTTCCTGGTTCATATCCGAATGTAAATATGCCTGATCCATTGGCCATACAAATAGGAAGTACGACTACACTTACTACACAAGGGCCGGTTGTAAATATGGCAATGAGTATTACTAATCCTACTACATTTTACAATCTTGTAAATAATACAACGGATCCTGTACCTGCTACACCAGCAGGTAAGGAGTTAGCTTTTTTAAGATTGGTAACACAACAAACACAAAAATATTCAACTGTAATACAGGGTGCAGCCAATAGAATTACTGCACAAAATCCTTATCCAGCCAATAATAGTCTTGCCGATCAGTTAAGAATTGTTGCAAGATTAATAGCAGGTGGACTGAAGACAAGAATTTACATGGTAAGCTTTGGTGGTTTTGATACACACTCCGTGCAGGTAAATGCTGCCGATCATAATACCGGCTCACATGCTACATTATTACAACGGGTTTCTGATGCGATCAAAGCATTCCAGGATGATCTGCGGTTTTTGCAGGTTGACAACCGTGTGATGGGATTAACTTATAGCGAATTTGGAAGAAGAATAAAATCTAATTCAAGTACGGGTACAGACCATGGTGCCGCAGCGCCAATGTTTGTGTTTGGTAAAAATGTGGATCCGGGATTGTTGGGCGACAACCCGAATATTCCTGCTAATGCATCAGTGAATGATAATATCCCGATGCAATATGATTTCCGCAGTATCTATTCAACCATATTGGAAAAATGGTTCTGCCTTGACAAAACTGTTGTAAGCGGTTTATTCCCGCCAAATGTAAATACACAATTACAATCATTACCATTGATAAAGGCTTCTGCAACCTGCTCGGGAGGCAGTACTTCAACAACATGGCCCAATTCATTAGGTACTGAAGGTATAATTACAAATGATCCAAATCCGTTTACAGCCACCACGAGAATTTCTTTCCGTACTGCAGGTGGGCATACATTGATCCAGGTAATAGACACAATGGGCCGGATGGTTAAGACTTTATTGGAGGTTGATTATCCTGCCGCAGGACAGTATTATGTAGATTTTAATTCCGAAACATTACCGCCGGGAGTATACTATGCAAGATTCCAGAATGGAATAGTTCAGAAAGTAAGGCCAATGTTGAAGGTAAGATAAACCCCCTGTCCCCCTAAAGGGGAGACTTAAGAAGATAAACTCTAATTTATAATATAGCCTCGCAAAAAGCGGGGCTTAACTTTTTTAAGCGGTTGAATTTAAAAATCACATTTGATCAAAGTTCCTCCGCCGCGGCGGAGGACAGGGGGTTAATCACTCGTTCTTCCACCAGCATTTATCCAATCAGTAATTTTTTGTTTATCGATAGTGGTAAGTTGACCGCCTTGAGGCATAAATGAAGGATTGCCATCAACAGCCCTTGCTTTTATTCTGTCTTTATTGGCTACAATCCTTGAGTCAGCATCCCAATTCATTCCCCCATCCATTCCTCCATTCAGGTGACAAGGCCCGCAATAACCATTGATAAGCTGTTTTACAAGATTATATTTCGGGCCATAATTTAAAATAGAAGTTTGTGTAGTGTCTGTACAGCCTTTCTGGTTTTTTACCGTAATGATATAATTGCCGGGAGCAAGATTGGTAAAAAATCGTGAAGCCTGGAATGCACCATTGTTTAGTTGATATTGAATAGTATCACCCATTGGTGCTGTTATCGTTATTGTTCCGTTATTGCCGGTACCTACTGATTCTGTTTTATTAAACTCAATTACTCCGTTACAAGGATCAGGTGTATCTGTTTTCTTACAGGAACCGGCGAGCATTACGAAAGCACTAAATAAACAAATCAGATTCAGGTTTTTTTTCATAATGTTCATTTCAGTTACTTGTCTTGACAGGGTTTGAGTAACAAGGTTTATTATTACAAGATAAATAATTGTACAGAAAATCCTTAGTATCCAGCAATTGATATATTTCTCATTGTAATTACAATTTAATTATATGTAACTATGTTGCAATTTTATTATATTGCGCCAGAATGAGGAATCGTCCTTTCATATTGTATTGCACTGCATTTTTTTTAATGGTGGTTTTTTCTTTGAAAACAGGGACAGGATTACTGCTGCACAACCTTATTCATAAATCAACGGCTGGCTCCAAGGTTCCGGGAAAGGAAAATGAGAAAAAGAATGAATTCAGTTATACCTGCAATTGCATAGATAATTTCCTGATACCTTTTGATGAAGCATGCGAGCCATTTTATTTGCACCCGGTTTTAGCACTTACAACTCAGTACATATTTAATGATGATCCATTTCCTTTACGTACACCTGGTTATTCTTCTCTTCGTGGACCTCCTGCCTGTCCGATACAATATCTGTAATATTCACCCTGCATGTATAAACGGGTGATTGAGTTAATTCAATTTTCTTAATTACGAAATCATGTAAGAATGATTTTTAATTTATGTGGGTATGAGATCACAAAGTATTTTTTTTACAACTCTCCTGTTATTGACAATAACTGAGATCAGCTCGGGCCAGGTTTCAAGCGACAGTACATCGAGGGACTCTTTATTGCTAAAGCAGATAGAGGAACAGATGCAGGCGAATCCATCTGTTATAACACCCCAGCCGCAAAGCAGCTTGTCTTTTAATCCTGATATAGGAGTGATTGGAGATTTCAGAGGGTCATACATCAGTAAGGGAACAAAAAACTTTAATTTTTTTCTTAATGAAACTGAAGTTTCATTACAAGCAGCTGTAGATCCTTATGCAAGGGCTGATTTCTTTCTTTCATTCAGCAGAGATCCGGAAACAGGGAAATATGGTGTGGAAGTAGAAGAAGGATATCTTACAACTTTATCACTGCCTGCCAGGCTGCAATTAAAAGCCGGAAGATTCAGAAGCGCTGTTGGAAGATTAAATACGGTGCATCCACATGCACTTCCTTTTATTGATATGCCAAATGCTTTCGTTAATTATTTTGGCGAGGAAGGGCTGAAAGATGAAGGGCTATCGTTAAGCTGGTTATTGCCTACAAAACCTTTTTACCAGGAGCTTATTTTCCAAACTACATCGGGTTATTCAGAATCGCCGGCCTTTACACGCAGTGCAGGAAACCGCATGATGTATGTGAGTCATCTGAAGAATTTTTTTACATTGAATGATAATACGACACTCGAACTAGGGCTTTCCGGAATTTCAGGACCTAATGACTCTGCAAGAGTTACTAATATAGCTGCCGCCGATATTACTTATAAATGGAAACCGATAAAGTTGAATACTTATCATTCTCTTACCTGGCAAAGCGAGTTTTATTTCAGTCATGCAAATCTTATGAATAATTTTTCCATTAATTCATTTGGCATGTATTCGTTTCTCCAGTATCAATTAGCAAAGCGGTGGTTCCTGACGGGGCGATATGATTATTCCCAAAAGCCATATGATAAAATGTTTAAAGAAAATGCAGTTTCAGTTACGGCCGGTTGGTATGCAACAGAGTTTTCAAAAATTGAATTTGAAACCAAGACTACTGATGATAATAATGGTAAAAGATTTTACCAGGCCTGGTTACGCTGGATTTTTGTAATTGGTGCACACGGAGCACATCAGTATTAATAAAACAATTAATTAAATAAAATGAATATAAAATCAATTTTAGTAATTACCCTTATCACTGGCGGTATTACATTACATGCCGGAACTATCAAAGTGGTTACCACCACTACCGATATGAAGAGTATTGCAGAATTCGTAGGTGGCAAAAATGTTTCGGTTTCATCTATTGCAACAGGATATCAGAATCCGCATTTTGTAGATCCCAAACCTAGCTATATAATTAGTTTGACAAAGGCTGATTTGTTTGTAACGGTGGGTCTTGATCTTGAAACCGGTTGGTCACCGCAACTGCTTTCAAGTTCACGGAATACAAAAATCCAAAAAGGCGCCGATGGTTATGTTGATGCATCCATGGGAGTTACATTATACCAGGTTCCATCTTCAGTAAATAAAGCAGAAGGTGATATTCATATTTACGGTAACCCGCATTACTGGCTTGATCCGCTGAATGGGAAAGTGATCGCAAGAAATATTGCTAACGGTCTTGAAAGGGTTGATCCATCTAATAAGCCAATGTATGAAACCAATTTAAAAATCTTCTCAGCAAGAATAGATTCGATGATGAAAATATGGCAGGCAAAAATGGCTCCTTATAAAGGTTCAAAGATCATCGCTTATCATAACGAGTGGGTATATTTTGAAACCCGGTTTGGTTTAAAGATCGTTGATTTTATGGAACCAAAACCCGGAATACCACCTCCGCCGTCGCAATTGGTAAAAGTGATCAACGAAGTAAAATCAAATAGTATTAAAGTGATAATTTCATCACCCTATTTCACCACCTCATCATCAGATGTGGTAGTAAAACAAACAGGGGTGAAACAACTGACACTGGCAACCTCAGTGGGCGCATTCGATACTATTAAAAACTATTTTGATTTATTTGACTATAACCTGAATCAGCTAACTCCGGTTTTAAAATAATTTTTTTAAAAAATAATACATAAGTCATGTTTGAAATGTTTCAATTGCCATTTATGGTGCAGGCTTTTGCCGCAGCTGTAATTACCGGAGTTTTATTATCGTTCTTAGGTGTGCATGTGGTAGGCAGGGGGATTGTATTTGTAGATCTGGCATTGGGCCAGATATCTTCTTTAGGTGTTGCCTTTGCAACATTCATTGGTACTGGTATGACTTCCATTCCGCTTATTTTTACATTGGCCGGAGCTTTGTTGATGTCGTTTATCAATATTCGCGATAAGCGTTTAAAACAGGAAGCTATTATCGGCATATTGTATGCGTTTGCTTCGGCACTCACGGTCCTGTTGATTTCTAAAACGCCACATGGCGATTCTGATATCCAGGAAGTGCTCTTCGGAAATATTTTATCTGTAGAGTGGAATAAAATTTATGAAATAGGTATTGTGTTCGGGGCCATTGCTCTGCTGCAATTAGTTTTTTTCAAAAAGTTCTTTTCGCTGACCCGGTCATTTGAAAATGGAGAAAACCACCTGATCGGGATATTTAATGTATGGAATTTTTTATTTTATATTTCTATTGGCCTGGCTATTGTTTATGCTGTTAAGATCAATGGAGTTATTCCTGTTTTTTCATTCCTGATCATTCCGGCTGTTTCAGCCATCATGCTTTCAAAAAGAAATATTGCTATTTTTATTCTTGCATCGTTGATCAGCATACTCGCAAGTTTCTTTGGGTTAAATTTTTCCTTTCATTACGATTTTCCGGCTGGCTCATCTATAGTTGCTGTACTGGGCGGTATTTTCATCCTGTCTTCTGTTTATAAAATTTTACAAGGGTTAACCAGAAAAAAAATAGATTAACTTGTAGTATGGAAATCAGCCTAAACACGCCGGCATTATTATTTCCGGCAATCAGTCTTTTGTTGCTGGCCTATACGAATCGTTTTATTACACTGGCCAACCTTACACGTAAATTACACGATGAGTATATCAAGGGCCAGAAAAACAGGATACTTGTTATACAAATAAAAAATCTCAGGGCAAGAATTAACCTGATCCGTTACATGCAAGGGCTTGGTGTGTTTAGTTTTTTATTATGTGTTGTTTGTATGTACCTTATTTATAGCCAGAACCAGGCTGCCGCAAGGATTATTTTTGGTTTGAGCCTGGTAAGCCTTGGAAGTTCATTGTTTATTTCTTTGGTCGAGATAATTAAAAGCACAAATGCAATTGAACTGGAACTGAGCGATGTGGAGGAACTGGAGAAATCAAATTTTTTTAAAGATATTTTGCATACAGATGAAAAAAAGAATGATTAACATAAAAAGTATTAGTGAGTCAGTTATAATTGTATTTGTCTTCATACTGCTATTGTCATGCTCCAAAACAAAAGGAAGTGGTGGGAGTGATGATGATGACCATCATATAGATGAAAATGACACCACGTATCCTGTTATAAGGATTGACAATCCACTGGACAACCAGGTATATACAAGTGGTGATACAATTAAGATAGAAGGACTGATCACAGATAACGGTTTATATCATGGTAAAATAAAAATAGTAAACGACCTGAATGGTTTGTTAGTTAATGAACAACTATACGAAACACATTTTTATACTTCTTTCAATTTCAGCTTTAAGCATAAAACATCTGTAACGGTGCCAACCGATTATACAATAACGGTGGAATATGAAGATCATGGATTAAATATGTCTACTCAATCAAGAAAGGTTAAAGTGAATCCCTGATGCTAAGCAATAGCAACCGGTCTCAATTTTCTTTCACCGATCTGCTGACGCCACATTGCATAGTACAATCCTTTTTCTTCCAGCAAAGATTCATGTGTGCCTGTTTCAACCACATCGCCTTTTTCTAATACATAAATGCGGTCGGCATGCATGATGGTACTAAGCCGGTGAGCAATCAAAATAGATATCTGGTTTTTTTGTGCAGATATATCACGAATGGTGTGAGTGATCTCTTCTTCCGTTAATGAATCCAGTGATGAAGTTGCTTCATCAAAGATGAGTAGCTTAGGTTTGCGCAGCAAAGCCCTTGCGATAGACAATCTTTGTTTTTCGCCACCAGATAATTTCAATCCACCTTCACCGATCATTGTTTCCAATCCTTTTTCTGCACGGAGCAACAGGTTCTGGCAACTGGCTTTTTTCAGTACATCATTTAGCTCATCATCAGTTGCAGAAGGGTTTACAAATATCAGGTTCTCTTTTATGGTACCAGAAAATAATTGTGTATCCTGTGTTACAAACCCGATCTGGTTGCGTAGATCTTCAAAATCAATTTCATTTTCATCAAGTCTATTATAAAAAATATTGCCTGATTGCGGACGATATAAACCTACCAGCAATTTCATCAATGTTGTTTTACCTGAACCGGATGGGCCAACAAATGCAATCGTCTCACCAAGCTTAACAGTGAAATCAATATCATTGATGGCATTTTGATTAGCAGTTTGATGTTTGAAGCCAACATTCCTGAACTCTAACAACTCAATTCCTCCCAGGTGTTTTGGATTGGCGGGTTTGGATTCTGGTTTTTTTGTCATCAGCTTCTCAAAATTCTCCAATGAAGCCTGTGCCTCACGATAGGTAAGGATGATATTGCCGATCTCCTGTAGAGGACCAAATACAAAAAAGGAGAATATCTGCATAGTTGCAAGTTCCCATGGTTGCATGATCTTACCGAATATCATCCACATCAGCATAAATAAAATTATCTGGCGAAGTGTATTTACAAAAGTACCCTGCACAAAGCTGATGCTTCTAAGTCGTTTTACTTTTTTCAATTCCAACCCCAGTATTTTAAATGTGTTCTTATTAAGCCGGGTAATTTCCTGGCGGGTAAGCCCAAGACTTTTTACCAACTCAATATTCCGTAATGATTCAGTTGTAGAACCAGCCAATGAAGTAGTTTCTGCTACAATTACTTTTTGAACTGTTTTTATTTTTTTACTCAACAGGTTAGAAATAATGGTAAGTAAAAAAATACCGCCGAAATAGATCAAAGGCAGCGACCAGTGAATGCGATAGGCAAAAATGGCAACGAAAAGAATTCCTATGATCACCGGGAATAATACATTTACAAATGAAGCAACAAATTTTTCAGTATCAATTCTTACTTTTTGAAGAATACCGAGTGTTTCGCCACTTCGCTGATCTTCAAAATCCTGGTAAGGTAAACCCATTGCATGTTGTAATCCTTCTGTAAAAACGGTAGCGCCGAATTTTTGAGTAACAAGATTTAAAAAATAATCCTGGAATGCTTTTGCAATACGGCTCACCATAGCCACACCTATTGATGCACCAAGAAGTGTTAATACAGGTCCTGCAAACCCCCACCAAAAAGGCTGATAATCTGCGCTGTTATCATGATATTTATAACCGAGGTCTATTAGTTTACCAAATATGATGGGATCGATCAATGAGAAACCTATATTGACTGCTGCCAAAAAGAGAACCAATGCTACGAGTCCTTTATAAGGTTTGAGATATTTCGTCAGTATTTTCATATAAAATTATTCGTTGGTCTGTTGAGGATTTATTTACCTGTCAAACATCGGGCAAGTTCGTGAAAAAATGCCAACTTAGCAGGCTTACAGTTTTATTTATCAACCACATGGCAAAAGTACTTGTTGACCTGCACCGTATTGGTGGCAATAAATATAATGGACTATATCATTTTTGTGAACAACTGGGCAGGCATCTTGTCACAGCTCTGGCTTCCAGTACTGAATTGTTTTATTATGTGCCGGAAAAACAGTTTAATTTTTTTGGACCACAGGTAAAATATGTAAAACAAAAGAGCATCGATAAGTTCTATCGTTTTGGCACTTCACAGTTTGATGTTTGGCATATTGCTACAACAATTTCATGGTACCGGCCCTTTAACCGAAAGACAAAAACTATTTTCACCATTCATGATTTGAATTTTTTGAATGAAGAAGAATATTCTGCTTCTTCTAAAAAGAAATACCTGCACCTGATACAACAACGGGTAGACCGGGCTCATCATCTTACATTTATTTCTGAATTTGCAAAAAAGCAAGCGCAGGAAAATTTAAATCTTGACAATAAACCCGGAACAGTAATTTACAATGGCTGTAATATGCCTTCTGATTTGAATTTTTCAGAACTCCTGGTAAAACCACAACGATCTTTTCTTTTTACGATCGGTCAATTGCATTCAAGAAAAAATTTTCATGTATTGCCTGCATTGCTGGTTGGTAATGATCATGAGCTGGTGATTGCGGGATTGAATGATTTTTCATACACACAAAAAGTACTGGCTGAAGCTAAAAGACATGGTGTTGAATCAAGAGTAAAATTGGTTGGTGCAATAGCCGATTCGGAAAAATTCTGGTATTATAAAAATTGCCTGGCATTTGTTTTTCCAAGTATTGGCGAAGGCTTTGGATTGCCGGTGCTGGAAGCTATGCAGTTTGGTAAACCTGTTTTTCTTTCAACACATACAAGTCTGCCAGAAGTAGGAGGGGACGCTGCTTTTTATTTTAATGACTTCAATGCTGAAACGATGCAGGCAGTATTTGAAAAAGGCATGAATGATTTTAGTAATAATAATGGCGCTGCAAAAGTAATAGCTCAGGCATCGCGTTTCAGTTGGGATAAAGCTGCCCGTGAATATTTGCAACTTTACTCTACCGTATAAATAATATTTTTACCCGATGAGCAAACCGTTTATTTCTATTTGCATTCCTACTTACCAGCGACCTCATTTATTAAAAACATTGCTGGACTCCATCAGCATCCAGAATTATCGTGATTTTGAAATAATTATTAATGATAATAGTAAAGATGATAGCGTTGAACAGTTACTGAAATCATATGTCGATAAACTTCCGATAGATTATGTCAGGAACAATCCATCTACAACTGCTGCTGAAAATACGAATACTGTAATGCAACGGGCAAATGGCGAATGGATAAAACTAATGCATGATGATGATTGGTTTGAAACCGCAGATGCGCTGCAACAGTTTGCAGATGCAGCAAAACGATCAGGAAAGGATTTTATTTTTTCAGGCTGTACGCAGGTTTGGCTGGATAGCGGTAAAAAACAAATAGATCTGCTTTCAGAAGAAAAAAAACAATGGCTTACAGAATCACCTTTCTGCCTTTTTTACCTGAATGTGATCGGACATCCATCCGCTACTATGCACAAGAAAGATAATTCAGTTCTGTATGATACAGGGATCAAATGGGTATTGGATATTGATTTTTATATGCGTTACTTTAAAAAGCATCCCGGTTATCATTATATAGATGCATGTTTGGTAAACATTGGTAAAGATCCTTCGCAGGAAACAAATAAATATTATAAGAATAGGAATGTAGAATTGCCGGAATTTTTCTTTTTACTGGCTAAGTATGAACAAGATCTGGATTTAAAAAACAGGCATGTATTTCATTTGATATGGAATATGCTGAAACGGTATAAGATCAAAGATCCGCAGGAGATCTATGATGCAGGTTTTAAAGGCACCCTGCCAGCCCGTATAGAAAAAATAATTGCTTGCCAGAAATATATCCCGGATATTATCCTGAAACAAACACCCTGGTCAAAAAAGCTGGTACTACGTTGTTATAAAAAAATTGCAGCCGATTATATTAAAACAGGTAAAACGATGCATCATGATTTGTAAGATCTGTAATTATGATATGAGCCGGCCTTCGCACCGGGTAAAAGAAATGATGTTTGGTTTGAAGACGGAGCATGATTATTACGAATGCCCGGCGTGTGAATCATTACAGATCGCCGAAGTGCCAGCGGACCTGGAAAAATATTACCCGGGTAATTATTATTCATTCAAGCCACAGCCGGAAAAAAATATTGACACTACCTTTTTAAGAAAACTGAAATCTTCTTACTTGTTGTACGGAAAAAATAAAATTCCGGGTTTCCTGTTATCGATCGGTTATAAAATTCCCGAATATACAATGTGGCTTAAACAAGCACAGGTACAATATAATGATGCCATTCTCGATGCAGGTTCCGGCAGTGGTGATATACTGGCTCATTACTGTAAAGCCGGGTTTACTGATCTTTTGGGAATTGATCCTTTTTTAAAAACTGAATTTGTTTCTGATAATGGTAAACTTCAGTTACTGAGAAAATCCCTTTTTGATAAATTGACCTATGACCAGTTTGATTTTGTAATGCTCAATCATTCCTTTGAGCATATGGATGAACCGCATAAAATATTCAAGCGGTTATCTGAATTGGTAAAGCCGGGAAAATTTTTACTGGTTCGTATCCCTCTTAATAAATCTTTTGCATCCGGCAAATACGGAACTAATTGGGTGGATTGGGATGCACCGCGGCACCTCATACTTCATAGTGTAAAAAGTATGCGCATACTTGCACAGGAGCATGGCTTTGAGACAAAGCAAATCATTTATGATTCAACTGCATTCCAATTTTGGGGAAGTGAACAGTACAGTCGCGGTATCAGCCTGCATGATGAAAGATCATATGCCGTTAATAAAGACAATTCAGTTTTTTCAGATGCTGAAATAAATAACTGGAAAAAAATGGCTGCTGAACTTAATAAAAAAGGAGAAGGCGACCAGGCTTGCTTCTTTTTACAAAGAAAATGATCAACCGCCCCAGCCTTCCCTGTCAAGGCTTCTGTATTGAATGGCTTCAGCTACATGCTCCGCTTTTATTATTTCACTTTCATTGAGGTCAGCGATCGTTCTTGATACTTTTAGGATTCTATCATAAGCCCTGGCAGAAAGGTTGAGTTTTTCCATTGCGGCTTTTAATAAATTCTGGCTCACATTATCTATCACACAAATTTCTTTTAATTGTTTACTGCTCATTTGTGCATTGCAATAAGTGCCGGGACTTTCTTTATAACGTTCTTCCTGCATTTCTCTTGCTTTCATCACTCTTGCTCTTATATCGGCGGAGTGTTCGCTTGTTTTTACAGAAGATAATTCACGAAAAGCAACTGGAGTTACTTCCACATGCAGATCAATTCTATCAAGCAATGGCCCGGAAATTTTATTTAAATATTTCTGTACAGCGCCGGGTGGGCAACTGCATTCTTTTTCGGGGTGATTATAAAATCCGCAAGGGCAGGGGTTCATGGATGCGATCAGCATAAATGAAGAAGGAAAATCAATCGCCACTTTTGCTCTTGAAATAGTCACTCTTCTTTCTTCCATCGGTTGGCGCATTACTTCGAGCACTGTTCTTTTAAACTCTGGCAACTCATCCAAAAACAAAACACCATTATGTGCCAATGAAATTTCCCCCGGTTGTGGTATGCCACCACCACCAACCAATGCAACATCAGAAATTGTATGATGTGGTGAACGGAATGGGCGTTTTGAAATGAGTGTTGCATTCTCCGGTAATTTACCGGCAACAGAATGGATCTTTGTTGTTTCCAATGCCTCTTGTAAACTAAGTGGAGGAAGTATGGTTGGTAATCTTTTTGCAAGCATTGTTTTACCAGCACCGGGCGGGCCGATCAGTATGGCATTATGCCCACCTGCTGCGGCGATCTCTAATGCCCGTTTGATATTTTCCTGGCCTTTTACATCAGCAAAATCAATTTCAAAATCGGCTTGTGCATGTAAAAATTCTTCACGGGTATTGATCACTACAGGTTCCAAACCCTGCTCACCATTTTCAAAAAAATCAATCACTTCACGAATATGTTCGACGCCATATACATTCAGATTATTTACCATCCCTGCTTCTCTTGCATTTACTTTGGGAACGATCAGTCCTTTAAATTTTTCTTTGCGTGCCTGTATAGCGATAGGCAATGCGCCTTTTATCGGACGTATCTCGCCATCAAGACTTAACTCACCCATAATGATATAACTGGAAATAGCTTCTGGATTTTTAATTTTTTCATCAGCAGCTAAAATGCCGATTGCAATTGGCAGATCAAATGCTGTTCCGCTCTTTTTAATATCAGCCGGTGCAAGATTGATCACTGTTCTCATTCTCGGCATTGCATAGCCATTTGTTCGCATCGTACTTTCAATACGCTGAATGCTTTCCTTCACCGCATTATCTGCCAATCCTACCATCACCTGCCCGATATTGGTACTCATGGCATTTACTTCAACCGTGATGGTGATCGCTTCCACTCCGTACACAGCGCTGCCAAATGTCTTAACTAACATGAATTGAAGATAGGAGAATAATAAGATACGGCGTACTACCTGAAAGTGGTATTGTTTGATTAGTGATTATTCATCCTGCAATTATTATTTCTCTTCAGCAATATTTCCTTTAAAGAGCAGGTTCACATCCGGATCGGCCGTCAACTCTGAAGGTTTTTGTGCCATTGGAATTTTAAATGTTTCAGACTGTTTGGAAATGTTTAGCATTTTTCGGGCATTCACAACTTGACCCGATTGGTAACCAATTTCAAGAGGAAATGAAAATGGTGTTTGCTGTAATTGCTTTACAGTAACTGAGATGTTTTTTTCTTTACTGTTGTACTTCCATTTTATATCCAATTTCGGTATGCCGGGTGTGTAGAGCCATTGTTTAAAAAACTGTGTTAGATTTTTGCCAGAGACTTCTTCAATAATTTTTTGCAGATCTTCTGTGTCAGCATTTTTACCAGCATACGCAGCGTAATATTTACGTATTGACTTTTTGAAAACAGAATCGCCCAACTGCTGGCGAAGCATATGTAATATCCAACCGCCTTTCTGGTAATTGTTTTCATTAAGCAAGTTCATGAAATCAGTTTCAGCTGTATTTACCACCGGGGTATTATTTCTTTCTGTAAAAGCAATTACTTGCTCCCGGTCTTCATCTCTCATTGCTGCTGCCTTGGCTTTGCCATATTTATTCTCAAAAAATAAAGTAGTGAAATAAGTAGCAAACCCTTCGCTGAGCCACAGATGCGCAAAACTTTTTTCTGTAGCCATATTCCCAAACCATTGATGGGCTATTTCGTGTGCCAGCAAAGATTCATTACTACCATCACCTGTTATTTTATCTTCAGCATAAAAAATGGCACTTGCATTTTCCAAACCACCGAACCGTGTTTTCGATTGCACGTTGGCTAATTTTTTATAACCATAAGGACCGATCGTATTGATGTAAAAACTAAGAATATCTTTTGTCAATGAAAAATCATGCACGGCTTCTTTTCCATTTTCGGGATAACCCCAACTATAAACAGGGATGCAATTATTTACAAAGCCTACCATGTTCACGGCGAAATCAGCCACACCAATCGTCATTACTTTTGTTGCCAGCGGTTCATCTTCTTTCCAGTGTGTTCGTTTTAGCCCTTTTGTAATATTTGTTTCTTCAACCTGTATTCCATTTGCCACTACCTGGTAGTGTTCGGGTGCTGTGATGATAAATTCCACAGAAGCTTTATCAGCAGGATCATCTTTGCAAGGAATCCAGTAATGGGCACGGTCGGGCCAGTTGTCAGCAAAAAAAGTGCGGTGCCCATATTTATTTTTTGAAATGATCAGCCCGTCGTTGGGAATGCCTTTATAGGAGATTATAAATGTTTCGATATCGCCTGCTTTAGCAGGTTTTGCCAGTTGCAACCGTAATTCTTCATCATTGCTCTTTACTTGTACCACTTTTTTTTCATCGATAGTTGTCGTAGCATAAGTAAGCATATGCTGTTTACCATTTTTGATCAGAACAAAATCCAAAGAAAGATTATCCGTAGGGTTTAAAAATTTAACAGTGATGCTTGCTTTACCTTTAATGCTGTCTGTTTTATCTGACAATTCCAGTTCATAGCGGTAATGCAATACATCAATAACGGATTGAGATCGTGTAGTAAAAACTAAAACAAGTAAACTGAAGAGGGAAACTCCTTTCTTCATAAGGAAAGAATTTAGCCGGACAAGTTACAAAACAGATTCTGTTTTTCGACAACTCTTTCAATTCAAAAAGACAGGCTATACGAATACGGTCAGCTATTTAATGATGATGATTTGAATTCATATAATGTTCTTTCAGCAGATCTTCACCATAGTCGCCATCGTAATCACGCCATACCATATGAATATGATTGGCGTCGTTCTGTGTGTTATCAAATTCTATTAGAAATGTTTTTCCCTGTATCCGGTAGTAATGAGGTTCTCCTTTCATCAATCCGCCGGCCCAACCAAAACGGATATCATTTTTATCTTCTGTTCTTACCATGGCCATTCTTGCATTGGCTAGCCGGGGCGACATGGAAGAGAGATAAGCCACTATGATCTTATTCACAAGGTTTTTTTGGTCGTTGTTCAGGTCCTTCGTCAGTATACCCGCCGGTTTCAGCGGGGACACTTCTTTGGCAGTAGTGGTTACAATATCGGCAAATGCTTTTAACTGGAACAAGGCTGTTTTTTTTTGTTCAGCATTCATCGAATTCACCAGCTCAAAAGCAAGGTCTTCTTCATCTTTCAAAATACGCAAACCTTTTTGCGGCCCTTGCCTTACCTCAGCAGGATTAGAACCAAAGAAGAAGGGAGCAAATGCCGGCTTATTTTTTACAATGGTAAAATTGAGTGCCAGGTGATGGCCGGTAAATTTCCAGGCCCATACACTGTCTATTCCCGGGTGGCCATATACCGAAACAAAATAATTTTCCGGTATACGATGTGGATTCGTTGGCTCCATTTCTTTGAGCAGGTATTCAAAGCTCATGATGGTTTGTGTTCTTTTATATCCTTCATCGCTTAAAAAAGATTTGAGCAATTCATAGAAAGCCATCTTTTGTATACTGTCTATATCTTTTATAGCAAGCCCGGAACGTGCCATCATGGTAGCCGGCACATAATGCCAGGCATAGCGGTTCATATCATCAAAAGGGAAAATGGCTTTGGCTTTTTGTTGTTCGTTTAATGATTTTACAAAGGCGATGGCTTTGGCAGAGCCGGTATTATCATCCTTTACAGTTTGTGCAATAAGCGAAACCGGCAACAGTAACACCAAAAATGATTTCATAAATATGTATTGATAGGTGGTGTGGTGAACAAAGTTGAGGTTTAAATATACAACTATCCCTGTTTATGAAAAGCTGTTGACTTATTGACCCCTCAACTAATCATAGTCTTCACTCATATAGAATCTCTAAGCAATCAAATGAGATGTTATTTGGTAAATAGCAGACAGATATTTGTTTTATAACCATTAAACGGAGTAAGCCGAAAATCCATTTTCAGAGTAGGCAAAAAATTAAATCTTAACATGAAAAAGATGATCACCAAAATCACTAGCGGCTTTGTGCTGGCAGCTACTCTTGCAGTTGTATTCATAAGCTGCAGTAAAGAACAGCAGCCAGTTGATAATAATAGCAGCAAAACACAGTTTGCAACTGAACTAAGAGAACTGAATGAAGCGACAGTATTGAATTGTGCCGGAACTATTCCTGATAGTTTGCAAGTACCCGAAGGAAACAAACTGGGTTACCAGGCTTATGCAACCGGTGTGCAGATCTATGAAGTGAGAAGAAGTGCTACAAATCCCAATGTTTTTATATGGGTAAATATTGCACCTTCTGCTACATTATACCTTCGTCCCGACTATACGAATCAGACGGGAATTCATTATGCTGGCCCAAGTTGGGAATTTTCAAAAGGCCCGTATAAAGGTGAGAAGACAGTAGCAGCAAAGCTGAAAGGAGCAACGATAAATGCAACAGCTGTTCCATGGTTGTTGTTGAAAGCCGTTGATGCGCAAAGCTCAGCCGGTAACCAGGTAACATATATACAACGTGTTTGCACAACAGGAGGTTTGGCGCCTGCAACAATACCCAGTGAATCAAACCTTGGACAACAGCAAAGCATACCTTATACAGCGACCTATCTTTTTTATGAAAAAAAGTGATTGGTTATTTTTCAAACGAGCCTTCAACTTCGTCGAAGGCTCGTTGTATTTGAAGCATATTTATTTTCTCAGAATAATTTCATGACATATTGTAGTATGGTTCTTGTTTGTATAACTGAAAAAAGATCATGGAAAACAAAAGAAATGAAGCAACATTGAACCGCCCCGAAGGTGACCGGGTAATTGATGCCCCCTATATATTTATTAATATTCCTGAATTTATCCGAAAGTTAAAAGATGAAGAAGCATGGCAAAGAAATGACAGGAATGCTATAACTGTTTACAAAACAAATACCGTGACGATGGTTTTACTGTGTTTGCATCCGAGAGCAATTCTTAAAAACAACCTCGTTGACGGTATTTTCACTATACAGGTGATCGAAGGTGCTATAAGAGTTACATCTCCGGATGGTGATGTCGATATGCTGGCTAATCAAATCATTGCTTTTCATCAGATGATTGATCATTCTATAGAAGCACTAATGAATTCTGTTTTGCTCCTTACCAATCATACTGTGGAAGAAAGTGCCTGATCGTTTTCAGTATTTGCCATTAAATATTAATGTTTATACCGCTCAATTCGTAAAGGAACAGTTTTTGTATCCTGGTTATAAAACATTTTTATGAATAACGATCAAATACGTCTTATAGGTTTGTCTGGCAGCCTGAGAAAAGGATCTTACAATAGTTTATTATTAAAAGCAGCTACACAATTATTACCTGCTGATGTTACAATGGATATTGTTTCTATAGAGGATATTCCTTTATATAATGCAGATCTTGATCTGCCTGCTGCACACCAACGTCCGCCAGCAGCTGAATACTTACGTAATATGATTGCAAAAGCAGATGGTATCCTTATTTCATCGCCTGAGTATAATTATTCAATACCCGGCGGATTAAAAAATGCTATTGATTGGGCATCAAGAGGTGAAGATTCTCCATTGAGGCATAAACCTGTGGCAGTGATTGGAGCTACGTCGGGACTATGGGGTACAGTAAGAATGCAAATGGATTTTCATGCAATATTTCTTTATATGGATATGAAACCTGTGTATAAACCAGAAGTATTGCTGGCAGAGGCAGATAAAAAATTTGATGCACATGGAGATCTTACTGATGAAACGGCCAAAAAATTCCTTAAGCAAAAATTGAAAGCATTAAAAGAATTGATTCTCACATCGGTTTCTTCCGAAGAATATAATGCTGTAAAAGTCTGAGCAGGTCATTCTAAGCTTTCCAGTATGTTCACCAATGTTCTTTCTATTGGCTGCAGGCCATTCGTTTGCTTGTTTTTACTATCTTTTTTTGATAGCCATTTATCCAGTTTTCCTGTTTCATATAATTCAAGCAGTGAAGGGTGAACATAATATTTTTTGCATACGGTCCTTGTGTTTCCCAGGTGCTCTGCTACTTTATCCAGCACTGCGATCACTTTTTTCTTTCCTCCTTCATCGGTAGCTATTCCGTTCTCTTTTATCGCAGTTAATGCTACCACTGTGCCGCACCAGGTACGAAAATCTTTGGCAGTAAAATCATCTGTCGCCAGTTCCCTGATATATTCATTTACCATTCCTGAATCGATTGATTGCCGTTGTCCATCTTCATCTATATACTGGAAAAGTTCTTTGCCCGGTATATCCCTGCAGTGTTGTACGATCTTAGCTAGTTTTTTACTCTTTAACGAGATGCAATGCTCAACTCCTTTTTTGCCACGGAAACTAAATTTTAATGTACTGCCTTTTATATCCGCATGTTTATCTTTTAATGTAGTAAGACCAAACGAACCATATAATTTTTCGTAAAATTCATTCCCGATACGGATGCCTGTTTTATCCATAAGGCTTACAAGAGCAGCAAGCACTTTATTTTTTGACAACCCGGGTAATGCCAGGTCAGCTTCCAGTTGCCTCCGGATGGCAGGTAACATTTTTCCTAACGAGGGTAAACGATAAAATTTCGTTTTATTTCTCAGTTCATTCCATAACGGATGATAGCGGTATTGTTTCCGGTTATTTGCATCCAATCCTGTTGCCTGTAAATGTCCTTCTGCTCGTGTACAGATCCATACATCTTTCCATGCAGGCGGAATGACAAGTGAACGTATTCGCTCAAGTATCTTTTTATCTTTTATTGTTTTGTTTCGGTAAACGTACTTGAACCCTTTGCTTGTACCTGTTCTTGTAATGCCTTCACCTTTACAGTTGACATATACAAGTTTTACAGCCTCTGCAGTAGCAACAGGATCCTGTCCCAGTTTTATTAAAGTACTTTTTCTCAAAGCAGGAAGTGATGATGATTTAGTCATTTTTAAAATATTTATTTTTTCTTCAATTCCTGTCTCCGAAGAAATACTGCAAATAGATTTTTTGTTCTGTTCTTTCCAGGTTCAATGATCCAAGATCGTTGATAAAACGATTATCATAATAAATATGGTGCTCAAATCCCAAACGGAGATTATTGATCAGCCGGATATTGATCATAGGTTTTAAAATACCGATATGACTTTTTCCGGGAGAACCTTCATAATTGAATATCCAGTAATAGTAACCGGAAAATCCAATGCTGATCAATTTAGACAGATCAAAGCGTTCTTCTATTTTTCCTTCCCATCCACCTCCAAAAGGATAATTACGGAACTCAGAAGTATCGGGACCAACTCTTGTACTGTTACCTGCAATAGGTACACCTGCAAAATGTAAACTTGAATAAAGAGTTGAATTCCTCCCGAATTTAATTTTTGAAATAATACCGGGTCCAAAGCCAAGAGTACCTACCTCAAAAACTTTATTGTTCCAGTAATCAAAATGCTGAAAGATGCCTGCAAGCATTCCATAATTTTCTTTCTCAAAACTTTTTCCAAATAAAAATCCATAACCCAGTACATTATCAACAATTTTTTTATCATCTCCATATCGGCCTTCTAATTTCAACCGGAAAACGTCAAAAGGTTTTCGCCTTCTCAATTCAAAAGGATCACCATAATCCAGTTGTAGGTTTGCAATAGCATTCGATGCACCTGTTCCAAATTTATTATTCTCATTTACACGATGTGCACCAATGCTAAGTGTTATATTCAGGGGTTCCTGCTGGTAAACATCAACCTTTGTAACTCTCCACATTTTATTTTGTGTAAAACGATTCAGTGCTCTCGTAGGATTGATAAGTCCCGCAAAAATTTCACGCCATACTCTTTCAGCTCCCCGTTTGCGATCATCAAGAATAGTGGAACTAATACGATATAATACTTCACCTAAAAAAGCACCGCTTATAGGTGTATTTATTAAATCATTTTTTGATGGTCTTGTATTCTCACCAAAATACTCCCACATAAAACTTCCTGCAATTGTATAAGGATAAGTGGCCCAGAAAGAATAGCCATTACTGCGTGCAACATTAAAATAAGTACTGCCGGTATGAGGATGACCAATAAAATTAACTCCAAAGCGATCATTATCCCATTCCCATCCATACTTCAGGTTGTCTTTCCAGTTTTGAACGCTTATCCTGGCCCAATCAAATCTAAAAACATAGCGGCTCGTTGCCCAGTTAAAAAGATTGGCAGTTGTTACCCTTAGTAATGGAATCGGCCAGGCATACTTTCGGTTATAAAGAGGATCATCATTTAGCAGGTGACCATAAATATTGCGGGGTCTTTTGTCTACAGAATCGGGTAAAAATTTTATGGTATCGGAGTAAAGATCGCTATCAATCTTTACAGTATCGGCAGCTTGCTGTGCAAAACTGCTAAATGAAAGCATTACCAGGAAAAGAATAGTAAAAATAGTTTTCATAAACATTAATGTTGCCGGGTAGTATATCATTTATGCAGCAAACGTGCCAGAAGCGGCATAGAACAAAGAGGGAGATACAAGAAAATTTTGGAAACAAAAAAAGCAATGGTTAGCCTGTAACTAACCATTGCTTATGCTTCATAGAATACTTTATTTTTTAAGGGTACCTACTATTACTTCTAACGAAACGGCTTTGATTTATATTTAAGAATAGTTCCGTTAATGTCCATTAGCAGAACCATCTTGCTATCTGCATTTTTCAATAGGACCTCGTAGGCTGTTCCGTCCTTGTATATTTCCCGATTGACATTCGTAATTGTAAAATTTGGATATTCTTTGATAATGGTTCTTGTTACAAATGCAGGCAAGGTTGTGAAATCATTTACTTCATAGGCTGTACCGATCCAGTTACCATCCCGATCGTACCAGGCATAATGCTTTCTGCCCTCCATTTCAAACCGTACTTCATAGTCATCCCTGTCTATTGCATCCCATCCTGTAAGTTCCCAATCATTAAGAATTAGCACACTGGGATCATAAGTACTCCAAATAATATTTGTACTGTAGGGGTACTGATTATTAAAAGCTTTTTGAGTTTCGACAGGTGTTAAAACCTCGTTGTCCGTTGCACGGTATCTTGTACTACTGCAGGCAGTAAAGAATACTATTGCTGCCACTGCAATAAAAGATTTTAGTTTCATAAGCATTTTTTAATTAATAATATTAATGGGCAGTCCGGTAATATTTATCTACTACAACCATGCCAGCGCATTAAGTTGATAAGAGAGGCTAAATCAGGACAGCAACATTAATCATCCATATTAAATTCAGCAGAGTTAAAAATAAACGAGCTAATCAACTGAGTATTACTTATTAAAAATATAATGAAATAACTTTTTTATAACGCTAACCGTAAGGGCATCGTATTTGTTTTAACCAGTATAATAAAACGTACAACTATGCGGAAAGCGATTTTACAAACTGTAAAAGCCACCTTTCTGCTCGCAGGATTTTCCACCTTTATAAATTCTGCTTACAGCCAGCAAAATATTATTGCCGACAAGAATAAGACACGGCCCGATACAGAAATAAAAACAAGTATCGATGCAAGAATAATTTTTTTCAAAGCAACAAGAATGGATAGCTGGAATGAAATACAATGGTCTGCATTGCAGGAGGAAGATACCCGGCGTTATATTATAGAGTACAGTACAAATGGAATCGATTATCGTACGGCAGGAGAAGTTACTCCATTAAACGGTGAATATTTATTGAAACATCGTACGTTGGATACAAGATCATTTCTTTATCGCATACGGGCAGAAAGAAACGATGGTAAATTTTACAATCTCAGGGTTGCTTTGCTGGAAGGAAACGATATTCCACCGGTAAAGATTTATCCAACTATAATTGAAGGCAACACAATAAACATAGACGCTGGTTTGCCGGTAGAACGTATCAATATTTATTCTCCTGACGGACGGCAGGTATTTGTAAAAGAAATGGCTGGATTTACAGGCACTACACAAATTGTAATTCCTTCTTTAAGTAAAGGAACGTACTGGATAAATTTTTACGGGAGTGGATGGCAAAGCACTTCAAAATTTATTATTGGGAGATAATAATTTTGCAGGAGACAGCGTATTTCTAAAGTGAATAAAAAAATTACGTAACCATTTCTGATTACGTAATAAGATTTTAAGAAAAGGAAAATATGATCTGTAGAAGAATTACCCCAATCCTTTTAACCATTTAACCAAGTCATCTTTTGCTTTACCTGTCTTTTTCTGTATTCTGCCCCATGTTTCATCTTCCTTACCTTCTTCATATTTAAGATCATCGTCCGTTAAAGTAGCATATTGCTGTTTCAACTTTCCTTTCCACTCATTCCATTTACCTTTTACTTCCATCTTGTCCATAAAAATATTTTTTAGTGATTAAATAGGTTTGAACATGGTAAAAGGTTAAAAACTGTGCCAGAGAATGCGGATAAAAATGATAATGCTATTTGTTATTTGCCGGAATGCTGATTAAACAATGTCTGTGAGGGGCATACTATTTGGGGATTAAAATGATTCAAAATTGTCTTATAGACAGGGTAACAATTTTTAATTTTTAAAATCAATCAAATGGAAACAAAAAAAAGTAAATACAGTGGAAATCAACAGGGATCTGCTGTACAAAATGATGTCCTTATACATCGTGTGTTTGATCTGCCTGTTAGTAAAGTATGGCGGGCACTGACAGTAGCTGAAGAGTTCAAAAAATGGTGGGGACCAAAAGATTTTAGTTGTCCCTCCAGTAAGATGGAAGCAAAAGTAGGTGGTAAATATTTGAATTGTATGCGTGGACCTGATGGCAAAGACTACTGGTCAACAGGAGTTGTGAAAGAATTAATTCCTGAAAAAAGACTGGTTGTTACAGACCATTTTTCAGATGCGAAAGGAAATATTAAAAATGCTTCCGAACATGGTATGCCCGGAAACTGGCCAGATGAGCTTTTGATAACTTTTGATCTTGAAGAAGCGGATGGTGTAACAAAGTTGAGACTTCTTCATGAAGGTATACCAGAAGAAATGCATGATGATTGTGTAAATGGGTGGAATGAATGCTTTGATAAGCTGGAAGAGAATATTAAATAACAGGCCGGTCAATTAGTTAAGCAGTAAAAGAGTTCTGCAACAACAGGCAATTCTTTTACTGCTTTGCTTATATGCATATTTTTTAGGAGAGATCAATGAAAAAAATAAAGGAAATAGGAAGAGTGATCGTTCAATCTTTTAAAAATTTCGGTAAAGATAAAATACCAAAATATAGCGCAGCACTTGCTTATACTACTGTTTTCTCTTTGGGGCCATTGCTGATAGTAATTATTTTTTTATGCAGCATTTTCTTTGGGCAAGAAGCGACGCAAGGAAGAATTTATGGCCAGATGCAGGAATTTGTTGGACATGATGCGGCCTTGCAACTCCAGACAATTATTCAAAATGCTTCGTTGAGCGGTAAAGGAACCGTCGCTGCGGTGATCGGTATAATAACATTGTTATTTGGCGCAACGACAGTGTTTGCTGAAATACAGGATTCGATAAATTCTATATGGGGATTAAAAGCTAAACCAACCAAAGGACTGTTGAAGTTACTCCGCAATCGTTTTTTATCTTTTTCAGTTGTAGTCAGTCTTGGATTTCTATTGTTAGTATCGCTGGCCATATCAACTATCATTGAAGGTTTGAGTGATAAGTTAAGAGCCAGCTTTCCCGATGTTACCGTTGTTCTGTTTTATATACTCAATATGCTTATTTCCTTTATTATCATTACTGCACTCTTCGCGGTTATTTTTAAAGTGCTTCCCGATGCAAAAACGAAATGGAAGGACATCATGCCCGGGGCGGTAGCATCCGGTATTTTATTTATGATAGGAAAATTTGCTATTTCATTTTATATAGGAAAAGCGAATATCGGCAGTACCTATGGAGCAGCAGGTTCCCTTGTAATATTATTGGTATGGGTTTATTATTCCGCTATTATTTTATACCTGGGAGCGGAATTTGCCAAGGCATGGAGTTTTCATAAAGGATCATCTATCCGGCCGAATGAGTATGCAGTCGCAATAGAAAAAGCTGAGGAAGAAGGGGATAAAAGGGATTTAGTGCCAAAGAAACAGAAAACAAAAACCGATGGACAACGTATAAAAAATTATTAATTAGCCGGTAAAGAAAGTATTGCAATAAGCAACAGCTCTTTACTTGCTGCTATTATTATTGTGTGAAAAGAGGCTTCCTGATTTGGGGGCTATGGCATTTTTTTTGCAGCTTAAGCGAAAATTATAACTATGAACCTAAACCTAAAAACCATCTATAGACTTATAGGAAATCAGTTTCGCAAATGGAAAGACAGAAAAAGAAAATCTCCTCTCAATAATAACAATCCCTTCCTGATATTATAGACATCTTACAGTATTCACTATTGTTTTAGAATTATGGTCTAGGTTTCAATGTTTGCAGGTTAATAACTGGCATTTAGCTTGTTAGTGTTCAGACATGAAGGAAAATATATTTTATGTAGTCCTGAACATAAGAACAGCTGAAGGTTTTGAAAATTTCGGAAAATTTAATCTCGGGAACGACCGGGAAGCAGCGGTGAATGTTTTTCGGCAATTCAAAGGCAGTGCTATTATGGATGACAACAGTATGCTTACTATTGATTTCATGGAAACTATAAATGAACTTCCTGTGAATGTACAGATAATGGCCTGCACACTGGATGAACTGGCAGATAATTGTAAGATCATAGCAAAAGAAACATTTAAGATTTTTAACCTGAAGTAATAAACACAAAGATGAAACGGTGAAGATGATAGAGTAATCCGGACAACTCTATTTAATTCCTGGTAACAGTTTCCATTTTCTTTTCTTCAAGAACATGAAGAAGAAGTTCCACTTGTTTTTTTAATGAATTTAATGCGATCTTATTTTCAGGGTTGGTATCATACGCAACAAGCATTTCCCTGATAGATGACTCCAGGAGTTTGTAAAGGCCTTCGACCGGTAATGCATGATAGGTAGCGGGGGACATAGCAAACATTTACCACTATTAAGATAAGAATTTTGGCAGGCGAATACCAACTTTTTTTTAGAAATTACAAATTTGTGGCATTCCCAGATTATTATTTTTCTTTTAGTTCTATCCAAACGGGAGCATGATCACTTGTTTTTTCCCAACCCCGAACATGTTTGTCAACCCCTGCAGCTATAAGCCGGCGTTTTAAATGTGGACTTAATAAAAAATGATCGATCCGGAGACCTGCATCCCGCTGGTAAGCATTCCTGAAATAATCCCAGAATGTATAGATTTTTTCCTTTGGATATAATTTACGGATGGCATCTGTCCAGCCCTGGTCAACCAATTTTTTAAATGCCTCACGAACTTCTTTCCTGAACAATGCATCATTCAGCCAGCGTTCCGGTTTATACACATCCAACTCGGTTGGCATTACATTAAAATCACCCACCAGCGCCACCGGCACATCATGTGCCAGCAGTTTTTTTGCATGTGCAGAAAGCCGTTTAAACCATTTGAGTTTATACTCAAATTTTGGCCCGGGCCATGGATTACCATTGGGCAGATAGAGGCAACCTATTACTATTTTATTTACAACAGCTTCAATATAGCGACTATGACTGTCTTCGGGATCACCGGGTAATACACGCCTTAGTTCCTGCGGTGTTCCTATGCGGGAAAGAATGGCTACACCGTTCCAGCTTTTTTGTCCATGAAATACTGCTTCATAACCTGCTTGTTGAATAGCCTGTTCTGGAAATTTTTCTGCCGGGGACTTCAGTTCCTGCAGGCAAACCACGTCTGGCTTTGCTTCCTTCAGCCAGCGGAGCAGAACAGTAAGGCGGCCGTTAACTCCGTTTACATTATAGGTTGCGATCTTCATGTATTGCAATTATGCAAAGCTGGTACCATTCATACATACCGGTGGGGAATTATGTAACTTTAGTCAAACCTTCAATTATGAGTCCCACCGCAATAGTATTTGGTAGTGTGCTGATTATTGCATTAATTATTTTCATTGCGATGCGTAACCAAAAAGATAAGAAAGACCTTGTAAATAAACTTAACAATGATTACCGGAAAACAAAGAATGAGGAGAATGATACAGATATCGAGGAGCAAAGAAAATAGTTGTCTTGCTTTTAAATCTATACTGCCGTGATGCGGGGGGCGACATCGAGGCTTTATTTTTTATACACGAACCAGGGCGCAGAAGTGAAAAGAATTATTCTTCAAGGAATTTTAATAAATGTTCCTCTGTTTTTCCAATTGTCCTGAGATTATTCTTTACAATGAATTCAGGAATCGGGTCAACATGAGTTTGCAATACAACAGGCCTTGTAAGATTTTTAGCACTCCATATTTCATGTCCGCCTTTGGTACGGATATGCTTAAGCCCACAATGCTGCAGGTAGCGCCGGAATATTTTAAGGGAGATATTTTTAAGCTTGCCCATTACGCATAAGCAGGAAGGCTAACGCCGGTATCAAATTTTTTATAGGGATAGTTGTCGAAGATGCGGCTGAACTCCTCATTGTTTTCCAGTAACTCACTCATGGATGGAGGAGAGGCGGGTTTCTTTTTACCTTTCTTAATCGTCCAGCCCAATTTTTTTAAATCAGTCCATAAGGTTCCCTTATTAGTGGTGTAATTTAAATACTCACTGACTGTAATAGCAAAACTTTCCCGGGCTTCTGATTCTGTATTACCGGAGCCATTCAGATCAAGGGCCGGACAATAAATAATATTGGCATTGTCCTCTTTAAAGGATAGCACAGGTACTTTTACAGTAATGCTTCCTTTTTCATTGGAGAATTTGCTTTCAACATTCAGGGTCTTCATAAAAAGAATTGTTTTGCAAAATACAGATAATTAACGAACCGGCGGTGCAGGCCGGCGTTAATCTTTTGTCAGTTCAGGCTCAGGAGTTTATTTTTCAAATGCTTCTGATGCAGTAATGTGTAACCTCTCTCTTTAAATGAAGTATCTCAGTTTTAGGAATTTCCACTTGCTTTCATTTTTACAAGAACCAGGGCAGGAACAAATCTTTTTTATTTATTCGCAAATCTGCTTTCTTTGTTTATTGTTTTAGTACCTTAACCTTACAAACCTTTTTTTATGGAAAATTTTGATCAGGACTTATTATTATCGCTGAATTTACAGTTGCTGCAATCGGATGTGAATGCAATGATAGCTACTGAAAAAGATCTGAAAATAATACTTAATGAGATATTGAAGTGGATCGGGTATGAAAGTAAGAACGATATTCTGACATCCATACTTTTATATAATAAGAAAACAAGCCAGCTATATACTGGGGCAGCACCTTCGCTTCCGGATCGTTACTGTGATGCGATCAACGGAGCGAAAGCCGGTCCTGTCGCTGGTTCCTGTGGTACAGCTGCTTACTTTCGCAAACAGGTAATTGTACAGAATATTGCAACCGACCCGCTCTGGCAGGATTATAAATCATTGGCATTAGTTGAGGGTTTGCATTCATGCTGGTCGACTCCCATATTTGGAGCCAACAAAGAATTATTGGGAACCTTTGCGATCTATTATAAAGAACCCCGCAAACCCACTCCACATGATCTGCAATTGATTGACGAAATAGTTGAGCTTACTGCAACCGCTATTGAATCAAGAGAGAAAGATTTTGAGACAATAGTTGGTTTATAGAACAGGTATATAATTGCAATATTTTTTTGCCCTCCGTCAAATTAGCCTGAGTGAAAAGAAAATAACTATCTTGTTTTTTAAATCTATAAAGCCGTGATGCGTGGGATACGCATCACGGCTTTTATTTTGCGGGCACGAACGAAGGCGGGGGATATGCTGCAAAAGATGAATAATAGAAACCATGGTTTCATTGGCAAGCAAGGCAAAATTATTATAAAAGATATTCTGAAGGTTGAAGAAACAAAACTGTTTTACATTGCAGCGGCCGGTAAAATTAAAGAGTTGTACAAATCTTAAGTGAGATATGATATTAAAACGGGTTCTTATTATTTTTCTTTCACAGTTCATTAATCTGGCAGTTGCTTTTGGTCAAGCAGTGATATACGCCTCAGATCATGGTGTTAGATCAAACAGTTTTGAGAATGCAAGTACAGCAATTCAAAAAACCATTGATGCCTGTAAAGAAAAAGGTGATGTCTTATTGGTATTGCCGGGTGGTCGAATTGATATCTGGCCGGAAGGAGCAGCAAAGCGGGAACTCTATGTCTCCAATTCAACCGAAAGTGATGAGTTGCCAAAAGTAAAAAGCATTGCATTCCTTTTTGAAGATTTTAAGAACATCACCCTTGATGGTAACAATACATTGGTTATGCTTCACGGCAAGATGGTTTCATTTGCCATTCTCAACAGCAGCAATATTAAGATCAAAAATATCCGTTTCGATTATGAAAGACCCACCATGTCGGAGTTAACTATTCGATCGGTAACCGATAATAGTGTTGAAGCGGAAATACATCCCGATTCAAAATATGTGATCGATAATGGCCGGATCGTTTTTTATGATGAGGGCTGGAAAACAAAATCACATCATACTATAGTTTTTGAGCCCGGGAGCAATACTCTTCGCTATAGTACATTCAAACCTTTTCTTGAAAGCAGGGCCATACAACTCAGTCCTTTTCATGTGCGGTTCGAAGGTGATTTTTCAAAAAACAAGTTTCATCCCGGCGATGTGCTTACTGTAAGAGATCCTTACAGGGATAACTGTGGTGCATTTATTCATCGGAGTAAAAACATTCAGCTTGAAGATATAAAAATGCATTTCATGCATGGCCTGGGGATCGTTTCCCAGTTTTCAGAAAATATTTCTTTGCTGAAAGTAGTGGTTGCACCCCGTGAAAATTCAGGACGCATCATTGCTTCCTTTGCCGATTGTTTTCATTTTTCAGGATGCAGAGGGTTGGTTAAGATCGACAGTTGTTTTACATCGGGGTCGCATGATGATGCTGTGAATGTGCACGGCACCCATTTAAAAATAACGGCAGTTGTTTCAGGGAAGATCATTGTTCGCTTTATGCATCACCAGACTTATGGCTTCGATGCATTTTTTGCAGGTGATAGTATTGCGATCATTGATCCAAAAACATTGATGCCGTTGGGAACTGCAAAGTTGAAAACTGCAAAACTCATTAACAAGCGGGAAATGGAAATTGAAGTGGATGGAACGCTGCCCTCATTTGTGAATGCGGGTCTTTGCATTGAAAACCTTACATGGACACCGGAAGTAATTATACAGAACAGCCGTTTTGAACGAACCCCTACACGGGGCCTGCTTGTTACTACCCGCCGGAAAGTGGTTATTCAAAATAATATATTTTACCGCACCGGCATGTATCCCGTTTTAATTGCTGATGATGCTTCCGGTTGGTTCGAATCCGGAGCGGTACAGGATATGACCATCCAAAATAATGTATTTGAAGAATGCGGTTATAATTCAGGCAGCGGTGCAATTTGCATTGCTCCTGAAAATCATGAACTGCTGCCGGGTAAAATGGTACACCGGAATATCCGCATCATCAATAATGAATTTAAAATGACGAACCAGGCCCTGCTTTCTGCACGAAGTACAGACCGGCTTGTTTTTACAGGAAATAAAATTGTTTATTCCGATCTTTTGAAAGGAGAAAAAGAAATCATTGCTATTAATTTAACAGCCTGTACAAATGTGCTTATCGAAAGAAACAATTTTGATCTGCCTGCAATGCCGTTTATCAATATGCAGAAAATGACCAATGCTGATTTGAAAACAGACCTGAAAGTAAATATTAAATAAACTTCTTGTTTTTTTAAATCTATAATGCCGTGATGCGTGGGTACACACATCACGGCATTTATTTTAGGGACAGGAAACAGGGTGCGGAAAATAATTTTAGAAAGGGAGTCCCTTCATTCAATTCTTTTTAAACAGATTCATTTTTATATCTTCTCTGGCGATATAATTCCTTTCTGTATTTTAATAGTTTTTCTCTTTCTGCATCTGTAAGATCGGAGGTATCAATCTTTTCATTTTCATTTCGCTTTTGCAAGAGACGAAGGCCCTCATCATATTCTGATTCATGTAATGAAGGTCGCCTTGTTTGCTGTGACCTGTTTTTAAAAAGATTGTCTTTATAATGATCGTGACTATAAAAATCAGGATCGATATCATCGTCTGTAATTGATCTGGCCGATTTTCTTTCTCCTCTCTCTATTGTTGCTGCGGGTTCTACCCTCACTTTCCTTCCAAATACAGATGCAATACTCCTTTCAAGCTCGGGAGTTAAAGCATTCCTTTTATAATCAGGTAACTGGGTAAGCTGATCTACTGATACATTTGGGATCAGCACATCATCATGCAGATCATCCAATTCGGCAAAGCCAATAGGAATAAAAACTTTCCGGTGTTCCAATCTCAGTTCATTTTCATCAAGATCAACGACCATATACCTTATTTTTTTTGCTTTTGTATCCAGGATCAACTCTTCTACTGATCCGATTTTTTCACCGTTCCCGTATCTCACATCCCATCCGCGAATGTCAGGTTCACCGTTTACGATCTCAAAATTTGAATGATCGAGTTCCTGCAGATATTTATGTTTAGTCATAGTAAATTTTTTTATAGAACAATTGTTCTGTGGTTAATCAACGTGTTTGATTCGATCATCCCGCAACTGGTAACGAATGATATTGAATACAAGAAACCGGGCTTTGTGTGCTGTTCGCATTATTTTGTGTATTGTCACGATTATACCATATTAATAAATAAGCAGCTACAGCAACAACAATTATAGAGATCAATATCCACAACCAGGCGGATGAACTACTTTTTTTTGCCCTTACATGTATTTCAGCCATGATAAAAAATTTTTGGTTAAACAATAGGTTAACAATACTCAATAATCATAAACTATGCCTGTATCGATCAATGTTATAAGGAAAACTTTTTACCCGGTTTTTGATCAGAATTGCAGACGGAAAGAATTTTGAAACACAAAATGAGGAATGAAGTCATCAGCGAAATTTGATTTCAGTCTTTAAACATTTCTATATTTTGGTTACCTCAAACAATTATTTCATTGTTGAGACGCCGGGAATAATGATTTCCGGAAAACTAAGGATGAGGAAAATGATGCAGATAATCCGGCGCACTTTTAGCAGCCTATCTTCATTATTTACCTAAATAGTATTAACCATGCTAAAAGAATTATTTGATCTCGTAAAGGGAGAAGCAAAAGAAACTGTAATTAATAATCCTGATGTTCCTAACCAATACAATAATGACGTGGTGGCTGAGGCTACTAATACTGTAGCATCAGGCTTGCGTAATGTCGTTGCCGGCGGCGGTGTGCAAAACGTTTTATCGATGTTTGGCGGCAATCCAAATAAGAAAAGCTTGCTCAGTAACCCGATAGTCTCAATGATGATGGGGCATTTTGCGTCGAAGCTTATGAATAAATTCAGTATGAAAACCAACCAGGCCAATAATTTATCGGGCAATCTTATACCCAATGTATTGGGCTCGCTGATCAATAAAAGCAACGATGCCAATGATTCGACTTTTTCCCTGGAAAAATTATTGGCGTCGATCACAGGTGGCAGAAGTAACGAAGTTGCTTCGCAAAGAGGCGGACCAGGCGGACTGCTGGATCAATTCAATGGAAGAAGTCAAAGTAATGGAAACGGGTTTATGGATATCGTAAAAAGTCTTGCAGGTGGGGCGCAGGAACAACAGCAAAGAAATGGAGGTAGTTTGCTTGATCTTATCAAAGGCTTTACCCGCTGATAACTGCAGCATAAAACGAGAACAAATTATTTTTTGGGTGATGCTGTGATGCACACCTGCCTGCCGGTAGGCAGGTCTCCACGCATCACTTCTTTTTATTTGTTGACTGACTTTATTTTGATTGCCCTAAGGAAAGAAAAACAAAGTTTGTCTTTTATGGCAATATAATTGTCACCTATATAGTATGTATAAGGAATTTACCGGCAAACCCGAAGTTTTAGTCGTGGATGATGATGAAGATATGCTGATCATGATGCAGCACATGCTGATGGCGGAAGGATATGTACCACTTATTTCCCCCAATGCACAAAACGCTATGGAAATTATTTCCCATCGTAACCCTGCTATGATATTACTTGACCTCCGCATGATTGGGATAGATGGAGGTGATATCTGTCAGCAGATAAAATCCGATCCGTATACCTCATCTATCCCGGTTATTATACTTTCTGCCAATCATAATATTGAAAGCATTGCGAAAGATTGCGGCGCTGATGCATACCTTACCAAGCCTTTTAGTCTGCAGAAATTTAAAGAAGTGTTCCATCAACTCATTTCAAAAAAAAATCATTGATCTTTCAACTTCTGCCGCCGTGATGTCGCTCCACGCATCATCATCATGATATTCGTTCCGATGCGTGAGGACACGTCCCGGGGCACACACTTACGGACACGAACCAGCACTGGGACTGAGGGCTTTCCTTTTTATCACGAACCAATGCGGAGTCATCCAAATGCTGTAATTCGGCAACAAGTTTATCTTTGTAGTTTCTAAATAGTTTATTTGAAAATACCTTTGACATAACAAACCTTATATTATTGAAGGCGAATTTTATTCGGTATCAGGTTCTGCGGCTGTACTCAAATTTTCGTTCTCCTCACTATTCGGATATAATTTGACAACCTTACTTTCTTGTTTGTCTGCGCCAAAATCTACTTTAGGTAATGCATTTACAATATCTACTGTTTGCACACTTACATTAATGATGCTTAAGAGCAAGTCTAAAATGTATCGTGGCTTGCCTGTTTCGATTGCCCAGTCGTTAGGATTGTTTACAATACCGCTTTCTTTGTGTGTATCAACTTTGTACCGATCCATTATCCATTCTATAGCACTCTTACCGTTTACTACATACTCATAAGCCTGTGCAGGGATATTTGAAATAGTAATCTTGCTATTGTAAATGATAGTGTCTTTTTGATCTTTCTTTGGAAAACGAAGTTTTTCAACATTATAAAATTTGCCATCATCACCCGTAATTTTTGCATCTGCAAAAGGTGCAACGGTTTCATAATTCAAATGAAGCTCTGCTAGTTGCCTACCTGCTTTGCTGAATTTCCAAAAGTCTTTTACATCTTCTAGCAATGGCAAACGAGGTAGCATTTTCTTTAAATCATTGGCAAAGATTTCCCTGTATTCCTTGCTGTGCAAAAAACCATACACATAATAAAAGATATCTTCCTTGGTTACAGCTTTACCATATTGCTTTTTGGCTCTTTCTAAAATAAAATCGCTTATGGCATCTCTGCGAACATACTTGTCATCTTCATTAGTATCAAACAAACCTTTTTGAGTCGCTTTATTTTCTTCATAGTAATACAAAGGAAAGCACCGGCCAAATGAAAGTTCCACAAACCCGCCACAAATCAACGCTGTAAAACTATTTGTGGTGACTGAAGCAGACGTGCAGATTAATAAATTGAATGAATCATGACTTGGGAAGTATGATTTTTGTAAGTAAAGGGAATGACTTAAATCAAGTGAAAAGTAGTTTAATTGTTTTGTAAATGGTCGATATAAGCCATTTCGGATATTGCTTTCGTCATATGTTATTTCTTTATCACCATCAACACCCCCAATTAGCCTGCGGTTGTCCCAACTGATTCGGGAAGGGTTAATTGAGATAAAATCCTTTGCAAGAAGAGATAGATTATTTTTTTTTGCCTCACGAAATCTTACTCTTTCTTCATTGTAAAAATCTATTGTTGTTTGAACATTTTGAGCCAAGGAATTCTTATTGTAATTCCAAACCCAGCTATCCCGAGCTGTAAAAATGCCAAAAGAAAATACTGGTTTAAAAAAGGTTAATTCTTTTTCTAAAGTCTTATCCCTTTCGCCTAATGGCATGAAATTTTTGAACAAATCGTTTCGTTCACTTAACCAATCACCCTGTTCATTGGGGTTCAATATTGTTAATGGTAACTTTGAATTTGCAAAAGTTCCATATGTTTTTACAATTTTAAGTTTTTGCTCGCGGTCTAAATAATCACCAATGTCATGGTATTGAATGGTTGCTTTTTCGGTTTTTACATTTGGGTTTTTTACCAACAACGTTATAGAAATAGGTGTTCGGCTTCCGCTGCCAAATATTTTACCACCTTCTTTTCTACTTAATTCTCCGCTGGTACGTTGGTTTCCTCGTAGATTGAAAACATAAATGGATGAAAATTCTTTTTCAAGATATAAACGAAAACCAGCTGTTGAAATACCATCTAACCATGAACTATTTGAAACAAAGCAAATAATTCCACCGTTCTTATCTAAACGGTCTGTACTCCATCTAAAAGCTTTAATATAAGCGTCATAAAGGGCCCTTTTACCTGTACCACTTGCTATAGCTTGATATGTATCGGCAATACGTTTGTCTAACTTAGGATATGATTGATTTTGAGCATTATCATCAGCTGATTTTTGCCCAACTGAATAAGGTGGATTTCCGATAATTATTCGGAGTGGTGCTTTCTTTTGTCTTTCAACCCGGTCTGAGTTTTTCTTCAACATTTCTTCATATTGAATTTCACCTTCTCTTGTTTCGCTGAGTTGAAAAGTATCAGTTAATACAATACCATCAAATGAAGTATAGTTCTCTTTCCCTACGCCATCATGGGGATCGGGGGTGGCATCGTGGTAAGCATTTTCAATGTTAATGGCGGCAATGTAATAGGCCAGCAATACTATTTCATTAGCGTGGAGTTCATGCTTGTATTTGCGTTCCAGGTCCTTCACATCAATCAAACCACTTTGCAGCAAACGCACCAGGAATGTTCCTGTTCCCGTAAAGGGGTCGAGGATGTGAATGTTTTCATCAGAAATGCTGCGGTCAAATTCCTTTTTCAGGATATCATTTACCGAATGCACAATAAAATCCACTACCTCTACCGGGGTGTATACGATACCCAGTTTTTCCACCATTTTTGGAAAAGCGGTTTTGAAGAATTTATCGTACAATTCAACAATGATTCGCTGTTTACCTTCAGCATTGTCAATACCCTCCGCCCTGCTGCGTACAGAGTCATAGAATCTCTGCAAGGTTTCATCCTGTTCTGCAAGATTGCTGCCTTTTTCCAGGGATTCAATCATGTTCTGCATAGCTACAGATACCGCATTTGTTTTTACAAACGAATACCCCACAAACAAGGCATCAAAAATAGGTTGAGTAATGATATGCTGTGCCAGCATTTCCACCGCCTGTTCCTGGTTAATACTTGGGTTAATATTTTTTTGCAACCCTTCCAGGAACTTATCAAAAGCTTTGCGTTGGTCTTTTTTTTCTGTTATTAAAAAATTAATGCGCTCTATTTGCCTATCCGCAATCACGGCCACATCATTGGCCCATTGTTCCCAGTACCTTCTGTCACCCACTTTTTGCACCATGCGGGCAAATACCACATCCTGCAATTGCTCAAACTGTAATGCTATCTGGCGGCCAATTTCATTTGCTGAATTTGTACTATCAAAACCATCTTTTCTCTTATCAATGGGATTTCCGTTTTCATCAAATCCCGTATCAGCTCCACCAACGATAATCTGCCCTGGCCGTTTTTTATTTAATTCTATTTTATTGACAGTGGCATTGAAGCGATCATCATGTGCCCGCAGGGCATTTAGTACTGTCCAAACTACTTTATAGCGTTCATTGTCATCCAAGGCCCTTTCGGGTTCTACATCAGAAGGTATTACTACCGGGATAACAATGTAGCCATAATTTTTGCCGGGTGATTTTCGCATTACCCGACCGACAGATTGTACAACATCCACCTGTGAGTTTCGGGCCGATAGAAATAATACTGCATCTAATGAAGGCACATCCACACCCTCACTTAATACCCTTACATTAGTAATAATGCGGCATTCATTGCCAGAAGTATCTTCTTTTAACCAGGCAAGCATTTGGTCGCGGTCAGGAGCCATCATAGTACCATCCATATGACGAGCTTGCACGGAAACCATTTTATTTTTCTTATCCTCCGGCAATGAATCCAGATAGTTTTCTGAAGCAAGATTGTATGTTGCTGCAATATTAGTAGAGTTAACTATGCTGCCACAAAAAGCAACTGCTCTCTTCATTGGGCTTTCATCACCTTCTACTTTAATAGATTCATTACCTAAAAATTGTTTTGACAGCGCATTGACTGTTCCAATCAGTTTGGTAAGATCATCTGTTTTTATTTCTTTTTCGCCATTTGTAATAATTTGTTGTACTGCAGGTGGTACATCATTATCATTCAAAGTGAGGATGATTACTTTATAATCTGTCAACAATCCTTTACCTACTGCCTCGCCAAATCCGATACGATGTATTTCTTTACCAAAATGTCTTTCTTCATCCATTGACCAAAGAGGAATATCCTGTTTTGCGGCTTGTGATTTTGCCTCCAAATTATATAACCGTGGTGTAGCGGTCATATACAATCGCTTCTTTGATTTCAGAAAATTTCCATCATGCACCCTTACAAATGCTGAGTCATCCATTCCTGCTTCAGTGTAGCCTGTAGTGCGGTGAGCCTCATCACAAACTATCAGGTCGAACTCCGGAAAGCCATTTTTCAACAGCGCTTTCTGCGCTTTAGCAATTACATCAATGGACTGGTATGTAGAGAAGACAACAGTCATTCCTTTGCTTCCGGCTTCCTTATAATGCTGAAACTGCTTTAGTACATAATCGGCATCAGTAGATGCGGGCCAGGCCAGATCAATTGTGCTGGTTAAATCCTGGTCGCTATTGCTTTTCTTTTTTGTTATCTCCGGATCTGAACAGATACAAATTGGATTAATTGGTTCATCAGCCTGAGATGTCCATTCCCTTAATGTTTGTCCAATCAATGCAATTGATGGCACCAAAAATAAAATAATGCCTTTTTGCTCAGTTTGCTTTTCGGCAATCTTTAGTGCAGTAATTGTTTTACCTGTTCCACAAGCCATTATCAAACGACCTCTTTCATTCTCTTTAAAATAATTAACTACTTTATCACTAACCTGTATTACGTGCGGGAATAATTGTTTCTTTTCAGTTCGGGCTTTTGCACCATGAATGCCTTCTTCCAATTTCTCCCAATCTACTCTTGCCTCATTTAAATCATGAAGATTAATACGAGTAACAGGTGGGTGTTGATTTCTTATTGCTTCGGAAGCATTAGGTCCCCAATTATTTGTTGTAGAAATCCAAAGGCGTTGCGAAAATCCTGTTGTTTTCATATCCCCCTCGCCTTTGAACTTACGGCTTGATGTGGAAAGGAAACTATCAACAGCTGGTTTATCAATTGTAGCAGATTCCTTAAAGCATTTGCATTGTATAGCCCAATATTCATTAGTGTTGGTTAGGGCTACCAGATCTATGCCTGTATCACCACCCCCCAGGTCATTCCTTCCGGGGAACTCATTCCACAACCATACTTTTTTGAACTGCGTGGAATACTGCGGGTCTGTTAGTAGATAGGCCTGCATTAATCTTTCAAAGCGGTCGCCTTTGTCCCTTTCAGAAAAAGAAATCTTTCGGTATTTCTGAAGCAGTTTATTAAAGCCCATTCGTTAGTTATTGTTTTTAATTTGTTTGGTCTAAGGTTATCACGCAAAGTAAGAAAAGCTGAGCAGAATAATTATCTGTCTGTATCTCGTTTGATTATTAGGTTAAATATTCAACGGGATTCTTAAATTTCAAAAGTTTATTTATGTCAAGAACATCGTCTAATAAAAGACTGTCTAATTGTACGGCTAAAACCGAGAAATAATCATCAATAGAAATTTTTCCATCCTTATTTACATCAATCGGGTTGCTCATTACAAAATCAATAAAGCCATTAATGATAAACGTAAGATAATATCTTACGTGAGCGGTAATGTCGAGAATATTATTTTCATATGAAGCCGTATGTACAATTTCATTTCTTGTCCGATAAATTCTCACAATGTTTCGCTCCACATTGTTTTGATGCCGTGAAAACTCGCTTTTTATCGAATTGATATCGGCGAATCTTTGCGACAATGTATAAACCCGATAAGCAATAAGCGGATTTGTATTTGCCGTTCCGTTTAGCTCGGCCAACGTTTGAGGTTGAATAATATATGAATAATCCGTTGCATTATATAATGTGAGGTTTCCAATTAATCCTAAACTGTTTATTGCTTCATGTGTATATTTAAATAATTTTGATGCATAGGATACTGAGTGAATTTTTTTATAGTATTCCCGAAGCCTTTTCACCTTATCTTGATCAGCTTCAACTGCAGAAAAAAGGTATTCAATAGCGATCCAGTAATTAAGCAGCTTATTTTCCAATTCTTCTGATTCTGTGCCCAATCTCAAATATCGTAATGCTGCATTTATTTTTCTTTTCGAAATTTCATCAACCTGTTTGTTTTCCAGGTCTTTAACTTTATCCAAGAACTGAAGATATAATGTCTGATCGCTGGCAAAATATCCGTCAAGTTGATACTCGAGGTTATACCTATTTCCTTTTTTGGGATTGACCGAGCCAACTATAAAACAACTTGTAAAGACTTTGATCATTTGCGAGCTGTGGCCCATAAAAATCAGGTCTAGCCCGGTTTGCATTTTTCTTTTTACCAAATAGGCCGCACTATGGAAATCTAAAGCATCAACTTCCATCTTATAATAATGATATTTATTGTTCTTAGTAACAAAGTTCTTAAATGTATTGTTGATTTGTGCTGCTTCCTGCTGTAAATCCGCATAAGGTATTCTTAAAAAACCAGTGGACGCAATTTGCAATTGGTTAGCGGCCTGAATAGGGACTTTAAATGCAAGATATACAGTGAATTTTTCCTTTTGCCTGTTAATTAAAGTCTTAATTGCAGCCAGTGCAGAACTAAAATCAGGAAGAGGGTTTTTTGACAAAGTAAAAATAGTTCTTACAAAATTATTGAGATAGGCTTTTGAATACCCTTTTGCTTTTAACTCAATATAAAAATAGCCGATGAGTTTATTTAATAAGTCAAACTCTGCGGGGCTAAAAGCTCCTAATCCATTTATTCGGGATATTTCATCACCGATTTTTGCAAATAATTTTTCAGCATAATCTCTATTCTCAAACACTAAAATGTTTGCTGCATAAAAAATGTCCTTGCTATTTTTTTCTGCGAGAATTTTTAATATATGGTTTTTTGTAATTGTTGAAAAATTGAGAATCTCTTCCTTTCTTACAATTTCCAAAGCTTCGTCTGCTAAAACTTTTCCATATTCTTCCCTTAAACTTTTTGATTCTATTAGACTTGTAACTTGTATTAATTCTTGAAGCACAGTTCGTGGATTATTAAGCCGCAGCCGATAAGTATCAATTGTTTCTTTGTGAAGTAATTCAGCTGATTTTTGTACAAAAAAAAGTTCAGCAGTTGTTAAAGGCTGAACAATATTTATTTTTACTGGCTGCATTTAATATTTTAAAATTTATTTTTTTATTTTTTTTATTTAATTTCAAAAAAAATCTCCAACTTTACATTAGAAAAATTGCTGAAAAGCTAAAGATACACGTAAGGGGGACGGTAATCTGAAGAGGCTGAGAGGCTTCTCAAGGTTACCCGAACCCAGGAAATTGAAGCCCGGTTTACCGGGCTTTTTTATTTTTGAGACCTCACTAGTAATTATGCAGCAGGTTGTTGCACAATTATCTCTATGTGTTCTTATGTTTTGCAATTCCCAGCCAGTAACTACAGTTTTATTTTTGGATGCTATTCAACGATTATGTTCGTTGAAGTCACAATTTTGACCTCAAATTTCTCTATTAAACATAACAAGCCAACCCTAATCAGGCTGGCCTTGCATTAAAGATAGGGAAAGTTGAGTAGAATTACCGACGTACAAGGGTGCGACGCAACGGAAGCTTAATAGTAGTAATACAGCTTAGTCCATAAATAAAAAAACACCCATTATCTGAGTGCTTCAATTATTAATTATGCTTCGTCAAGCTCATGCTTCGTCAGGCTCATGCTTCGTCAGGCTCATGCTTCGTCAGGCTCATGCTTCGTCAGGCTCATGCTTCGTCAGGCTCATGCATGCTTCGTCAGGCTCATGCATGCTTCGTCAGGCTCAGCATTTATTTCTCCGCCAACACCGCCCTTTCCCTGTATTCTTTTGCAAACTCAACAAATGCTTTTGCCTGCAATAAATAATTTAGTGCAAAGGTTTCAGAAGGTTCGGCATCGTTCATCCGCATTACCTGTGTTTTAAAACTTGCGGCTTCGGTGTACAATGCGTTTGCTGTAAAATGTTTATCAAAATCATTGAGTATGCCATGCTGTGTATTGCACTGCACACCCTGCTGCAGCAATAATGCTTTGGCGGTATGCACCTGCGCAGAGTAGGCATGGTAAATACTATCGGCCCATTGGCTGTTGGCAAACAATTCTTCGCTGCTGGTAATTTTTTCTTCTGCTTCCAGTATCAGGGTTGCTACCAGGTCAATCATTACACCGGCACATTCTCCCACACCAATAGCAGTAGAAAATTTTTCCTGCTGTCCAAAATCAATATAATCGTCGGGTGTTAAATTGTCTAAACTTGCCAGTGGTTTTAATAGATCATAATAATACCTGTCCCCGTTGCGCTTACTGTAGGTTAAGAATGTTTCGCCTTGCGGGGCATTGGTTTTATAATCATTCAAAATAGTTCTTACTACATCAGGGCCACGTCTGCTGGGTACTTTCAATATTTTATCTGCAATTCGTCCTTCGCCAGCACCCAATACTCCACCACCAACGAGTACCTGCAATGCCGGCAATACCTGTCCCTTTGCTTTCAGTGAGCTGCCATGAAAACCAATAGAGGCCATTCCATGTTGTCCGCAACTGTTCATACAGCCGCTTATCTTAATCGCAATTTCTTTATTGTATAAATATTCGGGGAACTCTTCTTCTATCAGTTCAGATAATATAAGTGCGGCACCTGTACTGTTGCTGATACCCAAATTACAGGTATCTGTACCGGGACAACTGGTAACATCGGCCACAGAGCCAAAACCTGCAGCAGCAAATCCTTCTGATTCCAGAACGCTGTACACATATTCCAGGTGTTCGGGTTTTATAAAACGAAACTGCAATCCCTGGTTGATCGTCACCCGAACATCATCGGCAATCACATCTTTTAATTTTTCAATCAGGCTGCGGCTGGTTACTGAGCTTATATTTCCATTGGCCACACGAACATAAACGGCGAAGTAGCCGGGTTGTTTTTGTTTTACAACATTAGTCGCTTTCCATAATTCAAACTTGTATGGGTTGGGTGTCGGGTGTGAGTTGTCAGTTGTCGGGTGGGTGGTGTCGGGTGTAGGGTGTTGGGTGTTGGATGTCCTGACACCTGGCACCTGACCACTGACACCTGCAATGTCAACTTTATACCTCTGATGCGTCAACGCCTTCTGTTCTTCAATTACAAATTCATTGAATGCATCGATGCCGATCTTCTGGATCAGGAATTTTATTCTTGCTTTATGACGGCTGTTACGTTCGCCATGACGATCAAATACTCTTAGTACACTTTCTAAGTAGGGTATTAACAGGTCTTCTTCTAAAAACTCATGCGTGGTAACGGCTAAATGCGGTTGTGCTCCAAGACCACCACCTATTACTACTTTAAATCCTCTTTGTTCTTTACCCCGTCCGACCGCCTGCCCGACTGAGTCATTCAGGCGGGGGTCATCCGGGCTGGCGTCTATTATTTTTATTCTTGGTATAGCACCCAGATCATGCATAAAAACAAGGGCTGTATCTTTTTCGCTGCTGCTGAATGCAATTTTAAATTTTCTTCCCATCTCCTGGCAAACAGGTTTGCGCAGGAAATATTCAAACATGGCATGTGCATACGGCGTTACATCAAATGGTTCTTCAGGATCGATACCTGCCATATCTGATGCTGTGATATTTCTTACCGTATTGCCACATGCTTCACGGATGGTTACATCGTCTTTTTCCAGTTCAGCCCACATTTCAGGCGTACGGTCAAGACTTACAAAATGTATTTGTATATCCTGTCTTGTTGTTAAGTGCAGGTTGCCGGTAGAGTATTCATCGGATACATGTGAAATTCGTTCCCATTGTGCCAGTGTCATTTTACCATAAGGCAATTTGATACGCACCATCTGTACACCGGGTTGACGCTGCCCGTAAACACCACGGGCCAAACGAAGGCTGCGGAATTTTTCTTCATCCATTTTTCCTTCACGAAAGAGATGGATCTTTTTATCAAGGTCCACAATATCTTTCTCTACTAAAGCCTTTCCGTTTTTATTGGGAAGGCTTTCCAACTCGGTGCGAAAGCTCTGCATATACGTTGATTTCGTTTGTAATTTTCACGCAAAGACGCCAAGTTTTAATACATAAGACGCAAAGAGATTACTCCATTTAGTGTTTTGCTTTGCGTCTTTGCCTTCTTTGCGGCTTTGCGTGAAGCTGATATTGATACCCTACTTTTCAGGTAGACTAAGCAAAAGTAAGGCTGGACTGCTGTTAAAGCAAATATTATTTCCCAATAACGAATGTAAGTATGATGACGGGAGAATGACAAACGGCTTAAAATAGTTTAATCAGTCTACTTGTTCAGTAGGGAAATATATTATCTTTACGGCTGTGCATCAAACCCAGGCATGGCCAACTGATTTAAAGAAGTATGAATTATCATTCATTTTTTAAAGAGAAGCTTCAGCAACTGAAAGACAATGGCTCATACCGCTATTTTCTTGAAGTGAATAAAAGTGCACAGCATTTCCCCAACTTTTATTATACAGATGAAAAAGGTCAACAACATGCAGCCGTAAACTGGTGCAGCAATGATTATCTCAGCATGAGTACCAATGAAGATGTGATCGCAAAGCTGGGATTTGTAACTCATCGCAGTGGTACGGGTAGCGGAGGTACAAGAAATATTTCAGGTACAACCAATCACCATAAAGAATTGGAGACAACGTTGGCTGCATGGCATAGGAAAGAAGCAGCTTTACTATTCAACGGTGCTTACCAGGCCAATGTAACTACGCTGCAAACGTTGGGAAAAAATATTCCAGGTCTTGTATTTTTTTCTGATGAAAGAAATCATGCTTCCATTATTGAAGGGATCCGCGGATGCAAGAACGAAAAGAAAGTTTTCAGGCATAATGATGTGGAGCATTTGGAGGAGTTGTTACAGTCGGTTCCGGCAGATAAACCAAAGCTGATCGTTTTTGAATCGGTTTACTCGATGAGTGGAACGATTGCTCCGACCAGGGAGATCATTTCATTGGCAAAAAAATATAATGCACTTACTTATATAGATGAAGTGCATGGTGTAGGATTGTATGGAGAAACAGGAGCCGGTGTATTGGAACAAGAAGAACTGCAACAGGAAATAGATATTGTGAATGGAACATTATCAAAAGCGATCGGTGTGTTTGGCGGATATATTGCTGCGTCAGTAACACTTATTGATTTTATAAGAAGCTTTGGCAGTGGATTTATTTTTACTACTTCATTGCCGCCAGCTATTTGTGCGGCTGCAAATAAAAGTATTAAACTGATCCAACAGAATGACGAAATAAGAAAGCATTTTTTTGAAAATGTATCTCAGTTAAGAATTGCTTTTGCAAATAATGGAATTGAATTCAGAGTGAACAATTCACATATAACTATTATACCCGTAAAGGATGCTGCCCGATGCAGGGAAGTAGCAAATAAATTACTGGAGCAGCATGGAATTTACCTGCAGCCCATTAATTTTCCTACTGTTCCTGTCGGCGAGGAATGCCTGCGCATTATTATTACAGCAAGACATTTACCAAAACATATCAATCACCTGGCCTACAGCCTTAAAAAAACATTGGATGCCCGTCCCGCAATACAAAGGAAAACATATTGTTAATAATCTGCCAGCGGGAGAGACAATCAGATTGATTGGCAGGAGTTCCCGGCTGTCGCTGTTGCAGATTGATATTGTAAAACAAAAAATACAATTGGCATTTCCACAACTCAAAGTGGAAGTGATTGCACGCAGTAGCAGGGGAGATGCATTGCAGGAAATTCCATTACACACAGTTGAAGGCAGTGATTTTTTTACACAGGATATTTTTGATGCATTGGCAAAAGCTGAAGCTGATATAGCCGTTCATTCATTGAAGGATATGAGCAGCGAACATTTTTTTGGAACAAACAAGTTTGCTGTGGTTGACAGGGATGATACAAGAGATGTGGCCATCTTTAATAATGATATTGAAGAAAAGATAAGAAAGGGAGAAACGATTGTGATCGGAACCTGTTCGCCAAGAAGAGAAGAGATGGCAACTGTTTTCCTGAAAAAGGCCTTACCTCAATTACATAAAGAAATAAATATTATCACGAAGCCGATCCGTGGAAATGTAGAAACAAGATTAAAGAAACTAAGTAGCGGTGAATATGATGCGACGATACTGGCAACAGCAGGAATTAACCGTTTATTGAGAAGCGAAGAAGATTCAATACTTATTAAAAAATTATTAGCTGGCAAAAAGTTGATGTTGCTGCCATTAATAGAATGCGTACCGGCTCCTTGCCAGGGCGCAATAGTGGTTGAAGCAAATCCTTCAAATACAAAAGCGATTGAAGTATTAAAGGGAATTAATAATGAGGAATTGCTTGCAAATTGTTTTGCTGAAAAAAAAGAAGCCATAAAATATGGAACTGGCTGTATTCAAAAATTCGGAGTAACAACTCTTGATACAAAAAACGGTAAATATTTATACGCTGCCGGGAAGGATGCGGAAGGGACTGAATTTGTAAAATGGGATCCATTACCATCTCTTGATATAAAAAACCTTTTTTCTTCAACTGATGTGATGAAAGATTTTTTTGAATATGTCCCGGTAGCTATCGGGGCGAGTAATGAGAATATTAAAATCAAAAACCCGGTAGTATTCCTCGCAAATTATAAAGCTATAAGCGGAAAAGATAAACTGAGTTTAGCTCACAAAACAATTTTAGCATCCGGAACAAGAACCTGGTTTGAATTAGCAAAGCAGGGTTATTGGGTTACTGCCAGCGCAGATGCATTGGGTTTTGAATTTTTATTACCATCATTACGCATGCCTTTGCTTGGTATTGGTATTTTGGATTTTGTGATATTAACTCACGAAATTGCAGCAGAAAGATGGAGGAAGAAAGGGTACAGTGCAGTGAGTAATTCTAAGCTCTTGTCAAAAAATAATGAAGCAATTAAAGAATCAATTGCTGTTGCAGATGCAATATTCTGGAGCAGCTATTCGCAATATGAATTTTACGGGCACTCTGCAAAACCGGGAGTAAAACATTTATGCGCCGGTGGTGAAACTGCTGAGCTGCTGAAGCAGCAAGGTATAGAGCCTGTAATATTTCCAACTATAAAAGCATTTGAACAATGGAGAAAATCTTCTATCCGCTCACACAGCGTCGCCTGAGAACGGATGCACATATTCGGGAGCTGACAGCATCTGTAAAACTTTCACACAAAAGTTTTATTCAGCCGTTGTTTGTTGATGAGGCAATCGATGAGCCAAGAGATGTAATTGGATTAAATGGAGTGCAGGTGGATACAATGCATACTGTTTTAAAAACAATTGAAGATTGTGTTGAAGAAGGGATCAATAAATTTTTAGTATTCCCGGTCCCTGCAAATAAAGTGGAAAAGGATTTTGATTTTTCATTTGCTGTATCAGTAATTAAAAACATAAGGGAATTTTTTGGCGAGGATATTTGGATAGCATCAGATCTCTGTCTTTGCAGTTATACTTCACATGGGCATTGCGGAATTTTGAGTGATGATCATTCAAGACTGGTAAACCATAAAACAGTTGATGTACTGAACCGCTATGCATTACAGTTAGCGAATGCCGGTGCCAATTGTATTGCCCCGAGCGATATGACTGATGGCAGAATAGCCGGTATCCGGACTTCACTTGATGCAATGAATTTTGACAATGTAAGTATCATGAGCTATGCTGCTAAATTCAGTTCGCAGTTTTACGGACCCTTCCGTGATGCCTGTCATTCATCGCCCAATGCAAGTGGGTTGAAAAATCGTAAAACATACCAGCTTTCCCCACTCAATATTAATGACGCTATTGCAAGCGCATTGCGTGATGAACAAGAAGGGGCGGATATTCTGATGGTGAAACCTGCTGCATTATATACTGATGTAATTGCAAAATTGAAACAACAGACTTTGAAACCACTTGCGGCCTATCATGTAAGCGGGGAGTACGCAGCCATTGAAGCATTAGCAGAAAAAGGCTTAGTGAATCGTGAAGCAGCTCATCTGGAAGTATGGACAGCATTGACAAGAGCAGGAGCTGATATCATAATTTCGTATGCGGCTAAAAATGCTAAAGAATGGATCTCTAAAATGGAATATTAGAATGGATAATAAAGGTAACATACAAAAACCTTCTTCTGAAACTGATAAAAAGAATCAGCTCTACCCGGTTTTTCTCAAACTGGAGCAACTGGAATTATTATTAGTTGGGGCCGGAAATGTCGGGCTGGAAAAGCTACATTCATTACTTGCAAATTCTCCCGAAGCAAAAATTTCAATCGTAGCACCGCAGGTGAAAGATGAAGTAAGGAAACTTGTTTTTAAACATCCATCCTGTAAAATTATTCAACGTGAATTTCAAGAGGGGGATTTAGATAATAAGGGTCTTGTAATATTGGCTACTGATAACAGGCAATTACACGAAGAAATAAAAATACTCACAACTGTGAGAGGGATTTTAGCAAATGTTGCCGATACACCAGAGCTCTGTGATTTTTACCTCGGTAGTATCGTTCAGAAGGGTAATTTAAAAATTGCTATTTCGACAAATGGTAAATCTCCTACAGCTGCTAAAAGAATAAAAGAAGTTTTGCATGAAGCATTACCCGGCGAGCTTGATAATGTAATTGAGAATCTGCATAAAGTAAGAAACAAACTCAATGGTAATTTTGAATATAAAGTAAAGAAGCTAAACAAGCTTACACAAGTATTAGTAGATAATGATAATTCTGAAAATGCGCTTCGTTGGCGCCGGATCGCTACGTACTCATTACTTGCATTTGGTTTTATGCTTATTGGTTATTTTATTTTTTCTTATATACCATTTAGAACAATGACAGATGAAACAGTAAAATGGTATCAGACACTTGACAAAAATTTTCATTGGATGGTGTTAGCTGGTTTTCTTGCACAGATGGTAGATGGTGCTACAAGTATGGGTTATGGTGTGACGAGCTCTATTATATTACAAACGGCGAGTGTTAGTCCGGCAGCAATAAGTGCCAGTATACATTCAGCAGAAATGTTTACAACGGCTGCATCAGGGTATAGTCATTACAAATTTGGAAATGTAAACAAGAAACTTTTTAAAGCATTAGTTATACCTGGGGTGATCGGTGCAATATTGGGAGCATTGTTACTTGTTAAATTTAATGATGCACATCTTAAGTATTTACGGCCGGCAATGGCAATTTATACATTGTTGTTAGGAATAAAAATATTTGCCAATGCTTTCATGCCTAACATTAAAAAGAAATTCAAACGATACAGCTGGTTAGCTGGAGCCGGTGGATTTCTCGATTCATTCGGTGGCGGAGGGTGGGGTCCGATCGTTACATCTACATTAATTACAAAAGGAAGAACACCCAAATATGTTATAGGTTCAGTAAGCCTTACCGAGTTTTTTGTGACGCTGGCAAGTGCATTTACATTTTTTACTTTGATCGGGGTGCAGAATTGGCAGGTAATACTTGCTTTAGTTATTGGGGGCGTTATTGCTGCCCCAATTGCTGCAAGACTTGCAGGTAAACTTCCCCGCAAAGCTTCATTTATTTTACTCGGGAGCGTAGTAGTGATCTGGAGTATAAAGATCCTTGCGAGTTTATTTTAACTAATGACTGTTAATTAATGGAAAATATTTTATAAAAAATAGTCTACTGATTTGGTAGGATAATAAATGCACCCTATGTTTGTAAAATAAATAATCAATAAAAATTTTATCTATGAATTTTTTAGGAAAGAATCTTACACGATGTTGCCTGCCTGAAAGTTTAGTTATAAACAAAAAATCAATTTAAATTTTTTTATTTAATTAGTCTACTGTTTTAATGGACTACAATCAAAACCAAATTCATGAAGCGGATTATTTTATTTTTAGGAGGTTTAGTGCCGGTACTGGCATTTGCACAATTTAAAGGCAGGGTTATTAACGAAAGAAATGAAGGCGTTCCCTTTGCCAGCGTAACAGTAAAGAATAGCACGATAGGACTTAATACTGATTCTGTTGGTAATTTTTCTTTTGCTGCTCCTGACAAGCTTCCTTTTACATTAGTGGTTACGTCAGTTGGATTCCGTAAAAACGAACTGGTGATCAGGGACAATGAAAAAAACAATGTATTAATTGTTCTGGAAGCACTCTTCCAGGTAGATACGGTTGTTATTACCTCCCGCCGCCGCAGTGAGGTGTTGCAGGATGTTCCTATTCCTATTTCAGTAATAGGAGGTAAGCAGATCGATGAAGCAGGAGCTTTTAATGTGAACCGTGTGAAAGAGTTTGTCCCATCTGTTCAGCTTTATACTTCTAATCCCCGCAATACAGGGATCAATATCAGGGGCCTTGGCTCACCATTCGGTCTTACAAATGATGGTCTTGATCCGGGAGTAGGTTTCTATGTGGATGGCGTTTACTATGCCCGTCCGGCCGCAGCAACTTTTGATTTTATAGATGTAGAACGTATTGAAGTATTGCGTGGCCCGCAGGGAACACTGTTCGGTAAAAACACAACATCAGGTGCTATTAATATAACAACACGTAAACCGAACTTTAAGCCGGGTGCCAGCTTTGAAGTGGGCTATGGTAACTATGGATACATCCAGGCTAAGGCTTCTGTTACAGGGGCTTTAAGCAAAAAGTTCGCTGCCCGCTTTTCATTCTCCGGCACACAACGGGACGGAGTGATTGAGAATATACGTACAGGAAAATATACAAATGACATTAACAATCTCGGCTTTCGCGGCCAGTTATTATACAAGCCATCAGATAAAACTTCTATTACATTGTCCGTGGATGATTCCCGCCAGCGTCCTGATGGATATGCGCAGGTTGTTGCAGGTGTTGTGCAGACAAAGCGGGCAGCGTATCGTCAATTCAATGCAATAATTACCGACCTTAATTACAAACTACCAAGTAATAATGCATTTGACAGAGTAATAGATCATGACACTCCCTGGAGATCAGGCAATGACCTGGGAGGTGTTTCCTTAAATATTGACACCAAAATAGGACCTGGTACACTAACTTCTACTACAGCATGGCGCTACTGGAATTGGGATCCTTCAAACGACAGGGACTTTACTGGTTTGCAGGCATTGGCAAAATCGCAAAACCCGGCTAAACACCGGAACTGGTCGCAAGAGGTTCGTTATGCTGGTGAAATTTCTTCTCATTTAAGCGGTGTCGTTGGTTTGTTCTACATTGATCAGGAAGTTAAGATCAATGGTACTGAAGAATCTGGTTCTGCTCAATGGCGTTTTTCACAAAGTTCAGTAAGCAACCTTTGGCAAACACCAGGTCTTTTTGAAGGATACGGTATTTATACAAAGGCTTCTATCAATTCAACAAGTGCTGCAGCATTCGCGAATGTTGATTGGGAAATTGCAAAAGGTTTCCATGTGTTGCCAGGTATTCGTTTCAACTACGACAAGAAAGATGTAGTGTACGATCGGGTAGCAGCAGGTGGGTTGGATACTGCTACTTATAACGGAACAACTGCTCAAAAGATCGCATTGCAGGGCTTTAAAAATGGAGTTTACACCAGCCAGGCTTATACTGCCGATGCTGATGAAAACAACCTGACATATCAACTTACATTTCAATATCGGGTCAATAAACGCATTAATGCTTTTGCAACTTACTCTACCAGCTTTAAGCCCGTAGGTGTTAATGTGGCCGGCCTGCCAACTGTTAACGGCCAGGCAGCAACCGATCTGGCAGTAATAAAACCTGAGGATGTAAAAAATATAGAACTTGGTATTAAGACTAATCCAATTGATAATTTCACATTGAACTTTGCATATTTTAACACCGACATTAATAATTACCAGGCAAATGTTCAATCACCCGAGTTGGGCGTTAATCGCGGCTACATCGCCAATGCCGAAAAGGTAAATGTAAAAGGTTTTGAGGTTGATGCAAATATCATAGCCAATAATCATTTCTCTTTTTATGGAGCTGTGGCTTATACTGATGCTAAGTATATCAAATTTACAAATGCACCACTTCCATTGGAAGAAACTGGTTTAACAGAAAACGGAGTGCAGAAAGCATTCAAAGATATTTCGGGTGGTGTGCTTCCAGGTATATCCAAATGGGCAGGATCATTGGGCGGTGAGTTTACAACCCCGGCTGCTTTTTTAGGTAAAGCCGGAAAGTTCTTCATAGCATCAGATGTTTATTATCGTTCTTCTTTTTCTTCCAGCCCGTCTCCATCTGCTTATCTGAATATAGATGGGTACACTCTTGTTAACGGAAGGTTGGGTTTCAAGGCTGTTAACAATCTCTCTGCCTTTATATGGGGGCGCAATTTGTTTGATAAGAACTATTATGAACAATTGCTGGTAGCAGGTGGTAATGCCGGGCAGTATGCAGGTGTGCTTGGAGATCCGAGAACGTATGGTGTAACCTTACGATATTCTTTCTAAAAAGATTTTAAATGTTTTTTAAAATAATAGCATAAGCATTATCGATTTTTCATATGGCAAGCAATCGTTGAGAGACGGCGTCCCGATTCTTCGGGATGCCCTTTTTAAAACATAAAAGAATTTTATTTACTAACCCACATATCAGCCCTGTGACCGAGAGGACAGGTAAAGGACTGCAAATCCTTCTACGTCGGTTCGAGTCCGACCGGGGCGTCAACAAGAGATAAATTATGAAATCCTCTTTTTTATTTGCACTTGTATTAGTTAGCACGGGATCTTTAGCACAGGTTAAACAAACAGAAACTGTTCAACAAGCATGGTTTGGCTATTTCAATCAAACCCGGTTCAGTAATAAATGGGGATCATGGACTGACCTGCATTTACGTACTAAAGAAGATTTTGTTTCAGGCTTATCACAAAGCATTTTACGATTTGGCCTCACTTATTATTTAAATGATGATACTAAACTTACTGCAGGCTATGCTTATGTAAGTCATTACCCCGCCGATAATCACAAGAATGTAACAATGCCGGAACACCGGCCTTGGCAGCAAATACAATGGCATAGCAAATATTCTAAACTCAGGCTTATGCAATGGTTCCGGTTAGAAGAAAGATTCAGAAGAAAGATCTTAAATGATGATGAATTAGCAGAAGGCTATAATTTTAATTTCAGGCTTCGTTACAATTTCTTTTTTATGGTTCCATTAAGTAAAAATAAGTTTCAACCTAAATCTCTTTCTTTTGTTGTCAACGACGAAGTGCATATCAATTTCGGAAAGGAAATCGTATATAACTATTTTGACCAGAACCGTTTTTTCCTTGGTTTCGCTTATCATGTAAACAAACACGATAACTTACAGTTTGGTTATATGAATGTATTTCAGCAACTGGCGGCTGGAAACAAATACAGGAGCAATCATGTGGCAAGAGTTTTTTATTTTCATAATCTTGACTTGAGGAAAAAAACTGATCAAAATCTAAAATAACGAATATGAGATCAAAAATTATTCTTTTAATAATACCAATCTTCCTGATCGTAAAAAATGCGCAAGCACAGGATAAGAGCAGTTATTTCACCATTGAGAATTATTATAAAGTAAAATGGGGCTTTGCTGATGAGTTCATCAATCTTTGGAAAGTAAATCATTATCCGTTATTGAAAAAAGCAATTGATAAAGGTGATATTATAAGTGTGGAAGCAGAGAAGCCTAAATTACATAGCGGTGAAGACACACGGTTTGATTTTAAAGTGACCATCGTTTTTAAAAATGAAAAATTGGCTTTTGATCCCAATCTTACCAAGCAGTATGAAAAACAAATCTATCCCGATACGGAGAAATTAAAGAAAGATGAACAACACCGGTTTGAATTGTTAATAGCGCATTGGGATGTGATGATTGAAAAAGTCGAATTATAAAATGCACCGTTTAAAAAAATAATATGGAAAAAATTTATCTCAGTGATTCAGGACCTAAAGTGTCGCCTGCTGTATATGGTTTTTACAGGTGGAATAAAGCGGATGTCAACGAAGCTAAAATGGAAGCCATTGTAAACCTCTGCCTCGAATTAGGCATCAATACTTTTGATCATGCAGATACGTATGGTGGTTATGCCTGTGAAGAATTGTTTGGTGATATCCTTAAGAAAAGATCTGTAAGAAGAGAAGATATTGTGCTTTTTACAAAATGCGGAATTAATATTCCTCACCCCAGTCGCCCGGATATCCGGATAAAACATTATGATACTTCTAAAGAGCATATTGTAAATAGTCTTGAAAACTCACTGCGGAAATTGAGAACAGATTATGTGGATGTGTTCCTGCTTAACCAGCTTGATCCGCTTTCCAATCTTGAAGAAACCGCAATCACTTTGCAAAAACTTAAAGAATCAGGAAAAATAAAAAATATTGGTGTGGTTAATTTTTCTGTTTGGCAGCACCAGCTCCTTAGCTCGTATTTGCGCATTCCAATAGTTACTAATCATATCGAACTTAATTTACTTAATACCGCAGCATTTGATAATGGGCAGATCGACTATATCAAGCAAAAGTATATGAGGCCTATGGCTACTTCACCGTTAGCAGAAGGGTTAATTGCTAACAGTAATGAAAAAGTTCCATTGCGGCTAAGAGCAAAATTGGAAGACTTCGGAGCAAAATATAACGCCAATTTTGAATCAATTGCTGTTGCATGGTTGGTAAAACTCGGAGCACTGCCGCTTATTGGCACTACTAATGAACAGCGTATTCGGAATATTGTTGCCGCATTTACTATTAATATTACCCGGCAAGATTGGTATGAGTTATATGCAGTATCCCGCGGTGAACTGTAAAATAAATTAAACAGGAAAAATATCGTTACTCTAACCAGCTGGCAAGTTGCCGGGTGATCTTTTCAGATTCTACAATAAATCCATCGTGTCCGTAAATAGAATCGATGCGGATAAGTGAAGAGTTGGGAATATGTTCGGCCATATGTTCCTGTTCATGCAAAGGACAAAGTATATCACTGGAAATACCGATAATCAATGTTTTTTGTTTGATGGTTTTTAAAACAGCTTCTACATCACCACCTCTTCCCCGGCCGATATGATGGCTGTCCATACTTTTTGTAAGTAACCAATAACTATAGGCATTAAAACGATTCACCAGTTTGTCGCCTTGATAATTGATGTATGATGATGCCCGGAAATTGTCAATCTTCTCTGAATCGGGATCAGTTTGTTTTTGCACCAGTATTCCATAATTACGATAGGTAAGCATGCCGATTGCCCTTGCAGCTTTCAATCCTTTTTGCCCGGCTTCAGCATTCATATCCTTCCAGGTGGTATCAGCTTCTATTGCGAGACGTTGTGCAGTATGTACAGCAATACCCCAGGCACTTTCTGTAGGTGATGTTCCAATAAGAAAAAGATTTTCGATATGGTTAGGCTCCATCACACACCATTCCATTGCCTGGTAACCACCCATACTGCCCCCCATTACGAGATGAATTTTTTCAATGCCCAGTTCTTTACGTAATAGAATATGTGCATTCACCATATCACGGATAGTGATCAAAGGAAAATCACTGAAATAAGGCTTTTGTGTTTGTGGATTGATTGATGTGGGCCCCGTGCTTCCATAACAGCTTCCGATAATATTGGCACAGACAATAAAATACTTATCAGGATTGATAAAACCTTTTTCACCAACTACACCCGGCCACCAGCCTGCTGCATCTGAATTTGCTGTAAGTGCATGACAAACCCAAACCACATTAGTTTTATCAGCATTCATTTTGCCATACGTATTATAAGCAATGCTGATTTCCGGTAAAGTTTTACCACATTCAAGAACGAATGTTCCTTCGTATTTGTAGGTTTGCATCATTATTAAGAAACAGTATGCAAAATAAGATTTGCATCTGTTAGTTTTGTAAAATTCCGGTAAGAAATAACAAATAATATGGAACAAAAGCCGATAACAAAAGCGATCCGCATTCAGACTGATACAACAAATGAAATGGAGCATTCTACACCGTTGTTTCTTACCAGCAGTTTCCAGTTTGACAACGCTGAAGATATGCGAGCTGCCTTTGCGGACGAAACAGATGATAATATTTACAGCCGTTTCAGCAACCCGAACGTGAAAGAGTTTACAGATAAAATGGTGGCATTGGAAGGAGCTGAGGCAGGTTATGCAACCTCATCCGGTATGAGTGCAGTTTTTGCTTCTTTTATGACCAATCTGAAAAGCGGCGATCATCTTTTATCATGCAGTTCAATTTTTGGAAGCACACATACTATTATTACAAAGTATTTACATAAATGGGGAATTGAGTACAGTTATGTAAATGCTACCAAACCCGAGGATTGGGAAAAAGCGATCAAGCCCAATACAAAAATGATTTACCTGGAAACACCGACGAACCCGGGGCTTGACATTATTGATCTTGAGTTTGTGGGTAAGCTGGCAAAAAAACATAAACTGATACTGAATGTAGATAACTGTTTTGCCACACCTGTTTGTCAAACTCCAATTGATTTTGGTGCAGACCTTGTTGTTCATTCAGCAACTAAATGGCTCGATGGACAGGGAAGAGTATTGGGTGGTGTCATTGTTGGTAAGAAAGAACTCATCCAGGATATTTATTTATTCTGTCGCAGCAGTGGTCCTGCACTTTCTCCTTTTAATGCATGGCTCTTAAGTAAAAGTTTAGAAACACTGGATGTAAGAATGGAACGTCATGCATCTAATGCACTGCATATTGCAAAAACACTGGAAGGACATGCTAAGATTTCATCATTAAAATACCCTTTTCTTCCAAGTCATCCGCAACATGCTATTGCAAAAAAGCAAATGAAGAATGGTGGTGGTTTGGTTTGTTTTGAATTAAAAGGTGGTTTGGAAAGTGGAAAAAAATTTCTGAACAGTTTACAAATGCTTTCAATGACGGCAAACCTTGGCGATACAAGAAGTATTGCATCACATCCGGCAAGTACTACACATGCTAAACTTTCTGAAGCGGAAAGACAGGAAGTAAATATTACACCGGGGCTTATTCGTATTTCAGTTGGACTGGAACATGCAGATGATATACTCAGCGATATTTTGCAGGCATTAGAAAAATGCTAACGCTTCCATTTGCGTAACTGCTGTAACAATGCCCGGAAGTCTTTTGGCAATTCAGCTTCTAACTCATGTTTTTTTCCGTCAATATCAGTAAAAGAAAGTTTTTGCGAATGCAAACCAAGGCGGCCGAGGATTGGCTTTTCTTCTTCCACATTTTTGGCGAGATTAAATTTCTTTTTGAAGGAAGAAAGTAAAATTGTTTTTCCATCACCATATACTTCATCACATGCAATTGGGTGGCCAAGATCTTTCATATGGATGCGTATCTGGTGTGTGCGACCGGTATGAATTTGAAATTGTAATAATGAATAAATGCCAAAATCTTCCAGCACTTCATAATCAGTGATAGCTTCTTTTCCTTTTCGGTTTATCACCATCGTTCCTTTTTTTACCGGGTGCTCCATAATTGAAGCATTGATCGTTTCTTTTTTATTCTGTGGTGAACCGATTACAATACCCTGGTAAATTTTTGTGGTCGATCTGTTTTCAAATTGCAGTGATAAATGCTTGTGCGCAGTTTCATTTTTTGCAAAAACGATCAGGCCGCTTGTGTCTTTATCCAAACGATGAACGGTAAAAATGCTTCCGTACTTCTCAATCAATAATTTTTTTAATGAGACTTCTTTTCCTTCCCTGTCGGGAATGGATAATAATCCGGAAGGTTTGTTAAGTGCAATCCAGTTTTCCGTTTCTGCTATTACGAAGTCACTAATCCTCATTATACTATTTACCTTTTCCAAAATATTTCAAATCGCGGATCTCTTTTTCATTCAAATGTCTCCACTTGCCACGTTCTACATTTTTCTTTGTTAAGCCTGCAAACATTACACGATCCAAACCTCTTACATCATAACCCAAATGTTCAAATATTCGACGAACGATCCGGTTGCGGCCGCTATGAATTTCTACACCGATCTGTGTTTTGTCTTTTAGATCTGCATAGGCTAATACATCAACAGAAGCGAGTCCATCTTCCAGTATCACACCTTTGAGTATATCATCAAAATGATTTCTCTCTAAAGGTTTATTCAGCGTAACGGCATAGATCTTTTTTATTTCATTACTGGGATGTGTAAGTTTTTGTGCCAACTCGCCATCATTGGTAAATAACAAAACACCGGATGTATTCCTATCCAGCCTTCCTACAGGATAAACTCTTTCATTTGTTGCCCGGCTTACAAGATCCATCACCGTTTTTCTTTCATGCGGGTCATTAGTAGTAGTGATATAATCTTTAGGTTTGTTGAGAAGGATGTAAATCAGGTTTTTTGAAACAAATACTTTTTTGCCATTTACAATAACTTCGTCTTTCTGTGTAACCTTAAAACCGGGCTCAGTAATTAATTTACCATTCACTTTTACTTTTCCCAACTTTACCATTTCAGCAGCATCTCTTCTTGCACAAACTCCACAATGAGCAATGAATTTATTAAGAGGCATGAGATCCGAGTTTGGAGTTCGTAGTTCGGAGTTTGGAGTCTTGGCTGCCGGTTGCTGACTGCCGACTCTTGACTCATTCCTTTTTTTATCAAAAAACTCTTCTCTATCCTTCTTCCATTTTCTTTTTTCCTGCTTAAAGCCTTCTTTAATGGCAGCATTGCTTTTTTTCTTTGTAAACTTGTTGAACTTGCCGGCTTGTCCCGGTTTATGTGGGGATGATTTCTTTTTCATGTAAGTGATTTACTGTTTTACAACAGGGGTGAGTGGCAAAGATACTGAAAGCAGGTTTAGTAAGCAGGATTAAGAAATGCTGGTTGATTTAATGTATTTATATGCTTATGCTCTGAAATATTCATTAAGTTTATCCTTTAACCGATCGGTAAATAACAGTTATTGATGAGGACCCACCTGTCTCATGTTATTATACTCTTATTGCTTGCGGGGTGCAAAGGCAAATCTGATGAAAAAGCAGAGATCAATCCGCCTTTATACCCGAAACCCCTTACTGTTGCATTAGATCTAAATAGCGGTTACAAAATCAATCTTCTTACAACCGATTCAATAAGACCCTTGATCAATTCTTTTGGCGATACGATTAAAACCGGCATTCCTTTTCCGTTGATCGCTAAAGAAATTATTAGTGAAAAAATTTTAAAAACAACAATCCTTAAAGGAGTTCCGGAAATTAAAACGATTATTCCCGACAATGTGCACCCGATACCGGATAAGCTTCAAGTTAAGATTGTTGATACAACAAGACTAAAGAAAGTAAAACTCGGAGAAGGAGATCAATCTCTTGTTTTACGAAATACATATGGCATAATACGAACAGGAGTTCCCATACCGGTTACCGGCAAAAAAATGCCTTTTAGTGAGCCGCATCCTGTGAAAGCAGCCCCAATGCGGTTTAAGGATAATGCCACTTCTAGCATTCAATACCTGGATGTTGACCAGGGCCTGAGTTATTCTTATGTATTAGACGTATGTGAAGATAAAAAGGGCAATCTCTGGTTTGGGATGGATGCCTCCGGTGTAAATAAATATGATGGTATCAATATTACAAATTATACTGTGAAGGAAGGATTAAGTAACAACGATGTTCGCTGTCTATTTGAAGACAGGAATAACAATCTCTGGTTGGGCACCCAGGGTGGAATAACATGCTTTGATGGGAAAAATTTTATACAATACACAGAGAAAGAAGGATTGCCAAACAACTCGGTTCTATCAATATCGGAAGACAAAAAAGGCAATCTTTGGTTTTGCACGATTGGCGGCGCTACAAAATACGATGGAAAAAATTTTACCCATTATACAAGAAAAGAAGGATTGCCATGCGATACTGTATTTAAATGTATGGAGGACAGGAATGGTAATCTCTGGTTCCCTACCTATCACGGCGTTGCTAAGTTTGATGGAACTTTTTTTACATATTATACACAGGAGGACGGCCTGGCCGCCGAACTAGTCACCAACTTATTGGAAGATAAGGAGGGTGATCTCTGGTTCGGGACCTTAAATGGTATCAATAAATTTGACGGCAAAAGGTTTACTCATTTTACAAAAAATGACGGACTTTCAAGTAATCTCACCATATCCATGATCAGCGATAAAAGCGGTAATATCTGGCTTGGTACCATCGGTGGGGGGCTCAATAAATTTGACGGGAAATATTTTACACAGTACGATCTGGAACAAGGTCTGTCGAATAATAAATTAAGAAAGATCACTGAGGATAAAAATGGTAATATCTGGTTCGGTACTGATGGGGGGGGAGTCAACAGGCTTAACGCAACCAGTTTTGATTATAAAATTCCCGGAGAGGTTTGGGATAATAACAGGATAAGGCCGATACTGAAAGACAAAAATGGAAATCTTTGGTTAGGTACTGATGATGGCCATGTGGGAAAGCTAGATGCTAAACCAACACCAACCGGGGGACGATTATTTACCTATTATAAAGAACAGGATAAATTATTTGCAAAAGGACAGCGATCATTATTACAGGACAGAAAGGGTAATATCTGGATCGGCACTACAGGGTCAGGTATTATTAAGTATGATGGAAAAAATTTCACAAATTATTCTTTAGGCACAAGTCACGAAAGGCAGTCGATCTATGATCTGCTGGAAGATAAAAAAGGAAATATCTGGTTTTGTACAAGAGATGCAAAGATCGTTATGTATGATGGAAAAGATTTTGCTTTTTATACTACCAAAGAAGGCTTGCCGGGCAGCATTCTATATTCTATGCTGGAAGATAAAAAAGGAAATATCTGGTTTTGCACTGAAGGCGCCGGAGTATATAAATTTGACGGAACTGCTCTTATTAATTACACAGAGAAGGAAGGTTTATTCAGTAAAAATGTTATGTCGATTGCTGAAGATGATAGGGGAAACATTTGGTTAGGCACATTGGGTTCAGGGGTATGTAAGTTTGATGGAACAAATTTTACCTATTATACCAGGCAACAGGGATTATCCGATAATAATGTGTGGTCGGTTTTTTGTGATCCTGCTAACCAGCTTTGGATTGGTACTAATAAAGGGCTTTCACTCTGCCCTCTTCGTAAGGATAGTTTGGTAAATAAAAAAAACGATTATGTTTTTTACAACTTTGGTGCGCAAGATGGACTGAAAGCAATTGATTTTAACCTGCACAGCGTTTGTGTTGATAACAATAATCGCATTATGTGGGGCACAGGTAAAAATCTTCCTTCATTTGATCTGAATAAAGGGTTTCATCCGGATAGTGTTCATTCATGCATACTAAGCTATATTGAAATCAATGAACGGTTTTATGATTTCAGAAACCTTCCCGATAGTGCCGATAGAAAAATGTCTTTCAGTAGCATTGTCCCTTTTCAAAACTATCCCGTTGATCTTACACTTGCATATGATCAGAACCACCTCACATTTCATTTCTCAGCAATTGATTGGTCAGCACCTGATAAAATACAATATAGTTACCGGCTGATCGGATCAGATGCAAACTGGAGCAGCCCTTCCCAGATCAGTTATACTGATTATAGAAACCTGCAGCACGGGAATTATGAATTACAGGTAAAAGCAATTGGCCGGTCGCAAATTTGGACAGAGCCTTTCAGCTATCATTTCACCATATTGCCACCATGGTGGCTTACGTGGTGGTTTAAATCACTGGCTGGTTTAGTTCTGCTTGCAGCTATATTTTTAATTGCCCGGTTTATCTATCGTTATCAGTTCCGTAAACAAAAAGCATTACTTGAAAAAGAATTGGCTGTGCAAATGGAGAGACAAAGAATTTCTTCTGAAATGCATGATGATATTGGTGCAGGATTATCAGGGGTTCGGTTACTTACCGAAATGACAAAGAATAAAATGAAGGATGGCGATGCTGGTACTGAAGTAGATAAAATTTACCAATCGGTTGGTGAGTTGTCGGCAAAAATGAAAGAAGTAATATGGAGCCTCAATACGGAGAATGACAGTCTTAGTAGTTTGATTTCCTATTTACAAAAACAAGCCCGGCAGATGATGGAAAACTATCCCGGTGAATTCAATATGTCATTACCTGAAAAAATTCCGGATATAAAAATAAGTGGAGATGCCAGGCGGCATATTCACCTGTTGGTGAAAGAGGCCTTGCATAATGTTATTAAACATTCCGGTGCTGACAGAATTGATATTACAATAAGCTGTGATGATAAGTTGCGTATTGTTGTGGCCGATAACGGCAAGGGAATGAATATAGAGGATAGTAACGGAACCGGGAATGGGATGAAGAATATGCGTAAACGGACACAACAACTGGATGGAATGTTTTTTATTGCAAATAAGAATGGCCTTACACTTACATTTGAAATACCCCTGAAATAAAATTTATGATTACAGTATCAGTAGTAGAAGATAATGACCAGTTCCGCGATGCGCTGGAAGCAATTATTAAAGGGCAAAATGAGTTGGCCTTGATCGGCTCATATATCAGTGCTGAAAAAGCAATGAGTGAACTAATGAATAAACCGCCAGATATTGTTATCTGCGATATCAGTTTGCCGGGTATGCGTGGCACAGAACTGATCGTTCGGTTAAAAGATAAAATGCCCCGTACACAGTTTATGGTATGTAGTATTCATGATGATAATGACACCATCTTCGAAGCATTGAAATGTGGTGCATCAGGGTATATTCTCAAAGACCCTGTAACTACTGATGAAATAGTAAAAGCGATACATGATCTATATAACGGTGGCTCACCCATGAGCCCTTTTATAGCAAGGAAAGTTATCGGCAGTTTTCAAAAACCAGTAGTGAATGATGAAAGCTCCACTTTAAGCATCCGGGAAAAAGAAGTGCTGGAATTACTTTCAAAAGGGTTGCTATATAAAGAAATTGCAGAACGGCTTGGCATTACACATGAGACGGTTAAAAAACATCTTAAAAATATTTACCAGAAGCTCCATGTACAAAATAAAATTGAAGCGCTGAATAAATTCAGACTGCTTTAGAAACCCCCTATTCCCCTAAAGGGGAATTGTTTTTTAGCGCAGCCTCCTTCATATTTACAAAATCAGATACAGTGATAGTTTTTATCAATGAAGGATGTTATGTATTTACTAACCCGGCGTGAAAAAGAAGTTATTCATCTATTATCATTGGGATTAACCTATGAGCAGATCGCCAATCGTATCGATGTAAGTCACGAAACAGTGAAGATGCATTTGAAAAATGTTTATCGGAAACTGAAAGTGCAGAACAAGATCGAAGCATTACAAAAAGTAAAATTACTATGATCTATTCCCCGAACGGGGAATTGTTTTCATTACTATTTCATTTCATATTTACATCGTGATATTCTGACCCCGTGTTTTCACCTTTTTATTTCCCGTCTTATACCTGTCTAAAGCCATCATCAAAGCTCATTAGTTGCATCTTATTTATTATTTGTAAAGGATACAAGCCACCATTCTTTAAAACAAAGTTTTGTTATGAAACCGATTTACACCACCCTTGTCTTACTGTTTATTATTAAAACAGCATTTTCTCAAACCAGTTATTATGTAAATGACAACAGCACATCTGGTGATGTGCTCACTACTGCAGTTGGAAATAATGCAAATGCAGGAACCGCTGCGTCACCATTTGCATCATTGCAATATGCCGTTAACCTGGCTGCTGCAGATGATATTATTTATGTAGATGCGGGCAGCTATGCTGAGCAGGTAATTATTAACAAAGGGATCACCATTATTGGTGCCGGACAAAATCTGACATTTTTTACTCCGCCGGCTTCAACACTGGTTCCTGCTCCGGGTCCTTTTACCGAGATTGGTTTGTTTGTAACAACACAGAATATCGGTGATGTGAACATCAGTAATTTAACCATCAACAGCAACAGCGGTTCTCAGAATATCATTATTCAAAGCGGTGGCAGTGTTAAGAATTGTATATTGCTCAATGGCGGACAGGGAGTTTTTTTCAGGGTGGAATCTGCTGTAAAAAATGCATTGATTGAAAATAATACTATTCAGCCCGATGGTATAGGTATTAACTGCCAGGGTGGTGGATTAACTGTTACTATTCGCAGCAACATTATCAGCAAGGCAACGGGTTATTATGCTGGCATTTTTGCAGGGCTTGATTTTGGACCGTTGCCACAACTTACTATTCAGAATAATATCGTCAATAATTATACAGGCGAAGGCTTACTAGTAAATAGTTTTAATGGCAGCTATACATCAAATAGTATTACAGGCACCAGTACGTTTGCTATAAACCGAAGCGGAGGTAATACACCTCTTGCAACTTGCAACTGGTTCGGCACTTCAAATGCAGGAACTGTTGCATCAAAAATCAACGGGTTTGTTGTTTATTCGCCCTTTCTTACCAACGGAACAGATAATAGCAGTAATCCTGGTTTTCAACCCGCAGGCACCTGTGGTAATGCCTATTATGTAAACGATGCAAGTACTGCAGGCGATATATTTACAACTGCAGTTGGTAATAATGCCAATGCAGGAACAGCAGCAGCGCCATTTGCTACATTACAATATGCGGTGAATACAGCATCAGCGAATGATATTATTTATGTGGACGCAGGTACTTATACCGAGCAGGTAACTATTACAAAAGGAATATCAATATTCGGTGCAGGTCAAAATGCAACTTCAATTCTTAAACCTGCGGTTGTAGTAGCTCCGCCGGCCGGTCCCAGTGCGTTTAGTGAGTCTGGCGTAATACAAACAGCACAAAATATAGGCGAGGTTAACATCAAAGATTTATCTGTAACCGGCGATTATAATGTGGGTGTAACACCTATCATCATACAGAGCAGTGGCAGTCTACGTAATTGTCAACTGCAAAGTGGTAACCAGGGATTGTTTGTCAGAATTGATGCTGCAACAAACCCCGGTGCAAAAACATTTTATATTGAAGGCAATATTATTCAGGCTGAGTATATAGCAGTAAATGTGGAAGGCACAGCATTACATGCAATTCTTTCCAATAATACAATTTCGGCATATAATGCAGGCTTCTCAGTTGGGATTTTTGCTGGTTTGGATTTTGGAGCTATTGGTCGCATAACTGCAACGAATAACTTATTCAGCTCATACCTTACTTCTGGTATTTGGGTTAATGCATTCAATGCAAGCATTACACAAAATGCTTTTACAGGTGCAGGGTCTTCTGCAATTAACAGGTTAGGTGGGGCTAGTATTACAGCCAATTGTAATTGGTATGGTGCTGCTAATGCTTCTTCAATTGTTCCTAAGATTAATGCTGGAGTAAATTATTCTCCATGGTATATTGATGGAACTGATTTAAGTCCTGCTACAGGGTTTCAGCATTGGACAGAATCATGCGGCGGAAGTACTAATATTTATTATGTAAATGATAACAGTACTACCGGCGATATATTTACAACTACAACTGGTAATGATGCCAATGCAGGAACATCACCAACATCACCACTGGCAACGTTTGGTGCAGCACTTACAAAAGCATCACCCGGCGCTACCATTTATATGGATGCAGGAACATATACTGCACAAGATCTTACCATCAATAAATCTGTTTCGGTAATAGGTACAAACTATCATGTATCACCGAACAGCACATCTGATCCTTTACTGCTTAACAGCACACGAAATTCCGAATCTATAATTGATAATACCAACTGGATTCTTGGGGCTTCTGATTTACGTTTTGAAGGATTGACATTTAATTCAACAAGTAAACAGGCCATTACTATGATGAATGATATTTTTGCTAATCATAACTTTTATAGAAACCGGTTTAGAATCAGTTCGAACGCTACTCAAATATTTATTGCAGGATCGGGTCCGGCTACCATGGCACCTTCCGCTATTGTCAACTGGGGATTTGGCCTGACAGATAACAGGTTTGAAAAACAAGACGGATCAGCAGGTCAAACGCTTGACATCAGCCGGTTTGGGAGTGTAAATATTACCAATAATTCTTTTGTAGTTACAGGGCCAACTCCACGTACACAATCGGTACTTAATATCGGTGGGAATGGCGTAGTTAACTATGTCTATATAGGTCAAAACACTTTTGACCAGGCTGCAACCGCCATAAGTGGAGCTGGCAGCCGGTTAGCCGTTGTGAATATGAATTATAATAAAATTATTAATAGCAGCAATGCGTTTTCAGCAGGTAACCTATTAGCCGAATCATCTGAAGTTGCATTCAGGTATAATACGTTGGATGGAAGTGGCGGGGTTGTGCCATTTATAGAATATACCCGGCAAGCAGGCGATGCTTCAGGATCTTCATCATCTTTCACAGCAGAAGAAAATATAATTACGGGTACAGCCATTGCAGGTACTACAACCCTGCTTAGCAGTATGCATTTAATTTTTGCAAACAGTGTTTTAAATCAGTCATTAACCGTTCGTAATAATAAGATTACCTACAACGGAGACTTTAGTACTGTAGAAGGTCAATTTATACGACCTATTATGATGAGAGGCAATTTGAAAAACGCAGTGGTCGAAAAAAATGAAATCTCTTTAAGCGGCAATAACCTGCAACCAAGAAACCCAACAGTGAATTTACCGGTTTGTCCTGCTATTACTTTATACACAGAGAATGGGTCAGGCGCATTTTTACAACCGGGCAGTGTTATTAATATTCTTAATAATAAAGTAAACGGATTCAAGCATTCTTTTGCAGCATTTGATCCCGGCGCAGGTAATGATGTTTTCATTGGCTATGGCAATATACCTGCAGGAGTTACTGTAAACATCAACAATAATAGTTTTACGGGTGATTCTATATCCATCAACAATGGCACAGTGGGTCAGCCGGTGCTTGCCACCTGTAACTGGTATGTTTCAGGTGATGCAGCATTAGTTGTTCCTAAAATAAGTGGTATAGCAACTTACAGCCCATGGTTGAGTAATGGTACAGATAATAGTGTTGCTACAGGATTTCAGCCCTTATCAAATGTTTGTAACGGAAGACAAAATAAATTTTATGTAAACGATGTATCACAAACAGGCGATGTATTTACAACAGCTGTAGGTAATGATGCAAACACAGGAATCCCATCTGCCCCATTGCTTACAATAGCTGCAGCACTTACAAAAGCATCCGCCGGTGATAGCATTTTTATGGATGCAGGAACTTATGTTTTATCCGCTGATCTTACAATTGGCAAAGCGGTTACAATACTTGGGACTAACTATCTTCTTTCACCTAACGATGTTAACGACAAAAGAGTTTTGAATGCCGTAAGAAATGCTGAATCAATCGTAAGTAATGCTACATTGATAATTGGCAGTAATGATATTTCAATACAAGGAATGGTTCTTGATCCGGGAACAGGGGCAATAGCAGTATTCTTGGGTAGTGGCACCAACTACAGCAATATAAGTCTTGCAAAAAATCGTCTTAAAATGAATTCTTTAAGCCCTGCAGTCAGATTTGAAGGACAGGGAACCAATACAGTTGCCGTGTCTGCACTGGTTAATTCAGGATTTACAATTAATGATAACCGGTTTGAAAAGTATGATGCCGGTCAGAGTTTAGCAATTAATATCAGTCGACTCAAAAATGTTACCGTGACCAACAACGCATTTGTAGTAGGTGGGTCAACTTTACGAAACTACACCGCAATTGCAATGGGGAATGTTGGAGTGATTGATGCGATTACATTTTCTTCAAATACAATTGACAGGGCATTGAATGTAATTACCGGAAGCCGGATAGGCAATGCTGTGCTAAATGGAAATAAAATATATAATACGACTAATGGTTTCAATATTTCGAATACAATACCTGAGTCTTCAATCATTGAGTTTTCCAATAATTTGCTGGATGGCAGCGCAGGTGTTTCGCCATTTTCTTTTTATACCCGTAGTGGCGGGGGCAACGCAGGAGCATCCAGTTTATTTAAAGCAGAAAATAATATAGTCACCGCAGTAGCAGTTCCCGGAACAACAACTTTGCTTGGAACCTTCAATGCTACTTTCACAAATACTGTATTGAATCCTTCCATGATCATACGTGGTAATAAAATAACCTATTCAGGTAATTTAAGTACTGTGGAAGGACAATTTATCCGTCCAATTGTTATAAGAGGTAAGCTGACAAATGCAACTGTAGAAAATAATGAACTGACACTTAGCGGAACTAACCTTCAGGCAAGAAACCCTGCTAATGTATTGCCTGTTTGTCCGGCTATTTCCCTTTATTCAGACAATGGATCAGGCTCAGTTATACCAACTGGTTCAGTCATAAATATTTTGAATAATAAAATAGACGGCTTTAAGTATTCTTTTGTAGTATTTGATCCCATAAATGCTGCGGGCACCGGTGATGCTTTCACTGGTTTTGGAAATCTCGGGCCTAATATTGCGGTGAATGTGCATGAAAATAGTTTTACTGGTGATTCAATGAGCATTAATAATGGATCAGTTGGTTACCCGATAGATGCTTCATGCAACTGGTATGGTTCATCAGCTCTTCAAAATCTTGTTGGTAAATTCTCAACAGAGCTTGATAATGTTTACTTACCATACCTCACGAATGGAACGGATAATGATATAGCGACAGGATTTCAGCCTGTAGCAGGTTCATGTAATGGTCAACCAATACAGGCACGTTTGGATGGATTTACAAATGTTACCTGCAATGGTCTAAACAATGGTACGGCAAGTGTTACAGTATTTAATGGAGTGGCGCCGTTTGTATTTGCCTGGACAAAAGATGGCGATCCATTATTCAGTTCAAATGTCGAAGACCCAGCCAATTTTGGTCCGGGTACCTATCATTTATTAATCACTGATGCATTAGGTACAAATATAATTTTAGATGCGAATACAGATATAACAACTATCAATGTTACTATTACCGAACCACCAGTATTAACAGCAACAGCAAGCGGTACCAATGTAAATTGTTTTAATGGTACAAATGGTACAGCATCGGTAACAGCAGGAGGTGGTACACCTGGTTATACTTATTCATGGAGCAATGGGGCAACGACCAGTTCAATTTCAAACCTCGCTGCAGGAATTTATAATGTTACAGTGACTGATGGCAACGGTTGCACCAAACTAGCAAGCTATGAAGTAACACAGCCTGCATTATTAACAGCAACAGGAAGCGGAACCAATGTAAGTTGCTTTGGAGGTTCTAATGGTACTGCAACTGTTACAGTAGGCGGTGGTACATCACCATTTGCTTATGCGTGGAGTAATGGAGGTATTACGCAATCAATCTCTGGGCTGCCAATAGGAACTTATAGTGTTATTGTGACAGATGCGAAAGGATGTACTGCACAGTCATCATATCAAGTAACACAACCTGCGTTATTAACAGCAACAGGAAGCGGAACCAATGTAAGTTGCTTTGGAGGTTCTAATGGTACTGCAACTGTTACCGTAGGCGGTGGTACATCACCATTTACTTATGCATGGAGTAATGGAGGTACTACGCAATCAATCCCTGGCCTGGGAATAGGAACTTATAATATTATTGTAACTGATGCGAAAGGATGTACAGCACAGTCATCATATCAAGTAACACAACCAACATTGCTGACAGCAGTTGCTACAGGTACATCAACTACCTGTGCAAACTCTGCAACTGTGGTTCCAAATGGCGGTACTGCTCCATATACTTATTTGTGGAGTAATGGTGCAACTACACAAGCTATCAGCAGCTTGCCTGCCGGTACATATACAGTAACTGTAACGGATAATAAAGGATGTATTGTCACAGCAAGTTGTACCGTTACAGCAACTGAAGCATTTAATCCATCAGCTTCGGTTGTAAATGCATCTTGCTATAATACAGCAACAGGTTCCATTACCGTAACGAATGTAAATGCAACAGCACCATTCCGCTTCAGTATCGATGGCGTAAACTTCTCAGCACCACAGGCTTTGCCATATACTTTCAATAATCTGGCTGTAGGTGCCTATACAATTACTGTAAGAGATGCAAATGGCTGTACAGGGTTTGTTGAAAAAACAATTACACAGCCAACTCAGTTAAACATTACATTGAATAATGTTCAAAGCACCTGCTTCGGTACAAACACTGGTTCAGTGAATGTATCAGTATCCGGCGGCTCGCCATCTTATAGTTACTTGTGGAACGGCCCGGGTGGTTATACATCGACCCAGCTTAATATCAGTAATCTTGCATCTGGTCAGTATACGCTTACAGTAACTGATAGCAAAGGTTGTCCAAAAGTTCTGCAGGCTATAGTGCCTTCTTATAATGAGGTTATTGTATCAGCAGTTGTTACAAATGTTGCTTGCAAAAGCGATGCAAGTGGATCAATTGTGATTAGTGCATCAGGAGGAGATGGAAGCTTAAATCATAAATGGAGCACGGGTGCCACAACTGCAGGTATATTTAATCTTCCTGCAGGCACATATAGGGATACAATTACAAATTCAGGTAGCGGTTGTATTATTATTAAAACTTATACAATTACTCAACCGTCCTCCTTACTTAAACTGAACAATCCAACAATTACTGATGTAAGCGGTTGTGACATTGCCAATCTTGGATCTATATCTGCTTCTGCAACTGGAGGTGGAAGTAGTTACCAATTTAAGTTGAATAATGGCAGTTATCAGCCATCAGGAACATTTAATGCATTAAATGCAGGTAGTTATACAGTTTGGGTAAAAGACAATCTCGGTTGTGAGAAATCTACAATTGCTATCGTGGGTGATAACGGAAGTGATGCTTATGAAGGAACAGGCGGTAATAAGAACAATTCAAAAACCAAAGCTTTTGCGATTCCGCTTGGTTCTATATCAGCAAGAATTCCGACAACTGCTGACCCTGCTGATTGGTATAAGTTTACTGCTAATATTGCTGGCAGCTACACTTTGAGTTTGTCACATCCTTCTGCCAGTTTCACAATTAATCTATATACACTGGATAGTACAAACTCGATAAATACACAATCAGGGTCTATAGCATTGAATAAATTATATTATCTCCTTGCTAATAAGACATACTACATCCAGGTTACAGGTGGACCATCTCCGACTTGTTACCAGCTTTCTATCAACAACACATTGCTGACAAGAATGAGTTCAGAATTAATAGTAAAGGAAAACAAAACCTTTGTCGATAAACTCAGCACATCCGTATTTCCCAATCCACATCATGGTGCATTCGGAATAAGAATAGAATCGGCACAAGATGGTGCAGCGGTACTTGAGATATTAAATGCAGCTGGTCAATTAGTGGCAGAAAAAAGAACGACGGTAAATAAAGGAGGAGTAAGTATTGTAAACTTCACCAATATGAACCACAATATTCTTTTCTATCGTGTAAGGATAGGTGATGAAATAAGTACAGGAAAAATAATAGGGCCCCATTAACCTGATGCATAAAAGGTAGACTGAAAATGCCCCGGAAAGTCCGGGGCATTACTTTATTAAAAATATATTTTAATTAAACACTTGTCTTTTTCCCACCCCGATGTTTCTTGTTCTCTTCCAATTTCTTCAACTGTTCTTCAGTAAGGATTGATTTCAGACTTTCTTTTTGCTGCATTTTCAATTCCTTATTCTTTTCTTTCTTTTGTTCTTCTGTCAAGGATTTGTCATCCCGGATAGACTTCATTTTCTCTCCCATTTTTTTCCTGCTTGCATCAAGCTTCGCTGATTGTGCATCTGTCAGGTTCAATTCTTTTTTCATTCTCTCACCCCGTGCTTTATTCATTTCAGCCATTTTGACTTTCCGTTCTTCTTTTTTCTTTTCAATCAGGTTCCTTTGGTCAGGAGTGAGAATAGCTTGCATTTTTGTATGATGATCTTTGCGAAGCGTCTCCATCTTTTCTCTTGATTCTTTTACAGTGATGTTATCTTGTTTTTTGAGATCAGCCATTTTTTTATGCTGTTCTTCATTAAGAGTTTTGAACTTTGCTTTTTGATCTTCAGTCAGGTTCAAATCAGCCATTTCTTTGCCATCATGCTTTTTATAGTCACTGTGATGATGCATGTCATCGTGTTTGCGTTCAGGGATTTCCTGTGCCTGGACAGCGGCAACGCCAAAAGCAATAGCAAATACGGATACAATTATTTTTTTCATAGCTAAATATTTCTTTATTAGATGCCGCCCGAATGAAAACCCTCTGGCAGAAGTTGTTAAATAATATTAAACAGGAGTAGGGAATTACACTGAAGTCCCACCTGGAGGCTTATTTTAATTCTTATTGGCAAGCTGTCCGCATGCTGCATCGATATCTTTTCCGCGGCTCTTTCTTAACCTTACATTCACCCTGTTCTTTTCGAGGAAATTCATAAATGCTTCGGTTGTTGCTTCATCCGGTTTTGTGTAACGAGCAAAATCGATCGGGTTGTATTCAATAATATTAATTAAGTCAGCGGGTACCTGCCTGTAAATTTTCATCAACTCTTCTGCATCTTTCAGCGAGTCATTGAAATTTTTGAAAAGGATATATTCAAAAGTTATTTCGTTCTCCGTTTTCTTGTAAAAATAATTCAATGCATCAATGAGGGATTTGATATTATTGGTGTCGTTGATCGGCATTATCTCATGTCGCTTCTTATCATTCGGTGCATGCAACGACAGTGCTAGTTTAAATTTTACATTATCATCTCCCAGTTGCCGTATTTGTTTAGCTACTCCTGCCGTAGATACCGTAATTCTTTTTGGACTCATAGCCAGCCCGTCGGGTGCAGTAATGCGTTCAATTGACTTCAACACATTTCTATAATTCAGCAACGGCTCACCCATTCCCATAAAAACGATATTCGTGAGTTTGTGCCCGATTATTTTTTCACTTTGCTGATTTATCATTGCCACCTGGTCATAAATTTCATCGAAAGTGAGATTGCGTTTTTTATCGATAAACCCGGTTGCGCAAAACTTGCAACTCAATGAGCATCCGATTTGTGATGACAAACAGGCAGTAGCCCTTTTTTCCGTCGGAATTAATACACCTTCTATTAAATGACCTTCATGTGTTCTAAAACTTGACTTTACAGTTCCATCTTCTGAAACCTGGGTTGTTTTAATAGTTAGTGCAGGGAGTGTAAATTCTTCAGCCAACTTCTGGCGAAGTTCTTTGCTCAGGTTGCTCATATCTGCAAAACTGAGGGCATGTTTTTGCCAGAGCCATTCCCAAACCTGCTTCACCCTGAATTTTTTTTCACCAATTGATTCAAAATACTCCTCCACTTCTTGTAAACTCAGGTGCCTGATATTTTTTATGCTCGTTTTTTGCATGGCGCAAAGATACGGCCGAGAGGCTGATTAGCCGGTTAGCAAATTAGCTGATAAAGAAGCGAAAAATCCGTTATTTGCACATATTAAAGCTGAATAACTTCATCTCACCTGAATAATATCCCGATAGTTATCGGGACAAAAGCTAAGTACAAAATGAAAAATGTTTTTATAATAGACGCAGCACGAACGCCAATAGGTAAATATGGAGGCGTATTATCGGCCATAAGACCGGATGATCTGCTGGCATTGGTAATTCGTGTATTGATTGAAAGAAACAATTCGATAGATATAAATGAAATAGAAGAAGTGATTGCAGGTGCAGCTAATCAAAGCGGTGAAGACAATCGTAATGTAGCGAGAATGGCTGCATTGCTTGCAGGCTTGCCAGTTTCTGTTGCAGGAGTTACGGTAAACCGTTTATGTGCATCCGGTTTGCAAAGTATAATGGATGCATCAAGAGCAATTATGTGCGGAGATGGTGAAATCTATATTGCCGGTGGTGTGGAAAGTATGACAAGGGCACCGTTCGTAATGCAGAAAACAAATGAAGCCTGGAGCCGTAAAGCAGAAGTTTTTGATACAACAATGGGCTGGCGTTTTATAAATGACAGGCTTGCTTCTATGTATTATCCATATACAATGGGTGAAACTGCGGAGAATGTGGCAGCACAATGGGAGATATCAAGAGAAGAGCAGGATGCATTTGCATTTAACTCACAGGAAAAATATTTTGCAGCTAAGGAAGCAAACAAGTTTGATGCAGAACTGGCGGCGGTTGAAATAAATAATAAAGATCTGATAAGCTGGGTAACTGTTGATGAACATCCGAGAAAAACATCTTTGGAAAAATTAGCAAAATTGAAACCTGCATTTATTAAAGACGGCACCGTTACAGCGGGTAATTCGTCAGGCATCAATGATGGTTCGGCAGCTTTGTTGCTTGCCAGTGAGGATGCTGTAAAAAAATATTCCTTGACGCCGATGGCTAGAATAGTATCAATGGCTGCAGCGGGAGTGGAGCCTGCTATCATGGGTATAGGTCCTGTGCCAGCAACACAAAAGGCTTTGCATCGTGCTGGTTTACAAGTCCATGACATTGGATTGATCGAACTTAACGAAGCATTTGCTTCGCAAAGCATTGCCTGTATTAAAGAACTGGGTTTAGATGAAAAAAAAGTGAATGTAAATGGCGGAGCCATTGCACTCGGGCATCCATTAGGTTGCAGCGGCGTAAGAATTTCAACTACATTATTATATGAAATGAAAAAGCAAAATGTAAAATATGGCCTCGCCACTATGTGTGTTGGTGTTGGACAAGGTGCTGCTGTTGTGTATGAATCTGTTTAATTTTTTTCTTTTCTTGTCCCCATCTTTAAAACAAAAATCATTTTTTATTGCTGTTTATCAGGAATTCAGAAATTTTCTATGAAAAATTCTTCTTAAAAATAAGTTAGTGCATCAAAACAGCATTTAAATTTGTCTTCTTTTTGATTAACCCTCTTTATCTATTGGACGAATTAGGTTGAACAAGGCTTATTACTTTTTTTATTAATAACTAAACCAAGCTGCATGAGAAAAATTTATCTTCTCCTTGTGGGCATAGTGCTATTTTCCCAGCCACTATTTGCTCAAAAGACTGTTACGGGAAAAGTAACAGACGAAAAAGGCGATCCGCTCGCCAATGTTTCCATTCAAGTAAAAGGAACCAACACTGGTACAACTTCGAAACCGGATGGTACCTATTCATTGCTTGTGCCTGCTACAGGTAAAGTTCTTGTATTCACTTTCGTGGATATGGAGCCAGTAGAAGTGGTGGTAGGTAATCAAACCTCGATCAACACTTCGATGATCACAGTGACAAAAGCACTTCAGGAAGTAGTGGTAACTGGTTACCAAACTGTAAGAAAAAAAGACGTTGCTTCTGCTATTTCAAAAATTAGCGCAGCAGAGATAGATAACCTGCCAATACCTAACCTTGCTCAAGCGATGCAGGGAAGAGCAGCAGGTGTTGCAGTATCAGCAGCCACGGGTATACCTGGAGGTAACATAAGTGTTATTATCCGTGGCGTGGGTTCAATTAATGCGGGAACAACTCCTTTGTATGTTGTGGATGGGATACAGATAAATACTGGTGCCGGTTCTATTAATACACAAAACAACCCCCTCAATTTTTTAAACCCTGATGATATTGAATCAATAGAAATATTGAAAGATGCGGCAGCTGCATCAATTTATGGTGCAAGAGCAGCTAATGGTGTTATTTTAGTAACAACCAAAAGAGGTAAAACAGGGAAACCGAAAATTACATTGAATACTTATTGGGGAAAGGCTTCACCATTGAAAATTGATCCTGTTTTAAATACACAGCAATGGTATACTATTCGTCGGGAAGCACTTATCAATTCGGGTAGTACACCACAAGCAGCAACAGATGCTACACTTGCAGTTTTAGGATTGCCTGCTGGCTCAACACAAGGAAAAGTTGATAGTCTACCAACTTATGAATGGCAGGATGCGGCATTTGGACAAGGAACTATATTTAATGCTGAAGCTTCTGTCAGTGGAGGTGGTCAGAATGTTACTTATCGTGTTTCAGCTTCTTATTCAGGACAAACTGCGATCATTAAGCCTGTTGATTTTGAGCGTGGGGCAATTATGTCAAATCTCAATTTTAAAGTAAACGATAAGGTTAGTATAGAAAATACTTTAAGTATAAGCACTTTTTCACAGATGGCTCCTTATAGTGTAGGTAATACCGGTTTTGGAAACCCTGCTTATTCAGCTGGCCAGATATTAACTATAAATCCTATTTATAACCCTGATGGAAGTTATTATGGAATGCCCGGCTCCGGACAATCAATTGCAGGAGCACTTTCACATAATATAGTAGCAGTAGCAGACCTGGTAAAATATTTTACAAGAACAAACCAATTTATCGGAAGCGCTGCTGTGAACTATAAACCTATTCCTGATTTAACAATAAGATCTTTTATTGGTATTGACTATCGCCTTACACAGGATCACAGATACCAGGATCCAAGAGTTAGTGATGGTTTTGCAGTGGGTGGCCGTCTTTCTGAGCAGGTTGATTGGAATTCAAATTTTATAACTACAACTACAGCTAACTATACTAAAAGAATCAAAGAAGATCATAATATAAATGCTTTAGTTGGTATTGAGTACCGTCGTGATCAAAACCAATGGTTCCAGGCTGATGCGCAGGGCTTTCCTACTTACCTGCTTGAATATTTAAGTTCAGCCTCAACGGCTGTTGGTGTTTCCGGACAGTGGACAGCCAGTGCTACGTTTTCTCAATTTGCAAAAGCTGGTTATACTTTCAGAAACAAGTATGTATTTAATTATACCATACGCAGAGATGGTTCAAGCCGTTTTGGTGAAAATAACAAGTATGGTCTTTTTCAATCTGCCCAGGTTGCCTGGAATGTTGACCAGGAGGATTTCATTAGAAAAATCAGAGCTTTCTCAACATTTAAATTACGCTACTCATTTGGCCAGGCAGGTAATGATCAAATAGGTAATACTTTATATGCCCAATTATATGGTGCTACCCGTTTATATGGTGGTGGTTCTGGTCTTTTCCCAAGCCAACTTGGAAATCCTGACCTGACATGGGAAACAAGAGAAGAAAACAATATTGGATTGGACCTGGGTTTTTTCAAAAACCGTATTTCATTAACTGTTGATGCTTATAAAAAAGTGAATAAAGACCTGCTTTTGGCCCGTTCTTTATATGCTACAACAGGTTTTACAACCATTCAGCAAAATTTGGGTTCGTTAGAAAATAAAGGACTTGAGATCTTATTGACAGGTACTCCTTTAGATGGAAAGTTTAAATGGACCACATCTTTTAATATCGCATTCCAGTCTAATAAATTGTTGGAATTATATGATGGGTTACAAGCATTGCCCGGGGATGCAAGTATTCGTGTAGGTTATCCTATTGGCTCCTTCTTTACATCAGAATGGGCCGGGGTTAACCCTGCCACAGGTAGAGGTATGTGGTATGATAAAAACGGGAACCTTACTTATAATCCTGGTGATGCAGATAGAAAAATTGTCGGAGATATTTATCCATCGCATTTTGGTGGATGGAACAATAGTTTTTCTTATAAAGGATTTACGTTGGAAGCATTTTTCCAATATGAATATGGACGGATAAGACAGGATCAGCAATTTCAGCAAATGATGCGTAACGGTGGTACTACCGGTAACTTCATATTGTATGGTTATCTAACCCGCTGGCAAAAACCCGGCGATGTAGTTGCAACTCCACGTCCGGCAAATAATATGACAGATTATAATTCTGCAGCCTGGTCAACAGGTACCCGTTATTTATATAAAACCGACTATATACGCTTGAAACAAATAACGATCGGGTATGATCTGCCTCCTAATTTATTAAAAAGATTTAAGCTGGATGGTGTAAAATTTTATGTGCAGGGCTTAAACCTTTGGACACAAACCGAATGGCCTGGATATGATCCGGAGTTTACCGGTGCGAATGTTGGTATTATCCCACAATCAAAAAACATAACAGTGGGATTACAGGTTAGATTATAAACTCTAATACAGAAAAAAAATATTATGAAACAAATAAGTGCTAGAATATTAATATTGGGAATAATTGCTGCTGTAGCAATGCCTGCATGCAAAAAGCAATTAGATATACCTTCCCGGAATTCAATTGACGCATCCATTGCATTAGGTGATAAGAATGGTATCGAGGGTGCAATTAATTCTGTTTATTCAATTCTAAAAAGAGAATCACATTATGGCCGCGATCTGTTTTCCATTCCTGAGGCAATGGCAGATGTGGCTTTCGCCAATGGCCGTTCATCAAGATTGGTAAATGAAAACCGTAATACCAGCGGTGCAAATATCACTACCGCATTATGGACAGGTTCTTATGGCGCCATCAATGAAATTAATCTTATCCTCGATGCCGCACCAGCAGCAAAAGGAGCTACACCAGCCGATCTAACAAGATGGGAAGGGGAGCTTAAATTTTTAAGAGCATTGTATCTTTTTGATCTCGTTAAAAACTATAGTTATATCCCAACCTTTACTGTTCCTGCACAGGATAAAGGTGGTGTGGTTATTAATCTCAAAGGATTTAGTAGTCCGGCTGATGCTGCAGCTTATTTTCCTGCACGTTCAACTAACGCAGAATGTTATGCACAAATAATGTCTGATTTATATAAGGCTATTAGCCTTTTAGCTAATAATGGAAGAGGTAGTACAGGAAGTACAAAAGCTATAAGTTATGCCAGCAAACATGCTGCATTGGCATTGGGCTCAAGAGTAATGTTATATGAAGGTAATTGGGCAAAGGCTGATTCTTTTGCAACTGCAGCAATTGCTTTAACGGGTGGATTAGGTGCAATGACAACTACAGGTAATTATGTTGCTGGTTGGAGAGCTGCTAATCATCCGGAAGCTATTTTCCAGGTATTGTATGAAACATTGGGCGAAAACCTTGGAGTTAATACATCATTGGCTGCTACACATACCACTCTTTCTGCGCCGGGTGCAGCTTTTCTTACCAGGCAAGGACAAGGTGACTTGGTGCCGAATGCTTTTTTGATTGGTCAATTAGGTATTACAGCAACATTCCTCACAGCAGCTCCAGCTTGCACACCAACTCCTTTTAATTTCAACTCAAGTTTATCAACCTCTGCAAATACAACTTGTACGCCTGGCACACCGCTATTGCCTGTAATAACATATAGTAATGACATTAGAAACAGATTATTTGAATGGGGAACGAATACAAGCGGGCATTATATTGAATGCACTAAATGGTTAGGTAAAAGTGGCGGACCTAACTGGGATAATACTGTTGTATTACGTTGGGCAGAACTCTACCTGAACCGTGCTGAAGCAAGATATCGCCGTAATGATGAGCCAGGTGCATGGGCTGATTTGAATGTTATCCGCACTGCACGTTATACAGGTTTTGTTGTTCCAGGTGTTCCATTAACAGGCCAGGCACTGCTGGATGAAATCTGGAAACAACGCATGCTTGAGTTTGCTTTTGAAGGCCATCGTTTCTATGATCTAAAAAGAAATGGTATCGCAATTGTGAAAACAAACCCGGTTACAAATTTGCCCGCAACAGATTTTAAATTATTGCCAAGGATACCAACTACTGAAGTAGATGGTAATCCAAACCTGTCACAAAACTTCGGTTATTAATTTTTAAAGTAGAAAAAAACAAATTATGAAGAAACATTCAATATACTTACTTGCAGGAATAGCAGCCCTTGTGTTTTCTTCCTGTATAAAGCAAATCGATAAAACATTTCAAGGTGCGACAGTTGTAGAAGTAGATGCTACGCCACTCAACTCTGTTGCCACTGGCCAGACCTACCCGATCCTTACAAGAATAGCACGTCATGGTATTCCGGTTGCAACAGCTGATTCAACATTGCGCCGTTTAAACGGAACAGTAAGAATTCGTTTGAACTTAGTTGGTCATCAAACAGGCGCTGATCAGACAATCGGGTATAAACTTTTTTCTACCCCAATTGCAACTATAGCATTTCCGGCAACAGCAACAGGGCAGACACCAAGCAGGGTCGCTGCCACCTTAGCAGTTTCAAACGGGGTTGCAGGCACTCACTTTACAGCGCTTAGCGGATTATGTACTATTCCTGCAAATAGTTCATTTGGTTATATTGATGTAGCTATACTTGATCCAGGTGCTACTGCAGGACAGGCAAGATTTTTAGGCATTCAACTGGATTCAACCGGTAGTTTAAAGCCTAACCCTAATTATAATAAACTGGGATTGGTAATAGACCAGCGATAATATTTCCCTAAAAAACCCATAGCAGGCTATTCTTTTTTGGATAGCCTGCTTTTTTATGAAGTAACTTTTGTCATTAGTAAAACGTTTCATAAGTTTAATATCTCAAAAACTTTAAAACCATGAAAAAATTTCTGCTGCTTGTCGTTACAGTGTGTGCATTTGGATTTGTAAATGCACAAACTCCCTCACCTGCCGATTCATTAAAAGAATACACTGGCAAGTATAAATTTCCGGATGGATCTCCTTTTAGCGAAGTAAACATTACCCTTGAAAATGGAGTGTTAACGGCTTCATCGGCCGCAGGAAGTTCAGAGTTGAAGCGTCGTGATGGAGATGTGTTTGATGTGGTGGCTTATAGCGGCACAGCTATATTTAAAAGAAATGATGATAAGAAAGTAACAAAGCTACAGATACAGGTAAATGATCTGGATATGGAAGGCGAAAAGGCGGCAGAAGGATCATTGTCAGATATTTTCTGGCGGTATAAAAAATAATTCTTCTTATAGATAAATTAATTATGACCGCAGTGACGTTTCGTTGCTGCGGTTTTTTATTGCGGTTGTTTGTAAAATTTATACAGAATAGATTTTACCATTCTAAAATTTGTGATAACAGATAATAGAATAAGTACAGCAGCAGTGGCAGGCAAAGCCCAGTGAATAAAAGAAGAAAGTTCCGGCCTGTCATACATTACAAAATGATGAAAACCCCATTGCAGCAGTTGTGTGATAAGTAATGCAACCAGCACAACAATTATATAAACCGGTATAAATTGTCTGGCTACATTTTTACTCACCCATCCCGGTGAGTAACCTAATGTTAGCAGCAATTGCAGATTGTCTTTACTTCTTGCAATAAGCAGCTGCAGGTAAAATGAAAATAACATCAAAGCAAGTACTACTACCATCAATCCAAAAAAACCAAGACCTGTAAATACTCCCTGCAATATCTGTTTCACCCTTCCGAATTTTGTTTTGTCTTTATTCAGGCGGTAATTTTTCTGTTCAAGATAATTGAGCAGTTCCGGGCTATTGGCATCTTTTGTTTTAAGATATAACCGTGAAGCTTTTGTAACAGGCTTGCTGGCAAAGTTGGTATTACCCCATTCCAAAAAAGTTTTTGGAACAAGAATGGAATTGATACGGTCGCTCAGTGCAACAATGGTCCCGTAAAATTCAATAGGGTTTTGCTGCCTGTCATAACAGGTAATAATAAGTGTGATAGATGAAACGGTTGCTTCAGATACCTGTGGTAAGCCATAACCCGGTGCAAATACATTATAAATTTCAAGGAAGTCAGAAGAAACGATCAACGGTACGGTTTCCTGTCCCTGTTGCCAGCTAAAACTTGCGGGTACAGTATCAATAAAATCATTATCGATTGCTTCAATGAAAAAATCAGTTTGAAAATTGAGCAACTTACCGGCGCTGAGTTGTAAACGGAAATCATTTGCTATCAACGGTGCTACTCCATCAATGAAATTTTGTTTCTTTAATTCTTCTGCTTCTTCAACGGAAAACATATTCATTTCCGGTTTACCCATCGTTTCATTGCTCACAGCTTTGCGGATAGAGATAAAATCATAACCGCTTTTTCTTGCAGAGGTTTGTTTTAGTAGTTGCTGCAGGTTTATATACATCTGGATAGAACAAAGCAGTAATAATACACCAATGCCTAAACCAAAATAGGAAAACCAGCGGCTGGTTGTATTTGTTCCGGTGAGGAAGAGAGGTTTTATATGTTTAAAAGAAGGTGTCATTTACAGATGCAGCAATTTTGTATAAGGGAAAAACTCGATTCGTTCAAGATCTGCAAATAGTATACATGCATTTCGTTGCTTTGTTTCTTCCAGTATCAGTTGCATGGCTTTTTCTGAATTGGCATTGTCCAGGTGACTAAATGGTTCATCCAGCAATAAAAAATCAAATGGCTGTAGTAATGCACGGATAATAGCAATACGTTGCTGTTCACCATAGCTGCATTGGCCGCCCGGTGATTGCAGTTTATCAGCAATACCCAGCCGTTCTGCCATCTCTTTTATTTTTTCGGATTTGTGATAAGGGTTCAGTTGTCTTTTTATTTCCAGGTTTTCCAAAACAGTTTGTTTTGGAAACAAGCGAAGGTCCTGGAACACAATGCTGAGATGATCTTTTCTAAAACGGGCCATTTCTTCTATGGAAAATTTCTTCAGATCATTTGAATCATAGCTGATGTTGCCATTGTATTCATGACGAAGCCCGTATAAAAAATGGATCAGTGATGTTTTACCGCTGCCAGATGGTGCAACGATCTTTACGAGATCGTCTTTTGTAAAAGATAAATTTTTTCCCCAAACTTCGGAGCTTGCCTTCCGCGATTCATCAAAATAAGTGGGGAGTAAATTATTTATCTGCAACTGCATGTATCAAATATAAAGAAAGCCACAAGTATTTATATATTACTTGTGGCTTTGCTGATTAAATATGAAATTATTTTTTCGGTTTCAATTCAACAGGGGGCGGGGGTGCAACTCCAGCTGAATCCATTTTCGGGTAATCGTCCTCACTCATATGCATTGCTCCTGAAAATTGTTTTGCAATACCACTTGCAAAATTACTCAGCTGCTTCAGGCTATTGGTATTTTTGTCAACCATATTTATTTCAACATGACTTTCTCCTACACCATCTTTCATTTCACCACCGTAAGCAATAATATTATCCCATATTTTTCCATCGCCGCCAAACATATTCATCATTCCTCTATCATTTGAGGTTTGCATTCCACCGATAATTTTTTTCAGATCAATATAAAATCCAAAAGGATGGCCGCTTATTTTATTAATAAATTCTTTATCTGAACCAGCTCCGGTGCCAAATGCTGAGATCTGTTCCTGTGAATTGCCTGCAACAAACCAGTTGTCTTTGATTTCGTATTTAACGGTATTCAGCGCATCGGAACCGTTACCCATTTTACCCAGTTCACCCATAGCTTTAGTGCCAGCTGCGATCAGTTTGTCAAACGAACCTTTATTGCCAATAGAAGTGGCGAATAAAATTTTTGCATCCGGTGTATTTGACTTCTGTTTGTAAACCTGTCCACCTCCCAAATCAACTGACTTTTCTTTTTCTACCATACCAAAGTCAGTAACAGCGAGCAACAGATCACCTTTATTCGCGGCTACAAAATCGTCAATAGTAAAACCGAGATCATTAAGATATCCGTCTACCATTCCATCTAAACCTAATAACTTGAGAAATCCTTTTATTCCTTCAGGCGGATAATTCAGCGCCAATGCAGCCGTTACATTATCACCCGGAATTTTTTTCAGCATTTCCGTATTCAGGTTACCGGCTTTGTATTTAGTGTAAAAATCTTGTAGTTCTTTATTGAAATATGATTTTGAGGTGCCAGTAATTTTTCCATTATCAAAATTGATGGTTACTGTAGAAATATTTCCTTCCATTATCGCTCCGGCTTTGAATATGCTGAGTTGCTTTGCCATTGAGCCGCCAGTCAAGTTACTTGTAACATACATATGCATATCCCCGGTCTCAGCCATCATCGATTTGAATTTTGAGTTACCAGAAATACTATTACTGCTTTTCAGGTTATATGTTTCTTTCGCATATTTCAATATGCTGTCCGGAGTAACTTTTGATTCATCTGAATGCCGGTTCATGCCCGGGTTCATACCTGAAGCATTTCCTACTATAATAAAACGGTCAGACTTCCATGTCATATACGAATCATCATCCTCACCAGCATAATTCATGTCGCCGTCTTTTTTTATTTCTACATTCTTGTCCAATTTCTTCAACATTTCTTCAAATGCTTTGGCATCTTTCAGTTTACCCTGGAAACAGACGTACATATGATTGCCGGAGGGTTTTATGAACATGTAAAAATCACTGTTCAGGTCAATGCCGGATGCTGCCGGATCTTCCAGCAGTTTTCTATGAATATCGCTTGAAGCTTCGCCGGAATTCATCATCTTGAACCAGTCGGATGATTTAATGTCATTCCAGCTTATTTTAGAGCTGAGAGATGCTGCATTGACATGCAATACCATTGCGGCATCTTCTGGTACCAGAATGTCTGCACTTTTACTGCCGCAACTGGCAATAAAAAAAGAAACTAGGCTGATGATCAAAAGATTTTTAATTGTTGGTTTCATGACTGTTTTATTATAAATGATTATTAAAAGAGAAATCCGAAGTTAATTCTTCCCAGCTAATGTTTAATTGCTCACCGGTACTTAAATTTTTCACTGAGCAGCTTTTTGCCTCCAGCTCTTTACTGCCGAGTATCACAACAAAAGGTATATTCTTTTTTTCAGCGTATTTAAATTGTTTGTCAAATTTTACTTGTTCATGAAAAAGCTCGCAACTCACACCTTTGCTGCGTAGCTGTTGCATGAGTGCAAAAGCTGCTTTACTTTCTTCATTTCCAAGGTTGAAAAATAAAACCTGTGTTCCTATATAAATAGTAGCCGGGAAAAGATCGAGTTCTTCCATTACATCATAGATCCTGTCCACGCCAAATGAAATACCAACGCCAGGAATATTGGGAACCCCGAACAAACCGGTCAGATCATCATAGCGGCCACCACCACCGATGCTGCCGATCTTTACTTCTGCCGGAGCCTTTGCTTCGAAGATAATACCTGTGTAATAGTTAAGGCCTCTTGCAAGTGTTGGGTCAAGTTTGATACCTGCCTGCCGGTCAGGCAGGTTTGATACAAGATCTTTAGTGTTATCAAGAACAGAAGATATATCATCAATTCCTTTTTTACCTGGATCTGAATTGCCAATCAATGTTTGCAGACCTGAAATAATATCTTCATTGCTTCCTGTGATGGAAAGATATTTTTCAACAATACTTACCTGGTCATTGTTCAAGCCTTTTGACTGTAATTCTTCTTTTACTTTTTCAAGCCCTATTTTATCTAATTTATCAATTGCAATGGTGATGTCCATCATCTTATCAGCGCCACCACAAATTTCTGCCAATGCAGTTAATATTTTTCTATGATTAATTTTTAATTCAAATCCTTTAATTCCCAATCGTGTAAACACTTCATTATAGATACAGGCCAGTTCAACTTCATTCATCAATGAAGTGCTGCCAACGACATCGGCATCACACTGGTAAAATTCACGGTATCTTCCTTTCTGTGGTCGATCAGCCCGCCATACGGGTTGTACCTGGTAGCGTTTGAAAGGAAAAGTCAATTTAGTGTGATTCATGGCGACATAACGGGCAAATGGAATAGTGAGATCATATTTTAAGGCCTTAAAGGAAATTTCATTTTTTAGTTTAGATAAATATTGATTGCCAATTTTTTTATCCTTTAGGGCAGCATTAAAAATATCAGCTAATAAACTAGGATTTAGATCCCATAGATTATTTTCAAATGGATTCTCTATGTTCTCAAACTCAGGATAGCTCTTTTTTACATGGATTATAAATTCAGAATTACTTTTAAAATAGTCAGCTAAATTTTTAAAAGCTTCGGTATATTCTTCTATAAAATCTTTTGAAAAAGGGTTTCCAGATTCCAAGACTCTAAAAATTAGTTTATCACCTTCTTCACCATACTTTCCCATCAATGTTTCAATATTTTCCATCGCTGGTGTTTCTAATGGTTGAAACCCGTAGAGTTCAAAAACATTTTTTATAGTAGAGAAAATAAAATTCCGCTTACGAACAACATCCGGTCCGAAATCTCTTGTGCCTTGTGGTAATGATGGTTTACTCATCGTTGCTGGTTACTGTTAGTCATTGAATAGTGAACATTGCTTTTAGAACCTGCCTGACCGGCAAGCAGGTATTTTTCTACAATGCGACTACATGCTTCATCGATCATTTTATATACTTCATGGTATCCTGGTTCTGGTCCATACCAGGGATCAGGAACATCCATGTCATTTCCGGGATGCAGTTCATTCATCAACAGTTCTACTTTTGAAGCGATGAATTTTCTCCCTGCGATCCGTTTCATTTCTTCTACTACATCACCGGCCATTGCATAGATCTTATCATACACTTCAAAATCTTTTATACTGAAAGCTCTTGATCGCTGGCGACTGATATCAATTCCGTTTTTTAACGCTACTTTCTGCGACAGGTGATGTGGTGCTTCACCATTGTGATAGCCATTAGTGCCGGCACTTTCCACACTCCAATGCAAACCTGCTTTAAAAGCCTTTTCCTGCAATATGCCTTCGGCCAACGGGCTACGGCAAATATTCCCCAAACACACCATTAGAATTTTCATGGCGCAAATATAGTACGCAGTTTGCAGTCGGCAGCCTGCAGTCGGCAGTCAGTATCTTTCAAATCGAAAACACTCTGTTGACTGTGTATTGCTGACTGTCGACTTGATTGTGGAATTTGAAACAGGCAGCATCTTATAACTACTAAAACACCAGCCATGACAAACAATGAGATTTTAAAAGCCAGCCTGCTCGATATCATTTTTGAAAACCGTAATAAAGAATACGGAGCTTATGCATTGCGAAATGAGTACGACAAAAGATTAGTAAAAGCAATGGGCATAGGACTTGGCTTTATACTGCTGTTGATTGTCTTGAATTATACAAAATTTTCAAATGCTGCCAGTAATAATGATCAAAATGATAAAGAAGGCTTTGTGCTGAAACCATATGTAGTAGAACCAGAGAAATTACCTGAGCCGGAAAAGCTGAAGCCAGTTGAAAAATCTAAAGTAGCACAGGTCGATTACCAGGTTATTAATATAGGTCCCGATAACAAAGTTGACAAAGCATTAGTTGAGAATAGTGATGTTGATAATGCAGCGGTTTCAAATACAACAAGCAGCGGTACCCCGGAAAATGGTGAAAATATAACTGATCCGGGAAAGGATGATAAAGGAAAAGAAGAGCCAGCGCCACAGGAAGACAATACTCCACCAGTGAAAATTTATCAAAGAGACCCACAGTTTCCCGGAGGCTATGAAGCACTCGCAGTTTTCATGCGGAGGAATCTTGTGACACCGGAAGAATTGGAGATCGGCGACAAAAAAATTGTAAGAATTAAATTCATCGTTGGTAAAGATGGATCGATCGCCGATATAGTTGTACTGGAAAGCCCGGGTAAAGATTATGACAAAGAAGTAAGGCGTGTAATAAAGAAAATGCCGAAATGGGAGCCGGCTATTCAGAATGATATTAATGTGGCAGTAGGCTATGTATTACCCATCACATTTATGGGGGTGGAAGAATAAAAAATGCCTTAAATTGCCACCCTTGAAAAAACTGGTTAGTACATGATAGAAGAATACGAAAAGAGGAAGCGGAAACAGATTTCATCAATGCGCAGTATTATGGATTATGCAATGGGTACTCTCATAGTCCTGTTCGGCGCATTTTTGTTATTCAGGGATCAGTTTGATTGGGATATTAACCGCCGGTTTAAACCGGATGACCTGGATAAAATTTTTGGGGTGATCTGCCTGCTGTATGGTGCATGGCGGATATACAGGGGCGTTAAGAAAAATTATTTTCATTAATAAGGCTATGGCAATTCCGGGTATAAAGAATTTATTTATTGTTGTGCTTCTGTTGCCGCTATTTTTATTCTGCAGTTGTACAAACTATGAAAAACGGCTGAAATCAATGCCGGATTATGGCGATAGCGGAACGATTCATGTAAGCTGTGATGAAAGTTTTAAGCCGATTGTGGAAGAACTTGTTAAAGTGTATGAATCCGATCATAGAAAAACAAAGATCATTGTAACGTATAAACCCGAAGCCGAGTGTTTGGATGATTTGCTGATGGACAGCGTAAGAATGATCATTGCTACCCGTCGTGCCAATGAATATGAAAAAGATTATATCGCCGACTCGTTTAAAATCGATGCGGTAACTAAGGTAACAGCGTATGATGCGATATCAGTAATTGTACACCCAGATAACCCGGATTCATTACTTTCAATGGATAATATCAGGGAAATACTCACAGGGAAATTTAGGAAAAATTTAATCCCTGTTTTTGATGGTATAAAAGCAACCAGTACGGTACGTTTTATCATCGATAGTATATTGAATGGAGATTCTTTGACAAAGACAGCAGTAGCAGGGCGAAGCAGTAAAGGAGTAATAGATTATGTGGCACAAACAAAAGATGCGATTGGTTTTATCGGCGTAAGCTGGATCGGCAATCCTGAAGATACTGCAAGCCTGATGGCATTGAAAAAGGTAAAAGCGGTACAGTTAGAAAGAACGGATGTAAAAGGTAGATGTATTTACCCGACACAAGGCAATATTTACCTGCGCCGCTACCCGATGATAAGGGAACTTGTTTACACAGTAAAAGAAAGACATCCCGGATTGGGTCACAGCTTTGCCAATTTTATGGACCAGCAGATCGGGCAATTGATTTTTCACCGGGCTTACCTGGTGCCAGCATGGATAGATTATTTTAAGATAAGAAATGTAAAAATTACAGAAGAGTAAAGAGTTCTTTTTCAACAGTTCAGTGGAGAAATTAAATAATAACTGTTAAACAAAACGAGTAGAAATATATTTGGTATCAGTTTTGAAAATACAGGGTTATTGAAACTGAGAAAGTTTATATTTACAACCCCTAAAAACGAGAAATAAAATGAAGAAAACCATGTTTGCCATACTCGCATCAGTATCACTGGTGTCGGTATCAAAAGCACAAACAGTACAGGAAGGTCTCGGCCACCTGTATGCTGATAGATGGCAGAGTGCTGTCGGAGTATTTCAGAAATTACTGGCACAAAACCCCAATAATATTGAGGCGAGTTACTGGTTAGGTCAAACTTATTTTGACATGGATGAGAATGATAAAGCAAGAGAAGTATATGATAAAGGACTGGCTGCAAGTAATAATGCACCTCTTTTGCTTGTTGGTAAAGGGCATTCGTTGTTAACTGACAAAAAACCGAATGAAGCTCGTCAGCAATTTGAATTGGCTCTTTCAATGAGTAAGGATAAAAAAGGAAAAGATAATCCTGATATTCTGAATGCGATTGGTCGTGCACATATTGATGTAAAAGAGGGCGACTTTAAATATGCAGAGCAAATTTTAAGAACAGCATCGGAACTCAGCCCTAAAAACGCAGATATATTTCTAAATCTCGGTAATGCTATTCGTAAAGCAAGACCCGGTGAAGCCGGACATGATGCGTTTGAAGCATATAGAAAAGCATTGGAGATTAGTCCCAATTTTGCTTACGCTTATGTAAGAATAGCAAAGCTGTTCGAAACACAACGTAACTGGGACCTGGTATTGGAAAATTTGAATAAAGCTGCTTCCGTTGATCCAAATTTCAGCGTGGCATATTATGAATTATTTTTCTACTATTTTGTACGCAGCGATATCCCTAACGCAGAAACTTATTTTAATAAATATGTGAATAGCCGCCCTAATGAAGAAAAATGGGAGCATGATTATCTGAATGCACAACTTTGTTATATTAAAAAAGATTATGATTGCGCAGTTAGTAAAGCTGAATCAGTACGTACATTACAAGGCGCAAAAGTGAAACCCAGGGTATTGAGAATACTTGCTTATGCCTACCTGGATAAAAAAGATTTTGCAAAAGCTAAAGCGGCAGATGACGAATTCTTTGCAAAAGAAAAAGACGGCTTTAATCCTGCTGACTATAAACGCAAAGCAGAAATTGCCGCGGGTTCAGGTGTTCCTTGCGAAGAGTTGTTTGGTATCTATTTGCAGGGAGCTGCAGCCGATACTGTATTACAGTCAAAAATTGATTATTTGACAGATGCTGCAAAAGACTTTGAAAAAAGAGGTTGTAAAAAACAGGATGCAGATATGCGTTTAGTTGTTTTCAATCTTAGAAAAAATCCCAATCCCCTTAGTCTTATCAATATCGGCATCTTATATACACAGGTTGATCAGTTTCCAAAAGCGGATAGTGTATTTAGGGTTTATACACAGCTTTCACCGGATAGCATACTCGGTTATTACTGGATAGGTAAAGTGAATGCAACATTGGATACAACCTATAAAGTAGAACCTTATGTAACAAATATGGTAAATGGATTTACAAAAGCATTGGATATTGCTGGTACTGATAAGTTGCGTCATAAAAATCTTGGGGTTACTTCAGCTTTGTCATTGATAGGATATTACTATAATATAAAAGCGGATAAAGAAGCTGCCCTAGCTGTTCTAGGCAAAGGATTGGAGCTTGATACTGCAAATGCACAATTGAAGAATATCAAAGGTATTTTAGAGAGAAAAACTCCAGCAAAACAAACTCAGCCAAAGCAGGGAAATAGTAGTAATGGACCTGTTCCTAATGGTAACAAACCTTCCGCTACTAAGCCTGCGGCTACAACATCTAAATCAACAAGTACTGGTGCCAGCACCGGTTCTAAAAGATAAATTCGGTTTTCTTCGTTTTTAAGAAAGTCCTTCGCTTTTACTGGCGGGGGATTTTTCTTTTTCATGTGCTTGTGTTATCTCTGTCATAACTGATTATTTTCAAGGTAATTTCCCTTTGCAACCTTACTTTTGCTTACTGTCTAAAACGGACTATGTTTAAACTACTTCAAGGAGGAATTCCGCAAACGTCTGCGATTGATAATGCCGCAAGCTATCTTCCGGCAGGCATACAAATTTTGATTGCTGTAGGGCTGGTTGCTTTCCTCACGGTTGTTACACATTTACTCGGTCCGAAACGTAAAACTTCTGATAAATTAGAGAACTTTGCAAGTGGCATAGAGACACATGGCGATGCCCGTCAGCCAATGGCGATCAAATATTTTCTTACAGCCATTCTTTTTGTGTTATTTGATGTGGAAGTGATCTTCTTTTATCCGTATGCGGTAAATTTTAAAGGATTAGGATGGCCGGGTTTTTGGGCAGTTGTAATGTTTGTAGGATTCTTTTTATGCGGCTTCTATTATATCCTAAAGAAAGGCGCATTGAAGTGGGAAGATTAGAAATGTAGAATATCAAATATCGAATTATAAATGTAAAATGGGTAGTGTTATGAGGTTTAGATTTTACATTTTTCATTCAAAATTTTAAATTACCATGTCTCGTCCTGTATCATATAATATCAATCCCAAACCGCTGGTAGCAGATATCAGTATGGCAGATATGCCGGAAGGTTTTATGGGTGAAGGCTTCCAGGCTACAAGACTGGATAAAGTGATTGGATTAGCGAGAAAAAATTCTATCTGGCCACTGCCATTTGCAACATCCTGTTGCGGTATCGAATTCATGGCAACAATGGGTTCACATTATGATTTGGCAAGATTTGGAAGTGAGAGAGTTGGTTTCTCACCGCGCCAATGTGATCTGTTGATGGTAATGGGTACTATTGCGAAAAAAATGGGACCCGTCGTAAAACAAGTTTACCTGCAAATGGCTGAGCCGCGTTGGGTAATGGCTGTTGGTGCTTGTGCAAGTAGCGGTGGTATTTTCGATACATACAGTGTATTACAGGGCATTGACCAGGTAGTACCGGTAGATGTATATGTACCGGGTTGCCCGCCAAGACCCGAAGCAATTATTGACGGCGTAATGAGAATACAGGATCTGGTAGGTAAAGAGAGTTTGAGAAGAAGAAATGGAGAGAAGTATAAAGCTTTATTAGAAAGTTACGGAATACAATAAGATAACCTGAAATGGCTTTGACAAACGATATAATCAAGCAACGACTTGTTGAAAAATTCGGTGAACAGGTAAAAGGTTTCGAAGAACCTTACGGTATGCTCACATTTGAAGCGCCAAAAGAATTAAATCTAAAGGTGCTTAATTTTTTGTTTGATGATGAGCAACTGAAATTCCGGTTTATGACTGATTTATGTGCCGTTCATTATCCTGATAATGCAGGGAAAGAACTAGCTGTAGTTTATCATTTACATAACCTTGTTGACAATGTCCGCATCCGTTTTAAAGTATTTTCGGATATCAATACACCAGATGTTTATACAGCGTCAGGTTTATTTTCTGCAGCTAACTGGATGGAGAGAGAGACCTATGATTTCTTTGGGGTGAATTTTGTTGGCCACCCAAATTTGAAAAGAATATTGAATGTAGATGAGATGGATTATTTCCCGTTAAGAAAGGAATATCCGTTGGAAGACCAAACAAGAATTGATAAAGATGATGAGATGTTTGGAAGAGGATAATTAACAGATTTGAAAATGTGCGGATGTGCGGATTTTAATTGATTCAAAGAAGAGAAAACTTAATTAATAACGAAATTTCTAAAGCCCCTTTAGGGGTTTGGGGTTTATGAAAGAACATGAACACATAAGATTACCGGAAGGTTCGATTGAAAAAACAACAACGACTCTGAACCTCGGACCAACTCACCCGGCCACACATGGTGTGTTTCAAAATATTCTTGAACTCGATGGAGAACGGATCGTTTCTTCAGAACAAACTGTAGGTTACATTCATCGTGCATTTGAAAAGCTGGCTGAACGCAGACCGCTTGCACAAATAACAACTCTTACAGATCGTCTCAACTATTGCTCATCACCCATTAATAACATGGGTTGGCATATGACCTGCGAAAAACTTTTGGGTGTTGAAACTCCTAAGCGGGTCGATTATCTCCGCATTATCATCATGGAGCTTTCAAGAATTTCAGACCATCTGATATGTAACTCTATTGTGGGTGTGGATGCAGGTGCTTACACGGGGTTCCTCTATGTGATGCAATATCGTGAACTGATCTATGAGATCTATGAAGAAGTATGTGGTGCAAGATTAACAACTAATATCGGACGCATTGGTGGTTTCGAAAGAAACTTCAATGATATCGCTTTTCAAAAATTAGATAAATTTTTAACTGAATACCCGGCTGTGCTTCGTGAGTTTGAAAGCTTATTTATGCGCAACCGGATATTTATGGAACGTACGCAAGGTACAGGTGCTATCAGCGCCGAACGTGCATTGAATTATGGTTTCACCGGCCCGAACTTGCGTGCAGCAGGTGTTGATTATGATGTACGGGTGCACACTCCGTATTGCAGTTACCAGGATTTTGATTTTGTAATTCCGGTTGGCAACACAGGCGATAATTATGATCGCTGGCTCGTACGCAGTCAGGAAATGTGGCAGAGCTTAAGTATTATTGAACAAGCTTACAGGAAAGTACAGGAGTTTAAAGGTGCAGAAGCAGAAATATATCATGCTGATGTTCCTGAGTATTATTTGCCGGAGAAAGAAGATGTGTACACAAAGATGGAAGCTCTTATCTATCATTTTAAAATTGTAATGGGAGAAACAGAAATTCCTTCCGGTGAAGTTTATCATGGTATCGAAGCGGGAAATGGTGAGTTGGGATTTTATTTGATCAGTGATGGCGGACGTACTCCTTATCGTTTGCATTTCCGCAGGCCTTGTTTTATTTATTATCAAGCCTACGCAGAATTGACAAAAGGTCAAATGCTGAGTGATGCGATTATGACAATGAGTTCATTAAACTTAATAGCTGGCGAGTTAGACGCTTAAAAATTTTACATTTTGAGTTTTTCATTTATATTATGAAATTTTCTGACGATAAATTAAAAGAGGTACAGAGGATAATTAATTTTTATCCTGAAGGCAAGCAGAAATCTGCTGTGATCCCTGTTTTGCATTTAGCGCAGCAGGAATTTGGTGGCTGGCTGAGTTCTGAAACGATGGATTATGTTGCTTCAATATTAAGTATGGAGCCGATAGAAGTATATGAAGTGGCTACATTTTATAGCATGTATAATCTGAAACCTGTTGGCAAGTATATGTTTGAAGTTTGTCAAACAGGCCCCTGCATGATCAATGGCAGCGATGAGATCATTAATTATATTTATGATAAACTCGGCATTAAACCGGGTGAAACATCGGCTGATGGCATGTTTACTTTGAAAACGGTGGAATGTTTAGGCGCCTGCGGCTATGCGCCGATGATGCAGTTAGGCAAAAACTATCGGGAACACCTGACTAAAGATAAAGTGGATGCGATAATAAAAGAATGCAGGGAGAAGGCGGCCGTTAATAATTAAGATGAGATTGTTGTTTACAATAGCATTGTTCTTTACAAGTTTGATCGCAACGGCGCAAATTGACAGTGCCGGTTTGAAAATAACAATGCAGCAACTGGATAAAGCATTGTTGGGAAAGGATGAAGCTGTTTTAAAACAAGTCTTGCACAAGAATGTCAGCTATGCTCATTCTAATGGATGGATACAAAGCAAGGATGATATTCTCAATGACTTTAAGTCGGGCAAACTGGTTTATAATAAGATTGAGAACAATAGTGTAAGAATAGTTAACATCAGTGATAAATGGGCGACAGTGGCAACGAATACAAATGCTGAAGGAGTAGTGAATGGAAATGCGTTTAAATTAGTTCTGCAAGTCATGCAGGTTTGGATGAAAACAAAAAAAGGTTGGCAATTATATGCAAGGCAGAGTGCAAAACAAGGATAAAGAAATTCTGAATGAGAGGTTATAAACTATCTTTTTTGCTTGCAGTTCTTTTAATACTTGGCGCATTTTGGGCGCAATATAATGAAAGTAAAAAACCAAAACCGATCAGGAATGAAATGATTCCGTGGGTTATGTTTCTGGGCGGTGGCATTTTAACAGTAATAGGGTCGGCTGAGTATAGAAAAGAAAAAGGTAAGAACAAATAATTCTCCACCTGCTGGTGGATCAGATATATGGCAAGAAAATTATTATTAGACAAAGCACATGTTGAGAACATCAGGCTCTATGATGTGTACCGCCGTGAAGGTGGCTACCGCAGCGTGGAGAAGGCATTAAAGTCAATGACACCTGACCAGGTAACTGACCAGGTAAAGAAAAGCGGTTTGCGTGGTCGTGGTGGTGCAGGTTTTCCTACGGGAATGAAATGGGGGTTTCTTGCAAAACCAGAAGGAGTGCCACGTTATCTCGTTGTGAATGCTGATGAATCGGAACCCGGAACATTCAAGGATAGGTATTTGATGGAATTCATTCCTCATCTGTTGATCGAAGGAATGATCACATCTTCTTATGCACTCGGTTCAAATCGTTCTTATATCTATATACGTGGCGAATATTCATGGATCGTTGATATACTCGAACAAGCAATTGCTGAAGCAAAGAATAATGGATGGCTCGGTAAAAATATTTTAGGTAGCGGCTTTGATTGTGATATCTATGTTCAACGTGGCGCCGGTGCTTATATCTGTGGTGAAGAAACGGCTTTGCTCGAATCGCTGGAAGGCAAAAGAGGTAACCCGAGAATTAAACCGCCGTTCCCTGCGGTTAAAGGTTTATGGGATTGCCCTACAGTAGTGAATAATGTAGAAACAATTGCGGCGGTTGTTCCAATTATAAATGATGGAGGTGAAGAATATGCAAAGATTGGTATTGGAAAATCAACAGGAACGAAACTCATAAGTGCTTGTGGTAATATTAAAAAGCAGGGTGTATATGAAATTGACATGACGATCTCTGTTGAAGAATTTATTTACAGTGATGAATACTGTGGTGGTATTGCAAACGGCAGAAAATTGAAAGCCTGTATTCCCGGAGGCTCATCCGTTCCTATTTTACCTGCTAATCTTTTATTGAAAACAGCAAAAGGTGAAGCAAGGATGATGAACTATGAAAGTTTGGCTGACGGCGGTTTCGCAACAGGCAGTATGATGGGATCTGGTGGCTTCGTTGTGTTAGATGATAACCAATGTGTAGTTAAACATACTTATACGCTTGCAAGATTCTATCGTCATGAAAGTTGCGGGCAATGTTCTCCTTGCCGCGAAGGAACGGGTTGGATGGAAAAAATTCTGTTGAATATAGATAATGGAAAAGGAAAGATGAGTGATATTGATCTGCTTTGGGATATTCAAAGAAAGATAGAAGGGAATACAATTTGCCCCTTGGGTGATGCAGCAGCATGGCCGGTAGCAGCAGCTATCCGTCATTTCAGGGATGAGTTTGAATGGCATGTTGAAAATCCTGCAGAATGCCTGAAAAGAAATTATGGTTTGGCGAATTATGCAAAGGAACTGGCTGTGGGATGATTAGAAAATAATTAATGATTAAAATCTGTAAAATATTTTTTCTTTTGTTTTACGCAACTACTTCATTTGCCCAGGATCGTTTTTACAGCGACAAAAAAAAAGGACAACTGTCTGTTTCATGGGGATGGAACAGGGCAGCTTATACCAAAAGTAATATCAGCTTCAAAGGCGCCGATTATGATTTCAAGCTTTATGATGTAGTGGCACACGATAAGCAATCTCCTTTTACATACGATACTTATTTGAAGGTTCAAAACCTCACGCTGCCTCAAACGAATCTTCGCATCAGCTATTTTATAAAAAACAATCTTGCTATTTCATTTGGGGATGATCACATGAAGTATGTAATGGATAACGGGCAAACTGTCCATATGGAAGGAACGATCACCCGCAGTGGGAATTTTGAAGGTAATTATAATGGCGATAAAGTTCTTACCGAGGACTTTCTGACTTTTGAACATACAGATGGATTGAACTATCTCAACATAGAGCTAGAAAAATATTTTGAATGGTATCATTCTAAATCAAACCACCTGATCGTTTCGGGGTTGATTGGTGGCGGCGCCGGAGTTTTATTTCCTAAAACAAATGCTCGCCTGATGGATTATGAACGCAATGATCAGTTTCATGTTTCAGGTTTTGGTTTATCAGCAAAAGTCGGTATGCAAACGACTTTTTTTAAACATATCATTATAAAATTTGAGAATAAATACGGTTATATAAATATGCCCAATATTGTTCTGCATAAAGAAGGAATAGAAGGAAGAGCTAAACAGTCGTTTATATTTGCAGAATTATACGGTACGATTGGCGCAACATTTTCACTGAGCCGGAAAAAAAATGATTCGAACAGTACAAAAAAATAAAATGCCCGAAGCACCGAAATTATTTAAAGTAACTATTGATAATATCACCATCGAAGTGGAGCCGGGAACTTCTATACTCCAGGCTGCACGCAAAATTGGGGGTGACGTTACTCCCCCGGCGATGTGTTATTATTCCAGCCTGAAAGGAAGTGGTGGTAAATGCCGTACCTGTTTGGTGGAAGTAGCAGCAGGCAGTACTGCCGATCCGCGGCCGATGCCTAAACTGGTAGCAAGTTGCCGTACCAATGTAATGGATGGCATGGTGGTAAAAAATATTACCAGCCCGAGAGTATTGGATGCAAGAGCAGGGGTAGTCGAATTTTTATTGATCAATCACCCACTTGATTGCCCGATATGCGACCAGGCCGGTGAATGTCATTTGCAGGACCTGGGATATGAACATGGGGCAGAAGGAACAAGGTTTGAATTTAACCGCCGCACATTTAAGAAACATGACCTGGGCCCATACATTCAACTGCATATGACACGTTGCATTCTTTGCTATCGTTGTACTTATGTTGCTGATCAGTTAACGGATAAACGAGTACACGGCGTATTGGACAGGGGAGATCATGCAGAGATCGCAACTTATATTGAAAAGAGTTTGGATAATGACTTTATAGGAAATGTAATTGATGTATGCCCTGTTGGTGCATTAACGGATAAAACATTCCGGTTCAAAAACCGGGTATGGTTTACAAAACCGGTAGATGCACATTGCAATTGTGATAAATGCTCGGGTAAGGTACAATTATGGATGCGTGGTGATGAAGTGCTTCGTGTAACAGTAAGAAAAGATGAGTGGGGTGAAGTACAATGCTATGATGGCAAACCCGGATGGATATGCAATACTTGCAGGTTCGACAGGAAAAAAGCAAGCGAATGGGTAATTGAAGGGCCAAGCAATATCAACCGGCATTCAGTTATTTCGCAAGGACATTATGTAGGTTTAAAAACACCAGAAGAAACAATTGCGAAAGTGATGCATGGCAGGGCGCCGAAACTGTTGATGGATATTCATGATATAAGTGGTGTAAATGATCCGGGTTTAGATTTATCAGCAATACCCGGCCCGGCAACGAGTAAAACTTTTGAAAAAGAAAAATAGAAAATGAAATTCAGATTTCTGAGTTTATTTCTGCTAAGCTATTTTAGTTCTTTGAGTCAGTCAAATTGTTTGCAAGTAAAAGGAGATGATGATAAGCCTATTCCTTATTCAAGTGTGTTTATAAAAAAGAATAATAAAGTTCTGGTTGCTGATAGTGCCGGAAATATTTGTGTGCAGGGAATTAAGGAAATAAAAACAGGAGACACCCTTTACCTTAGCGCTATTGGATATAAAGAACTTGTATTAGCATATTCAGGTTTAATGGTAATTAAACTTGAAAAAAGAATTATTCAGTTGCCAGAGGTAATAATTGTGAATGGCGAAAGTCAAACGGAAGAGTGGGGTACAAAAAAGGATCCTGGAATTATTGGCGGATATTTTTGCAAGCAAGGATTCAGGCAAATATTAAATTCAACCGCAAGAATTGTTTATCCTGAAGGAGAGTACAAAAGGGCAGAAATAATTTCTGTTTCTTTTTATGATGAAACAGGTAAAGGAATTGATGTTCCGGTCAGATTGAGAGTTTTTTTAATTGGGAATGATTCGTTGCCAACTGGTGATTATTTGACTGACAACATTATAGTTAATACCAAAGGCAAGGGGTGGTTAGATATAGATCTTGAAAATAAAGAACTAGTTTTTCCAAAGGAGGGATTGGCGTTTGGAATTGAACTGTTTGCTACTAGTGAAGAATATTATTATACCAGGAAAGTAAATGATGGCAAAAAAGATGAAAATAAAATTTATGCTTTTAGCCTGGCAAGAGAAAAGGGTAGTAAGGATTTGACAATGACAAAAGTTAATAGCTGGAGAAAATGGATAATAGAAAGGTCTAATTATAGTAATTGCGGAAATTTAGTTTGTAGAGTGAAAGTCAAAGTGTGGAGATAGAGTTATAGTATTAAGTGTTGATAAGTAAAATTTTTGAAAAAGATAAATAGAAAACTATAAAATGGTTTTGTTAGGATTAGATTGGTTATTGATTTTAGAGAAAGCAGCCTTTGTACTGGTTATAGTCGGCTTGTCTTTCTTTATTGCTATGTACACCACATGGGCTGAAAGAAAAGTGGCAGCATGGATGCAGGATCGTATTGGTCCCAACCGTGCAGGTCCATTAGGTTTGTTTCAGCCATTGGCTGATGGTGGTAAATTATTTTTCAAGGAAGAGATCATTCCGCTTGCTTCCAATAAATTTTTATTCATACTCGGCCCGGGATTAGCAATGGTAACTGCATTGGTGACAAGCACAGTAATTCCATGGGGAGGTACATTGAATTTCTTTGGAAGAGATATCAGTATGCAGATCACTGATATTGATATGGGAATTTTGTTTGTGTTTGGTGTAGTAAGCATGGGTGTATATGGAATTATGATCGGTGGATGGGCATCTAACAATAAATTCTCACTACTCGCGGCTATACGCGGAGCTTCACAAATGATCTCTTATGAACTGCCGATGGGTCTTGCATTGATCGCTGTTTTATTTATGACGGGCTCATTAAAAATGAGTGAGATAGTGCATAATCAAATTGCAAATGGCTGGCATATTATTTATCAGCCGCTTGGCTTTATCATATTTTTTGTTTGTGCATTGGCCGAATGTAACCGTACACCGTTTGATCTGCCGGAAGCAGAGAACGAATTGAACTTTGGATATCACCAGGAATATTCATCAATGAAATTGGGATTTTACCTGTTTGCTGAATACATCAATATGTTTGTAAGCGCAGCAGTAATATCAACTTTGTATTTCGGGGGATATGATATTCCATTTGTGAATGAAGCAGCATGGGATATACCAAACTGGCTGCTGACATTTATCAGTTTTAGTGTCATCATGACAAAGATCATTTTCTTCCTGTTTGTGTTTATCTGGATCCGTTGGACCATCCCACGTTTCCGGTATGACCAATTAATGAATCTTGGATGGAAGAAATTAATACCATTGGCGCTGTTGAATATGATTGCGACTGCAGCTGTGATGTTGTGGTTGAATAAATGATTAGCTGATTTGCGGATGTGCAAATGTGCGGATGAATACAACAAGATGTTTGATAGTTGTTGAGTAGAATTAAGGGATGTACAAGGGAGTGACACAACAGGCGATGATAGTAGTAATAGAGTTGGTAACATAAATATATATTTGCGAACTTTTTAAAAGCTTTATGCAATTAACACAAAGAGCTAAACTGGTTGACCGCAAGCCGATGACATGGCTGGAGAGTATTTATCTCTGGAATATTCTGAAAGGCATGATGGTCACATTGCGTCACCTGTTTATGAGAAAAGCTACGATCAGTTATCCTGAGCAGAAACGCAGTTTCAGCCAGGTGTTTCGTGGTTTGCAGGTGCTGAACAGGGATGAAGAAGGTCGTGAGAATTGTACAGCATGTGGCTTATGTGCTGTAGCTTGTCCGGCTGAAGCAATTACGATGGAAGCAGCAGAACGTTTACCGGGTGAGGAGCATTTATACCGTGAAGAAAAATATGCAGCGAAATATGAGATCAATATGTTGCGCTGTATATTCTGCGGATTGTGTGAAGAGGCTTGCCCGAAAGATGCGATTTATTTATCACAGACTTTTGCGCCGGCAAACTACGGCCGCGAAGGATTTATATATAAGAAAGAAGATTTGCTGATTCCGCATCCGATCGAACAACCCGAAGAATTTAAAAAGGCGTTGGGAGAAAGGGTTCAGAAGAACTAATTGCTTTTACAAAATGGGAATTATTCAAATATTATTCGGATTTCTTACGGTGATGGCACTGTTCAGTGCAATCATGGTTGTCATCAGTAAGAATCCTGTATATAGTGTGCTTTGGCTTATCCTCGTATTCTTTGCTATTTCAGGTCATTATATTTTATTGAATGCGCAGTTCCTGGCGATCGTAAATATTATTGTTTATGCAGGCGCCATCATGGTATTGTTCCTGTTTGTGATCATGCTGATGAACCTGAATAAGGAAACAGAACCACAAAAAGGAAGGTGGTTAAAAATTGCCAGTGTTGTTGCTGGAGGATGTTTGCTGCTGGTATTGGTAGCGGCGTTGAAAGATGCAGGTGATATGAAGGAAAAAACTGCATTGATCAATACAGGAAATATAGGATTAATAAAAATCCTGGGAAAGGAATTGTTCAGTACTTATGTAGTGCCGTTTGAAATAAGTAGTGTGTTGTTTTTAAGTGCCATGGTTGGCGCAGTGGTGATTGGAAAGAAAGAATAAAACCCCCTGTCCCCCTAAAGGGGGAACTTAGGTGGTAAAGCTCTTATTGGAAGTAAATTCAAAATTTCAGAATGTTCTAAAAGCCCCTTTAGGGGTTTGGGGTATTATGCCGATCAATTATTACATATTTCTGTCACTTGCATTATTTGTAATTGGAATAGTGGGAGTGCTTATTCGTCGTAATGCCATTATCATTTTTATGTGCATTGAGCTTATGCTGAATGCAGTGAATCTGCTATTGGTGGCTTTTTCAAAAATGCATAATGCTGTATCTGGTGCGGTAGATGCAACGGCAGGAACAGAAGGACAAATATTCGTGTTTTTTATAATGGTAGTAGCCGCAGCAGAGGTAAGTGTGGGATTGGCAATTATTGTGATGATGTACCGGAATGTACATTCAGTAGATATAGGATTTTTAAACAGATTAAAGCATTGACCCCCTGTCCCCCTAAAGGGGAGACTTAGGTCGGCAATGCTTAATTGATAAATAAAGATTTTTTAATTTAAAATTCAGACACTTAAGTTAAATGAGTGTTTTTAAAAGCCCCTTTAGGGGTTTGGGGTATGCAAAACGTTTTACAAATAGCCTGGTTGATCCCTTTCTTTCCATTACTCGGTTTTTTAATTACCGGGTTGGGGAGGAATAAGCTCAGTAAAGGAATGACGGGCATTATTGGAAGCGGGGTGATATTTATTTCTTTGTTGCTGAGTGTTTGGGTGTTTATGCAGGTAAAAGGCGGCAACGCACATGATGCTTATTATTTCGATTTTATAAAAGCCGGATCGATCAATATTCCTTTTGAATTCCGGATTGATGCTTTATCATCTTTATTTCTTTTGATCATCACAGGTGTTGGTTTTTTAATTCATGTGTACTCTACGGCTTACATGCATGAAGAAAACTCATCACATTATGCCCGGTATTTTTCTTATCTCAACTTGTTTGTGTTTTCAATGCTGCTGCTGGTGATGGGAGGAAACTATGTAGTGATGTTTATCGGTTGGGAGGGTGTAGGACTTTGTTCTTATTTACTGATTGGCTATTGGTTTAAAAATATAAACTACACGGCTGCAGCCAATAAAGCATTTATCATGAACCGGATCGGCGATTTGGGATTCCTGATCGCTATTTTTTGGCTTATTAGTAAAACTGGCACTGCATCTTTTACAGAAGTGTTCTCTGCAAAGTCTCTGGAAGCTTTATCACAAACTGATATTACAGTAATTACATTGTTGTTATTTGTCGGCGCTACAGGCAAAAGTGCACAGATACCATTGTACACCTGGTTGCCAGATGCAATGGCAGGCCCGACCCCGGTTTCAGCATTGATCCATGCTGCTACGATGGTGACAGCCGGTATTTATATGATTGCACGAAGCAATATTTTGTATTCAATGGCTCCTGTTACTCAAAATGTGGTAGCCTATATTGGGTTGGCAACTGCTTTGTTGGCAGCAACAATTGCATTAAAACAAAATGATATTAAAAAAGTGTTGGCTTATTCAACTGTAAGCCAGTTAGGATATATGTTTATTGCATTAGGAATGGGTGCTTATTCAGCAGCTGTATTTCATGTAATGACGCATGCATTTTTTAAAGCTTTATTATTCCTTGGCGCAGGTAGTGTGATACATGCAATGAGTGGAGAACAAGACATAAGAAATATGGGTGGGCTGAGTAAAAAAATAAAGACAACTTATTTCACCTTCCTGGTAGGCACATTGGCTATTGCTGGTTTTCCTTTCTTCTCTGGTTTCTTTTCAAAAGATGCAATACTGCTCGCTACATACGGGCATAATAAAACTATTTATGCGTTTGCTTTGTTAGGTGCAATGCTAACCGGCTTCTATATGTTCCGGTTACTGTTACTTACTTTTCACGGATCGTTCCGGGGCACTGAAGAACAGAAACATCATTTACATGAAAGTCCGGCAGCAATGACTGTGCCTTTGATAATTCTTGCTATACTTTCTTTTGCTGGTGGATTTATTGAACTACCCGCAGTATTCGGCGAAACAGCAAACAGACTTACACAATTTTTATTTTCTGCTGTTCCATTAAATACGGTGCATCATGTGTCTCATTCAATGGAATGGGCATTGATGGGACTTGCTACGGGCCTGGTACTTGTAGCAGTGCTGTTTGCTTATTTTAAATACAGGAAATATTCAGCTACTGAAGAAAAGGGATTAGGAAAAGTGCTCGAGAATAAGTGGTATGTAGATGAATTATATGATTCGATCATTGTAAAACCTTTGAACAAGCTGGCTGATTTCTTTGATAAAGTATTTGAAAGCCAGGTAGTCGATTGGATAGTGAATGGAGCCGGCAAAGCTGTTAACTATGGCAGCAGACAATTACGGTTATTACAAAGCGGACATGTGGGTAGTTATATATTGCTGATGGTGATCAGCATGCTATTGATTTTTGCATGGCAATTTTTTATAAGAAAATAAACCCCCTGTCCCCCTAAAGGGGTGACTTAGGTCGAGGAGGTTTATAATTGATATAATTTGAAAATTGATTTAATAAATCTAAAACTCGTTTGAGTTTAAGGTTCAAAAAGCCCCTTTAGGGGTTGGGGTACTTATGATCGCATTATTATTGATATTAATTCCATTACTGACTGGCATTGTATCTTTTTTTATAAAGGAAGATAAAAATGTAAGGACATGGGCCTATGTTTCTTCTGTAGTAACGGTTGGCGTTGTATTGTTTGGTTTACTGAGTTGTTCTGATCCTTCCTGTTTTGATTTCAAAGCTGAATGGATGGGTTCTCTCGGCAGCAGCTTTCATTTAAAGATGGATGGCATCAGTAAATTAATGTGCCTGCTTACGGCCATTGCTTATCCAATGATCTTTATTTCTACGCTTAAAACATCTTATAAAAATTCAAACCGGTATTTTGGCTTAATGCTCTTAACGCAGGCAGGCTTGTTAGGTGTGTTTACTGCTGCAGATGCATTATTGTTTTATTTCTTCTGGGAACTGGCATTGATACCTGTTTACTTTCTTTGCTCAACATGGGGAGGTGAAAAAAGGATCGCTGTTACTTTTAAATTCTTTGTTTATACATTTCTCGGGTCAGTATTAATGCTGATTGCTTTGTTATTTATTTATAACAGTACCCCTGATTCATCTTTTGATATAGAATCTTTTTATAAAGCAGCGGTGGGGGAGAACAGGCAGAGCTGGGTATTCTGGATGATGTTTGTTGCATTTGCAATTAAGATGCCTGTATTTCCTTTTCATACCTGGCAGCCGGACACGTATGAACAAACAAATACAGGAACAACAATGGTGCTGAGCGGCCTGATGGTGAAAATGGGATTGTTTGCTGTGATACGCTGGTTGCTCCCGGTCATTCCATTTGCAACAGCCAACTGGACAAATGCAGTTGCCTTCCTCTGTGTATTTGGAATTATTTATGCTTCGCTTATTGCTATACGGCAGGATGATATTAAAAGATTGGTGGCTTACTCATCTATTGCGCATATCGGGTTAATGTGTTTGACATTATTTGCAGTAAACAAAACCGGCATGCAGGGTGTAATGCTGCAAATGTTTAATCATGGTATCAATATTATCGGTTTGTGGATAGTGGTAGAAATCATTGAAAGAAATCTCGGAGTAAGAAAAATTTCCCAATTAGGGGGTTTGGCAAATTCATCACCAACGCTGGCAATCTTCCTTACCATCATTGCGCTGGCAAATATTGCATTGCCATTAACGAATGCTTTTCCCGGTGAGTTCTTAATGTTCAATGGAATTTTCAATAGTAATGCATTTGATGGCGGCTACACGTTATTCGGTAGTGTCAAATTCAATGCATCAAGTTTTGGTTTATTGTTTACAGTAGTGGCAGGCATTGGAATTATTCTCGCTGCCATTTATACATTGAATATGATCCGCAAAGTATTTTATGGCGAAACAAATGAGCTGACAGCAAAAGGAATAAGCCTGGGTATAAATGAAAAAATTGTTTTATCGGTGATCGTAATATTAATAATTGTAATTGGTGTTTATCCAAAACCATTATTAGACATTACAGAACAGGCGGCTGATTTTATAATGAACAAAGCGGATGTATCACAATTTTTGAAGAAGTAACAACGAAAGAGGAATATGAACGCATTAGTATTAACAGCAGTATTAGGTGTAGTGATGATGTTCAGCAGTATCTGGCTGAAACAGAAATCGGCTATTCGCAGTCTTGCGCTGGCGGGCATTGGTTTATTGCTGGTGGCGAATATTCTTGAAATGAATGGCACAGTCTTTTTTAAAATTGATTTTAAAGGGATGATGCTCTTCGATCGCTTTGCGCTGCTTTTTAACACGATCATTTTTGTCTCAGTATTTATTTATTTTTTGCTTTCTGCAAAAGATATGGAGAAAGTGGGCACCAACTATGCCGAGTATTTCGCTTTGATATTTTTTATTCTTTGTGGTGTAGTGCTGGTTTCTGCATTTAAATCTTTACTGATATTGTTCCTGGGCATCGAGATCATTTCTATACCACTTTACATTCTTACCGGAAGCGATAAACTCAACCTGAAAAGTAATGAAGCTGCTTTAAAGTATTTTTTAATGGGTGCATTTTCCACTGGTCTTATGCTGATGGGTATTGCACTGGTATATGGTGCAATGGGAAGCTTCCAGGTTGAACGTATAAGTTTTACTGCAGGAACACCATCTCCGTTATTAATAGCGGGAATGACATTGTTGATGTTCTCTATGTCATTCAAAGTTTCGGCGGCACCGTTCCATTTCTGGACACCGGATGTATATGATGGAGCACCAACTGTTTTTACTTCCTTCATGGCAACCATTGTTAAAGTAGGGGCATTTATCGCATTTATCCGTTTGTTTGATGAAGCATTTGGTTACCTGCAACCCACCTGGCAATTATGGGTTGCAATTATTACAGCCGCTACATTGTTTATCGGAAATATCACTGCCGTATTTCAACAGAGTGTAAAAAGAATGCTTGCTTATTCAAGTATTGCACAAGCTGGTTTTATGATGCTTGCATTGTTTGCAATGAATACAGATGCTAAAGAAGGGATATTATTATATGCGGCTGCTTATTGTCTTGCTACAATCGGCATTTTTGCTGTGTTGGCAAAAATGAATGACTATACATTTGATGGGTTCAACGGGTTTGCAAAACAGAATCCGCTTATTGCCGGGGCTTTGGTTGTATTTCTTTTATCTCTCGCGGGCATACCACTTACAGCAGGGTTTCTTTCAAAATTCTATATGCTGAAAGCAGCGCTTGCAACCGGTAAACATTTCTGGCTGGTAGTGTTTGCAGTATTAATGGCTGCAGTGAGTGTTTATTATTATTTCCGTGTTATCCAGGCAATGTATTTTAAGGATGGAGATTCTAATAAATTGCAAACATCTAAAGCATTTAACTATACATTGCTGGCTTTGGCGGCGTTAGTTATCTTTTTGGGCATTTATCCAAACGCACTGCTCTATTGGTTTTATTTTTAACCATTGATAAAAGATTCGTTTTTCTCATTCTCTCAATCCGTAATTTCGGGTTCAATTCTTTTGCATGAAATTCCTGGATGTTTTATCACTTGCATGGAGAACGGTTCGTTCAAATAAACTGCGTACAGGCATTACTGTTGCCATCATAGCATTAGGAATATTTGCCGTTATTCTTATTACAACTGCCATTACAGCTATCGAGCAAAAATTTACAGAAAGTTTTTCTTCAATGGGAGCCAATGGCTTTACACTCCGTTTTAAAGAAAGAAATATCCGGATAGGTGGTGGTAATAACAGGAGGGAAGTAAAGTTGAGTAAGAAGGGAGCAAAAAAGGAAAAGACTTCCAACCTCGGTAAACCTGTTACAAAAGATGAAGCGGAGCTTTTTTTACAGACTTATAAATTTCCTTCGGAAAGAAGCCTTTCGATCTGGGGAAGTAACAATAATATAATATCATACGAAACAAAAAAAACCAGCCCCAACGTATGGATGTTTGGCGCCGATGAAAGCTATTTATTGTTGAATGGATATAACCTGCAGTATGGAAGAAACTTAAACAATCTTGATGTGCGAACAGGTAGAAATGTTTGCATTGTAGGGTATGATGTGGCAAGTAAATTATTCGGCCGGAATATTCAAATGGCGGTTAATTCTGTCATCCGGGTCAATTCGGTTCCTTTCAGGATATTGGGTATACTGGAAAGTAAAGGTTCAACTTTTGGATTCAGCAGGGATAACCTGGTGATAACATCATATAATAATATCGAACGCAATTTTCCATCCGGAGCTTCCTATGTAATAGCAGTAATGACGGATGATGTAAAGAAAGTTGACGTTGCAATGGGAGAGGCTGAAGGAGTCTTCAGGGCAATCCGAAAACTGAACACTACAGAGGAAAGCAATTTTGTGCTGGATCGCAGTGATAGCATAGCCCGGACCATTATTAGTATTCTTGGGTTTTTATTTATCTCAGGTATTGTAATAGGCATTATTACTTTGATAGGTTCAGCAATTGGGTTAATGAATATTATGCTGGTTTCAGTTTCTGAAAGAACAAGAGAGGTTGGACTTATAAAAGCCATTGGAGGAAAAAGCAAGCTGATAAGACGCCAGTTTCTAATAGAATCAGTGTTAATCAGTTTGATGGGTGCATTCTGGGGAATTATTTTAGGCATTGTAGCAGGTAACCTTATTGCGTTGTCTCTTGGTACCGGCTTTGTTGTTCCCTGGAACTGGGTGATTATTGGTGTAATACTCTGTAGCCTTGTAGGCTTACTGGCCGGGTTATATCCTGCATTAAAGGCAGGCAGGTTAAATCCAATAGAAGCGTTGCGTTATGAATAATTATCAATGACCGGCTACCACAAACGGTTGCAGATAATTTTTATTCCCCGGAATTGTTGCGTTTGAAAAAATCATTATCTTGAACCCCCTACGTAAAAGATAAGGGACAGTGTACTTTCTCAGGAATTTTTTCTTAGAATTGTAGTTCTGTTTTAAACGAATTGTATTTAATTTAAAAACTAAAAACAAAGCATCATGGCTGAAACAAATCCAACTGCTGCAGTAAAATCTACTTCTGTTCAGGCAAAGAAAAGCAGCAATCTTATTTCATGGGTCGCTCCAATTGTGTGTATCATCGCAGGTTATTGCATCTGGCGTTTTATTATGGGTGATCCAAGTGGGTTTAAAGAACCCTCAACAGAGGGTGGAATGTTTCCGACCCACCACAAACCAAAGGATGCCTTACACCGTATTTACGAAGGTGGTGTCATCGTTCCGTTGCTTATTGGAATGCTCCTGATGGTTATCGTATTTTCTATAGAAAGATTCCTTACTATTCAAAAAGCATTGGGAAGTGGTTCTATTGCAGACTTCATTCGCCGTGTGCAGTATCACCTGGCTAATAAGAATGTTGACGCAGCATTAAGCGAATGCGATAAGCAACGCGGATCTGTTGCCAATGTAATGAAAGCAGGTCTTCGCCGCTACAAAGAAATGATCTCAGAGCAAGGAATGAATACAGACCAGAAAGTGCTGGCTATTCAAAAAGAGGTAGAAGAAGCAACTGCTCTTGAATTGCCGATGCTTCAGAAGAATCTTGTATTCTTATCTACTATTACATCAGTTGGTACCCTTATCGCCTTGTTGGGTACGGTAATTGGTATGATCAAATCGTTCTCAGCCTTAGGTGATGAGGGTGCAGGTGGTAATGCCAGCCAATTGGCGGTAGGTATCTCTGAGGCCCTGTATAACACGGCTCTGGGTATCGGTACTTCAGCGTTGGCACTTATAATGTATAACATATTTACTACCAAGATCGATTCTATTACATACGGCATTGATGAATCAGGTTTTACGCTGACTCAAAGTTTTGCTTCTTTGTATAAATAATACAGGAAAGCAGTATGGATTTTTGAAACCTTTTCATCTAATAACTAAACAATTTAAACAATGCCAAGTGTCAAGATACCCCGGAAGAGTACGGATACGGACATGACCCCCTTTGTGGACGTGGCCTTCCTGATTCTTTCATTTTTCATGCTGGCTACCAAGTTTAAGCCGCCTGAAAAAGTACCTATTGACCCTCCCGGCTCGGTTAACTCTGACCAGCTTCCTGAAAATGATGCTGTAATGATCTCGATTGATTCTGCCGGCAGGGTTTTTTATGCAATTTTATCTCAAAAAGAGCCCAAATTCAAAGTTGATGTATTGAAGAAGCTTAATACGCTAAGAGGACTTAATTTAACTCCTGAGCAAATAAAAAACTTTGAAAAAGTATATGCGATCGGTGTTCCATTTAAATCGATTGGCCAATTCTTGAGTGCCTCGGATGACCAAAGGGATAAATTTCCTGAAGAAGGAATCCCTGTTCTTGATTCGGCCACCAATGAACTGGCCTGGTGGATCAATGCCTCGCAGGCTGCTTTTGCAGATAAAAACATGAAACTAAAGGATATCCTGATCAAAGGAGATGGTCGTTCCAAATACCCGGTATTTGAAGGAATTGTCAGCGCATTAAAACGTAATGATGAATTTAAGTACCAGTTGGTCACATCTTTGGAAGGAGTGCCTTCGGGATCGGATCTGGATAAATATAATAAGAAGCCAAACAATAAGTAGAACACAATTTTATTAATCTAAATAAAAATAGATATGGCTAGTATAGATAGCGGTGGCGATGGCGGACATCATAAAAAAGGCCGGGGAGTAAAGAAAGCCAAAAAACTTTCTACCCGCATTGATATGACGCCAATGGTGGATTTGGGTTTTCTGTTGATTACCTTCTTTATTTTCACTACGACCATGTCGAGCCCCACTGCATTAAAACTCAATGTACCTAAAGACACTGATAAACCAGAAGAGCAAAACAAGGCTAAAGAGTCTGGTGCCCTCACCATTATGCTGGGTAAAGGAAATAATGTTTACTATTATGAAGGCCAGTTGAAAGTAGATGCGACTGGAAATAATTTCAAAGCAGCCAAAATGGGAGATATAAGAAAAATTATCCTGGATAAGAAGGCTGATGTTATTTCCCGCTACAGAAGAGACCAGGCATGCATCGATAAGAAAATGGGAGATTGGAGACAGAAAGGGATAGAGGGAAAGTATTTAAAAGATGCAGAGGAATCTTGTGAGCAGGAAGATCTTGTGGTCGTAATAAAGCCTACTGAAGAAGCTACTTATAAAAACACAGTGGATATTCTCGATGAAATGACTATCTGTCGTGTACTTAAGTATGCAATGGTGAAAATAGCACCTGCAGAATATGAGCTGATCAAAGTAACAGAGGGTGGTACTCCGGGTACTCAGAAATAAAAATTTATGGAAAGATGTTGGAATCAGCATCTTAAATAAAAATAAAAAAACAAAATGGAAGCCAATAAAATTCTTTCAGCCGATTTACTTGACCTGATCTTTGAGCACAGGAATAAGGATTATGGTGCTTACCAATTACGTAAGACCTATAACAGGCGTATTACAAAGGCTTTGCTCATTACTGCGAGTGTGGCCCTGCTGGCTTTATTGGGCTCTTTTATTGTCAATAAAGTAAATGCTTCAAGAGAAAAAATAAAAAAGACAGAGGTGACGCTTACTGAAATAGCACCCGAAGAAGAAAAGAAAGTAGAACCACCTCCGCCACCTCCGCCGGTAGAACCGCCGAAAGTGGAAATGAAACAATTTACTCCTCCAGTAATTAAGAAGGATGAAGAAGTAAAGGAAGAGGAGAAACCACCAGAGCAAGAAGAATTGAAAGATGTGAAGATCGATGTTCAGAACCAGGAAGGTGTAAAAGATGAAGCACCTACTGTATCCAACATTGATGAAGGAAAACAAGTAGTAGAAGAAAAGAAAGAAGAAGATGAGAATAAGATATTTGAGAAAGTAGAAATAGAAGCTACTTTTCCTGGCGGTACCGCTGCATGGAGAAAATATCTGGAGAAAAATCTGAGAGCAGAAATTGCAACTGAGAATGGTGCACCTGCTGGTACATATACTGTCAATGTTCGTTTTGTTGTGGACAAAGAAGGTAATATCAGTGATGTGAGGGCATTGACAAGTCACGGTTTTGGAATTGAAGACGAAGCTGTAAGGGCAATTAAAAAAGGTCCCAGATGGTCTCCAGGTAATCAGAATGGAAGAGCCGTAAACTCTTACCATACTCAGCCAATTACATTTGTAGTAACTGAAGAATAAGCTTAAACACAAATAACAAATTATAGATCCCCGGTAACAACCGGGGATCTTTTTTTATGTAGTGTTTTATTAAATAGCAAACTGCTGTTGTTATAATATTAACCTGATAAATTTTTTGTGGAAGGTTTTATTAAATGCATCTGATTATTAAAACCACGCTATATGGAATCCAAAAAAATTTTGTCAGCAGATCTGCTTGACATTCTGTTTGAGAACAGAAACAAAGAATACGGTGCTTATCAACTTAGAAAAACATATAACAGCCGTATCAGGAAATCACTAATGATCACAGGCTCCTTAGCTTTAATTGCCCTGTTAAGTTCCTTTGTTGCCAGTAAAGTTGACAAGGATAATGAAAGACTTCAGAAAACCGAGATCACTCTTACTGAAATTACCCCCGAAGAAGAGAAGATACTTGAGCCGCCACCACCGCCACTTCCTGTGGAGCCTCCCCGTGTGGAAATGATACAGTTTACTCCTCCTGTAATTACAAAAGATGAGAATGTACCTGAGGATGAAAAACCACCTGAACAAAATGACATGGAAAATGTAAAAATTGATGTTCAAAACCAGGAAGGGGTGAAGGATGATTTTCCAACTGAAGCAACACTTGATGATGGTAAAGGAGTATTAGAAATTAAAAAGAAAGATGAAGAACCAGATTTCTTTGAGAAGGTGGAAATAGAAGCCTCTTTCCCGGGAGGTTTTGCAGCCTGGAAAAGATATCTTGAAAGAAACCTGAAACAGGAGACTCCAACTGATAACGGAGCACCGGAAGGAGTTTATAAAGTTAATATCCGGTTTATAGTAGATAAGCAAGGTAATGTGAGTGATATAACTCCCCTGACAAAACTTGGGTATGGACTTGAAGAGGAAGCGATCCGTGTAATTAAAAAATCAGATAAATGGGTTCCGGGAAATCAAAATGGAAAATCCGTTGGTTCTTATCATACACAGATAATAACCTTTATAGTTGAAACGGGCGGCTGAGAATAACACCTTTTATTTAGTAAACCCCGGAAATCTCCGGGGTTTCTTATTTCATAAAATCTATTCCGGCTAACTTTGGCAGCATGAGCAGGTACACGGGTTGGGATGATACAATTGTTGCATTGGCTACGCCTCCGGGCATAGGTGCTATCGGAATAATTCGTTTGAGTGGCAATAGATCATTTGAGATCATCACCCGGATTTTCCCAGCTAAAGATTTATCTGCACAGGCATCACATACATTACATGTTGGTTTTTTAAAAGATGATGATAAAATATTGGATGAAGTTGTGCTTTCACTTTTTAAAGGACCTAGATCTTACACAGGAGAAGATGTGATTGAAATAAGTGCCCACGGTTCACCATTTATTCAGCAACAAATTATTGATACCTGTATTAAATACGGCGCCCGGTTGGCCAAGCCTGGCGAATTTACACAACGGGCTTTCCTCAAAGGAAAAATGGATCTTACACAAGCTGAAGCTGTAGCCGATCTCATTGCATCCAACACAAATGCTTCTCTAAAAACCGCATTGAATAATATACGTGGAGGTTTTTCTGTTCAATTGAAGGAACTGCGTGAACAACTGGTAAAATTTTCTGCCTTGATTGAACTCGAACTGGATTTTAGCCAGGAAGATGTTGAGTTTGCTGATAGGAAGCAGTTCCATGACCTGATCAGTCAATTATCACAGTCAACTAACCAACTGATCAATTCATTTCAGTTAGGTAATGTAATTAAGAATGGGGTAAGTGTGGCAATTGTAGGCAAGCCGAATGCGGGAAAATCAACTTTATTAAATGTATTGCTGAATGAAAGCCGTGCTATCGTAAGCGATATTGCCGGAACAACAAGGGATACAATCGAAGAGATAATAAATATCGATGGAATACTTTTTCGTTTGATCGATACAGCAGGCATACGCCAGCATACAACAGATACAATAGAGAAAATAGGAATGGAAAAAAGCCTTGAGAAAATAAGAACGGCCGATATTGTATTGTATTTGTTTGATGCAACAGAGGAAACGTCTGAAGAACTTTCAAAGCGGGGTGCAGATTTTAAAAAAGAAAATATCAAGTACTTGTTTGTTGCAAATAAAGTAGATAAAGGTGATGAAGCGGCGTTACGAAATAAATTCTCTTCTGTTGAAAAGGTCATCTATATTTCTGCAAAACACAGCCGGCACACTGAAGTATTAAAGGAAAAAATGATAGATATGGTAATGGCAGGTCAGGTGGAATCAGAAAATACAATTGTTACTAATGCCCGGCACTATCATGCATTGAAGGAAGTAGCTAAATCACTAACCGAAATTAAAAACGGGCTTGATAATAAATTACCAGGTGATCTGCTTGCATTAGATATCCGTCGTTGTTTACATTATTTGGGTGAGATAACAGGGGATATCACAAATGATGATCTACTTGATTATGTTTTCTCCAAGTTCTGTATCGGAAAGTAACCATCATTTGGCAAATGCAGATTCTACGCAATTACTACCGATTTTAAAGTATAGAGATGTCAAGCCTATTGAAAATAAAAAACTTTTTGAATGAAAAAAATAGCTTTGTTTTATATAATTGTCGTGTTATTAGATACGTCCGTTTATGCTATTAATAAATCAGATACAATATTAAAAACTGGATGGTTGGTTTATTATCATGATCATATCATTTGGTTTGAGTCAAATCTTAATAAAAACTCATCACACAATACTTTTTTTTCGCAAAAAAAATACAATAATGGGTTAATGATAGATTATAGTTTTGATGCACATCGATTTAGTTCAATTGCAACAAAGCATAAAATTAATGTGCTGTTTTATGATAGTACATCCACAAGTATGCCTGATTATACATTATTGGATAGTATTTATTTAGTACCAGTAGTGGCAAAAACTGTGGCTGAATCAAAACCTATCTCCGAATTACTTCAACCCAGAGGATTAACATTTAGAAATGGAAGCGAAGTAACACTTATATACAATTTTGATGCGAATTATCACATACTGAATATTCAATTACTTCGAAAACGAGATATTAAAAAGCTTAAGAAAATAAAGTCTAACTTACAATAAAATTGATGGGGTTCAATAAAAATAAAAATAATTGACTATCGGGGTCAATATAAAAGATTCTTTAGCTTATCAAGATTTGTGATCAGAATTTTCCCTTCTTTTATTTCAATAAGTTTTTCGGCTTTAAAATCACTAAGTGTTCTAATTAATGATTCGGTTGCAGTTCCAACATAATGTGCAATATCTTCTCTTGATATTTCTATTGGTTTGTTTTGTCCGTCGACATTAAATTTCTCCAGAATGTCAACAAGTGCTTTTGCAACTCTTTTACGTAATGAACTATAAGCAAGGCTAAGTAATCTTTCTTCTTTCTCTTTTACATTCTTTGTAATGATCTTTATAAATTTCGCAGCTATATTTAAATCCCCAAAGACCATTTTATGAAAATCCTCACGGGGTATTTGCATTATCTCTGCATCTTCAAGTATAACAGCGCTGTCATCATAGTTTTTATCTTCAATTAAGGCTGGGTAACCAATAAAATCTCCTTCGCTGAAAAGATCCGTGATGTACTCTTTCCCGTCTTCGTGTGTTTTAATTCCTTTCACTTTTCCCTTTACAACGTAGTATAGAAGTTTTGGCCGTTTGCCTTCCTGGTAAAGCGATTGTTTTTTGCCGTATGATTCAATGTTATATTGATCTGCCAATTGTTTCATGAGGCCACTATCCTTAACGTCTTTTATAAATTGCGATAATCCCTGTTGCGAAGAAGCGTATTTGTTCCCAAGTATTTCAGCCTTTTTTAACCTGATCTCAATTGCATTTAGCAGTTCAATATCTTCAAATGGTTTTGTGACATAATCGTCAGCTCCCATTTCCATTCCTTTTCTAAAATCGCTTCTTTCTGTTTTTGCGGTTAGAAAAATAAATGGAATGGTCTGGGTATTCTCATTTTTTCTTATCATATGCAGTACTCCATAACCATCCAGTTCCGGCATCATGATATCGCAAATAATTACATCAGGTTTTTCTTTAATGGCGATATCAACTCCTTTTTTCCCATTCTCAGCTGTAAAAGTTTTAAAGCCGGCCAAATCAAGGATCTCAGCGGTATTTTCCCTGATGTCTTTATTGTCTTCGATAACAAGAATTGATTTCATGAGTTATTGTTTGTAAAATTTGGAAACGTTATACTTATAATGGTTCCTTCTCCTAATGTACTTTGCAATTTAACTGTTCCATTTATCAGGTCAATATATCTTTTTACGATGTGAAGCCCAAGTCCTGTTCCCTGTATATTAGTAACATTTGATGCCCTGTAAAACATAGTAAAAAGATGTTCCTGGTCTTTTTTAGAAATGCCGATACCTTTATCCACTACAGTAATAGTATTTTTTTCATTGTCACTCATTCCCGAAACTGTAATTGGCGAATCTTCTTCTGAAAACTTTGCAGCATTGCTAATTAAGTTGATCAGGATATTTCGTACTAGTTTCTTATCTGAATTTATTTTTTCATTTCCTTGATAGCTAAAATCAAGTTTTTGCCCCGGCTTCAATACCACCTTTACTTCGCTAAGGGTCTCAGTGATCATTTCTTTGAGATTGAATTCGCCAGGATCGGCGCATATTCTACCCTCATCGAGTCTACCTAAGGAAAGAAAATCTTCAAGTATATCATTAAGATGTTTTACGGAATCTTTTATGCGATTGATATGTTTATCTCTTTTTTCCTGGTCATTTTCATTCGTATATTTTGATATCAATGTTGCTGAAGATAAGACAGCACTAAGCGGGGTCCTGAATTCATGGGAGGCCATCGAAACAAAACGGCCTTTTATTTCATTCAATTGTTTTTCCTTATCCAATGCTTCATGAAGTTCTGTTTGCGATTCTTCCAGTTTTTCGAGTGCTTCTTTAAGAATATGAGTACGTTCATCAACTTTTTTTTCAAGTTCTGTATTCAATTTGCGGATCTCGAATGTCACTTTCTCCAATTCATTTTGCTTTTTTACAAGATTCTTTTCGGCTTCCTTTCTCAATGTAATATCAACAATAAATGCAATGACAAATAATTCATTGTTGTTCGTATAATGACTTAAGCTGATCTCAACAGGAAATTCCTCACCATTTTTTTTTAATGCAAAGAGGTCTCTGCCTGCACCCATTGATCGGTTGGATGGATTATTATGAAAACCCTCTCTCAAAGTTTTATGTCTTGGTCTGAAATTACCGGGGATCAACACTTCCACAGGGAGGTTTGTCAATTCATTGTTGTTATATCCAAACATTTTTTCAGCGGCAGGGTTTGCCAGTATGATAAGGCCGCGACCATCAGTCAGAATAATTCCTTCCGTTGCATTTTCAAACAAAGAGGTCATGTGTGCCTGGTCAAGCATTGCAGTTCTTAATTATTTGCCTCAAAGTAAACTAATGTCATGAAAAAAGTAAATTCAAATTTGACCAGGTAAAAAGATCTATATGTGAGCAATTTCAGGTTCATTTATTTCCTCAAATTTTCTCACGGATTCGATCAATGGTTCTATATTTTCCTTTTTTACTTCATTGAAGTCTGTCAACATCTTCTTTTTCTCAACCGGGTCTTTTGTTAGTCTTGCTCCCATTTTTAACAAGAATCGATCCCACCAGGAAAGATTTTTCATTTTCATTTTGCCTTGCAGATAAAAAACCTCAGCTTTTTGTAGTAGTTCCTGTGGCAGACTTGCTATGTTATAGCTTTCTCTTTTTTCTTTTTGATCAACGGGGCTTGCAGCTACCTGGAATATAAAAACTTTTGTGGTAGTTAATATAGCAAGATTTTTCTTCACCCATTTTCTTATCTCAAGTTTGCCAATATAAACACTCGAACCAATGATGATATAATCATATTTGGGCCATTCCCTAAGCTGAAGACGATCAACCGAAACGACGGGCATTTGTAATTCTTGTCCTATCCACATAGCATATTGTTGGGTGGCGCCGTATTTACCTTTATAGATTACAAGACCTCTCATGATTCGCAATTTAAAAGGTTTAGAAATCAGGTTTAAGCAGCCGTATTGACCGCTGCATGTTGTTTTGAAATTACTACCTCAGGATGCAGAACGATCTCTGCGTTGATAGAATTAGAAATAAGACAATACTTCTTTGATTTTTCCATGGCAATCCGGGCTTTTTCTATATCAGGTTCGTTAGCTACAAATGCTTTTGGATAAATATGTATAAAAGTGAATTTATATTTACCATCAATGATTTCAACCTGGCCGGTAGCTGTACATTCAAAACCCGTATTTTCAATCTTAAGTTTGTTTACAAATACCAGGTAGGTACTCATAAAACAACTTATAATTGAACTTAGAAATAAATGTTCAGGGCTCCAGTCTCCTTCAGGCCCGCCAAACTCGGGCGGAGTAGAGACTCTAAAGGATTTTTTTCCTGAATTCAAACTCACAACCCCGGATTTATCAGCAAGCCAACTGAGTTCTGTTGAAAATATGACCGGCTTATTATTTTTTAATGGCATAGCAGTATTCTTTGTATCAAAACTACTGTGGCCTAAAGCGATTGATAATGACCTAAGTCAAAGAGAAGGATGATTTTAAAAGGGAATACTGAAACTCAAACCCAACTATTCTTCAATAAAAAAGCCGGTGACAATCACCGGCTGTAGTTATCTTTTTCTTTATTTTATTTAAGTGTTCTCATGTAGTTCACCACTGCCCAAATATCATTTTGATCAGCAATTTTCTTTTTGAATGATGGCATGTCTTTACGTCCTTCGGATGTTTTATAAAATAAAGCGCCATCAGTTTCCGATTGAGTTGCAGGTTTTGTGAAATCACCAGATTCGGTATCAAGCTGTGCTGCTTTTGGTCCATCACCTTTTCCTTTTGTGCCGTGGCAAGATTTGCAATGTGTTGTAAACAACTCTTTACCTCTAGCAATAGAAGTTGCATCAGATTTTACGGGGTTGGCCATGTTTTTATACTTATCAGGAACCGGCCATGGATCGTTGGTGGTTTTTGGCGAAAAGGCCATTAATACAGTTACAAACATTACGGTAAACAGGATGGAAATATACTTTTTCATGATTCAGGGTTTTTTGTTTTTGATGAGATGATTAAAGTTACATTTTAGTTGCTTATGATGCATTTTTTGGTTCTTCTTTTCTTAGGCGGAATAATTCAAATATAATAACGATATAGTGGCCCCACACAGCTGTCATCAGAATCAGGAATGTGATTGGCATCCAAAGAGGAGGAAGTGTGCTCCACAATGCACGGGGCATGGCTTTTAGTTCATCAGAAACAGGGGTTCCCCATGGTTGTGTAACGGCTGCTTCTAAATTCCCGTACACTTCATTTTCGTCGAGCTTTGCCAACAGTGTAATATTCCCCTGTGCATCCCCAGGAAGATTGTTTGGAATTTCTATTGTTGCTTCACCCGCTTCATCTGTTTTCCCTTCTCCTAACTTCAGGGAACTGAACATTCTTTTTACAAAAACTCCAAGATCTGTTTCTGGTACTGCTGTTTCTTTGCCAGTGCCAAGGTCAATTAATTTTACTTTTACAGTTAATAGTGAGTCTTCTTTTACAGGTGTGATCTCGAGCCTTGCTCTTTTTACTGACACTAATTCTTCCGCTGATTCGATCGAATCTTTACCCGTAAGACTTGCTTTAAAATTTAATTTACCTTCTTTATCAGTTGTTAATTGATCGGGTTTACAATTCAATATTGCTACTCCTTTACTATTGGTAATAACATCGCCTAATTTTTTTGCTGTTGAATCGGAGCCAACTGTAAATTCAATTTTAAATCCAGGAAGTTTGGTAAGCGTTCCGCTGACCTTTGCCTGTACGGTAGCTTTCAGATATACACTGTTATCACTTTTTTGAACACTTATAAATGAAATTAGCGGAGCATAAGTCGTTTTTTCTTTTACTTCTTTTTTAGCTAAACTATCAGCTTGCGCCATTAGTTTTCCCGGCGCAGAAATTATCAACGCCAGGAAACTAAAAGTTAGTAGTTGAATTATTTTTCTCATAATAAATAAGTTTATGTCGGGGCGATCTCACTTTCTGGTGCAGTTATTTTTTCTTTTGCTTTCTCTTTGTTTTCAAATTCAGAAATAGGTATAATGGTCACAAATTTTGACAGCAGAATAAAACCTAAAAAGAAAGTAGCGATACCTGCGAAAGTCAAAGCCCACTCAACCCATGTTGCTGAATATTTTACATACTCCAATCTTGTATCCTGCATAGGTAATAAGGGTGTTTCAAGTGTCGGTACAATGATCAGATAACGTTTTACCCAAAGTGCGATCACCATAAAAAAAGATGCAATGGCGATCCAACCCGGTTTTCTTGTCTTGGGAAAAGCAACAATAAACATCGGGAATAATATGCCAGCTACATTGGCAAATAAAAACCACCACCCATATTCTGAGAAGCTGAATAATTTATGAATGACTTCACTATTCCATTTTTCAGAGCCAAACCAGTCAGTGAGATATTCAGAAAATGTAAAATAGCCATACGCTGCGCCCAGCACAAGCATGATATACCCGAGATAAATAAAATGTTTATCATGAATGTAATCATACAGGTTATACATTTTTCTGTAAACCCACATCGCCATTATCAATACGCCTGTTCCGGAATAAATTGCTGCTAAAACGAAATAAGGTCCAAAGATGGTGCTATGCCAGCCTGGTCTTAGCGTCATACCAAATATCCATGATAGCACAGAGTGAACAATGATCGCTAATGGAACGATCATGATCGCCATCAGGTTTGTTGAAATAGCAATATGTTTATTCTGACTTGGCGTACCACGATAACCTATAGCCAATGCTTTATAAACTTTTTGCCTCCACTTAGGGATTTTTAGTTTTGCATCACGATAGATCGCAAAATCTTTTATTAATGCGAGATAAAGAAAAATAACACTCCCGGTAAAATAAGTAGTGATGGCAAATACATCCCATACAATAGGCGATTGTAATCTTGGATAAAGTATCAAATGATGAAGCCTGTCAAGTCTTCCAACGCAAAGGAGAATAAAAACGGGGCCGATTATTGTTGAGATCACGGTGATCATTTCGGCAATACGGATGATCGGTTTTCGCCATTCAACCTTTAGAATATGAAGTACGCCTGATATAACGGCACCGGCATAACTGATACCAATAAAGAAAATAAAATTGGCAATGTATAAACCCCATACCACATTATCCCGCATACCAGTTACAATATGTCCGGCAGAATTCTGTAAATACAATGCATAACCCCCTACTATGATCCAGAGAAGAAAAAATATTGTCCACCCCCAGGATTTTCTGCCAAATTTTTCTATATGTGAACGTTGATCTTCGAATGCCTTTTGTTGAAAAGAATTGAGCTGCATAAAAAAAATTTTCTCTTAATAGATCAATTATGGTTGTGTTATTTTTTTCCTTCTTCCATTACATCTTTAAATCTTGCTTTCAGGTTATCAGGTAAATTATCATAACCTCTTTCTACCGGGAATTGCCTGTCTTTTGGTGGTAAATAATAAACTCTTGGTTTTGTGCCAAGGTCTTCCATATAGCGATAACCACTCCTGTCTCTTATTAATTCTGTAAAACTTACAGTTTCATCACCATTAGTAACTGCATCTTCATTTTCATCGCCAAAATAGAATACTCCATTGGGGCAGGCAGATACGCAATCAGGCAACAGACCCTGCCTGGCCATATCGGGACAGAAGTCACATTTTTCAACAGTGCCTACTTTACTTGGCACACTTGTTTCAGGGGTTCCAACCAAATTTCTTATGTCAAGGTCTTGTTTGGGTTCTTCCCAATTAAATACACGGGTGGAATAAGGACATGCTGCCATGCAGAATTTACATCCAATACATCTTTCATTATCTATTAATACCAATCCATCCTGGCGTTTAAATGTTGCGTTAACAGGACAAACCTTTACGCAGGGAGGGTTATCGCAATGAAAACAAGTTTTAGGAAACCAATAAGGTGATGACGTCTCATTATCTTTCATCAGCTTTATACTTAACCATTCTTTTTCTTCCGGTAAATGGTGCATCTTTTGACAGGCACTAACACATTTACGGGCATTTTTGCAACGGGCAAGATCGATCACCATTACAAATTTTCTTCCCGGGATCCCATTTCTTGCCTCCGCACTTGATACTACACTTGCATGGTGATGATGAGCTTGTATATATGAAGAATCTATTTCCACAATTTGGCCATCAGGTGAAAGAAGTTTTACTTTTTCACTACTTGCTGCCTGTTCAGCTTTTTTGCTACCGCATGAACAAGCAAGACTGCCACATGCTGTAGCAGCTACAGTTGCTACAGCAGCAGTTTTTAAAAAGTCACGGCGTGATTTATCGTTTATTTCTTCCTGTTTCATTGTGCAGTTTTAAATGTTGGTTTAAATTTCATTGTCATTCTTGGAGGGATTCTTCATCCACTGCAGTATTTCTTTATTGTTCACTTTTTGTTTGCTTGCAGCATCAAGAACATCTTTATCAACTTCCACCAGTTTTCCATCTGCGGTAAGCATTTTTACTTTTTCTTTTTTTGAATTCAGGAGATCTGTAAAGAATGACCTGCGGGATTTGTTATCAGGTTGTTTGTTATTGCCCATGATTTATCTTTTTTAAGTTAAGATTTTTTCAAAAGGGGTGGAAAACGAGAAGGCTAAAGTATCGGATGTAAAAAGTTGTTTCTATGATTGAATGAGGAAGTTATGTGATTTTGGTCACTTTGCTATATGATGTTCAACAAAAATCTGCACAGCAAAACAATTCTAGTATATTAAAGATAAATAAAAAGGATACATATAAATAATACCAAATACCAGATTTGATAATCCTGAGTTACAAACATTGAAGAATTATTTTTTAGTTCAATTACCTGATTATTTCTAACTTTAGCCAAGGATAAGGCTTGAGACACGGGTAAAAATTAACCGTACAGATATTTTCTTAAGCGGCATAGCACTTCTGATTACTAGTATATTTTTTGAAATTCTGTCTGCACCTATTTAATTAATGTTTAATTAGTGTTGATTAGGCATGTTTAATTATGGATATTAGACATGTGCCTGATTAATATCATGTTTTCTTTTGCTACTTGTCATGGAATTGTCAGGCTTGGTACAGATATTTTTGAGTGTTGTATTAGTTACTAATTATTCTTTCAATATAATCTTTATTCAATCAGCAAAATTAGCTTTATGAAAAAAGTCTCAATTATCAAGGCTGTTACCATCTTCATTGGTGTTCTAATGCTCACCCATTCATTATTTAAATGTACCAAAGTGGGTGATAATATTCAGCACCTGGATCGTTCTTACCCGAGCATCCCCGACTCCACTATTTATGCAGCATTCAACGATAATTACACCATTCCATCGGCTGATGTAACACCAGCAACCAATGATGTAATAAAAATGAGGGGTGTTCAGACTATTGTGCATGAGTACTGTGGCACATCAAATTGCCATGGTGGTCCGATCAGTCCAAAATTTAATTCCTATGCTGATGTTATGAAATATGTAGTTGCTGGTAATCCATCCGGAAGCAAATTATGGGAAATGATCACTACAAATGATTTTAACAGAGCCATGCCCCCGGTAAACAGTAATCACGAATTAAATACAAAGGACAAAGCCATTATTTATAACTGGATCTATAATGGAGCAAGGGAAAATCCAATCTTGGCTGATTTCAGACCGGCAGCCATTCGCTTAATTAATGACGGTTGCGGATCTGCTAATTGCCATAACCAGGGTACTGTGGCTGGCTCATGGGCAGAAAAAGGTATTTTAGGTACTAGATATTCTATCGTTACTACAGATACAGCCTCTTTTTATATCTATGATGCAGCAACGGGTGCACAGAGCCGTTATTGCCAGTTTATAAATCAAACCAAGCTCAACACCATATGGAATGATTATAAAGACAGCGTAAAAACATATTATAGCGATACCATAGGTAAAGCCTCATTCCGGATTCTAAAAACTTTTACTACTCCATGGACCACCGCTTCACGAAGAGGTCCTTTAGGCAGCTATGATGATGTTCTTATGGATATATATATTCCCAAAAATATACGGAGTAACTCTTCAGTAGTATATACAAGTCCCGGGGGAGTGCAGTATTATTCCAAATCAGATCCCCTCAACAGCAACGATTGTTTTATCAGGAGAATTGACTCAACACTTTTGTTTCTCAATCCTCAGACAGGAACTGTTAACAGTGTCAACGGATCAATGGCTTACCAGGACGGAGGCTTGAAGCCATCCGAGATCGCATTGATCAAAGCATGGTATTTCGCAGATCCTAATATTCCCGATGTATGGAAATATGGTAAAACCAATACCGGTATTTTCAAATATGCCAAATCAGGAAACTTAATTATCAGACGCTAATCCTATCAGCTCATTTAAAAATTTCAGAATATGAAAAAACGTTTAATCATAGCAGCAATGGCATGTTCAATGATGTTTTACTTGTTGTCATCCTGTTACAAGAATAAAGTAGATATTCAGCAAATTCCCAGGGTATCATTTCGTGCAGAAGTTATTCCAATCGTTACTGCGGGTGCCTGCGGATGTCATAATAATTGTACTACCGGGCAGGTCAGATTTTCATGTAAGGATACCATTTATTATGATGCTATTTCCTCCAGAGCATTGTCACATTTTGGTCCATGGGTAAATGGTGGTTCACACCCTGGTGGGGGTAATATTGACTTTAATCCAAATGAAAAAGCTATCATCAGAGAATGGGTAGCGCAAGGTCAACCTTTTGATGATGGTGCAGGCTGCACAGTACCAACAGTAGTTACTTACACAAAAGACATAGTACCTATTTATAACACTACCTGCAAAGGTGGAGCTTGTCATGGTGGCATTGCTCCTGTTCTGGATTATAACAAACTGGTAAGCAATCAGGATAAATTAATTGCTATGATGAACAGCGGCGGAGCTACTGGTCACCCCGGAGGGCCTATTAGTTTATCCACTTGCGTTACTAATACATTTATTGCCTGGATCAACCAGGGTATGCCTAAATAAATTTCCCAATGAAAACTTCTTCAATTAATACTACTAAAACAGGATATATGAAAAAGATAATATTGCTATTGGTTGCAGGATTGAGTTGCTGGTTTGTAACTATGGCCCAGGATAGTACCGAAACTGTAACCCAGGAAACGGTAAAACCAAAATATGCCCGGGCAACTTTTAATGCCACTAAGATCATTAACCTTCAGAGCACTGAGATAGTGCCTAAAGAAGTGCTGCAGTTTATGGTATCTCACCATTTCAGTTATTTATGGAATAAAGATCAAACAACAGAGCAAAACCTTGCACAATTTCTCGGCATCAATTCCGGTGTGGCCCGAACTTATTTGTCTTTTGATTATTCGGTTACTGATTATGCAAACCTTGGTTTTGCTTTAGCAGGAAGTTCTAAGTACGAAGGTTGGGCCAAATTCAGAATTATTCGTCAGCAAACGGGACCTAAGAATTACCCCGTTACTGCCACCTGGTATTCTCTGGCAAATGTGGATTTTGCCCAGACAAAAGGAACCGGTTCTGCATGGGATAAATGGTCTTTTCTTCATCAATTGCTTATTGCAAGGAAGATGTCAGACAAGATCTCGTTGCAGTTAGTTCCATCGCTGATCTTTTTAAATAAAGTTCCTTATGGTATTAACAACAGCAACTTTGTTTATTCAATCGGCGCAGCAGGAAAATGGAAAGCCACTCAGAAAATGAATGTGACTATGGAATACACCCGCCAGTTAAACATGTATAAAAATATAATTGACGAAAGCGGTGCTATCACACATTACAGCCCTGACCTGTTGTCATTGGGAATTGAGATCAATACCGGTGGTCACCTTTTTCAATTCTTTGTTGGCAATACAATGAATTCTTCCAACATTGATCAGTTAGCGAAAAATACAGGATACCTTAAAGATGGCAATCTTGCATTTGGATTTACCATTAACCGGAGTATGAGTCTGAAAAAAGATAAAGAATAAGTAAAAGAATATGCTTTTTTAAACAAAAGAGGGTGATTAAAAATCAACCTCTTTTGTTTGTTAGTATACTGAAAGATGAAATGTTCCACTACACTTTATTTTTCAAAAGCTCTTTTTCAATTGCTATTGCTTTTGGAAAAAGAATATTACTCTCCAGGTGAATATGCTGAGTAAGATCATTATCCAGCTCACGCAGTTTTGCAAAACTTACCCTATGACTTACACATGCATTGGTAGGGGCTGTATAATCATTGGTTAGCGTCCTGAACTTACGCAAATGTTTCATTGCAGATTCATGCTCTTTATCCATTACCTCTTCCACGGGTTTACGTAATGTACGTACAAGCAGACTTGCATACGATTCTTTGGTAGTGAAGGCATGATAGATCTGTTTAATATAAGGAAAGAGTATCTCTTCTTCCTGCTTCATATGCGGAAATACTTCTTTATATAATTGGTTAAATGAAATTTCCAGTTCAGCGAGGTTGGGATATTTTTGTATATGCTCTTCTACAAAACCTTTCAACATAGTTTTTATTTCAGGCATGGAATGTTTCATATAACTGTGGTGGACATTGACAATATAATCTGCCAGGAAATCAACAGGCCATTCATCAAAATTAAGATTGTTGGACACTTGTATATTCCGGGTAGCTTTTTCCAGTTCATCTTTCAGCACATTTACATCAATTCCCTTCATCATACAAATGTTGTCCAATGACCATTTGGCACCACAGCAATATTCAATATCGTGCCGGCGGAATACTTCAGCAGTACGGTAATCCTGTTTTACAATTTCCGATACAAAGGAATGTTCACTTATCTTGTTACTGTTTAAAAACATAGTCAACGGTTGCTGTTTTTATAATATTGGATAGAAAATTATATCTATTTAAATTCCTCTAGAATGATTTTTATCATCTTGTCCATGACGTTTTAAGCTGTCACCAGGCTTCGTATAAATGCCGGTTTATCATCTTTCAGTAGATCACTGATTTTGGTTTTATTAAATACTTCTATCATCTCGTTTTTGGTGGCCACTACCTTGTGATGCAGCGGACATGGATTATGTTCATTACATTTTTTAAAACCAATTACACAAGTATTAAATAGTTCCTCACCTTCTATCAGCATAACAATTGCCATTACCGGGGTCGACAGGGTATTCTCATTTAAAGCATAGCCACCTGCATGTCCTTTTGTAGAGTCAATAATGCCTTGTTTGGATAGCCGCTTCATCACCTTACCTAAAAAATGGCGTGGCACATCCAGTTGCGCAGCTATTTCCTGCAACTGGATATGTTTTTTTTCTTCTTGCACAGCTGCCATATATAATATGCTACGCAATGCATACCCGAATGATTTTGACAAAACCATAATTATTAATAAAGTTTAAAAATATCAGGCCGTTAGTCACTTATGCCTGATAAACATCATTCATTTAAATGATGTATGTCAGTTTAGGGAGAATGCTGCCTGGATATTTTTGGTCTTCAAAAGACAAGCATGTCCTTTAATTTTTTAAATAAAAAATCAACGTCAATGAAAGCTTCGAAAATTTTTATCACTGCGCTGCTTACTTGCAGCACAATTTTATTTATTGCCTGCGGTGGTGGTGTGCAAAAAGAAGAACCTGTAGACATTACAAAACTTACTGATGAAAAAGCTGAGACTCATGGAACAGAAGTGAAAGAGTCCGACATCACTTTGTCTAATCCTTTAAATGCGGAATGGGTTTCAGCCGGTAAAGGGTTTTATGAACTGAAATGCCAGAGCTGTCACCGCCTGACTGAAGAAAAATTAGTTGGACCAGGCTGGAAGAATGTAACTCAAAGAAGAAAACCTGTTTGGATCATGAATATGATCACCAACGTGGAAATGATGCTGGAAAAAGATGCAGAAGCGCAAAAACTACTGGAGTTGTGTATGGTTCGTATGCCTAACCAGAATTTAACACAGGAAGAAGCAAGAAAGGTAATTGAGTTTATGCGTAATAATGATGGGGAGAAATAAGAATTTATAATGCTAAATAATAAAATATGAAACCGCTTTTTAAAATTTCACTGGTGCTTGCACTGATCGGACTTATATCCATGCAGGGCTGTACACCAAAGGGCACGAAGGCTTCTGCTGGCGGTGACGCAGCAAAAGCTTATGTAGCTCCCGGTAAATACGATGAGTTTTACAATTTTGTATCGGGAGGTTTTAGTGGACAGATGAGTGTGTATGGATTGCCTTCGGGTCGTTTGTTCCGTGTTATTCCTGTTTTCTCTGTTGATCCGGAGAAGGGATGGGGATACAGTGAAGAAACTAAACCAATGCTGAATACTTCGCATGGGTTTATTCCATGGGATGATCTTCACCATATCGCATTGTCTGTTACAGATGGTACACATGATGGCCGCTGGGTATTTGGAAATGCTAACAATACTCCGCGTATTGCCCGTATTGATTTAAAAACATTCCGCACAGCAGAGATCATTGAGATCCCCAACAGTGCTGGTAATCACTCTTCACCTTTTATTACTGAAAACTCAGAGTATGTTGTAGCAGGAACACGTTTCAGCGTACCAATTGGTGATAACCAGGATGTACCTATTAATACCTACAAACAAAACTTCAAAGGAACTGTAAGTTTTATTGGTGTTGATAAAACGTCCGGTAATATGAGTATTGCTTTCCAGATACTCACACCCGGTATCAACTTTGACCTGGCCCGTGCAGGTAAAGGCAAATCACATGATTGGATGTTCTTTAGTTGTTATAATTCAGAAAAAGCAAATACGCTACTTGAAGTAAACGCTTCACAAAAGGACAAAGACTTTATAATGTGTGTGAATTGGAAGAAAGCAGAAGAATATGCCAAAGCAGGAAAAGGAACAAAGAAATCAGTAAGGTATGCACATAATAAATGGGATGAAGCAAAACATATGGCAACTTCAACAATGGAGAATGAGGTTGTTGTACTGGATCCTAAAGATTGCCCCGATATGGTTTACTTTATGCCTTGTCCTAAATCTCCGCATGGTTGTGATACCGATCCAACCGGTGAATATATTGTTGGTAGCGGTAAACTCGCTGCAGTAATTCCTGTTTTCTCATTTACAAAAATTCAAGCTGCAATCGCCGCTAAAAATTATGATGGTGAATTTGATGGTATTCCTGTTTTAAAATACGAAGCCGTATTACATGGTGAAGTACAGAAACCAGGCCTCGGACCATTGCATACCGAGTTTGATGGAAACGGGTTTGCTTATACTTCATTCTTTGTTTCATCTGAAATAGTGAAATGGAATATCAAAGATTTAAAAGTTGTTGACCGTGTGCCTACTTATTATTCTATTGGTCACTTGTGTGTACCGGGCGGTCCAACTAAAAAGCCCTGGGGTAAATATGTGATCGCTTATAATAAAATTACAAAGGACCGTTACCTGCCAACAGGACCTGAATTAACACAGAGTGCACAGCTCTATGATATCAGTGGCGATAAAATGAAACTTATTCTTGACTTCCCAACAATTGGTGAACCTCACTATGCTGAAGCAATTCCTGCAAGTTTGATCATGAAGAATTCAACTAAGATCTTTAAAATAGAAGACAATGCAAACCCATGGGTAGCTAAAGGCGACAATTTTGCAAGAGTAGAAAGAAAAGGAAATGAAGTGCATGTATATATGACATCAATCCGTTCACATTTTACTCCTGATAATATTGAAGGAGTGAAACTGGGAGAAGTTGTTTACTTCCATGTTACTAATCTTGAGCAGGATTGGGATATACCACATGGCTTTGCTGTAAAAGGTGCTGCCAATGCAGAATTATTAATTATGCCGGGTGAAACTCAAACACTGGCATGGAAGCCTGAGAAAGTTGGTGTGTACCCGATGTATTGTACTGACTTCTGTAGTGCACTGCACCAGGAAATGCAGGGATATATAAGAGTAAGCCCTGCCGGAGCTAATGTGCCATTAACATTCAGCACAGGTAAAACTGAACCAACACCTGCAGCAACAACAACCGAGAAAAAATAAAATCTATTGTTATGAGAAGAATAATAAATCTATTGACCGCTGTTTTGTTGTTCGTTTTTATTTCTTGCAACAATAAACCAGCTAATGAAGCAACTGCAACAACTGATGCAACTGCACAACCCGAGGGTGGGCAAGCAGCCGTACAGGATGATGTTTCAATGAAAGATGTTGTGAAAATAGCTGTGGGCTCAAAGGATCATACCACATTAGTTGCTGCATTAAAGCAGGCTGAATTGGTAGATGTATTGGCAAACCCTGGTCCTTTTACCGTGTTTGCACCAACCAATGCAGCTTTTGATAAACTGCCTGCAGGTACTGTGGATGGTTTGATGAAAGATGATAAGAAAGCCGACCTGCAGAATATTTTACAGTATCATGTTACTACCTCATCATTGAAGGCAGATTTCTTTAAAGATGGAATGACGATCGGTATGGTGAATGGCGGAAACATTACTGTAAGTATAAAAGATGGAAAAGTGATGTTGAATAATTCAGCAACAATTGTTGCATCTGTCCAGGGATCAAATGGTATGGTGCATGTGATTGATGGAGTGTTGCTGCCGAAATAAGTTTTTTGTTTTAAGGTTTTATATAATACGGGCTGGCTTTACCAGCAGGTTAGCCGGCCCTTTTAACTATTGAAACATGTTACTCAAGTCTACTCCCTTAAGCGTTACTTCAAGAATACTGGTGGCATTTGCATCAGGTGCATTGGTTGCGGCATTCTTTCTTCCCGTCTGGCGCATTGATCTATTTGCCCCCCAGTATCCAGAAGGATTAAAGATGAATATCTGGATCAACAAACTCACCGGCGACGTAGATGTGATCAATGGATTGAACCACTATATCGGGATGAAACCATTTTCAGCAGCAGATTTCCCGGAGTTTTCTTACCTGCCTTATGTAGTTGGATTTTTTATGTTGCTGGGTATGCTGGTTTCTATTACAGGTAATAGAAGATTTTTGTTTTTATACCTGTTGTTGACTGTTATTGGAGGTGCATTGGCAATGTATGATTTTTATATGTGGGAATATAATTATGGACATAATCTCAATCCCACTGCACCGATCCAGGTTCCCGGCATGTCTTACCAGCCTCCGTTATTTGGCCATAAGAGGCTTTTGAATTTTGATGCGTATTCATTTCCGGATGTCGGTGGATGGATAGTGATCGGTGCTGCAGGTATGGCTTTTGTCGTTTGGTTTTTGGAGTGGTATAAACAAAGAAAAGTCTCACGTTTAAAAATCACAACAGCATTACTACTGCTGCCACTTATATTTTTTTCTTCCTGTAGTGTACAGCCCGAGCCTTTTAAATATGGAACTGATAATTGCCACGCATGTAAAATGGGAGTGATGGATCCGAAATTTGGCGGAGAGATCATAACTACAAAAGGCAAGGTTTACAAATTTGATGATATCATTTGTATGGTACGCTTTCTGAAATCTGATGCAATAAAGAAAGAAGATATAAAGCAGAATTTGGTTATCAATTTTAAAAAGGAGAATGAATTTATTGATGTAAAGAAAGCTTCATTTTTTATAAGCAATGACCTGAGAAGCCCGATGGGTAGCAATGCTGCAGCATTTATATCGGACGAAGAAGCGAATACTGTAAAAGATAAAATGGAAGGCCAGCTCATGAAATGGGATGAGGTCTATAAAAAAATTCAATGATGAAGTTTTTGCTCATCATATTGCTATTGAACATTTCTGCAACTGTATCGGGCCGCACAATTATTGTTGGCGCTAACGAACCTGTAAAAACACTGAAGCAGGCGATTGCTGTTGCAAAGGACAATGATACTATCAGGTTGTCACCTGGTATTTATAAAGAAGGAAATATTATTCTTACGAAATCCCTCACACTTATTGGCGATAATGCTATTCTCGACGGGGTAAGCCAGTTCGAGATACTTACCGTAAGTGGAAAGAATATTGTTATCAAAGGAATTCAGTTTCAGAATTCCGGTTATTCTTCTATGAATGATTATGCGGCTTTGAAAGTTATAGATGCCAGTTATATTGTAATTGAAGGAAATAAATTTCTCAATTCCTATTTTGCCATTCATCTTAATAATTCAACTTTTTGTACGGTTCGGAATAACCGGATCGCCGGATCACCTAAAACAGAACAAACAACAGGTAATGGTATCCATCTTTGGAAGTGTAATAATGCTTTGATCGAAGCTAATTTCATCACCGGCCACAGGGATGGTATCTATTTTGAATTTGTTAGCCACTCAACGATCCAAAAAAACATAAGCCAGGAAAATATCCGATATGGGTTGCATTTCATGTATTCAAATGATGATGTATACCTCAGCAACACATTTCATGATAATGGCGCAGGTGTGGCAGTGATGTATTCCAAAAAAGTGACCATGCAGTTCAATCATTTTGAGCAGAATTGGGGGGCTTCTGCGTATGGCCTTTTATTAAAGGATATTTCTGACAGCTATATAAGCAATAATACTTTTTATAAAAACACAGTGGCACTGCATATGGAGGGAACCAGCCGTATCGAAGTGGAGAAAAACATTTTTAAGGAAAATGGATGGGCTATGAAAGTGCAGGCAAGTTGTGATAATAATAATTTTCATCATAATAATTATTTCGGGAACACTTTCGATATAGCTACAAACGGCACTATGGTGTTAAATAAATTTTACAATAACTACTGGGATAAATATGATGGGTATGATCTGAACAAAGATGGATTTGGTGATGTGCCTTATCATCCAGTAAATATGTATTCAATGATCGTGGAAGAGAATCCGAATGCATTGATACTGCTCAGAAGTTTCACTGTTCAGTTGCTGGATAAAGCTGAAAAAGCAATACCGAGTTTAACTCCTGAAAATTTAATTGATACGCAACCAACGATAAAACCCAACAAGCTATGATCCGGATTGAAAACATAAGCAAAAAATTTAAACGGTTACAGGCACTCGATAGGGTCAATGTCGAGTTTCATAAAGGCCAGGTGGTTTCATTGATTGGCCCTAATGGTTCTGGGAAAACAACATTGATCAAATGCATTCTCGGAATGGTGAGACCAAACAGCGGACGCATTTCAGTGAACAATGAATATATCGGAGAAGACCCCCGTTACAAAAATGATATTGGTTATATGCCACAGATCGGCCGCTATCCTGATAATATGAAAGTGGGTCAGTTGTTTGAAATGCTTGAAAATATACGCAATCAATCCGCTGATCATTTAGATAAAGAACTGATCCACCAGTTTCATCTGACGACAATATTTGAAAAACCTATGAGAACCCTGAGCGGTGGCACAAGGCAAAAAGTAAGTGCGGCAGTTGCTTTTTTATTCAATCCGGGTATTCTTATACTGGATGAACCGACTGCCGGCCTTGACCCGCTGGCTTCTGAGATCCTGAAAGAGAAAATTCTGAAGGAAAAAAGAAAAGGTAAACTGATATTGATCACATCACATATCCTGAGTGACTTGGAAGAACTGACCACACATATTATGTATATGCAGGATGGTAAAATGGAATTTGTAAAAGATATGCAAACACTACGTGAAGAGACCGGTGAGTTGAGACTGAGCAAGGCTATTGCAAAAATCATGAAAGGGGAAAGCCTGGGTACTACATGGATCGAAAAAATTCTGAATCCTGGAAAGTAAAAACGAAAACAATGCTAAAGCTATCACGATATATACTTTACGACATACTCCGCAATAAAATAATTATTGCTTACACATTATTCTTATTGGTGATTTCCATCAGTATGTTTCGTATGGAGGAAAACAGCAGTAAGGCGATACTCAGCCTGATGAATATAATACTTATCGTATTGCCGCTGATAAGTCTTGTGTTTACAACAATTCATTATTATAACTCTTACGAATTTATTGAGCTGATGTTGTCACAGCCCATGAGCCGCACAAGAATTTTGTTGAGTGAATACAGTGGCATTTGTATTTCACTGCTCACCTCTTTCTTTATTGGTATTGGTATACCGGTTTTATTGTATTCCCCGGATGCAACTGGCATTGCATTATTGTTCACGGGTTCTGCGCTAACACTGGTGTTCACCTCGCTGGCATTTTTTGCATCCGTTATTTCAAGAGATAAAGCAAAAGGCATTGGCATTGCATTATTACTCTGGTTTTATTTTACATTGATCTATGATGGAATTGTTATGCTGATATTATTTGCATTCAGTGATTATCCATTGGAAAAATTCACATTGGTATTATCGGCACTGAACCCGGTTGACCTGGGCCGCATCTTCATCATGCTGAAAATGGATGTAAGTGCATTAATGGGTTACACTGGTGCCTTGTACAAAGATTTCTTTGGTGGTGGCTGGGGTTTATTATTTACAACAGGCATCATGTTCCTCTGGGTGGTACTGCCGTTATGGGTTTCAGTCAGGTATTTTAAAAGGAAAGATTTATAGATTTTAAAAAAATATACATTATGGAAAATATCAATTCGTTGACACTTGCTCAATTAGTAAAAACTAATCATAAAGCAGGGATTGTTTTTGAAAAATATCATTTAGATTTCTGTTGCAAAGGGAAACGTACTTTGGAGCAGGCATGTACAGAACAACAGTTGCCAATTACTGAAGTTGTATCCGAATTAGAAACTGTTTTTTCAAAGGGAGGTTCACCCGCTGGTCCTGATTTTGAAAAGAGCGAATTGTCTGTCCTTTGTGATTATATCGTCAACACCCATCATAGCTATGTAAAAAATGAAATGCCGCAGATCTATGCATGGCTTGAAAAAATTGCATCTAAGCATGGTGAAAGACACCCTGAGCTTTACAAGATAGCTGAAATGTTTGCATCAGTGAAAGAAGAAATGGAGTTGCATATGAAAAAAGAAGAAACGATTCTTTTTCCTAGAATAAAAGAGTTGCAAAAGCTGGCTGAATCAGATAGACCTAATCTTCAGATCAGTATTACTTATCTGCAATCGCCTATCACTATTATGGAACAGGAACATGATCACGCAGGCACTATGCTGAATGAAATACGGATACTCAGCAATAACTACACTCCCCCGATGGATGCATGCACTACTTACCAGTTAAGCTTTGCAGCATTAAAGGCATTTGAAATGGATCTGCACCAACATGTGCATTTGGAAAATAATATCCTATTTCCAAAATCAATTGGGCTATTTCAAAAATTACAGGAAACAGTATTTAATTAGTTTAAAGCTACCTTGCACACAATTATTGCGATTCTAATTATTAAACATAGCTCAATTATGAAAAGAAAATTTATTGTCATAGCACTTTTATTATTAATAGGAGCCCAGGAAACCAAGGCGTGTGAAATATGCGGCTGCGGAGTTGGGAATTATTATATCGGTATTTTGCCACAGTTTAAAAACCGGTTTATCGGTTTACGTTATCATTACAATCATTTTAATACAAGATTACAAAACGATCCTTCCCAGTATAGTAAAGATTATTATCAGACAGTAGAAATCTGGAGTGGATGGAACATTGGCAAACGGTTTCAGTTGTTGACATCGGTTCCTTTTAATTTCAACCATCAAGAATCAGATGAAGGAATAAGCAACCTGAAAGGATTGGGTGATGTTGTTGTATTGATGAATTATAAACTGTTTGATGTAAATTCTAAGACAAGTAATGGGAAAAATATTTACCAGCAATTATGGCTTGGTGGTGGAGTTAAATTGCCTACCGGCAAATTTGAAATTGACCCCAATAGTTCCGATATCGCTTCTATGGCAAATATGCAGTTAGGCTCAGGCAGCACAGATATTTTGCTGAATGGAATGTATAATGTTAGGGTAAGCAAATTTGGAATTACTACCCAGGCAAATTATAAGATCAGTACTACCAATGATGATAACTTCAGGTTTGGTAATAAGTTTTCTGCCAACAGCTTTGTTTCTTATTCAATGACTGCCGGTAAAACAACGATCAGCCCCAATATGGGTTTATTATTTGAAAACACTGATGCGAGTAAATCAGCTGCAGAGAAAATTGATTTGACAGGTGGGTCGCTTTTCCAGGGTGCTGTTGGGGTTGAGTTCGGCATCAATAAAATCACATTTGGAATAAATGCACAATTACCATTAGCACAAAATTTTGCAGAAAATCAGACTGAGCAAAAAATTAAAGGCATGGCGCATGTAAGCTTTTCTTTTTGAGTTTCAAAAATCAGCTCCCGATCTTAACTGGCTTCACTTGATTAATCTCAGTATTTTCTTTGATGAAAGTCATTTTGTACGAAAATCATCGCTGATACATTTGATAATGCAAATGATTTAAAATAGTTCCCGCATCCTAGCGGGATATCGTTGGTTTTCGTTTCAATAGCAAAAGCCCGCTGATTCCTCAGGGGGCTTTACTTTTTGATAGAAGTCATATATCAGGTTGAGAATTCTCAACCCGATTCCACCTGCTGCCGGCAATCTTTGTCATTCCTTCTAAACCAACGACACTTTGGAAGAAACCATAATACAAAAAGAGACAAGGCGAAATAAACCAGAAGTGGTGAAATGCTATCATTGCGGTGAAAGCTGTGATAAAAGCATTGCTACTGATGAAAAATATTTTTGTTGCGATGGCTGCAAATTTGTTTACCAGCTATTGCAGGAAAATGGACTGTGTAATTATTATGAATTATCCTCAAGGCCCGGTATTAAAGTAAAAGGAAAGTTTTCTTCGGATCGGTTTGCTTATTTGGATAATGAAGAAGTGAAAAGCAAACTGTTGCGGTTTGATGATGGCAAACAAAGCCAGGTAAGTTTTCACCTGCCACAAATGCACTGTGCCTCCTGTATCTGGTTATTGGAAAACCTGCATACGATCGATGCGGGCATTCTGTATTCCAAAACAAATTTTCAACGAAAGGATATTTCAGTAGCATTCAATTCTTCGAAAACTTCACTTAGAAAAATAGTAGAGTTGCTGGCCTTTGTAGGTTACGAACCTTATATCAGCTTGAATGATGGTGAAAAAAAGAAAAACCGAAAAATAAATCGTGGAAAAATTTTTAAAATAGGGGTAGCTGGTTTTTGTTTCAGTAATATCATGATGTTGAGTTTCCCTGAATATTTTTCCTCAGGTAATATTGGTCACGATTCATTGAAAAATACTTTTACTTATCTAAACCTGGCTTTGTCACTGCCGGTATTATTCTATTGTGCATCCGAGTTTTTTGTTTCGGCATGGAAGGGCCTGCGCCAAAAATGGCTGAATATAGATGCGCCAATCGCTGTGGCAATACTTGTTGCCTTTGGCAGAAGTGTGTATGAAATATTGAGTGGTACAGGAGCCGGTTATCTTGATTCAATGAGCGGCATCGTATTGTTTATGCTGGTTGGCCGCTGGTTCCAGGATAAAACCTATGATTCATTTTCTTTCGACAGGGACTATAAATCCTACTTTCCATTAGGGGTTACAATATTAAAAGAAGACGGAGAGCAGACCTCAACTATCAGTGCTTTAAAGAGGGGCGACAAAATTCTTGTTAGGCAAAATGAAATGATACCGGCAGATGCTGTCATCATGAAAGGAGAAGGGAATATTGATTATAGTTTTGTTTCGGGGGAAAATACACCGGTTCAAAAAAACCAAGGAGAATTGGTATATGCGGGTGGTAAGCAAACAGGGAGCATGATCGAAATGGAAGTAGTAAAACCTGTTGAGCAAAGTTATATCACCCAGTTATGGAACAACAACGATGCCTTTGCTGAGCAAAAGAACAAAGACAAATCATTTGTACATCCATGGAGCCGCTATTTTACATTGGTATTGTTTTCTATTGCCGGTTGTGCGGCGATCTACTGGGCTTTTACGGATACAACTAAAATATGGCCGGCAGTAACTGCTTCTTTAATAGTTGCCTGCCCCTGCTCATTGCTACTGTCTGCTACATTCACTTTCGGAAACATGCTCAGGCAGTTCGGTAAAAATAAATTATATCTGAAGAATTCTTCAGTGATTGAAGCCCTTGCAAAGATCAACACCATTGTTTTTGATAAAACAGGAACGCTTACACATTCTGCACAGGCAATTGTTGTTTATGAAGGAAAAGAATTAAACAGCAATGAAATTGCGATGGCCTATTCACTCACAAAGGAGTCTGTTCATCCTTTGAGCCGTGTTATTAAAAAAGATTTGTTGAAAAGATATAACACGGAGCCTCTTTCTATAACGGACTTTAAAGAATTTCCCGGAAAAGGAATTGCAGGAGTGATTGACAGCAATCTTGTGAAGATGGGTTCCTGGCAGTTTGTAAATGATGATGATCCAGCCAATGAATTTTCCGGTAGCGGATATGTTTTTCTTTCCATCAATCACGAGTACAAAGGCGTTTTTAAAATTACCAATCAATACCGCGATGGTATAAATGATATGGTTCATGACTTATCCGCTAGAAAAAATGAACTACACCTGTTATCCGGCGATAATGATGCTGAAAAGAATAATCTTCAAAAAATATTTGGAAAAAATGCTGTAATAAGGTTCAAACAGTCACCACAGGATAAACAGGAATATATCAGCCGGTTGCGGAAGAATGATTGTGATGCAGAAATTATGATGTTGGGTGATGGATTGAATGATGCCGGTGCATTAAAACAGGCGGATGTAGGTATTGCTGTAAGTGAGAACACCAGCCAGTTTTCACCAGCCAGTGATGCGATCATGGATAGCAGTGTGGTGCATAAACTTTCTGCATTTATAAACTATGCTAAGGCTGGTAAACGAATCGTGTTGTTGAGTTTTATTCTTTCCATTTTATACAATGTAGTAGGATTAAGTTTTGCGGTGCAGGCATTGCTGTCACCATTGGTGGCTGCGATACTTATGCCAGCCAGCTCTATTACTATTGTAGCGTTTGTCACACTGGCATCTGCCTGGGTAGCAAAAAAGAAAGGATTGTGAGGCTGAATGATAATCGTCATGTCTTTGTCTGATGCATATCAGCTATCCCATTTTTACTGAAAAATACTTTTGTGTCTCTTTTATATGAGTGTATTAATCATCCTGATCGTTGTGAGTATCCTGGTAGCCGGTGGTTTCCTGGCTGCATTTATATGGTCAGTTAAAAAAGGCCAGTATGATGACGATTATACGCCATCAGTTCGTATGCTGTTTGATGATAAACCTTTGCCCGATACAACTACATCTTTAAAATCAAAACAAAAATAAATTCATGCAACAACTGGAACGTTTTCAGTATGACAACAAGATCGTAAGAAATTTTGCCTACGCCACTATTATATGGGGTGTAGTGGGTATGCTGGTCGGGTTATGGGTAGCGCTGCTCATGGTTTTTCCTAATTTGAATATTGGTGGTATACCAGTAGGTAAAGAAACGATCGGTCTTACGTTTGGCCGTTTACGTCCCTTACATACCAACGCTGTCATCTTTGCATTTGTCGGCAATGGAATTTTTATGGGAGTTTATCATTCGCTTCAGCGTTTATTAAAAGCCCGTATGGCCAGTGACCTGCTTAGCAAAATACATTTCTGGGGGTGGCAGGCAATCATCGTTGCTGCTGCACTTACATTGCCACTTGGTCTTACTACCAGTAAAGAATATGCTGAGCTCGAATGGCCGATTGATATTGCCATTACAATTATCTGGGTTGTATTCGGATGGAATATGTTTGCAACCATTCTTAAAAGAAGAGAACGCCATCTTTATGTAGCTATCTGGTTTTACATCGCCACATTTGTTACAGTTGCAGTTTTACATCTTGTAAATTCATTTGAATACCCGGTTAGCTTTTTCAAAAGTTATTCCTGGTATGCCGGCGTACAGGATGCATTGGTGCAATGGTGGTATGGTCATAATGCAGTTGCCTTCTTTTTAACCACGCCTTATCTCGGTCTCATGTATTATTATTTGCCAAAGGCCGCCAACCGCCCGGTATTTTCCTATAAACTTTCTATCATTCACTTCTGGGCATTGATATTTATTTATATCTGGGCAGGTCCTCACCACTTATTATATACATCATTACCTAACTGGGCGCAGTCACTGGGTATTGTTTTTTCTTTCACATTAATTTTTCCAAGCTGGGGTGGTATGATCAATGGATTACTTACACTCCGCGGTGCATGGGATAAAGTAAGAGAAGATGTGATATTGAAATTTATGGTAGTTGCCGTTACAGCTTATGGTATGGCAACATTCGAAGGTCCGATGCTCGCATTAAAATCAATAAATGCGATCAGCCACTTTACTGACTGGACCATTGCCCACGTACACGTTGGCGGTTTGGGTTGGAATGGCATGCTGACATTCGGTATTCTTTATTGGCTGATACCAAGAATTTTTAAAACTGAATTGTATTCAAAGAAAATGGCAAACACCCATTTCTGGATCGCAACACTTGGAATTATTTTTTATGCTGTGCCAATGTATTGGGCAGGTTTTCAGCAGGCATCTATGTGGAAACAGTTTACCGAAGCCGGCCAGTTGAAATACCAGTTTATTGATACTGTTATTTACATGAAACCATTTTATGCAGTCCGTGCATTTGGTGGTGCACTATTCGTTTCGGGTGCTATTATGATGATGTACAACCTGCTTATGACAATGAAAAAAGGAAAGCTGGTGGCAAATGAAGATGCTGAAGCTCCTGCATTGGCAAAAGAATATGCAGCACACGGTGGTGAACACTGGCATAGGAAGATCGAAAGAAAACCAGTCCGCTTAATGATACTTGCACTGATTGTGATCTTAATTGGTGGTGCAGTTGAAATGATCCCAACATTCCTTGTAAAATCAAACGTGCCGACTATTTCAAGTGTAAAACCTTATACTCCGCTTGAATTGCAGGGTCGTGATATTTATGTACGTGAAGGTTGCTACACTTGTCACTCGCAAATGATCCGTCCGTTTCGCTCAGAAACAGAACGCTATGGTGAATATTCCAAAGCCGGTGAGTTTGTATATGATCATCCGTTCCAATGGGGCTCAAAAAGAACAGGACCCGATTTGGCAAGAGAAGGAACTGGCAATTTGAAAAAAACAGATGCATGGCATTTTAATCATATGGACAACCCGCAGGATATTTCACCGGGTTCCATTATGCCCCAGTATTCATTTATGATTGACCAATTGCTGGATACTGCCAGCACTCCTGCAAAGATCAAAGCTATGCGTACGATCGGTGTTCCTTATGCCGAAGGGTATGAGAACAGTGCAAATAAAGATTTGATGGAACAGGCAAACAAGATAGCTGATAACCTGAAGAAGGATAAGATAAAAGTATTAGCGAATACAGAGATCGTGGCAATCATTGCTTACCTGCAAAGAATGGGAACAGATGCAGAGAAAAATAAAATCGCTGAAAAATAAAAATTAAAAATTATGCTTAAGTATATAAAAGAACATGCATCAAGTATTGAAGGGATCAGTATCTATCCCATTTTTTCCCTCCTGGTATTTTTTATATTCTTCGTGGTACTGCTTTACTATGTAAAAAAGATGGATAAGAAAAAAATAGAAGAGATAAGCAACCTGCCACTTGATTCCGATACAAGGGACAATGATCTATTTACTACAAATAACCTAAAACAAGCTTAAACATGAGAACAGAAAAACTCATCAGATTGTTCACCCTTGCATCAGCCTTATTCTTATTCAGTGCGCCTGCTTATTCACAAAATGCTTTGGGAGTAGGTAGTGGAATGCAGGGCTTTTTATACGGTGTATTTGCTTTTGTATTGATTGCGTTAATTGCAGCTATTTACCTGTTGACGCTGAATAATAAATACCAGAAGGAAGCTAATATCGCTAAAGGAAACCCAAATGCACCTACAGGCTTCAGCAAATGGTGGGGTGAACTTGATAAAAGATATTTTACTAAGGCTGCATCATTAGAAAAAGAAGCAGACGTTTTGCTTGACCACGATTATGATGGTATCAAAGAATTGGATAATGCATTACCACCCTGGTGGAAATGGGGATTCTATATTACACTGGTACTGGGAGTTTGGTACCTGCTGCGCTTTCATGTATGGGAAACAGGCCCGACACCGCTACAGGAGTATGAAAAAGAGATGATGGTTGCTGCTGCACAAATGGAGGATTTCAGAAAGAATAATAAAGAATCTGTAGACGAAAAAACAGTAACGATGGCGGATGTAAAAGGAATTGCTGAGGGGAAAATAATGTTTACAAAAAATTGTACTCCATGCCATGGGGGAAGTGGTGAAGGAAATATGGTCGGTCCAAACCTGACAGATAAATTCTGGTTGCATGGTGGCTCACTCAATAATGTTTTCAGAACGATCACATTGGGTGTGCCTGAAAAAGGCATGCAGGCATGGGGAAAGAATTTCGCCTCTGCAGATATTAAAAATCTTGCGAGCTATGTATTGTCATTGCAGGGTAGCAACCCTGCAAATGGCAAAGCACCGCAGGGTACAGAATATATTCCCGGTATAAAGCCAACTGATAGTACAGGAATCAAGAAAGATTCAGCTGTAGCAGCGAAGCCGGTATCGGCTAAGTAACGAGGATAAAGCTATTGAAATATGAGTGAGATGAAAGACTTGAACGAGTTGGATGATTATTCACACCTGGTAGAAGGAAAGAGAGAGTTTATAGATCAGACCTTCAGGGATTCTGTTGCTACCATTGGCAAGCAGGGCCAGCGAAATTATATTTTTCCGAAGAAACCGGTTGGGAAATATTATAACTGGAGAACGATTACTTCAGTTATTTACCTCGTAGTTTTTTTCACCTTACCATTTATAAAAGTAGAAGGAGAGCCGCTTTTTCTTTTTAATGTGGTGGAAAGAAAATTTATTTTCTTCGGACAGGTTTTCTGGCCACAGGATTTTTTCATCTTCGCTATCGGCTTTCTCACTTTCATGGTGTTTGTTATTTTATTTACGGTTGTTTTTGGCCGTGCGTTTTGCGGCTGGGCATGTCCTCAAACAATTTTCATGGAAATGGTATTCCGTAAAATTGAATACTGGCTGGATGGTGATGCGAATGCACAGCGCAAACTGAAAGAAATGCCATGGAATGGATATAGGATCCGCAAACGGGCAGTGAAGATGGGAGTGTTTTACATGGTCTCTTTTATCATTGCTAATTTCTTTTTAGCTTATATCATCGGTATGGATAGTGTGCTGGCAATGACAAAGGAAGGAGTAGCTGCGAATAGCGGTACATTTATTTCATTGCTTGGTTTTACTACCGCTTTCTTTTTTGTTTATTACTGGTTCAGGGAGCAGGTATGTATTGTTGTTTGCCCTTATGGAAGGTTGCAGGGAGTATTGCTCGATAAAAAATCAATTGTTGTTGCTTATGATTATGTAAGAGGCGAACCGAGGGGTCATTTAAAAAAGGATTATACTGTTAATAGTGATAATGGTGATTGCATCGATTGTCATGCCTGTGTTCGTGTATGCCCTACCGGGATTGATATACGCAATGGTACACAGCTTGAATGTGTGAACTGTACTGCATGTATTGATGCCTGTGATGCGATCATGGATAAGATCAATAAACCATTGGGCCTGATCCGGTATGAATCAGAAGAAAATATTGCACACAGTAAAAAATCAAAATTCAACTGGCGGTTTGCAGGTTACTCTGTCGTACTTGCTGTGTTGCTTAGTGTGCTGGTTATATTATTAACTACCCGTGATGATGTGGATGCAAGGATACTTCGCACTGCCGGGCAATTGTACCAGGAAATGCCGGATGGAAGGATCAGTAATCTTTTCAATATTAAGCTAGCAAATAAAACAAGGCATGATGTGCCAGTAACACTAAAGCTGGAGAATATAAAAGGCGAGATAGAAGTAGTAGCGAGAGAATTAATAGTACCGAAGGAATCTTATTTCCAGACACCCTTCTTCGTAAAAATTGATAGCTCATTGATCACAAAAAGAAAAACACCGATTGTATTGGGTGTTTACCAGGGCAATAAAAAACTGGAGACATTGAAAACAACATTTCTCGGACCAGGATCTTAAAAATAACGATTATGAAAATTTCATGGGGATATAAAATAGCTGGTGTTTACCTGCTCTTTGTAGCAGGCATTGTATTCCTGGTTTTTAAAGCAAACAATGAACGGTTTGATATGGTAACTAAAGATTACTATGGCGAAGAACTGAAATACCAGCAGGTGATCGATCAGTCAGCCAATGCGAATGCATTATCTGCACCGGTTTCAGTCGAAAGAAATGAAGGAGCCGTTACAGTCCGCTTTCCTATTGAAATGAAGGACAAAAAAATTGATGTGGACTTTTATCTCTATTACCCGGCTGATGATAAGAAAGATTTCAGGAAAAGTTTTACGATCAATGCTCCTGAATTTAATCAATCGCTGCCAGAAGGAGCAAAAGGGCTGTATGAGCTCAAACTTTCCTGGACAGCCGACGGAAAAAAATATTATAATGAACGAAAAATATTTTTGTGATAAGCATCGAGATCATAGGTACAGCATTTATCATGGGGCTTGCAGGCAGCCTGCATTGTGTGGGTATGTGCGGCCCGCTGGCTTTGGCTTTACCTGTTTCTCATTCAGATAATCTTTCCCGTTTTGCGGGCGGTACACTATACAATCTTGGAAGAATTGTTTCTTACGCTTCGATGGGTTTGGTATTTGGCTCAATTGGTAAACTGATCATTAGCTCTCACTGGCAAAGCAGACTGTCGTTAATACTAGGAGTAGTCATTTTATTATACCTGTTCATTCCAAAAAAATATCTTCATTTTTCAAAGCCAACTATATTCAATAGCCCCTTTATCGCATTGCGTAAGCAGTTGGGTAAGTTGTTTCAATCAAAAAATTTAAGCTCATTATTTTTTATCGGAATTTTAAATGGGCTGCTTCCTTGTGGACTTGTTTATTTAGCACTTACATCATCTGTTATTACCGGAAGTTCATTGAATGGAGCATTATTCATGAGTTTCTTTGGCCTCGGTACATTTCCTGCAATGATGGCAACAATACTTCTCGGCAATTATCTTAATCAACAGGTAAGATTAAAAATTAATAAGGCGCTACCTGTGTTTTTATTTTTAATGGCCGCTTTGCTTGTATTGCGTGGATTGGAATTGGGAATTCCTTTCGTGAGCCCTGCCTATGTAGCAGGGGGTGGAATGAGTTGTCATTGATACCTGCTTATAAAATCCTTCATCTTACATAAGGTGTTAGTTTCGATTATGTATCTCTTTTGTATCTTGTAATGTCTAGAGTTGATGTCAAACCTATTGAAACTTAGTGGAAGTTGGAATGCCTTGGGATGACACGGCAAATTGTAAATCTTTTTTAAGTGACCTGATTATAAAAGTAAAATCAGTAACCGGAAATAAAGGCCTGGGAGTTTTATACTGGGAACCTCAATGCTATGGTGGCTGGAAAGGATATACATTAGGGGCATTTGATAATTCGGGAAAGCCGACAGTTGCGATGGAAGCATTCCAGTAACGGAGCAATAAACCCAACAGCGAAAAAGAGAGTAGACGGGCTGATCAATACTTAATTAGCTTCCTCTGTTTTTACAGGGGAAAAATTTTTTAGCAATTGTTTGTTTGGTAAAAATAAAACAACATTATATAAGCACATGCAGAAAATAAAACAACTATTCCTCAACGTTATTTGCTTTTTATTAGTCGGGTTAATATCATCAGCGCAATCTCCCCGTCAAAGAATTAACATGGATAATGACTGGAAATTCGCACTCGGTCATGCTGCAAATCCTGAAAAAGATTTTAATTATAGCATACGGACTATTTTTTCAAAAGCTGGCGGAGCTCCGGGTACTGCAATAGAGCCAAGATATAAAGACAGTGCATGGCGTATAGTCTCACTTCCGCATGATTGGGCAGTCGAATTGCCATTTGTAAACGTAGATAATTCTGATGTTGAGAGTCATGGCTACAAACCTGTTGGTGGCTTGTTTCCGGCAACAAGTATCGGTTGGTATCGCAAACATTTTACTGTTGCACAATCAGATTCTGGTCAGCGTTTTCAAATTCAGTTTGATGGAATTTTCCGGGATGCTAATATATGGATCAACGGATTTTATTTGGGCAATAATAAAAGTGGGTATGTAGGAGAAAGTTATGATGTAACAGATTTTATTAATTATAACCGTGACAATGTTATTTGCGTAAGGGTAGATGCGACTCAATACGAAGGATGGTTTTACGAAGGTGCAGGAATTTACAGGCATGTATGGTTGAATAAATATTCCAATACTCATATTGCAACTGACGGAGTTTTTGCTTATTCTTCTATTGCAAATAATAAAGCAACGCTAACTGTAGAAACAACTGTTGCTAATGAAGGAAGTTCTGGCGCCAACTATTCCATCAGCACTTATTTAACTGATAAGGGAGGTAAAATAGTTGGCAATGCAAAAGAGCAACCAGTAATTATAAATACACTTGAAGAAAAAACCGCTAAGCAAACCATAACAGTTGTAAATCTCGAGTTATGGAGTCTTGAAAATCCTTACCTGTACCGGGTTGTTGTTGAACTTAAAGAAAACGGAAAAGTTATTGATTCAAAAAAAATGCGTTTTGGTTTTCGTACTGTAGAAATAAAACCAAATGGTATTTTCTTAAACGGTAAGTATATAAAAATATTTGGTACTAATAATCATCACGACCATGCTGGTGTTGGGTCTGCACAGCCCGATTATCTTCACTATTACAGGATTGGTTTATTAAAAGATTTAGGAACCAACGCATACCGGACAAGTCATAATGCACCAACACCTGAATTACTGGATGCATGTGATAGTTTAGGTATGCTGGTAATGGATGAACAACGGTTACTCAATAGTGGCCCGGAATATATGAGCCAGTTTGAACGCCTGGTAAAAAGAGACAGGAGTCATCCATCTGTTTTTATATGGAGTATTGGTAATGAAGAAGGCTGGATCCATACACAAACCAGTGGTAAAAGAATTGCTCAGACATTTATTGCCAAACTAAAACAACTTGATCCAACAAGAACTTGCACCTACGCCGCTGATGTAGCAAATGTATTTCGTGGTGTGAATGAAGTAATACCGGTTCGCAGTTTTAACTATCGCCAATTTGCAGTGGAAGATTATCATAAGGAACATCCGGATCAGCCGATACTAGGTACCGAAATGGGAAGTACCGTTACTACCCGTGGTATTTGGCAAAAAGATTCTATCCGTGGCTATTTACCCGACCAGGATTTAACAGCGCCATGGTGGGCAAGTACAGCAGAAACATGGTGGAAGCTTGCAGCACCCAATGATTATTGGTTGGGTGGTTTTGTTTGGACAGGCTTTGATTATCGCGGTGAGCCTACTCCTTACAAATGGCCCAATATCAATTCCCATTTTGGTATTATGGATATGTGCGGTTTTCCAAAGAATATTTATTACTACTATCAAAGCTGGTGGACGGATAAAGATGTACTGCATATTTCACCACATTGGAATCATCGCAATGAATGGGGACAGCCTGCAAAAGAAATTGATGTATGGGTAAACAGTAATGCAGATAACGTGGAGTTGTTTTTAAATGGAAAAAGTCTTGGCAAAAAAGATATGCCACGTAACAGTCATTTACGATGGAATGTAAAATTTGAACCGGGTAAATTGGAAGCTGTTGCATACAAAAAAGGAAAAAAGCTTACTTCGAAAATTGAAACGACAGGAGCCCCTGCTGAAGTGCAATTAACACCTCACAAAACAGTGATGCTGGCTGATGGAAAAGATGCATCAGTGATGAATATAAGTATCATTGACCGTGAAGGAAGAGAAGTACCCGATGCAAATAATATGGTTCGGTTTACTATCAGCGGTCCGGGCAAAATTATTGGAGTAGGTAACGGTGATCCCAGCAGTCATGAACCGGATAAATGTGTGGATGGTGCATGGCAGCGAAGTGCCTTTAATGGTAAATGCCAGGTAATTGTTCAGGGCACAGGTGAACCGGGTATCATAAAGTTTGAAGCATCTTCATCCGGCTTGTTCAGCGGTTCAACTGATATTATTACTGTATCATATGAAAATGCAAACACGATTACTACTGATGAAAAATATCAGCTCAAAGGTGAAGCAGCTAAACCAAGGCCTGTTGACAAAATGATGGGTGCTGATATTTCTTTTCTTCCTCAGCTTGAGGATAGAGGAATTAAATTTTCTGATAAGGGAGTTGAAAAAGATGCCATACAAATTTTAAAAGAGCATGGATTTAATTATATACGTCTACGCATATTTAATGATCCGGCAAGTGATAGCGGTTATTCTCCTAAAAAAGGTTTTTGTGATTTAGAGCATACCAAACAAATGGCAAAAAGGGTTAAAGCAGCCGGGTTGAAGCTCTTGTTGGATTTTCATTACAGCGATACATGGGCCGATCCCGGAAAGCAATATAAACCTGCAGCATGGAAAAATTTATCCTTCACGGATTTGAAAAAAGCATTGTATGATTATACTAAAAAAGTAATGGAGGAATTAAAAGCACAGGGCACAACACCCGATATGGTGCAGATAGGAAACGAAATTAATCATGGTCTTGTATGGCCCGATGGAAATGCGAGGAATATTGATGCCACTGCACAGCTCATTAGTGCAGGAACAGCTGCCGTAAAAGCAGTAGATCCCAATGTCGCTATGATGCTGCATATAGCATTGGGTGGACAAAATCATGAATCGGTTTTCTTTATCGATAATATGATTGCCAGGGGCGTACATTTTGATGTGATTGGTGAATCCTATTATCCGAAATGGCATGGTACACTCAGTGACCTGGAAAGTAATCTCAAGGATTTGGTTCGCCGTTATAATAAAGATGTGATTGTCGTTGAATATTCGGCATTGAAAGAAGAAGTGAACAAAATTGCTTTTGAATTACCTGATGGTAAGGGTAAGGGCACTTGCATTTGGGAGCCGCTAAACACATGGGAAAAAATCTTTGACAATGATGGTAAATCGAATAACCTTTTATTACTGTATGATGAACTGTCGAAGAGGTTTATGATGAATAAATAAAGTATTCTTGGCGGTAAAAACTATCTCCTTATTTTTGATCAATGCCGCAAAGCCGTTACAATCAAACCCCGATACTAGTTGCTGTGGATTGTGTCATTTTCGGTTTTGACGGAACTGAATTAAAACTTTTACTCATCCATCGCGGCTTTGAACCTGAGAAAGATAAGTGGAGCCTGATGGGCGGATTTGTAAATGAAGATGAAAGTCTCGATAATGCGGCTGTACGGGTTTTAAAACAACTTACCGGGTTGGAGAGTGTTTACATGGAGCAGTTGCATGCTTTCGGTGATTTGAAAAGAGATCCGTTCGATCGTACTGTATCGGTTACTTATTTTGCACTTATCGATATTCATAAATATGAAAAGCAGATCAGTAATGATTACAAGCCAGAATGGTTCTCATTAAATAAATTACCAAAACTGATCTTTGATCACCGGAAAATGGCCGATGAAGCATTAGGACGATTGCAATACAAGGCTGCTTTACATCCAATATTATTTGAATTACTGCCGGATAAATTTACCTTTCCTCAATTACTGAGTTTGTATAAAGCCATTTACCAAAAAGAATTTGACAAACGGAATTTTATGCGCAAGCTGGTCTCAGCAGGGTTAGTGATAAAGCAAAAAGAGAAGGAGAGGCTATCATCTAAAAAAGGAGCATTTTATTATAAACTGGATAAAAGAAAATATTATTCTAACCTTCAGACATTTATGAGTTTTCTTCCGACGAAAGATATATTCAGGAAAAACTAAGGTGGGAATACTGTGCTGCCCTGTCGGCTGTGAATTCAAAAATATTTTTTTCTCCAGTCAATTTTAAAGTGTTATTTTGACACTTATTATGAAAGATTGCTATGTCATCGGAACCGATTACGGAACAGATTCCGTTCGCTCAGTATTGGTAAATGCTGCCAATGGTACTGAAATTGCCTCTTCCATTTTTTATTATCCCCGTTGGAAACAAGGTATGTATTGCAACGCTTCCGCAAATCTTTTTCGTCAGCACCCGTTGGATTATATCGAAGGGCTGGAAGCAACAATAAAAGATTGTCTTCAAAAAGCAGGTAGCGATATTGTAAGGGATGTAAAAGCGATTTCAATCGATACTACAGGTTCTACACCAGTTGCTGTTGACAAAACAGGAACGCCACTGGCATTATTACCACAGTTTGCAGAAAATCCAAATGCTATGTTTGTGCTGTGGAAGGATCACACATCCACCAAAGAAGCAGCCGAGATAAATGAACATGGAACAAAATTTCCTGCGGATTACCTGCAATATGTTGGCGGTATTTATTCTTCTGAATGGTTTTGGGCAAAGTTGCTGCATATATTAAGAGAAGATGAAGCCATAAGAAACAGCATTGCATCTTTTGCGGAGCATTGCGACTGGATACCTTTTTTATTAACCGGAGGTAACGATGCTAAACAAATGAAAAGAGGTGTGTGCAGTGCAGGTCATAAAGCTTTATGGGCGGAAGCATTCAATGGATTTCCTCCCAATGATTTTTTTGCATCACTCGATCCATTACTCGATGGATTTACTTCAAAACTTTTTACAGAAACATATACCGCTGATAAAGCTGCAGGTAATTTATGCAGTGAATGGGCGGCAAAGCTGGGCTTATCAACTGATGTTGTAATTGGTATTGGTGCATTCGATGCACATATGGGTGCAGTTGGTGGACAGATAGAACCCTATTACTTAAGTAAAGTGATGGGCACATCTACTTGTGATATGCTGGTGGCGCCTGCTGATGATATACATGGAAAAACGATCAAAGGAATTTGCGGACAGGTAGATGGTTCTGTTATTCCAGGTATGATTGGTCTTGAAGCAGGTCAGTCAGCATTTGGTGATGTGTATGCATGGTTTAAAAATTTATTGAGCTGGCCGCTAAATCAAATAACAGACGAGGAGTTAAAAAAACAACTCAGCGATAATATTATCGATAGCCTTTCTGAAGAAGCTGCCAAACTCCCATTGAATGACAGCGATGAAATTGCTGTAGATTGGTTTAATGGCAGAAGAACACCCGATGCCAACCAGTTACTAAAAGGAGCAATTGCTAACCTGAATCTTGGCAGCGATGCGCCACGAATCTTTAAAGCATTAGTGGAAGGAACTTGTTTTGGCGCCAAAGCAATCGTTGACAGATTTATTGATGAAGGCATTCCGGTCAAAGGTTTAATTGGTTTGGGTGGTGTTGCAAAAAAATCACCTTATATTATGCAAACAATGGCTGATATAATGAATATGCCTATCAGGGTTCATAAAAGCGATCAAACCTGTGCAGCTGGTGCGGCTATGTTTGCTGCTACTGCTGCAGGTATATATAATAATGTAGAAGATGCAATGGCTGCGATGGGACAGGGGTTTGAAAAAGAGTACAAACCAATAAAGAAAAATGTTTCGGCCTACAAAAGAAAATTTAAGAAATATAAAAAGCTGGGTGCATTTATTGAAAAGCAATCGTAACACCTGACTGTAAAGTTTTAATTGAATAAACATATGGGTAAATATCAACATATAAAAGAAGAAGCATATAAAGCAAATATGCAGTTGCCTGAGTTGGGGCTTGTGTTGTTTACGTTTGGTAATGTAAGTGCTGCTGACAGAGATCTGGGTGTGTTTGCCATAAAACCAAGCGGCGTGCCTTACGATGAATTAACGCCAAATAAAATGGTGATCGTGGATTTTGATGGCAATACTGTTAAAGGAGATCTTCGTCCTTCATCGGATACGCTGACACATGCTGTATTGTACAAGCATTGGGAAAAGATCGGAGGTATTGTTCATACACATTCTACATACGCTACTGCATGGGCACAGTCACAAAGAGACATCCCGATTTTCGGAACAACACATGCAGATTATAACACCGTTGATATTCCCTGCGCACCCCCAATGAGTGATGAAATGATAAAAGGGAATTATGAATACGAGACGGGTTTCCAGATAATGAATTGTTTTAAAGAAAAAAAACTGGACTATGCAGAAGTGGAAATGGTTTTGGTGGGCAATCATGCTCCATTTACCTGGGGTAAAAATGCCGGTAAGGCGGTGCATAACAGCGCTGTCCTGGAAGCAATAGCCAAAATGGCCTTGTTAACTGAACAAATAAACCCATCTGCGGAAAGATTGAAAGATGCATTGATAAAAAAACATTTTGAACGTAAACACGGCCCTGATTCTTATTACGGCCAATAATCTTTTTAAATATTTTATTCATGAAAAAAATTCTTAACGTTTTGCCTGCTATCATTTTGTTTGCTTCATCATGCAACAACAACAAAACAACCGAAGAAAAGACCGACAGCAAATTCAGTATTACTGAAAAAGCCTTTGGCAATTTTGAAACTAAACCGGTAACCGAGTATGCCATTACCAACCCTTCGGGAATGCAGGTGAGTATTATTAATTATGGTGGAACCGTTACAAAAATTCTTGCTCCTGATAAGCAGGGTAAATTGGGTGATGTTGTTCTCGGGTATGAGACACTTGATGGATACCTGCAAAAAGGCGACCCTTATTTCGGATCATTGATCGGACGATATGGTAACCGTATTGCCAATGCCAAGTTTGATCTAGATGGAAAGACATACACACTAGCTGCAAATGATCATGGCAATACATTACACGGCGGCAATAAAGGTTATGATAAAGTTTATTGGAATATTGAAAAACTAGCTGGCGACAGCAGTTTGAAATTAACTTACCAAAGTAAAGATGGTGAAGAAGGTTATCCCGGTAACTTAAATATTGAAGTGATCTATTCACTGAGCTCTGCAAACGAATTGAAAATCGATTATACTGCAACAACTGATAAGGCTACTCCGATAAATCTGACAAATCATTGCTATTTCAATCTTTCAGGCGGTAGTGATTCAACAATACTCGGACATGAGTTGTTGATAAAAGCTGATAGTTATACTCCTGTAAATGATAAATTAATTCCAACCGGTAAAATTGATCCAGTAAAATCAACGCCTATGGATTTTAATACAGCAAAAGCAATCGGAAAAGAAATTGATAGCGTAAGCGGTGGCTATGACCATAACTGGGTTCTGAATAAAAACGGAACTACATTAGAACAGGTTGCAACTTTATATCATGCTGGCAGCGGAAGATTCATGGAAGTATTTACCACTGAACCCGGCTTACAATTTTATTCAGGTAATTTTTTGGATGGCACATTGACGAATACTTTGCACGGACAGAAATATGTAAAGCATGCTGCGCTTTGTCTCGAAACACAACATTATCCTGATAGTCCAAATCAACCAGCATTTCCAACTACAATTTTAAAACCGGGAGAAACTTACAGGCAAACATCTGTCTATAAATTTTCAACCAAGTAAAATATTATAATGAAACATTTTAATAAGCTGGAAGTTTGGTTTGTAACCGGCAGCCAGGATTTGTATGGTGAAGAAACTCTGAAACAGGTAGCCGCACATTCTCAAAAGATTGCCGCCTCATTTAATACGTCTGATAAAATTTCTGTGCAGGTTAAATTCAAACCTGTAGTAAAGTCAACAGAAGAAATTTATAACATCTGTATGGAGGCGAATACAGAAAAAAAATGCATCGGGCTGATAACATGGATGCATACTTTTTCACCGGCGAAAATGTGGATCAATGGCTTGAAGATTTTACACAAACCTTTATTGCATTTGCATACCCAGTTTAACCGGGATATTCCATGGGGTGAAATTGATATGGATTTTATGAACCTGAATCAATCTGCACATGGCGATCGTGAGTTTGGTTTTATGATGAGCCGTATGCGGTTGAACAGGAAAGTTGTAGTAGGACATTGGGCTGATGAAAATGTCGTAAACAAAATTGATATATGGTGTCGTGCTGCCGCAGGATGGAATGATTGGCAACTGGCAAAGTTTGTACGCTTTGGTGATAATATGCGACAGGTCGCTGTTACAGACGGCGATAAAGTAGAAGCGGAATTGAGATTTGGATATAGCGTAAATACCCACGGAATAGGAGACCTGGTAGGACTTATAAATAAAGTAAGAGAAAGAGAAATTGATGATCTGGTTGAAGTATACAACAATGAATATAAACTGGTGCCTTCATTAAAGAAAAACGGCAATCAACATCAGTCACTCCGAGATGCCGCAAAAATAGAAATTGGTATGCGGAAATTCTTAGTGGCCGGCGGTTTCAAAGGCTTCACTGATACATTTGAAGATCTGCATGGAATGGCTCAGTTGCCCGGTATTCCTTCTCAACGATTAATGGCATCAGGTTATGGTTTTGGTGGTGAAGGTGATTGGAAAACATCTGCACTCGTAAGAGCAATGAAGGTAATGGCAACCGGTTTACAAGGCGGTAATTCATTCATGGAAGATTATACTTATCATTTTGAACCGGGTAATGAATTTGTTTTAGGATCGCATATGCTTGAAATTTGTCCAAGCATTGCTAATGGAAAACCATCTTGTGAAATTCATCCATTAGGTATTGGTGGAAAAGCAGATCCCGTGAGATTAGTGTTTAATGTAAAAGCAGGTGCTGCATTAAATGCATCTGTAGTTGATATGGGCAACCGATTCCGGTTATTGGTAAATGAGGTGCAGGCTGTAAAACCGCAATATGATTTGCCTAAACTTCCAGTAGCAAGAGTATTATGGAAACCGTTGCCGGATATGCAGACAGCTTGTGGAGCATGGATATTGGCAGGTGGTGCACATCATACCTGTTACTCTCAAAATCTTACATCGGAACATCTGGAAGATTTCGCTGAAATGGCGGGAATTGAATTTGTGTTAATTGGAAAAAATACCGCAATTTCAGAGTTCAAGAATAATTTAAGATGGAGCGATATGTATTTTCAACTGAATAAATCCTGATACAAATAATTTAACCAAAACGAAATGAACAAACTTGCCAGCAGTGACATTGCCGTATTTATTTTTTATTTTATCCTGATAGCCAGTTATGGTTATTGGGTATACAGAAGGAAAAAGAAAGCCTCTATTACAGCTTCACATGATTATTTTTTAGCAGAAGGTTCTCTTACCTGGTGGGCTATTGGTGCATCGCTGATCGCTTCTAATATTTCTGCAGAACAATTTATCGGAATGAGCGGAAATGGATTCTTTGTCGGTGTTGCTGTTGCAGCCTATGAATGGATAGCAGCCGTTGCATTGATCATTATTGCTGTCTGGTTTATCCCGATCTATTTAAAGAATAAGATATATACCATGCCGCAATTTTTGAAGACAAGGTATAATGAAACCGTATCATTGATCATGGCCATCTTCTGGTTATTCCTTTACATATTTGTAAACCTTACTTCTATCTTATTTCTTGGAGCGGTTGCGATCAGTGGGCTGGTTGGGCCGGAATATTTTCATGCTATCATGATCGGCCTTGCCATTTTTGCATTGATCATCACACTCGGAGGTATGAAAGTTATTGGTTATACAGATGTAATTCAGGTTGCTGTTTTGATCATAGGCGGTTTTGCAACTATTTATTTTGCATTGACGATCGTGAGTGAAAAATTTGGTTTGGGCCGGGATGCTATCGCCGGTTTCAATACATTATTAAAAGAAGCACCGGGTCATTTTCATATGATCTTATCTAAACCCGATGCAGATGCTTCGCAGGAGTATATCAATAAATATTTATTGCTGCCAGGGCTTGCAATGTATTTTGCGGGTCAGTGGATCGTAAACCTGAATTACTGGGGATGTAATCAATACATTACACAACGGGCATTGGGCGCCGATCTGCAAACTGCACGCAAAGGAATTTTATTTGCGGGGTTTCTGAAATTGTTTATGCCGGTTATTGTTATGCTGCCGGGCATTGCCGCATATGTATTAAATAAAAGCGGACATCTGGAAGTAAATGGAATGGATAGTGCTTATTCTTCCATTCTTGGATTTTTACCCGAAGGGTTAAAGGGTTTATCTATTGCAGCGTTAACAGCAGCTATTGTTGCTTCATTGGCAGGTAAACTCAATAGTATTTCGACCATTTATACATACGATATCCATAACAAGTACTTTAAAAAGAAAAAAGAAGAACCTGTTCAAAGTGATGTTTTAAATCTTCTGGAAACTGAAATGGCAGCAAATGCAGATGAAAAGAAACAAGTTTGGACGGGAAGAATAGTTGCCGTGATTGCAATTCTTATTTCATTACTTTTTACATGGGACGATCTGTTGGGCATTGGCGGCGAAGGCGGTTTCACTTTCATTCAAAAATATACGGGCTTTATCAGCCCTGGTGTATTTGCCATGTTCATACTCGGTATGTTCTGGAAACGTACAACTGGCCCTGCCGCAGTAGCTGGTCTTATTACCGGTTTAGCACTAGCGATCTTCTTTAATAACTATGCAGTTTCCATGTTTGGAAATGAAACATGGTTATATACAGCATTCCATACAGTGGAAAAAGGAAAAGAAGTTTACCAGATACCATTCCTTATCAATATGGGCTGGTCATTCTTCTTTACTGTATTGGTAATGGTGGGCTTTAGTCTAGCAGGTCCGAAAATAAATCCGAAAGCTTTTGTACTGGATAAAGAAATGTTTAAACTGAAACCATCAATTGTTGCAATGATCGTAGTTACATTACTTATCCTTACCGTGTTGTACGCTAAGTTTTGGTGATAATAATTATTTAATGATCGATGATAAAGGCAGTCTTCGGACTGCCTTTTATTTTTTGCTAAATAAATCTTTTAGTTCTGGAGAAGAAAAATCATTTACTATCATTTTAATACTCTTGTATTGCTGAAACTCTTCTGCCGTATGCATTGTAGTAAGCACAACACAATCCATCCCTGCATTCGCAGCAGCTTCTACACCTTTAGGAGCATCTTCAAATACTAAACAATCTTTGGGCGATACATGAAGCAATTCAGCACAACGGGTAAATGTTTCTGGGTTGGGCTTACTGAATGCAACATCATCAGCACTCACAATAGCATCGATATAATGCCGGATATTTAAACCGTCCAGTACAAAATTGATATTAAACATAATTGCAGCGGAGCCGATCGCCATTTTAATATTATTATTCTTTGCTTGTTTTAAAAAATCGTCAAGGCCATTTAGTAATTTTAAATGTGGCCGGAACTCATGTTGGTATTGCGTTTCTTTATCTATACTCATTTTGTTCTTTGCCTCTTCGCTAAACCTGCCAGGGAAAATGCGTTCGATCAGTTCATGATTTTTTCCATAGCATTCTTCTTTCACCCGTTCAACACTAAGATCAGCACCCAGGTCATTTAATATCCTGTGCCATGCTTTAATATGATACTCCATATCATCGATCATAGTACCGTTCAGGTCAAATAAGAATGCTTTATAATTCATGCTGCAATGATACTTTGTATAATCAAATTGTTGCTCGTTTCTTTCATTTTAGGCTCAAAAATGAATAGTAAAATCTTCCATCAATACAGTAAAACCTGACATTGGGCTGGCCTTTATTCCGTTCTAATTTAATATCCTGAAATTTATCGTAAAAAATGAATTTCACAGGTAGCCTACGATTGTATAAAATTCGATTGATGATCCAGCATTTGCCATAGAGAAAACTCCACTGCTTTCTTATTCAAACGCTTCTTTCGTCATCCCTTTTCAGCAATCCCGGGTAAATAACCAGCTTAATATAACGGGTTTATTCATTTTATCAGATCGGCCATGTTTATAAAAAAATATTTTGAGGAATTTATTACAGGCGAGAAGAGGGTGACAAAGGGAAGAACAATCACAGAAACGGATATTATAATTCACGCAGGGCAATCAGGCGATTTTTTCCCGCATCATATGGATGAGGAATGGTGTAAAACACAGCCCTTTAAAAAAAGGATAGCTCACGGTACGTTGATATTTACAGTAGCGATCGGCCTTACAGCCGATTTTGTAAACGAAGTATCGATGACATATGGATATGAAAGGTTGCGGTTTATCAAACCTGTCTTTATTGGTGATACTATAAAAGTGACGGTAACAGTGAAAGAGAGTAAAGAACATAAAAAGCCCGGCTTTGGACTGGTAACAGAACTGGTGGAGTGTTTTAACCAGGATAATGAATTGGTAATGGTGTGTGAGCATTTGTTATTGGTAAACAAAAAAGGGTAATTAACGATGGCAGCAGTTTTAAGAGGCATAGCATGGGGGCACAGCAGGGGAATTACTCCTCTGCTCGCTGCCGCCCAGCGCTACGAAGAGTTGCACCCGGATGTACAAATTCAATGGAAGAAACGGACGTTACAGGAATTCGCTGATTTTCCAATTGAGAAATTAACTGAAGAATACGACCTACTCATCATCGACCATCCCTGGGTTGGTTGTGCAGCGGCTACAAATTGCGTACTTCCGCTAAACAAATATTTACCCTCAGCATACTTGAAAAACCAATTAGATAATTCTGTTGGCGGCTCCTGCGAAAGTTATAACTATAACGGAAGACAATGGGCACTGGCGATCGATGCTGCAGCACCTTTCGCCAGCTACAGAAAAGATCTGCTGGAAGAAAATAGTACATCATTGCCCGAAACTTGGGATGATTTACTCGGTTTGGCTAAAGCTGGTAAAGTAGCAGTACCAGCAATCCCGATCGACCTGCTGATGAATTTTTATTCATTCTGTATTGCTGAAGGCCAGGAGCCTTTTTTGCAAAATAAATTAATAGATGAGGAGATAGGTATAAAAGCAATACAGACAATGAAACAACTGTATTCATTAGTCGATAAAAAGATGTTTGAATGCAATCCAATTGCTGTTGCTGAATTGATGAGCAGTACAAATGATTACTGGTATTGCCCGTTTGCATATGGCTATAGTAATTATTCAAGAACAGGTTTTGCAGATCACCTGCTTCATTACATGGATGTAATTACAATTAGTAATAAAAAACTAAAGACAACGATCGGTGGCACGGGAATTTCTGTTTCTGCATTCAGTAAGAATAAAGAAACAGCTATTGATTTTGCTGCATTTGTTTGTTCAGAAAACTTTCAGAAAACAGTATATGTACAGCATAGTGGACAGCCCGGGCATTTAGCAGCGTGGCAGAATGCCGAGGCTAATTCGCTTACACATGATTTTTTTAAAAACACATTGCCTGTAATGCAAAATGGCTATATAAGACCAAGATATAATGGCTACTTGCATTTCCAGGATCATGCAGGATTGCCACTGCAGCAATATTTATTGGATAAGATAAATGCAAAAGATGCATTGCAGGAAATGAATGCGATTTATAAACAGAGTATGAAACACACACAAACAGAACAACCAGCATGAGCAATTTACCACTGAGTGGATTAACAGTGCTGGAGTTCGGCCAGTATTTATCAGCCCCTTCGGCGGGGTTGCGCCTTGCAGATTTTGGCGCAAGGGTGATAAAGATTGAAAGACCGGTACACGGAGAAGCAGGAAGAAAACTAGCTATCAAAAATTTATGGATGGGTGATGATTCATTATTGTTTCATACCATCAACCGCAATAAGGAATCTTTTACGGCTAATGTGAAAGATGCAAATGACCTTGAGCAAATAAAAAGAATGATAGCCAAGGCCGATATTATCATTCATAATTTCCGCCCGGGAGTAATGGAAAAAAACGGGTTGGGGTATGAAGAGGTGAAAAAAATAAATCCTGCTATTATTTATTCTTCTATTTCCGGGTATGGAAAATCTGGCAACTGGAAAAATAAGCCGGGGCAGGATCTGTTACTACAATCTATCGCTGGGTTGGCATTTACAACAGGTAATGCAGGTGAACAGCCTATGCCGTTTGGTATTGCCATTGCAGATATTCTTGCAGGTGCACAATTAACACAAGGTATTTTAGCGGCCGCTGCTTCAAGACAACTGACGGGACAAGGAGCATTAATTGAGATCAGTTTGTTCGAAGCATTACTCGATTTTCAATTTGAATTACTCACAACTTTTTTTGCAAGTAATCAGCAACCGCAACGCGGGAGGATAAATAGCGGGCATACATTACTGAGTGCACCTTACGGAATTTATAAAACTGCTGACAGCTATCTTGCATTGGCAATGATGCCACTTGAGGAATTGGCAGAAGCAATTGATTGTAATGAGTTGAAGAAATTTAATTCAGCACAGGCTTTTGAATTAAGAGATGACATAAAAAAAATAATTGTAAAACACTTACCGACGCAAACATCTGAATACTGGTTATCACATTTGCAAAAGAAAGATCTATGGGCTGCAGAAGTACTGAATTGGGAACAGCTTCGTGAGCATGAAGCCTATAAACAACTGGATATAGAACAAAGCATATTATTAAATGGCGAACAGATCAGAACGACCCGATGCCCAGTGAGGATAAATGGAAACATTTTCACTAATACAAAACCTGCGCCTGCAATAGGTTTTCATACAAATGCGATTGTAAAGGAATTTTTGAACGTCAGTGCTGTCAACGGAAAACATTTTGCAAATACAGATACAGCTACTGACAACAAGCTATTAAAAGATCTATTAATTGTTGACTTCAGCCAGTTTCTTTCAGGCCCATATGCAACGCTGCGTCTTGCTGATTTAGGTGCAGAAGTAATAAAGATAGAAAAGACCGGAACCGGTGACATTTGTCGTAATCTTTATGTGTCAGATGTAAAAATTGAAGAGGAGTCAACTATTTTTCATGCTATTAATCGTAACAAAAAAAGTTATGAGGCAAACCTGAAAGATGAAACTGACCTTCAAAAAATAAAGCAGTTGATCGCAAAAGCTGATGTGGTGGTGCATAATTTCAGACCAGGAGTAATGGAACGCCTGGGGCTCGGTTATGAAGCAGTAAAAAAAATAAAACCAGAAATTATTTATGCGGAAATAAGTGGTTATGGTGCTGAAGGACCATGGAAAGATCTGCCGGGGCAAGATCTGTTATTACAAGCTGTTTCAGGGTTGACATGGTTAAGTAATAATGAAGGAGAAGACCCAACTCCAATGGGTGTGGCAGTTGTTGATATCCTGGCGGGTACGCATTTAGTACAAGGAATACTCGCTGCATTGTATGAAAAAAGAAAATCAAATGAAGGCGCATTAGTGCAGGTAAGTATGCTGGAAAGTATTCTTGATTTTCAGTTTGAAGTGCTTACCTGTTATTATAATGATGGTTACCTGCTTCCTCAACGCAGTGCCATTAACAATGCACATGCTTATGTAGCGGCCCCTTATGGTATTTACAAAACAGAAGATAGTTTTCTCGCTTTGGCAATGACGGATATTGTAAAGCTGGGAGAATTGATCGGTTGTATTGAGTTGGCCAAATTTTTAAACAAGGATGACTGGTTTGATCAACGTGATGAAATAAAAAAACTGATAGCGGGACATTTGCATTCAAACACGAATCAGCACTGGTTAAGCATATTGGAAAAAGAAGGTATATGGTGTGCTCCTGTTTTTAATTATGAAGAATTGATGAAACAGGAACCGTTTCAGCAACTCAATATGGTGATGAAGGTTAAAACCGGTAAAGGATTTATGGTAGAAACTACCCGTTGTCCTATCCAGGTAAATGGCTCGATACTTACATCAGAAACAGGGGCTCCGCTTTTGGGAGAACATAACAGTTTTATTGATAAAAAATTTAATTTACATAAAACTGTTCCTGCCGTCTGATTATGCAACGCATTATTGACACTCACATTCATGTTTGGGATCTCAGCCGGGCGGAATATCCCTGGCTGAAAGACGATACTTCTATTCTGAACAGAACCTATACAATTGATGAAATTGAAGAAGAAAGAAAGCTTGCCGGTGTTACAGATGGAGTAATGGTACAGGCCAGTTGCAATTTGGATGATACAAACCTGATGCTGGAAGTAGCGGAACAAAATGACTGGATACAAGGAGTGGTATGCTGGTTACCGTTGATGGATACAAAAGAAACGGAGAGATTGCTTGAAGAAAAATTTTTAGCACACAAATATTTTAAAGGGGTCCGTCATTTAATTCATGATGAAAAAGATCCAGCGTGGCTATTGCAGGCACCCGTTATTGAAAGTTTGAAATTGCTGGCTAAAAATAATATTCCTTATGATGTAGTAGGTATTTTACCGGCACATATTGAAACTGTTTTGAAAGTAGCAGATAAAGTTCCGGAACTACGAATGATATTCGACCATTTGAATGCGCCACCCATTTCTTCAAAACAAAGATTTGGCAAATGGGGAGAGTTGATCAAAGAGGCAGCGCAGAATAAAAACATATTTGGAAAAATATCAGGATTGGGAACAGCGGATGGAAATTTTGAAGGCAGAACAACAGATGATATAAAGCCGTATGTTGCGTATGCGTTGGAGCATTTTAGTTCAGATCGATGCATATGCGGTGGTGATTGGCCGGTATCTGCTTTGGCAAATACATATTCTCAGACATGGAAGATCACAAGGAGCATTATAGATGAGTTGTTAAATGAGGACGATAGGAAGAAAATCTATTTCAGCAATGCTGATAAGTTTTATAATTTAGGATTGAACCATTGAATGGTTAAGGCATCGGATAACACAATGACCTTATGGTTCCAATAAATCAAAATGTATCAAAACCCGATTTATATTATTGGCGCCGGTGGCATTGTAAATGATGCGCATCTTCCTGCCTATAAAATTGCCGGCTATAACGTGCAGGGGATTTTTGATATTAATGAAGAAAAAGCAAAAAAAACTGCCGCTGCGTTTTCAATACCTAACACATATTCCGGGTTGAAGCAGATGATCGAAGCTGCTCCTGTCAATGCTATTTTTGATGTAGCAGTTCCAGGCTCTCAAACTATTCCAGTCCTGAAACAATTGCCGGATGACTCAGCGGTTTTATTACAAAAGCCAATGGGTGAAAATTATGATGAGGCAAAAGAGATACTCGATATTGTAAGAAGTAAAAAGCTATTGGCGGCAGTGAATTTTCAGCTGCGTTATGCCCCTTACATATTAGCTGCTAAAAAATTTATTAGAGATAAGAGTTTGGGCGAACCAAACGATATTGAAGTAAATGTAAATGTATATACACCCTGGCATATCTGGGATTATCTTGCGTCCTCGTCAAGAGTTGAAATTTTATATCACAGCATTCACTACATAGATTTGATCAGGAGCTTGTTGGGCAATCCAAAATCAGTTTACGCCAAAACAACAAAACATCCCTCAATGAAGGAACTGGCTTCAGTTCGTAGCAATATCATTATGGATTATGGAGAAATGATCGCAGCTAATATTCTTACCAATCATTGTCATAATTACGGAACACCTAAACAACAATCCTATATTAAGTTCGAAGGAAGCAAAGGAGCTATTAAAATAAATTTTGGTGCATTGATAGACTATCCCCGTGGTGCGGCAGATAGTTTTGAATATGTATTGCTTGAAGATGGAAAGGAGCCCGAATGGAAAGAAATGAAAATTGAAGGCAGCTGGTTTCCTCATGCATTCATTGGAAGCATGGAGCAGTTACTGATGGCTAAAGAAAAATTAATCGATCAACCGGATAATAGCGTTGAAGATTGCATTCATACCATGGCTTGTGTGGAAGCAGCCTATAAAAGTAGTGAGCAAGGTGGTGTAGTTCCTGTTATTTAAAAAATTAAAATGAAAAAAGCATTAATCATATTTTCATTCTTTTTATCTCAAACAGTATCAGCACAACTTATTGCTTTTCCCGGAGCCGAAGGTTTTGGCAAATTTGCAACTGGTGGTCGCGGTGGGAAAGTAGTTTCAGTAACTAATTTACAAGATAAGGGAGAAGGGAGTTTTCGTTGGACATTGGAGCAATATCCCGGTGAGCCTCTTACAGTAATTTTTAAAGTGAGTGGCATTATCGAACTCGAATCGAATATTGTGATTAAGCGTTCTAATCTCACTATTGCCGGGCAAACAGCTCCTGGTGATGGTATCTGTTTGAAAAATTATTCTTTCATTGTTAATGGCGCATCTGCAAAAGGAAATCATGGCAATATCATTATCCGGTTCATACGCTCAAGACCCGGTGGTACAGATAAAAAAGGATTATATGGTTTTGATATGGAGAATTGTCACGACGTAATTATTGATCATTGTAGTTTCAGTTGGGCCAATGAAGAATGTGCAGCGATGTATGATACAAAAAATGTATCGGTACAATGGTGCATTGTAAGTGAAGGATTGTATGATGCTGGTCATATGAAGGGCAAGCGTTCTTATGGAGGTGTGTGGGGCGGACAATATGCAAGCTATCATCATAATTTAATTGCACACTTGAATACAAGAGCTGTTCGTTTCAATGGAGCAAGAGCACATGATACTATTGCATTGGTTGATTACAGGAATAATGTTGTTTATAATTGGGGCAATACAAATGCCTGCTATGGCGGCGAAGTAAATATTGCCGGTGGTGTATCACAAGTAAACATTGTAAACAATTACTATAAACCCGGCCCTGCAGCACCGGCTGAGTTAAAATTTATTCATGCTTCTTATCAAAAGGAAAATTCAAAAGGAACAGGCGAATGGTTTGTTGATGGTAATATCATGGAAGGAGATAACTCGCTTACCAAAAAGAATAATCGTGGAATTGATTTAGCTGAAGCAAACTATCCAAAGAACGCAATTGCAGAAAAGGCATTTCCTGTGGCAGCTGCGTTACCAGAACAATCAGCAAAAGAAGCATATGAAAAGGTATTAAAATATGCAGGTGCTTATTTACCCAAACGTGATGCAGTAGATGAACGAGTGATACAGGAAACAAAAAATGGAACGGCTACAGGCAAAGGGGTATTCGGTAAACCAGGAATTATTGACTTGCCGTTTGTAGTGGGCGGCTGGGCTGAATACAAATCTGCTATAGCTCCGACTGATACTGATAGTGATGGCATGCCGGATGAGTGGGAAAAAAAGAATGGATTAAATGTAAACGACGCAAACGACAGAAATAAGTTTGATAAGAAGGGTTATACTATGCTAGAGAATTATTTAAATGAACTGGCTACTGTGAAATAGAAATGAAAAGATATTTCATCATATTGTTTGTCCTGTTTCAGCAATCATTATTTGCCCAGGTTCAAATTCAAAATAATTATAAAACTAACCGTACAAATTTTGCTGTTCAAAGATTACAGGCTGTAATCAATCAGATTAAATTAAATAATACAAAGTATTCAATCCGTATTGATACAGCAACAAATGGAAAAAAGGAAAGTTTTTCATTATCGGGCGACAAAAACAAAATTAAAATTACCGGAAACGATGAGTCCGGAATTTTATATGGATGTCTTGCACTGATGGACAGGATTAAAGCAACTAAATCACTTCCCCAGAGGTTAAATCTTACGGATGTACCCGAAATGGTTTTGCGTGGTCAGTGCATCGGTTTGCAAAAATCAACCTACCTGCCCGGAAGAAATGTATATGAATACCCCTACACTCCAGAAACCTTTCCGTGGTTTTATGATAAGAAATTATGGTTACAGGTTTTGGATTCTATGCTGGAGAACAGGATGAACTCTTTGTATCTCTGGAATGGACATCCTTTTGCGTCATTGGTAAAACTGAAAGACTATCCTTACGCAGTAGAAGTGGATGATGCTACTTTCAAAAAAAATGAAGAAATCTACCGTTTCATTACCAGCGAAGCAGATAAACGTGGTATCTGGGTAATACAGATGTTTTATAATATCATCGTATCAAAACCATTTGCTGAGCATCATAAAATAAAAACACAAGAAAGGGAACGGCCAATTATTCCGGTAATTGCTGACTATACTAGAAAGTCTATTGCTGCTTTTGTGGAAAAGTATCCAAATGTGGGCCTGATGGTTTGTTTGGGCGAAGCAATGGAAGGAGTAGGCAATGACGATATTGAATGGTTCGCAAAAACTATTATACCCGGAGTACAGGATGGATTGAAAGCATTGGGTAAAACGGAAGAACCGCCAATTGTTTTAAGAGCACATGATACCGATGCGCCTGCAGTAATGAAAGCTGCATTGCCATTGTATAAAAATTTATATACAGAAGCAAAATTTAATGGCGAGGCATTAACCTACGCAAGACCAAGAGGTAGTTGGGCACAGCTGCATCAGACATTGAGTAAACTGGGAAGTGTGCAAATAGAAAATGTTCATATACTTGCCAACCTTGAACCATTCCGTTATGGTTCGCCTGATTTTATTCAGCAATCTGTAATCGGTATGCACGAAGTAATGGGAGGAAATGGCTTGCATTTATATCCGCAGGCTTCATATTGGGATTGGCCATACAGCGCAGATAGTATTAAAGGAGGTAAGCGTTTATTGCAAATTGAAAGAGATTGGATATGGTATAAAGCATGGGCTCGTTATGCATGGAAAGCTAAACGTAACCGGGAAGATGAAATAAATTACTGGAGTAAATTGTTGGCGGATAAATTTGGTTGCAACATAACTGATGGCAAAAACATTTTAACAGCTTATGAAGAAAGCGGAGAGATAGCTCCTAAATTATTACGTCGCTTTGGTATTACAGATGGTAATCGTCAAACATTGACATTAGGAATGTTGATGACACAGCTTATTAATCCTTATCGTTATGGCCTTTTTACTTTGTTGTATGATAGTGAAGCCCCTGAAGGAGAGATGCTGATCGATTATGCAGATAAAGAATGGAAAGGACAGAAACATATTGGTGAAACACCAGCCCAGATTATAAAAGAAATAAAGGAACATGCTGACAAAGCAGTTGCTGCGATTGAAGCAATTAAGGGTGGTATTATAAAAGACTACGATGAATTTGAAAGGATAAGAAGGGACATAGATTGTTACTGGGCACTCGCATATCATTTTGCAGAAAAGACTGAAGCAGTATTGCAAGTGTTGAAATACAAATACTCTGGTAATATAGCTGACCTTGAAAAGGCAGTACCAATTTTACAAAAAAGCATGAACAGTTATAAAGCCCTGGTAAATCTTACTAAAGGAACATATCTCTATGCCAACAGTATGCAGACACAGCAGCGCAAAATACCAATGCGGGGTGTTGATGGAACTTATAAGCACTGGAAGGAAATGCTGCCAGTATTTGAAGCCGAGTTGAATACTTTCAAACATAAAATTGATTCTTTAAAAAATAATAGTTCAACTGCTTCATCGCAAAGAGCAGCTTTTAAAAGAGCGGAAATGAGTTTGTTGAGCGAGAAGAATAATTGGTACACGATTGACTCACTATCCGAACCGTTTGAAGATAGAGGTCAGCACATAATATCCTACGCAACAGAATTAAAAGAACTACTGGGTCTACAGTTAAGCTATTTACAACAAGTAAAAAACGGAACTGAAATAAACTTTTCTTGTAACAAACCGGTGAAACTTTTAATCGGGTATTTCAAAACACAAAGGGGAGCTTTTATAACAGATACTATTTTCCTAAAGGAACCTGAACTGGAAACAAATGCCAGCGCTGATGATTATGGACAAGCAGAAATAAAGATCAGTAATGCTATTGCAATAGATGGAATGCCACCTGTTAATATTCATACATATAGTTTTAAAGCAGGTACTCACCAATTAAAATTGGGCAAGGGTGTTTGCCTGGTATTGGGCTTTGTAGATGGAGATCAAACAATACCTGTGTATGATGCGATGCTGATGAGTGATGCGAAAAATAAAAACATAGATTGGTTATTTGAATAATAAGCAATGCTAAATAAAATAAAATATTCTTTAGTCATCATACTTCAACTGAATTTGATCTCAGTTGCTGCCCAGGATTTAAAACTCTGGTACAAACAGCCTGCGATAAAATGGACTGAAGCATTACCTATTGGCAATGGAAGAATCGGGGCAATGATATTCGGAGGAATAGAACAGGATCGAATTCAATTCAACGAGGAAACATTGTGGACTGGCGAACCACGCAGCTATAGTCGCCCCGGCGCTTATAAATATTTGGATACTATACGCCAACTCTTATTTGCAGGAAAACAAAAGGAAGCAGAAGCTCTCGCCGAAAAGGAATTCATGGGATTAAAAAGTAATGAAGACAAGAAAGCAGGATGGGTAAAAAAGGTTTTGCAGCATAAAGAGGAAGCAAATGAAAATTTTGACGATAATAAATGGAAAGCAATGACCGTTCCATCCTATGATGGATGGGAGGTTGTAGGCTTTGAAGGATTAGACGGTGCCGTATGGTTGCGTACAAGTTTTGATTTACCTGCATCATGGGTTGGAAAAGATATTATACTTGATTTGAACCGTCTCAGTAATTATGATCTTACCTATGTGAATGGAAAACTGATCGGCTCACAGGAAAATAATGAACCAAGAAAGTATACGATCCCAAAAGATGTTTTGCACGTTGGCAAGAATAGCATTGCAATTCAAATATTAAATTATGCTGATAAAGGTGGCATACAAGGTTATAAGGATACAACAAAACATATAGGCGTCTATCCGGTGAATGATGAATCAACAAAGATCACATTGAACGGTCAATGGAAATATTTTATACAGGATGATGAACCGCCGGCGATCGGTGCTTACCAGGCAGCTTACCAGCCCTTCGGCGATTTGTTTTTGAACTTTAAGAATGCTGTTCATTCAACAAATTACCGGCGGGAACTAGATTTGGAGAATGCGATTGCAACAACAAGCTATTCGGCAAATGGAATAAATTTTAAAAGAGAATATTTTGTCAGCAATCCAAGCCAGGCATTAGTAGTAAATCTATCTGCATCACAAAGGGAAAGTATCAGTTTTGAAGTTTCATTAAGCAGCCCTCATAAAAATTTTATTGTAAAGGATGTTGATGTAAACACAATTACATTAGCTGTGCAGGTAAGAAACGGAGCTTTGAAAGGTGCTGCTTACCTGAGGATAAAAATTAACGGAGGCACACTAATTACTGCAGATAATAAATTCTCAATAGCCAATGCTACTGATGTTACACTTTACTTAACGGCGGCTACCAATTATAAAAATTATAAAGATATTACCGGGAACCCGGCGTTATTATGTGTGAATGCTTTAAAAGCGATGGCGGGAAAAACGTACGAACAAATAAGATCAGCTCATATAAAAGAGTATCAAAAATATTTCAACACATTCTCTTTGAAATTTGATAAATCAGCAAATGAAAATTTGCCAACAGATACAAGATTAGAAAAATTCGCGACAAGTAATGACCCGTCATTTGTAGCTCTCTATTTGCAGTACGGAAGATATTTATTGATCTCATCATCACGACCCGGTACAAGACCAGCTAATCTGCAGGGTATTTGGAATGATCTGCTTACTCCGCCATGGGGAAGCAAATACACTACCAACATCAATGCAGAAATGAATTACTGGCCCGCTGAGTTGCTCAATCTTTCTCCAATGCATGAGCCGTTATTCAAAATGATTGAGGAGTTGTCTCAAACGGGAAAGCAAACAGCAAAAGATCATTACAATGCACCGGGTTGGGTACTGCATCATAATACAGATCTATGGAGAGCCACAGCCCCCATCAATGCAGCCAATCATGGAATATGGGTGACAGGCGGCGCATGGTTATCTCAACACCTATGGGAGCATTATTTGTTTACACAGGATAAAAAATTTTTAAAAGACCGGGCATACCCGATCATGAAGCAAGCTGCTTTATTTTTTAATAGCTATTTAATTAAAGATCCAGTAACAGGGTATTTGATTAGCACACCATCCAACTCACCCGAGCAAGGTGGATTAGTGGCAGGGCCAACGATGGATCACCAGATCATACGAGCATTATTTAATAATGTGATAGAAGCAGGTACATTATTAAAAACAGATTTTGCCTTGCGTCAAACATTACAGGAAAAAATAAATGGTATTGCTCCAAATAAGATCGGTAAGTATAAACAGTTGCAGGAATGGATGCAGGATGTTGATGACACAACCAACAAACATCGCCATATCTCACATTTATGGGGTATGTATCCAGGTAATGAAATTAACTGGGAAACAAATCCTGCATTAATGAATGCTGCAAGACAATCGTTGTTGTATCGTGGCGATGCAGCTACTGGCTGGAGCCTCGGATGGAAAATAAATTGCTGGGCACGGTTCAAAGATGGTGAACATACTTATCGCATGATACAAATGCTGATGAGTCCTGTAAAAGGCGGAGCAGGCAGTTATCCGAATTTATTTGATGCGCATCCGCCATTCCAGATCGATGGCAATTTTGGTGGCGCTGCCGGAATTGGCGAAATGATCGTTCAGAGTCATACAAAATACATAGATATTCTACCTGCATTGCCGTTGGCTTTAGCCAACGGACAAATAAAGGGCATTTGTGCAAGAGGTGGTTTTGTGCTGGATATAAAATGGAGTGATGGAAAATTGCAGCAGTTGATTGTAAATTCAAAAGCAGGTCAGCCATTAACGTTGCGTTATAATGATAAAGTAGTGAAGATGGCAACAGGAAAAAATACCATTTATAAATTTGATGCGTCGCTTAATAAATTATAAGAAAAATTTGGTAGCCTGCTTTTGTACTACTATTGGGCATTCGTTGCGTCGCACTCTTGTACTTTTTATTAACTATTCAGCTATTATTTCACGCAAAGACGCTAAGGATACGGAAAGACGCAAAGAAAATTTGCATTATCGCTTTGCGCCTTATGATTTAAAATCTTTGCGCCTTTGCGTGAAGCCTTTAATTTTTCTTTGCGCCTTTGTGTCTTTGTGGTTGAATTCAAAATCTCAACGACAGGATATTTCCCTCAACAATGATTGGCTAACATCATTACAAGGATCCAGCACATGGAAACAAGTAAACATTCCTCACAATTGGGATGATTATTATGGTTACAGAAGATTAGTACATGGTAATCTTCACGGAGATGCAGTTTATAAAAAAACATTCAACATTAAACAAAGCAAAACAGGCAAACGTTTTTTTTTATTTTTTGAAGGTGTTGGAAGCTATGCCACAGTCACTTTAAATGGAAAAGCTGTTGGTTCTCATGCTGGCGGACGAACGACTTTTACGCTGGATGTTACTGATGCAATCAAAACCGACGGAACAAAAAATGAACTGGTTGTAAAAGCTTCACACCCTGCCAATATAAAAAACCTGCCATGGGTTTGTGGTGGCTGTAGTGATGAAAGAGGCTTTTCCGAAGGTTCACAACCACTCGGAATTTTTCGCCCTGTGCATTTGATCATTACAAATGACGTGAGAATAGAACCATTTGGTATACATGCCTGGGCAGATATAAATGGAGTAGATGGATGGACTAATCCGAAAAATGGTATGGTAAAATTGTTTGTAAAGACCAGTTTGAAAAACTATTCGTCAAAAAACAGGGTGATGAAAATTTCTCATCTTTTAGTAGATGCAATAGGTAATTCGGTTACAGAATTCTTTAGTAATGGTAATGTTGCAGCAAATGATACGGCTACTCTAGCTGCCAATCTCCGCATTACTTTATATCCCTATATAAAATTATGGTCAACCGAAGATCCATACCTGTATAAAATAATTTCGACTGTAACTGAAAATAATATTGTAATTGATAAAACGGAAACTTCATTTGGTTTCCGGGTCATCAATTGGAAAACTCCAACCAATCAATTCTTTTTAAATGATAAACCAGTTTTTATTAATGGTATTGCAGAGTATGAACATTTACTCGGGCAAAGTCATGCTTTCAGCAATGAACAAATTGTTGCAAGAATGAAATGGATACAGGCAGCAGGCTTCAATGCATTTCGTGATGGTCATCAACCGCATAATTTATTGTATGGAAAACTCTGTAATGAAAAAGGTATTCTCTGGTGGACACAATTATCTGCTCATGTTTGGTATGATACTCCTGAGTTTAAAAATAATTTCAAACAACTAATAAAAGAATGGGTGATCGAAAGACGTAATGATCCATCGGTTGTTTTATGGGGATTGCAAAATGAAAGTAAACTACCGGAAGATTTTGCAAGAGAGTGTACAGAATTGATTCGTTCACTGGATCCAACTGCATCATCACAAAGGTTAGTCACTACCTGTAATGGTGGAAGCGGTACTGATTGGGATGTACCACAAAACTGGACAGGGACTTATGGCGGCGATCCGAATACTTATGCAAGCGATTTAAAAAAACAAATATTGGTTGGTGAGTATGGTGCATGGCGTACACTTGATTTACATACTGAAGGAGGTTTTGTGCAAAACGGGTCACTAAGTGAAGACAGAATGACGCAATTGATGGAACAGAAAATAAAATTGGCAGAATCCGTAAAAGATAGTGTCGCCGGACATTTCTTCTGGCTACTTACATCACATGATAATCCTGGGAGAGTGCAAGGTGGTGAAGGATTGAGAGAACTAGATAGGATAGGCCCTGTAAATTATAAAGGATTACTTACTCCATGGGAAGAACCCACAGATGCATTTTATATGTATCGCAGCAACTATGCATCAAAGGAAAAAGAACCTATGGTGTATATCGTTTCTCATACATGGCCCAGTCGTTGGGTAAGGGACGGAGCAAAAGATAGTATTTATGTTTACTCAAATTGTGATGAAGTGGAATTGTTCAATGATATCGATTCTATCTCTTTTGGAAAGCGAAAACGAAATGGTATCGGTACTCACTTTATGTGGAACTGGCAGGAAATAGAATACAATATTCTTTATGCTGTTGGTTATGTAAATGGAAAAGCAGTCGCAAAAGACACAATTGTATTAAATAATTTACCACAATCACCCAATTTTCAAAAATTGTATGCAGGTGCAAAACCCATTACGAAGCCACAAACTGGGTACAATTATATCTATCGTATTAACTGCGGAGGCCCGGAGTATAAAGATGAAAGCGGAAATACATGGATAGCGGATAAAGGGTTTTCAAGATCGTGGACAAATGATTTTCCCGGTATGCCTGAAAACTTTGCCAGTCAACGTAGAACTTTTTCGCCAATCAAAGGCACAAAGGATTGGAAACTGTTCCAAACATTTCGTTATGGAAAAGATAAATTACAATATGAATTTCAGCTACCCGATGGTGAGTACTTAGTTGAACTTTATTTTATCGAACCATGGCTGGGAGGAGCAAATGCTAAAGCAATGCGATTGTTTGATATTGCAATTAATGGCAAAATAATTCTAAATGACCTTGATATCTGGAGTGAGACAGGAACGAATACAGCTTTAAAGAAAATTGTGAAAGTGAAGATATCTGGTGGCAAAATGATCATTTCATTTCCTGAAACTAAAGTAGGACAAGCCATTATTTCGGCAATTGCAGTTGCTTCTTTAAATAAAAAAATAATACCCGTAAAACCGTTATCCCTGGTGGAAAATTTATCAGGACGTGATTGTACGCTACAAAGCTGGCTGGACATTGGGCAAAAGCAATTCAAGGATGTTAATTTTCAGTTTAATAGTTTGCCTTCTAATTTATATGGAACTGATTGGATACAATTTAGTAAAAGTCGTACCGCAGGAGATATTTCTTTTAGCATAACTAATGATGCTGATGTATTTGTCTGCTCAAGAATTGATGCAGTTTTTCCTGGGTGGTTGAAAGAATGGGAGAATACCGGCAATGTTGTTATAACTGATGAATATGGGGGACGATATTACAAGGTATATCGTAAGCGATTTATAAAAGGTAATAGGATTTCTTTGAAGGTCGATAATAATTTGCTGATTATGATATCGCCAGCTACCAATATGCAACCTGCATACGATCTCAAACCTGTTACTCAATACAAAACAAATGTGGTAAATCTGAATGATGCTGTTGTGAAGGATTCCGTGAATGGCAGATATTGTGTAGTTATCAAAAACAATAAACAGGCTGTTATTGAGTACCCGGTGCAAACAGGTGTAGCGGATATTTATTCAATCACGATGAAATACTTTTATGCAACAAACAAACTAGTAAAAGGAAAACTGCAATTAATTGGAGCAGGAAACTCCATGATGCTCGAGGAGCAGGTTCAATTTACATTTACAAACCCCGGCAAGTGGAACCAATTTACCATCAACACTGGTAATATGATCAATGCCGGCAACTATATAGTGCGGTTGATAATTGAGAGTGCAGAAGGTTTAGCCATTTCAGGAATTGATATACAATAAAACGATGGGATGATACGATTGCTTTACATTCTTATAGTTTGTTTTCTTTCTACGCAGGGGTTTACTCAAAAACTTTCTGTCAGCAATCTTCGTTGCGGATACACACAAGATCCTTTGGGAGTTGATATAAGCAATCCGCGTCTTAGTTGGGAGTTGCAAAGCAATCAAAAAAATGTTTTACAAACTGCTTATCGCATATTAGTAACAGATGATTCTTTACTGTTAAAAGGGAATACAGGTAATATCTGGGATTCAAAAAAAATAAATAGCTCAGCATCCATACAAGTACAATACAATGGCAAAGCGCTGCAATCGGTTAAAAAATATTTCTGGAAACTGATGGTTTGGGATAACAAAGGAAATATTTCCTCGTGGAGTAATATTTCCATGTGGCAAATGGGTTTGTTAAACAAAAAAGACTGGAGTAATGCAAAATGGATCGGGCATGATGAGATAATTGATTCATTGCTCATTGCCCCGCATATTCATGGCAATGGAAAAAGATCATGGGGTGCAAGAAGAAATGTATTGCCTCTATTCCGAAAAGAATTTGCTGTAAACAAAAAAATTAAAAATGCCACTGCATTTATTTGCGGATTGGGACATTTTGAATTGAGTATAAACGGGAATAAAATTGGAGATCATTTTTTAGATCCGGGCTGGACAAATTATAGTAAGCAGGCCCAGTATGTAACATTTGATATTACTCAGCAACTACAGCAAGGGAGAAATGTAATTGGTATAATGCTGGGCAATGGGTTTTATTATATACCTGGACAGCGATACCGGAAGATGACTGGTGCATATGGACATCCGAAAATGATAATGCGGACAGTGATTGAATATGCAGATGGTACAATTGAAAATATTATAAGTGATGAAAGCTGGCAAACATTTGAATCGCCGATAATATTCAGCAGCATTTTTGGTGGCGAAGATTATGATGCGAATAAAGAACAACCTGGTTGGGATACACCTGGTTTTTTAAAAGATGGCCTTGATTGGTTTGATGTGATCATAACCAATGGCCCAGGTCAATTAACTACGCAATTACAGGAGCCAATAAAAATAACTGAACGCTTTAAAGTAAAAACAAAGGCCCAATTAAAACCGGATACCTGGATGTATGATCTTGGACAAAATTTTTCCGGGATTCCTTCAGTGACGGTTAACGGCAACATGGGCGACACAGTAAAAATATTTTGTGCTGAGTTAATTAATGCTGACGGAACTGCTAATCAACGGGCAACCGGCTCTCCGAGTTATTTTACCTATATATTAAAGGGAGGTAGTGATGAAAGTTGGCAACCAAGATTCGCTTATACAGGCTTCAGGTACATGCAAGTGGAGTGTATTGCAAATAACAATACAGGATCATTGCCTGTCGTAAAAAATATTGAAGGTCTTCATATCCGGAACGCAGCAAATACAGTTGGCTCATTCAATTCTTCCAATGATTTATTTAATAAAACAAATACACTGATTAACTGGGCAATTAAAAGTAATACGATGAGTGTGTTTACTGATTGCCCTCACCGGGAGAAATTAGGTTGGCTGGAGCAAACACACCTGATGGGAGAATCGGTTCAATATAATTATGATATTGCGTCGCTCTGTAAAAAAATCATTCAAGACATGATGAATGCACAGTATGCGGATGGAAAGATACCGGAGATAGCTCCCGAGTTTACACAATTCACTCCTCCTTTTGATGAATCGCCGGAGTGGGGGAGTGCTGCAATCATTTTGCCATGGTATAATTATAAATGGTATGGAGATAAAGAATCGTTGCTCAATGCGTATGATATGATGAAGAAATACTTGTTGTATTTGAAAAGCAAAGCCAAAGATAATATCCTTTCTCATGGACTGGGCGATTGGTTTGACATTGGCCCAAAAAAATCCGGATTTGCTCAAATGACCAAAATGGGTGTTACAGCTACTTCTACTTTTTATTATGATTTAACAATAATGATTGAAGTAGCGAAGTTGTTAAATAAAGCAGCCGATTTAAAAATGTACACTAAACTTGCCATTGCAGTTAAAAGATCTTTTAACGAAAATTTTTTTGATAAACAAAACCTGCAATATGACTCAGCAAGCCAGACTGCCAATGCAATGGCTTTATACATGGGGCTTGTAGAACCAAAGTATAAACAGGCAGTGATTAATGCTTTGGTAAATGATATTAAAAACCGGAATAATGCACTTACTGCCGGTGACATTGGTTACCGTTATGTATTACGGGCTTTGGAAGATGCGGGAAGAAGTGATGTAATATTTGATATGAACAGCCGCGACGATGTTCCCGGCTATGGATTTCAACTAAAGCATGGTGCCACTGCATTGACGGAGAGCTGGCAAGCGTATGAATCTGTTTCAAATAATCATTTCATGCTCGGGCATTTGATGGAATGGTTTTATACAGGATTAGCCGGGATAAAGCAAGCAGGTAATTCAGTTGCGTATAAAAAGACTGAAATAAAACCACAACCGGTAGGTGATGTTACTTCAGCAAAAGCAAGTTATCATTCAGTCTATGGAGAAATTGTAAGCGAGTGGAAAAAGGATGGAAAAACATTTGAATTAAATGTCGAAATTCCTGTGAATACAACGGCAGCTATTTATTTTTCCGCAACGAAAAAATCTGTTTTGACAGAAAGTGGGAAGATCATAACCGCAACTTATGTAAATGGAAAGGCAATAGTGAAAATCGGTTCTGGGAAATATTATTTTAAAGTAAATTCTGATTAGCATGGGCTAAAGACCACTCGATAGGGTTAACATTTATTGCCCCGGCCTTAAGGCCGGGGCAAATGATACAAAAAATAGATGGGCTTTAGCCCCCAACATATAAACAATAAATCTTTTGAATGAAAGCATTAGTATGTGAACAACCGGGTTCATTTCAATATATCAAAAAAGAAAAACCATTATTAGAGACTGGTCATGCTATTCTTAAAATAAAAAGAATAGGTATCTGCGGTACGGACCTGCATGCTTTCGAAGGCACGCAACCTTTTTTTAATTACCCAAGGATACTGGGACATGAACTGGCAGCAGAGATCGTAGCAATCGAACCCGGTAATGAATTTGCAGTAGGAGACAGGGTTACATTCAGCCCTTATTTTTATTGTGGTAAATGTATTGCCTGCCGAAACGGGCTTACTAATTGTTGTGCCGATATAAAAGTTTTCGGAGTACATATTGATGGCGGCATGTGTGAATATATTTCTGTGCCTTTACAATACCTTATAAAAGGAAATGACATGAGCTTTGATGAACTGGCATTGGTAGAGCCATTGGCTATTGGCGCACATGGTATAAGAAGGGCCGGAGTAAAACCTAATGAATATGTTTTGGTGATCGGCGCCGGCCCGATTGGGTTGGGCGTAATGGAATTTGCAAGAATAGCCGGGGCACATGTAATTGCAATGGATGTAAATGAACAACGATTAAAATTTTGTAGAGACAAATTAAATGTAGCATACACTATCAATCCGGCGAAAGATGATGTGATAGAACAATTAAGATCGATTACAAATAATGATATGCCTACAGTTGTAATTGATGCGACTGGAAGTTTGAAAGCAATCAATACAGCATTTCAATATTTGGCACATGGCGGAAGATTTGTACTGGTAGGTTTGCAACGGGAAGCACTTGCTGTAAGCCATCCCGAGTTTCATAAACGGGAAGCGACACTGATGAGCAGCCGTAATGCTACACCGGAAGATTTTAATCATGTATTGGCTTCAATGAAAAACAAATTGCTTGACCCTGCTACCTATATTACACATCGTGTACTTTTTGATGAAGTAAAGGATAATTTTGAAAGTTGGTTAAACCCGGCAACAGGAGTTATTAAAGCAATGGTTTCGCTGCATTAATATTCAAACATGCAAAAACTTTATTTCTATATTTTTTTTTGTTTGTTGTTTCAATTAAACAGCATAGCACAGCCACGTTCTATAATTGATTTCAACAATGACTGGAAGTTTTATTTAGGAAATGACAGTACTGCAAATGAACCGGTTCATGATGACAGCAAATGGCGGAAACTTTCATTGCCTCATGACTGGAGTATAGAATCTAATTTTAAAAAAGATGCACCAGCTACTACACAGGGTGGTGCATTGCCAGGGGGCATTGGTTGGTACAGGAAAATTTTTTCGTTGCCAACTTCTGCAAAAGGTAAAAATGTTTCAATTGAATTTGATGGTGTATATAAAAACAGTGAGGTTTGGATCAACGGGCATTATCTCGGCAAGCGACCTAATGGCTATGTTTCATTCAGCTATGATTTAACTAAATATCTTCTTCCATCACCACAAAAGAATAGTATAGCAGTAAAAGTTGATAACAGTCAGCAACCCGATTCAAGATGGTACAGCGGTTCGGGTATTTACAGGGATGTGAAATTGGTAGTTAAAAATCAAACGGCATTTCAACAGAATGGAATTTATATAACTACTGAACATACTAATGGCGAGGCGCAGATTGGTATTCATGCTATGATTGAGGATTTGAATAAGACAGATCGCTTTTATAAAATAAAATACCAGGTGGTTGATGCAAAAGGCAATTCGGTTAATGATATCAATTACCATATTATGGTGGAAACGCAACTCCGGGGTAATCTCACAAAGGATTTATTTACTTATGGGTTTAAAAAACCGTTTTTGTGGAGTCCCACCAATCCTTATCTCTACAAATTAAAGGCAAGCTTATATGTGGAAGGAAAACTGATGGATGAAATTATAGTCCCTTTCGGCATCCGTCAATTCTTCTTTGATGCTGAAAAGGGATTTTCATTCAACGGCAAGCAGCTAAAGCTGTACGGTGTTTGCATGCACCATGATCTCGGCGCATTAGGTGCCGCCTTTAATATTAATGCTGCAAAAAGACAATTAAAGATTTTAAAAGAAATGGGCTGCAATGCAATTCGCTTTTCACATAATCCTCCCGCCTCTGAATTGTTGGATCTATGTGATCAAATGGGATTTCTTGTTATTGATGAAGCATTTGATATGTGGCAAAAAAGAAAAAACAAATTTGATTATCATCTAGATTTTAAGGAATGGCATAAAAGAGATCTTGAAGCAATGGTGTTGCGTGACCGCAATCATCCTTCTGTTTTTATGTGGAGTATTGGCAATGAAATAAGAGAACAGTTTGATAGCACTGGTACTACTATTACAAAAGGACTGGTTGATATTGTAAAGCAACTTGATCCGACAAGACCGATAATATCTGCATTAACAGAGACTTTTTCAGAAAAAAATTTTATTGCCAAAGCAAATGCATTGGATGTATTGGGTTTTAATTACAAGGATTATGATTATGCTGAATTACCTAAACGTTTTCCAGGTCAAAAATTTATTGCTACTGAAACTGCATCAGCATTAGAAACACGAGGTGTTTATCAATTCCCATCAGATAGCATTCGCATCTGGCCACCCAATTATAAAGTACAGGATACTTTTTCCGGTGGTAATAAAGATTATACAAGTGCGGCGTATGATAATACTTATGCTTATTGGGGCAACACACATGAAAGATCATGGCTGGCCGTCAAGAAGAATAACCATATTGCCGGCGCATTTGTATGGAGTGGTTTCGATTATTTGGGTGAGCCTATGCCATACCCAAAATTTCCGGCGAGAAGTAGTTATTTCGGAATTATTGACTTAGCAGGTTTTCCCAAAGATATTTATTACATGTACCAAAGTGAATGGAGTACAAAAAATGTATTGCATATTTTTCCTCATTGGAACTGGAACTCCGGAGATACGGTTGATGTTTGGGCATATTATAATAATGCAGATGAAGTTGAATTATTTATAAATGGAAAATCAATAGGCATACGAAAAAAGCAGGGCGATGATCTTCATGTAATGTGGCGTCTGCCCTTTCAACCCGGAACATTAAAAGCAGTTTCAAGAAAGAATGGCAAAATAATTTTAACCAAAGAAATAAAAACTGCTGGTAAGCCTGCGCGGATAGAATTGATCGCCGACAAAAAGAATCTTAAAGCCGATGGAAAAGATTTATCTTTTATAACCGCAAGGATATTAGATAAGAATGGAAATATTGTTCCAACAGCTGATAACAAGCTGCAGTTTTCGATCAGTGGCAACGGTATTATTGCAGGAACAGACAACGGTTACCAGGCCGATACCGTTTCTTTAAAAAACAACAACAGGAATTGCTGGAAAGGGATAGCATTAGCAATTGTTCAATCGAACGGAAAAAAGGGAAATATTACATTAAAGGTATCCAGTCCCGGAATTCAAACAGCTATTATATCTCTGAGTACAGGCAATTAAAGGCTAGGCATTACGCAATCGTTCCCGGAAAAACTAAGCAACGAAATAGTAAAATCTTCCATCTTTATAGAGAAACCTTACATTTTTGAACCCTATCCAGCCATTTACCTTTAGCATGATAATGATAAATTAACAAATTGCTCATTATCTAACAACGATAAAGCAAAGCTGTATGAACGTTACTCGTAATATTTTTACTGCTAACCGCAGACAAGAAAGAGTTGCTGTAAAAGAGTTTAAATCTCCTTTTTCTTTTTTCACTACGACCAGGTTTAAAACACTTGCTGTTTATATTATTATCTCCCTTCTAATTACATTGCTTTTAAATGCTGCTGCATTTGGACAGAATACCCCCGGCAATGACGAAGCATTTAAAAAAGTACTTACTGAACGTTCACATAAAATTGTAAATACACTTGAAATAGCTGATTCGGGCAAATTCGATAAAGTGGTTAGGCTGGTTGCTGATCAGTATTATCGTCTTAATAAAATTCATGATGAATCCAAAGCATCTGTTGCAGCAATTAAAGGCTTACAGTTGCCTGATGAAGAGAAAACAGCTCGGGTAAAAAAAGAAGATGAAACAAAGGCTGAAATGCTTGGAAAACTCCACAAGAAATATATCTCGCAATTAAAAAAGAATTTAACCGACGCACAAATAGAGAAAGTAAAGAATGGTATGACCTATAATGTGCTCAATGTTACTTATACAGCATATACGGAAATGTTATTAAACCTTACCGAAGAACAAAAGAAAAAAATTTACAACTGGTTGGTAGAAGCAAGAGAACTGGCAATGGATGAAGGCTCATCTGATGACAAGCACAAAGTTTTTGGAAAATATAAAGGAAGAATAAATAATTACCTGTCAACAGAAGGATATGATATGAAGAAAGAGGAAAAAGCCTGGCAGGATAGATTGAAAGAGAAAAAAAGCATAGAAAAACAAACCGCTTAATACGATTTTTGAATTAACATTTTAAAACAAACTGCTATATGAATTGCATTCTATTTCGCAGGCTGCTGATGGTTCTTTTTGTCATGTGTGGTTACATTACTGCACTTGCACAGGAGGTAACAGTTACCGGTAAAGTAACTGACCCTGAATCTAAGTTACCCTTAGAAGGTGTAACTGTAAGGGTGAAAAATACACAGACAGCCACTTCAACAAATGCTGCAGGTGAGTTTACCATCAAAGCTCCCTCATCAACATCTATACTGGTGTTTACCCTTGTGAGTTATACCACGCTAGAAGCAAAAGCATCCAGTAGCTCACTTGCGATCTCCTTAAATAAATTCGAAAACAAACTGGAAGATGTAGTTGTGGTTGGTTATGGAACTAAAAAAAGAGTGCAAGCACAGGGTGCTGTTGCCACTCTTAAAGCAGCGGAGATTGAAGATATACCTGTTGCTAATTTACCTTCAGCTTTAGTTAACCGCGTACCGGGTGTGAGTGTCAACTTCAGCTCAGGTAAACCAGGCTCAACTACAACCCTTAACATTCGTAATTCATCTGTAGGTCCGGCTAGTTTTCCAGGTAATGCCGGGGGAGTTACCACCCAACCTTTAATTGTTATTGATGGGATCATTTCCAATCCTGCACAATGGGCACAGTCGACAAATGCGGATTTCTTCGAAAACCTGGATGCAAGCCAGGTAGAAGACATTACATTTTTGAAAGATGCATCCGCAGCAATTTACGGTGCTGCCGGTGCAAAAGGTGTAGTGTTGATCACTACAAAAAGAGGTAAAGCAGGCAAACCTAAAATTTCCTATTCCGGTTATTACGGAGTATCCACGCCAACTACGGATCCCGAAACAATGACTGCATATGAGCATGCCAAATTTTTAAATGATGGCTTTGAGTTGACAGGTGCAGCATTTAACCAACGTTTTTCACAAGCCGACCTGGACTCGTTAAAAGGACTTAAAGACGAATCATGGTTTGATTATTTCTGGAAAAATGGTAAAGTGCAAAGGCACACATTAACCGTTTCTGGTGGTACAGATAAGATCACATTTTTTGCCGGAGGAAGTTATTATAACGAGAAAGGTAACTATGGTAAAATTGAGGTCAATAAATATAGTCTTCGTTTTGGCGTCAACGCTAAGATCATAGAAGGCCTTACTGCTGATATCTCTTTTGCTACTGATTACAACAAAGAATATAGTAATAATCATTCAAATGCAGGTACGGACAACGATGACGCAACGATACGACCACTATACTTTACGCCTAAATGGGTGCCTGTAATATTAGGCGACAAATTGGCTGGGTTCCAGGGTGCAAATAATTCATCTCCGCAAAATACAAACTGGAATTTCCTGGGACTACAAAATTCCGGGACTTACAGGGATAGCAGATCTCAGGGACTTGCGGTGAATGCCTCGTTAGAATGGAGGCCGAAAGTTGTAAAAGGTTTAGCGGCAAGAGTACAGTTTGGCCAGAATAACAGGAATGCTCTCGCCAAAGGATATTTTGCTTCTTATAATGTGGCAAACCTCCAGCGGAGAGGTCAAAATAGTTTATTTTATTCCGATCAATTAGTGACGACAACAGGAGCAAGTCCTACTGTAAGGATTGCAAACAATGACCAGATACAGGAAGGAACCACCGTATCAAATAACTATCAATTTTTTACTACACTATCATACGGCAGAAAATTTGGAGAGCATGAATTTGATGTAATGGCAGGGTTTGATCAAAGCGAATCGGAAAGCCGTAATGTTCTTTTGAATAAGGTTACACAAATAGTTGCCGGCGTAGATGAGTTCTGGGCATTCAGTAATGATCCTACTGCGCTTGGCAGTATAAACGAGGTGGTAAGACCAACGCAGGCATTTATCACTGCAAAACGTTCTTATATTACCCGGGCCAATTATTCTTTTAGGAACAGATATTTCTTCGAATTTATTGGCCGGGCTGATGCGTCTGTGAATTTTTTGCCTGAAGATAGATGGGGCTTTTTCCCAACAGTAGGCTTAGGCTGGAAAATAAGTGATGAGGACTTCTTTAGTAATATCAATTTTGTAAACAGCCTTAAAATTCGGGCAACTTATGGAGTAGTGGGAGAAGACAGATTAGGTGCCCGTCTGTGGGAGTCACGTTATTCACAAACAACAGGTATTTTGTTTGGCAACACTGCCACCAGTGGGCTGGATCCAAGTATTTACCCAAACCCTTTAATTACATGGGAGAAGGCAAGAAACTTCAATGTTGGATTTGATGCCGCTGTTTATAAAAACAAGATCACTATAACGGCAGATTTTTACCAACGTTACACGTATGATGGATATGATAGTTATTCAGCCAGTGCTTTCCCGCCAACCTTTGGCACTACACCGCCAGTGGTCAACTATCTTAAGCAATTAAGCTGGGGGGCTGAGTTTGCGATCGGGTATCGTACGAGGTTTAGCAAAGACTGGGGTTTTAACGTGGATGCCAACTTTGCATTTACAAATAGCCAATTGATGCAACAATATTATAACGAAACTCTTTTGGGGCAGTTTGGCAACGACCAATTAGGCATTACGGTTGGCCGTGATCCACGCACATACAACAGCAACAATATTGGCTACATAACAAAGGGAATTTTGAGAACACAGGCAGAGGTTGATGCTATTCTTGCCAAGAACCCGAATTACCTGATTGGTGGAGTAAAACCACAGGTTGGATTCATGGATTTTGAAGACATAAACGGCGACGGCCAAATTACTGAAGCCGGAGATGCTACTTTGATGTTCGACAAAACCTCACCTGTTGTCGCCGCTGGATTTACACTCGGTGCTAGCTATAAAACTTTCAGATTGTCTATGAATATCAACCTATCAATAGGTGGTAAACGTTTCTATGATTCTGATGCAAGAACTGCTCCGACCACGGTAAGGAATGCACCTAGCTTCTGGGCAGATCATTGGTCGCCTGAAAATCCTAATGGAAAATTTCCGAGAGCAGATGCTCCACTTGCCACCGCAAACTCAACTTTTTGGGCTGTTAATGGTACACAAAGCAGGATTAATAACATGGTTCTTTCTTACCAGTTGCCTAAAAACATTTCGGCGAAAATACGTATCCCCGATCTAAGATTTATGATCACCGGTACTAACCTTTGGAATATAGTAAACCCATTAAAGTATAAAGATCCTTATACATCCAACTTTGGTTTTTACCCAACATTAAGAACTATTTCTTTTGGTGTCAATGCAAGTTTATAAGTAGAAATTTCTAAAAAAAATATTATGAGATATATAAACAATACAGCAAAAACAATAGTTATAGCAGCCCTGGCTCTATGTATGGTTTTTTCTGCCTGTAAAAAAGATTCAGAATTTTTCGATATTGAAGACCCGCAGGGGATCGATTCACGGATATGGAGTGATGAAGGTGCAGTAGGATTGTTCTTAAACAGAACCTATGGATTAATTATACCTCAGTGGCCGGCTGCAGGTACTGCTCCAGGCAATATCCATATAACGTCTGACGAAATGAACGGAGGCAATACCGCATTTTTATACGGAACTCTGGTAGAAAACTCTGTTACAGATATCGGAACAGCGAATGGTATTACCACCAATCGCTATTTTGATATTCGTCGTTGTAATATTGCGATTGAAGGTCTTAATTCTACCAGTACTTTGCCGGAAGCAACGAGGACGGTTCTGAAAGGCCAGTTTTTCTTTTTGCGGGCTTTTGTTTACTTCAGGTTAGTTAGCTTATATGGCGGCGTACCATTAGTATTGGAATCAAAGACTCTTGAAGATGAGGACCTGAATGTTCCCCGCAGCAAAACGAGTGAATGTATTGCGTCAATTGTAAAAGACCTTGACTCTGCTATAGCATACCTTCCCGCTACATGGGGTAGTGCTGAAAAAGGAAAAATAACAAAAGCTGCTTCATCAGCTATGAAAGGAAAAGTGCTGATGTATTGGGCAAGTCCCCAGTTTAATCCTACGAATATTTCAACCCGTTGGGCAGATGCATACGAGGCAAACCTTGCAGCTTATAACCAATGCATTGGAGATGGGGTCTCGTTATTTCCAACGTACGCAAATATTTTTACTACAGAGGACAATGTTGAGGTGTTATTGGTAAGAAAGTATAGTGCCGCCAGGGATGTAGGTACCAATACGGAAGCTATTACCCGGCCCGATTCTGAAACCGATGGACCGAGCGGTTCAAATCAACCCACATGGAACCTTCTACAAGCCTACGGCATGAAAGATGGTTTGCCAACTAATCATGCTTCTTCGGGATATGATCCTATTATGTTCTGGCAAAACAGGGATCCACGGTTTGACGCTTCCATTGCTTACAACGGAGGTCTCTGGCCTTTAAGTGGAAAAGCTACACGTAAACAATGGTCATATACAGGAGTTCTTGATGAAGCTTCCGGAACAATAGTTACAGGTTTTTATTTCAAACGATTTACTAATAATACTCTTACTCCTGCACAATCCGTATATAATTCTAACTCGGGTGGTGGAAGTGGAATGGATTGGATTGAGATGAGATTTGCTGAAGTAGTATTAAACCTTGCCGAGTGTGCCAATGAGACCGGAAGGTTGGCAGAAGCAAAAGATAATGTGCGCCGCATTCGCCAGAGAGCAGGTATAACTGCCGGGACATTTGATTATGGTTTAGCTATTGCTACTGACGCGGCATCAATGCGAAATTTGATATTAAATGAACGGATGATCGAATTTGCCTTGGAAGGAAAACGTCATTGGGATTTGAGAAGGACAAGAAATTACGGATTGATTTCTGCACGCCTGCCGTATAAATTGTCCGCCAAGCCTCCGTATTATCCAGGTACCACACGTACCGGAGCATTGCCAACTGATATTTTCCTGGATAAACCAGATGCATTTGGCGTAAAGCCAAGAGATACAGCGAACCTTAATAATAAATCAGTGTATACTGCCATGTTCGTTACGCCAGGTTCAACAACACCAACTTTAGAGGGATCCAATGCCATTAGCATACCGACGAAATACTATTTCTATGCATTGCCCAATTTTTTCAGTCAAAACTTTTTTATTGAGCAAACAGCAGGCTGGATAAATGGAACTTTTGATCCATTACAATAATTAAACTAATGCTTAAAAAGAAATTAAATATGAAAAAGTATATAATTGGATCAATTGCAATAGTAGTACTCTTTTCTTCCTGCGAGAAAAAGGTTGAGCCGATTGATGATTTCCAGGTGCAGGTTGAGTATAAAACAGGTACCAAGAATTTAACAGGTGATATAACATTAAATCCTAAGGATAGTATTTATCTTGATTTTACTATTACGTCTCCTACTGATATGTCTTATATCGAAATTCAGAAAAATGGCAGTATAAGGCTGGATACATTCAGATTAAATAGTACCAATAACCGGTCTTTTTCCTTAAGAAAAGGATACCGCGTTGATAGCGCTGCTGGTGATTATTCCTACAGGGTGTTAGCAAGAGATGAGCGGGCAATTTTTATGGGAGATGGCGGAAAAAATTTTGTAGTTACCGTTACACCAGATTTTTATTTCTGGAGTTACAGAATACTGCAGGTGCCTGATACTGTCGATAAAACCAATAAGACGTACTACTCAAGTACCGAAGGGAAAACCTATAGTTATAGTGATGGTGGGGCCAATTCTGCTAAGATCGATTTTGGTTACTATTGGGACACAACTGGACGCTTATCTTCAAGTACCACCGATGATTTGAAGCACACTATTTATTCACTCAGTGCTGCACAGCCTCAATTGGCCTACTACGATATTAGTACCTGGACAAAAAATGTTACGTTGTTAAAGAAAATGCCGACATCAGTAAATTTTGTCAGTGGTTTAACTTCTTCAGGTGCAATTCAAACTTTAATTGGCGGAAACATGACCTCTGGTACTTCTTCCAAGGTGTCTACAGTGAGTACGACCGCTGGTAGCAATGTTATTGGATTTAAAACTGCAGCCGGAAAGTTTGGCGCAATACTTATCCGGTATGTAAATGGAGATTCGCCGAATAAAACAACGCAGATAGAAGTAGATGTCAAAGTGCAGAAGTAATTTTTATAAGACTTAAAAGTGTATAAGCATACTCAAAGAGAAAGCAGGTGCTTTCTCTTTTTTAATGAAATTAAATTGATGAACGGTGACAGTAAATAGACAGGCTTTTACAACAATAGTCGTCTAATAAACAAAATATTTAACCATGAAAATCAGCAGTAAGAAAATTTTTATTTTGATTGTATTTGCGATGAGTATAAATCTGTCGTTTGCCCAGTATCCTGAAATTCCGGATGATGTACAACGTAAATCAGATTCACTGCTTCGTGCAGCAAAAAATCATTCTGATTCTGCATGGCAGGTTGCATGGCCGATCATTCAGGAGGAAGCAAAAAAAGGAAAACCTTTTATTGATTTTGCTAATCGTCCAACTGATTTACCACAAGCAGAAATTCCTGCATTTCCAGGCGCTGAAGGTGGTGGCAAATTTAGCTTTGGTGGTCGGGGTGGCAGAGTAATAGTTGTAACTAATTTAAATGATGATGGTCCGGGCAGTTTTCGCTGGGCATGTGAGCAAGGTGGGGCAAGAACTATTGTATTCAATGTTGCCGGCATCATCCGGTTAAAATCTCCATTGATAATCCGTGCACCATATATAACTATCGCAGGACAAACAGCACCTGGCGATGGTGTTTGCGTTGCGGGGGAAACAGTTTGGATCAATACACATGATGTCATTATCCGATTTATGCGTTTCCGTCGTGGTGAAACATGGGTTGGAAGAAGAGATGATGCAATAGGTGGAAACCCGGTAGGTAATATCATGATCGATCATGTAAGTGCCTCATGGGGATTGGATGAAAACATGAGCATGTATCGTCATATGTATAATGATAGCACAGGTAAACCTGCAGAAGAAAAATTAGGCACAGTTAATATCACTATTCAGAATTCAATTTTTGCAGAAGCACTGGATACATGGAATCATTCATTCGGCAGCACATTGGGTGGTGAAAATTGTTCTTTCATGCGGAATCTCTGGGCGAACAATACCGGTCGCAATCCTTCAATTGGCTGGCATGGCGTTTTCAATTTTGTAAATAATGTTGTGTTCAACTGGGTGCATCGTTCTATTGACGGTGGGGATTATCGTGCACAATACAATATCATTAATAATTATTTCAAACCTGGTCCTGCAACGCCTAAAAATAGTAATGTAGGCCATCGTATTTTAAAACCAGAAAGTGGAAGAAGTAAATTGAAATATCAAACCTATGGCAGGGCATATGTAAATGGAAATATCATGGAAGGATATCCTGAAGTAACAAAGGATAACTGGAATGGTGGAGTACAGGTGGAAGAAATGTCAAATGCAGGTAAGTACACAGATAATATTAAATGGCATAAGCCATTGCCAATGCCGGAGCTTACTGTTATGCCGGCAGAATCTGCCAAAAACTATGTATTGGAAAATGCAGGAGCTACATTGCCGAAACGTGATGCCGTTGATAAAAGAATTACTGAGCAGGTTCGTACAGGAAAAATAGTTGTATCGCCTGATATAGTGCCGCCAACAACACAATTCAAACATCGCCGTGAGCCATTGGATAGTTATAAACAAGGAATTATTACTGATATAAGCCAGGTGGGTGGCTATCCCGAATACAAAGGCACAGCTTATAAGGACAGCGATAGTGATGGCATACCTGATGACTGGGAAACAAAAAACAAATTGAATCCGAAAGACGCATCCGATGCAGGTAAGGTAAATGGAAATGGGTACAGCAATATCGAAAATTACCTGAACAGTGTGGTGCCTGCAGAAAATGTAAAACCGGCAAAAGGGTTTTAAAAATAACAGTAGATTTATAATGCGTTCAGCACTTAATAAAAAAAATCGTTTTGAAGGCTTTATTATCAGCAGGGAAATTATGTAAAAGAAATTTCATTCTTCATGCAGCAACTGCATGCTTTATCGTACTTACTAACCCGTTCCATATAGCAGCACAGAAGGAGGCAAAACCATTGCCTCCTCTTTTTTTTGATAAAGGAAAACTTATTTATACACCCGATCCACAGGGCAACCGCATCCCCGATTTTTCTTACTGTGGCTATATGGCTTCTGAAAAACCGATACCAACAGTTCCCGTAAAAGTAGTTGTACCTGTTGCAAAAGGTGATGCTACACTCCGCATTCAATCGGCATTGGATTATGTTGCTTCATTGCCACTTGATGCAAATGGTTTTCGTGGTGCTGTATTGTTGCAAAAAGGAAATTATGAAGTGCTAGGGCAATTAAGAATTGCAGCTTCAGGAGTTGTATTGAGGGGTAGCGGTGTAAATAGTACAACTATAACGGGTGCAGGTACTGGAAGATTGGCATTGATAAAGATTGTTGGCAAGAATGATATTCCCAGAGATATGTATGGGTTAAAAATTACAGATGTGTATGTTCCTGTGAATGCTACAAAATTTAATGTTGACAGTTCAATTTTAATTAAAAGCCATTCCAATAAAATTATTATTCGTCGTCCATCAACTGAAAAATGGATTAAAGATTTAGCTACAGATCATTTTGGTGGAGGCATTACAGCATTGGGATGGAAGCCAGGCGATAGAGATTTGTTTTTCGACAGGACAATTACAAAAATTGATGGAACGACGATTACAATCGATGCTCCATTGACGACAGCTTTGGATACAACCTATGGCGGTGCTACAATTTATTTTTATAATGGCACAGGAAGAATCAATAATTGTGGCGTTGAGAATCTTCGTTGTTTATCTGTGTATGATAAAAACAACCCTAAAGATGAGGACCATCGCTGGAATGCGATCAATATTGAGAATGCAGAAGATTGTTGGGTAAGACAAATCAAATTTGAAAATTTTGCAGGTTCTGTCGTAAGTATTTTAGAAACATCAAAAAGAATTACAGTAGAAGATTGCAAATCGCTTTTACCTGTTTCAGAAATTGGTGGACAAAGACGTTATACTTTTTTAACTACTGGACAGCAAACATTATTTCAGCGTTGCTATGCGGAGAATGGTTATCATGATTTTGCTGTAGGCTATTGTGCTCCCGGTCCCAATGCATTCGTGCAATGCGAATCTGTTTTGCCCTATAGTTTTAGCGGTGCTATTGATAGTTGGGCAAGCGGTGTTTTGTTTGATGTAGTGAATGTAGATGGCAATGCACTGCGTTTTGGTAACCGCGGACAAGATGCAAATGGTGCAGGCTGGTCTGCGGCCAACAGTTTATTCTGGAATTGTTCAGCAGCAAGAATTGATTGTTATAAACCACCTACTGCACAAAACTGGTCATTCGGCAGCTGGAGCGAATTTTCGGGTGATGGTTATTGGGGAGAATCAAATAATACAATCACGCCAAGAAGTTTATTTTATCAGCAACTCAAAGAAAGATTAAATAAGAATATTGATGAACAGGCACAGTTATTATTTGTGCCAACAGAAGCTTCAAGCAGCCCATCTGTTGAGACGGCATTGGAGCTGACTAAGGAAGCATCAAAACCAAGAAAGCAGTTGAAGGAATGGATTGATGAAGCAGCAAAGCGAAATCCGATTTCAATAAATGTCAACAGTGCAAAAACAATTGATGAGATTGGTATTAAAAAACAAGAAGCTCCAAACTATGCCCCCGCAACTCAAATTAAAAACGGTTGGTTGGTGAGAGGAGATGAAATTGTAACGGGCAGAAGACAAAATGTTCCGTGGTGGAGTGGCGGAGTTCAAGGAAAAGACCTGCAAAATGCACAACCCGCAATTACAAGATTTGTTCCTGGTAGAACAGGCCGCGGCTTAACAGATGATTTAAATGAATTGACTGATGATATGAAGGCAAAGAATATTATCGGTATGGAACAGAATTATGGGTTGTGGTATGATAGAAGAAGAGATGATCATGAACGCACCAGGAGAATAGATGGCGAAGTATGGCCGCCGTTTTATGAACTCCCTTTTGCAAGAAGCGGAAAAGAGACCGCATGGGATGGGTTAAGTAAATATGATTTGACAAAATATAATCTTTTTTACTGGAGCCGTTTAAAGCAGTTCGCTGATTTAGCCGATCAAAAGGGTTTGCTGCTGGTTCATCAGAATTATTTTCAGCATAATATTATTGAGGCCGGTGCCCATTACGCAGATTTCCCCTGGCGTACCGCAAATAATATTAATAACACAGGTTTTGTAGAACCTGTTAACTATGCGGGTGATAAACGTATCTTTTATGCAGAACAATTTTATGATGTTTCAAATCCGGTTCGTAGAGAATTACATAAAAAATATATCCGTCAATGTTTGAATAATTTTAAAGACAACAATGGTGTGATACAATTAATAGGCGAGGAGTTCACAGGCCCCACCCATTTTGTAAAATTCTGGCTCGATGTAATTAAGGAATGGGAAAAGGAAACCGGCAAACACCCCATCATTGGTTTGAGTGTAACAAAAGATGTACAGGATTCAATTCTAAAAAATCCTGCGTATGCTGCAATTGTCGACCTGATTGATATCCGTTACTGGCATTACCAGGCTGATGGTACAACTTATGAGCCCAAAGGCGGACAAAGTTTAGCACCACGCCAACATGCAAGATTATTAAAACCAAAGAAAACAAGTTTTGAACAGGTTTATCGTGCAGTAAAGGAATATCGTGATAAATATCCCGGGAAAGCAGTTGTATATTCAGGTGATAGTTATCCAGAGTTTGGTATTGCAGTATTTATGGCGGGTGGAAGTTTAGCTGTTTTACCGGAAACTATCGATAATGAGGTCATGAAAGCAGCAACTGGTATGAAGCCGATTGCATCAACTGATAAGAACGAATATAGATTAAGTGATGGCAAAAAGAGTGTAATATATAATATAACAACAAGAAGTTTTTTAATAAGATAATAAAATAAATCCCAAACCAAACGATGCAGCCAACCGAAACAATTATAATCAGCATGGAAAAAAAGACAAGTAGCGGAAATAAATACCTTGTTCCATTCATACTTGTTGCCTTTCTTTTTTTCCTATGGGGAATGGTGCATAACCTTGATGGTATTTTGATTCCGCATCTGAAGAAAGCATGCCAGCTCAGTAACAGCCAGAGTACATTGATTGATGTCGCCATCTTCTTTGCTTATTTTATAATGGCTATACCGGCAGGTATGATCTTAAAAAAATGGGGATATAAAAATGGGATCATTGCTGGTTTGATACTGGCAGGTATCGGTGCTTTACTTTTTTTACCTGCCGCCAATTCCAGAACTTATGAATTGTTTTTATTGGCTTTGTTTGTTATTGGTTGTGGTATTACAATACTAGAAACAGCAGCAAATCCTTATGCAGCAATACTAGGTGATGCTAAAGGTGCAAGTACAAGATTAAACCTGGGAGCAGCTATAAATGGTCTTGCTGTTTTTATTGCGCCATTGATCGGGTCTGCTTTTATTTTTTCAGGTATTAATCACTCAGCTGATGAACTTGCTGCAATGACAGAGCCAGCCAGGCTTGCTTATCTCGATGGAGAATCAGCGGCGGTAAAGACTCCTTATATTTTTATTGCAGCAGGATTTTTATTTGTGGCATTATTGTTTTTCTTTTTCAAATTACCGGAAGTAAAAGACGAATCAAAAACAGCAAAGCTATCAGAGTTTATCCGTGCATTCAGGCATAAACATTTAAAGTGGGCAGTGATTGCGCAGTTTGCATATGTAGGCGCACAGGTATGTGTAACAAGTTTCTTTGTTCGCATGGCTATGAAGTACGGTGGAGTAGATGAAAAAACAGCCGGCTATTATCTCGGAACTATTTATGGCGTTTCATTTTTAGCAGGAAGATTTATCGGAACCGGGCTGACAAGATATTTTTCATCAGAAAGACTGCTGACTGTATTTTCTGTAATTGCAGCTTTGCTATGCTGCCTTGCAATGGCTACTCATGGTAAAATAATTATTTATTCTTTAGGTGCAATGGGCTTCTTCATGTCCATCATGTTTCCAACCATTTTTGCATTGGGATTGGTTGGACTGGATAAAGAAACAAAGATCGGTGGCTCATTGTTGGTGATGGCAATCGTTGGGGGTGCGGTGCTGCCTTATATAATGGGTAGAATAATTGATGCTTTTAATGATAATATTCAAATCGGGTATATCGTACCGTTGATCTGTTTTTTAGTAATAATATATTTTGCTGTAAGAGGCTATAAACCTGATTTAAAAACTGCTGAATAGAAATACAGAACGATGAAGTGTGCGACGCAACAAAAGATGAAAAGAATTACTGCAGCTGGTAACATAAAAAAATACCTGCTGAGTTTCCTGCTTTTTGTATGCCTGGCCAGTAATGCACAAGTGAAGCAATTAAAAATATCGGCTAATAAAAGGTTTTTCAGCACTACTGATGGTAAACCTTTTTTCTGGTTGGGCGATACTGGTTGGTTATTGTTTGTGAAATGCACCCGGGAAGATGCGATCCAATATTTGGAAACAAGAAAGCAACAAGGTTTTAATGTGGTGCAGGTAATGGTATTGCACGATATGAATAATACAAAAAATGTATATGGAGATCTGGCATTGATTAATGAAGATGTTTCAAAACCAAATACTACATATGGGAATACTTTTTCAAATGCTGAACAATATGATTACTGGGATCATGTCGACTTTATAGTAAACGAAGCAGCCAAACGCGGAATTTATATGGCAATGGTGCCAGTATGGGGAAGTAATGTAAAAAGCGGTAAAGTAAATGTTCAGCAGGCAGAGGCCTATGCAAAGTTTTTAGTGCACCGGTATAAAAATAGTTACAATATTATATGGTTGAATGGTGGTGATGTAAGAGGAACGGAGGGACTCGACGTATGGAAAGCAATAGGTACTACTTTAAAAAAGTATAACGCCAGGACTTTAGTAACCTATCATCCTCGTGGAAGAACTTCTTCCAGCGATTGGTTTCATAATGAAGCATGGCTTGATTTCAATATGTTTCAAAGCGGTCATAAAGATTATGCGCAGGATACGGTAAGCACGGAATCCCGGCATTATGGAGAAGATAACTGGAAGTATACAGAAACAGATTACAGGTTGATGCCTGTTAAGCCAACAATGGATGGTGAGCCTTCGTATGAAAATATACCACATGGATTGCATGATAGTCTGCAACCAAGATGGACAGCAGCTGATTTACGCCGTTATGCATACTGGAGTGTATTTGCAGGAGGTGCTGGATTTACTTATGGCGAAAATGGAGTGATGCAATTTAATAAGATGGGAGACTGGACTGCTAATTATGGTGTAGCGGCTGATTGGAAAAAATCAATCCTTTCACCGGGAGCAACGCAAATGAATTTTCTAAAAAAGTTAATGTTAGGTAAATCTTATTATGATCGTGTGCCTGCACAGGAACTGGTAATTGATAATGGCGAAAAATATGAGAGGATATTAGCCACAAAAGGTAAAAGCTATGCTTTGTTTTATGTTTATAATGGAAGGGAATTTAAAGTAGCTATGGATAAATTAAAATTTTATCCCTCAAAGGCAGGATGGTTTAATCCAAAGAATGGAGAAACAAAATGGATGACTGAATACAGGAATACAAAGGATAAAAAATTTGATCCTCCCGGTGAAAAAGAAAATGGAAATGACTGGGTTTTGATTTTGGAAAAATGAGCAGGAAGGTAATTACGATATTATTAGTTGTATTTATTATGTCCTGCAGTTCAAAAGCATATTTGTTTACTTCATTTAAAGAACCAGCTAATGAAGGTTTACGGATATTATATAGCAAAGATGGATACAACTGGAAGCGGATAGATTCAGTTCTTTTAAAGCCGTTGATCGGGAAAGATAAAATTATGCGTGACCCGTCGATGATCCAATCACCGGATGGAACATTTCATTTGGTATGGACAACAGAATGGAAAGGCGGAAATGGTTTTGGTTATGCAAGCAGTAGGAATTTAATTGACTGGACGGAACAGCAGTACATTCCTGTTATGCAGCATGAACCGACAGTCGTGAATGTATGGGCACCGGAATTATTTTATGATGATGAAGTGCAGCAATATATTATTATCTGGGCTAGTTGTATTCCTGGAAGGTTTGAAAAGGGAATTGAAGAAGATAGTAATAATCACAGGATGTATTATGTAACGACGAAGGATTTTAAAACATTTAGCGATACAAAATTGTTTCTTGATCCAAAGTTTAGTGTAATTGATGCGGTAATTGTGAAACGAGCAACAAAAGACTATGTACTGGTATTAAAAGATAATACAAGACCTGAAAGAAATATCAAAGTTGCTTTTGCAGATAATCCTCTAGGCCCATGGAAAAATATATCTGCTCCCTTTACTGAAAAATTTACAGAAGGTCCTGCGGTACTGAAAGTAAAAGATGGCTGGATGGTTTATTATGATGTGTACCAGAATAAAAAATACGGAGCAAGTTTTACAAAGGATTTTAAAACATTTGTAAAAGCTGATAGTTTAATTAGTGTTCCCGATGCACATAAGCACGGAACAATTTTGACAGTAGATAAAAAATATTTGAAGCAATTAATTAATAAATGAAATTTTTAAGAGGCATATCATTTTTTGTTTTGTTATTTATATCAATCGCAACAAATGCTCAGGATACTGTTCGTTATACCGGCAAAACACTTTCTAATGTGGATTATCATCATGGGCAATTAAGTCCGGCAATTGGCGTACACAATATTCAGACCATGAGAACTAATAGAGCTGATAATAATAACACCACTTCATGGACGTACAACCATGCACCGATGCTGGCTTATTGGAATAATGCATTTTACTTAGAATATTTGAGCAACCCTGTTGGCGAACATGTGGCTCCTGGACAAACATTACTGCAAACTTCTAAGGACGGATATAACTGGAGCAACCCTGTTGTTATTTTTCCTCCTTATAAAATTCCTGATGGATTTGTAAAAGAAGGGAAGAAGGATACAGCAAAAAACGATTATGCGGTAATGCACCAGCGGGTTGGTTTTTATACTTCTAAAAATAAGAGTTTATATGCCCTGGCCTATTATGGCATTGCCCTGGCAAAAGGTGATGATCCGAATGATGGCAATGGAATAGGTAGAGTAATACGAGAAATAAAAGCAGATGGCAGTTTCGGCCCCATTTTTTTCCTGCGCTATAATCATGCATTCAATGAAAAAAACACTTTATATCCTTTTTATAAATCATCCGGAGATAAAAACTTGATTGCTGCTTGTGAAGAAATTCTTGCTACTCCTTTATTAATGATGCAAACGGTTGAAGAAGGAGATCGGAACGACCCGCTGATCCCTTTGCAAAAAGATTTTAAAGCATTTAATTATTATCATTTGCCAAATGGAAATGTAGTGGGATTATGGAAATATGCACTTACAAGTATCAGCAAAAACGAAGGAAAGACATGGCTGTACAATCCAACAAGAGCACCGGGGTTTGTAAATGCTAATGCAAAGATCTGGGGACAAAAAACTTCCGATAAGAAATATGCAACGGTGTATAATCCCTCGGAGTTTCGCTGGCCATTGGCATTAAGTATTAGTGATGATGGATTGAAATATAAAAATCTCTTGCTTGTGAATGGTGAGATAACTTCTTTAAGATACGGAGGTGCATATAAAAGTTACGGCCCGCAATATGTTCGTGGTATCCAGGAGATGGATGGTACACCACCCGGTGGAAATATGTGGGTTACTTATAGCATGAACAAGGAAGATATATGGGTGAGTAAAATACCTATACCGGTAAAAGATAAAGAATTGAAGCATGTAGATGATAATTTCTCTGATGCTACTGTAATTAATAAATGGAATTTGTATAGTCCTTTATGGTGCAGGACAGTTGTGCAGGATAAAAAATTGAGTTTAGCAGATAGTGATCCCTTTGATTATGCAAAAGCTGAAAGAATATTTCCAAATTCAAAAAAAGTATCTGTTGAATTTGCAATAACACCGCAACAAAAAGATTTTGGCGCACTTGAAATTGAAATAGTAGATGCAAAAGGTACACCTTGTTTAAGGCTAATGTTTGACTCAACAGGAAATATATTGACTAAGCAAGGTTACCGCAATAAATCGCTGGGTAAATACAGTGCTGGTGAAACTGTAACCATGAGTGTTGAATTAAATACTACAACAAGATTTTATACTGTAATTATCAATGGAGGCAAACCAAATAACAATTTGTGTTTTGCACCGGTTGAGTCTGTTGAACGGATCGTTTTCAGAACAGGTAATACGCGACGTTTTCCGGATGCGGATACTCCTACTGACCAGGATTATGATCTACCCGACGCGGATCGAAGAGATAAGGAGGCGGTGTATCAGGTTCATTATTTAAAAACAAAAGCTTTATAAAATAATTATGTCATCAAATAACAAAACCACATTAGGAGTGATCATCGGCAATCGTGATTTCTTTCCCGATAAACTGGTAGCCGAAGCAAGAGCAGAAATTGTGAAACTGTTTAAAAGCTTAAGCATTACACCTGTACTCCTGAATGAAACAGAATCAAAATTGGGCGGGGTAGAAACATTTGCTGAAGCAAAAAAATGTGCGACATTGTTTAAGCAACATGCTGATGCAATTGACGGAATACTTGTCGTGCTTCCAAATTTTGGTGATGAAAAAGGAGTTGCGGAAACAATCAAGCTGTCAGGGCTGAATGTGCCGGTATTGATCCAGGCTCATCCTGATGACCTTGGGAAAATGGATGTGGTAAACAGGAGAGATGCATGGTGCGGAAAAATTTCCGTTTGCAATAACCTATACCAGTTCGGGATAAAATATTCCCTTACTACTAAACATGTAACTGCGGTAACCGACGAAACTTTTATTGACGATCTAAAAAAGTTTACTGCAGTTTGTAAAGTAGTGAAAGGATTGCGTAAGGTTCGTATCGGTGCTGTTGGTGCAAGACCGGGTGCATTTAACACTGTTCGGTACAGCGAAAAAATATTACAGCGTAATGGGATCTCAGTAACAACAGTTGATTTATCTGAAATTCTTGGGAACGCCAATAAGCTAAATGCTGATGATAAATCAGTAAAAGAAAAACTAGAAAAAATTCATGCATATACAAATACCGGGTTAACACCGCCGGATAAATTAGTGCAGATTGCAAAACTGGATGTAGTACTCGCCGATTTTATGACCGAAAATTATTTAGATGCAACAGCTATTCAGTGCTGGACCTCCCTTCAAAAAAATTATGGCTGTAATGTATGCACCAGCATGAGCATGATGAGTGAAAACATGCTGCCCAGTGCATGTGAAGTAGATGTAACGGGTACATTGACAATGTATGCCATGCAGCTTGCAAGCAGTACGCCATCTGCATTGGTTGACTGGAATAATAATTATGCAGACGATGATGAAAAATGTGTACTGTTTCATTGTGGCAACTGGGCTAAGAGCTTTTTGCCCGATATACAAATCAGCACAGCACCAATTCTTGGTACATCAGTAGGCACTGAAAACACTTATGGCGCATTAGATGGACGTACACCAGCATCTCCGTTAACTTACGGACGTATCAGTACAGATGATTGCAAAGGTGTTATGAAAGCATATATAGGAGAAGGTGAATTGACGAATGATGCACTGACAACATTTGGTAATCGTGCCGTAGCACAGATAAATAATTTGCAAGGGCTGATGCAGTATGTATGCCGCAACGGTTTCGAACATCATGTAGTAATGAATGCAAGCAAAACAGCAGGTGTATTAAAAGAAGCATTTGAAAATTATTTGGGATGGGAAACTTATCAGCATTAATGAAGTAATGACTTGTCTCGGCATTTATGATTTGCCCCGGCATTCATGCCGGGGAATAATTTAGAATAAAAATGACAACAAAAGACCTAAAAATAAAATCGATCAACTACAGGAAAAGAATCCTGAAGTATATCGTTGGCGCTAATGCGGGACATACCGGTGGTAGCCTGTCTTGTACAGATATATTAAATGTATTGTACAATCATGTTCTTAATGTATCGCCACAAAATTTTTCATCGTCTGACAGAGATAGGTACATACAGAGTAAAGGACATTGTGTCGAAGCTTTGTTTGTAGTACTAGCTGATCAAGGATTTTTCCCTGAAGAAGATTTGAATACACTATGTAAATACAAATCGCATTATATCGGTCATCCTACCAAAAAAGTAAAAGGAGTGGAACAGAATACCGGAGCATTGGGACATGGTCTGCCGATTTGCGTAGGAACTGCCATTGCCGCTAAGATGGATAATAAAAATTATAGAGTATTTACATTGATGGGTGATGGCGAATTGCCCGAAGGAAGTAACTGGGAAGCAGCGTTGAGTGCTTCACATTACAAGCTCGACAACCTGTGTGCAATTGTAGACAAGAACAATTTGCAGATAACAGCACCAACATCGGATGTAATGAGCACCGACCCTTTGGATAAAAAATGGGAAGCATTTGGTTGGGCAGTAAAAGAAGTAAATGGTAATGATATTGATGAACTGAAGGAAGCATTTGCTGCATTGCCTTTTGAAAAAGAAAAACCATCGGTAATTATTGCACATACCACGAAGGGCAAAGGAGTAAGTTTTATGGAGAATGAACTGAAATGGCATCACGGCGTACCGAATAAAGAGCAGTATGAGTTGGCGCAACAGGAATTGGACAATGCATTAAACGTAATTTAAGAATGGCTGAACAAATAAATATACCACCTGGTGGAGATAAACCTAACCAGGATATTTTTTCTGAAACATTACAACGGTTAGCAGCAACTGACCGGGATATTATTGCTGTAACAAGTGATTCAAGAGGTTCGGGTAAACTGGTAGCGTTTGGAAAACAATTTCCTCAGCAGATCGTAGAAGTAGGTATTGCTGAGCAAAATCTGGTAGGCGTAGCAGCCGGTCTTGTATCATGTGGTAAAAAAGTATTTGCAGTTTCACCGGCATGTTTTTTAACAGCAAGAGCACTGGAGCAAATAAAAAATGATATCTGCTACAGTGATAATCCGGCTACAGTAGTAGGCATCAGTGCTGGTGTTAGCTATGGTGCACTTGGAAGTACACATCACAGTCTGCATGATTTTGCTGTACTGCGAGCTATTAATAATGTCATCGTTGTAGCTCCGGCTGATAATTATGAAACAGCAAAAGCAACCGAACTCGCAGCAGAAAGCAAGCATCCGGTGTATTTGCGTTTTGGTAAAAAGGTTATGCCAGCATTAAAGCAGAATAATAGTGATGGGTTTGTTTTTGGTAAAGGCAGAGTAATAATGGAAGGAAATGATGTAGCGATAATTGCGAATGGAGAAACGGTATATCCTGCTGTAAAAGCAGCAGAGAAATTAAAAACACAGGGAATTGCCGCTACTGTTGTGAGCATGCATACGATTAAACCGTTGGATACGGAATTGCTTTCAAAACTGGCTTCAACATGCAAAGCAATTATCACGGTAGAAGAACACAGTGTGTATGGTGGTCTGGGTGAAGCCTGCGCATCCTATTTATTGCAGCAGGGTTTTACAAAGCCGTTTAAGATCATTGGTATTCCTGATGAGTATACTGTTACCGGTCCGCAACAGGATATTTTTAATCATTACGGTATAAGTGAGAAAGGAATTGCTGATGCTGTTCTTGGATTATTAAAATAATTATGATGTTAAAACGATTGTCCTTTTTTTTATTATTGCTTTCTTGTTTGTTTATTCAATGCAAAAGCAAATCATCTGGAGATAAGAAACATAAAATTGCTGTGGTAGTTTCTACGCTCAACAATCCCTGGTTTGTTTTTTTAGCGGAAACAGCAACCGCCAAAGCAAAAACATTGGGCTACGAAGCAAAAATTTTTGATTCGCAAAACAATACAGCTTTGGAAAGCGACCATTTCGAAAACATTATTGTCGCTGGGTTTGATGCAATTCTTTTTAACTCAACCGATGCTGATGGCTCTGTTGCCAATGTAATGAAAGCAAAAGCTGCTGGTGTTCCCGTATTTTGTATGGACAGAGAAATTAATTCACTCAATGCCGCCACTTCGCAAATACTAAGCGATAGTTATTCCGGCGCTGTTGCCATTGGAAAATATTTTACACAGCAATTGAATAAAAAAGGGAATTATGTAGAACTGTTAGGGATCGTTGGTGATAATAATACATGGGCAAGAAGTAAAGGTTTTCATAGCGTGGTGGATAATTACAAAGGTTTTAAAATGGTTGCACAGCAAAGTGCTGAGTTCGACCAGAATAAGGCGATGGAAGTAATGGAATCCATTTTACAGGCACATCCGGATATTGATGGAGTGTTCTGCGGTAATGATGGTATGGCATTGGGTGCTTACCAGGCATTATTATCCGCAGGTAAAGCTGATAGAGTAAAAGTGTTTGGCTTTGATGGAGCGGAAGATGTAATAACTTCTATCGGCGAAAATAAAGTGGCAGCAACCGGTATGCAGTTTCCGAAAGTGATGGCAGAAACAGCGGCGCAATATGCAGATGAATATATAAAGGGACGAAGGGATTTTCCGCAGAAAGTGCCCGTAGCAGTTGAATTGGTGACAGCAAAGAATATAAAAAATTATATCGCTTACGGAAAAAAATAATTAAAGTGAACAAATACATAAAATACTGTTTGCTTTTAGTTCTAGTTGCATTGCTGGCTTACAAGTCTGTGTATTTTGAAAAGCTGAGTGCAAGAAAAAACAATGCTGCGGTTTCTTTTGACGCAGTTGGGTTCAGTAAAAAACTGTGGGAAGAAAAAATGCCGGAAAAGTTGGATAGTGCTATTGACCTCTCTCAACTAATTACCGCAATTGACAAAGAAGGCGAAACCTCAATAAACAAATACACCAATGCGCTTGCTATCGGTAATTATCGCTATGCATTGGTGAAGCTGAATGCAATTGTAACGGATGTAAAAGAAGATGAAGTAATGCTTTCAATGAAGCATGGTGATTCATTGCTTACCGTAAACCTGGCAACTGAATTTATTTATGGCAATGCCATACGTGATGCATCGGGTTTGGTACAGGTAAAAGATTTCCCTAATACGACTGATTTAAATAGCATTTCAGAAGAACTGAATAAAATTATCCGTACAAGCATATTACCAACATTTAAGACATCAGTTAAAAAAGGCGATAATTTAAATGTGGTTGCGGCAGTAGAATTGAACAAAGAACATATTCACTGGAGTAATATGGAATTATTACCGGTAAGAATTCAAGTAGTAAACTAAATGCTGGAAGCAAAACATATAACAAAACGGTTTGATGGGGTGATAGCTTTGTCGGATGTAAATCTTCAGTTGCATCCGGGTAAGGTCAATGCCATCATTGGCGAGAATGGCGCCGGTAAGTCAACACTGATGAAAATATTTTCTGGCGTACATACACAATACGAAGGAGAGATTGTACTGAACGGAGACGTCGTTCGTTTTGCCAACACCAAAGAAGCTGAAGTTGCGGGCATTGCCATCATTCACCAGGAACTTAACCTGGTTCCTTATTTATCCGTTACAGAAAATATTTTTTTAGGAAGGGAACTGGTGAACTCTTTTGGTGTACTGGATAAAAAAAAGATGCAGCAAGAAACAGCTGTCTTGCTGAAAAGACTGAATCTGAATGTAAGCCCGTCTACAAAAATCGTCACATTAAAAGTCGGCCAGCAACAATTGGTAGAAATTGCAAAAGCATTATATACGAATGCGACAATAATAATTATGGACGAACCGACTTCTGCTATCAGCGATAAAGAAGTGGAAAATCTATTTGGGATCATAGCACAACTTAAAAAGGAAGGAAAAACGATTGTATATATCTCGCACAAATTAAAAGAGCTATTTACCATTGCTGACAACTATATTATTTTAAGAGATGGTCAAACGGTGGACGCAGGTGAAATGAGATCGGTAACACAAGATGAACTGATACAGAAAATGACAGGCAGGAAGTTGGGCTTTGAAAAATCAGGCAAGACAATTAGTGATGCACCAGTTTTGTTAACAGTTAAAAACCTAAGCTTACGTCACCCGGTATTACGATTTACTGATGTACTTTCTGATATTTCATTTGACCTGCACAAAGGTGAAATACTGGGTGTGTACGGGTTAATGGGTGCAGGCCGTACAGAGTTAATGGAATCCATTTTTGGTTTGCATCCACGCAATGCCAGCGGGGAAATTAATATCAAGGATCAACCTATAAAAATAAAATCACCGGCTGATGCAATTGCTGCAGGTATTGCCTTAGTTCCGGAAGATAGAAAACTGCATGGACTCGTATTGAATCAAACTATCAAATCAAATATCAGCATCACAGTATTAAAGCAATTAGAAAACTGGGGTTTGATATTAAACGGTAAAAAAGAAAATCAACTTTCTAAAAATTACATCAATCAATTGGGTATTAAAACTAATTCTGATACTGCAGCCGCAAAAAGCCTCAGCGGCGGTAACCAGCAAAAAATTGTATTGGCAAAATGGCTGGCTACAAACCCACAGGTATTATTATTAGATGAACCGACAAGAGGTATTGATATTAACGCTAAAGCAGAAATTTATAAACTGATGAAATCACTGGCAGCAACCGGAATGGGTATTGTGATGGTCTCATCCGAGTTGCCAGAAATATTAGCAGTTTCAGATAGAGTATTGGTGTTGTGCGAAGGAGAACTCACTGCATCAATTCCAATTGAAGAAGCCACCGAAGCAGGAATTTTAAAATATGCTTTGCATAAAAACACAACAGCAGCATGACAAAATCTTTAAGCATACAACAAGTTCCAATTAAAAGATTTCAATCACTGATTGCGCTGCTGTTACTATGTGTCATTCTCAGTATTCTTACAGATAAATTTTTTACTGCTGAAAACGGGTTAAATGTATTGCGTCAAGTAGCTGTTAATGCCTGCATTGCCACAGGTATGACACTGATCGTATTAACTGGGGGCATTGATTTATCTGTTGGTTCGGTATTGGCATTATGCGGGGCAGTTACAGCCGGTCTTTTTAAAAACGGATTAGAATTCCCATCATCAGACTTGTTTGTAGGATTTACAATCACAGGCGCATTGCTTGCTGGTTTGTTATTGGGTGCATTGCTCGGCTGGTTCAACGGATTTACAGTTACAAAATTTAATGTACCTCCTTTTGTTGCAACCCTGGCTATGCTCACTATTGCGAGAGGGTTTACCATGTTGTATACAAAGGGCCATCCTATCAGCAATCTCGGAAATGACTTTGCATTCATCGGCTCTGGTTCATTGATAGGTATTCCTGTACCGGTTTGGCTGGCGATTGTCGTTGTGCTGATCGCTGTGTTCATTACACAAAAAACAAAACTCGGCCGGTATATATATGCTATTGGTGGCAATGAGCAAGCTGCAAAACTATCCGGCATCAATATCAAGAAAGTAAAGATGACCGTGTATGCGATTGCAGGTGCTTTAGCGGCGTTGGGGGGTATAATTGTTACGGCCCGTCTCGATTCTGCGCAACCTAATGCAGGCATGAGTTACGAATTGGATGCGATTGCAGCGGTGGTAATTGGTGGCACTTCGTTAAGCGGTGGTAAAGGATCGGTGTGGGGCACTGTGATGGGTGCTATTATTATTGGTGTGTTGAATAATGGATTGGTATTGCTAAATGTTTCACCTTTCTGGCAGCAGGTGGTGAAGGGTGGTGTCATATTGTTAGCAGTTATTATTGATAAGATAGGAGAGAAGAAGGACTAGAAAAATTTTATGTTACCTGAATTGCTCTGGTCTTTAGACCGGAGACATAAATAAAAGTGATAAGTAAAAAATACATATTAGCAATTGACCAGGGCACCAGCTCCACCAAATCATTGATCTTTGATAGTGCAGGCATTGCCATTGCTAAAGGTTCAGAAACTTTACACACTTCATATCTCGATAATGGTTTTGTAGAACAGGATGCAGAAGAAATTTATCAGAACGTTTTATTATCAGTTAAAAAATGTTTACAGCAATTCACAGAAAAAGGATTTAATGCAAATGATATAGCAGCTATCGCCATTTCCAATCAAAGGGAAACATTTGTTATTTGGGATAAAGATGGTAAGCCATTACATCCTGCTATAGTCTGGCAATGCAAACGTTCCGTTCAGGTCTGCGAAGATTTAAAACAAAAAGGATTATCAGAAACTGTAAATGTGAAAACCGGTTTGGTGATTGACCCTTATTTTTCCGCCACCAAACTTATCTGGCTCAATCAGAATAATCAAGCTATACAAACTGCCATCTTTAAAGGCGAAGCTTTCTTTGGAACAATAGATACATGGCTACTTTACAAGTTTACAAATGGAAAAGAATACGCAACAGATTATACAAATGCATCAAGAACATTATTTTTCAACCTGCATACATTGGAATGGGATGAGGAATTAATTAGCCAGTTTGGATTAGCTGAACTTAATCTTCCTGAGCTAAAGGCATCTTCATCCTTATTTGGTGAAACAACACTCAACAATCTTTTACCAGGACCAGTTCCTATTACAGCCTTGATCGGCGATTCACATGCAGCAGCTTTTGGGGAAGGTTGCTTTGAAGCAGGTACAGCCAAAGCCACACTCGGCACCGGCTGCAGTATTTTAATGAATATTGGAAGCAAACCCATTCAATCAGGAAACGGAATGGTAACAACCATTTGCTGGAGTACAGAAGGCAGAATTGATTATGCTCTGGAAGGTGTGATTGTTTCCTGCGGCGCTACCATTGAATGGTTAAAAAATGAACTAAACTTATTTAGTAGCAGTAAAGAAACCGAAACAATGGCAAACGCTATTGCTGATAATGGCGGAGTTTATCTTGTTCCCGCATTCAGTGGATTGGGTTCGCCACATTGGCAAATGGGAAGAAAGGCTTCGTTGTCAGGGATCAATTTCGGCACAACGAAAAATCATATTGTAAGGGCCGCACTGGAATCAATCCCTTATCAAATCGCAGATGTAATTGCTGCAATGGAAGATGATGCAAAGCTTTCCTTAAAAGAACTAATGGCAGATGGGGGTATAACCGCTAATAAATTCGTGATTCAATTCCTCGCCGATCTGTTGAATAAACCTGTTGCAACCATTGGCATGCCCGATGTATCTGCATTAGGCGCAGCTTATCTCGCAGGATTAGAAATTGGGGTTTATGAAAACATTGAGAGTTTAAAAAAGCTGAATACTGATAAAACTTTCTATCATCCAAAAATTGAGACGGGTAGTATGAATAAAAACTATACTGGCTGGCAGAAAATAATTAAAAGCGGAAACACGAATTGAAAAATTGTTTAACCATATTATTTATTGGCTTGTCTTGCTTCAATTGTTTTTCACAAAGCAATACAAAGCCACTTGTACTGAAGGCTGATAATTTCAAACATTATGTTGATTACTTCAACAAAATGGAAACGCCGAACATTGAGCAAGCAATACCAAATGACAGTGCCTGGACATGGATGAAGAAAAATATCCCACTTTTTGAATGTCCGCAACAGAATTTTGAAGAGATATTTTATTTCCGTTGGTGGACTTTACGTAAGCATATTAAAAAAACAGAGAAGGGTTTTGTGTTTACGGAGTTTTTGATCCAACGTAGTTATGCAGATAAATATAATCTTATTAGCAGTGCATTGGGTCATCATATTTATGAGAGCCGTTGGTTGCATGATAAGCAGTATATGGATAATAATCTTCATGTATGGCTGCGTGGAAATAATGGAAAACCGATGAGTAAGCTGCGATTTTACAGCGGATGGTATATAGATGCAATTTATAATCGCTACTTAGTTAACCAGGATAAGAAATTCATTACAGATTTATTGCCCGATTTAGAAAACGATTATGAAGCATGGGAACATGAAAAAAGATCAGCAAGCGGTTTATTCTGGCAATATGATGTCAGGGATGCGATGGAAGAAACAATTAGTGGCGGGAGAAGGGAAAAGAATCCAAGACCTTCTATTAATGGATACATGTATGGTAATGCCATGGCGATGCAAAAAATAAATTTACTTACGGGGAATGGACGTAAAGGTTTCTTTTATCAGCAAAAAGCAGACTCTATGAAATCATTGGTCCAATCAAAACTCTGGAATGATAGAAATGAATTTTTTGAAGTAAGAAAGGAGCAAGGAGATACATTAGCTAATGTGCGGGAAGAGATTGGTTTTATTCCCTGGTATTTTAATATGCCCGATAGCAATTATAGTATTGCCTGGAAGCATTTAATGGATAAGAAAACATTTTGTGCTCCGTTTGGTATTACGACCGCCGACAGAAGTCACCCTCAATTCCGTACACATGGTTGCTGTAACTGTGAGTGGGATGGAGCTGTGTGGCCTTTCGCCACTTCGCAAACATTAACAGGAATGGCTAACCTGTTGAATAATTATAAACAAGATTATGTAGCCGACAGCAATTATTTTGATCTGCTTGAAACTTATGTCGAATCACAATACTATCGTGGCCGTCCTTATGTAGGTGAATACCTTGATGAAAAAACCGGTTACTGGTTGAAAGGAGATGAAGAAAGAAGCCGCTATTATAATCATTCGACTTTTAATGATCTGATCATTACAGGTTTGGTTGGCTTGCGACCAAGAGCTGATAATATAATTGAAGTGAATTCTCTTTTGCCGGATAATAAATGGGATTGGTTTTGCCTGGATAATATTTTATATCATGGGAAAATTATAACCATCCTTTGGGATAAAGATGGAGCTAAATATAAAAGAGGAAAAGGTTTGCAGGTATTCGTAAATGGGAAAAAAGTGGCCGCTTCCAATAATTTGGAAAGAGTTACAGGAAAATTATAGGTATTAAGGAATGCGCAAAAAAATCATACATATTATTCTCTTTATTCACTATTCACTATTCACCATTCACCTCTCTGCTCAACAGACAGAAAAAGTATATCTCTCTGGTACCGGCAGTGATAATACAAAGCAATGGGAATTCATGTGTACAGGAGGAATGAATGCAAACAAATGGACAACAATTCCAGTTCCTTCATGCTGGGAGTTGCAGGGTTTCGGAAAATATGATTATGGTTTTGCAAAAGATAGTGTAAGAGGCAAGGAGAAAGGATTGTATAAATATTCATTTAACGTTCCTGCGGCATGGAAAGGAAAAGCCATCAATTTAGTTTTTGAAGGTGTGATGACAGATGCTGAAGTAAAAATAAATGGACAATCAGCAGGCGAAGTACACCAAGGCGCTTTTTATGCTTTTAAATATGACATAACTAAGTTACTTAAATATGGAGAAAAGAATTTGCTGGAAGTAACAGTTGCCAAACATTCATCAAACGAATCTGTCAATAATGCAGAACGTAAAGCTGACTTTTGGATATTCGGTGGCATCTTTCGGCCGGTATGGTTGGAGGTGTTGCCGAAAAATCATATTGACGATGTAGAAATAAATGGTTTTGCTTCAGGCTTTATAAGAGGCAGTTTTGTTACAAATATTTTAGCAATCGACTGTGATTTTGCTGACGTCCAAATAAAAGACATAAAAGGAAAGTTGGTTGATACAATACATGCCTCTGAAGGTGGATTAAATTACAGTCTATTCTCTTTCCAAAAGCGTATAAAGAATATTCTTGCCTGGAACCCTGAAAGTCCAACTTTATATTATGCAACTCTAACTGTTTATAATAAGGGAAAAATTCTTCATACTGTTACACAAAGATTTGGTTTCAGAACAATCGAGTTAAAACAAAGGGATGGTATTTACGTAAATGGAGTAAAAATAAAGTTCAAAGGCGTAAATCGCCATTCATTCAGACCTGAAACCGGAAGAGCGACGAGCAAACAAAACAGTATTGAAGATGTATTGCTGATGAAAGATATGAACATGAATGCAGTTCGCATGTCTCACTATCCACCTGATGGTCATTTCTTAGATGTATGTGATTCATTGGGATTGTTTGTGATGGATGAACTGGCGGGCTGGCATGGACATTATGATACACCAACAGGAACTAAACTGGTGAGAGAAATGATAGCCCATGATATTAACCACCCTTCAATTATTTTTTGGGCAAATGGAAATGAAGGTGGGCACAATTTTGAATTGGATAGTCTACTTGGTTTTTACGAAAACTCGCCAATTGTTGTTCACCCCTGGCAGTTATTTAATGGAATAGAAACACAACATTACCGTGAATACAATTATGGCATTGGCAATTATGAACAAGGAAGAGAGATCGTAATGCCAACAGAATTTTTACACGGACAATTTGATGGTGGTCATGGTGCAGGTCTGGAAGATTATTGGGAAAAAATGTGGCATGATCCTTTAAGTGCAGGCGGTTTTCTTTGGGACTTTGCTGATAATGCTGTTGTAAGAAAAGATTTGAAAGATTCATTAGATACAGATAAGCATCGTGCAGCAGATGGAATATTAGGGCCGCATCATGAAAAGGAGGGGAGTTATTATGCGATCAAGGAAATATGGAGCCCGGTTTATTTTGAGCGAAAAGAAATTACTGCTGCATTTGATGGTAAGTTAAATATTGAAAACAGGTATCATTTTACGAATCTTAACCAGCTTTCATTTTCTTATAAGCTAAAGATTATTACAACTCCTAATTTGCCAGAGAAGACCGGGAGTATTGCAGCGCCGGATATAAAACCAAGGGGAAAAGGAGTTTTGAAAATTAAATTGCCTGCTGACTGGAAAGATTTTTACGCTTTGTATATAACTGTAAAAGACAAATCAGGTAAAGAAATACTAACAAAAAGCTTCCCGATCATCAGGCCTGTGTACTTAAAAAATATTCTTGAAGCAGATGAAGGGCTTTCATCACCATTACTATCACAGACCGACAGTTTATTTACAGTAAAAACAAATACCAACGAAGTCTCTTTTCATAAAAGAACCGGGTTGTTGACTGAAGTAAGAACTACAAAAGGAATAATACCACTCACTAATGGTCCCATCATTCAGGAAGGAATAAATAATTTCGGTTCGTTCACGGCAAGACAGGATGGCAAAAATATTATTATCAGTTCAGTGTTTGAAAAAAAAGAGCATTACAATACATTGGAGTGGATTATCTATCCCACCGGCATAATTAAAATGGAGGTTAACTATTTTCCTGCTGCATATTTCACATCGTTTGTTGGTGTAAATTTTTCTTATCCTGAAAAGCGGGTAAGGGAAGCTAATTATATGGGTGATGGCCCCTATCGTGTATGGAAAAACCGAATGAGAGGAACGCAATTTGGTGTATGGGCAAAAAAATATAATAATACTGAAACTGGTGAGTCGCCCTGGATTTACCCTGAGTTTAAAGGGTATTATTCAAATCTATACTGGTGTGTGTTCAAGGGAGACGATCATTCTTTTACTGTTACTACACCGGATGAAAATGTTTTTCTCAGGTTGTTTACTCCTGCATGGAAAACCGATCAGTGGCATAATTATGAACCCCTCTTTCCGTCAGGAGATATTTCCTTCATGAATGGTATCAGTAGTATAGGGACTAAAACACAGCGTAATGAAACCACAGGTCCGATGGGCTTAAAGAATATTTTTTATGATTATGAAAAGGATCCGGCAAGGGCTTTGAAACTTATTTTATATTTTGATTTTTCAGCAAACCGATAATAATGAAATTGAAGCTTACAATATTTTTCTTCTTTCTTTTATTTCACCAGTTGCATGCACAGATGATCGTACAAAATCTTAGATGTGAAATGCTGGTTAATCCATTGGGAATTGATATAAAAGAACCACGTTTAAGCTGGCAATTAAGTTCTGATCAAAGAAATGTTCAGCAAACAGCTTATGAAATTATTGTTTCATCAAGCAGGGAAAAATTATCAAAAAATGATGGCGATGTGTGGAGTTCTGGTAAAATCAATAGTTCTCAATCTATACATGTAGAATATGCTGGCAAAGAATTGCAAAGTGGTAAAGAATATTTCTGGAAAGTAAGATCATTTACCAATAAAGGTGAAACAGCATGGAGCGAATCAGCTTATTGGTCAATGGGGTTATTAAATAAAACTGATTGGAAAGCGAAATGGATCGGCTATGACAAGGCTTCGCCATGGGATAGCATTACACAATGGTCAAGACTTTCTGCCCGGTATTTAAGAAAGAAATTTCGAACAACTGATGACATTAAAAAAGCTACGGTTTATATTTCAGGTTTGGGTTTATATGAATTATATATCAATGGTGAAAAGATCGGAGATCAGGTATTGGCTCCTAATCCAACTGACTATAGAAAATCATTTTTCTACAATACTTATGATGTAACGGAGCAAGTAAGAACGGGTGCTAATACAGTTGCTGCAGTTTTGGGTAATGGTCGTTTTTTTACAATGCGGCAGAATTATAAAACACAAAAGCATAACACATTCGGTTATCCAAAGTTGTTACTGCAGTTAGAGATTGAATATGCTGCTGGAGGTAAAACAGTAATTGTGACTGGCGAAACATGGAAGCTTAATGTAGATGGTCCGATAAGAACAAATAATGAGTATGACGGTGAAGAGTATGATGCAACAAAAGAATTCCGAGGCTGGAATAATATAGGGTTTGACGAGAGTAAATGGATGAAACCTGAATTAGTCGCTGCACCACCAGGAAAAATGATTGCCCAAATGAGTGAACCGATGAAAGTGATGCAGATCATTAAACCTGTATCAATTAAGCCTGCAAGCAACGGGAAGTATATACTTGACATGGGACAGAACTTTGCAGGATGGCTTAAAGTTATTGTTGAAGGCAAAAGAGGCCAGCAAATAAAACTTCGCTATGCAGAAAGCTTACAATCCAATGGAGAATTATTTACTGCAAACCTGCGTGATGCCAGAGTTACAGACATATATACATTAAGAGGCCATGGACTGGAGGTCTCTCTTTCACCGAGTCCTGTAGAATCATGGGAACCTTCATTTGTTTATCATGGGTTTCGTTATGTAGAGATAACTGGTTTTCCTGGTACACCAACTATAAGTGATTTTGAAGGCAAGCTTATCTATGATGGATTTGAAACAACCGGTTCATTTGTTACATCAAATTCTGTTATCAATAGTATTTATAAAAATGCATGGTGGGGTATTGCTTCTAATTATAAAGGTATGCCCATTGATTGTCCACAGCGAAATGAACGGCAACCATGGCTTGGTGATAGGGTTATTGGCGCAATGGGAGAAAGTTATTTATTTAACAATGCAAAGCTTTATGCAAAATGGATGGATGACATCCAGCAATCACAGACAGAAGAAGGCGCTATCCCGGATGTAGCACCTGCCTTCTGGAATTATTATTCGGATGATGTTACATGGCCGGCAGCTTTCATTACCATCAGTAATAATTTATACAACCAGTTTGGCGATATAAAACCCATTCAAAAAAATTATGCATCTATGAAAAAATGGATGCAGTATATGCAGGGCAAATACATGACGAATTATATTGTAACAAGAGATAAGTATGGCGACTGGTGTGTACCGCCGGAAGACCTGAAGCTGATACATGCAAAAGATTCTTCCCGTTTAACAGACGGCAAATTAATAGCAACGGCTTACTATTATAAACTGCTTTCTTATATGCAGCGTTTTGCAAAACTTACTGGTAATGATTCAGACAGTAAAGAATATGAGATGCTGGCAGAAAATATGAAAAAAGCTTTTCATCAAAAATTTTATAACCCGTTGCAATACGGTTATTCCAATAATACAATTACAGCGAACCTGTTACCCTTATATTTTGGTATTTGTCCTGATTCATTAAAGGAAAAAGTGTTTGCCAATATATACCATAAAATCACTGTGGAAAGTAAAGACCACATCAGTACAGGACTCATCGGTACTCAATATTTAATGAGAGGTTTAACTGAATACGATAACACGAACCTTGCATTTAAATTGGCTTCTAATACTACCTACCCGAGCTACGGTTATATGGCTGCCAACGGCGCCACCACCATTTGGGAATTATGGAACGGCAACACAGCAGATCCTGGCATGAACAGTCAAAACCATGTAATGATGCTGGGTGATCTACTGATCTGGTATTATGAAAACCTGGCAGGAATACGAACCGATAAAACGAGTGTTGGATTTAAAAAAATAATTATGAAACCATCGCTCCCGGACGATCTGCATTTTGTAAATGCATCTTATAAGAGCATACATGGAATAATTAAGAGTGATTGGAAAAAGAATGATAAGACTTTTGAATGGAGTGTTTCAATTCCCGCCAACACTTCTGCAACTGTTTATATTCCTGCAAGATCTGTAAATGATGTTATGGAGTCCGGAAAGGAATTATCAAAAGCAGAAGGTGTGTTATCCGTGAAATGGGAAAATGGTTCAGTAATTGTGCAAATCGGAAGTGGACAATACAATTTTATATCGCAAATAAAATAAAAATGAGAATGAGGTTTTTGCAAAAGATAGTTATTGTTATAGCCATTATACTGATAACGAAACCTACGATTGGCCAAACAGCGGCAGATACAGCACTTGAAAACAAAGCATCAGAATGGGTGGCTTCGCTGAAATTGAGTGATAATACAAAAGCACAAAAACTAAAATCAGCTATTGCAATCCATCTTACGGCTGTCAGGGATTGGCATAATAGCCATCCTTTTACAATGACCCCTGAAGGCATTAATCCAACAACAGGCGGCAAGCTTTCTGAAATGGACAGGCAACTAATTATCTGCTCCACAAAGCCAAGATCTGTTCACGATAACCTGATGAATGTTTTGAAAACAGAACTGGATTCTTTGCAAGTGGAGGCGATACTAGATAAATACACGATTGGCAAAGTTGATTTCACCTTAAAGGGGTATAAAGCAATTGTTCCTGACTTAACGCCAAAAGAAGAAGCAGAAATTCTCAAGAACCTAAAACAAGCAAGAGAGCAGGCAATAGATTACAAGAACATGAAAGAGATATCTGCCATTTTTGAAATTTATAAAACAAAATGTGAGCAGTACCTGAATAATAATGGCCGCAACTGGAGACAGATGTACAAAGCCTATGTCGATAAAGTAAATGCTGAAAAGAAAGCAAAACAAAACTGATCAAACATGAAAACGAGGATTGCAATACTTTTTATTTTAACTATTTTATCTGTTGTTGATCTGTCAGCACAGAAAGACAAATGGAAGAAAGGAATTCTTGTTGATGAATTCATTTATACAGAAGCATCTTTTCCGGAAGCTCATGCTTCAACGATTGCTGAAACTCCGGATGGGTTGATAGCTGCCTGGTTTGGTGGTACAAAAGAAGGAAATAAAGATGTATGCATCTGGACAAGCAAATTGGTGAATAATAAATGGACTGCTCCTGAAAAAGTTGCTGAAGGGATTATTAATGACACATTGCGTTATGCATGTTACAATCCAGTTTTATTTTATGCACCAAATAAAGAGTTATTGTTGTTCTATAAGATCGGGCCAAATGTGGCAGGCTGGACTGGCTGGATGATGCGAAGCAAAGACAATGGAAAAACATGGAGTCAAAGAGAGAAACTACCAGAAGGTTTTTTAGGGCCTATAAAAAATAAACCAGAGTTGATCAATGGTGTGTTGTTGTGTCCTAGCAGTACAGAAAAAAATGGTTGGAAAGCTCATATTGAATACACAACTGATTTCGGAAAGACATGGACAAAGAGTGAAGCGATCAATGATCCTAAAATAATACAGGCCATACAACCAAGTATATTGAAGTATTCAGATGGTCGTTTACAGATCTTATGCAGAAGCAGAAATGCAACACTCAACGAAAGCTGGAGCAGCGATGGCGGTAAAACATGGAGCGAAATGAAGGCATCCCCATTACCGAATAATAATTCCGGGACAGACGCTGTAACATTAAAAGATGGACGACAGTTGCTGGTGTATAATCATTTGTTGCCTGATTCATCGTGGGTGAATGGTAAGGGGCCACGTACACCATTGAATGTAGCGATAAGTAAAGATGGAAAGACATGGTATGCAGCATTGGTACTGGAAGACTCACCTATCAGCCAGTATTCCTATCCATCGGTAATACAATCAAAAGATGGAATGGTGCATATTGTTTATACATGGAGAAGGCAAAGAATAAAGTATGTAAAAATTGACCCTAAGAAATTGAAAGGTGAAAAGATCATTAATAAACAATGGCCGGGCGGATTGAAGGTTGTAGGTAAGACTTCTGAGGATTAATTATGAGTTATGAATTATGAATTGCTCCGGGCTTTAGCCCGGAGAAAAGGGCAGTTAGGCTATCTTCCTATTTGCATCAAAGTTCATCAACCTGTTTTCAAGAACACCTGCCAGGTCAACTACCGCTTTATTATCTTTGCTTTCAGCTGTTTTTGTTTTTGCTGAATAAAGGGAAATGCCTGTGTAGATATTATAGTGCAGGGTCATATCATGACCTTTGAATCGGAAAACCCAGTCGATAGTATCGAAATCGTCTTCTTTGTTGGTGAATTTTATTTTGAAATCGCTGCTGAGAATATCAGCAACCTGGTAGAATCTTTTTAGTCCGCCATCATCGGCAATAATGGCTTCTGTACATCCTAGGGTGGTACGTAAAGTTAGGCTCATGGTAACGGTTTTTTTAAAGGGTTTAGATTATAGACAAACTACGAAGAAAAAACGCTGCAATAAAATACGTTAACTCTTAAATTTTTTTGCCTTTCGTGCCTGTTTCTCTGCTTTAGGATCACCGCTTGCCAATTTTTCAGCACCTACATTTTTTCCATTCGTACCACATCCATACTTAGGGGGAAATAAATTATTCCACATACGGCAGCTCGAGAGCAAAAACACAAGGCTGGCAACTGTAAATAAGTATCGCAGGTTTTTCATCATAGTCTATTTTGCCTAACGAATTTACGGTGTTTAAATTGCTTATACTATAGCAAAACTACTCCTCAAACCACAGCTTATGTTAATCAAGCTCTTATTAAAATGAGTAAAAATCCTAATTGATTTAGACCAGTTACAAACTACTGACCACGACAGGTTAACGGAACCAATCTGCATAACGTACATAATTATTGGCTATTCGGTTTATTTCACCGTTGATCTTTTCAGGTTCTATATCCTTCACTTTTTTGGCGGGAACACCTGCATAAATGCTACCCGCTTCACAAATAGTTCCTTCCAGAACTACAGCACCGGCTGCAATGATCGTATTACTGTTAACTACCGCATTGTCCATTATTATGGCACCCATACCTACCAACACATTATCATGCAGGGTGCAGCCATGAACAATTGCGTTATGCCCGATAGAAACATTATTTCCAATTGTTGTGCCGCATTTAATATAGGTACAATGGATACAGGCGCCGTCCTGCACATTCACTTTGTTTCCCATTCTTATAAAATTCACATCACCTCTTACAACAGCATTAAACCAGATACTGCAGTCATCACCCATTATTACATCACCAACAATGGTAGCATTGGGCGCAATGAAATTATTATTCCCAAACTGGGGGAGTTTACCTTCTACAGGGAGTATTACAGGCATTGAAATATTTTTAATTTTTCGTTTTTTGGTTTTGTTTACTGGCATCAGTAATTCTTATCAACGTTCATTGCGTCGTACCCGATAGCTATCGGCTCTTGTACGCCTGCCTGCCGGTCGGCAGGTTCGGTAATTCTATTCAACAATCTTTTGTATATCGTACTACCATGTCAATCGCTGCAAATTAGAGAATTTCTTTGCGTCTTTGCGCTGCCTTTGCGTTCTTTGCGGTTAAATTTTTCCATTGAATCAGCGTGAACTTTTCTTAAAACATATAGCCCAAACATCCCCATCGCCACTGGCTTTTGAAATAGCCAGAGCAGAAGGTTGTTTGTTATATGATATAAATGGAAAAGAATATCTCGATCTTATCGGCGGTATCAGTGTTGCTAATACCGGCCACCGGCATCCTAAAGTAATTGAGGCAATACAAAAACAACTCGACGCTTATCTGCACGTAATGGTGTATGGGGAGTTTGTTGAGAGTCCGCAAGTACAATATGCCAAACTGCTTACCGAACATTTACCGGCCTCACTCAACTCGGTTTATTTTACTAATTCGGGTGCCGAAGCCGTGGAAGGTTCTATGAAACTGGCCAAACGGGTAACAAACAGAACACAGATCATTGCTTTTAAAAACTCTTATCATGGAAGTACGCAAGGAGCATTAAGCATAATGGGCGATGAATACTGGCGAAATGCTTTTCGTCCGCTTTTACCGGATATCCTGCACCTTGAATACAATTCTTTTGATTCATTAAATGAAATAACAGAACAAACAGCTTGTGTAATTGCTGAAAATGTACAGGCTGAAGCTGGCATTATTGCTCCAACCATAGAATGGATGCAGGCTTTAAGAAAAAAATGTACTGAGACTGGAGCATTGTTTGTGCTTGATGAGATCCAGGCAGGTTTTGGAAGAACAGGCAAGCTCTGGGGCTTTGAGCATTTTGATATTGTACCCGATATTTTATTATTGGGCAAAGCATTGGGTGGCGGCATGCCGCTCGGTGCTTTTATTGCAGATAGAAAACTGATGTGGACTTTAACCGAAAATCCGGTACTGGGACATATCACGACTTTCGGTGGTCACCCGGTATGCTGTTCAGCTGGATTGGCAGCTATGAAAGCTTTACTGAAAGAAGAAATGATAAATGAAGTTCTTCAAAAGGAAAAGCTATTTAGATCATTACTTGTTCATCCAAAAATAAAAGCTGTCCGTTCATTTGGGTTATGGATGGCGGTGGAGTTTGATTCTTTTGAAATTTGTAAAAAAGTTATTGATACCTGCTTAAGCAAAGGATTGATGACCGATTGGTTTTTATTTACTCCTAACTGTTTAAGAATATCACCGCCGCTTACTATTTCAGATGAACAAATAAAAAAAGCCTGCAATATTATTCTGCAGGCTGTACAAGATCATCCCTAAAATATTTTTATGGATTGGGCTTTGAGTTTTGTTCGGCTGTTTTTTTCAGCAGCATCACATAACCGCACAATCCTTTCTTTTTTGTTTTATTTACCTGCACAGGTTTCATTATATGATATTCAGAAAACTGGGGTATATAGCTATAAGAGATAATATTCCCATCTACATCGCCCCACTTTTTTTTCTGGTATACTACCTGTTTTTCGTTGTAATCAAACATTCTTACTTCGTAAAGCTTTGAAGAAATATCGCCAATAAAAACAAACTGGTACCAGCTTCCCTGGTTTAGTGGAACTATTACCGGCATTTCATATTCACTTTGCATGGTAATACTGGCTTCTTTCAGAACGATGAACCCGTCCTTTGCATACATTGCTTTTAAGCTGTCTACCTGTTTAGAAATTAAATTATCGGAGCATGATTGAACACGGATAACTTCCTGCGAAAAGGAAATGCTTACGCTAAGTAAGAGAAGAGCAATGAGCAGGCGCAGCTTTTTCATAAAGATGTTTCTATAGTATTGGACGAACGTGTTAAAATTATAGTATGGTTTCTCTGCAATCAATGATTCAGTCAATTATTGTTCCAAAAAAGTATTTTTCCGAAGGGGTTACACAGAAAATATTCGCAGGGACGGAAGTGGTAAGGATTGAAGAGAAAAGGGTTGAAAGAGGATGGAAGGTAGGGAATTATTGCAAACGAAAGGAGTTGTTGGCCCGGATCGAGATCAAACACCTGTTCTGTTGAAATAAATCCCATCAGCCTGGCGGGTGCATGTTACTACCAGATCATTGATGCAGATATGCTCGGGCAATGAAGCACAGTAATAAACGATATCGGCCACATCCTCTGCTGATAAAGGATTTAACCCATTATAAATGCTGTTTGCAGTTTCAGCATCACCTTTAAAGCGAACGATTGAAAACTCAGTTACTGCAGCGCCGGGATGTATAGCTGTCACTTTTATCCCATGTCTTAACAGGTCGATCCGCATAGCATGACTGATGGTATCCACTGCGGCTTTGCTGGCACAATAGGCATTGCCTTTTTCATAAATATCTTTTGCCGCTACCGAACCCATATTGATGATATGCCCACCCGGTTTTTTTAAATACGGTAGTGTGGCTTTTGAAACATAGAGAAGGCCTTTCACATTTGTATCGATCATCGTATTCCAGTCATTCAGATCAGCTTCATCAAAATAAGCACGGCCAAGTGCAAGACCGGCATTATTGAAAAGCACATCAATATTCTTCCAGTCATCCGGCAAGCTATTGATAGATTCAAAAACTGTTTTTTCATCCTGCACATCAAAAGGAAGACAATAAACTGCCACATTATATTTCGATTCTAATTCTACCTGTAACTGGTCTAAACGGTCCTCTCTTCTTCCGTTGATAATACAATCATAACCATTAGAAGCAAATTTTGCAGCGGCAGCTTTTCCAAAGCCGGATGTAGCACCGGTAATGAAGATGATTTTAGGCATGTGCAATATTAATTATTAATTAAAAATCAATAATTAATAATTCTGGAATGTTATCGTATCAATGTACTTTTTCCTTTGAGGAAAATTCTTCTGCCTGTATAATCAATTGCAGAGCAGATCCAGACAAATGTATTTGTGGCTTGCGGCGTCCCCGATATTCTTCCATCCCAGCCTTCGCCATTGATCGTAGTGCTGAAAACCATTTGGCCCCAGCGATTGAAGATGCGGAAGTATTCGATACGGCGGATACCGACAGCTATTGGTGCCAGTTTATCATTCAGCCCATCTCCGTTGGGTGTAAAAGCAGATGGAATAAAAACATACGCATCAGTTTTAAAAATCTTCACCAGTACGGTTGCTGAGTCCAGGCAATTCGCCTCATTTCTTACATATAATTTATAACGGATGCTGTCAAATTCCCCGGAATAATTTCCAATGGGATTTGGAATAGTTGTAGAAGATAAACCTGTTGACGGTGTCCATTGATAACTTACTCCACCACTGCCATTGAATTGTAAGTTTTCACCGATCACTACCATTGTATCTCTACCAGCAAATGGACTCATTTTTGGCAATACATTTACAATTACAGAATCCTTTCCGGGTTTGGGACAGCCCAATGTATCGTAGGCAGATAGCACATATGTGGTAGTTCTTTTAGGGAAAGCTATCGGGTTAAGGATAGAAGTGCTGCTTAATGTGGCACCCGGACTCCAGTTAAATGATGATCCATTTATATTTCCACTTAATTGTGTCGAAGTAAGATGGCATATCTGTTGGTCAGGTCCGGCATTAGCAACTGGATAGGCAATGGTCTTTACAACCACATCATCCACGGCACGGCAACTTCCTATGGTTGCCGTGATCCGGTATTGAGTAGTATTATTAGTTATAGCTATCGGGTTAATAATGCTCGGATTATTCAAAGGTATAGTCGGGGTCCACTGAAATGCAAGACCATTGGAAATAGCATTTAATTGTATCGCATCGCCCTGGCAAATAGTAGTGTCATTAATGGCGTTTAGTGTAACAAACGTTACAACCCTTACCCTTACAGAATCAGTATTGATACAACCATTATCATTCAGTGTTACGTTATATACAGTTGTTGTTGGCGGGCTCACTGTTGGGGTGGCGGTGTTTGCATTAATGATATTGGTATTCGGAGCCCAACTGAAATTGCCCAAACCGCCTGCCTGCAACTGCACTGCATCCGGTACGCATATCAATGTATCACGGAAGGCAAGTGTTATCGGTGGCTTATCCAATATGGTTACAACCCTCATTGCCGTATCCCGGCAACCTTTATTGCTGGTTACTGTAAGTATCACATTTTTTGGTCCTGATACGGGATATGTCCATGTAGGATTTCTAAGTCTTGATGTGTCGGCTGTAGTACTTACATCACCAAAATCCCATCTCCATGAATCAACAAAACCATAGTTAGTGGCTGTTCTGTCGGTAAAACCAATGGGCTTGTTAACACAAATGCCGTTGAAATCGAATGCGGGGAAGAAGCCGGGATAAACTTTTACAATAGCTGTTGTTGAGTCTGAACAAGGCTGGTTACGGTTAGTTACTAGTTTAATTATGTAGATGCCTGTATCAGGAAAAGTAAAACTAGGCGAGGCAACATTAGAGGTATCATTTGTTTGTGACGCAACTCCAAAATCCCAGAAATAACTATTAATAAGTGGGCTGGTGCTGAGGTTATGGAAATTTGCATCGAAGAGGTTACTGCGGTTGCATATTGTATAAACTGGGTCCAGCGTAGCAGCAGCAATAGAACAATCTCCAACTTTTATTTGCAGATCTTTTCGTTGAGTAGCAATCGGTGCATTATTGCGGTATTCCGTTACACAAACTGTAACTACATAAATGCCTGCTGCCGGTGCAATACCGCCGATAAGACCATTTGAAGTGTTTAAAGTAACTCCATTGCCCATTGGTGCAAAAGGACTGAAAGGGGTTGCATAAGGCACTGAGGAATAAGGTGGGCCTGCTGGTGGACTCGGTGCAGGAGTACCTGTGGATCCACCTTCAAACGCATTACAAAAACCATAGACCAGCGAATCGCCATCTTCATCAACTGCTCTGAAACTATATTGAAAAGGATTGTTAGCACAAACGATAACCGTATCCTGGCCAATAAATCTTGCACTATTATTCATTGGGGCATTAGCACTTGTATTAGTACCCGGTATCATTGCTGTGTAAGTGGAACCTACTGTACTTGAACCTCCGACATTATTGATTCCTGCTATCCGGCAGCAACGTTGATAGGCAATCGTATAGCCTGTTGCATTTCCCGTTAGGGTAACTGAAAATGTATAATAACCTACCTGGTAACAAACAGATGGTGGATTATTGATGCAGGGATCCGGCGAACCAAGACTTAATGTAACAATCTGAGATCTTGGAATTGAAGTGTTATTCCAGACTCTTGCCCCGGTGCTATTGTCAAATATGGCTATTGAAGCTGTGGGGTCTAACTGTGCTCCAGTTGAATTACAGTCACGGAATAATTTCAGTGTAACAAGGTATGTAAACTGGTTACCAGCCTGGCTCACGAAAGTATAGTACATTTCACCGCCGGTAATGTGATTAGCCTGCGACGGAATTCCAAAGGATAAAAAGATCGTTATTACGAGTAAAAGTCGTTTCATGAGCCCGAATCAGGGATTTAGTTTTCAATCAAAAACTTCTCGAGTATGCAGTTGGTGGCGGTAGGTTCTTCAAGCATGCCTAAATGGCCTGATTGCCTGAGGATGTGAATGTACACTTTTTCAGGCAGATGGCATTGCTCCAAGCCATCCTTTAACGGTACCGCCACATCGTATTTTCCCATTACCATCAACACTGCTGCTTTTGTTTTTGTTATGACCTCTGTTCTGTCCGGACGTTGCATCATAGCCCGGTAATATTTAACGAGTGCTTCGGGAGAAAAGTTGTTCAGGCTGCGGATATATTCATTGATAAATTCAGGGTTTTTATCCTTAGATGGCTGCGAAAAAAGATTAGGGGTACTGGTTTTAATAAATTCAAAAGCTCCATGTGTATTTATGAAATCAATTCCTTTTTGCCGGGTTGCTTTTTTTTCTTCACTGTCGGCATAGGCAGAAGAATGAAGAAGTCCCAATGCGCTGATCAGTTCGGGATGTTTTTCTGCTAATGCCAATAGAATATAACCGCCCATGCTATGGCCAATAATGATGCTTCTATCAATTTTTTCCTGTGCCAGTATTTCTTTCATCACTTCAGCCATTCCTTCCATACTCATGTCATCAATTATATCAGAGCCACTACCGGGTAATTCAGGAATGATCAGGTAAAATTTACGTTGTAAAAATTCAATTTGATTTTTCCAGACTTCATGTGTTTCTCCAAAACCATGAATAAACATAGCAGGTTTGCCACTACCATATGTGTGATAAATGATTTTTTTGTCCTGGTATGTAAATTCTTTTTTTGCCACAAATGAAAACTAAACTTATTTCCTGAAAAGGGTTCTGATTTTAAAAAACAGTCTTGTTGCGATAATCAAACCACTTAATATCGCCATTAACCTATATAGCCAATCTCCAAACCTTACATAGAATGTTTGATAATTATTTAACGGGAGATTCATTTTGATGGCGGCAGTTGTATTCCATGGTTGTTGTTCATATACATTTCCATTTTCATCGATAAAACAACTAATACCTGTATTGGCACTTCTGGCAATACTCTTTCTTGTTTCAATGGCACGAAGCCTTGCATAATTCATATGTTGTTTATAGCCGGGTGTATTCTTCCACCATCCATCATTGGTGATGATACAAATTACATTTGCCCCTTTTTTAATATACCGGGTCATGAATTCGCCATAAATGCTTTCATAGCAAATAGCAGGTGCAATTATATATAAATGACTGCTATCTATTAATGGCGTTCTTTCATTTTGCTTTGCATATCCAGCTGTAGTGCCGCCAAATTTTTCAAACCATTTATCTATAAATCTTAAAAACCAGGGAAGTGTTTCAACTCCCGGCACCAGCATGGATTTGTGATAATAATTGATGGGCCCGCTACTATCCAGTAAAACAGAGCCATTAAATGCATCGTAAAAATAATTTGTACCCTGGATAGACCTTGCTGACTTTGTTTGTTTGTCTTCGTAAGTACGATAGCTTTCAATCCCTGAAAATAAAGTGATGTTCGGATGCTTTCTTAAAAAATCCCATAATGGGTTAAGAAAATAATTGGTCTTCATTTTATTTTCCTCAATTCCGTTGGGCATAAACAAAGCTGTTTCCGGCCAAACTACTAAAGCTGTTTTATCATCTATTGCTTTTTCTGAAGTGTTGATGAGTTTTTGGATCTGCTCGTCAAATGAGCCAGTTGAAACTTTTTCATAGGGATCAATATTCGGCTGAACTACCACAATGTTTGAGTCGGATAATGAAATGACTTTCTCGTTTTTTGAAAATAACATGAAAAGAATATTCGGCAATGCCAATGCCGCCAGCCAACTGATCATTAATTTAAAATATTTTTTACTCCGCAAGTTTTCCCTGTATTCTTTTATTAAAGCATAGATCAAAATATTGCTGAGTAAGATCCATAAAGTACCGCCGCTTACACCGATATATTCATACCATTGTACCCATTCGGGTTTGGTGGCAAATGCATTGCCGAGTGTAAGCCAGGGCCAACTAAGTCCCCAATCATTAAGATGAATAAATTCAAAACACATCCAGAAAGCAATCAATGCGAGATAGCTTAATGAATCATTCCATTTTCTTTTTATTACATGATAACCGAGCCAGGGTAAGCACATGATAAAACTGTTTGCAAAAAAAGCTGCCAGGCTTCCGGGTATGCTTGCATTCCAAATCCACCAGGTGGTAGCAACATTCCAAACGAACATTGCTATATAAGTAAGTCCAAAAAACTTTTTCCTGCTTTTTACATTATCAGCCAACCATAACATCGGCAGCCATGCAACGAAGATCAAAAAGGTAAGGGGAGAAACCGGCCATGAGGCCCACAGTAATAAACCGCCGGTGATTGCAATGAATAAATTGGAGAATCGCTTCAAGCAGGTTGTTTTGGTAAAAATAAAAGTTTATTTCACGCAAAGACGCAAAGAAAAGCTAATAACGCAAAGGGAGAATTCGATTTATGCTGAATAATGTCCTGAACGTACAAGTGAGTGACACAACAGGCGATGATAGTAGCAGTGTAGCTAAGTATATAAAATCATTTGCACATCCGCAAATCGCCAAATCCGCACACCAGCTAATCAGCTTCTGCTATAGTTCGGTGATTCCTTCGTTATCTCAATATCATGTGCATGGCTTTCACGCATACCTGCATTGGTAATTTTTACAAAAGTAGCTGCTTTGAGTTCGGCCAAATTCTTAGCGCCACAATAACCCATACCTGCACGCAGGCCACCTGTGAATTGATAAACGATCTCTTTTAATGTGCCTTTATATGCAACACGGCCTTCGATGCCTTCCGGTACAAATTTCTTTACCTCATCTTCCACATCCTGGAAATAACGATCGCTGCTACCGGTGGCCATAGCACCAAGTGAACCCATACCACGATACTCCTTGAATTTTCTTCCTTCATAGATGATCGTTTCGCCGGGACTCTCTTCTGTGCCTGCAAAAATGCTTCCCATCATTACCGTATCAGCACCAGCTGCCAATGCTTTTACCATATCACCTGTGTAGCGGATACCGCCATCAGCGATCAGTGGAATGTTTTTTTGTTTGAGAACAGAATATGCTTCCATTACAGCAGTCAGTTGAGGCACACCTGCGCCGGCGACAATACGTGTAGTACAAATAGAACCGGGACCGATACCCACTTTAATTGCATCAGCACCAGCTTCCGCCAATGCTTTTGCGCCTGCAGAAGTTCCTACGTTACCTGCAATGACATTTATATTTTTGAAATTCTTTTTTACTTCTTTAAGTGCAGTAATTACTCCTTTGCTATGTCCGTGTGCACTATCAAGGCCGATCACATCAACACCTACTGCCTGCAATGCAGCTACACGATCCATCATATCTTTTGTAATACCGACACCGGCACCAACCAGCAGTCTTCCGAAGCTATCTTTCACTGCATTCGGATGACTTTTCAATTTTAAAATATCACTGTAAGTAAATAATCCTTTCAGCCTTCCTTGTTTATCAACTATAGGTAATTTTTCAACTTTGGTTTTCTTAAATAACTCTTCAGCTTTTTTCAGATCAGTTCCTTCAGGGGCTGTGTACAAATTTTCTTTTGTCATTGCTTCACTCACTTTTCTTTTCATATCATTTTCAAACCGCAGATCACGGTTAGTAAGAATGCCGACAAGTTTTCCTGAATTATCAATGATCGGAATACCGCCGATCTTATTTTCACGCATCAGTCGCAGCGCATCGCCGATTGTCGCATTTGCTTTTAGTGTAACGGGATCGATGATCAATCCGCTTTCACTTCTTTTTACTTTACGTACCTGCGCCGCCTGTTCTTCAATGCTCATGTTCTTATGCAGCATACCAATGCCGCCTTCTCTTGCCAATGCAATTGCTAAAGTGGCTTCTGTCACGGTATCCATTGCTGCAGAAAGCAAGGGAACATTTAATGTAATGTCTTTGGTAAGACGGGTTTTGATCTCAACATCCCGTGGTAATACCTGGCTGTAGCCGGGCATTAACAGCACATCATCAAATGTGAGCCCATCACCGAAAAATTTTGTGGAATTGTTGTCTTGAGTGGAGATATTTCTTGTTGCCATGTGCAAAGATAGGGGGGTCGGAAGAAATGAGAAAATGGAATTTTTGCGACCAGCTTTTGTAATTCTTTTCATCGTTCCTTGCGTCGCACTCTTGTACATTCTGTTCTATACTGAGCTTTTTGCCTCAGGCCGGCGGGCCTCGCATCCTCAACACCACTCCATTTTCCTTTGCTTATTATCTTTCAACATAAAATAAAGCCTACCATATCACTAGCCCAGCTTTTGTTCTCGGGTCACGGAAAATGAGGTGGCTTATGAGGATGCTGGTGAGGATTTTTATTTCGGAGACAATTTTTCTACGACTCTTTTTTATGAAAGTTTATAAACTTTCCCTGGCAGCGAAAGAAGTACACCCTGCAATTCGAGATTTAATGTAGCGGCAGCCATTGCACTACTGCTTAATCCGCTGCGGAGATTGAGTTCATCAATATGCAATGATTCGATTTCTTTTAATATATCTACTACTATTTTTTCATCAGTAGTAAGTTCAATAAACAATTCCCTTTGTCTCCTTTTCTCTTTTTCACTCTTGCTCTTTTCTTCCCATCCCATTATTTCGATCAGTTCCTGTGCATCGGTAAGTAGCATTGCTTTATTTGTTTTGATCAAATAATTACAGCCTGCACTTTTATTGTCTGTTACTTTTCCTGGGAATGCAAATACATCCTTATTATATCCGTTGGCGAGTTCGGCAGTTATCATACTTCCGCCACGTATTCCTGTTTCAATTACAATTGTTGCATCACTTATACCTGCAACGATCCTGTTCCTGGTAGGAAAATTATGTTTATCAGGTTTTGTGTTGCTGTTGAATTCAGTTAACAGGCCACCGTTTTTCTTCAGCATATCTTTTGCAAGATTGGAATGTTCGGATGGATAGATCTGGTCGAGACCATGTGCCAACACACCAACTGTTGGTAATTCATTTTTTATTGCAGCTTTATGTGCAATTGCATCTACACCATAAGCCATACCGCTAACCACTAAAACATTTTGTTCTTTTAACTCTTTGATCAATTTATCAGTTTGCTGCTTTGCATAGTCGGTATGAGTTCTTGTGCCGATGATCGCTATGATCTTTGCAGTATTTAGATCTGCGTCACCTTTATAAAATAAAAGAGTAGGGGAGTCATAGCAATTCAATAATCGCTGCGGATAATTTTTATCAGTAAGAAATAAAGGAGTGATCTTATACTTCTCAATGAATTTTATTTCTTCTTCAGCTTTTGAAAAATCATGAAAGCCTTTGATCGATTTTGCTCTTACTGCACCGATGCCTTCAATTTTTTCTAATCGTGATTGTTTGGCTTTAAAGATTGCTTCAGCACTGCCGAACTCTGCAGTCAAAATTTTTGCATGCACACAACCGATGTTGGGGATGTCGGTTAGTGCCAATTGATATAAAAGGTCAGAAGACAAGATGATAGTTGATAGTTTTTGAGATGATAGTTATGGCAATTTACAAAACGGCTGATAAACTATCATCTGTCATCTCAATAATTATCATCTATTGGCTGATTACTTTCATCTCCGTCCTCCTGTTCATTGCCCGGCCATCTTCTGTTTTGTTGGGGGCTACAGGTTTGGTAGAGCCAAATCCTTTTGAGGTTAATCTTGTTGCTGTAATTTTTTTACTGATCAGGTAATCGACAACAGCTTTTGCCCGGCTTTGAGAAAGTTTAAGATTATCGGGTGCTTTGCCAATGCTGTCTGTATGCCCGCTGATCTCTATTTTAAGTGTAGGGTTTTCATTTAGCAATTGTACAAGCTTATCCAGTTCCGATTGTGACTCCGATTTCAGGTTGAATTTATTTGTTTCAAAGAAAATATTTTTTAAAACAATACTTGCATCTTTTTCTATTGGAGAGAGAGTTATATTTTTTTCATAAATTGAATCTGGGGAACGCTGGCTGAGTAAAAAATTATCTGAATAAAACAAGTAGCCTTTCTTATTTACACTGAATGCATAATCTTTTCCCGTCGGAAGTGTCGTAAGATAATTTCCCTGTTGATCAGTTTGCACATTTGAAATAACAACGTTGCTGCTTAAGTCAATCAATTCAACAGAAGAAGACAATCCTTGTTTTGTTTTTTTATCAGTTACTTTTCCTTTTACCCATAAAGTTTTTACCGGCCGCATATCTTCCCGCAATTCAAAACTGTAAATATCAAGGCCGCCACGGCTATCACTTCTTTCACCTGCATAGTAAGCAGTTTTGCCATCGGCAGCAATATATAATGTTCCTTCACGGTCGATTGTATTAATAGGATAACCCAGGTTTACGGGTGTACTCCATTTGCCATCAGGTAATAGTTTGGTATAATATAGATCATCATCCCCATAACCCGGTAAGCCGGATGAAGTAAAAAACAAAGTTTGATTATCGGCATGGATGAAAGGACATTGTTCATCCGTTGCTGTATTAACTGTTGGCCCAAGATTTATTGGCAAGCCCCAATTGCCATTTGGTAATAAATTAGAAACATAAATATCAGCGCCGCCAAAACCACCGATCCGCCTGCTTGAAAAATAAAGATGTTTTTTATCGGGTGATAAACAAGGTTGTGAATCCCATTGGTCGCTGTTAATAACGCCTGCATTTTGCGGCTCGCCCCATTTATCCTTATTGCGGTAAGAAAAATAAATATCAAAATTGCCGCGGCCACCGGGACGGCCAAATGCAGCGAATGTAAGTACTTGCCCATCCTGTGAGATCATCAAAGCTCCTTCATTCATATCTGTGTTTACATCGCCGGGTAATGGAATTGTAGTCGTCCACTGGTTATTTTGTTTTTTCGAAGTAAAAAAATCTTCATTAATAGCTGAAAGTTTTCTGGTGATCATAAACTCGCTTCCATCAATGGTCAATGAAGGAAAATATTCGGAATATTTTGAATTGATACCGTCGCCCAGGTTTTTTGGATCGAATAAATACTTTTTACCTGCATTCTTTTTTTCGAATTCAACACCAAATTCATAATTGTGTTTTCTATCTTCTGCTCTTTTACGTCCCCCGGGACTTAATTTAGGATCAGTGAGATATTGATCAACTACACTCAAAGCTTTTTTAAAGTCACCTTTGCCTGCAAGAGCAAGTGAATAAGATAGCCTGTACGGTTTTGTGTAAACAGAATCTCTTGCAATAGCTTGCTCATAATATTCTGTTGCCAATTGATATTTTTTCTGCTGATTGTACACACTGCCCAGCGCCATATAGGCATCTACATAGCCAGTGTCTGTATAGATCGCTATTTCCAGTAATGATATAGCTTCAGCAAAACTTCCTTCATCTGCTTTTGCCATACCTGAAGAAAAATATTGCTGTGCTTTCTTATTTATTTTGGCGGGATTATAATGCTGCGAAAGAATTGAATTGGCAATAAGCAATTGGCAACAGGCAAGAAATACTAAGGAGAGATTATTTTTCATTGATACCGGGTATAATAAGTAACGAATTTAAATTTTTTTTACTCCATTTTCAGTAAATTATTGTTAAGTAGAGTTGCTTATTGCCAATTGCATATTGTGCTCACGGCACGTTAATATACTTATGTATCTGCAGGCTCAGTTCCCATTTAGGATTTGCTTTGATATATTCAATTATCAAAGGGGTCATTTCGGCTGCTTTATCCCATTCAGGTTGCAGGTACAATTTACATTCCGATGAAACCAGTGCAGCATATTTTTCAGCCCAATCAAAATCTGATTTATTGAAAATGATGATCTTTAATTCATTTGCATGAGGAATAATTTCAGGCAATGGAGCTTTGAATTTTTTTGGTGATAAACAGACCCAGTCCCACGAACCGCTTAATGGATGTGCACCCGATGTTTCAATATTTGTTTTTAAGCCGGCTTCATGTAATGCAGCAGTTAGTTCATCAAGATCATGCATCAAAGGTTCGCCACCTGTGATCACAACCATCCCGGCAGCTGTCTTCGAAATATCAGAAAGTAGATCTTCAATTTTTAATTGCGGATGCTTATCTGCATCCCAGCTATCCTTTACATCGCACCAAACACAACCTACATCACAACCACCGAGGCGAATAAAGTAGGCAGCCTTTCCCTGGTGATAACCTTCACCTTGTAATGTGTAAAAATGTTCCATTACAGGAAGCGAAGAGATAGTATGTTTTGTGAGTAAGCTCATTTAAACAAGATCTTTTGATACACGACGCTTAGTTGTTTTGAACACATGCTTTAAATGTGTTTTTCAATAATGCAGCGATCGTCATAGGGCCAACACCGCCGGGTACAGGTGTAATGTAAGAGCATTTTGGTGCTACATTTTCATAATCTACATCACCTTTTAATTTAAACCCGCTTTTCTTACTTGCGTCTGCAACTCTTGTAATACCGACATCAATTACGATGGCACCTTCTTTCACCATATCTGCAGTTAGAAAATCAGCTTTGCCCAATGCTGCTACAATTATATCGGCTGATCTACATAGCTCAGCAATATTTTTTGTTTGTGAATGACAAAGTGTAACGGTACAGTTGCCCGGATTTTTATTTTCACTTAATAAAATACTCATTGGTCTTCCTACTATATTACTTCTGCCGACCACTACTGCATGCATTCCTTTTGTATCAATTTTATAATGCTGTAACAATAATATGATCCCATAAGGAGTTGCCGGAACATAAGTTGATAAACCCTGTACCATTCTGCCCACATTCACCGGGTGAAATCCATCTACATCTTTATCCGGATCGATAGCATTGATGATATGTTCATCATTAATATGTTTTGGTAAAGGCAATTGAACAAGGATGCCATCAATATCAGGATCGGTATTTAACTGGTGAATTTTTTCCAGTAGTTTATTTTCTGATATCTCCGATTCAAAACGTATCAAGGTTGATTTAAATCCTGATTCTTCGCAAGCCTTCACTTTTGCAGCTACATAAGTTTCGCTGGCGCCATTCGTACCCACGAGGATAGCAGCAAGATGGGGTACCTTTTTTCCTTCTGCCGCTAGTTGTGCCACGTCTATTTTAAGTTCATCTTTTATTGCCTGTGCAGTGAGTTTCCCGTCTAAAATTTTCATGTTGCAAAGATAGGTGAAGACGAATAGTTGAATGGATACATTTAAATAGGCGAAGTAATAATTTCGTAATTCAAATAATTTATCTTACAGAAAAATCTGTTTGAAAAAGGGTTTAGCTTTTATATTATTTTTTCAATTAGTAATCAACCTATCATCACAGGTTACCCGCAGGCCTGTTGCATCTCCTTACACGGGTCTTGGTGCTTATAGTATTTCACATGCTGATGTTTTTTCATTTACATCTAACCAGGCATCGTTGGCAGAAATAAAAGATATTTCTGCAGGTGTATATGGTGAAAGAAGGTTTTCATTATCAGAACTTAGTTATTATACCGCTGCCGTTGCATTACCAACATCATCAGGCAATTTTGGATTACAAACAGGTTATTTCGGTTTCAGTGATTATAAAGAAACACAGATCGGTCTTGCATATGGTAGGAAGTTGGGAAGCAAATTGGATCTGGGAGTTCAATTTGATTATAATTCTTTACAAATTGCCGGTTACGGAAATAGTTCAGCAATTAGTTTTCAAATAGGAGCGATCATGCATTTATCAGAACAACTGCATGGAGGTTTTCATGCTTACAATCCTGTGGGTGGAAAGTTTGGAGAAGATAACCAGGAAAAACTTGCATCAGTTTATACAGCTGGAATGGGATATGAAGCATCAGAAAAGTTTTTTGTAAGTGCAGAAATTCAGAAAGAAGAAAATAAACCGGTATCCGTTAATGCAGGGATACAATACAAATTTATTCCGCAGTTATTGGTGAGAGGAGGTGTGTGTTCGGCTACATCAACTGTATATGCAGGAATCGGGTTACAGTTAAAAAGTTTCAGGTTGGATATTACTACGAGTCATCATCCGCAATTAGGAATTACGCCTGGTTTGTTATTGCTATTCAGTGGCAAACCCCCAACTCCTAAAGGGGAGTAATAAATTTTAAAATAGAATGATAAAACATTTTATTATAGGACTATTCATAATTCACTATTCACTATTCACAATTGCCCAGGAGACCATTTCATCGAATACAGAGCAGCAATTGGAAAACATAACAGATATGGATCAGTCAGAAACGGAAGATGACAGTTTTTGGCAGCAGTTACAGCAATTTTTAAAAAACCCCGTTAATATCAATACAGCAACAGCAGATGAATTAAAGGAGTTGAAAGTGATTTCTGACCTGCAGATTGATAATCTTATTCGTTATCGCCGTTTGTTTGGGCCTTTGTTAAGTGTTTATGAGTTACAAGCTGTGCCTTTATGGGATGCTGTCACCATCAAAAAAATTTTACCATTCATAACGATAGCAAATGTTTTAACAGTACATGAAGATTTTAAAAAAAGATTCAACGGTGGTGAGCATAGTTTTTTAGTCAGGGTATCGCAGGTACTTGAAAAGTCACTAGGGTATGATAAATCATCTACGGGTACAAAATACCTTGGCAGTCCGCTGCGGCTCTTTTCCCGTTACAGGTATTCTTATGGCAATACTCTGCAGTATGGTATTGCTGCTGATAAAGATGCCGGTGAAGAATTTTTTAAAGGTTCACAAAAACAAGGGTTTGATTTTTACACTTTCCATTTTTTCGTACGAAATATTGGAAAGTTCAAAGCAATTGCAATTGGTGATTACTCTCTCAACATGGGACAGGGTTTAATACAATGGCAAAATCTTGCGTTAAGAAAAGGTGCAGATATTTTAAATATAAAACGGCAATCACCTGTAATACGACCTTACAATTCTGCAGGCGAATTTTTATTTAATCGCGGGGCAGCAGCAACTTTTCAGTCAGGAAAAATTGAAGCAACTGCATTTATTTCTTATAGAAAACTAAGTGCAAATTTTGTTGCCGATACAGTAAATCACGAAGACTTTATTTCATCGTTTCTTAATTCAGGATATCACAGAACAGAAAGTGAAATAGCTGATAAAAACAAAGTAGGTCAATTTGCGGTTGGCGGTAATATTAAGTATAGATCTTCCAATTGGCATATCGGGTTTAATGGCATCCATTACAGGTTTTCATTACCCATTCAAAAAAGAACTGAACCTTACAACCTGTATGCAATAGGCGGAAAAACATGGACTAACTTCAGTATCGATTACAGTTATACTTACCGCAATATTCATTTTTTTGGTGAGGCCGCTTCAACACAGGATTTCAAAACAGCTTTTATAAACGGTTTGATGGTCAGTGTCGATCCAAGAGTTGATATTTCTATTTTACACCGTAATATCAGTGAGCAATACCAGGCGATCAATGGAAATGCTTTTACTGAAAACACTTACCCTACAAATGAGAATGGATTATTTACAGGTATCGCTATTAAACCTTCCTACAACTGGCGAATCGATGCTTACATGGATCTTTTCAAATTTCCCTGGTTGAAATATCTGGTAGATGCTCCAAGTAGCGGATCAGATTTTTTAGTGCAGCTTAGTTATTTACCCAACAAACAAACAGAAATTTTCACCCGGTTCAGAAATGAAACGAAAGAAACCAACCAGCCCGATAATATTTCTGTTACAAATTATTTAGTGAAAATTCCAAAGCAAAGCTGGCGAACACAGATCAGGTACAGGATCAACCCGACATTTACTTTAAAGAACAGGATCGAGCTTTTATGGTTTGATAATAAGGGAAACAATTCCGAAAGAGGATTTCTGACCTTTTTTGATGTTCTTTATAAACCGTTATTAAAGCCTTTTGCTGGCAATATCCGGCTTCAGTATTTTGAAACTGATGACTATGATAGCCGGCTCTATGCTTATGAAAATGATATCCTCTACAGCTACTCAATTCCTGTTTTTTATGATAAAGGATTTAGGTATTATCTGAACCTGAGTTACAACCTTGGAAGGCGAACAACTTTTTGGCTCAGGTGGGCACAATCGATCTATGATGGAAAAACGAGTATTGGAAGCGGTCTCGATGAAATTCCAGGCAATCAAAAATCAGAATTTAAGGCTCAGGTAATCATCATTTTATAACAATAGTCACAAACAGTTGATATTTTTTTTATTGAGCTGAAATAATTTGTTAAAAAAAACCAATACATTGCGCAGCATTTTTAAATGTAAGGCTGTCTCTAATCAGACAACTCCATTTAAAATGGACGGTATACATTGCAAATCAATGCTTTTTAATTCTTAAAATTTACATTACATGAGAAAATTCGCATCACTGCTAACGATGCTGATGCTTTCTTGTGCATTAGCGTACGGACAAGAAAAAACAGTTTCAGGACAGGTAAAGGACGAAAAAGGTGAGGCAGTAGCTTTCGCCACCGTTACCGAAACAGGAACTCAGAACCGTGCAAAGGCTGATGGCAACGGGTATTTCAGCATTAAGATCAAAGATGGTGGCTCAATCACATTTTCAGCTGCCGGACACGAATCAAAAACACTCACTCCGGTTTCCTCATCAGTTCAGGTAACACTGACAATTACTGATCAGGCAGGAGTTGAAGTAGTTGTTACTACTGCATTAGGTGTTAAGAAAAGACCGAAAGAACTCGGTTACACACAAACAACTGTAAAAGGAGATGCCCTTACGCTTGGTAAATCACCAACGTTGGGTAATGCCCTTTCTGGTAAGATCGCAGGTTTAACTGTGTATAATACCAGTAACTCTGTAAACGCTTCTCCGCGTATCGTTTTACGTGGTAACAGGTCAATCAGTGGTGAAAACCAGGGATTGCTTGTTTTAGATGGTGTTCCTGTACCTCAGAACACGATCAACTATCTTAATCCTAACGATATTGAAAGTGTGACTGTCCTGAAAGGTGGTCAGGCTGCTACATTGTATGGCTCTGATGGTGTGAATGGAGCATTAGTTATTACAACTAAAAAAGGACAGGGCAAACCACAGGTTAGCTTTACACATTCAAGCAATTTTGAGTCAGTTTCTTTCCTGCCAGATTTCAATACTACTCATGGTATGGGTTCACACTATGGAACTACACAAGAGCAGAACTATCGTCCTTTTGAGAACCAGCAGTACGGTGATGCTTATGATGGAAGCATCCGTGCTATAGGCCGTGTACTGGAAGATGGAAGTGTTTTACAAGTTCCTTATCAGAATAATGATAAGAACCGTGAAGCTTTTTGGGAAACAGGTTATACCGGACAAAATGATGTTTCTGTTTCTGGTGGTGATGCATCCAGTTCCTACTATTTCTCTTTCCAGGATGTTAAAACAAAAGGTGTCGTAAGGAAAGATGAATATCGCCGTGATGCGCTTCGCTTAAGTGCAAGTAAAACTTACGGAAAGTTCAAGGCGTCTTTTGATGCAACTTATACAACTGACCGTGCACAGCGTACAACATCTGACTTTTATTTCTTTGCTTTAAATGCTGCAGGTGCTATTCCTGTTGAGCAAATGAAAGATTGGCAAAATAATAAGTTCGCCAGTCCGAACGCTTATTACAATGACTATTATAATAATCCATGGTTTGAGTTGGATAATAACCGTAATGATACACGTAACAACTATTTCAACGGTAACCTTACGTTAAGTCTGAAAGCAACTAACTGGTTGAACTTAAATTATCGTTTGGGTACTGCGGTTACCAACTCATTTGGTAAAAGCTGGACTGGAAAATTCCAGTTTACTAACCATGCTAAAAACCTCGCAAAAACATTTGATCCCCAGTATAATGATTATGACGGTATTTTCCGTGCTAAGAATGACATCCTGGGTGGTGTAAGTGATGCTGCAAGCTGGGCTAATCGTATTAACTCAGATTTCTTTATTGGTATTGACAAAGAATTCGGTGATATCTCTACTAAATTCATCATTGGTAACAATATACAGGTTCGCCGCTCAAAAAGTCTTAACGTGAGCAGCTCAAGCATAACTGTTCCAGGAATTTACAATGTAAGTAACCGCGCCGGTGAATTAGGGGGTGGTGAATCAACATCTGAATTACGTAAAGTAGGTAACTATGTCGATGCAACTTTCGGGTACAAAGATTGGATGTTCCTGCATGGTATTTTCAGATATGATATGTCTTCTGCATTCTATGCTGCCGGAAGAGATCAGAGTGCTTATGCATACCCCTATTATGGTGGCGACTTTTCAGTTATTTTAACGGAAGCAATTCCTGTTTTAAAATCTGATCTGATGTCTTATTTGAAAGTCCGCGGATCTATAAACAGAAATGGTAATGATAACCTTGCTCCTCATAGCTTAGAGGCAACTGCTAGTAATGGTGGTGGTTTCCCTTATGGAAATGTTGTTGGTTTAACGATCAACAATAACCTGCCTGATCCAAGCTTAACTCCTGAGTTTGTGATCACAAAAGAAGTTGGTATAGAAGCGCAGTTCCTGAAGAACAGGATCAACCTGGATGCTACTGTATATACACAGGACGCAAATGAGCAGGTGTTGAATGTGTCAATGTCAAGTGCTACTGGTTATACAACTACTACATTGAACGCCGCAAGAGTAAATAACTGGGGTGTGGAAGTAGAAACAAGAGCTAGTATTATCAAAAACAAAAATTGGACTGTTGATGTGAATGCTAACTTTACTTACAATGAGAATAAAGTAGATGAGTTGTTTGGCGACTTATCAAGTGTATTGTTACAATCAAATGGCCGCATTGCCTTTGTATATGCAGAGATCGGGCAGCCGTTCCCATTACTGAGAACATCACAGTGGCAAAGAGATCCAAACGGAAGAGTAGTAATTGATCCTGCTGATGGCTGGCCAGAAATGGATCCAAATTTAAAAAATGCAGGTACTACAATTCCTGTTTACCAGGTAGGTGTTGGTTTCAAAGTTGGGTATAAGAACTGGACATTAGCAGCAAATGCTGAATACCGTGGTGGCCATGTTATCTATCATGATCTTGGAGAAGATATGGGCTTTACAGGTTCAGGAGCTCATACTACAAAGTATAATCGTATGTCATTTATTTTCCCTAATTCCAGTTATTGGGATGGCAGCAAGTATGTTGCAAATACGGATATTCCTGTTGAAAATACAATTGCCAATTATCAAGGTTGGGGTGATTATGGTTTTTCCCGTGGTACCCTGTTCAATGGAGAAGTATTTACAAGTTCTGCAGCTTTCTGGAAATTACGTGATGTATCTCTTGGCTTTGATTTTCCACAGAACTGGCTGAAATCATTGAAAGTTGTTAAAGGAATCAATGCTGCAATATTCGGTCGTAACCTGCTTACTCTGTTGCCAGATGACAATCAGTGGACTGACCCAGAGTTTTCACAAACAAACGGAAATGGACAAGGTATTAATAATTCGTTTAATACTCCTCCTGTTCGTCAGTATGGTTTTACTGTGAATGTGAGATTCTAAAGAATAAAACAAATTGTTTAACACTAAGCAATACTAAAATGAAAAAATATTTAATATTATTTGGAGCAGTGGTTGGCCTCGGGAGCTGTGAAAAGTATCTGGATGTAAATAAAAATCCAAATACACCTGAGGCTACTTCAGCACCTGCCCAAAATGTATTCACCAATGCGGTGAATGCCGCAACAGGTTACCAGACTGGCGGTTCGCATGCGCTGGGTTCTACCTGGACGGGTTCTATGTCACATAGCACCAGCTTTACCGGAGGCGGTGAAGAGAAAACTTATGAGTTTTCAAAGGATAACTTCAACTATTTTGATGGAGCCTATGATATCCTTTTTGATTTTCAAAATGTGATCAACAATGCTGCTGCACAGAACGTTGGTCACTTAGTAGGACCTGCTAAAGTAATGCAGTGCCTTATCTACCAGAAACTGGTTGATATGTATGGCGATATTCCTTATACTGAAGCATTACAGGGTACAGATTTCTTTAGTCCTGTTTATGATAATCAGCAGACAGTTTATGAGTCACTAATTACTAAGCTGACTGAGGCTATCACAGAAATTAAAAGTGCGACATTTCCTAGTGCTGATGCTGCAGATATCATATTTGGAACACCTGCAGTTAGCGGCGCTGATATTAGAGGTAACTGGGTGAGATTTGCTAATAGCCTTAAGCTTCGTATTCTTATGCGTCAAAGCTTCATGCCCGGTCGTCTTGCTTATATTCAAAGCAAGGTATCTGAGATAACTGCTGAAGGTTCTGGTTATATGACAGCTGGATTAGTTTCAGCAAACCCAGGTTATTTAAAGCAGATTGGCAAGCTCAACCTGTATTATGGAACCTATGGGTATAATGAGCAGGATCAGGAAACAGGAACTTTCCGTTTTCGTAAAATGAATGCTGTTATCATTAACTATTTAAAAAGTGCTGACCTCTTCCGTTTGCAAAGGTTAGCTACACCAAAAAAAGGTGGTACAGTTGGTAATACATCAGATTATGTTGGAGTACCTCTTGGACCAACCGGAGCTCCTGCGCCTTATGTTGAGGATCTTGTATCGGGAGTGGGTTCTGTACAAGCGGCTAAATATGATGCTACACGTCGCATGATAATCATGACACCGGCTGAAGTATATCTAAACATTGCAGAAGCACAATTGATCGGTGTTACCGGATTACCTGGTACAGCTAAAGGTAATTATGATGCAGGCGTTATGTGGGCATTCCGCGTAGCTGCAGCAACACATACTGCAACAGCTACAGCTACTAATGCACAAGCTGACGCTGCTGCTGCTTCTTATACTTCAAACGCAACACTCTTTTCTGATTATGCTGCTGCAACTTCAGATATTGAAAGACGCAGAACGATCCTGATCCAGAAATGGCTTGCTCTTACTCATATTGATGGTTTGGAACAATGGAGCGAATATAGAAAGGCAAGCGGAGCTGCGGGTTATGGTACAGTACTTCCGACTTCTCCTAAATCATTTAGCGCCGGATCAAATCCTGAACCAGTACGTTTGTTATATCCAAGAAGAGAAGAGCAGGTGAATGGAGCACATGTACCAGCAGGTATTGACAGGTTTACAAGCAAGATATTCTGGGATGTAAACTAAATTTTGCCACATTTAAATAACATTTATATGAAAATAAAAACATTATTAACAATTGGACTAGTTGCCTTTGTGATTAGCTCCTGCCTGAAATCCGAAGACGAATTTGGATGGGAAGCTGACAAGGGGCAGATACTCACAGGCATCTATGACGCGGCTACTTCTGGTGAGATCAAGCCATTTGTTTTAAATCTGACACCGACTGTTGAAACAATAGATTTTCTTGTGCTTAAGACAACGGCTGCAAGAGAAGTGCAACCATCGGGTGATATTACAGCGACAGTGGTTATTGATAACTCACTTGTTACTGCATATAATGCCGCAAATGGAACGTCATACGTTGCGTTGCCGGCAAATGCCTATACACTTCCATCAATGACTGCAACTATTCCTGCTAATGTAGCAACAAATAAAAGAGAGGCTATCCTTCCAATGACGATCAATAAAGCTAATCTCAATCTTTCTAACCAATATGCTATTGGGATGAAGTTGGTAACTGTTAGCCAGGGAATCATCAATGTATTGGAAGAAGAGGTTATAGCTACATTCCTGGTAAAGAATCCGTATGATGGTATTTATTCTTATGTATCAGGGAGTGTGGTAAGGTATCTTTCACCCGGAGTGCCAGCCAATGATGCGTTGAGCGGACCTTTAACGACTTCGCTTCCTGATGTAAAATTTGTTACAACTGGTGCTGCTACAAATCTGCTTCAAGGTTTGCAGTGGTCTGGTGGTGGCGGAGTTGGTGGTGTAGACCCAGTAACTGTTACAACTAATGCAGCTACGAATGCAACAACTACTACGTCTACAACAGCTGTAACTATGGCCAATATTGCTGGACAGCCAAATAACTATAACCCTGCAACTAAAACTTTCACTCTGAATTTCTGGTGGAATCCAACTTCCACTACCCGTGAATATCATGTAGTGTTTAAGTACAAAGGACCAAGATAATAACCAAGGTTAATTGCTTTATAAAAGTTCCGGATTATTCCGGAACTTTTTTTTGTCCATTTTGCCAGGCAATTTTTACACGATTGTATGGCATAATGAGTTTACATTTGTCCGCTTAAAATAAACGAAATGGATAATCAAAACAATCAGCCGCCCAACCAGCTGAATATAGAACTGACAGAAGAAATAGCAGAAGGTAATTACGCCAATCTCGCTATCATCACTCACTCACATGCAGAGTTTGTAATTGATTTTGTAAACGTAATGCCCGGCACTCCCAAGAGTAAAGTAAAGAGTCGTATTATTTTTACCCCGCAACATGCAAAACGGTTTATGAAAGCAATGATGGAAAACATCAGCAAATATGAAGCTGTAAATGGACAGATAAAAGACCTTGAAGATGTTCAGGTGCCGCTGAGTTTTGGTCCGACGGCGCAAGCATGAGGAGTTGGTAGTTGGGAGATAGGAGTTAGGAATCTGACGTAGAAATAAATTTATCAGGGTTATTAATCATATACCAAATAAGTTTACCTGCCTCATCATTTTTACCAGTAAGATTGTTATACTCTTCTGTTGTTAAATAGCCGCAATCCTTTGAAAAATCCAACCAAACTTGGGTTTCACTATTTTCGGTTTCAGCATCATTCAGTTTACTTATAAAATAGTCCTTGTATCTTCTCCTTCGATAAGACTCGGCAATGTTTGCACAAACTGATCTTGACGATCTTCTTATTTGATCTATTAATGAATACTTTTCTTCTGACGGAAACCTTTTGGAAATAATAAAGATTTCCATTGCCAGTGAGTAAGCCTTTTTATAGGCCAACAGATCTTTATAGTATCCCATAAAATTAATATGCTGTTTTTTGAAATAATCTTCTTCTCCTAACTCCTATCTCCAGACTCCTAACTCACAAAAGTCCTTCATCTGCAAAACTATAGTACCCAAGATCGCTGATGATAATGTGATCGAGAACTTTAATGTCAAAATACTTCGCCGCTTCTTTTATTTTATGCGTGAGTTCTTCATCAGCACGGCTGGGTTTTAAACTACCCGAAGGATGGTTGTGGGCTAACACTATATTTACTGCATCTTCTTCCAATGCTTTTTTTAAAATTATTCTCGGGTCAGCAACAGTTCCGGTAATACCGCCTTCACTTATTATTTCAAAATGATTTATTTTATTCGCCCTGTTAAGAAACAGTACAGCGAATACTTCGCGGCGGTTATCTTTTATTTTTGATTGAAGAAAAGAAGCAATATCACCCGATGAAACTATTGTTTTCTTTTCCAGCGCATCAGAGGCCTGTCTTCTTCTGCCAAGTTCCATAGCAGAAACAATTGTGATCGCTTTGGCCTCACCGATACCTTTTACTTTTGTAAGCTCTTTTACAGAAAGTTTACCCAGTTCCTGGAGGTTATTTTTTCCAGCCTCAAGGATCTCCTTTGCAAGTTCTATTGCACTTTTATTTTTTGTCCCATGGTTTATCAGGATAGCAAGGAGTTCAGAATTGCTGAGGATTTCCGCGCCATGAGCAAGTAGTTTTTCTCTTGGCCGTTCGTCTTTTGCCCAGTTCTTAATTGAGTAGTACTGCTCTTGCATGAAGCAAGGTTAGATAATATTTTTATCCTCAACAATACCACTAACAGGTATTGAGAAGAAGAACCGAAATCCAAACTTTTGAGAAACTAAATATCCAAACTATGAAAACCCGTACACAAAAACCTCTTGGCGCCCTGCACCCAGTATTATTTTTCAGTGGAATTTATTTTGTAGCCCTTTTGTTTTCGATTTTTATCTGTTCAGCGATCTTCTACAGTTGCCAGTCAACCAGTGCTGGTTTTACAGGTAAAACAAAACAGGCAAAACCTCCAATGCAGACTGAAAAGCCGGCGCAATCGATGGCAATCGCCAGAAGGTAATTTTTAATAAATTTTCCTTTTACAGTATCACTGTATTCAGTTTCCGACTGATGACTTTCCCTATCTTCGCCGCTCCAAAGCAGTCCTCACCATGTCATCAGTCAAAATTTTCTCAGGTACAGGCTCACAGGCCCTTACGGCGCAAATCTGTAAACAATTCGGAGCCAAGCAAGGCAAAGTGAATATCCAGAAATTTAGTGACGGCGAAATATGCCCTGTTTTCCTCGAAAGTATCCGTGGCGATTATGTTTTCCTTGTTCAAAGTACCTACGCACCGTCTGATAACCTTATGGAGCTTCTATTGATGATAGATGCAGCCCGAAGAGCATCGGCATATAAAGTAGTGGCCGTTATGCCTTATTACGGCTATGCGAGGCAGGATAGAAAAGACAAACCCCGAGTTGCAATTGGAAGTAAACTGGTTGCCAATATGTTAGTAGCGGCAGGAGCAGACAGGGTAATTACAATGGACCTTCATGCCCCCCAGATCCAGGGTTATTTTGATATTCCGGTTGATCACCTGGATAGCTCGGCAGTTTTTATCCCTTACATACAGCAACTTGGCCTTAAAAACCTTACTTTTGCCGCCCCCGATGTGGGAGCTAGTAACCGCATCAGGGAAATTGCAAGCTACTTCGAAGCCGAAATGGTGATCTGTGATAAGCATAGGAAAAGGGCAAACGAGATAGCAAGCATGGTGGTAATCGGGGATGTAACGGATAAGGATATTGTGATAATAGATGACATCTGCGATACCGGCGGAACACTGGCAAAAGCCGCAGCTCTTTTAAAAGAAAAAGGTGCAAGAAGTGTAAGGGCTTTGACCACACACCCTGTTTTGAGTGGAAAGGCATATGATAATATCAATAACAGTGTGCTGGAAGAGTTAGTGGTTTGTGATACAATACCCTTAAGACAAGATGGAGGAAAAATAAAAGTGATCACGGTAGCAGAATTGTTCGCAGTGGCTATCAGGAACGCTTTTGAAAATAAAAGTATCACCAGCCTGTTCATACACTCACAGCGCAAAGACAAATAGTAACTAAACAAACAACATAAAATGAAAACAATTACAATCGAAGGACAACTGAGGACCGGAAACGGGAAGAAAGCCACCCGTCTAATCCGCTCTCAGGAGTTAGTGCCCGGTGTAATTTATGGCGGTGCCGCAGAGGTGAACTTTTCAGCTCCTGCAAAGGCTCTCAGGTCATTAGTTTACACTCCGGATTTTCAGCTTGCAGAAGTAACTATCGATGGTAAAACTTACCGTTGTATTATGAAAGATCTGCAGTTTGATAAAATTACAGATGAGTTGATGCATATCGACTTACTCGAACTGGTTGAGGATAAAAAAGTGATTGCTACCATTCCTATCAAGTATGTAGGGGTACCGGTAGGTGTAAAAGATGGAGGTAAGCTGGCGTTAAAAATGAAATCACTTAAAATAAAAACTTACCCGAAATACCTGAAGGAAAACATTGAAGTGAATATAGAGAAACTGGAATTGCATGGCAACGTACGTGTAGAGGATGTAAAGATTGAGAACTATGAGATATTGAACTCTCCCCGTATTCCCATTGCATCAGTACAAATAACCCGTGAGTTGAAAGTAGAAGAATCAGCCGCTGCACCTGCTGCCGCTGCTGCTGCTCCGGCTGCTGCCGCTGCTGCCGCTCCTGCTGCCGCACCAGCAAAAGAAAAGAAGAAATAAACAGGAAAAGATTTCTATACAAAACCCACTTCATTCATGTTGTGGGTTTTTTTGTAGCCTAAAAGAAAAGGATTAATGTAAATTAGTTTTCTATTCATCAGTATATCATGAAGTACCTGGTAGTCGGTTTGGGAAATATTGGCAATGAATATGCACACACCCGCCACAACATTGGTTTCGATGTGGTGAATGCTTTTGTACTTAAGCATGGGGGATCTTTTTCTACCGGGCGACTGGCATATACAGCGGAAGTAAAATGGAAGGGAAAGAAAATGGTCTGTATTTGCCCAACCACTTTTATGAATCTTAGCGGCTCTGCGGTTAAGTATTGGATGGATAAGGAGAAAATAACGGTAGAGAATGTGCTTATTATTCTTGATGATATTGCCTTACCACTAACCAAACTTCGATTAAGGCCGGGTGGAAATGATGGAGGACATAATGGGCTTAAAAGTATTAATGAAGTGCTTGGAACAAAAGATTATCCCCGCCTGCGATTTGGTATAGGTAGTAATTACCCTAAAGGCATGCAGGCCGATTTTGTACTAAGCAAATGGAAAAAAGAAGAAGAACCTCTTGTAAAGCATAAGATTAATGTGGCTATAGAAGTAATAGAGACATTTGCCTTAGCTGGTTTAACCACAGCTATGAACCAGGTAAATAATAAAGAGATTTCTCTATGACAAATCAGATTCATTACTTACTTTAGCTCCCCTGAGTTTTTTAAGCCATTCTTTTTTAAAATCCCCGATCTTATTGAAGCACCAAATGAATATATGGGATGAACAGCCCTTTTTGTATTGTATCCGATGTATTTAATCATTAAAGCCACCTTGTTATGAAGATTTTTTGTGTTGGCCGCAATTATGCAGCCCATGCCTCTGAGTTAGGAAACGAAATCCCCGATGAACCGGTGATTTTTATGAAGCCTAAAAGTGCTTTGTTACAGCCTAACACTCCATTTTATTATCCTGAGTTTACCAACGAATTGCATCATGAATGCGAACTAGTACTGCGTGTTTGTAAAAACGGAAAATACCTGCAGGATAAATTTGCGGGTAAATATTATGATGCAATCACAGCAGGTATCGATTTTACAGCAAGAGATATTCAAAATGAGCTGAAAGAAAAAGGTCTTCCATGGGAAAAAGCCAAAGCCTGGGACAACTCAGCAGCAATTGGCAAATGGATACCTGTAGAAAATATCAAAAACAAAAAAGATATCAATTTCTGTTTGTATAAAAACAAAGAACTGGTACAGCAGGGAAATTCTTCCAATATGCTGCACAGCTTTGATAAGATCGTTGCATACATTTCTCAATACTTTTCAATCAATATCGGTGACCTCATATTTACCGGGACACCGGCAGGTGTTGGAGAATTGGTAGTAGGAGATGAACTTGAATTATTTATTGAGGACGAAAGCTTATTAAAATTTGACGTAAAATAGTTTTAGAGTTATTACACGCTTTGAATCGACAAAGCAAAACCAACTGCACCATAAAAAAACATCCCGGTTATTTTAACGGGATGTTTTCTTTTATTTAAGCGTCAATGTTCCCTTATTTTTGCCGGGTTAGCTTGCAACGATGATTGATAATTCCATTTTACTGAAAGCCTATGCCCTTATGAGTAAAGCCAAATTCATGGCTGAAACTTATGAGGCTAACCGCTCCATCTGCAAATACGTTCATTCCACTTCAAGAGGACATGAGGCCATACAATTAGCCGCAGCATTTCAATTACAGCCACAGGATTTTGTAAGTCCTTATTATCGTGATGAGAGTATGCTGTTAGGTATGGGATTTACACCTTATGAGCTCATGCTGCAGTTGCTTGCAAAAAAGGAAGATATCTTCACTGGCGGAAGAGAATATTATTCGCATCCCAATTACAAGGGCGTTGATAAACCCACTATCATTCATCAAAGTAGCGCTACTGGGATGCAGGCGATACCTACAACAGGCTTGGCGTATGGAGTTCAGTTCAAAGAAAACTATAAACCCGATGACTTACCGCACGGAGTGAACGATGAGTTGCCAATTGTTATTTGTTCATTAGGCGATTCAAGTATAACGGAAGGAGAAGTGAGTGAAGCAATGCAGTTCGCCGTCCTCAAGCAATTACCTATTATTTATTTAGTTCAGGATAATAACTGGGGCATCAGCGTTTCTGCGGCTGAATCAAGAACAATGAATGCATTTGAATATGCAGCAGGTTTTAAAGGAATGAACAGGATACAGGTAGATGGAAGTGATTTCGAAGCTTCTTATGAAGTGTTGAAATATGTTTGTGATTGGGTAAGAAAAGAAAGAAAACCGTATCTCGTTCATGCACAGGTTCCATTGCTTGGGCATCATACAAGTGGTGTGAGAAAAGAATTTTACAGAAGCGAAGATGACTGGACAAAACATATAGCACATGATCCTAATCCCAAGCTCAGAAAAAAATTAGCCGAACGTGGAGTAGGCGAAGAAGAAATTTTAAAAATTGAAACTGAAGCTAACGATACGATCAAAATTGATTTTGAAAAAGCAATAGCTTCTCCTGAGCCGGATCCATCCTCGGTCGAAGATTTTGTTTTTGCCCCAACAACTGTAATTAACGAATCAGGTGAACGTTCTCCTGTTGATGCAGAAAAAGTATTAATGGTAGATGCCGCTTTGTATGCTATCCGTGAAATAATGGAAGATCATCCTGAAGCAATTTTATACGGGCAGGATGTTGGCAAAAGATTAGGTGGCGTTTTTCGTGAAGCAGCAACATTGGCGGATCGGTTTGGTTCCCATCGTGTTTTTAATACAGCTATACAAGAAGCTTTTATTGTTGGTTCATGCGTTGGTATAAGTGCTATGGGTTTGAAACCGATCGTTGAAGTACAATTTGCAGATTATATCTATCCCGGATTTAATCAATTGGCAAGCGAGGTTTCAAAAAGTTGTTATCTCACCTGCGGTAAGTTTCCGGTATCCATGATCCTTCGTGTACCTATTGGTGCTTATGGCGGTGGCGGCCCTTATCATAGCGGTAGTATTGAAACAACTCTACTTTCCATCAAAGGACTTAAAGTCGCTTATCCATCTAATGCTGCAGATATGAAAGGATTGATCAAGGCAGCTTACTTAGATCCTAATCCAGTAGTGATGCTCGAACATAAAGGGCTTTACTGGAGTAAAGTGCCGGGTACCGATGAAGCAAAAACAAAAGAACCGGCCCGTGATTATATTTTGCCTTTTGGAAAAGCGAATATTGTTTTACACGCAGATAAAAATAAAATAGTTAATGGCGAAAGCTGTGTAATTATTACTTACGGAATGGGAGTGTATTGGTCAAAAGCTGCAGCCAGAAATTTTTCCGGTCAAATTGAAGTGATTGATCTGAGAACATTATTTCCGTTGGATGAAGAATTGGTTTTTGAAAAAGTAAAACTGCATGGAAAATGTTTGATCGTGACGGAAGAGCAACAAAATAATTCTTTTGCAGAAGCATTAGCAGGGCGCATTTCAAAAGCTTGTTTTCATTGGCTGGATGCACCGGTAGATGTAATTGGAGCATTGAATTTACCTGCTGTGCCAATGAATATGGCATTGGAAAAAGCAATGCTGCCTGATGCTGAAAAGGTTAGCAAACGAATCAAAAATCTGCTGGCAAATTAGCCTCTCAACCTTATCTTTGCTGCCCATTTGCCGGGGTATCCGCCGCGGCGGATGGTTAGAGCATCGGATTCATATCCGCCGCGGCGGACGGCATGCAAGTCTGCTGCTTAATAAAATATTTTTTGCCGGGGTAGCTCAGCTGGTTAGAGCATCGGATTCATAACCCGAAGGTCGGCAGTTCAAGTCTGCTCTCCGGTACTAATAAAGGCTCTTTAAAGAGCCTTTATTTTGCAAATGTTTTCCGTTTATATCTTATACTCAGAGCTGCACAATAAACATTATACCGGGTTCACCTCAGACCTTGAACAACGGTTAAATTCTCATAACGAATTTGGAAAAGACTGGACATCCCGTTATAGGCCATGGAAACTTATTTATAAGAAAGAGTTTGAAAACAAAAATCTTGCAATGGTGTATGAGAAATGGCTGAAAACTGGTGCAGGTAGAGATTTTATTAAAACATTGCCGCATTAATAAGGGTTCATATCCGCCGCGGCGGACGGCAGTTCAAGTCGGCTCTCTGGTACTTATTTAAACCCACATTTGTGGGTTTTTGTATTTTTAAACCATGGCAAATATCCGTTTAGCTACAACTCATGATGCAGCAGGAATTTTAGAAATCTATGCGCCGTATATAGAAAACACTTCATTTACATTTGAAACAGAGGTTCCTTCACTGGAAGATTTTCAAAAAAGGATTTCAGATTACCTTATCAACTGGCCATGGGTTGTTTGTGAAATTGATGGTGTGATTACAGGCTATGCTTATGGTGCCAAATACCGTGAGAGAACAGCTTATCAATGGTGCGTTGAAAGTTCCATTTATATTCATGATGATTTTTTAAAACACAAAATTGGTAAGGCCTTATACGAAGCATTAATTGAAATACTAAAGAGACAAGGTTATAGAAATATTTATGCCGTAATCAATTTGCCCAATGATAGAAGCGTAAAATTTCATGAGAGTTGTGGCTTCACTTATTTCGCCACTTATGAAAAAGTAGGCTATAAATTAGGTAAATGGAAAAATGTTGGCTGGTGGCAGCTAAGTATTAATGAGTACGGCATGGATCCCTTGGCTCCCATTAAATTTTCTGAATTAAAAAAAGATTTTCTACAAGATCTCTTTGAAGAGAAATCGAAAATGATACGATCGTAAATTATATTTAGGCAAATGCTTTTGCCGTATTTTTATTTTCTACTTTATTAGGATAAACTTCTAACGCTTTTTCCAAACAATCCATTGCAGCATTCAGTGCATCGTTATTTAATACATAGGCAAGTCTCACTTCGTTTTTACCTAAGCCAGGCGTACCATAAAATCCGGTAGCAGGGGCAAGCATTACGGTTTGTTTGTTATAAGAAAAATCTTCAAGCAACCATTGGCAGAATTTATCTGCATCATCAATTGGCAATCTCGCAATAGCATAGAATGCGCCGCCGGGATTCGGACAATACACACCTGGCATTTTATTCAACCGGCCTATCATTGTATTTCTTCTTGACAAGTATTCGGCTTTAGGTGTGTCAAAATAAGAGGCAGGCAGATCAACAGCTGCTTCACCCATTATCTGTGCAAGACCCGGAGGGCTTAATCTTGCCTGAGCAAATTTCATGGCTGTATTATAAACATCTTTATTCTTTGTAACCAAGGCGCCCAGCCTCGCACCACAAGCACTATAACGTTTACTAATAGTATCCATTAATACTACATGCTGCTCCAACCCTTCAAGATGCATAGCACTTACATATTTGCCATCATAGCAAAACTCCCGGTAAGCTTCATCGCTGAATAAATAGAGATTATGTTTAATACAGATCTTTTTCAGTGCTTCCATTTCCTCCATACTATACAAATAACCTGTCGGGTTATTGGGGCTGCAAATGATTATCGCCTTTGTTTTTGGAGTAATTACTTTTTCAAAATCTTCGATCGGTGGTAATGCAAACCCATTTTCAATATACGAAGTAATAGGAACTACATTCACTCCTGCAGTACAGGCAAATCCATTATAGTTTGCATAAAAGGGTTCTGGTATAATTACTTCATCACCCGGATTGAGACAACAAAAAAAACCAAATAGAATTGCTTCACTGCCACCAGTAGTAATTAATATCTGTTCATGGGTAACATTAATTCCAACACTTTTATAATACTGTACCAATTTGCGGCGATAACTTTCATTGCCTGCACTATGACTATATTCCAAGACTTTTATATCTGCATTACGCACTGCATCCATTATAGCCGGCGGTGTTTCTATATCGGGCTGGCCAATATTCAGATGATAAACTTTTATTCCTTTTTTCTTTGCAGCTTCTGCATAAGGAACCAATTTGCGTATTGGTGAAGGCGGCATTTGCTGGCCACGATTAGAAATTTTAAGCATGCAACAAAGGTAAAAGAGGAGAGGGTAGATAAAAAAGAAATTTGCTGTTGTATAAAACAAAACCCGGCATATTAGCCGGGTTTTGAGAGTATCATAAATACAAACTCTTAATTATTAGGTTTGCTTTTATTGTCTTTGGAGTCTTTTCCTTTTGTCTTTACATAAGCATCATATTCTTCTGCAGATAAAACCTCACCCTTAATAGTTATCACTTTTGTTTCATCTACACCAGCCAATTTAACGGTGATCGTTTTTGTGAACGGACCAGGGGCCCCTGCATTAAATCCGGCAGTGATCTTGTTGGCATCACCGGGCATTATCGGCTGCTCAGGTCTTACGGGTGTAGTACATCCGCAACTTGCAGTTGCGCTTTCAACTACAACAGGTGTTTTGCCGGTATTTTCAATGGCAAAATCATAAGTAACGGGAACTCCTTGTTTTATTTTTCCAAAATCATGCTCTTCTGTTTTGAACTTAAGGTGGTCAACAAATTTTTCCTGTGCCATTAATGCTACACTGAAAATGAGAGCAACGGATGCTAATAATAACTTTTTCATGACGATGGTTTATTTTTTAAAATTATAAATTTTGTTTTTTCAAAAACTGAACAGAAGCATTGGCAGGTGCTGCTCCTTCAGGTGCTTTCCATACCTCACCTGAAATTTCTATTTGCTTAAAACCACCTGCATAGTTTACAGTGATATATTTTTTAAATGCACCTTCTGCTACTGCATTATATCCAACTTTGATAATTGATTTAGCTCCCGGTGCAATTGCTTCGCGATTCCATTCTGGAGTAGTACATCCGCAGCTTGCACTTACGTTTTCAAGCTTTGCTGGTTCTTTACCGTCATTCACGACTTCAAAATTATAATAAACAGGTTTGCCTTGAGGAATTTTACCAAAATCATGGGCAAGCTCTTTAAAACTAATCAGATCCACTTTTGCTGGAGCGACAGGCGCTGCAGGTGTTGCTTCATGATTATGACCGTCATTTGGTGTTTGCGCAAATGCTGTAAATGTGAAAAGAAAACAGCAGATAATGGTGATGAAATGTTTCATTGGGAGTTTTTGAGATTCCAAATTTAGTGCAAAGATGGCAATAAGCCAATAGACGTTGCACGATTGGGGTGGGGAAATAATGAGAATTATTTGTGAAACTGATTCCGTTATATTTGCCCTATGCCAGAGTCTGGAGTTGCTACCATATCATCTGCTGAAAAATTATCCTTCGATCTTTTTCGTGACCAGGTTTTAAGCGACTACCGTGTTGCCTGTATCAGTCGGGAAACCAGCCTTTTAGGCCGTAAGGAAGTCCTCACAGGCAAAGCGAAATTTGGAATTTTTGGGGATGGAAAGGAAGTGGCACAAGTAGCAATGGCCCGTTTTTTTAAACCTGGTGATTACCGCAGTGGGTACTACCGCGACCAGACTTTTGCCTATGCAACAGGCCTGACTAATGTGGAGCAGTATTTTTCCCAGTTATACTCCGATCCGGATATTAATAACGATCCATTCAGTGCCGGCCGGCAAATGAATGCTCATTTTGCTACACCCAATACCAAAGAAAATGGTGAATGGAATGATCTCGTAAACGTAAAGAATAATATCGCAGATCTTGCTCCTACTGCCGGGCAAATGCCAAGATCAATCGGGTTGGGGCTAGCCTCAAAAATATTCAGGGCTGTTCCTGAACTAAAGCAATTCAGTAATCTTTCCGATAATGGTAATGAGGTTTGCTTTACCACTATTGGTGATGCATCAACCAGTGAAGGACATTTTTGGGAAACTATAAATGCCGCAGGTGTGTTGCAGATACCGCTTTGTGTTTTTGTGTGGGACGATGGGTATGGAATTTCCGTTCCTAAAAAATATCAGACAACGAAAGGTTCTATTTCCGATGCGCTACAGGGTTTCCAAAAACAGGATGGCACAAACGGAATGAATATTTATAAAATAAAAGGATGGGATTATGCAGGCATGTGCGAAGCATTCGAAGAAGGAGTGAGAATTGCAAGAGAAAAACATATACCCTGTCTTTTTCATGTTGAAGAGATAACTCAACCCCAGGGACACTCAACATCAGGCAGCCATGAAAGATATAAAACGCCTGAGCGGTTGGAATGGGAACGGGAATTTGACGGCAATAAAAAAATGCGTGAATGGATATTGGCAAATCATCTTGCAGAAGAAGAAGAGATCAGCCAACTTGAAACAGAAGCAAAAGAAGTTGTAAGGGACGGGAAAAATAAAGCATGGGAGAAATTTTTTGCGCCGATAAAAATTCAAGTTACAAGAACGGTCGATTTAATACTATCATTGGTTGGTGCATTCCCTCTGAAAGCAGAAATGTTGCAGAAAATTGCAAAAGAACTTTCAACTAACCGTGAACCATTGCGTCGCGATGTGATGAAAGCATTGAAAGATGCAATTGATATTGCCGGAGATAACGAAGCCGCTTACTGGACAAAAGATTACTATAACGATTTATTGAATGAAAATAAATCATTGTACAATTCACATTTGTATAATGAAGGTGAAAAAAGTGCATTAAATGTTCAGGCCGTTGATGCAACATATGATGAAAAAGCTCCATTGATCAATGGCTATGAAATACTGAATAAATATTTTGATCAGTTGCTTGCAAATAACCCAAAAGTGGTTGCATTTGGTGAAGATGTAGGATATATCGGTGATGTGAACCAAGGCTTTAGTGGATTGCAGGCAAAGTATGGAATGAACAGAATTGCTGATACAGGCATTCGTGAACTAACCATTATGGGCCAGGGCATCGGACTTGCTTTCCGTGGATTGCGTCCGATCGCTGAGATACAATATATCGATTACCTTTTATATGGATTGCAACCGCTGAGTGATGATGCATCTACACTTCATTTCAGAACAAAAGGAAAACAAAGTTGTCCATTGATTGTAAGAACCCGCGGTCATCGGCTCGAAGGTATCTGGCATAGCGGCTCTCCAATGGGTATGGTGCTAAGTGCCCTGCGTGGTATGCTTGTTTGTGTGCCAAGAAATATGACACAGGCAGTCGGTATGTACAATACATTATTACAAGGTAATGATCCGGCGCTGATGATAGAATGCCTGAATGGTTACAGGCTCAAAGAAAAAATGCCATCAAACCTCGGTACATTTTCTGTGCCATTAGGTGTACCGGAAATAATTCGTCATGGAACTGATGTTACAGTTGTCTCCTACGGTTCTACTTTACGAATTATTATGGAAGCTGCAGAAACATTGGAAAATTTTGGTATTAGTTGCGAAGTGGTAGATGTGCAAACCTTAATGCCATTTGATACTCATCATAGCATTTTAAGTTCGCTGAAAAAAACAAACCGGATTGTTTTTGTAGATGAAGATGTGCCCGGTGGCGCTGCTGCATTTATGTTTAATAAAGTGATGGAAGAACAGGGGGGTTATCGATATCTTGATGTAGCACCAAAAACAATTACAGCAAAAGCGCATCGTCCTTCTTATGGAAGTGATGGTGATTACTTCAGCAAGCCCAATACTGAAGAAGTAGAAGCGGTGATAGCGGCTATGATGAAGGAGTAACATAAGAATTAACCAGGTTTACCTATTCTATAATAAATTCTAAGTGGTTTTATGAAATTTACCCTTTACCAGGTGGATGCTTTCACCAATAAATTATTTCATGGCAACCCTGCCGCCGTTATTCCCCTTGAACAATGGATAGATGATGAGCTGATGCAGAAGATCGCATTGGAAAACAATCTCAGTGAAACCGTTTTCTTTGTTCCTTCACAACAGCAGGGAGTGGATTATGATATCCGCTGGTTTACACCTGATGTCGAAATAAACTTATGTGGTCACGCCACCTTAGCGTCAGCATTTATTTTGTTCAGGTTTTTGGGTTTCAAAAAAAACAAAATTGTTTTTCATTCCAAAAGCGGAAAACTGGAAGTAGAACAGAATGGGGATGTATACCGCATGGATTTCCCGGCATGGACGCCTCAAAAAACAGATGAATACCCTGAAACGTTGCAAAAAGTATTAGGAGTAGATGAAGTTGTTGGCGTGTACAAACACCGTGATTTACTGGTTGAGTTACAAAATGAAGATGCGGTTAAAAAATGTACGCCGGATTTTAATGCATTGAAAAAACTCGGGGAAAAAGTTATTATCACAGCGCCGGGTAGCGGCGAAGTAGATTTTGTTTCCCGTTTTTTTGCTCCTTCCGCAGGTATCAATGAAGATCCTGTTACCGGTTCTTCACACTCACAGTTAATTCCTTTTTGGTCAGAAAAACTCGGTAAGAAAAAAATGTTTGCAAAGCAACTATCACAACGTGGTGGTGAATTGCAATGCGGTCTTTGGGGTGACCGTGTAACGATGGCTGGTCAATGTATATTTTATATGAAAGGAGAGTTGACTCTCTGATCAGAATTTAAAGAACTCTTTCATCTTTGCCTCAATCCAAAAACTTTTCTTTCAATTCTGGTGTAGGAATCATACACGCATCTTTTTTTCCAAACCATTTATACCGGTTCTTTGCGATCCAGTTATAAACTCCATCACGAATAAATTTTGGAAGAATAATAAAACCATAAAGTAAGCCCAATCCGCCACCTAAATGTTTAAGCATTCGTAAGGCACCGGTGCTGCGGGTATAAATTTTTTCATCTTCCAGTAAAATAAATGAATTGAAATTATCAGCGGGGAGACTATGTTTTTTTAAAAATTCTTGCCCAAAATTTCCTTGCAATGATGCAAAGCTGAATTGTTTTTTTTTATCCCGTTTAATAATAAACTGAACACTGTTGTTGCAAAGATTGCAAACACCGTCAAACAAAATAATTTTATTACCTGTACTAAGCTGATTCATTTCCAAAACAAAGTTCGCCTATTTGTGGTAAATTAATTTTACCAATCAGCTTTATCCCATGTTATGAAACACCTTTTGCACATCCTCATCCTGCTCTAATTTTTCGATCAGCTTACTTACATCAGCAGCTTGTTCATCATTTACAGGAACTGTAACAGTTGGTATCCATTCTAATTCTGCAGTGATAGGTATGATACCTTTATCTTCCAAAGCTTTTTGCATATTGCCAAAATCAGTAAAACCACAACGAACTACTAAGATCGGTTCGCCATTTTCTCCTGTGCTATCACCCAATTCTTCCAAACCAAAATCGATCAGCTCGAGTTCCATATCATCTGCATTCAATCCTTCTGGTTTCAATTTAAACACACCCATTTTTTTAAATTGAAATGCAACAGAACCACTATTACCTAAAGTGCCTTCACCTTTATTAAATATAGCTTTTACATTGGCCACTGTTCTTACATGGTTATCAGTTGCTGTTTCCACCAGTAATGCCACGCCATGAGGTGCATAGCCTTCATATAAAATCTCATCATAGTTGACCAACTCTTTACCTTGTGCTCTTTTGATTGCAGCTTCCACACGGTCCTTTGGCATGCCGACACTTCTTGCATTTTGAAAGCAACGACGCAAAGCAGCATTCGAATTAGGGTCGGGGCCACCAGCTTTTACAGCAATCACAATTTCTTTACCGATGCGGGTAAAATTTTTTGCCATCTTATCCCAGCGGGCAAACATGCTGGACTTGCGTACTTCAAATATTCTTCCCATAAAATTCTTCCTGTTGTTTGGAACTGATTAATCAGGGCTGCAAATGTAAGGCAATGCGGTAAAAAGAAAAACCGTCCTGGTTTTATCAGGACGGTTTGAGCAATAATTTATTTACCAGTATTAACTTTCTGCTTCAGCTTTACTAAGCCGGATTGCATAAAGTACCAGATGAACAACTGCAAAAGCGATAGAAATATAAAGCAGGGTTCTGTCTGTATCAAACCCAACAGTATACTGATGCAGGAGACCTACTACAACCAGCAAAATACTCAGGCATATACCTGTATAGCGGGCTATTTTCATGCCTTTTCTATTTGTAGTTCCATTACCAAGATGGCTGTTCTTTGCGCCATATACCAAATAAATATCCAAGCCTATCAGCATCCAAACCAATAAACGGATCCATGTATCCATTGGCAGAAATACCATCATAAATAAGCAGGTAGCAATACCAAGTATAGGAACCAGGGGAACCATCGGTGTTCTAAATGCTCTTGGTAAGTCAGGCATTTTTTTGCGCATTACCCATACACCTATGCATACAAGAATGAAGGCGAACAGTGTTCCAATGCTTGTCATTTCTCCGACAACCCTTGCAGGAACAAATGCAGCAAATGCACTTACAAAAAGCATAAACAATAAATTGTTTTTTGCAGGTGTTTGCGTCTTAGGATTAACTGCTGAAAATATTTTAGGAATCAAACCATCTTTACTCATACTAAAGAAGACACGGCTTTGTCCCATTAACATAACAAGGATAACCGAAGCATAGCCAAAAAGAATGGCAACAACAATGGCACGGTTCAACCAGGGGTAATCAGGTTTTGCTACTCCGGATGCATCAACCGTTCCCATATGATCAATTGCTACTGCTACAGGAGCAATACCATCTTTGCCTGCAAAAGTTGTATAATTTGTAACACCTGTCATTACATGTGCAAATAATATATATAATACTGTACAAATAAGCAGCGAACCCAAAATACCTATTGGCATATCCTTTTTAGGATTTTTAGCTTCCTGTGCGGCTGTACTCACAGCATCGAAACCAATGTAGGCGAAAAACACGATGGCTGCAGCCCTGATAATACCACTGAATCCGAAATCTCCAAATTTTCCTGTATTGTCAGGAATGTAGGGATTATAATTGTCATTATTAATATACTTCCAACCTAGTATAATGAAGATTAGCACTACCGCTATTTTTATTGCAACAATAATACTGTTTACAAAAGCACTCTCCCTTGTGCCTTTTATTAATAACAAACTCATCAGCACAATAATAAATACAGCAGGAAGATTGATAATACCACCGTCCCCTGGGCCAGCAGTTAATTCGGTAGGAAGTGCAATACCAAAGCCATCTAAAAACTTAACAAGGTACCGGCTCCAGCTTATCCCAACAGTTGCGGCACCTACTGCATATTCCAGTACAAGATCCCAACCAATAATCCAGGCCATAAATTCGCCCATGGTAGCATATGAGTAAGTATATGCGCTTCCTGCAACGGGAATCATCGATGCAAACTCTGCATAACATAAACCGGCAAAAAGACAACCTAAACCTGCTACTACAAATGAAATGGTGATGGCCGGACCAGCATGATTTGCTGCAGCCATACCAGTAATAGAAAATAAACCAGCACCGATAATAGCGCCTATTCCTAATGCAATTAAACCCCTAGCACCTAATGTTTTTTTAAGCGTATGTGTTCCTGTTTCAGATGCTTCATTCATTAAAACATCCATTGGCTTTCTGACGAATAAACTCATAAGTAGTTTGATTATAGTTTACAATAGCCGTAAAGTAATGAAATATTTCATTTGCAAACCCATTTCTTTTACACGGACGGAATTTTAGTCATTTAAAAGTTTTCAAGTCGGTTTTTTTCCCGATTTTCGGCCTTCTTTAAAATCAACTGAATGAAAGGAAACAGGCTTACTTTTTTTATACTCCTTGCAATGGTATTGGGGGTTGCAGTTGGTTATGTAGTACACGATCAAAGCTCGCCTGAGTTCATTAAAAAATTTGCAAACAACATTAAGCTCTTAACTACAATTTTCCTTCGATTGGTGCAGATGATAATTGCCCCATTGGTATTTACAACATTAGTAGTAGGTATTGCAAAATTGGGCGATTTAAAAGCCGTAGGCAGGGTAGGTGGTAAAGCGATGCTCTGGTTTGTGAGTGCATCGCTTGTGAGCTTATTACTGGGGCTTGTATTAGTGAATTTTTTTCATCCTGGCACTGCTATCGATTTAAGTAATGCTGATAATGAAGGGGCAAAAGAGTTGCTGGGTAAAACACAGGAATTCTCTTTAGCAAAATTTGTAGAGCATGTTTTTCCAAAGAGTGTGTTTGAAGCAATGGCAACTAACGAAATTCTTCAATTGGTTGTCTTCAGTATTTTCTTTGGAGTAGCTGCAACTGCGTTAGGCGATTATTCAAAGCCGGTGATCAAGGCATTGGATGTTGCTTCGCATATTATTTTAAAAATAGTTGGCTATGTAATGAACTTTGCACCCTTAGGTGTATTTGGCGCCATTGCAGCAATAATTGCCGTCAAAGGATTACAGATCTTTAATTTTTATGCGTTATATTTTTTATACTTCCTTATTGGCATTGCCTTATTATGGACAATATTATGGGGCGTAGGTTATTTAATTTTACGGGACCGCATTCCGCATTTGTTTAAAAGAATTTCACAACCCCTGTTGATTGCATTTAGCACAACGAGCAGTGAAGCAGTTTTTCCAAAATTGACTGAAGAACTTGAACGCTTTGGCTGTAAAGACAAAATTGTTTCTTTCATTCTTCCGCTCGGTTATAGTTTCAATCTCGATGGCAGTATGATGTATATGACATTTGCCAGCATCACCATTGCACAGGCTTATGGTGTTCATCTTGACATCGGCACACAGATTACTATGCTCCTGGTATTAATGCTTACCAGTAAAGGAGTAGCTGGTGTGCCGAGGGCATCTTTAGTTGTTATCATTGCTACCTGTGCTATGTTTAAAATTCCACCAGAAGGCATTGCCCTTATTTTACCAATTGACCATTTCTGCGATATGTTCCGCACTGCCACTAACGTTGTCGGCAATAGTATTGCTACCAGTGTAGTAAGCAAATGGGAAGGGGAATTGGGGCCGGGTGACGGACACAGTCATGGTCACGATCATTCACATCAACAAGGTCATCATCATTAATAATTACACCTATGGGTTTTTTAGAAAGATTTATTGAATGGATAATTGAAAACGGTGGCTTTTATGTTTTACTGCTCGTTGTTTTTGCCGAAACCGGTTTATTGGTTGGTTTTCTTTTTCCCGGTGACTCTTTATTATTTGCAGCTGGAATTTATTTAGACAAACTTACCCGTGAATTTTATACGTTAGGTGAAACAGGAGATGTTGCAGTTTGGCAATGGATGACCCTTGTTATTATGGTTATGATTGCGTCTGTTTTGGGCAATATCGTTGGTTATTGGTTTGGCCAAAAAACAGGACCATTGTTGTATGAACGAAAGGACACCTGGCTCTTTAAGAAAAAACATTTAATAAAGGCTAAAGCATTTTATGAGAAATACGGTAAGCCCACCATTTTTGTTGCAAAATTTCTTCCTTTCATCCGCACGTTTGCACCGATAGTTGCAGGTATGGTAAAAATGAGCAAGCCAATATTTATGTTCTATAATATTATTGGTAGTGTAGCTTGGGTGGGTTCGATGATGTTGGGTGGTTATTATCTGAACGGATGGTTTGAGAGAAAGTTTGGTATCAAATTGCAAGAACATATTGAAGCAATAACAATCGGAATAATCCTGATAACTACACTTCCGGTTTTATATAAAATATTTTTCCGTAAGAAAGACGAAGAAGAACCTACTCAAACTCTTTCATAAACTATGCAAGCCAAAACCAGTTACGGTGTTCTTTCCATTCCTGTTATTGTAGCCGCCCTGGGTTACTTCGTTGATATTTATGATCTGCTGTTGTTTGGTATCATTCGTATACCCAGTCTTCAATCATTTGGTTTGTCGGAAACAGAAGTACAAATAAGTGGAGAAAAGATTTTGCAATGGCAAATGTGGGGATTGCTTATCGGTGGAATTATTGCCGGCATCATTGGTGATAAAAAAGGAAGGTTGAGTGTATTATTTGGCTCTATCATTTTGTATTCACTTGCCAATATTGCAAACGGCTTTGTTGAAACAGTGGATCAGTATAAAGGGATACGCTTTATTGCTGGCCTGGGATTGGCAGGTGAGTTAGGTGTCGGAATTACATTAGTATCAGAAATTATTTCCAAAGAGAAAAGAGGGATTGCCACATCAATGGTAGCGGGTATTGGTTTAACCGGGGCCGTCGTTGCATTCATTATGAAAGAAAATTTTCATTGGCGTACATGTTATTTTATTGGTGGCGGGCTGGGTTTATTATTATTACTATTGCGCATTTCGGTTTTTGAGTCAGGCATGTTTCACCAGGTAAAGAAACTGGATGTCTCAAGAGGAAATTTCTTTATGCTGTTTACAAACGCAGATAGGTTCAAAAGATATCTCTGTGGAATATTGATCGGGTTGCCAACATGGTTTGTAATTGGGGTATTGGTTACTTTCTCAAGTGAATTCGGCAAACGCTTCGGTATAAAAGAAAAGATCGACCCTGGTAAAGCTATCATGTATGCTTATGCAGCGATCTCTATCGGCGATATATTAATTGGTTTTGTAAGTCAGTGGTTCAAAAGCCGGAAAAAGGCATTATTTCTTTTCTATGGTATTACGGCTCTTTTCATGGTTTTATTTTTTACTACACAATGGAATGGCAGTGCGCAAAAAATGTACTGGTTATGTGCAGGGTTAGGATTTGGAACCGGCTTCTGGGCGATTTTTGTAACGATGGGCGCCGAACAATTCGGTACAAACTTGCGTGCCACTGCTGCTACCACAATTCCCAATATGGTTCGTGGAATGCTGGCAGTTTTTATACTTCCTTTATTTCAGTGGTTGCGGGATATGGAAGGGGTTGGATATGTGAACGGAGGTATTTATGCTGCTGTCATCATTATGGTGATCACAATTATTGCAGCTTTGTTTACAAAAGAAACCTTTAATAAGGACATGGACTTTCTCGAAAAGGATTAATAAGTTTGGTAAAATATTCCAGTGCCGAAATTTCTCATCATACGTTTTTCCTCGATCGGTGATATTGTTCTCACCACTCCCGTTATCCGTTGTTTGAAAAAACAGGTGCCGGATGCTGAAGTGCATTTTTTAGTAAAAGAGAAGTTCCTTTCAGTCGTTCAGCACAATCCCTATATCGATAAATTTCATGTGTTGGCGCATAGCTGGGAAACAACGATGGAAGAACTGAAAGCGGAAGAGTATGATTACATTATAGACCTGCACAATAATGTAAAGACACTGCGTGTAAAAAAACAACTTAAGAAAAAATCATTCTCTTTTTACAAACTCAATATTGAAAAATATATCTACACAAGCATCAAGCTGAATGTGCTACCAAAAATTCATATTGTTGACAGGTATATGAAAACTGTCGAATCATTTGGAGTAAAGAATGATGGGAACGGGCTGGATTATTTTATCGGTGAACATGATGAAACAAAAAAAACGGATTTACCTGCATCACATTATGCTGGTTATATTGCCTGTGTGATCGGTGCTGCACATACAACAAAAAAATGGCCGGCTGAAAGATGGAAAGAGTTTGCTGAAAAAATAAATCACCCGATAATTTTATTAGGTGGCAAAGAAGACTATGCAGCAGGAGAGGAGATAGCTTCTGTCGATAAAGTGAAAGTATATAATGCTTGCGGTAAGTTCAGCATTAATGAAAGCGCAGACCTTGTAAAGAAATCAAAAATTGTAGTGACGCATGATACGGGCCTCATGCATATTGCCGCTGCTTATAAAAAACCAATTGTTTCTATCTGGGGTAATACGGTTCCATCGTTTGGTATGTCTCCCTATTACGGAGAAAAGAATATACCAAATGAAATAGTAGAGGTAAAAAAACTCTGGTGCCGGCCTTGCAGCAAGATCGGATACAATAAATGTCCGCTCGGGCATTTTAAATGCATGAGTAAAACCTCCGCCGAACATGTGCTGGCAGCTGTTAGAAGGCTGATGTAAGTTCCTTTAAACTTTATTTACCCCAAGTGAGTAAAGTAGCAACAGCTACTGAAACGAAAATTAATCCAATGATTACTGCACCCTGCACATCGGGTTTGCTTAAATACATGTTGATCTTTTTCATACACCAATCGTTTTAAGTTAATAAAAATGGGATGCGGATCAAGAGGTGTACGGATAGCTAACTTGAAAACAGTGAGTACGGAGATGTTAAGACGTGAATAAGCTATATTAAAAATAGAAAGACATTTTAATTTATGCAAGCAATTTAAAAATTGAGCAAAAGAAGATTGACCTACAGTGACATACGATTTTCTGTTCCAACATTTAAAATAGGGCAGTGAACTTTCTCCACCAGGGTTCAGGTTTGGGGAAGAAAAGAGGATAAGCCGTATAGGCCTGAATTTCCGCCAATATTTCTTTTTCAATTACCAGCTTCTCTTCGATTGACAACTTATCTTTCTTATCATCAATGCAGGATAACCAGTTTTGGATCTGTTTTGTTTCAGCAGGCATTGATTCGCCATTCAGGTAGCGATCTGTTTTTTTCTTTAATGTTTCAATAGTCATACGATGAGTTTAAGGTATAGGTGATTGAAGGTTACCAGAGATGTGTTATTTTCTGAAATGCATAAAGCAGGTTTTTCAGAACAACGGTATCGAAGTAAGAATTTCGTTTTTTATTATTCTCATGATTTATTTTATGAATCATGGCTGTTTGAATATTTGTTCTTTCTTTAAAAACAGTTTTTACAGGTTGCCTTGCTTTCTGAAGCTGCATAACCCGAAAACCAGGTATTACCTCGTCTTTTATTATAACTGTGTTTTTATCACTACCCAGGTTATTACTGATGCATTCAATTACTTTTCTTCTTACTTCTTTATAAAGATGAATTGAAACAGAAAAACCAACAGGCAGTGTATGACGGTTTTCCCATAATGAAACAAAGATTTCCCTTACAATGCGTTTGGCATCTTCGGGAGAATTAAGTTTATCAATACAATAATTGTAAAGTGAAATACAGTAACGATGATGAAGTTCTTCAAATGCTTCTGTGTCGTTTAAAAGAAGGTTATCAACGAGAGTTTCCTCGGGGGTAAAGTTCCTGCTCATGGGTTAAGGTTTAAATTAACAATTGAGGATATCGGAAATTGTTAATCGCAGGAATTGGAGATAGAATCAGGATGTAAGTTAGAAAGAAAACTGAAGCTTCAAAATAACTATATCAACATTCAGACAAAGGAAAAACACGATATGCTGCAAACCGTTGAAAATTAAGAGGATTATTTTTACGTTAACGGCGAGATCATGGGTTTTTAGTAAGGAAGTCAAACGAACCTGCTAACCAGCCAGCTCACTAAGCTCCAGCCAACGTAGTTCTTTTGCATCCAGCAATGCCGTTATCTCATTAATTCTTAATGAGGTTTCGGTTAACTTTTCAAAAGGTAGACTACCATTATTGAGTTGTTCGGTGAGCAATTCTTTTTCCTTATTCAGAGCTGGTATTTCTTTTTCTAATTGTTCAAATTCACGTTTTTCTTTATAGGAAAATTGTCGCTTTTTGACCACAGACGACAGACCACTGACCACAGCCGAGTGTTTTAATTCAGTAATATCTTTTTCCCTTTGCAAATCTGTTTCTGTGGTCTGTGGACCGTTGACTGTTGACTGTCTATACTGCGTATAGTTTCCCGGAAAATCTTTCACTATACCATCACCTTCGAAAACAAAAAGATGATCGACCAGCCTGTCCATAAAATAACGGTCATGCGATACAATGAGTAAACAGCCTGGATATTCGCTTAAGAAATTTTCAAGTACACCCAACGTAGGAAGATCTAAATCATTAGTAGGTTCATCAAGTATCAAAAAATTTGGATTGCGAAATAAAGTTGCAAGCAATTGTAATCTTTTCTTTTCGCCACCACTTAACCTGCTGAGATAAGTGTATTGTTTATCCGGATCAAAAAGAAAGAGCTGGAGAAACTGTGCAGCGCTTAATGAACCACCGCTAGCCAGAGGAAAATGTTCAGCAATATCTTTTACATACTCGATCACTCTCATGTCTTCCTTTATTTCCAGCCCCTTTTGAGAAAAGCTGCCAAATATCACTGTGTCACCAATATTCAGTTTGCCACTGTCAGCTTTTTCTGTTCCGAGAATAATATTAATAAAAGTTGATTTGCCAACACCATTTTTTCCAACTACACCAATACGTTCACCTTTTTTGAATGTATAATCAAAACCTTTCAGGATAATTTTCTCATCATAACTTTTGTTGATCTTTTTCATCTCTACCACTTTTCCCCCGAGCCGGTTCATCTTCATTTGTAGCTCAACCTGTGAGTCATCTATCTGTTGCTTTGCTTTCTTTTCTATTTGATAAAAATTATCCTGGCGGCTTTTACTTTTTGTTGTTCTTGCTTTAGGTTGCTTGCGCATCCACTCCAGTTCTTTGCGGTAAGTGTTTTTAGCTTTATCAATACTGGCAGCATCACTTTCTGTTCGTGCAGCTTTCTTTTCTAAATAATTTTCGTAATCACCCCGGTAAACAAAAAACTCATTCCTGTCAAGTTCCCATATCTCTTCGCAGATCGCATCTAAAAAATACCGGTCGTGTGTTACCAGTAGCAGCGTTACATTTTCCTGGTTGAGATAATGTTCCAGCCATTCCACCATTTCTACGTCAAGGTGGTTGGTCGGTTCATCCATAATAAGTAAAACATGTTTATGTTCAAAACCGATATCAATTAATGTTTTTGCCAGCGCCACTCTTTTTCGCTGGCCACCGCTTAGGGTCTTTGCTGTTTGCTGTAAATGATGAATATTAAGTTTGCCAAGGATCTGTTTCACTTTAGAATCAAAATCCCAGGCTCCGAGTTCATCCATTTTAATGATGGCGGCACTCATCCTTTCCATATTATCTTCATCACAGGCCAGTTCATATTCTGCAATGGCGTTAATGATCGGATGATTATGATAAAAGATATTTTCAAGGATCGTTTTATCTTCTTCAAATGTTGGTTCCTGTTCGAACAAAGCAACAGTTACATCTTTATGTACCCATAATTTTCCTTCATCAGCGGTTTCAAAACCTGAAAGAATTTTTAATAAAGTGGATTTGCCATAGCCATTTCTTGCTACAATGGCGATCTTATCTCCTTCTTCAATATGGAATGAAATATTCTCAAACAGGGGCTGAATGCCGTAACTCTTTGTCAATCCTTCGGCAGAAACATAGTGCATGCCGCAAAGATAACAGGTGGCGTTCTTTATGCTGAAATATGTTTCTTTGCAGGGATTTTATGCAAACAATAACCGGAACCGATATTATAAAAGCCGCATCATTATTGAAACAGGGTGAATTGGTAGCTGTACCGACTGAAACTGTTTATGGTCTTGCTGCCAATGCATTAGATGAAGAAGCTGTATTGAAAATTTATCATGCAAAAAATCGTCCCCGTTTTAACCCATTGATACTCCATGTTGCAAGTTTTGAAAAACTAAAACAGTATGCTGAGGAAATTCCGGCTGATTGTATAAAACTTGCTGAAAAATTTTCCCCGGGGCCGATTACGTTCTTATTAAAGAAAAAAGATTCAGTACCTGACCTGGTAACAGCCGGAAGCAAAAAAGTAGCGATCCGAATCCCCAATCATTCGATGCTTACAGAGTTATTAAAACAAATTGATTTTCCATTGGCAGCACCCAGCGCCAATCCTTCTGGGTATGTAAGCCCGGTAACAGCACAACATGTGCTTGAAGGATTGAATGAAAAGATCCCCTACATACTCGATGGCGGTGAATGTACAGTTGGTCTTGAATCAACCATTGTTGGTTTTGAGGATGGGCAAACAATTATTTACCGGCTCGGAGGTATTTCGAAAGAAGCGATTGAAGAAGTGTTGGGAAAAATTGTTGGGTTACTGTTATCACATACTGCACCGGATACACCCGGCCAGTTAAAAAGTCATTATGCTACATCAACTCCATTATATTTTGGAAATGTTGAAGAATTGATAAGCCGGTTTTCCGATAAAGAATTTGTAGTTATTAGTTTGAATAAACAATTCTCAAACCTCACACCTGCATTTCAGTTTCAGTTATCCTCATCAGGAGATCTTGATGAAGCAGCCCGCAATCTTTTTTCTGTATTAAGAAAGGCAGATGAGATGAAAACCGATTTGATCATTGCTGATAAAATGCCGGATAAAGAATTAGGCGCTGCTATTAATGACCGGTTGCAGAGAGCACAGCATGAAAATAAAATCGATCAGCCATAACTTTCCTGGAAAAGTACTTTGAAGTTTTTCTTGATCTTATCTTGTTGCCTCGGACTAATATCTTCAAATAGTTTTTTATATTTTTCGATACAGAGTTCATTCAATGCTTTTTTCTGTCCCCTGGCAATTTCTTTTTGCACTACTTCCATTACTACGGCTTGTGGTTCTCCATCAATCACTAATTTGATCGCATCATACATTTTGCCTGTCCCGGTGTAGCTTTTAAATAACCGGTCCCGGATATAGGCTGCAATATCATCCGAACTTACCGTGTCCCTTCCAATAGTTACAATTCCTGAACTGTTCACTTTTACTGTGATTATTTTTTCAGCGAATGAATCAGCGGCATTTATGGTATTTGTAAAAAAACAAAACAGGAGTGTCGCAATGAGTAAACTGCGGCCTAATGCTGAATAGCAATACGAATTTACAAGAGTGCGAGCCTTCGACAAGCTCAGGGTAAACTGCGAGGCAGTTGCTGAATACAGAACAGGATGATAAACGGAGCGTCGCAACGGAAGTATCATAGTAGTAATGAAGCCGGTTTAAAAATCACTTTACATATTTTCCAAAAAATTCAATACTACGTTGCCATGCAAGTTTAGCGGCTGCTTCATTATATCTGCCGGGTGATGTATCATTATGAAAAGCATGGTTCACACCTTCATACATATACAGTTCATAGGTGATTTTATTTTTCTTTAATGCTTCTTCATAAGCCGGTATGCCTTCGTTTACTCTTGTATCAAGACTGCCATAATGCAACTGCACAGCAGCTTTTATTTTGCTTACTTCTTCAGCAGCAGGCTGGCGGCCATAGAATGCAACAGCTGCTTTCAGGTCGGGCAAATTCACAGCAAGGCTGTTTGCCATTCCGCCGCCCCAGCAGAAACCAACACAACCGGCTTTGCCATTATAATCTTTTCGTGTGGCTAAATAGTTATAGGCATTGATGAAGTTCTGCAAATTATTTTCTGCTTTCAGCTCCGCGAATTTTGTTCTTGCTTCTTCTTCGGTTGCAGGCAGATCACCCAGGGCCGATAAAGCGTTTGGCGCAATTGCCAAATAACCGGCTTTGGCTGCACGGCGTGCCACATCTTCAATATGAGCATTTAATCCGCGGTTTTCATGGATCACTATCACGGCGGCGTATTTCTTTTCTTCTTTCGGTCTTGCTACATAGGCCGACATATTTCCGGGTACACCGGCAAATGAGACTTTTTCAGTAAACAAGTCATCATCAGGAGTGTTGCCGGCAACAGTATAATTATTTTCAATTTGCGATAATACTGTTTGGGCAATGGCAGCACTGCCGGTGAGCATAATAAGCTTTTTCAGAAAATCACCTCTTGAAATAGAAGGCGAATGAATATACTCATCATAGAGATTGATAATATTCTGGTCCATAAATAGAGTTTTTGAGTTACGAAAGTTACGGGTATTCTTTCAGAAAACGGGATGAACGGGTTTGGCAATCGGGCAGATAACCTACCTTTAGCATCCAAAAAATAAAATATGAAAATCAAAATTTTTCTTTCAGCAATGGTTTTATCAGCTATGATAGCCTGTAATAATAATGATTCAACTGCCGAAGGCGGTGAAAAAATGGATACAGCAGACCACGATCATCAGCATGTTGCTCCTACATCCGCAGTGGCAGATACAGAAATACCACCTGCAGGTGCAAAAGTGTTTTTTAAAAATCTGAAAGCCGGACAAACAATTGCTACAACCTATAAAATGGAAATGGGAGTGGAGGGAATGAAGGTCGATACAGCCGGTCCACTGGTTTCGGGTTCAGGTCATCATCACCTGATGATCGACGGGCCTGATTCATTGGCAAGAGGAACAGTTGTGAAAAAAGATTCAGTGAATGTTCATTTTGGAAAAGGACAAACAGAGTATGAATTGAAACTATCTCCCGGTAAGCATAAGCTTACTTTGCAGTTTGCAGATGGTTTGCATCGTGCATATGGCGGACAAATGGCTGCAACTGTGGAAGTGAATGTGAAGAAGTAATTATATTTAACTGAAATAGTAAAGGGGTGATTGAAGATTCAATCACCCCTTTGGTTTTTTATAGAGAGCGGGTCAGTATACTATTTTTTGGTTCTATTATGTATTATAATAGGACCAGCTTTTGAACAAATAAAAAAAACAGGTACTTAAGTCTTAGTAAGGTGGATCGGAGAAAATTCAGAGGAGGCGGTAATCAGCCAAATGTAGGATTATTTAGTTCACACGAACAAATAATTAATCCAACTCTTCAAACTGCCCGGTTTGTTTATTCTTGCGGACATTATCCCAGTTAAAGATTTTTCCATTCATTGCTATATAAATACCGTGCGGTAATGTTTGTACAAAAGCCAAAGCACTGCCAAGATTAAATAAACCATCAGAGCTGCCAAATTTATAAGGTATCATGGCGCCGGTGAGAACAACCGTTTTATCTTTTACTTTTTCAGCCAGCACTTTGGCGGTTTCTGTCATGGTATCTGTACCGTGAGTGATAACAATTTTATCTTCATCCGAACGGTTGCATTGGAATACGATCAATTCTCTTTCATCCACACCCATCTCAAGACTGTCGATCATCATAAGTGTTCTCAATTCCACATCCAGGTTGCAGCGGCCCAGTTTCAGCATTTCGGGTAAATGGGTATCCTGGAAAAATAATTTTCCGTCCAGTTCATTGTATTCCTTATCGAAAGTGCCGCCTGTGATGAAGACCCGGATTGACATAATGTTGGTTTTATGCGCCTGCCTGCCGCAGGCAGGGGTAAAATTAAGGAAACCGGGTGACTGCCATTAATCCAAAGCAACGGCCTGATTCTTTTTGATGTCAGGTATGGGAAACTAAAACAGTTTTGTCTATTTTTATTACCAAATCAACATTACGAGCCATGAATCGTATACAGCATTTAAACAAACTTATTATTGTTTTTCTCTTTGCAGCATTAATTGCCGGCATCGGTTGTCAACAGGAAATTAAAGAGGTGCCGGGTTCCACCCCGAATCCAAACCCCGGTACTGAAACCCCGGTGAATGATAATGAAATGGTAACTGCGTCCGTATTGGGTGTGGTAGTAAATGAAAATAATATCCCTGTACAGGGTGCAATAGTTAAAAGCGGAACAAATACAACCACAACTGACGTGCATGGTATCTTCCGGTTCAGCAATATCAGTTTATCCAAAGCAAACGGAAAAGTAAAGGTGGAGCAGAATGGATACTTTACTGCTTACCGCACATTCGTAACAACAGCAGGACGTACACATAATGTACGCATCCAGCTATTGCCAAAAACAAATACAGGAAATTTTGCAGCACCCGCAGGAGGAACAATTAATTTACCCGGTGGCGCAAAACTAGTTGTGCCTGTGGCGGCGGTTACAGATGCAGGGGGCGCTGCTTATAATGGTACAGTGAATGTTGCCATGACATGGATCGATCCCACTGCTGCAAACCTCGGTTCAATCGTAATGGGTGATTTGAGAGGTATAACAACCAGTGGCGTCGAAAGAGGTTTGACTACATATGGTATGCTTGGTGTTGAACTTACAGGCGGCGGCGGTCAACCTTTAAAAATTGCAAGTGGCAAAACCGCTGAGCTAACATTTCCTATTCCTGCTGCATTAGGTTCATCTGCACCTGCTACAATTGATCTCTGGCATTTTGATGAAGCTACAGCAAGATGGAAACAGGAAGGCACAGCAACAAAAACCGGAAGTAATTATATCGCCAACGTTTCTCATTTTTCCTTCTGGAACTGCGATGCACAGTTTCCATTAATTGATTTGTGCATGACACTGGTAAAAGGACCTGAGAATGGGCCGCTTAGTAATGCACCGGTGAGAATTAAAAGAACAGTAAATAATTCCTATGGTTATGGCCGAACAGATTCTGCAGGCAGGCTTTGTGGTAAAGTGCCAAAAAATGAATCGCTGGTGCTTGAAGTATTGGATCAATGCAACATAGTGGCTTACTCTCAAAATATCGGACCATTTGCTTCTAATACTGATTTAGGAACTATTGTGGTTACGCTGCCAACTGTAAATACATTGACCATTACCGGTAATGCAGTTAATTGTTCAGGCGGTAATGTAACAAGTGGAGTTGCTTTCGCTTATTTGGGGGGAGGCAATGTTTATTCGGCTGCTATCAGTAATGGCCAGTTTGTTATAAATATTGTCAGGTGTAATAATTCGGGTACGCTGAACCTGAGTGTGCAGGCAATTGATTATGCTACGTTGCAACAAAGCAATCCTGTTTTAGTTACTGGCACAACAGGCACTGTGAATGCAGGTACATTACAGGCATGCGGTGCATCAGCAGTTGAGTTTGTAGATGTAATGGTAGATGGAACACCTACTGTTTATACAGCACCGCCAGATAGTATCACGGCGCATGCACAAGGTGGAACAAGAGGTGTTAATGCCATGAAAATAATAACACCGGGCACTGTCAGCTATGTAAGTTTTACTTATACAGATATTACATCACCGGGTACTACGCCATTATTAACTTGCTTTGTGCAAGGGCCTAACTCAACACAACAAATTATAACAACACCATCACCGGTTGTAAACATAACAGCTGTAGGGCCGGTGATGACAGGATTTATAGAAGGTAATTTTAGTATCCAGATGACAATAGGAGGTACTCCACGAACGGTATCCTGTAATTTCAGGGTTCGACGATTCTAAAAGACAATAACAAATCATTTCATAGATCCCGCAGTTGCGGGATTTTTTCATTTACGAAAATCAATTGTATGCCTTTTAAATAATCGTACATTTAAAAACCTGTTTTCAATAAAACGAATTGCTGTATGAAAAAGAAAAGACACATCAACCGCCGTGAGTTTGTAAGAACAACGGCTGCTGCTTCATTAGCTTTCACAATTATTCCCAGAAATGTTTTAGGTGGCAAAGGATTTGTTGCGCCCAGTGATAAGATCAATCTTGCCTATATCGGCTGCGGTACACAAGGGCTTGCCGAAATGTGTGAGCTGATAACTGACCCTTCCATTCAAATTGTTTCTATTTGCGATCCGAATAAGTTCAGTACAGATTATATTGACTGGAATGCAACCCGTATAAAAGGAGCAATCGGAAAACTATTGGGTAATCCCGACTGGGGCAAAAATTTTAACGGCATACCTGGGGGCCTCGCTATTGGTAAAGAAGTAGTGGATGCTTATTATTCAAAAGCTGCTGATCGTAATTTCAAAGGCTGTTCAATGTATACTGATTTTCGTGAGCTCCTGGAAAAGCAAAAAGATTTTGATGCAGTAAAAATTATGACGCCGGATCATTTGCACGGATATATATCTGTTGCTTCCATGAAAAAAGGAAAGCATGTAGTGATACATAAACCACTCGCCAACCGGATGTATGAAGCAAAACTCGTAATGAATACTGCAAAACAGACAGGGATGAGTACACATTTGCTGGCATGGAGTAAACGAAGTGGCAATACGTTAGTGAAACAATGGATCGATGAGGGAAGAATTGGAACATTAAAAGAAATTCATAACTGGAGTAATCGTCCCGTTTGGCCGCAATGGATAGCAAATCCAAAAGAAACACCACCGGTACCCCAGGATTTTAATTGGGATCTCTGGTTAGGTCTCGTACCTGATCGACCCTATCATCCTAATTATACGCATAATGTTTTCCGTGGATGGTACGATTTCGGTGGTGGCGCAATCGCTGATATGGGCCACTATAGTTTATGGCCAATGTTTCTTCAACTTGGAATAAACACTGCTCCGCTTTCGGCAGAAGCATATGGCACTACAACAAGAATTGTTGAAAGCGGTATCAGCAAACCATATAATAATGATGTGGCATTTCCTGTTTCCTGCATCGTTCGGTTTAAATTTTCAAAGCAGGAAACATTACCTGCATTTGATCTTTACTGGTATGATGGTGGTATGAAACCTAATGCACCGGATGAACTGGAAGGAAAACCATTGGAGGCTGAGGGAATGATGTTCGTTGGAGATAAAGGAAAAATCATTGCTGGATTCCGTACAGAAAATCCAAGATTGATTCCTGATGGTAAAATGAAAACCTATATGGAAGGCAAAGAGCCTTACAAAGAAGAAATAGAAAACGGCGGACCCCATTGGATAAATGCGTTTAAAAATAAAACAGAATCACCCGGAAGTTTTTTAAATGCAGGTGCAGTAACAGAAACGATCTTACTCGGTGCTGTTGCTTTAAGAGCAAGAAAAAAAGTAGACTATGATTCAGCAGCGATGAAAATAACGAATGATGAAGCTGCGAATAAATTCTTTTATCGTGAATACAGACCCGGGTGGGAGATGTAAAAACAATTATTTTTAAAAATGGATTTAGCCCACAGAGAACCACAGAGGAATTGAGGTACGCAGAGATTTAACTCTGTGGTTCTCCTTAAACTCAGCGGTACTCTGTGGCCCCAAAATACTTTGAATTAAAAACTACTCAAATGGATAGAAGAAATTTTTTAGAAACATCGTTAACGATTGGTGCCGGTGGTTTAGTTGCACCTTCATTATTAAATCAGCCTGATATGACAAACAATTCAACAGAATTCAAAGATGATATATCCATTGCACAATGGGCATTAGTGGAAGAAATAAGAGCCGGCAAATGGAAGAACCTTGATTTCCCCCGTATTGCCCGTGAAGATTTTGGTGTGAATGGGATTGAATTTGTAAATACTTTATTTGAAGTGCCTACAGAAGATTACCTGAAGAAATTAAAGCAGAATGCAAAGGATCATGGAGTAACAATGGTACTTATTATGTGTGACCAGGAAGGTGATGGATGTTCAGATACTAAGGAAGGACAAAAACAATTTGTGATCAATCACCGCAAATGGGTTGATATTGCTCACTATCTCGGTTGCCATGCCATACGTACCAATTGCCGTGGTCCACAGAATGCTGATAAGAAAGAAGCATTGAAATGGTCGACAGATGCATATAACCAGTTACTGGAATATGCAAAACCTGCCAACATCAGCATTGTAATAGAAAATCATGGTGGTGTTTCTAATGATGCTGATTGGATGGTTGACCTGGTAAAGAAAATAAAGAATCCTTCTTTTGGTACTTATCCTGATTGGAGAAAACCATCTCCTGAGTTTGATAATTATGAGTATCTCAGGAAAACATTGCCTTATGCAAAAGGAATGTCGTATCGTAATCAACCAACTGATGACTTAACGATTAAGATGATCGAGTTGAGTAAAAAAGGAGGCTATAAAGGATGGTATGGTATTGAATCAACCGGAAGAGAAGAAATTAAAAAAGGAGTGGAGATGCTGAAGAAATACTTGTTGAATCAATAAGCGGCTGCCTTTTAATTTTGCTTTTGAATTAAAGCCTTACAATTGGAAAGTTGTTGAGTGGAGGACATCTCCGTTATTAGGATAATTTATTTATACTTGTCGAACCCATATCGGTGATACAAATCCTTGTAGCGCTGATCCTGCCTCATAGATTCAAAAAGCGGATCTATTTTCAGTAATCTGAATTCCCTTTCCCGGTTCACAAAAGATCTTTCCAGGCTTAGGAAACAGGAATCTTTTAACTGGTATTGAGTATAAATTCTGGCAATGTTAAAATCAATATCAAGATTTTTGTTGGCAGGCTTTTCTTGTAATTGCCGCAGAATATTTTTGCTTTCCACAAGGTCACCTTTTTTGAAATAGGCAATCGATAAGTAACAAAGTAAATCTGCGGAAATATTTGTTTTTTCATTTAAAAGAATTGGTTTTATTAATTGGATGACCTGGTCATAATCTCCTGCATAAAATCGGGAGAAGAAATACTGATTTTTCAATCCAAGATGCTCGGGAAATAGCTTTCGTCCCTCTGCAATATACTTTTCAGCTTCATGGAAGTTCTTTTTGTAAATATTGGCATTAGAAACAATTATATAACCGTTGAAGTCTGCCGGGTCAGAAGCGATAGCATCTAATCCGAGTCTTTCGGCCTTATCAAAATCACCCATCCATAGCAGGAAATAAGCATACCTGTTTTTTATAAGAGATGCGGAAGGACTCAACTGTATGGATTTTTCAAAATTCAATTTAGCCGTTGCGAAATCAAGTTCGATTGCCCATGCTGAAAGAGCTAACGCAGAATAACCTTCCGCAAGATCAGGATCAAGACGAATTGCATTGTATGCATATGATTTAGCTTCCCTGATGGCATTATAGTCGGCAAATGCGCCGGCCCTGTAGATGGTCCATATTTTAGCAAGAGCCATATAAGCATGAGCAGGCGCAAAAAGGGAATCCCCACTGATTGCTCGCAGAAAGTACTCAATGCTTTTTTCAAACTCCTCTTTTTTATATAACAGAAAGCCTTTCAGATATTCAGAATAAACTGCAGGATCGGTTTCCTTTTTAACTAATCTTGGTTTTTCTGATTCCGACAATGTGACCCTGAGCTTTTCAACAATGTTATTAGCAATACTGTCCTGAATCGCAAAAATATCTTTGGGTTCTTTATCAAACCGCTGTGACCAAATAACTTTATTGTCTTTTACACGAACCAATGTGGTGGTGATACGAAGAACGTTGCCTGCTAATTGTATGCTTCCCGAAAGAACATTGCTTACTTTTAGTTTTTCACCGATGCTATTTGCATCTAGTCCTTTTCCTTTAAATTGAAAAGAGGAAGTGCGGCCGATCACTTTCAGGTCTTTAATGATTGTTATCGAATTAATGATCTCTTCCGCCAACCCATCACTGAGATATTCATGGTCTTTTTGAGGACTCATATCATCAAAAGGAAGAATGGCAATCGATTTTTCATTCACTACAATCACTTTTTTACTGTTTGTATAAAAATAAAAAGCAGTTAAAAGTAGTATTGCCATCACCGATATAACGGCTATAACCCGGTTCTTTTTTATTTTTGCTCTTATGGTTGTTGTATGAGCCGTAACAATACCGTCGGCGATTAACTGGTAGATCCGCACAGGTTCCTTTACATTCTTAAGATGTTGTTCTTTTACAAATTTTGCCTGAAATTCTTTTTTATTGGCAATGCTATTGTGCACTGGCTCTGAAATAAAAATACTTCCGGGATTGGCGATGGTTTGTATACGTGAAGCAATATTTACACCATCTCCAAATACATCATTATTTTCAAAAACTACTTCACTGAGATGAATGCCGATGCGTAATTGAAAATCTTTTGCAGCATTGCAGGCTTGTTGGATCTTGATCGCTGCTGTTACTGCATCAGAAACTGTATTAAAGCTTGCCATCACACCATCTCCCAATTCTTTTATCCATCTTCCATTGTATTCTTCAATAATTGGTTTTTGAATTTGCCTGTTCTTATTAAGCATTTGAAATGCTTTTTGTTCATCCTTGCCCATAAGGGCTGTATAACCGACAATATCGGTGAACATGATAGCCGCAAGTTGGCGAATAGATGACATAAATTTCTCTTGCTGTTTGAAGTTAATAAAAAAGTCCCGTTTGAGCAGGACTTCACTACAATCTATCAATTATTATCTATTATGTTATTAAGCTTCAGCTTCCATATAACTCTCGATTGGTTCACATGTGCAGATCAAATTCCTGTCACCATGTGTATTGTTTACTCTTGCAACAGAGGGCCAGAATTTATTTTGCTTAACATACTCTAATGGAAATGCGGCCTGTTCTCTCGTGTAAGGTTTTGACCAATCACTAGCCATAACTACAAACTGTGTATGCGGTGCATTCTTCAGCGCATTATTTGTTTTGTCAGTCTCTCCATTTTCTATTGCCGCAATTTCTTTTCTTATTGCAAGCAATGCATCGCAGAAACGATCCAATTCAGCTTTGTCTTCGCTTTCTGTTGGCTCGATCATAATAGTGCCTGGAACAGGAAAGCTCATTGTTGGCGCATGAAAACCATAATCAATCAAACGTTTTGCAACATCTTCTGCTTCTATTCCAGCTGAAGTTTTAAATGGACGCAGGTCAACTATGAATTCATGTGCACAGGTACCATTATGACCTACATATAAAATATCAAAATCATTTTCCAATCTTGCCTTCATATAGTTTGCATTCAGTATGGCATACTCGGTTGCATTCTTAACACCTTTTGCGCCGAGCATTCTTATATATGCATAACTGATCAATAAAATTGAAGCTGAACCGTATTGAGCGGCACTTACTGCGCCGTGAATGGTGAGTGGTGAATTGTGAATGTTTGCCATTGCCGATTCACCATTCACAATTGCCATATGTCCGGGTAAATGCTTAGCTAAATGTTTCTTCACACAGATCGGCCCCATGCCCGGCCCGCCGCCACCATGAGGTATAGAAAATGTTTTATGCAAATTCAAATGACAAACATCCGCACCGATCAAACCCGGCGATGTTAATCCAACCTGTGCATTCATATTGGCCCCATCCATATATACCTGTCCGCCGTGTTGATGAACGATATCGCAAATCTCTTTAACATCTTCTTCAAAAATTCCATATGTACTCGGGTAAGTGATCATTGTACCGGCGAGATTAGCGCTGTGTTGTTCTGCTTTTGCACGGAAATCATTTACATCAATATATCCGTTCTCTAATGCTTTTACCACAACTACTTTCATTCCCACCATTACAGCACTTGCAGGGTTAGTTCCGTGTGCAGAAATTGGAATGAGAACAATATTTCTTTGTTTATCTCCATTTGCAAGATGATAATTTCTTATTGTCAGCAATCCGGCAAACTCGCCTTGTGCACCACTGTTTGGTTGAAGGCTGCATGCATCAAAGCCTGTGATCTCAGAAAGATAAGCAGAGAGTTCATCACATATTTGCTGGTAACCTGCTGTCTGATCTTTTGGTGCAAAAGGATGCATCTTGCTCCAATGAGGCCAGCTTAACGGCATCATTTCACTTGCTGCGTTTAATTTCATTGTACAACTTCCCAATGTGATCATCGAAGTATTCAGTGAAAGATCTTTATTCTCCAGTTGTTTGATGTAACGCATCATCTGGCTTTCGCTATGATGACTGTTGAAATTCGGATGGAGTAAATAAGCAGATGTACGTTGTAAGTCCTTTTGAATTTTATATACACCCGGACGATGACCTGCCTGTGCTCCATATTCTTTACCAATTGCTTTTGCAAAAACTTTTTTAATTACATGTACATCGGCAAGTGTAGTAGTTTCATCCAGGTTGATTTGTATGCCATCTGCAGTATAATAAAAATTAACCTCAGCAGCATCGGCAGCAGCTTTCACTTTTGCAGCATCAGCACCGGTAATTTTTATGGTATCAAAATAATGTTCATTGATCTGATTTAATCCGAGTTCCTGTAGTTCCTGTTCTGTTTTTTGCGCAATCAAATGTGTTCTTTCTGCAATTGCTTTTAATCCTTTTGGTCCGTGATAAACTGCATACATCGCTGCGATATTTGCAAGTAATGCCTGTGCGGTACAAATATTCGAAGTTGCTTTTTCACGTTTGATATGTTGTTCTCTTGTCTGCAAAGCCATGCGCAATGCACGGTTACCCTGCGCATCAATACTTACACCAATGATGCGGCCTGGAATAGCTCTTTTAAAATCATCCTTGGTTGAAAAGAATGCAGCATGAGGTCCGCCGAAACCAAGAGGTACACCAAAACGCTGAGCAGAACCGAATGCAACATCAGCGCCGAGTTCACCGGGAGGAGTTAATAATGTCAATGCAAGCAGATCAGTTGCCATTGCAACATAACCACCTTTGCTATGTACGTTTTCAATAAACTCACGATAGTCTACAACAGAGCCAGTATTGTTCGGATATTGGATCAATGCACCAAAATAAGTTTCATCGATTGCTGCATTTGTATAGTCACCAATTACAACTTCAATACCCAACGGCTGAGCTCTTGTAATTACTACATCTATTGTTTGTGCAAATACTTTATTGTCTACAAAAAATTTGGCTGATTTAATTACATCGGTCCGGTTAACCTGGTGAAAGAACATATTCATTGCTTCAGCAGCTGCAGTTGCTTCATCTAATAAACTTGCATTGGAAATTGGCAACGCCGTTAGATCACTCACCATCGTTTGAAAATTCAATAGACTTTCTAAACGACCCTGTGATATCTCTGCCTGGTAAGGCGTGTACTGTGTGTACCAACCTGGATTCTCAAAAACATTCCGGAGAATAACAGAAGGAGTGTGGGTATCATAATATCCTTGCCCGATATAAGTCTTATAAACTTTATTTTTCAGCGAAACATCTTTCAGGTATTTCAGCAGGTCAGCTTCACTCATCGCGGCAGGTAAATCAAGGTGTTTTTTACTGCGGATAGAAATGGGTATCGTTTTGTCAATTAACTCATCAAGGCTTGATGAGCCGATCGTTTTGAGCATTTGCTTTTCCTGGCCAATCGTTCCGATATGACGGGGTACGAATTCATTTTGTTGTTGTTCGAATAGGTTCATGAGCTTTAGTTGTTTAGTAGCAATTATTAACCGGTAATTAATAATTAATTCAGGCCGCAAAGTTAAGGTTGTGAGTGGTTCTAAAAACCTTATTGTTTAACTGTGGAAAAGAGGTTGTTTCTTTGTATAAATGAAAGAAGATCTATTAAAAAACTGGGAGAAGAAATCCGGGGAAAGACAGAAAGAGTATAAGAAGTTTTTGAACCGGGCCAATAAGAACCGGGTTCTGAAACAGTTGCCGGATCTGAACGAGGAGGCTTTTGCGAAAATTGATTGCCTGCAATGTGGCAATTGCTGTAAGAGTTTTTCACCCCGGTTTACCCCGCCCGATATAAAACGTATCAGCAAATACCTGGGCATGAAAGATGGGGACTTCAGGGATAAATATTTACGGGTGGATGAAGAAGGTGATAATGTCTTGCAGAAAATACCCTGTTCTTTTCTGGGTGCCGATAACTATTGCAGTATTTATGAAGTGAGACCAACTGATTGTGCCAGGTTTCCTTATATGGATGATGACTTTATGCTGAAACGACAGCCAATGGCATTAAAGAATTCAAGTTTTTGCCCGATCACTTATTATGTGCTGGAAAAGTTGATAGAACAAACCAAATAATTTTTAATCTCAGCCTTGTTCAGTTATTTAGGGTTTATCTTTTTGTCGGTAAGATTCCTGAGGAATTAAAGTCAGTTTGGTCGAATAAAATTAACATCTGCAAATTTTGCAATTTGGGTAAATTCATGTACCGTCAATTTTTTGGGAGTTCTTGTATTGATTTTTTTCTTGAAGATGTTTAGAATGTCTTGATCCGTTAAAATTGGTGGGTCTGTCAAGTTCATGAAAATGGGTTTGCTTATGACGAAACAACTCCACTTTTTTGATTTTGCTAAATACTCGTTGTCCCAATGAGAAACAATTCTGTCACCAATTATTTTTTGTTTGTCAGGTGGATAGGTTAAGAAATTTGAAATGTCTTTTTGTTTTTCATATCTCCCACCTGTTTCGTTAAAAGAATGTGGTGGATTATCGTGGATCATACACTTTGATGGAATTGTCAAGCCCTTGTTTGTGTACCATGATTTTGCTTGCAAATGTGTGTCTTTCCTTTCAATGACTTCCAAAATCGCAATTATCCGATAATGGTCAAAGTGGGTCAACCATTTTCCTTTTACCGTCATATAAACTACTATGTCATTTGGATAAAGCTGTGGGGCAAATTTTTCTTGCCGACATAATGCGGTGATTGACGGAAATGGGTTTTCAAAATCCGGTTCTCGTCTGCATGAAGCGTCAATGAAAGGGGGATAGCCAAATTTGTTTACAGCATTTTGTCCAATATCTGTTTCACATAATGGATGAAAAGAGTTAAGTCGAATAGTCTTTATGTATTTTTTTATGTAATCTGTCATTATTATTGGCAATACCAATGTTATAGGCAGCCTTTCTGTCTATTGATGAAAGTAACCCGTATCTCCAAGGGGTGACCAAAACGAATATTTAACGTGTTTGTATCTTCTGACATTTTCAGGAATTTCTTTAATTATATAAGTCATAAAGCCAGATTTGGCATTTGTCGAACACAAGTGTCCAATTGTATGCTCGAAAATGTAAATGCTGTTTTTAAAAACTAATGGTAGGAATTCTGATAAAGAAACTCTTTCAAGTTTTATTTCCTTAAACTCAAGTTCAATAGTCGGTGAAATTATGTTTGTGTTTACTTGAAGTTCAAAATCTTTAACTTTTACAAATTTTAATCTATGGTCTAATGAGTTTCTTAGTTCACGAACTACTTTGATAAAGTAAACCGATTTATCAATAAAAAGATAAAAGGGGTCAGCTTCTCCGTATTTTGTTTTAAGTATGTCTTGGAATTTCGGAAAATGTGATTGCTTTGTTAGTCCTTCGGTTGGGTAAAAAATAGTAATTATTTCCATTAAGATTTGCTCAATATGGTCAGCCTTTTGAAAAATCGTTTTGCATCTGGTCTCAACGTCGCTGATTGATGGAATAGCATAGGAAGATGGCTTCTTTCGACGTTCCTCATATTCATTGCTAACTTCCTTTTCTTTTGATAAATAGTCTCCAATTTCTTTCTCAAGAACAGTTAATTCAACTAATGCGTCTAAAGATAATTTAATGACTTTACTAGTGTCAATGTCTTTAAACAGCTCTTTCTTTAATAAGGTTTTTGTAGTCAAAAATGTCCTTCCAACTAATTCCGAGTCAGCACCTTGATTGATAAGTAGTCGTTGAATATTGGTTGGTAAAGATATGTTTGTGCGGTCTGGGTCAACTGTGTCCGCTGTCATGAATTCATAGAGGGCATATTCTTTTATTACAATTAGCTTTCCTTCCAAATTATACATTTCAAGAATCGCTCCATCTTGTGCAGTACCTATGTCAGCTGAGCCGCCTGAATATCTTTTTATATCTATTGGTCTTCTGTCGTTCATGGTTATTTTGAAGTGACTTATCAAGGGTTTCTATAACGTTCGAGGCTTTGTGCAGTTGGGGAATTGACCAACTGTCCGCCCGGAACTGAAGCTAAATTTATAACTAAAAGCCGAAGTTAGGAATTACAGCCCAGCAGAATTACGTCCGCCGAAACCAAAGCCTGGATATGCACTGCCGATGATTGCTTCAACGTAATGCCCCAATTGCACAAAACCTGATGTTAGTGGCCGTTATCGAAATGCTGTTCTTTAGGAATGAAGCATAAATTTTTCTAAAAAAACGAAATCGTCATTTGTCAATGAACTTTTCATTTTGTTTTCAAGTGAAACAGAATAGTTAACATATCTTATCACTAAAGGGTCAATTGAAAAATCCATAAGTATGTAAGCCGAGTTATCAGAATTTGTTTCTTCTATATTTATTTCTTCCTCAAATATTTTGAAACGTTTTATAATTTGTCCCTTAACTGTCCTCAAAATCACTTTAGCATTTTCTGGTAACCTGATACTTTCTATATCAGATTTTACACCCTCAAGGTCTTTTCCTATTACTTCTATTAAATAAGAGGGTAGTGTAAAAAGAATATTCATAAACTGATAATTTAATTATTCCCGTTCCAAAGCAATTTCATATTGAGTTGTTGGAGTGTAAGTATTAGTCCAAAAGGTTAGCACCAGGTTACCTTTTTTATATTCGTGATAGCGACTCTTTTCGGATGACATTTCAGTCCTAACAAAAATAAATCCCAGTGATTCTGCTTCTATTTTACTTTTTGAAAAATGGACGAGATTACCAAAATCCATAGAAACAATTTTTTTTCCACTCGAAAACTTAGCTATTGCAATAAAACCATCTGCATTATCGTCATAGATATTTTTATTCAGAGCGAATGAAGTTTGTGTGTAACCATTTGTGTCTTTAAACTTGTAAATTGCAAAACCTTTTGCATTTAGTAATTTTTCAGCAGTATTATCATTGGCGTCCATCACCAGCATTAGTTCTTTTATGCTAGCTAACTGTCCATAGGCTACATTTATATTGAAACCTATGAGTAATAAAATTATGAATTGCTTCATGAGCTGTTTTTTTAATTGCCACCAACTCGTCGCTTGACGTAATATTTTGTTCCAAATTTAATTCATTATCAAAGTAAAACTGCACAAATCACTTGCCTCCCAATTCATCCCACGCAGCACCCAGCGGTCGTGTTATCCCATCGCCTTTCCATTCACCGATGCCGGGAAAGGTTGTAGTTTTTAAAAACTCTTCTTTTGTTTTGCCGGCTTTGATCTCGCCTTCAGTAAATTTTAAAACAGCATCTAAGTAATCAGCAAATTTTTTCAGATCATCGGATGTGCCGGTTACTTCATAACCATCTGCGGCATGTCCGTAAACATATTTTGTTTTGCTGTCAAACTTGTTCATTGTTTTATTCAGCACTTCGATCCAGCTTTTAATATTGGCTCCTGCACCACGATCAACAAAAGGGTGGCGGCGGTTAAATAAAAGATCACCCATATGTATAATATTGGCATGTTCAAAATGTATTACACTATCACCATTAGTATGCCCTGCACCAAAATAATGCAGGCAGATCTTTTCTTTACCAAATTTCTGGCACCAGGTTGTTCCAAAAGTCTGGTCAGGGTATAATTGTTTGTCTTCTGATTTCTGTGCTTTAGCTGTTGTTTCCTGGTTCTTTTTTGAATTTTCATGTGCCAGCACATGCTCAACCATTCCTTTAAAAGAAATATTACCTGCTGTGTGATCGCCATGATGATGGGTATTGATCAAAAGTGTAAATGGCTTCTCACTTTTCTTTTTCAGTTCATCGATCAGGTGTTTGCTTGTATCAGCGAACTGTGAGTCAACTACAACAATTCCTTTTTTGCTTAACAGGAATGCGATAGTGCCACCCCGTTCGGTAAATATTCCAATGTCGTCAGTAAGCATTGTTATTTTCCATGCCTGCTGGAAGAAAGATGAAAATATTTTTTGTTGGCCCAATGTCAAAGCCCCAAATGTGAGTGCTGTGTTTTGTAAGAATGTTCGACGTTTCATGTGTTGTATGATTGTTGTTGAGTAGAGTTGTATTTGTACAAGTGTGCCCTTCGACAAGCTCAGGATAAACTTGCAACAAAAGTTAAATAGTAGCAATGTTGTTGGTTACATAATAAAGAACTTTATGCAATGCTGAAATTATGAAAAAATAAAGACAGATAAAATCTAAGTTCTCCGCCGCGGCGGAGACAGGGGGTTAATATTCAAATTTCCTCAGCCCCGGTGCTTTAAACCATGTGACGACAGAGACAAGTAAAGTCATACATCCACCAAAGATGACTGAGGGAACAGTGCCGAGTAAAGATGCAGCCACGCCGCTTTCAAACTGGCCCAGTTCATTGGATGAATTGATGAACATTGAATTGACAGAAGATACACGACCCCGCATTTCATCAGGAACAAATAATTGTACGATCGTTCCGCGAATGATAACGCTGACACCATCAAACAACCCGCTGATAAATAAAGCTGCAAAACTCAGCCAGAAATTTTTTGAAATAGCAAAGATCAAAATACAAATACCAAACCCGGCAACTACATATAATAATGACTTGCCTTGTTTATTTTTCAACGGATGAGTTGTAAGCCATGCAATGGCAACGAAATTTCCCAGATAAGTAGCAGCTACCAACCATCCTAATCCCTGCGGGCCGACATGTAAAATATCAATGGCAAAAACGGGTAACAATGCCGTTGCTCCGCCGAATAATACTGCAAACATATCAAGACTCATGGCGCCCAATAATGCTTTTTGATTGTACACGAACCGAAGCCCTTCTTTTACACTATCCCATGTTTTGCTATTGCCGGGGTTCCAGCTTACCGGTTTTGGTTTTATATTTTGAAATGCAAAAAATGATAACAATATCAGGGAACAAACAACTATAAATGAAACGGTGATATTGGTATAGCCCATCAACACCCCGGCAATAGCTGGCCCCGCTACGGCAGCTACCAGCCAGACCATACTGTTAACAGAAACAGCTTTTACTAATGAAGTGGTGGGTATTAATTGCGCAAGGAAAGAATTGAATGCGGATGCACTGTAAGCTCTTACAACACCGGTACCGAAGATCAATGCATAAATTCCCCACTCAATAAATCTGGAAGAGGTTTGCTCCAGCATCCATGATGAAGTAATAAACAAGAGACCAAGCATCAATAAAAAATATAACCCGATGCATACTGTTAATAACCGATGCTTATTGCTTCTGTCAACTTTTACGCCGGCAGGCAAAGCAAGACTCAAAGCCGGAATTACTTCTGATAAACCTAATATACCCAGGGAGAGTTTGCTACCAGTTATTTCATAGAGTCTCCATCCCAATAAAACAGGGGTCATACGAAGTCCGGCAATAAATAAAATACGGGCAATGATAAACCAGGTAAACTCAGTATTGATTACCGGGAAGAATTTTTTTCTTATGTCCGTTTCATCTGTCATGGGAGTGAAATAAAATGCTGACCCGGTTCGTATTCTTTATCCAACGCATCAATGATCGTCTGTAAATGTTTTTCATTATGCAGAAAATCAGCATTGCTGGTATCAACAAACAAAGTTTTTATATTATGCTGTTTGATATAATGCGTATAGGTTTCCTGGAGATTGAAAAGGTACTCATCAGGGATAGATTGCTCGTAACTGCGGTTACGTTTTTTTATGTTTTGTTGCAACTTACTTACAGAAGCATGCAGGTAAATGAGAATATCTGGTTGTATAAGTTGCTGATGAATGATCTCAAATAATCTCTGGTAAAGCCTGAATTCATCATCGGGCAATGTAACTTTTGCAAATAACAGGCATTTGGTAAAAAGATAATCGGAGATAGTGAGGTTATTGAACATATCTTTTTGCTGGATCAGGTCTTTGAGCTGTTTATACCGTTCAGCCATAAAAAACAATTCGACCGGGAATGCATACTGGGCCGGATTTTCATAAAATTTGGCGAGAAAAGGATTGTCAGCAAATGCTTCTAACACCAGGCGGGCATTGTAATGCTTGCTGAGTAACTGGGCTAGCGTTGTTTTGCCAGCTCCAATATTTCCTTCTATGGTGATGAAATGATAATTCATGTTTTAAGGCCACAGAGAGCCACTGAGGTTTCAGAGAACCACAGAGCTAATCACGGGCAATTAATCTTTTTATTCCGTCAGTTAACTTTAGCACATTAAAATTTATTAATAATCCAACTTTTGCTCCAGATAGTTTTAAATAGGTAAGCACTTGCGCCGTATGAATATCATTAAAGGCTTCAACCGATTTTATTTCAACTACTACACAATCTTCAACCAAAAAGTCAAGCCTATATCCTTCTTCAAGCCTGATTTCTTTATATACCACGGAAGTCCCAACTGCCTGATAATTTTTAAGCCAACTTTTTGTATTTCATAAAACAAGCATGCTTCATATGTTGATTCCAACAGACCAGGTCTTAAACGTTTATGTACTTCTATGGCACATCCTATTATTATTTCTGTTATTTTGTTTAATTCCATACTCCGTGGCCCTCGGTTTCTCTGTGGCACTCTGTGGCCCAAAAAATCTCAGATTGTGCAAAATAAATGAAATGAGATTTTATAAAATGAAATAGCGAAACTTGTGGATAAGTCAGATGATTTTTTTTACTTCTAGTTTATCCGGGCAATCTGCCAGTAATTGTTTGATGGTTTTTTTTAGAACCGGGTGAATAATATCCGGGGCAATTTCAGCTAAAGGAGTTAATGCAAACCGGCGGTTCTGCATTTCAGGATGCGGAAGGTTTAAAAATGGAATATCATGTGTTTCATCATTAAATAAAAGGATATCGATATCAATGATGCGGGGCCCGAATTTTTCTTTTCTTTCTCGCCCCATCAGTTTTTCCACTTTTAATATTTTACGGATAAGCTGCCGGGCATTTAGCCCGGTTTCTAATTCAAGTGCCTGGTTGAGAAAAGCGGATTGATCTGTATTGCCCCATGCTGCTGTTTCGTATAAGGACGATTCGGCTGTTACATTGCCACAGTATTCATTTAGCAATTGTATGGCCTTTTGCAGCATTGCTTTGCGGTTGCCTATATTGCCTCCTGTAAGTAAATAAGCTCTATTCATAAACAGCCTGTCGGATAGGGCTCAAATATCTTTATTTTTGGTCTTCTTAAAAGATTTGATTTATGTGGAATTTCTTTAAAACATTTTTTGCAGCATTACTGGCGATGGTCGTATTTACTGTAATTCTTCTGTTCTTCCTGGTAGCATGGGTAGGCAATCTTGCTTCATCTGGTAAACCGAAAATAGAAGAGAAATCCGTGCTGGTGATCGATGTTGGACAGCATTACGAGGAGCAGGTACAGGAAAATCTTTTTGGCGCATTGACAGGTGATGAGGAAAAAAATATTCCTTCTTTGTATGATGTTGTTCGCTTAATAGATAAAGCTGCATCGGATGAAAAAATTGCCGGCATCTATATTCAATGTAATCCCAGTCCCAATGGCTTTTCTGCAAGCGATGAGATAAGAACTGCATTGCTTGAATATAAAAAAAGTAAGAAATTTTTATATGCCTTCGGTGATGTGATCACACAAAAAGCTTATCATATTGCAAATACGGCTGATAAGATCTATCTCAGTCCGCAAGGCTATATGGAGTGGAATGGTTTTGCTGTCACACTTACATTTTTGAAAGGCACACTGGATAAACTCAATATTCAACCGCAAATATTCTATGCTGGTAAATTTAAAAGTGCTACTGAGCCATTGCGAACAACTGAAATGACCCCGGAAAATGAATTGCAAACATCAGTATGGTTAGGGGATCTATATGATCATTTTTTGTTGAAAGCATCTGAAGCAAGAAAAATTGATACAGCAGAGCTTCGCAAAATAGCTAATGATGGAAGAATTGTAACAGCCCAGGATGCTGTAGATGCAAAACTCGTTGATGCACTTAAATATGATGATGAAGTAAAAGATGAGATAAAAAGCAAACTCGGTTTGGATAAATACCAGAAAATAAATTTTGTTTCCATAAATACGTATGCAGCCGCAGGTGGATTCAGGAAAACAGCAGGGGAAAAGATCGCTATAATTTATGCCGAAGGTGATATCATTGATGGAAAAAGTAGTCAGCAAGGTACCATTGCGGCCGATGATTATCGCAAATTGATCCGGAGGATAAGGTTAGATAAATCAATTAAGGCAATTGTATTTCGTATCAATTCCGGTGGCGGCAGTTCACTGGCTAGTGAAACGATCTGGCGGGAATTAGAATTGGCAAAAAAGGATAAGCCAGTTGTTATAAGCTTTGGCGATGTAGCTGCAAGTGGTGGTTATTATATTGCCTGCGCTGCTGATAGCATCTTTGCTAATCCAACAACAATAACCGGCTCCATCGGTGTGTTTGGTATCATTCCAAATATGGAAGGGTTTTTTAAAAACAAACTTGGTGTTACGTTCGATGGTGTAAAGACAGGGCCTTATGGGGATGCAGGCACGATGACAAGGCCAATGAATGAAAATGAAAAGAAGATCGTACAGGCAGAAATTGAAAATATTTATGCAGTGTTTAAAAAACGTGTTGCTGATGCAAGAAAGAAAGATGTTGTTTATATCGATAGTATTGCGCAGGGCCGTGTATGGACAGGGCAAAGAGCCATTCAAATCGGTTTGATCGATAAATTCGGTGGTATCAACGATGCAGTAGCGGCGGCAGCAAGAATGGCAAAGCTTCCTGAATATTACCTGCGTGAATATCCTGAGTCGGTTGATTTCCTGGATCAGTTGTTAGGTAAAACATCATCTCCGATGAACTATAATAACAAACTAAAAGAAGAACTGGGAGAGGAGAACTTCAGAATTTTTAATGAAATGAGAAAAGTGCAGCAAATAAGTGGCAAGGCACAGGCTAAGTTGCCTTTTAATTTCTCTATTAATTAAACTGTTTTAGCCCTTGTAAGCTAAGTGCAGGAGTAAATATTTTTTTCCTCCTTCTTTTCCGGCTCTATCTTGCGGCATATTTTTATTAAATGCCAGATCGTCAATACAGCCAGCTTAAAGCAATGCTGGCTATTACCAAAGCCAGCCTGATAGCCCAGTTCCGCAGCCCGAGTGCATTGGTCTTCGGCTTCCTGTTCCCTTTATTTTTTATATTGATTTTTGGCATCGGGGGCGGTGGTATACCCGGAGTTACAATTGCATTGGATAAAAATTCGGATACCGCTAATAAAGTTTATTATGGTATCAAACAGGTTCCGAATATTAATATTCGTCAATATGATAATACAGAGGAGGGCAATGCAAAGAAACTGGATGATCTGCTCAAAGGAAGGATCACAGCAATACTGAATATTCAGCCGGCAAAAAGCGATTCATCAACGAAATATGAGATAGAAATTAATTCTTCAAAAGCATCCCAAGAAAGAGTAGGGCTACTACAGGTGATGCTAAACGGCGTTATTTCACGAATAGATCAATTCACAAATAAAAATAGCACAACGGTTGCAAAAATTAATACAACTCCTCCAATCGGCGACCGTGTTTATAAACGTATCGATTTTATTTTACCGGGACAGTTAGGCTTTTCATTATTAAGTGCCGGGCTGTTTGGGATTTCTTTTTTGTTTTTTAGTCTACGGGAAACACTCGTGTTAAAACGATTCAACGCTACACCGCTTAACCGCCCTTTTATAATTATCGGCGAGGCTTTAGCGAGGGTGATATTTCAGTTTGTAATACTTTCAATCATCATCCTGATCGGAAAATTCGCATTTGGATTTACCCTGATCCATGGGTTTACTACTTTTCTTGAGATGATGTTTATCTCTTTTATCGGCCTGTTTGTTTTTATGGGATTTGGTTTTGTTATCAGCGGCGTTTCTAAAAACATTAATGCTGTTCCTGCAATTACCAATGCGATCGGTTTCCCGCAGTTTATGTTGTCAGGCACTTTTTTCCCTTACGAAAGTTTGCCAAAGTTTTTACATCCTATTGCGAAAGCGCTGCCGCTAACTCATTTAAATGATGCTTTAAGAAAAATTTCTTTTGAAGGATTGCATCTTTCAGATTGCTGGAAGCAGTTGGGAATACTCGGTATCTGGGGAGTGGTGGTATATATTATAGCCATAAAAGTTTTCAGGTGGGAATAAGCAAATCAAAAGTCAAATAATTCAAACAGGATCAATGAGGTTCATAAAATTAGGTTTGATAAGTATCGTAATAATATTCCTGTTGTTTACGGGGATGTCTTTATTTATACCATCGAATGTAAATATTTCAAGGGCAATTAATCTCGCAGTGAAACCTGATAGTGTACTGCCACTAATAAAAGATACAACTAAGTGGATCCAATGGTATCCTGGTTTTGATACATTACAATCGCAGGGTACTGCCATCTCGTTTCAACCTTCCGAAAATAATAAGGTAAATGTTGAGTTCAGGAAAGGTGATTCAAGGCCCATTATTTCAACCTGGCAGATCATTCCCTATGCAAATACTGACTCGATAACTGTTCAATGGTATATGCATTTTAAACTACGTTGGTACCCCTGGGAAAAATTTGGAAGCCTGCTTTATGACAGGGCTTATGGACAACATATGGAAAGGGGATTAAACAACCTGGCTTCTATAGTTTCAAAATAATTATCTCGTAAATAATACCAGTCATTCAAAGCCGGTTATTCAATAAGCCAATTAAAATTATTTTTTATTAATTTCAGCATATGCATCCGCACATTCAACGATTGTATGAAATAGCCGGTAAGCCAGAACGAAAGATCATCGGTTTGATGAGCGGTACTTCTGTTGACGGTCTTGATATTGCATTATGTAGTTTCACCGGCAGCGGGGCGGACACAAAAATTAAAGTGCTCCAATTTGAAACAGTTAATTACACTGATGATTTTAAAAGCGAGGTGAAAAGTATTTTTTCAAAAAAACAAGTTGATTTTGAAAAGCTTTGCCTGCTCAATCCCTGGATCGCATTACAACAAGCGAAGATGATCAATGATTGCCTTGCGAAATGGAGGATTAAAAATAATGAGGTTGATCTAATAGCAAGTCATGGGCAAACTGTTTACCATGCACCAAAGATCTTACATAAACAACAAAAATTTGGGAATGCAACACTGCAGATAGGAGATGGGGATCATTTTGCAGTGGCAACCGGCATCATTACATTAAGTGATTTCAGACAAAAGCATATTGCAGCCGGGGGAGAAGGTGCGCCATTGGCAGTGTACGGCGATTATTTTGTGTTCAGTAAAAAGGATGAAGATCGAATTATGCTGAATATGGGAGGCATTGCAAACTTTACTTTTCTAAGTGGTGACATGGATGCATCAAAAGTTTTTAGTACCGACACAGGTCCCGGAAATACAATTATGGATGTTTATATACAAAAACATTTTCCCGGAAAATACTTTGACGAAAATGCTGCAGTGGCATCTGGCGGTACTATTAATGAAAATTTATTGAAAGCCTTAATGCAAAATGATTTTTTTGAAAAACCTTTTCCAAAAACTACGGGACCTGAATTATTCAATCTTGCTTATCTCGAAAATGCGCAACAAAGATCCGGAACAGAAGATATTTCGCAGGCCGATTGTATGGCTACGCTGAATTGTTTTTCCGCCGATACAATTGTAGATGGAATTAAGAGATCTTTTTCGGGTAGTCACAACTTTGTCATTTATGCAAGTGGTGGTGGTATGCACAATGCTTTACTGATGCAGAATATCAGCCGGCAATTACCCGGAATAATAATAAAGACAACAGCTGACCTGGAAATTAATCCTGATGCAAAAGAGGCAGTACTGTTCGCAATTCTTGCAAATGAATGTGTAAGCGGCGGCAGTTATAACTTTAATAGTGAAAAAGCAGGGATTCCTTCCGTCACAATGGGGAAGCTAAGTTTCCCGGACTGATGTTACCACTTGTCAAAAAAAATGGATTCACAAACACGGGAAGATTGTATATTTAACCTCCTAAAAAAATAATTTATGAAAATCTTCTTATCGCTTTTAGCAGCAATAACATTTATTACATCTACCTCCTGTGCACAGGGTGGGGCACCGGCAAAGAAAAGTCCTCATGATACACTAACGACCAAAGGTGTAACAGTTACTTATGGCCGGCCTTATAAAAAGGGAAGGGTAATATTTGGTGAGTTGGAAAAATATGGTAAAGTATGGCGTGTTGGTGCTGATGAAGCAACCCAGATCACTTTTAACCAGGATACAAAATTCGGTGGCGAAGGTGTGAAGAAAGGTACTTACACTTTATTTGCAATCCCTGAAGCTAATGAGTGGACCATTATTCTTAATTCACAATTAGGTCAATGGGGTGCATTCGGTTACGAAAAAGTAAAGGATAAAGATGTACTGAAAATAAAAGTGCCGGCTACCAAACTTGCATCAGTAGTAGAGCAGCTTACTATTAATGCGGATAAATCTGCATTAACTATAGAATGGGATCAGACAAAGGTTTCTATACCGATGAGTTTCTAAGAATTTTAAAATAAATAAAAGAGCCCCGGCACTTCAGTCGGGGCTCTTTTATTTATAGTCTTGATAGAAGTTTACATTATCAAGGGCAACACAAACCAACAGAATAAAGTGATGAGTATGATGGAGACAATATTCATTACAAATCCGGCCCGTATCATTTCTTTTATTTTAATGTGACCACTGGCAAATGCGATTGCATTAGGTGGTGTACCCATCGGCATCATGCTGGCACAGCTTGAGGCAAGCGTCATTGCCAAACCCAATTGTAATGGGTTCATACCGACCGCTACGGCCAGGCTACAAACGACAGGAGCAAATACAATGACCTGTGCAATATTGCTCATTACTTCACTGATAAAGATGGTGAGTACTGTAACCATTAATAATAACATGAAACCTCCACCTGCAAAAACAGAGAGCCATTCGCCCAATTGTTTTATCAATCCTGCTTTTTCCATTTGTGCTGCTAATGCCAATCCTCCACCAAACAATAACAAGATTCCCCATGCCATTTTCTTTGTATCCGACCATTCGAGTAGTCCGCCATGAAATTCATGTTGATCGGAGTCGTTAAGTTTTTCAGGATCGGGGTATTTGAGTTTGCCCGAAGGCCAGATAAATAATGCCATTGCGCAAAGCAAAGCAATAATGGTATCATCCAGTTTTACATAATCCTGGTTTGCATTGATCAGGTCTTTAAAAATCCAGAGCATGGCTGTAAAAACAAAAACAGTCATCACTCTTTTTTCTGCATACGACAATGGACCAAGTGTTTTATATTCTTGATTTATATAATTCCGTGCCACTTCGCTGGAGCGGATATGATTAGGGAATAAGATCCTTGTAAGAACAAAATATAATGCGATCAGCAGCACGATCGCAATAGGCATACATAACAGCATCCAGTTAACAAAGCTGATATTGGAAAAATGTTTTTCATAGTAGCCAACAAATGCAACATTGGGTGGTGTACCTACAATAGTTGCAATGCCCCCGAAATTGGAGGCATAAGCTATTGAAAGCATCATTGCCAGGCTGAAATTTTTAAAGTTACCGGTTCCGCTACCCGTATCCTTCATTACATGAATTACTGATAATGCAATCGGGAACATCATCATGGTAGTTGCTGTATTACTGATCCACATACTGATGAAACCTGTGGCCAGGATAAACCCCAACACGATCCTATTGCCGCTGGTGCCGGTAATTTTTACAATGCCCAATGCAATCCGCCGGTGCAGGTTCCATTTCTCAATAGCCAGTCCCAACATAAACCCCCCCATAAATAAAAAAATGATCTGGTCGCCATAACTTAAAGCCACTGTTTTCAACTCAGCAATATCGAGTAATGGAAAAACAATCAATGGAATTAATGCTACTACCGGCATTGGTAATGCCTCAGACACCCACCAGCTTATCATTAATGCTGCAACTGCAAGAACAATACTGGCCTTTTCATTTACGTCAAAAGGATTGATGATATAGAAGAACAGGGCAACTGCAACTCCCCCTATAAGAAAAATAGATTTAAGCTGAAATTTTGATAGTGTTGGCAAGTGGTTGGTTTTTATCTGGGAAAATACAACCTATTTAGATTTCCCGCTAACAAAAAGATTTCCTTTTATATAAAAACGGTATTTCAGCAAAGCGTCTTTACCCGCATAATCAACTCCGATCCTTGGAGATATTCCGATTTTTTTCTCCGGGTAAACAGTTCCATCATCAGCTATGTACAGTTCTTTGCTCAATAAAGAGATGCCTGTATGCTTTGTTTGTATGCCCAAAGCTTTTGAGACATTGCCCGGGCCTTTTGTCAGTGAATAATCAGCTTTTTCTTTTCCTGTTCTTTGAAGCATTTTTTCAATTCCTTTCAGTGGCTCCAGTGCCCGTATCAATATTGCATGAGGAATATCTTTATCATTTGACACCACATTAAATAAATGATGAATGCCATAACATAGATAAACATAACAAACACCACCATGTGCATACATTACTTCTGTGCGGTTAGTTCTTCTTCCTCCATACGCATGACTGGCTTTATCAATTTCACCGTTGTATGCTTCCACTTCTACAATCCGGCCCGAAGTTTCGATGCCATCAAATTTTGTCACCAGTATTTTTCCTAATAGTTCTTTTGCTACAACAAATACATTGTCTCTCCTGTAAAACTCTATTGGCAATTTTTTCATTCATCAAAAATATTGTTCAAAAACAAAATTCTCTTTTCTTCACTCACCATTGGCTATTTCACCATTCACTCTTTTCGCTATATTTACGCAACAAGTTAAGACATTGCTTAAAGAAATTGTCATAGCGTTTCAATCCTTTGAAGAGGCCAACCGTTTTATCCGGGAGCACAAAATGTATAAATGGATAATCATTCCCGGCATCATTTATACATTATTGTTTATTGCAGCAATGATTCTTTTTGCCGATTCTGCCAATGGAGCCGTTACCTGGCTTAGTCAGCAACTACGCATTGAACCCTGGTTGGAGAAAGAACGCAGCCCCTTCCTTAGTTTCATATTTGTGATGACGGGCATTATGCTTCGCCTGGTTTTATTTCTCTTTTACTTTTCTCTGTTCAAATATTTAATTCTGATCATCGGTTCACCGGTTTTTGCTTACCTGAGTGAAAAAACGGAAGCGATCATCGAAAACCGGGAGCATAGCTTTAACTGGAAACAACTACTGCCTGATGCGATCCGCGGAACAAAACTGGCATTACGCAATGCAGGCTGGCAAACTGTTTATATGGTCGCGTTGATCCTCCTTTGCCTTTTTCCTGTAGCAGGTTGGATAGCACCGGTGATTGCAGTTATCATTGAATGTTATTATTATGGTTTTGCCATGCTCGATTATGGTTTGGCGAAAAACGATTTTTCAGTTCCCAAATCAATATTTTATTCTGGTAAACATAAAGGTCTTTCTATTGGCAATGGCATTGTATTTTACCTGATGCATATAGTAGTTGTTTTTGCGCCAGCATTTGCCATCATTGCAGCCAATCTCAGTGTCATAAAAGTTAAAAACGATTAGCATGGCAGAAACAGCCACCGTTTATCTTATTCCAAGTCTGCTTCATGAAGAAGGCCTCCAATCTATCCCGCCCTATATAACCGATGCAGTAAAAAAATGTGATGTGTTTTTTGTGGAGAACGAAAGAACAGCGAGACGTTATTTTAAACAACTATGGAGAGAAATGGTGATTGATAATTATGAATGGTATGTAGTAAATGAAAAAGAAACTCCGGTTGATACATTCAGGCAAAAGATCAGGGAAAGTAAAACAATAGGTATCGTTAGCGAAGCCGGTTGCCCGGGAGTTGCTGACCCCGGTCAGCAATTAATTTCTATTGCCCAGCAAATGAATGTTGAAGTAAAACCATTAGTTGGCCCCAATTCCATTTTACTTGCACTAATGGCAAGTGGAATGAATGGTCAGCAATTTCAGTTTGCCGGTTATTTACCCGTAAAGGAACCTGAGCGAAGTAAAGCTATAAAAGAACTGGAAGCTGAATCCACCAGGAAAAACTGCACACAGATCTTTATTGAGACACCTTATCGCAACAACCAGTTAATAGAAACGATTTTTAAAACTGCAAAACCATCAACTCAGTTTTGTATTGCAGCCGACATCACCGGCCCAACTGAATGGATAAAAACAAAAACAATTGCTGAGTGGAAGAACAACATACCAGACATTCACAAGCGACCAGCTATCTTTCTTTTGTACAGCCATTAACTAAATAATAACTAAAACAATTAATCTGTCACATTCTTGTAACGTCTTAGAAGTGAGTTAAAAACTTTAAGAAAAAAAAACGGCCGTTATTGTATTATTATTATACTTTTGACACCGAATTAAAACTAAAAGAAGTTGAAAAAAATAATGACATACAAATTACTTAATACTCCCGTGGCCGGTAGTGTTGTATTGTGTGCTGTTACTCCCCGACGCCGACCTGTATTCTGACAGGACGAGTCACTCACCACGGCCCCTGTCAGTGGACATCCTCCGCAAACTAACCCCGGAATGGTCATCCGCAATTTTCAATTAACTTTTCAAACGTGGACAATCAACAAATAATTATACGTGTAGCTACTGCAGATGATGAGCATTACGCAGGAACTATTACCGATGAAATGGCTGAAAGCGCCAAGGCGAGGGGTACAGGAATTGCCAAACGTAGCCCGGAATATGTGGCTGAAAAGATGAAAGAGGGCAAAGCTGTAATCGCACATACACCAGATGGTGTATGGGTGGGCTTTTGTTATATCGAAACATGGAGTCATGGCGAGTATGTTGCCAACAGTGGTTTGATTGTTTCGCCAGCCTATAGAAAAAGCGGTGTTGCAAAAGCGATCAAGAAAAGAATATTTGAACTTTCAAGAGAAAAATATCCTGAAGCAAAATTGTTTGGTCTTACCACTGGTCTTGCAGTAATGAAAATTAACAGCGAACTCGGTTACGAGCCTGTTACCTATTCCGAGCTTACCCAGGACGAAGCTTTCTGGGCTGGTTGCAAAAGCTGTGTGAACTATGAAATATTGATGAGCAAGGAAAGAAATATCTGTATGTGTACGGCGATGCTCTACGATCCTAAAGACCATTATAAGCCTGAAGAAACAAAACAATTCTTCGAAGAAAACAAATCGGGATTTGAACGCTTGCTGAAATTCAGGCAATGGAAATTGCTTAAGCCATTTTTGAAAAAAGACAAAGAAGAAGACGGGGACAAAAATGGTTCAAAGCCTAAAACGTTCCTTCAATATTTTTTCAATATATAAATAGGTGCCTGGCGGCATTGCTGCTATTAAGCTTTCATTGCGTCGCACTCTTGTACTATAACGATTCTACCTGCCTGCCGGCAGGCAGGTTAAACAATAAAAGATGTCAGACAAGAAAATAGTTTTAGGATTTAGCGGTGGCCTTGATACCACTTACTGTGTAAAATATCTTACCGAAGAAAAAGGCTACGAGGTGCATAGCATCATCGTAAATACCGGCGGCTTCAGTGATGATGAATTGAAAAAAATAGAGGCACATGCTTATAAGCTCGGTGTAAAAACTCATACTTCAGTTAATGCTGTCAAGGGTTATTATGACCGCATCATTAAATATCTCATTTATGGGAACTGTTTAAAAAATAATACTTATCCGCTTTCTGTTTCTGCAGAAAGACTTAGCCAGGCATTGCATATTGCCGAACATGTAAAAAAACTGGATGCAAAAGCCGTTGCACATGGCAGTACAGGTGCCGGTAACGACCAGGTGAGGTTTGATATGATATTCCATATCATGATTCCAGGTGTTGAGATCATCACGCCAATCCGTGATCTGAAACTTAGCCGTGAAGCAGAAATTGCTTACCTGAAAAGCAAAGGTGTTGAGATAAACTTTGAAAAAGCGATGTACTCCATCAATAAAGGTTTGTGGGGAACAAGTGTCGGCGGAAAAGAAACATTGAACAGCAAAGGCATGCTGCCTGAAGAAGCATGGCCGACGCAGGTAACCAAAACAGCAAGCGAAGAAGTAAAACTTCATTTTGAAAAAGGAGAACTGAATGCTGTAAATGAGAAAAAATTTTCTCATCCTTCAGAAGCTATTCAATACTTGCAAACTATTGCCGGGCCATATGGCATTGGCAGGGATATACATGTTGGCGATACCATTATCGGCATCAAAGGTCGTGTTGGCTTTGAAGCAGCTGCACCGATGGTGATTTTAAAATCACATCATGCATTAGAAAAGCATGTGCTTACTAAATGGCAATTGCAATGGAAAGATACTTTGGCACAATTCTATGGTAACTGGATGCATGAAGGACAGATACTTGACCCGGTGATGAGAGATATCGAAGCATTTCTGGAAAACAGTCAGCAGAATGTAACAGGCGATGTATTTGTTCAGTTAATGCCTTATCGCTTCCAGGTTATCGGTATTGAAAGTAAATTCGATCTCATGAGCAGCAAGTTTGGCAAATATGGCGAAATGAATACCGGCTTTACCGGTGATGATGTAAGAGGCTTTTCAAAAATTTTCGGAAACCAAACTTCAATTCACCAGGCGGTGCAAAAAGATAATAATGGCAATTAAAGTAGGCATAATTGGCGGGGCAGGTTATACTGGTGGCGAACTCATACGTTTATTGATTCACCATCCGGATGTTGCTGTTTCTTTTATTCATAGCCGCAGCAATGCTGGCAAGCCTGTGCATTCGGTTCACCAGGATTTAATTGGTGATACCGACTTAAAATTTTCTGGTGAACTAAGCGATGACATTGATGTTTTGTTTTTATGCCTCGGTCATAGTGAATCGAAAAAGTTTTTAAGCGAAAACAAAATTGCCGACAAGATCAAGATTATTGATTTGGCCAATGACTTCCGGTTAGCTCAAAGCTCACAGCTCGGAGTTCGAAGCTTTATCTATGGTTTACCTGAACTGAACAGAGATAAGATCAAATCAGCAAACAGTATTGCCAACCCAGGTTGTTTTGCTACAACTATTCAATTAGGATTGCTTCCACTTGCAAAAGCCGGATTATTAAAAGATGTTTATACAACTGGCATTACCGGAAGTACCGGTGCAGGTCAGAGTTTATCTGCTACCTCGCATTTCAGCTGGAGAGAAAATAATATTCAGGCTTATAAAACTTTAACTCATCAGCATCTTGGAGAGATCGGGGAATCACTAAAACAATTACAATCATCGGGTAATATTGCTGTGAATTTTGTACCGTGGAGAGGAGATTTTACAAGAGGAATTTTTATCAGCTCGCAATTACCATGTGACTTAAGCTTGATTGAACTTAATAAACTTTACGAAGATTTTTATTCTGGTCACCCTTTTACTCATGTAACAAAAGACCCTGTCTTTTTAAAACAGGTTGTGAACACTAATAAATGTATCATTCAATTAGAACAGGTGGGTTCGCAACTCGTAGTTCACTCTGTTGCGGATAATTTATTGAAAGGAGCAAGTGGCCAGGCTGTACAAAATATGAACCTTATGTGTGGTCTGAATGAAACATCAGGATTGAATTTGAAAGCAAATTATTTTTAATAACCAGGAATCAAGGATTTTTCCGTGTGTTCCGTGCCTCCGAGGCAAAACTTTTTAAAATGAATTTATTTGACGTTTACCCGATCAACGAGATCACAATTGTAAAAGCCAAAGGCTCCTATGTGTGGGATGACAAAGGCGAACAGTATCTTGACCTCTATGGCGGTCATGCTGTAATCAGTATTGGCCATACCCATCCTCATTGGGTGAAACGAATTGAAGAGCAACTGGAGAAAATTGCTTTTTATTCAAACTCTATCCGTATTCCTTTACAGCAGGAACTGGCAACTAAGCTTGGAAAAGTTTCAGGCAAAGAAGACTATCAACTCTTTCTTTGCAACAGCGGTGCCGAAGCAAATGAGAATGCACTTAAGATGGCTTCTTTTCATAATGGAAGAAAAAAGGTAATTGCTTTCAGTAAATCTTTTCACGGAAGAACTTCACTGGCTGTTTCAGTTACCGATAACAAAAATTATATAGCTCCTATTAACCAGACAGATAATGTCATTTTTCTTCCTTTAAACGATGAGGAGGCACTCTCAGCATGTTTTGAGAAAAATGGTAAAGAGATTTCGTCTGTAATCATTGAAGGAATACAGGGAGTTGGCGGAATTAATGTAGCTGAAAATTCTTTCCTGAAAAAGATCCGCAGCCTCTGCGATGAGCATGGTGCAGTATATATAGCCGACAGTGTGCAGTGTGGTTATGGAAGAAGTGGTAAATTCTTCAGCCATGATTTTGCAGGAGTAAATGCAGATATGTACACAATGGCAAAAGGAATGGGGAATGGTTTTCCTGTAGCTGGTGTAATTATAGCGCCACATATTAAACCAAAACATTTCCAGCTAGGAACAACATTTGGTGGCAATCATCTTGCCTGCGCTGCTGCATTAGCGGTGCTGGAAATAATAGAAGAAGAAAAACTAATGGGCAATGCCACAATGGTTGGAAAATATTTGAGAGATGAATTGGATGGAATTCGTCAATTAAAAAATGTAAGAGGCCGTGGCCTGATGATTGGTTTTGATGTGCCTGAGGATTTTAAAGATTTAAAAAAGAATCTTCTCTGGAATCAGAAAGTGTTTACCGGAGAATCCAAACCCAATGTGATTCGTCTCTTACCTAGTCTAGCCCTGAAAAAAAGAGATGCCGAACAATTCATTGATTCAATAAAAGAAGAAATACAAAATTTAGTTTCATCGCCAAATCCCGTCGGTTAAGAATGAAAAATTTTATTTCCGTTCATGATGTAAGCAACATCGATTCGTTAGTAAAAAAGGCTTTAGCATATAAAGCCAGTCCTTTTGCAGACAAATCTCTCGGAACCAATAAACGTATTGGCTGCTTGTTTCTGAACCCGAGTATGCGTACCCGTTTGAGTACGCAGATTGCTGCACAGAATCTCGGCATGGAATGTATTGTATTCAATGTGGGACAGGAAGGTTGGGCACTGGAATTTGAAGACGAGGCTATCATGAGCGGAAACACAGTGGAGCATGTGAAAGATGCTGCCCCCATTATGGGAAAATATTTTGATATCCTTGCTATCCGCACTTTCCCTTCATTAAAAAACCGCGAAGATGATTATAGTGAGCTATACATTAAGCAATTTATAAAATATGCAGGCATCCCGGTTGTGAGTTTAGAAAGTGCAACACTGCATCCACTACAATCCTTAACTGATATAATTACAATAACTGAAGAGCTAAAAAAAACCAAAAGCAAAAAACAAAAACCAAAAATTGTTCTCACCTGGGCACCACATGTTAAGCCATTGCCCCAATGTGTAGCTAACAGCTTTGCACAATGGATAAACGCCTGGGATAAATCTGATTTTGTGATTACTCACCCCGAGGATTATGAATTGAGTGAGGAATTTACAAAAGGAGCAACGATCATTCATGACCAGGAAGAAGCATTGAAAGACGCTGACTTTGTGTATGTGAAGAATTGGAGCACATATAATGATTACGGTAAGATCTATACCAACGATCCTAAATGGCAATTGAAGAAAAAGCGCTGGTCACTAACCAATAAAGCAAAGGTCATGCACTGTTTGCCCGTAAGAAGAAATGTTGAGTTAAGTGATGAGATTCTTGATGGTAAAATGAGCATTGTTACGGAACAGGCCAGCAACAGAGTTTGGGCTGCTCAGGCTGTATTAAGTGAAATTCTGAATGGATAAGTTGATCGTTATAAAAATTGGCGGCAATATTGTCGACGATGAAGCAAAACTTTCATCATTCTTAAGATCATTTGCAGCAATCAATGGAAAGAAAATACTGGTTCACGGCGGCGGTAAAGTAGCAACAAAGATTGGCGATAAACTCGGCATTGAGTCAAAATATGTGGATGGAAGAAGAATAACTGATGCTGATACTATTGATTTGGTTACGATGGTTTATGCAGGCTTGATCAATAAGAAAATAATTGCACAGCTTCAATCTCTAAACTGCAATGCAATTGGCGTCACCGGTGCTGATGGAAATCTTATACCTGCCAGTAAACGACCGGTAAAAGATATTGATTACGGTTTTGTTGGCGATGTTATCAGTTCGCAATTGAATGCTGAAAGCTGGAAAGTTTTTCTGGATAATAATCTTGTACCGGTTGTTGCTCCCCTAACGCATGATAGCCGAGGACAAATCTTAAATACTAATGCAGATACGATAGCACAGGAAGTAGCAAAGGCATTGGGTAGATCGTATGAAGTTTCGTTGATCTATTCATTTGAAAAAAGCGGTGTGCTGCTTGATGTTAATGATGAATCATCAGTGATCAACAGATTAAACTGGGAAGAATACCAGAAGTTAAAAGCACCTTCTGACTCCCCTTTAGGGGATGGGGGTAAAATATTTGCAGGCATGATTCCTAAACTGGATAATGCTTTTACTGCATTGAATAGTGGGGTGAAAAAAGTGATCATCGGCAAAGCGGAAAATTTAAATGAACTGATTACTGGGAGATCAGGAACAACAATAGCGAATGAGTGATAAGCTGAACATATTACAGGAGAATGCGGTCAATCTTTTAAAACAACTGATCGCAACGCCTTCATTCAGCAAGGAGGAGCAGATCACCGCTGATATACTCGAACAGTTTTTCACCAGGAACGGAGTTAAACCGTTTGTTTACCTGAATAATATCTGGACGAAGAATAAATTTTATGATGAGAATAAACCAACCATTTTACTAAACTCTCATCATGACACAGTGAAGCCGAATAAAGGATATACACTCGACCCTTTTTCGCCCATTGAAAAGGATGGAAAACTTTTTGGTCTTGGGAGTAATGATGCAGGGGGATGTTTGGTTTCGTTGATTGCAGTGTTTCTCTATTTTTACGAAAAAGAAAACCTGAAGCACAATTTTATTTTTGCAGGGACTGCTGAAGAGGAAATTTCGGGCCATAATGGTATTGAGGCACTGCTTCCGCATCTCGGTAATATTGATTTCGGTATTGTTGGTGAGCCAACACTTATGAATATGGCAGTCGCAGAAAAAGGGTTGATGGTGCTTGATTGTACTTCAGCCGGACGTGCAGGTCATGCAGCAAGAGAAGAAGGGGAGAATGCACTTTACAAAGCGTTGAATGATATAGAATGGTTCCGTAATTATAAGTTTGAAAAAGTTTCTGATTTATTAGGTCCTGTAAAAATGAGTGTAACGGTTATTGAAACAGATAACAAAGCCCATAATGTAGTACCTGCTCAATGCAAATTTGTTGTGGATTGCCGGGTAAATGAGCTATATACTTTTGAGGAAATGCTGGAAACTATTCAACCAAATGTTCGCTGCGAAGTAAAACCCAGAAGTACAAGGTTGCGTTCCAGTTCAATCGCATTGGATCATCCATTGATAAAAGCTGGTTTGAATTTGAAGAGAAGCTATTATGGTTCTCCCACTACTTCTGACAAAGCATTAATGACTTTTCCTACGTTGAAAATTGGGCCCGGTGATAGTGCAAGAAGCCATACAGCTGATGAGTTTATTTACCTGGATGAAATAAAGAACGGAATTGAGTTGTACATTCAACTATTAAATCAACTGGTATGAAGCTCTGGCAAAAAGATAAGGCATCATTAAAGGAAGTAGAAACATTCACAGTCGGCAAGGACCGTGAGATGGATATCTATCTCGCCTCTTTTGATGTATTGGGTTCACTGGCTCATACACAGATGCTTGAATCAGTTGGGTTACTTACTAAAAATGAATTATCCCAACTCCAGGTGGAGTTAAAAAAGATTTACAAACAAATACAGAAAGGCGAATTCAAACTGCAGGATGATGTTGAAGATATCCATTCACAGATTGAATTATTGCTCACACAGGAACTCGGAGATATTGGAAAAAAGATTCATTCAGCCCGTAGCCGCAATGACCAGGTATTGGTAGATGTAAAACTGTTTTTAAGAAATGAGTTGGAGGAACTCGTAGAATCAATCCAACAAATTTTTGAATTATTACAAACGCAGAGTGAAAAATACAAAGACCATCTTCTTCCCGGTTATACGCATCTGCAATTGGCCATGCCTTCTTCATTCGGTTTATGGTTTGGTGCTTATGCAGAAAGCTTAGTTGATGATATGATAACATTGAGAGGAGCTTATGATGTGGTAAACAAAAACCCTCTGGGCTCCGCTGCAGGTTATGGTTCATCATTTCCTATCAACAGAACATTGACAACGAAATTGCTTGGCTTTGATGATTTGAATTATAATGTGGTGTATGCACAAATGGGTAGAGGAAAAGCTGAAAGGGTAGTTGCACAATCATTAGCAAATGTTGCCGACACACTTAGTAAACTCTGTATGGATGCATGTTTGTATCTGAATCAGAATTTCGGATTTATATTTTTTCCTGCTGAACTAACTACGGGAAGCAGCATCATGCCACATAAAAAAAATCCAGATGTGTTTGAATTGATACGCAGTCATTGTAACCGTATCAAAGCATTGCCGAATGAGATCATGATGATGACCACGAACCTGCCTTCAGGTTACCACCGGGATCTGCAATTGTTGAAGGAGCATTTATTTCCAACCTTCAAAATATTGAAAGATTGTATTGAAATGACGGGGCTAATGTTGAGTAATATTGAAATCAAAAAAGATATCCTAGCGGATGAAAAGTATAAATACCTGTTTAGTGTTGAAGAAGTAAACAAGCTTGTCAACGCCGGCATGCCTTTCCGTGATGCTTACAAAAAAATAGGATTAGATATTGAGGCCGGTAATTTTAAATATGATACTGGTGTTCAACATACACATGAAGGCTCTATCGGCAATCTTTGCACAGCAGAAATAAAAAAACAGATGCAAAAGGTTATTGATTCATTTCCTTTCGCATCTGTAAATATTGCGATAGCCAATCTTCTTAAATAGTATTAAGTCTTACAAGCCATACTGTGCAACCATATATACGATTGCTGTCATTCCAATGGCACCCATTTCCAGTTCTCTTTTATGCACTCCTTCAAACTTATCATTTGGTGCATGATGAAAATCGAAATAGCGTTGCGTACCTGGATTAACGCCACACATAAACGTTCCATATTTTCTCAATGGACCAATATCTGCACCGCCACCGCCATCAGGCATATCATAAATACCATATGGACGGAACAAAGGAAGCCAGCTTCTTACTTTAGCAACCTGCTCGGGTTTACCTGTGAGTCCTAAAGTCTCTACGCCGAAACCACCAGCATCACTTTCAATAGCGAAAAGATGATTCTCTTTATTTAATCCAGCCAGCTCAGCATATTTATTACCACCAGCTAATCCGTTTTCTTCATTCATAAATAAAACGCAGCGAATAGTACGTTTGGGTTTTATACCTAATGTTTTTATTGTTCTGATGATTTGAATACTTTGTACAACACCTGCACCATCATCATGTGCACCTTCTGCCAGGTCCCAACTATCAAGGTGTCCACCCGCAGAAATAATTTCTTCAGGCTTTTCTGTTCCTTTTATTTCACCGACTACATTATAACTTAAAACATCAGGCAGTTTTTCACAACTCATCTTCATAAACAATTCCACCTTCTTTTGTTTTTTAAATAATTCATGCAACCACTCAGCATCTAGGGTGCTGCAGGCCATGGCGGGAATTTTATTTACCGCACTATCATAACGGGTGGCACCTGTATGCGGATTATTATCCAAAGCATGTGTTACAGAACGGATCATTACACCTACAGCTCCCAATTTTGCAGCTTCTACCGGGCCACTGCCACGATAACGAACAGCATCACCATAACCACCGAATATCAGTTCAGGTCGCATCGGATAATTAAAGAAAACTATTTTACCTTTTACTTTTTCAGCGCCTAGACTTTTGAGTTCATCAAAATTTGCTACTTCGATTACTTCGGCTTTCAGTCCTGCAGAAGGCGTTCCTACACTCATACCGAGGGCACAAACATTTAATGATTTCTTATTCGTTCCCCATTGAATAACCCCTTGTTCCTTTGCCCCACGTACCCAATGTGGCACCATGCACGGTTGCAGGTACACTGTATCGGCTCCGGCTTCTCTCAACATTCTTGCTGTAGCTTCTACCGATTTTGCAGCATTTGCGGAGCCGCTAAGTCTTGCGCCGATCTTTTTACATAAATAACGAAGGTCTTCATAGGCCTTGCCATTTTTTAAAATATCATCAGCAATGTTGCGGATGATCAATGAATCATTATCCTGGCTGATGGCTGATAAGCCAGCGAGTAATAAACCAAAAGAAAAAATAAGTCTTTTCATGTGTGAGCAGTTTATGTAGAATTGAAAAAATGAAAATACGGATTTAACACGAACGGCAAATGCGGTTCATATAAAGTTATTTACCTTCGGGGACTATGACGATCAACAGAACCATGAGGATAGGAATTGTTTGCTATCCAACTTTCGGAGGCTCCGGCGTTTTGGCAACAGAATTAGGCAAGGCTCTTGCACAAAAAGGCCATATGGTACATTTTATTACTTACCAGCAGCCCGTAAGGCTAGGTGCATTTACACCCAATATTTTTTACCACGAAGTACAGGTACCCACATATCCTTTATTTGATTACCCGCCTTATGAAACTGCGCTTGCAAGCTCAATGGTGGATGTAATAAAAAATAATAATCTTGACCTGTTGCATGTGCATTATGCTATTCCACATGCTTCGGCCGCTTTTATGGCAAAACAGATATTAAAGAAAGAAGGAAAAAATATTCCAGTCATTACAACATTACACGGTACTGATATTACTCTTGTTGGTCGCGATAAAACATATGCCCCGGTTGTTACTTTCTCCATCAATGAAAGCGATGCAATTACAGCAGTATCTAATAACCTGCGGGATGAAACGTATAAGCATTTCAAAATTGAAAAGGAAATTGAGGTAATTGTAAACTTTGTAGATGTAAGCCGCTTTAACCGCAAACCAATTGATGCATTTAAAAAAATGATTGCGCCCAACGGCGAAAGAGTACTGATGCATGCTTCCAATTTCAGAAAATTGAAACGCATACCGGATGTTATAAAAATTTTTAAAGAAGTAAATGATAAGATTCCCAGTCGCCTTATGCTGGTAGGGGATGGTCCTGAAAGGCCTGCTGCTGAAGATCTTTGCCGTGAGCTGAACTTATGTGATGAAATACGTTTTGTAGGCAAGCAGGAACAGATGGAAGATATTCTCGCTATTGCGGATTTATTTTTATTGCCATCTGAATATGAAAGTTTTGGTTTGGCGGCTTTAGAAGCAATGGCAGCCGGTGTGCCAGTTGTTACTACTAATGCTGGCGGTTTAACTGAAATAAATATTCCTGGTGTAACTGGCTATATGGGTGATGTGGGTGATGTAAAAACAATGGGACAGCAGGCAATAAAAATATTACGTGATAATGATGTATTGAAACAATTTAAAAATAGAGCGGCTGCCCACGCAAAAAAATATGATATCAGTAATATTATTCCGGAGTACGAGAAGCTCTACGAGAAATTCTTATAAATAAAAAATCCCTCAACATATTGAGGGATTTTTTATTGTGTTTAAAATTTTTATCCGCCGCGTTTGAGCCAGGTCTCCGGATTTTGCTCATGGTTTTCAATCAGTAACATAAAATCAAGCTGACCGCCATTACCATCATCCGCATTTCCTGTTTTACCAATTACCTGCCCTTTTGTTACATGTGTTCCTTTTGAAACAGAAGCTGAAGACAATGTGCTGTAGGATGTAAAAAATTTACCATGCCGGATAATGACAGCCTGCACATCACCAAGATTATGCACGGCTACTACATCTCCATCAAACACTGATTTTACAGATTGCCCTGCAGAAGGTGTTGAAATGGTGATACCAGGATTGTCACCTACAATTTTTGTATCCTCCACTGTGTATCTTCCAAAATGGATGCTTACAACACCGTTATCAACAGGCCAGGGCAACTTTCCTTTATTGAGTTCGAATTTTTCAGCTAAAGCCGCTTCGTTTGCATTAAAGGTCAGATAGTTTTTTTCTTTAGCCGGAGCTGCATTAGTATTTGATGGTTTAGGAGTACTTGTAGTCGGATTACTTGTTACCGGTTTTGTAGCCACAGGGTTTGCGGCATTATTCTTTTTCTCGATTTCTGCCAACCGATCAGCTTCTTTTTTTGCTTCCTTTTTTGCGGCTTCAATTTCTCTTCTCACAGCCGATGCAATTGCTTTTCTCAGATCATCAGCTCTTTTCTTTTTTGCAGTGAGCTGTTTACTTAATTCTTTTTCCTGAGATTTTAATTGGGTAACAACGGCGGCCTTTTCATTCTTCTGCTTTGCCAATTCACCATACTGGCTTTTCTGGTTTACCAGTGCTGTGTTTTTAGTTTCTTTTTTTGTCAGTTGTTGTTTTTGCCGTTGTGCAATCAATGTTTGCGTTTCGGTTATCGTTTGTACCTGGCGTTCACGGTAGCTCCTGTACTGTTTCAGGTATGAAATGCGTTTCATGGCATCATTGAAACTGCTTGAGGAAAAAAGAAAATTCAGGTAGTCGTAATTGCTCCTGTTTTTATAAGCATACACCACACTTTTTGCATATTGTACTTTCAGTGTATCCAGCTGGTTTTTGAGCCGGTAAATTTCAAGATTGCTCCGGTAAAGATCATCATCTATATACCGGAGTTCTTTATTGATATTATTGATATAACGTTCCTGTGCATTTATTTTACGGTTTATTACACTCAGTTCACCAATAGAAGCTTTTGTTTTTCCTTTTACCTGTTTATAATCTTTTTCTATCTCCTGTATTTCTTTTTGCAGATCGGCCCTTTCTTTTTCCATTTGGGTTTTATCCTGCGGGGGCTGGGCCTGCAGGCAGAAAGCTGAAAATAAAATTGTGGCTGTTACAATAAGTTTTCTCATCATTTCAGGAATTGGGGGTTAATTAATACACAGGGTATCGAAATAAATAACGACAACATGCAAGATAAATTTTATTGCTTACTTTCTTTCATAGTTTTTAGGTATGTTAAAGGGAAAACTTAACGTTTCATTAAAATCATAATTCTTGAAATCCAGCTTTACGTCAAGTTTCGATTTTTCAGAGACCGTGATCTGGCGACGGGTGGAAAATAGGGGACCTTTTTTATCTTCATATTTTTCATAGATGAGGTCACAGGTGCGGTTACGCAATACATCTACATCATCCATTTTGCTATGCTGTACTAATTTGTCATTTGCATGTATGGTAATAAAATGACGGAACACGGAACCAAGGCTCAGTAATGAGACCTCTGCACCATTTTTGGAATAGGAAACAATATTACTGTCAAGATAAACAGGGTTTCCAATTATCAGGTCCTGTAAAGTGGAGAGATCAAGCGGCAGAGCCGTTACTTCCTGCAGATAGGTAATACTGCGAACAGAATAAAACTTATCCAATTTATTAATAAGCTTTACCGAATCTTTGGTTATGAGTAAACGCATTGCTTCAATTCCAAGTATGGCATTTACGGAAACCCAGATCATGCTGTCCTTATACATCCGGATATTCGCATTCACATCATATTTTTTTCCATCACCGCCGGTATATCCCACATCTACTTTTGCATTAAAGGTGGTATAATTTATTTTTTGCCGGATAATTGTATCCCGGATACCCTGGATAAATCGCATTGAATCATCGTGACCTGTATTTGAATTAATAATCGTCACCACTTCAGTAGAATCCTTTTTTGTGATAGCCGTCTGGATTTTTTTAGGGCCGCGACAAGAGGATACGATCAAAGCCGTTAAAACAACGATCAATAAAAAATGGAATTGGCCGGATGCTTTCTTTATTAAAAACTGAACATTGATCATTAAGTATTGTTTATGATTTTATTTACCGGTTGAACCAAATCCGCCTTCCCCTCTTATTGTTTCCTGCAATTCACCTGATTCTTTCCATTCTATCTTTTCCACTTTCTGAATTATCATTTGTGCTATGCGGTCTCCTGGTTGAATGATTTGTTCTTCAACAGAAAGGTTGATTAAGATAATCTTAATTTCTCCGCGGTAATCTGCATCAATGGTGCCGGGAGTGTTCAAACAAGTAATACCTTGTTTAATTGCCAAACCACTACGAGGCCTTATTTGCGCTTCATGGGCCTCAGGTAATTCAATAAACAAACCAGTTGGAACCAATACTCTTTCCATCGGTTTCACCATCAATGGTGCAGGTAAGTGAGCCCGGATATCCATGCCGGATGATCCTATAGTTGCATAATGTGGCAACGGGTTACCGGATTGATTGATGATTTTTACCTGTAATAAACCCATGCGGGCAAAGATAAGTGAGAGAATTCAGTTGAAAATGATAAAAACAAACCCGTATTTCTGCCTGTTATTTTCCAAAGCCATTGTATATAATAACTCCTTAAAGAATGAATCCTTTGTTGTTAATTGATATAAGAAGATGTAAACAAATGATGGAGGTAAAAATTGAGTACATCAATCGAGGAACAAACGAAATCCTTTTGAATTATTCTATAATTCAGAAATTCATAAAATAGTAAAAAACAGCTTTTTTAAAGAGCCATTAACTTCTACATATAAAGGGCCATTTTTTGTGACTTTTTGTACTTCTTGACAGTATTTTTATCAGTCAATAAAAAGAAATCGCAGGAGTAAATCCTATATGCAGAATCCTGCTTTGGCAGTAGATTTGATTACATAAGGTATTAAATTCTTATCCTATGAAAAAGACAATTGCATATAACATGCTCATGCTCCTGTTGTATTATGTATTGTTCTTATTGATTTTTTGAAAAGAGCGGCTCATTTCCAACAGAACACCAATAACACTGATATTACAAGAGATCAGGTCTCTTATCGCCTGTTCTTTTTAGCGATTGTTCATGTCGCCATTCTTCAATTAACTTATGATTGCCGCTCATGAGCACATCCGGCACTTTCCAACCGCGGAAATATTCAGGTCTTGTATAAACAGGCGGAGCTAATAAATTATCCTGGAATGAATCGGTGAGTGCAGATGTTTCATCATTCAGTACGCCGGGGATCAATCTTCCGATTGAGTCTACTAAAACTGCAGCAGCCAGTTCACCGCCGCTTAATACATAATCACCGATGGAAATTTCTTTCGTAACAAAATGTTCTCTTATTCTTTCATCAATGCCTTTGTAGTGCCCGCAGATCATCAGCAGGTTTTCTTTTAATGAAAATTGGTTGGCGATTTTTTGATTTAATGTAATTCCATCGGGTGTCAGGTAAATAATATCATCATATTTTCTTTCAGCTGATAATTCCTCGATTGCTTTTGTCAGCGGTTCACACATCATTACCATACCGGCGCCACCACCATATTGATAGTCGTCTACCTGGCCATATTCATTCACCGCCCATTTTCTTAGAGCATGCACATGCACCTCAAGAAACCCTTTTTCCTGCGCCCTTTTCATGATGCTGTGTTGTAGAGGGCTGTCAAGCAATTCGGGTAAAACACTGATAATATCTATCCGCATAGTAGCAAAGATAGAGGAAGGGATTTTATGTTACCGGCATTGATGGCTTTATTCATCGTCCCTTGCGTCGCACTCTTGTACTGAATCAATTCTATTCAGCAATGCCGTACATTCGCATCAATCATTATGCAGTATTTTAAAGCAGGAAAATTAGTAGCTGTTCATGGTCTCAAAGGAGAACTCGTTCTGAAACATGAACTGGGAAAAAAATCTTCATTAAAAGATGTGAAGGCTGTTTTTATTGAGGACAGGAAAGATTCGTTTCTTCCATGGTTCGTGGAGAGCACTAAAATAAAATCGGAGAACGAGATATATATTAAACTTGAAGGATTAGAGACAAGAGAGACCGCTTCAAAACTTACCCCTAAAGAAGTATGGCTTATCGAGGATGATTTCAAGCGGCTATCCGCAAAATCAGCTCCAGCTAACCTGCTGGGCTATACAATTATTAATAACAAGGAAAGATTAAGTGAAATACTGGAAGTGATCGAACAACCTCATCAATTACTCTGCCGCATGGAATTAAATGAAAAAGAAGTATTGATACCTCTTAATGAAAGCTTTCTTAAAAAAATTGATCATAGAAAAAAGGAAGTGATCGTTGAATTGCCTGAAGGCTTGCTGGATATTTATCTTTGATACTATTTCGGTCCTTTAATAAAATCCGCCAGTAGTTTCATCCTGTAAAAAAGATTGCTGAGCATTTTAGATACATCATTTTTTGCTTTTTCAACACTGCCTCCATTCATCTTTTTGATGTTTTTCAACTCTTCTATTTTCTCATCAATTTTATCGGCGAGCTTTTCTGCATTCCATCCCTGGTAGCGGCGGTTACGTTCATCGAATATGTGATAAGGTTCGATATTTCCTGCTTTTAGTTTTTTAAAACTAAAATTGCTTTTAATAGCTTCTTTGTAAGAATCGTTGGAAAGCAAATCAATGATCACATCTGCTGATACCTCATTGCGAAAAGCATTACTGAAAATATTCAGGTTATTCCTAAGTTCCCGGATAATCTGCTTTTTAAGCACATCATTAGTTTTGCCTTCCTTGTTCAGGAAAACAAGAATATCCTTTAAAGGACCCATTGCCGTTTTTAGCCATTCCCATTCCATAACTGTAAATTTGGAGACTAAATCTTGGAAAACAAAATTCCTTATATCGCCCATTTCGATCTTGATTCATTTTTTGTTTCAGTAGAGATTCTTAATGACCCCTCACTGAAAGGCAAACCAGTACTGGTTGGTGGCTATGAAAGGGGAGTAGTGGCAGCCTGTAGCTACGAAGCAAGGAAATTCGGTATCCATTCCGCTATGCCGATGAAAAAGGCAATGCAGTTATGCCCGCAGGCAATCATCACCAGTGCCAGTAGGGACCAGTACAGTAAATATTCAAGATGGGTAACAGATATTATTGCTGAAAAAGCACCTCTGTTTGAAAAAGCAAGTATTGATGAATTCTATATTGACCTTAGCGGGATGGATAAATTTTTTGGTTCCAGCAAATATGCACAGGAACTCCGAAAGGAAATTATTGACAGAACGGGTTTGCCCATCTCCTGTGGATTATCATCAGCCCGGTTCATCAGCAAGATGGCAACCAATGAGGCTAAACCCAACGGCTTTTTAGAAATACCACATGGAAAAGAAAAAGATTTTCTCTGGCCGATGGCAGTGGAGAAAATAAATGGGGTAGGGAAGGAGACTGAAATAAAACTCAAGAACCTCGGCTTTTATAAAATTGAAGATCTCGCCAAATCAACTCCAGAATATTTAGAAAAACATTTGGGAAAATGGGGTTTGAGTCTTTGGAATAAATCCCAGGGCATTGGTAGTGCAGAAATTGTTACGGATTGGGAACAGAAAAGTATGAGTCATGAAAATACTTTTGATAAAGATTATACCGATGTCGATTTTTTACATAAAGAACTTGTGAGACTTACAGAAAAAACCTGTTATGGTTTACGTGAAGATGAAAAACTTACCGGGTGTGTTACGGTTAAGATCCGCTACAATGATTTTGAGACCTTCAGCAAACAGGAAGTCATCGATTACACCGCATTGGATGATGAACTGATCGCAAAAGCAAAAGATATTTTCAATAAATCATACCAGAAAGGAAGACCGGTAAGATTAATAGGGGTTCGTTTTAGCCAGTTGATATCTTTTACAATGCAGATGAGTTTGTTTGATAATAAAATTGAGAAACTTCAACTCTACAAAGCAGTGGATGATATTAAAGACAGATTTGGAAGTAAGATTGTAAAGAAAGCGGTCAATACAGAATCTGATGAAACCCCTAACCCTTTTATAGAAAAACGTAAAAAAGGGAAATCGACAAACTAAAAAATGTGAAAATGCCTCGAAGCATTGAGCGAATTGTAAATTCAAATTCTGTTCTGAAACCCTATCTTCGCCTTCCTTAATCCCTCCCGATAGCTATCGGGATATCCAATCAACAAATTAATTACTCATGTCACAAGTTTGGAAAGACTACCAGGAAAAAAATAAAGATCGTTTCCTTAATGAATTACTGGAAATGCTTCGTATCCCATCCATCAGTGCAAGAAGTGAGCATAAAGCTGATATGGTAAAATGTGGGGAGATGGTTAAACAGCGGATGCTGGAAGCTGGCGCTGATAAAGCAGAAATTTTTACTACACCCGGTCACCCGATCGTGTATGGAGAAAAAATAATTGACCCTTCAAAACCTACAGTACTGGTATATGGTCACTACGATGTACAGCCTGTTGAGCCATTGGAACTTTGGCATAGCGGACCTTTTGATCCGGTGATAAAAGACGGAAAGATCTTTGCCCGCGGTTCTGCCGATGACAAGGGCCAGTTCTATATGCATGTAAAGGCGCTGGAGATAATGGTAAAGACAAACACGCTACCTACAAATATTAAATTCTGTATTGAAGGTGAAGAAGAAGTAGGTTCATCCAATCTTGGAGATTTTGTAAAAAGCCATAAAGAGTTATTAAAAGCCGATGTGATACTGATTAGCGACACAGCGATGCTAAGCATGGAAAATCCTTCTATTGATATTGGTGTTCGTGGTCTCAGCTATATTGAAGTGGAAGTAACAGGGCCTAATCGTGATTTGCACAGTGGCGTATACGGAGGCGCTGTAGCAAACCCTATTACTATTCTTGCAAAGATGATCGCATCGCTGCATGATGAAAATAATCATATTACCATTCCCGGATTTTATGATGATGTGGTAAACGCTACACCGGAAGAAAGAAAGAAAATGGCGGCCGCTCCGTTTGATGAAAAAGAATACAAAGAAGACCTGGGTGTAAAAGAATTGTGGGGAGAAAAGGGATTTACAACAAATGAAAGAACAGGTATTCGCCCAACCATCGAGTTAAATGGTATCTGGGGCGGTTATATTGGAGAAGGGTCTAAAACTGTTTTGCCATCCAAAGCATTTGCAAAAATTTCTGCACGGCTTGTTCCCAACCAGAATAGTGAAAAGATGACGGAAGTACTGATCAATCATTTAAAGAAAATAGCCCCTGCGAATGTTATAGTTAATGCAAAGCCACATCATGGTGGTGAACCGTACATGACCCCGCTTGACAGCAAAGCATATAAAGCTGCATCAGCCGCAATGAAAGATACTTTTGGCAAAGATCCGATCCCGGTTCGAGGTGGAGGTAGTATTCCTATCTGTGCATTATTTGAAAAAGAACTGGGAATTAAAATTGTGTTCATGGGTTTCGGGTTGGATAGTGACAACCTGCATAGTCCCAATGAAAAGTTCAATCTTGAAAACTATTATAAGGGGATAGAAACAATTCCACATTTTCACAAGCATTTTGCAGGGATGTAAAAAAGGTGTACTATTTTTTTGTCAACCTCACTTTAACCGGTGAGGTTTTTTTTATTTTTTTGAATATCTTTAAATGGGCGTTTATTTTAAATGCTTTTGAAAAAGATAAAACAATTGCTATGAAGTCTGTTTCATTTTTTATTTTCTTTATAGTTATAAATGAACTAGCTTTTTCACAACAGGATACTATTTATTACAACTCCCAATGGCAGATATGTGGAAAAGGGATTGCATCATTTTACAGAATAGGCTCTGTTGCAGTTGGAAAGGAATGGCACTTTACAGATAGCGTACGAGATTATTATATAAGCAACCGTATCCAGATGGAAGGCTTTTATTCTAAGGATGGATTTAGGGATGGACTATTTAGTTTTTATTATCCTGACGGAAATCTTGAAGCACAAGGAAGGTTTGTAAAGGACAGGTTTTATGGTAACTGGCAGTTTTACTACCCTGAGGGAAAAAGAAAAGCTAGGGTATATTATTCCGGAGATGCTATTGCATTTACGATTGTAGAATATATTGATGAAGAAGGAAATTATTTGGTCAAGGATGGAACTGGGAAATTTTTAATACCGGTTACCGATTTGTATGGTGATGTGAACTATTTACTTAAAGGGGAAATTATTAATGGAGAAAGAGAAGGAGCATGGGAGTATACCGGTTTAGTTAATGAAAATAATACCCAAATAAAACACAAAGAAGTATATAATGAAGGAAAGTTTAAACGGGGAGAATCTTCTTCCGGAGAAGAGTTTTACAGAGATTATGATAAACCAAAAGTTGCTGCAACTTTCATGAGTTTTAAAAAAATTAATAATACCGAAACGTTTGCTGTAAGCGAATCAGGGAACGTTGATATCATACTTAATAACAGAAAATTATTTCCTTCTTATAACCCAACATATGGCAATACAAGGGATACAATTGGTGCAATGACTAATGTCGAAATAGAAGCTGCATTTCCGGGAGGATATCTTGCATGGAGAAAATTTTTGGAGCAAAACTTAAAGGCAGATATATTAACAAACTCATTACCTGCATCCATCAAAAATTATAAACAAACAGTACAAGTCAGGTTTATTGTATGCGAAGATGGTACTGTGTGCAATGTGGAGGTCGCAAATAAAAATGAAGGTTTCAAACCTGTTCAGGATGAGGCAAGGAGAGTAATATCCCGGTCAGGCAAATGGGTACCCGCAGTACATGAGGGTAAGAATGTGAAATCTTTTCATACCCAGCTGATTACTTTTATTGCTACTTCTGAGTAACAAACTATTTTAAAACGGCTTTGCCGGAACTCCCAAAGCTTTTGAATCACCAGATACAGGGCCTGGTGGTAAATGTTCCCTCATAAATTTTGTATACAGGTTTGATAAATGCTCAGATGTTCCCTCACCTTCAAAAATTCCATGTGTCCTGTTAGGGTAACTCATCATCTGGAACTGTTTACCATATTTAATTAATTCATTGAACAACATATCGGCATTATTGTAATGCACATTATCATCACCTGTACCATGCACATATAATAAATTTCCTTTCAGGTTTTTTGCATAGGTCATTGGTGAGCCGTTTACAAAATCCTGCTTGTTCTCCTGCGGCAATCCCATATATCTTTCCTGGTAAATATTATCATAAGTGAGTTGGTTAGCTACTGGAGCAACAGCAATACCTGTTTTATAAATTTCAGGATACTGGAACATTAAATTCAATGTAGCAGAACCGCCGCCGCTCCAGCCCCAAACTCCAATACGACTTGTATCCACATAAGGCCATTTCATAATTTCTTTAGCTGCCATTGCCTGGTCTCTAATATTTACCAAACCAATTTTACGATACACACATTTTCTCCATTCCCTTCCTTTAGGGACAGGAGTGCCGCGGTTATCTATTGAAATATAGATATAACCATCCTTGCTCATATCACCTTTGTATAAAAAATTATTGGTGGAACCATAGGCATCAGTTACATTTTGTCCCCATGGTTCAGTGTACACATAAAAAATAACCGGGTATTTTTTTGTTGCATCAAAATTGGCAGGCTTTACCATCCATGCATCCATCTCTACGCCTTCTTCTGTTTTTACTTTGAAGAATTCTATATTCGATTTTGATTTATCGGCTTTAGCAACAGCATCATTCACTTTGTTTTCACCATTAATGCCTTTATGATCGGGTAGCGTTATCCATTCACTAACGGGGCTGGTGTAGTAGTTTGAAAAATTATGCTGGGCAAATTTTGCATTAAGAGAAACACGATAGTTATGTGTTCCTTTTTGATTAGCCGGTGAAACCATTTCGAGTTGGCCACTGCCATCGAGTTTGGTGCGGCATAAATATTTCTGGGTTGCATTCTCAGGTGATGCATGAAAATACACATAGCCTTCTTTCTGATCAATGGTGCTGATGTCCATCACATCATACTTACCGTTGGTGACCAATGTTTCTTTTTTTCCATCCCTGCTGATGCGGTATAAATGACGCCAACCATCTTTTTCACTTGCCCAGAGAAATTCCTGACCATTATTCAGCCAATCCCAGCCACCATTACCATAATCCGTATCCCACAGCGGAAGTATATCGATCCATGCTTCATCTTTCTCATTATAAATCGTTTTTGTATTGCCTGTTTTCACATCACAGAGCATCAGGTTGCTTTCATTCTGCTTTCTGTTCAGGTGCTGAATGATGAGTTCATTGCTGTTAGCGGCCCATTCCATTCTGGGAACATAGGTTCTCCATTTTTCATCATCAGGTATTTTCATCCATGCTGTTTTGCCAGTGGCTATATCAACCGAACCTATTTTATATTTCGATGGCGGTTCGCCAGCAATGGGGTACTCTACCGGTACAGCAACGGGATAAATGGAGTCGGTATTATTGATCATTAAATAATCTTTAGTTCCTTGTGCATCTATCTGCCAAAAAGCGATCTGTTTGCTATCCGGACTCCAGCGAAAACCATCACGACAGAAAAATTCTTCTTCATAAGCCCAATCGAATGTGCCATTGATGAGTTTACGGTTGCCATTTTTGGTTAAAGGCTTCACTATACCGGTTGCCAGGTCCTCAACATATAAATTATACTCACTTACATAAGCCACTTTTTTTCCATCAGGAGAAAATTTTGCAAACATGAGCGAAGAGGCAGGTCTGCCTTTACCTAATTGTTTTAATTTATTTGAACTGATTTCATACAACCAGTAATCACCTCTTGTATCAAGCCGCCACACTTTTTTTGTATTAGTATAGATCAGGACTTTATTGTAATCATTAGAGAATTTAAAGCCTCTTAGTGCCAATGGCTTTTCAGCGCCGACCGGTTTCAGTTTGTCTTTGCTCACAAACACGGTCTTTGTGTTTTGTGGCAATGTATACTTTGTTATATCGCCACCTTCATTCCTGAAATAAGAGTTACCATCAGTGCTCCAGTTTACACCACCTTGTGCCAGAACGATCAGCGGCAAACAATAAATAATTACAATTACAATAATTTTTACAAAGGCTGTCTTCATTATTTAGTTATTTTGAAACAGGAAAGTATTGAAAATTCTTAATCCCGGTTATTTAATTATATCAATGGCAGAAAAAGAGAAACTCAGGCTCGATAAATACCTCTGGTCCATCCGACTTTTTAAAACAAGGACTGAAGCAACTACCGCCTGCGATAAGGGAAAAGTAAAGCATAACGATGTGCAGGCAAAAGCTGCAAAGCAGGTACATATAGGAGAGGAGTACGAAGTAAAAACAGAGGCCAAACGTTGGCGGGTAAAGGTGACTGAGTTACTGTTTAAACGTGTTGCATACAGCGAAGCGATTAAGTATTATATAGACATTACCCCGGCAGAAGAAATAGAAAGGCTGCAGTTCCAGGCTGCCAGTTTTCATACGGGCAAAAGGCAGAGTAAAGTTGGCAGACCTACAAAAAAACAAAGAAGGGATATGGATGATTTTATGGAATTATAGTTTAGCTGGATCTTTAAGTTTTGAATCAAAACAATTTTTATGAAAAAATTGCTGCTGGTGTTACTTGTGAGTTTACCCGTTATCTTATGCGCACAGGTTGCCCAGTCTTCAAAGGATGATGAGAATAAGGTTTTTGAAAAGATAGAAATTGAAGCAGGCTTTAAAGGTGGTATTGTTAAATGGAATGAGTTTGTAAAAAAGAATTTCAACTTCATCAGAATTGAAAACAGTTTACCGGATTCTGTAACAACTTTTACTGATACTGCAAAAGCTCAGTTTATCGTAGATAAAAATGGGATCATCAATGAAATAAAAATTCTCAGTAAAACAAATTCAGCTTTCCAGCAATCCTGCATCGAAGTGTATAAAAAATCACCGCATTGGAATCCTGCCAATCAATGCGGCCGCCCAGTAAATGCTTACCGGAAGGAGACTTTCATTCTGCAGATCGATAAATCAACAAATAAGCGGGTTATCCTTGTCCGGTCGTAGTTTCAATGAGTATATCTTCTAAGTCATATTTGCGGAAAGTAGAAAAAAAACAGGCATATTTCATTGGTGAATACCTATGGCTTTATTGATAGACTGCATTTAATTTTACAGTACAAAAGTCAACCTTATGAAAACACGTTTGCTACTAATCCTGCTGATTGCAATCATGATCATTGAGTCATCATGCCGGAGTGCAATGACACCTTACCAGGCAGCCAATAATCCCGGCAAGAGCCGAAAGTGCAGGGCTATTCGTTAATTAATCATTAGAGTCTCCACCAAAAAAAGTACCTACCATTCCCTCCAGCATGGGATATTTTTCTATGATATAAGCTTTAAGTGTTGCGACCACTTTTACTGCCTGTTCATCAGTAATACCAGCTTCGGCTTTCAGTTTATCTATTAGATCCTGCATATTGTTTGTTTAATATTTGAAGTTAGGGAAATAAAAAAAACCGGCACTAACCGGTTTTAAATATTTTGCTTATTGACTTTTTTTTACGCTACTTTCAACAGACTCAGTTTACTCTTATCAAACTTACGAGTAGCATATTCCAGGTCAAGATTGAATTCTTTTTCATTCAGCGATGGCAGTTCAAACATGGCATCGGTAAGAATATTTTCGCAAATACTTCTCAAACCTCTTGCACCTAATTTATACTCCATTGCTTTTTGTACCATAAAATCAAGCACAGGATCTTCGATATTAAGTTTGATGCCTTCCAGTTCAAATAATTTTTTATACTGGCGTATCAATGCATTCTTCGGTTCTGTCAATATTGAACGTAGTGTTGTTGCATCCAGCGGTTCAAGATGGGTAACAACAGGCAAACGGCCCAATAACTCCGGAATCAAACCAAAAGATTTCAAGTCGGTTGCATTCACATAGCCCAACAGGTTTTTCCTCATACTTTCCTGCTGCTCTTTGTCTACGTTAAAGCCGATCATATTAGTTTTTACTCTGCGGGCAATCACTTTATCAATTCCATCAAATGCGCCTCCGCAGATAAATAGAATATTTTGCGTGTTCAATTTTATCAGCTTTTGTTCCGGATGTTTTCTTCCGCCCTGTGGTGGTACGAGTACATCCGTTCCTTCCAGTAATTTTAATAAACCCTGCTGCACACCTTCGCCACTTACATCACGAGTTATAGAAGGATTATCTCCTTTACGGGCTATCTTATCTATTTCATCAATATAAACAATACCACGTTCGGCAGCGCCTACATCATAGTTGCATACCTGAAGCAGTCTTGTTAATATGCTTTCAACATCTTCACCTACATAACCAGCTTCAGTGAATACAGTCGCATCAACTATTGCAAATGGAACGTTCAGTAATCTTGCAATTGTTTTTGCAAGCAAGGTTTTACCGGTACCGGTTTCACCTACCATTACAATATTGCTCTTTTCAATTTCAACATCATTCTCGCCGAGCTTTTGTTGTAATCTTTTAAAATGATTATAAACAGCAACAGAAAGAACTTTCTTTGCTTCATCCTGGCCAATTACATATTCATCCAGGAATTTTTTTATTTCAATAGGTTTCTTAACGGTGAGTTTGAATGAAGAGGAAGGCTTATCATTGGATATCACCAGCTCCTGTTCTATAATTTCACGGGCATGTTCAACGCAGTTTTCACAGATATGTCCTTCCTGTCCTGCAATGAGAATTTTCACCTCATCACGGTTGCGGCCGCAAAATGAACAATGTAGTTGTTGCTTAGCCATTTATAGTTGTATAACGATTTAAAAACGAGTTTGTAACTGTAAAAGTAGACAATAGCTCCCGAAAGGTTCAGGGAAATTTAGCAGACGGTATAAAAAGCTTAGAAATAGGGTTTTAGAGCTTGTCAATGAGCTTGTCAACGATACCATATTTTATTGCTTCCTTAGCATCCATCCAGTAGTCGCGGTCAAAGTCTTTCATAATTTGTTCAACCGTTTTACCGCAGTTTTCAGCGAGTATTTTAGCGCCGATTTCTTTTACTCTGCGTGTTTGCTCTGCCTGAATTTCAAGATCCTTGCTCACACCCTGTATATAACCACCCAATGATGGTTGGTGAATCATTACCTGTCCATTAGGATAAATAAAACGTTTGCCTTTTACACCACCACTCAGCAAAATACTTCCCATAGAAGCTGCAAGACCCATACAGATCGTACTTACCGGGCTCTTCATCATATTCATAGTATCATACATTACCATACCGCTTGTTACCACACCGCCTGGGCTATTGATATAAAATTTTATTTCTTCACCGGGTTTATCTGCTTCTAGCAACAGAAATTTTGAAACAACTTCTCTTGCACTCTTATCATCCACCACGCCCCAGAGATAAACAGAACGTTTTTCAAAAAAATATCTTTCCAGCTTTTTATTAAGCATATTCAGCTCATCCCGTTTGTCGGTACTTTCTTTTTCATCATCATCACTTCTCCAATCGTTAAATAAAAAATGTTTTGTGTTCATGGTTTATTTTTTTTGAAATCAACTTTATTACTACTATTAAACTTTGTTCCCGCTAAGCGGGACTCTTGTACGTTCTGATCGCTACTCATCAAATCATTTCTTCTCCTTTTTCGGATTTGTTGCCAGCACTTCATCTACCAATCCATACTCTTTTGCTTCAATCGCTGTCATCCAGTGGTCACGATCAAAGTCGGCTTCAATTTTTTCAACTGACTGTCCGCTGTGCTGACTGATCACATCGTACAACTCTTTCTTTAGTTTTTTGATCTCTGTTACTGTTATTTCAATATCACTTGCCTGTCCGCCGATAGCGCCGCTCGGCTGGTGCATCATGATGCGTGAATGTTTTAGCGCCGCCCTTTTTCCTTTTGTGCCTGCACCCAACAGTACACATGCCATAGATGCAGCTACACCGATACAGATCGTTGCCACATCAGGTGTTACATATTGAATAGTGTCATACACACCAAGCCCGCTGTACACACTGCCACCGGGGCTGTTGATGTACATATTGATGTCACGGGTCCTGTCTGTAGAGTCAAGGAACAATAACTGTGCGGTTACAATATTCGCCACCTCATCATTGATGGGATAGCCTAGAAAGATGATGCGGTCCATCATCAAACGGCTGTAAACGTCCATCACTGCCACATTCATGGGGCGTTCTTCAATAATGTTAGGTGTAAGACCAGTTACCAAATGGCTTGCATAACTGTTCAATGTATTACTGGAAATACCGCGATGCTTCACGGCATATTTTTCAAATTCAGAATTAAAGCTCATAGTTAATTTTTTAATCCGGGGTTTGTAAGGATTCATCAAATATCCGTCCAAATGGTAAAACTGCAAAATTGGTGTCATGAATTACCAGAATTAAGACGAATTGACATTTCTAGGTATATAGGGTATAAAAAGTAAAAAGGTTAGCGACTGCCAACCTTTTACATTATATACTTTTTATACTTTTCTATTAATGGTGTTGATGTTGATGTTCTTCCACCATTTTGCTAAACTCATCCATAGCGATAGGTTTCTCAGTAGCGTTTACCTGTCCTTCGGCCCATTCAAATACTTTCTGAGTTTGTATCCTGTTATAAGAATCTTCAACAAATTTGCGATCCTTCATCATTTTTTCAACATAATCTTTTATCCAGGGCTGCTCTTCATCATTGATAGTGCCGCCCATATATCCCATCAGTTGTTGTTTGGCAAAACCTTTTATTTCGTCCGGCTGAACCTGGATTCCATTTTCCGATACAATTTTATCAGTGATCAAAGTCCATTTCAACTGGTTGAGGAAAGTAGGAAATTCTGTTTCCACTTCTTCTTCAGTTTTTGGTTTTTCGCCTTGTGTTTTTACCCATTTTTTCAGGAAAGATTGAGGAAACTCAATCGTCGTATGATCGAGTAACTCATGATAGGTTTGATGCTGCAATTGATTTCTTGCCTGGCCATCCCAGTAAGCCTGGATTTCTTCTTTGATCTTATTTCTGAATTCAGCTTCTGTTTTTATTTCAGCACCGGGGTGAAGTTGATTAAAGAATTCTTCATTCATCTCTCTTTTCTCAAGCAATCCAACTTTGGTAATAGTAAGTTTGAAATATTTTTCAGCGTCAGCAGCATTTGTTTTATCCAAACCTAGATCATCCATTACCCATTCCCTTTCTTTTTCATCAAATGCTGATTTCAATTGCAGGGTTACTGTATCACCTGCTTTTTTATCTAATAAATTTTTGCGGAAGCTTTCTGAAAAATATTTCAGCAAAAGCGAATTATCTTTTTTAGCGCCGCCTTCAATTTCATTTCCGGCTGCATCTGTTTCAACAAAATTCACATTCAGCACATTTTCTTCTGTAGTTGCTGTTTCGCAATCCTTCATATTCCCGTAACGGTTCTGCAAGCGAGTCACTTCATTATCTATCATTTCTTCGGTGATAGAAACTTTGTATCGTGTTGCTTTAATTTTTTTCAGATCAGCAAGGTTGAATTCAGGTTTCAAACCAACTTCGAAATCGAAACTGTAATCGATGGGGTTATTCATATCCAACTGACGAAAATCTGATTCCATCGGCAGTGGTTGTGCAAAAATGTCCAGCTTCTCTGTTTCAAGGAAATTAATCAACTCCTTGTCAACGGTACGCAATACTTCATCTGTATAAACAGATGCACCATACATTTTTTTGATCAATCCTGCAGGTACCATTCCTTTTCTGAAACCGGGGATGTTTGCTTTCTTGCTGTATTCTTTTAGAGCTTTTTCAAAAGCAGGGAGGTAATCTTTTTTCTCCAATTTCAAAGTCAGCTTGTCATTCAGCAAGCCTATACTCTCTCTTGTTATTGTTGCCATATGCGTCTCAAGTTTAATGTTTAAGGTTTAATGTTGTAAACAGTTTACAATTTTAAAAAAGAGAAGGTTGAATGGGAAACCTTAAACATTAAACCATTCAACCTTAAACCTTAAAAAGTCCGGATGGAGGGACTCGAACCCCCATACCTTACGGCATCAGATCCTAAGTCTGACGTGTCTACCAATTTCACCACATCCGGTTACTAGACTCAATGATCAAACTCCAATTTAGCTTCTTTCAGCTTTGTTATTTGATTTCCTGAATTTTTGTTTTGGGGCTGCAAATGTAGGGCATTTTCTCTTTCCGAAAAGAATGAAAACCGATTTCCAATTTTCCTGATAAAATTGTACGTTTGGAACCCTAACCCGCTTGCCTGATTAAAATCCCCAATTTCCTGCGACAGACTGATTCAGGCTATTAACCATAGAACTTAGACTGCTTTTACCAACACTGCCTTTGGCAACTAAAACTAACCGTCGATGAGAAAACTTTTACTTATCGGTGCTGTATTATTTTCCATTTCAATACAGTCCCAAAATCCCGCTACCACCTTTACAATTCCAAACCGAAACATCAATCTTTCCTGCGGAACAAGTTGTACCAACTTTTCTGTTTCAGTTCCGCACATTAAACAATCATCAGATTATGTAATTACTAACCCGGCTTATTCACCTTTTGCGTACACAACACCCGGCGGTACGGTAGTTACATCTGTTTATATTGATGACACCTGGAGTCCGAAGATCCCGATCAGTTTCCCATTCTGTTTTTACAACATCACTTACCCAACATTAATAATGGGATCTAATTCCGCAATAACATTTGATACGGTGAGGGCAGGTACAGGAAGTGGCTATGTTATTTCCGCGACTGGTGCAATCCCCAGTACAGATTATGCCCCTAAAATGATATTCGGACCTTATCATGATATTCATCCGGGCCTGGCATCAACCAACAAAAAAATTGAATATCGTGTAGAAGGTGTTGCGCCAAAAAGAAGATTTGTTGCAAGCTATAATGATATTCCTTATTTCAGTGGATCATGTTCACTACCAAGAGCCACTCACCAGATGGTGTTGTATGAAAGTACCGGAATTATCGAAGTATATATTAAAGACAAACCTTTTTGTACCGACTGGAATGGTGGACGAACTATTCTCGGCGTGCAGGATGAAACAATGACCCGTGCCGTTGCAGCATCCGGTAAGAATGCTACAGTTTGGGGTGCCAATGCAATGGACTCCTGTTTTCGTTTTACACCCAGCGGTGGTGTTTCAAGATTTAAAAGTGCACAGCTTCGTGTAAATGGAAGTGTTGTTGCTACAGGCGACACTACTTCTGGCAGTTCGGGAATGTTGAATCTTAATTTTAATAATGTTTGCCCGACAGCAGACAGTACTGCTTATGTAGTTCGTGTTACTTATAGTACCTGTAACGACCCGGCACAGGATGTTTTTTTTGAAGACACTGTGTTTGTAAAAAAAGTTACACCAGCTTTCGCATTTAATAAAACTGATGCTACCTGTTCTGCAGGCGGAACTATAACAGTAACTGCTTCCGGGGGCATTGCGCCATTACAATACAGCACCAATGGTACTACTTATCAACCTTCAGGAAGCTTTACAAACGTTGCATCCGGTAACTATACTATTTACGTAAAAGATGCGGCAAACTGTATCGTGAATCAGCCTGTAACAGTTGGACTCTTAAATACGCTTACTGTAAGAACAAATAATGATACTACAATTTGTCGCGGTGCATCATTCACTCCTAATACAGTAAGTGCAGGAACATCTTTTGTATGGACGTCGCAGACTGGTGTAAGTAATCCTGCTATTGCTAATCCTGTTCTGTCTCCGCAAAATTCTATTACCTATACAGTGACTGCAACATTGGGTAATTGTACTGCAACGGATAATCTTGTCGTAACAGTTGTACCCGGTGCATCTGCCAATGCAGGCCCGGATGCATCAATTATTGCAGGTGATGTATATACTATTTCGGGTACTGCAACAACAGGCACTTACAATTGGTCACCAACAACAGGATTGAGTTCTGCAAATACACTTATTACGAACGCAGCTCCTACTGTGTCGACAACGTATACATTAACGGTTACTTCCCCACAAGGATGTACGGCTAGTGATGATATGCGCATTACCGTTGTTCCGTATTGTGTAAAACCAATGATTGCCTTTACACCCAATGGAGATGGTATAAATGATTTGTGGCTGATCACAAATGGTAACTGTTTGATCAGTGCAGTAGCACAGGTCTTTAATCGCTATGGAGCTAAAGTGTTTGAATCGAAAGATTATAAGAATAATTGGAACGGAACATGGGATGGTAAGCCTTTAGCCGATGGCACCTATTATTATGTTATCAGTTATAAACTGGTAAATGGCAAAACAGTTTTTGAAAAGGGCAATGTGACAATTCTCCGTTAACCTGCAAAAAAATTATTATGAAACACATTGTAAACATTGGTTTGATATTACTGATTTCAGCGAATGTTTCTGGTCAGCAATTAACATCATCTTCTTTTTATGATATGCAAGGCTCTTTGCACAATCCTTCTATGGCCGGTGTAAACAAACATGGAATGGTCGGCGGCTCTTTTCGGAGCATGTGGAGCGGAGTACCCGGTGGACCTGAAACACAGTTTTTATTTGGTTCATTTTATTTGCCAAACATAAATTCCGGTTTGGGGGCTTACTTATACAATGATGTAACGGGTCCTACAAAACGTATAGGCGCCCAACTGGCCTATGCTTATCAAATTCAATTGAAGAATGAAGCATCATTTTCATTGGGGATCGAAGCAAGACTACAGCAGTTTTCTTTTGACCAGGCAAAATTGCAACAGGCTTTGGGTTCAAATGACCCGGTATTGGGAAGCACAGATACCCAATTTAAAGCAGATGCAGGATTTGGTATTAACTACACTGCAAAAAAACTTCAGGTTGGTGCATCGGTAAGTCAGCTTGTTCAGTCAAAGCTCGATTTTTACAGTGGCAGCTATAATCGAACTGAAGAAGGAAAGTTGTACAGGCATTATTATTTACATGCTAATTACAAATGGAGAACCGATGCAAACACTGAGGTCATCCCCAATTTTCTTTTTATCTATTTACCCAATTCGCCATTGGAATTCCAGGGTGGTGTAAGAGTTGAACATAAAGAGCAATTCTTTTGGGGAGTAGGATTCCGGGCACATCAGAGCTGGATGCTTTCCGCAGGAGTACATATCAAAAAGAAATTTACAGTTGGTTATTCATTCGATATTTTCACTACACCACTTAGTACTTATGATAAAGGTGGCAATGCACATGAAGTGATGCTGCGATATGATTTTTTGAAGTAGGACTAAGAGATTAAAGAGAAAAGGAGGAAAAGAGTAAAGTAGTTTGCTCTTTTCCTCCTTTTTTATTCCCGAAATCTTAACTCCTTAAACTCTTTTTACTCTTTTACACTCTTAGCTATTTTCAGTAAATTCGTAGACTAATGGAAACGCTTGAACGGCCCTCAAAATATAACCTCACTCAGGAGCAGGAAAAGAAATTGATCCTGCGGGAATACCGTTCCCTTTTACGTTCATTAAAAACAAAACTGAAGCCGGGAGACCGTGACCTGATCCGCATTGCATTTGAAATGGCTGCGGAGGCCCATAAGACCATGCGCCGCAAAAGTGGTGAACCCTATATTCTGCATCCTTTAGCAGTTGCAAAAATTTGTGTTGAAGAAATTGGCTTGGGTGTACGTTCAACTATTTGTTCTTTGTTACACGATACAGTTGAAGATACCGATGTGACGATGGAAGATGTTCAACGTGAGTTTGGCAGTGAGATCGCAAAAATTGTTGATGGTCTTACCAAGATCGCAAACATTGTGGATGTAAATGCATCGCAGCAGGCTGAGAATTTTAAAAAGATATTACTTACGCTTACAGATGATCCCCGTGTGATTTTGATCAAACTATCCGATCGCTTACATAATATGCGTACGCTGGATAGTATGAAGCGGGAAAAGCAATTGAAGATCTCTTCCGAGACAGTTTATATCTATGCGCCACTTGCACACAGGATGGGTTTGTATACTATCAAAACGGAGATGGAAGACCTGGCCATGAAATACATGGAGCCGGATATTTACAAAGACATTGCACAGAAACTGGCAGAAACAAAACGTGAACGTACCCGTTATATCAATGAGTTTGTAAAACCATTGGTAGAGCAACTGGAAAAATCAGATTTTAAATTTGAAATACAAGGCCGCCCCAAAAGCATACACTCTATCTGGAATAAAATGAAAAAGAAAGGAGTGGCCTTTGAAGAAGTGTATGATCTTTTTGCTATCCGCATCATTCTCGATTCATCACCAGAAAAAGAAAAAGAAGAATGCTGGAAAGTGTATTCGATCATTACAGATGAGTATACACCATCACCGGAACGATTGCGTGACTGGTTGAGTAATCCAAAAAGTAACGGCTATGAAGCATTGCACACAACAGTGATGGGGCCGCAAGGCCGCTGGGTAGAAGTGCAGATACGTACACGACGTATGAATGAAATTGCGGAAAAAGGACTTGCCGCACATTGGAAGTATAAAGAAGATAGTGGTGATGAAAGCCGTTTTGATAAATGGTTTCACCAGATACGTGAAGTGCTGGCCAACCAGGATACAGACAGTGTTGACTTTTTACAGGATTTCAAAACAAGTTTTCTTACAGAAGAAATTTATGTGTACACACCAAAGGGTGATGTAAAGATGTTACCCGTCGGTTCTACTGCACTTGATTTTGCATTTTCAATTCACAGTGCTATTGGTATAAAAACAATTGGTGCCAAAGTAAATCACAAACTCGTTCCGATTAGCCATAAACTACGAAGTGGCGACCAGGTGGAAATAATTACGAGTAATAAACAAAAACCAAATGAAGACTGGCTGGGTTTTGTTGTAACATCAAAAGCAAAAGGAAGAATAAGAGATGCCCTTAAAGAAGAGAAAAGAAAAATAGCTGATGATGGCAAGTACACTATGCAGCGAAAGGTAGAAGGAATGGGAGCTGCGTTTAATCAACATAACATTGATGAAGTAGTTCATTTTTATAAATTCAGTTCGGCACTTGATCTCTATTACAATATTTCTATTAAGAATATTGATTTGAAAGAACTAAAAGAGTTCAAAGTTTATGGCGATAAACTGGAAGCACCGAAACCGGTTAAACAACCAGAGTTGAAACATGAATCTTATGTTCCCAACAAGAATGCAAAAGAAACCGAGCTGATCATTTTTGGTGAAAGCAGTGATAGGATCGTTTATAATCTTGCTAATTGCTGCAAGCCTATTCCGGGTGATGACGTATTTGGGTTTGTAACAACAGGAAAGGGATTAACAATTCACCGAACCAATTGCCCCAATGCGGCTAAACTATTAGCCAACTATGGCCATCGCGTAGTAAAAACAAAATGGGCCAAGAATAAAGAGATATCCTTCCTCACCGGTGTTCGCATAGTGGGATTGGATGATGTTGGTGTCATTCATAAACTTACAAACCTGATATCGGGTGAGTTGAAAATAAATATTGCCGCACTCACTGTAGAAGCCAAAGAAGGATTGTTTGAAGGAAATATCAAATTATTTGTGCATGATAAGGAAGAACTGGATAATCTTGTTCAACGCTTAATTGATCTTGGTGGCATTGAAAAAGTAGAACGATTTGATACTGAAGATTTAAATAATCTGCCATCGTAAATCCACATTCTGATGTTAAAAACTAGGCAAATTTTCTCTGAATTTTGAGAAGGATTTTATTAACTTGTAACCTTTCCATTTTATCACTACCAACTGCAATCGCTCATGAGAGGTTTAAGACTAATCGTACTTTTACTGCTATTCATTTTATTTTCTTTTTTCAGCAACGGGCAGGGGTTTACATTTAACTGTTCAAGGGATATAACCATGGTTGGTTGCGGCCCTACAGGTTGTTTGAATATACAAGCTTTGATCCCGGATATTCATCGTCAAACAAATACATATACTCTAAATCCTCTACCTATATTAGGTGTGCCGGCATGTTCTCCTACTTATGTTCCTGCTAATGATCCAGGTGGTGCACCTACTAATCTTGCTGTTGATGACACATACAGTTCTGTAATTAATATGGGATTTAATTTTCCTTTTTATGGCACAACTTATAGTTCATTAGTGGCAAGTACAAACGGGTATATAAGTTTTGATATTACAAGAGCAGGTCTTTTTGCACATTGGCAAAATAACGGTGACCTTCCGAATGCTTTATATGACAGGGCTTTGATAATGGGGCCATATCATGATCTTTTTCCCGGACAGGCTACTTCTCCATTTCAAAGAGTACAATACCAAACGATCGGTTCAGCGCCAACACGTAAATGGGTGTTGAGTTTTTTCAAAGTGCCATTGTTTAGTTGTACGAGTTTGATTGAAAATACTCACCAGATCATTTTATATGAATCAACAGGAATAATTGAAGTAAAAATTTTTGACATGCAGATATGTCCGGGATGGATTCAGGGTAAAGCAATGGTGGGCATCCAGGATTTTACCCGGACACAAGCTTTAATGGCACCCGGCAGAAGAATGAGTGATCCCTCATGGGGAAGCATGGGTATGAATGAAAGCTGGCGGTTTGTGCCAGATGGAGGCCCTTCATTATTTAAGAGAGTCGAACTTTATACTGTTACAGGAGTGTTAGTAGCAACAGGCACTACTTCTCCTGGTGCTACAGGTACATTAATAGCAAGCTTTCCAAATATTTGTCCTCCGCCCGGACCAACTACAACTTATATTGTAAGATCTGTTTATGAAAAAATAGATGATCCGACAGTTGAGATATTTGGTACAGATACTATCAGGATAAACAGGGCACCGGCAACCGTATCCGCAACAGCTACTACAACTGATGCTGTTTGTAATGGTAGTTCAACAGGCACTATCACTGTCAGTACCCCAACACCTGGCAATCCACCATTTCGTTATTCTTTGGATGGCATAAACTGGCAAACATCAAATGTGTTTCCTAATTTACCTGCAGGTACCTATACAATTTATTTTGAAGAAGGCAGTGGATGCGGTAACACTACAACTGCTACTATCGCCGAGCCAACGACACTTGTTTCCTCATTTACATCAACACCTGTTGTTTGCAATGGGCAAAGCAATGGTATAATAAACGTAACAGCTTCCGGCGGTATGGCACCATATGAGTTTTCATTAGATGGCGGCGCATACCAGTCATCAGGAACTTTCAATAATGCTAATGCCAATAACCATATTGTTACAATACGGGATGCAAACAGCTGCATTCGTACTGTAAATATTCCTATAAACGAACCTGCTGTTTTATCGTTATCAGGAAATACAGCGACTGCAAGCTGTGATGGAGGTAATGATGGTTTGATAGTAGTAAATGCTGCCGGCGGTAATTCAAGCTATCAGTATTCAATTGATGCCACTACTTATCAATCATCTGATTCGTTCCTTGTTGCTCCGGGAAATTATATGATCACTGTAAGAGATAACCTGAATTGTGTAGATACCCAAAGTTTTATAGTGGGTCTTACATCCAATCTTACACATACCCCATTAACAGATCCAACGATCTGTGAAGGAAGTTCAACGCAACTTAATTTTACTTCAAACGCAACTAATTATAGTTGGAGTCCTGCAATTGGATTAAGTAATCCAAATTCTGCTAATCCGGTTGCTAATCCTGTTACAACACAGCAATACATTGTTTCGTATACTTTGGGACGTTGTACAGAAAAAGATACAGCATTGGTAAGGGTAAATGCGGCGCCGATACCCGCAGCTGGCCCTGATGGATTTATTTGTTATGGACAAACCTATCAATTGCAGGCAAGTGGCGGCGTTGTATATAGTTGGGCTCCATCAACATTTTTAACCAGCATAGGTGTATCAAACCCTGTTTCAAAACCGGATAATACAATGACCTATTCTGTTAGGATCGTTGCTGACGCAAATGGTTGTCCTTCGCTTGTAACTGACCAGGTAACGGTAGATGTAACTCCACCAATAAAAGTGAGAACTTATCCGCAGGATACGATCGTACATGCAGGCGATCAGTTCCAGCTGCTGGCTACTTCTGTTGCGCCAAATTATAGCTGGTCACCGGGTTATGATTTGGACAGAACCGATATTCCAAATCCTGTTATCACTGTTGATAGAGATGTGATATTGATAGTTACTGCCAGTTCACAGGCGGGATGTATCGGCGAAGCAAGTATAAGAATTCAGGTGTATAAGGGTCCCGATCTTTATCCGCCAACAGGATTTACGCCGAATGGAGATGGGCTAAATGATAAATTCTATCCTTTCCCTGTGGGTATACAAGAATTAAAATATTTCAAAGTATTTAATCGTTGGGGGCAAATGGTTTTCAGCACAAATAAACTCTGGGATGGCTGGGATGGAAGATTGGGTGGAAGAGAACAGGCCTCAGGTACTTATGCATGGATTGCGCAGGGTGTAACCCGTGACGGAAGGGTAATAACGAAAAAAGGAACGGTTGTTCTTATAAGATAGTGCTGTGGAAAGAAACTTTAAAAGAGCTGCCGGAATTACACGGTAGCTTTTTTTGTTCCCTTATTTTTGCCGCCGTTGAAACCCCCTGTCCTCCGCCACGGCGGAGAGACTTAGATTGAAGATTCATTTTGTAATAGCAAGTTCTGTCGGAAATAATCTTGAATAGAATTACAGAAAGTACAAGGGAGCGTCGCAACAGAAGTTAAATAGTAGCAATACAGTTGGTAAACAAAAAATAATTTTAATTCATAAAATAATTCCGAAAAGAGGAGTTTCTTATCTCCCCTTTAGGGGTTGGGGGTTTTAATATGGTAGATGTAATTCTCGGTTTACAATGGGGTGATGAGGGAAAGGGAAAGATAGTTGATTACTTCGCAAAAGATTATGACGTGATAGCCCGTTTCCAGGGCGGCCCTAATGCCGGGCATACTTTGTATGTAGAAGATAAAAAAGTGGTGTTGCACCAGATTCCTTCTGGTGTGTTTCATAAAAAAGCAACTAACTTAATTGGTAATGGAGTAGTGCTTGACCCGGTAACATTAAAAAAGGAATGTGAGATAGTTGCCGGATTTGGTATTGATGTTAAAAAAAACCTTTTCATTTCCGATCGTACACACCTGATACTTCCTACTCATCGTGCATTAGATAAAGCAGCAGAGCTTTCAAAAGGAACACAAAAGATAGGCAGTACTTTAAAAGGGATTGGGCCGGCTTATATGGACAAAACAGGCCGTAACGCATTGCGGGTTGGTGACCTGTTGGATAAAAACTTTACTACATCTTATATCAAACTTCGTCTTAAGCACCAGCGTTTGTTAGACAATTATTCTTTTTCAGAAGATATCAGCGCCTGGGAGGAAGAATTTTTTGAAGCATTGGAATTGTTAAGACAGTTAAATATTGTGAATGGTGAGTATTTCATCAATGACCAGCTGACCAAAGGAAAAAGAGTGTTGGCCGAAGGTGCGCAGGGAAGTATGCTCGATATAGACTTTGGAACATTTCCTTATGTAACATCAAGTAATACGATCACCGCAGGTGTTTGTAATGGATTGGGTGTTGCACCACAAAAGATCAGGGATGTAATGGGTGTAACAAAAGCTTATTGTACAAGGGTAGGCGGTGGACCTTTCCCGACAGAATTAGAAAATGAAATTGGTGAAGAATTGAGAAAGCTTGGCAATGAATTTGGAGCAACAACTGGCCGGCCTCGCCGTTGCGGATGGATCGACCTTGTAGCATTGAAATTTGCCTGCATGATAAATGGTGTTACAAAGATCATTATGACCAAGGCTGATGTACTGGATTCATTTAAAGAGCTTGAAGTTTGTACAGCTTATTCAATTGCTGGTAAAGAAACCGCTGAAGTACCAATGAATATGGGAAAAGTGAAAATTGAGCCGGTGTATAAAAAATTTAAAGGATGGGATATACCCAGCAGTACTGCAAAGACCGCTTCAGACCTGCCGGGCACTATGCACTCATACGTTGATTTTATTAATAAATATCTCGGAGTTAATGTACATTACATCTCCAATGGCCCGGGCCGTGATCAACTGATCCAGGTTAGTAAATAACCAGGATTAAGATAATTACGTGGGCGGTTGTACGTTAATAAAAAAATAGCCAAAAAAAGTATTTTAAAAATTTGGTCAATTAAAAACTTCGCTGAAATTTTACGGAAACAATCTTAATTAGGTTATGTCAAAATCTGTTAAGCCAACTAAATCCGCCGGGAAAACTAATCATGGTGCTGGAAGCAATCATGAAGGCAAAGAAACATCTAAACCCAAAAAGCAAATGGAAGAAGATGATGACGATGATGAATTAGAAAATGAGGAATTAGATGTAAAACCATCGGCAAAGAAAGCAGGCAAAGCTTCGTCTAAAAAAACTGATGAAGATGATGACGATGATGATGCGGAAGATGTAAAAGATGATTGGGAAAAACCCGAAGAAGAAGAGGAATGGGATCCCGACTTCGAGGAATTTGATGTACCTAAATCAAAAGGTAAAAAAGCCGGCGGTAAAGCTGAAGAAGAGGATGATTTTAAAGTAGACGATGAATTCAAAGATCTCTTTGGTGGTGGTGATGATTTTGATGATGACGAAGAACAAGACGATTATTAATTCCCGATAATAAACTGGCTTGCTTGAGTAAACAAACATTTACTATTACAGATTTCAGGCAAACCAAACAAAAAATGCTGAACTGGGTCAACCGGTTCAGCATTTTTTGTTTCCTGGATAATCATAATTACCAGATATCACCTCATTCAGTTGAATGCCTGCTGGCAGCCGGTGCAAAAAGAAGTATAAAATGCAATGCGGGCAATGCGCTGGAACAATTACAGAAATTCATCAATGAAAAACCCGGATGGTTGTTCGGTCATTTGGGTTATGATCTGAAAAATGAAATTGAACAACTCAGTTCAGCAAAGCCGGAGAGTATTGATTTTCCTGATCTGTATTTTTTTGAACCGGAGATCATCATCCGGTTAAATGAAAATGAAATGATGATCGAAGCTGAAGACCCGGATTTTGTTTTTGATTCAATTAGTAACTGTGAGGTCAGTGATGTTTTTTCTCCAGGTATTGTAAAAATAAAAAACAGGTTAAACAAAGAACAGTATTGTGAACTCATTACTCAGCTAAAGCAGCATATACTTCGTGGAGATTGCTATGAAATAAATTTCTGTCAGGAGTTCTATGCAGAAGATGCAATAATAAACCCAATCGATGTTTACAAAAAACTTTCTGAACTTTCTCCCAATCCTTTTTCTGCCTTGTATAAACTAAATGATCAATGGCTACTCTGTGCCAGCCCGGAACGATATTTAAAAAAACAAGGAAATAAAATTTTATCTCAACCGATAAAAGGAACTTCAAAGAGAAATCTTGCTCTGAAAGAAGAGGATGAAAAACAAAAACAAGGATTATACAACAGTGCAAAGGACAGAAGTGAAAATGTAATGGTAGTCGATCTGGTGCGGAACGATTTGGCAAAAGTTTGTGAGGAGGGCACAGTAAAAGTCGATGAGTTATTCGGCATCTATTCTTTTCCGCAAGTGCACCAGATGATAAGTACAGTAAGTGGCGAAGTGAAAAAAGATATTCCATTCAGTGAGATCATTCGATCCACTTTTCCGATGGGAAGTATGACAGGTGCACCGAAAAAGAGAGTGATGGAGCTGATCGAGCAATATGAAAAAACAAAAAGGGGTTTATTCTCCGGAGCCGTTGGTTATATTAGCCCTGAAGGTGATTTTGATTTTAATGTAGTGATAAGAAGTATTCTTTATAATGCGGATAAAAAATATCTTTCTTTTCCGGCAGGCAGCGGTATTACTTTTTATAGCGATCCACAACAAGAGTGGGAGGAATGTGAAATGAAAGCAGAAGCGATGAAAAAAGTATTGATGTGATTGATTTTTGTAAATTACTCAATGTCTCTAAAGTAAAAAATGATAGTAATGAAATATTTATTATTTATAGGTTTGATTTTGTTAGCGAATCAATCATTTGGACAAAAGAAAACAGTAGTTTGTTTAGGCTCGACATTCTTCGAGGATACAGTAGTGATCAGACATCATAAGACGACATTGCTTGATACAATCGTATCGGTAGGCCCAATTTCACATGCATTAATTCCGGTTGAGTTTAAAAGGAGGAAAAGTGATAAAGGGCTTATGGTTTTTATAAATAATACTGGAGCTTTTCTATCATTAGATAGAGTCAGAAGAAATACGCTAATAATAATTAATTACTACAATGATCCTCTAGCAGTCATTACTGAAGGTGTTTCGTTCGAACTTTTTAATCTTAGAAGATTTATGAGAAACAACAAGCTTTAGCTATATAAAATTAGAATCCTTTCTTCGGGTCATTCACAGAATTCATAAGTAGCATAGTGCTTTCATACAGTATCTCCGATTTTTTCGCAGCGAACAGGTCCATCTTATCGATAGGTAATCTCAATTCAAAACTATTTCCTGCTGCAAGAGTTTTATCAAAATCGGGATTGTAGCGGTTAAAGCTTAGTATATCCATTGTTATTTTACTTGTCAATACAACTGAGTTATAGCGGCCGGTAAGTGTTATTGTTTTTGAATTATTTTTTTCTTCAGCAGTTAATTCATTGGGTGATTTAGCTGTATTTAATCTCAACTCACTTGCTTCCTGTTTGGTTACTGTAGTAATGCCACCCTGGCCTTCCATAATATAATGCGTGGCAATAAATTTTTTTACATGATTCTTCGATTCAGTTGGCAAATAGTTTTGTAATAACCAAAAGTCTTTGCTTTTACTTCTGCGGATAGCAGCATCTACATTACCGGGGCCACCATTATATGCTGCAATTACCAATAACCAATCACCATACTGTGAATAAAGTTCGGTTAAATAACTGGCTGCGGCATGTGTGCTTTTAAAATAGTTTGTTCTTTCATCAATGCTATAGTTTACGACGAGGCCCATACGTCTTGCAGTAGCGGGCATAAACTGCCATGGGCCTACAGCACCTGCCCACGAAACAGCATATGATTTCAAATGCGATTCAATTACAGCGAGGTATTTCATTTCTCTCGGTATGCCATGTTGAGATAGTATCACATCCATCATATCAAAATAAGGTTTGCCCCAGCCTTTCATATCATTCAGCTTCTTGCTGTTTTTCTGCATATAATCTTCAACAAAACTGATAGCTCTTGGATTGAGTGTGGTTACATCAAGACCGTCTGAATTTTTATCGCTGATGAATAGATCCTTAAACCCTGCTTTTAAATCATTCATCTGAACAATAACTGCTGAGTCTTTTTTTATGATGGTGTCTTTGGGAACAGATCTATCAACAACACTGCCTTGTGCATTTATAGATTGAATGCTCAGGTGGCTAATAATTAGAAATAAAACTGTCGGGATTAACCGCATGATTGATTGCTTATTTTTCTGAAGCAAGACTGTTCATTGCTGTTTCAGAAAACTGAAGCAAAGATAGTTCATCAAAACTGTTAGCCATCACCTGCAGGCCGAAGGGCATACCATTGCTGTGTTTGTAAAGTGGAATAGAAATAGAAGGAATACCAACAAGATTAGCCATTACTGTGTAGATATCAGCGAGGTACATAGCAATTGGGTCATCCATTTTTTCACCCAGCTTAAATGCTGTAGTAGGTGAGGTAGGCATGATAATGAAATCATAATCTTTAAACACCTGCTCAATTTTTTGTTTCAATAGCTTCCGCACTTTTTGTGCACGGGTAAAATAAGCATCATAATAACCGGCGCTAAGCACAAATGTGCCAAGCATGATCCTGCGTTTTACTTCTTTTCCAAATCCTTCACTTCTTGTTTGTTTATAAAACTCAGTGAGGTCAATATCTTTTTGAGCTGTGCGATGCCCATATTTTACTCCATCAAATCTTGAAAGATTAGAAGATGCTTCAGCTGTTGTAAGTACATAATAAGCAGGAACGATATAATCAAGCAGATCAAATTCAACTGAATTTACTTGGTGTCCATCCTGCCTTAACCTTTCAATCGTATTATTTATTGCCGATGAAATTTCTTTATCAAGACTGGGATGATTCAGGGCTTCATTAAAATAAGCAACCCGAAATTTCTTATCATTGGAAAGCAAAGAAGAATAAGCCGGAACTTCTTTCTGCGAAACTGTACTGTCAAAATCATTTGCCCCGGCAATTACTTCAAGTGTTTTGGAAACATCCGAAATATTTTTTCCGAAAATTCCGATCTGATCAAACGAAGAAGCATAGGCGATCAAACCATATCTTGAAATACGTCCATAAGTAGGTTTCAGACCAACGATGCCACAGAAATCAGCAGGCTGCCTTACTGAGCCGCCTGTATCACTTCCCAATGATAACATACAGAGTCCTGCCTGTACAGCAACTGCACTACCGCCTGATGAGCCACCAGGTACTCTTGATTCATCCGTTGCATTCAATACCGGGCCATATGAAGAATTTTCATTGGTACTGCCCATTGCAAACTCATCGCAGTTGCAATTGCCGATGATGATTGCCTCTTCAGCGATCAATCTTTCCGTTGCAGTAGAAGAATAAATAGAGTTAAAGTTTTTGAGAATATTTGATGAAGCAGATACATGATGATCTTTATAGCAGATCACATCTTTTAGAGCAATCACAACCCCATATAATTTGCCAGTTGGTTGCCCTGCACTTCTTTTTTTATCCAGCTCTTTTGCTTTTTGAATAGCTTCTTCAGCGTACACTTCAATAAATGCATTAAGATGGGATGTACTTTTTATTTTTTCGAGGTAATACTCAACAGCCTGCAAACAGGAGGTAGTTCCTTCTTGCAATTGTGCATGGTATTGCTCAATGGAAGTGTATTCAAACAAAAGCTTCCCTTTTTTGATAGTGGTAAAACAAATACCTGCCGGACTGAGTCGCCCAGGAGGGGTTGAGGAGATTAGTTAGCGGGGTTTTTATTTTCGCTTACGTTTTCTTCAATCTCTTTTTTTACATTATTCTTGGCATCATTGAATTCACGAACACCTTTACCCAATCCTCTCATCAGTTCAGGTATTTTTCTGCCACCGAACATTAATAGAACCACAATCACGATAATGATCATTTCATTGGTTCCGAATGCTAATAATACAGGTTCCATATTGTGTTTATTAAGATTTCAAAGATAAGCACTACTTCTTTATAATAGCTGCGGGAGTTAAGTTAAAAAAAATCCCCCCGGTTTTAGCTGGAGGGAATCAATATCTTGTCTTAAAATATTATTCTGCTGTTTCGTGAGCCTGGCGTTTTTCACGGATCCTTGCACTCTTACCACTACGTTTACGCTGGTAAAATAGTTTAGCACGACGAACATTACCTGACTTGTTCAGTTCAATTGAATCAATATTTGGTGAGAAAAGAGGAAATAATCTCTCTACTCCTACACCATCAGATATTTTACGTACTGTAAAACTTTGTGTTGGCCCTGTGCCCTGGCGTTTGAGAACATCACCTTTGAAACTCTGAATCCTTTCCTTGTTTCCTTCTACGATCTTATAGTTTACAGTGATATTGTCACCAGCTTTAAAAGCAGGAAATTCTTTCTTAGTTGTAAGTTGCTCGTGTACGTATGATATAGCGTTCATAATCTTTGATTTTAACGGGTCGCAAAGATAGGGGGAAAGTGGTTAATTAGGAGTTGGATAATTGGAGAATTTGTAAAAAATCCTGATTAAGCCAATGTCATTATGCTTCAGTAGCTAATATCCTAATACCCAATTACCTCGCTACATTCACAGCCCTCTTTTCCCTGATCACAGTCACTTTTATCTGTCCCGGGAAGGTCATTTCGGTCTGAATTTTCTGGGCTATTTCAAAAGAAAGTCTTTCAGAATCCTGGTCGGTTACCTTATCAGCTTCCACAATCACTCTCAATTCACGTCCGGCCTGGATAGCATAAGCTTTTTCTACTCCGGTATATGCCATTGCCATCGTTTCCAAGTCCCTAATACGCTGAAGGTATTGTTGCATTATCTCCCTGCGGGCACCGGGCCTTGCACCACTTATCGAATCACATGCCTGTACGATTGGTGAGATCACATATTGCATTTCCATTTCATCGTGGTGAGCACCGATTGCATTTACAATAGCTGGAATTTCACCGTATTTTTCAGCAATTTTTGCTCCCAGCAATGCGTGGCTCAATTCACTTTCTTCATCAGGTACTTTACCAATATCATGTAGCAAGCCTGCACGTTTAGCCAGTTTAGGATTCATGCCCAGTTCTGCTGCCATCGTTGCACAAAGATTGGCAACTTCACGGCTATGCATCAACAGGTTTTGCCCGTAAGAAGAACGGAAACGCATTTTGCCAACTATTCTTACCAACTCTTTATGCAATCCATGAATACCTAACTCGATCACTGTTCTTTCACCAATTTCCATTATCTGGTCTTCCAGTTGCTTACGGGTTTTATCCACCACTTCTTCAATTCTTGCAGGGTGAATACGGCCATCGGCTACCAGCCTTTGTAAACTAAGGCGTGCAATTTCACGACGCAATGGATCGAAACATGAAAGAAGAATTGCTTCCGGAGTATCGTCAACAATTAAGTCAACGCCAGTAGCTGCTTCGATAGCACGGATATTACGTCCTTCGCGGCCAATGATCTGTCCTTTTATTTCATCACTTTCAAGATTGAATACTGTGATTGCATTTTCAATTGCCTGCTCAGATGCAGTACGCTGAATGGTTTGAATAATTATTTTACGGGCCTCTTTGTTGGCTTTTTGTTTTGCATCATCAATTATTTCCTGCTGAATTCCGATAGCTTTTGTCTGTGCTTCCTGCTTCAGACTTTCTATTAATTGAGCTTTCGCTTCTTCAGCACTGAGGGCAGCAATTTTTTCAAGACGGCGAATATGTTCTTCCTGGTGTTTCTCCAGTTCGGTTCTTTTAATATTTACCAATTCTATCTGGCGGTTCAGATTTTCCTTGATAGCCTCATTTTCTTTGATATACTTATCAAGGTTAGTTTCTTTCTGGTTGATAGATTGTTCTTTTTGGCGGATGCGGTTCTCGGAGTCATTTATTTTCCGGCTGCGGTCATTCACCTCGCGGTCATGTGCCGATTTCATCTGCACAAATTTTTCCTTAGCCTCCAGTTCTTTTTCTTTCCGGATGTTTTCGGCTCTCAGTTCAGCTTCTCTAAGGATTGTTTGAGACTGGAGTTCTGCTTCTTCTATTTTCTTTCTTGTGTTCTTGGCAAACAGTAGTTTACCCAGTATAATGCCCACGACCAAGGCACCCACACCAATGATGATGTATAAAATATCTGGAGTCATTAATTGTATGTTTTTGTTTGTTCCGAATCATATGATGGCAAGTATTCATCATACAGTTTTAATTGTCTCCGCATTGTGCAGAGGCTCACGAAGATACAAAACCGGAGCATATAAGGAAAAAATGAAGTGAGCCGGGTATAATTTTAGCCGTTCGTAAATCTGGCCGCTTTGCCGGGCATAAATTCGCTAAACTTGCATCTCTAAAACAAGTAACATGAAGAAACTACTGTTTATCCTGATACTGGCCCCGTTGGTGTCATCAGCACAGGACGACAAAGCCAAAGAGTTTAAAATAAAAGGCAAACTGAGCAATCTTAAAATGGAACCTGAATGGGTGTTTTTTTCTTACCGCCAGGGTGATAACTATTTAAATGATAGTGTAAAAGTTTCCAACGGCAAGTATAGCTATACAGGAAAAACCGTAGAACCTCAAACTGCAAGGATCAGGGTGAAATATAAAAGTACCGATCCTGGAAAGCCCGTTGCTGTTAATTATAAAAGAGACATGACTGCTGTGTTCATTGAGCCAGGAACAATAAAAATTGTTTCCGTAGATTCTTTTAGTAATGTAAAGGTGAAAAGCTCAGATGCACATGCTGAGTATGTAAAACTGCAAAAGCAGAATAAACCTTTTGATGATAAACTGGAACCACTGTATAAAAAATATAGTGAGTTTGCAAAAGCAAAAGATAAAGTAGGACAGGATAATACAGAAAAAGAAATTGATGCTATCAGTGCAGACAGGAAAGAAGCAGTTTACGGAGCTTATCTCCGCAACAATGCTTCATCGCCGATAGCAATGTATGCTATGAACCAATATGCAGGCTGGGATATTGATGTAGAGAAAGTAGAACCCGTGTTTAATTCTTTGCCAGAAGCAACCCGGTCACTTCCTTCTGCTGTTGAGTTCAAAGAAAAAATTGAGATAACCAAAAAAACAGGAGTTGGAAGAATAGCAATGGACTTCACACAAAACGACACACTCGGGCAGCCAGTAGCTTTATCATCTTTAAGAGGTAAATATTTATTGATTGATTTCTGGGCAAGTTGGTGCGGCCCTTGCCGTGCAGAAAATCCGAACCTGGTTAAGGCATATGCTAAATTCAGAGAAAAAGGATTTCATATCATCGGTGTTTCTTTGGATAACCCCGGTCAAAAAGAAAAATGGATGAAAGCAATTCATGATGATGGTTTGTATTGGACGCAGGTAAGTGATCTGAAAGGTTGGAAAAACGAAGTTTCAGTTATGTATGGCATACAGGCAATTCCTCAAAATCTTTTATTGGATCCGGAAGGAAAAATTGTTGCCAAAAACATTAGAGGCGAAGAGCTGGATTCTAAACTGGCAGAGTTTGTTGAGAAAAAAGGGTTTTAATTTAATTCATAAGATTTTTAAATCCCTCCGGTATCCGGGGGGATTTTTTTTAACATGCAACGATAGCAGAGATACAATTGTCAACTTATTAACTTCAGGAAATGGATTTTAACCGATTGGTACGGGATTGTTTGAAAGCAATACCATCTGCTCAAAAACAGTTGTATGACTGTTTTGCCGAACAGATGCTGGGGGTTTGTTATCGCTATACCAAATCAGTTGCTGATGCAGAAGATGTGTTGCAGGATGGATTTGTAAAAGTATTTACGCATTTACATAATTATAGGAACGAAGGCGAACTCGGTGCATGGATCCGCAGGATAATGGTGACAACAGCCCTGAATTTTTTAAAGAAACACAGAAACTACCGGCTTGATCTATCATTCAGCAGCGAAGATGCGCTGCACCCGGTAACCGAGAACGATGCAGAAGTAAAAATGTCTGCAAAAGAATTAGCTGAGCTGATACGCCAATTACCAACAGGGTATCAAACAATTTTCAATCTGCATGCAGTGGAAGGCTATACACATGTAGAAATTGGAAAGTTGCTGGGCATCAGCGAAGGCACATCCCGTTCGCAGTACAGCCGTTCAAGAAGTTTGCTGATCGAATGGGTGAACAAAAATGAATTAACAGATAAAAAAGAAACTTATGTCCGCTGATAAATTTGTAAACAAGGTGCAGCAAAAAATGGATGAGGTGCGGTTTTCGCCCAACCCGCAGGTTTGGGTAGAAGTGGAACGCCGTATCCGCGAAAAGAAAAAAAGAAGAGTGATCATTTTTTGGTTTCTTTTCGGCGGGCTGTTGCTGGCCGGCGGAGGATATTTTTTATTTAATCAACCCAATACTAAAAAGGATTCAATTACCATTAACCATAAACCTGTTTCAGCTAAAACCGAAAACACAACTCTAGATACAAACCCTGAAGAAAATAAAAAAGGTAATGACTTTGATGTTAAAAATGAAACTGAAAAATCGAAGCAAGAGGTTGTTTCTGTAGAAAAAGAAAAAACATCTCCAGAAAGTACAGAACAGCCAAAACAGAAAGAGCAAAAAGCACAGATCGCTAAAACAAAACCATCAACGGAAATAAAAAATGACGGGCAAGCCGTAACAAAAACCAACAATGTTCCTGCAACAACCAACGAACCTCAAATCAATAAAGCTGATGATTCGGGCATCATTGAACCTTCGAATGATGTTGTTAAGCAAACAAAGGGAGATGATCAGAAACCAATAGGAGAAAAAAAGGATAAAATAGATACTGTTGTTAAAAACGATCTAGTAGTTGAACAAGTAGCAAATGAATCGAAAAAGAAAAAAGATTCAACCCGTAAAAATAAATGGGAGATTGGTTTGAATGGTGCACTTGGTTCAACAAAACTTACAAAAGGAGAATTACTGGATATTGGAGGGGCTAAAAGTGCGGATCTGTTTTCAGCCCCCAATTCAAGCACTAATAATCCGTCAACTATGTCTACAAGCCATGCTGATTCAATTCCGTTGAAAGGAGGTTATTGGCAGCTTGGAGTATACGCAAAAAGAAAGATTGGAAAGAAAACTTATTTCTCAACCGGGTTAAATATTGCAGCGTATACCACCAAGCAAATGGTGGGTGCATATGTAGATAGCGTAACCGTAATCAATAATGATTTACGTTCGCAAACAACAGATGGGTTTTATAGGGCGGGTCAGTCAACAGTTTATAAGAACCGCTATTATTTTATCCAGGTACCCTTATTAATATTATGGCAGCTTAATAAAGGAGAAAAAATCCCTATTGTATGGGAAAATGGTTTTGTGCCTTCATTTCTTATTGCCAGCGATGCGCTGGTATACGACAAAAGTTCCAAGAAATTTTTTAAGGATAAAAGAATGTACAATGATTTTAATCTTGTGTATCATACAGCTTTAGGAGTAAGCCTTTTCAAGGATAACAAGCATCCATTAAATCTCGGGATTTTTTATAATTCTCACATCAGCATGCTGCAAAAGACCGACCCCCCAAATTATAACTACTTAAACTCCTTCGGAATAAAAATGAACTGGGTAATAAAAAAGTAAGGGCCATGCAACGGTCGGAGAAACTCAATTGTCAACTTTTTAAATACCATTTTATGAGAAAAATAATTTTACTGCCGATCCTGTTTTTAACTGCAGTTATTTTTTATTCATGCCTGAAAGATAAAGTAACGCATACCTATACTTTGATGAGACCGGTATATAAAAGCAAAACGGAAGTGTATGCCAATATTAAAAGCAATGCGCCACAATCTATCGAGTCACCGGGTAAGCTTTACATGTATGGTAATTATATTTTTCTGAATGATATTGATAAAGGCGTGCATATTATTGACAACACAAACCCATCTAATCCTGTCGTCAAAGCATTTATCAATATTCCGGGTAACCTGGATATTGCCGTAAAAGGAAATACATTATATGCGGATTTATTTACCGATATGGTAGTGATAGATATCACCAATCCATTATCAGTACGGTTTGAAAAATTTATTCCTTTTGTTTTTCCATTCAGGACTTATGGATATGGGTTTATTGCAGACAGTAATAATGTAGTAGTTGATTGGATCAAGAAAGATACTTCTGTTGAATATTACACCTATAATAACTGGAATAAAAGAGATGCAATGCTTTTTAGTTCTGCTTCAAGTGTTGCCTTAGGTACAGGTGGAGGTGGTAGTGTTAGTGTGCCGGGCGTAGCTGGCTCAATGGCAAGAATGTCGATTGTAAACAATTACATGTACTGTGTAAACAACTATGAACTTCGCAGCTTTGATATCAACAATGCTCTTAATCCGCATCAGGTTGCTTCAAGCAATGCTGGCTGGCAAATAGAAACCATTTATCCTTTCAGGAATAAATTATTCCTCGGCTCTGCTTCCGGTATGTTTATTTATGACATAACTAACCCGGCCACACCGGTACGTGAAGGACAGTTTCAGCATGCCCGTGCCTGTGACCCGGTGATATCTGATGGTAATTATGCTTATGTAACATTACATGATGGTACAAATTGCCAGGGTTTTAGCAACCAGTTGGATGTTGTGAATATTACTAATCTTTCCGCCCCATCATTATTGCGTACCTATGCATTGACACATCCACATGGATTATCAAAAGATGGCGATCTCTTATTTGTCTGCGATGGAAGAGATGGGTTGAAAATGTATGATGCAAGTTCTCCCGGCAATCTTACTTTGAAAAAACATATACCTGGTATTGAAACCTATGATGCCATTGCATGGAATAATAATCTTGTAGTAGTTGCGAAGGATGGCTTGTATCAATATGACTATAGCAATTCTTCAAACCTAGTTCAGAGAAGTAAAATTTCAGTTGACAGATAAAAATACCTGTATGAAAAAAAATATTATTGCTTTTATGTTTCTTACAGTATGTTGTAGTGTGCAAGCACAAAACAAAGTGGCTTTTTCTACTCAAAACTATGTCGGCCTTTTAGTTGGCAGCAACGGTAGTAACCCGCAGATACAAACGATAAACGGAATTCGTTTTAATAAATGGTTCACAGGTATTGGTACAGGTATCGATTGGTATTACCAGAGAAGCATTCCCGTTTTTCTTTCAGTGGAAAGAGGTTTTCGTGTGGCGCCTAAAAAGAATATTTATTTTTCATCCGGTGCAGGGATCAATTTTCCATGGCGGGATAATGCTTACAATGACTGGAACTGGGGGTCTGTATCAGAAACAAAGAATGGTTTATTCTGGAATGCAGGCTTTGGATATAAGATCAGCGTAAGTAAAACTAATGATGCTATACTTTTGTATTTTGGTTATTCAAATAAAGTTTATAGCGAAGAAATAAAAACTACTTATCCCTGCCTTATAGGGCCCTGCCCGGAAAACATTGAAACATATAAATACAACCTGCAGGCGTTATCAATTAAAGTTGGTTATGGGTTCTGACCGGGTTGGATAAACTTCAGGTTACGTTGCAGGCCTTTATACTTTGTTCTTTTAACCGCCGAACCGGAAAATATTTTTTTGAAACTTTCTTCACTCATCGCTTCCCATTCTTTAGTAGTGAAGTTTAATATTTCAGGTAGAGGTGTAAATTCAATTTCGTTATGTGGTTTTGAAAAACGGTTCCAGGGACAAACATCCTGGCAGATATCACAACCAAACATCCAGTTTTGGAATTTGCCTTTCATTTCACCCGGTATTAATGCATCTTTTAGCTCAATGGTGAAATAGGAAATACATTTACTTCCATCAACAACTCTATCAGGCAGGATTGCATCTGTAGGGCAGGCATCAATACACTTTGTGCAGGTGCCGCAATAATCTTTTGCAAACGGATCATCATATTCCAATTCGATATCTGTGATCAACGTAGCAATAAAATAAAATGAGCCGCTTTGTTTATTGATCAAATTCCCATTTTTACCAACCCAACCCAAACCACTTTTCTGGGCCCATGTTCTTTCAAGTACCGGTGCACTGTCTACAAATCCTCTTCCATTTACTTCACCGATATTTTCCTTCATCAGCCCAATTAGTTCTGTTAATTGCTGGCGAATTACATCATGATAATCTTTGCCAAAAGCATATTTGGAAATTTTTGGGGCGGTTGTGTTCTGTAGTTGTGGTGGAAAATAGTTTTTCAATAATGTGATCACCGATCTAGCACTGGGTACCAGCCGGGATGGATCAACCCTCATTTCAAAATAGTTTTCCATGTAGTGCATACCGCCTTGCATACTTTTACTGAGCCAGTTTTCCAGGCGTTTTGCATCAGCATCCAGTTTTTGAGATTTCGCAATGCCGCAAAAATCAAACCCAAGTCGCCAGGCTTGCTCTTTTATCCACGCCGTATTTTGAGTTTTGTTACCCACAGTCACAAATTAAAAAATAATACCAGCAGATTTTTAATTTTTAATCATTTAGCTTAATTTAAATAATTAACTGCAAACGTTCACTAATACACACCACATGAGAAAACAAGTTTTACTCCTTCCGGGATTATTATTTCTTTTTTCCCCCTTTATCATTGCCCAAAAATCTGAAAAGGGCCCGGTTAAATTCGGAAAAGTTTCTGCTGAGGATTTTAAAAAGGTTTATTCTATTGACAGCAACGCCTATGCAGTCGTTATTGCAGATGTAGGCAATAGTAGTTTTGTTGGTAATAACAGCGGATGGTTCTCTCTTGAATTTGAAAGACAGGTAAGGATCCATATCCTTAATAAAAATGCATATGACGAAGCTAATTTTGAAGTGCCGCTGTATACATCCGGTAGTGCTGAAGAAGAATTGGTGAATGTGAAAGCAACAACCTATAACCTGGAAAATGGTAAGGTGGTTGAAACGAAAATGGATAAAGGATCAGTGTTTAAAGACAAGATTGATAAAAATGTTGCAGTCAAAAAATTTACGTTGCCTAACCTGAAAGAGGGTTGTATCATTGAAGTCGAGTATAAGGTTAAATCTGATTTTTTACGAAATCTTCAGTCATGGACATTCCAGGGTGAGTACCCGGTATTATGGAGCGAATATTCAGTGGGCATCCCTGAATTCTTTTCTTATATCACTCTTACACAAGGCTACCGCACTTTTGATATCAACGAAAGAAAAGAACGCAATGATATTTTTGCAGGAAGCACATCAAGAGGTGGCGCTGCACCGGAACGGTTTTCTTTTAATGCAGTAGTAAATGACTTCCGCTGGGTAATGAAAAATGTAAATGCTTTAAAAAAGGAAGCATACACTTCAACATTAAGGAATCATATTTCAAAAATTGAATTTCAGCTCAATGCCCATATGTCACCGCTGGAACCACGAAGCATTATGGGTACCTGGAAAGAACTAAATGATGAGTTGGAAAGGAATGAGTATTTCGGTCTGCCAATTAGAAATGATCATGGATATCTTGCTGATGAAATACCAATAAAAGCAAAACTGATTAAAGAGGCAAATCTTGAAAAAGCAAAACTCATTTTCGAATACGTACGAGATAATTACACCTGCACAGATCATAATGCCAAATTTCTTTCACAGAATTTGCGCAATCTTTTAAAAACAAAGAACGGGAATGTAGCAGATATAAACTTGTTGTTAGTAGGTATACTGAGGACGGCAGGTTTTACGACCGATCCTGTGTTGTTAGGCTTAAGAAACCGCGGCATGACTTACGCAATGTATCCATTACTTGACAGGTTTAATTTTGTAATTGCCCAATTGGTTGTTGATGGGAAAAAATATTATCTCGACGCATCAGACCCTGTGCTGGGTTTTGGCAGATTAGATCCGCTTTGTTATAACGGGCATGCACGGATAATCAACGGCGAACCAGAGGCCATTGAGCTTAATACCGACATGTTAAATGAAAAAAAACTGAGTTCTGTATTTATCATCAATGAAAATGGAAAATTAAGCGGGGCCGTGCAGCAGATACCCGGCTATGCGGAGTCTTCAGACATACGCAGTACTATCAAAGAAAAAGGTAAGGAATCCGTAAAGGCTGATATAAAAAAGGGATTTAATGCAGAAGTGGATATCCAGAATTTCAGGATCGATTCACTAAATAAAAAAGATGATCCTGTTGGAATATTCTACGATTTCCTTCTTGACGCGGGAACAGAGGATATTATTTACCTGAACCCGATGTTTGGTGAAGGATATAAAAACAATCCTTTTAAATCAGCAGAAAGATATTATCCTGTCGAAATGCCTTATACAATGGATGAAACATATATTTTATCAATGGATGTACCGACTGGCTATACAGTCGACGAAATGCCAAAACCGATGGTATTGAAATTAAATGATGAAGGCGAAGGATTATTTGAATACCGGATCAGTGAATCAGGAGGTACTATTTCATTACGCTGCCGCCTGCAAATAAAGCGTACTGTATTTGCCCCGGAAGAGTATGATCTGCTGCGTGAGTTTTTTAATATGGTGGTTGCAAAACAAACTGAGCAAATTGTATTTAAAAAGAAAAAATAATTCATGATCAAATGTTTTTTGATGTTGATGACCTTTTGTTTTATCACAGGCGCAGCATTTGCCTCTGGCGATGATGATTATTCCGTTTTGGCAATCTCAAAGGATCTGCTGAAAAATGCCAATGTTGTTTACAGGAATTATTCCACAAGGGTGGAAATAGAAAGTCTTGGAAAGATGAGGGTGACCGAAAGATATGCAGTTACCATTCTTAATGAAGCAGGTGAAGATTATGCGCAGTTTGTAGAACATTATGACAAACTTTCTTCCATAAAAAGCATTGATGGAAAATTGTATGATGCCAATGGTAAGAAAATGAGAGAATTGAAAAAGAATGAAATAAAAGATGTAAGCAATATCAGTGATTTCAGCTTATTTGAAGATAACCGTGTGAAGCTGCATAATTTTTATTATAAAGTTTTTCCATATACGGTGGAGTATGAATGCGAAGTTGTGTATGACGGTACTTTATTTATACCGCCTTATTATCCACAGCGGGGTTATGCAGTATCGGTAGAAAAATCAGATTACACAGTTATGCTACCATCATCAGCTACACTGGTATTTAAAAAAGTGAATTTTGAAAAAGAGCCTGTAATAACTCCCGGTGATAAGGATAAGAAAACATATCAATGGAAGACCGAAACGATGCAGGCTATACAAAGAGAGTCTTTCAGTCCTTCTCTTACCCGGATAGTGCCGAATATAAGATTAGCGCTGGCAGAATTTGAATTCGAAGGTTATAAAGGGAGTAATAGTTCATGGAAAGAATTTGGAAAATTTGTTTACGAGTTAAAAAAGAACCGTGATGAATTACCGGATGCAATTAAACAACAGGTAAGAAACCTGGTTGCAGGGCTAAGTTCAAACGAAGAAAAAATAAAAAAACTATACGAATATCTCCAGGCCAATACAAGATATATAAGTGTTCAATTGGGTATTGGTGGTTTGCAGCCATTTGATGCAAAATATGTAGCAGGTAACAGGTATGGTGATTGTAAGGCTTTATCAAACTATATGTATGCTTTGCTGAAAGAGGCTGGCATCTCATCTTTATATACGATCATAAAAGCTGGTGATGATGAGGATGATATCTTCACTGATTTTTCAACGACCCAGTTCAATCATGTTATTCTTTGTGTGCCGAATAATAAAGACACGATGTGGTTGGAGTGTACTGATCAATATAAGTCGGCAGGTTATATGGGTGATTTTACCGGCAATCGTCATGCATTGCTTATCACTGAAGAGGGAGGTGTGCTGGTAAAGACTCCTCAGTATACGATGAATGAAAACCTACAATTAAGAAAAATACAAGCTGTATTAAGTGATGATGCTACTCTTAATTTCAAAGCCAATACGCAATATATGGCCATGCAGCAGGATGATCTGCAGGGAGCTATTAACAGGCTGGCAAAAGATAAATGGAAAGAAAGATTACAGGGTGGATTTGATTTCTCTACTTATAATATCAATTCATTTGATTATAAAGAACAGAAGGGAAAAATTCCGGGAATGAATGAATCGCTGGACATCACAGTATTTAATTATGCTACAATTACAGGTAAAAGATTATTCATTGTTCCCAACATTATGAACAAAACCTATCGTCGTCTTTCAGTTGATTCAACCAGAAAATTTGATATTGATCTTGGTTTTGCATACAAAGATGTTGATAGTATCGAAATTCAACTGCCGGCTGGGTATTCGCAGGAGTCAGTTCCGCAGGATGTTAACATCAGCAGCAAGTTTGCTGCCTACAAAGTATCTGTACAAGCAAAAGAGGGAAAACTATTTTATCATCGCCAAATTGAATACAAGGGCGGCGTTTATCCCGCTTCTGATTATGCTGAGCTGGTAAAATTTTATGAAGCTATCTACAAAGCCGATCGTAATCGTGTGGTGTTAGTTAAAAAAGAGGGTGAGTTAAAAGCATTCTGATAAACTTTTCAATCATCTTCTAAATGCAGCTTATGAAATAAACGATGCAATGCCGGCGCCAGTATCAAACCAATATTGGTAATAAAAACCACACCGCTGAATATTGCATAGAGTGAATTGAACCATTTACCTCCAGGGGTATAAATATCCTTTACAGGACCCATTCCGCTCAATATCATCGATGCCTCTTGAAAAGCATCAAGCCATTGCCAGCCTTCAAAATGCTGATAGCCGAAAGTTCCGATCATCAGCGAAGCAAATATTATTACCAGGGCAACGAGGATATTTTTGAAAATCCGGACATAAAAAACGACTGGTTTGGCCAAAGGCTGTTTACGGTGTTCGTACATAGCTTTAAAATTTAGAGTATAAGCGGTTTAGCTGAGTGCCGGGACCTCTCAAAGATAAACCCGGATTCCGGTAGTTTAGTGCCCCTAAAACGACCAGCAGGCTACAAAAAGCTTCGGGCATATTTAATGCTATACTATTATCCGAATAGCTATCTTAGCAACCCTAATTTTTACTTTAACCAATTGTATGTTATTACTCGGCATTGATCTCGGCACTTCATCTGTAAAGGTATCCGTAGTTGACGGAGCAACCCAGCAAACCATCGCTTCTGCACAATATCCGGATTCGGAATCACCTATTATCGCAAAAGAGCCAGGTTGGGCAGAACAATCGCCTGATACCTGGTGGCATGATGTACAACAGGCTATTTTGAGATTAAATGCAAGCGGTAAATATGACCCAAAGGATATCGGTGCTATCGGTATTGCTTACCAGATGCATGGATTGGTTTGTGTAGACAAAGACAAAAATGTTTTGCGTAACTCAATTATCTGGTGTGATAGCCGTGCGGTCAAGATCGGTGAGAAGGCATTTAAAAAAATTGGTAACGAAAAATGCTTGTCAAGATTATTGAATTCCCCTGGAAATTTTACTGCATCGAAACTGGCATGGGTAAAAGAAAATGAGCCGGCTATTTATGAAAAAATAGACAAGATATTGTTGCCCGGAGATTTTATCGCTATGCAACTGACAGGTGATATGACGACTACTTCATCAGCTGCAAGTGAAGGTATCTTCTGGGATTTTAAGAAAGAGAAACTGAGCAAAGACGTTTTTGAATATTTTGGCTTTGATAAAAGTATCATTCCTTCCATTCAGCCCGTTTTTTCATCACATGGTCTATTGAAGAAAGATGTTGCTGATGCGTTGGCATTAAAAGCAGGTATTCCTGTTACCTATAAGGCCGGCGATCAGCCAAACAATGCACTTTCATTAAATGTCCTGGAACCCGGAGATGTGGCTGCCAATGCAGGAACAAGCGGAGTAATATATGGAGTAAGTGATGAATTGGGATTTGATAAGCAATCCCGCATTAACAGCTTTGCACATGTGAACCATACGGAGGAAAATAAAAGAATTGGTGTGTTGCTTTGCATTAACGGCGCAGGCATCACCAATAACTGGATCAAAAATAATTTCACCAATAATGGAGATTATAAAGCATTGAACGATGCAGCTAATAAAATCTATCCCGGCAGCGAAGGGGTACAAGTGATTCCATTTGGTAATGGTGCTGAGCGAATGCTGAATAACAAAACTGTTGGTGCACATATCCTCAACTTTGACTGGAACCTTCATACACCATTGCATGTTTATCGTGCAGGACAGGAAGGAGTTTCATTTGCTTTTCGTTATGGTTTGGATATAATGAAAAAGAACGGCATTAAGCCAACAGTGATAAGAGCAGGCAAAGCAAATATGTTTTTAAGCAAAACGTTTGTAAAAGCATTTGTGAATACAACAGCGGTGCCTGTAGAATTATATAACAGTGATGGAAGCGTTGGTGCAGCAATAGGCGCAGGTATTGGTGCAAACTTTTTTGTAACACCTGCTGAAGCATTTACAAATATGAAAGCAGTTGAAAAAGTTGAACCGCTGCAGGAAAGTATTTATAATGATGCTTACCAAAAATGGAAAGAAAGCTTGATCGGGCTTATGAAAATGCAGGAAGTAGAAGAATAAGATTGATTACACTGATTTATTCTTTGCTGCAATCATTCTTTTTGAATTGTTCATCTACAACTTCTTTTATCTGCAAATGGGCATCGGCTCTTTCTTCTCCCAGAAAATTTTTTACAACAACAAGATAAGCATAGCCGCGACAGAAATCGATCATCGGCCAGGTGCCAAATAATCCAGGGCTTGCAAGTGCTGTTGCCTTATTATCTTTTTCTTCAATCACCCAACTTCCTGATGCATAATTAAAACCTGTTGCAGATTTGGGGGCATATTTTATTTGTTCAGCTTTCGTATTTATTTTCATCATCTCATCGATCGACGCTTCACTGATGATCTGTTTGCCTTTATAATTTCCGCGGTTCAGCAGCATGGTCAAAAATTTCATATAATCTTCTGCAGTTGATTTAGCACCGCCGCTAGGATTGATCGGGCCCATATTCGCTTCAGTAAAATTGGAACTGCGCATAGTCAATGGGCCAAATAATTTTAGTTTGATAAGTTGATCAAATTTTTTCTTTGTTACTATTTCGCATATACGACCGGCAATATTTAATCCATATCCACTATACCGGAACTCTGTTCCCGGTGCCGCCTGTATTTCTCTTGAGGCTATTGCATTTACTTCTTCTTCCAGCGACTCGTATTTTTTTCTTTGGAATAAATTCTTGATCACACCACCTTCTTCTTTAATACCGGTCATATGGCTGAGGCAATGCCGGACGGTGATATATTTTTTGAAATATTTTCCAAACTCAGGTATATAGTTTACGATATTATCATCCAATGAAATTTTTCCTTCGTCAACCAATATCATTACCAATGCAGCCGTGAACCATTTGCTGGCACTCGCAATTGGGGCAGGGGTTTTGCTTTTGAAATCACCGAGCTCCTTTTTATAAACGATAGTGTCCTTATTGGCCACCATCATTACCAGGTCCTTGCCAAGCAATTGTTGCTTTTGCTGGAGAATATCGTCCAGGTCGACCCATTTGTTTTGGGCATTCAAAGGCTGTAAGATTAGCAGGAAGGTTGCTATAACTGTGCTTTTCAGGCAGTCTAAGAGGATTTTTTGTGACATAGTTTCTGAATCTTGGATTAGGATTGGGATTTGACACTAATGTTTAAAATTATTGGTTTTTGGCCAGAGGAGATGGAACTGTTCGTTAAATAAACAATTAAAAACATTCGATATGAATCTTGGAAATTTTACCATAAAAGCAGCCGAAGCTGTGCAAGCAGCACAGCAGTTAGCATTTAATGCTCAAAGCCCTGCTATTGAAACCGAGCATATTTTAAAGGCATTGATCGAGCAACAGGATTCGCCTGTTGATTATTTGCTAAAAAGAAATAATGTTACAATTAATCTTGTTGATACTAAACTTGATGAACTTATTTCAAAATTATCCAAAACATCAGGCGATCCTGCACAACAGGTAAGCCGTGATGCAGGAAATGTTGTACTGCGTGCAGGCGCCGCTTTAAAACAGTTTAATGATGAATTTGTAACTCCGGAACATTTACTGTTAGCCATCGTTCAGGGAAATGATAATACAGCTAAGCTTTTGAAAAATTCAGGGCTTACTGAAAAAGGTTTGATAACAGCAATTAAAGATTTACGTAAAGGTGATAAAGTAACCTCGCAGACACAAAGCCAGGATTATAATGCGCTGAATAAATATGCAAAAAATCTGAATGAACTGGCAAGGAACGGTAAGCTTGATCCGGTTATTGGCCGTGATGAAGAAATAAGAAGAACACTTCATATTCTGACCCGTCGTTCAAAGAATAATCCAATATTAGTTGGTGAACCCGGTGTTGGTAAAACAGCCATCGCAGAAGGTTTGGCAATGCGTATTGTGAATGGCGATGTACCGGAAAATTTGAAATCAAAGATCATTTATGCGCTGGATATGGGAATGCTGATCGCCGGTGCAAAATATAAAGGTGAGTTTGAAGAAAGATTGAAGTCAGTGATAAAAGAAGTAAGCACCAGCGATGGCGAGATCATTTTATTTATTGATGAAATACATACACTGGTAGGAGCTGGTGGTGGTGAAGGTGCTATGGATGCCGCAAATATTTTAAAGCCTGCATTGGCAAGAGGCGAGTTGAGAGCAGTAGGTGCAACTACATTAAATGAGTATCAGAAATATTTTGAAAAAGATAAAGCCCTTGAACGCCGTTTCCAGAAAGTGATGATCGATGAACCATCTGTTGAAGATGCGATTTCTATTCTGCGTGGTTTAAAGGATCGTTACGAAACACATCACCATGTTCGTATAAAAGATGAAGCAATTATTGCTGCAGTGGAATTATCCAGCCGGTATATTACTGATCGTTTTTTACCGGATAAAGCCATTGACCTGATTGATGAAAGCGCAGCAAAACTTCGTTTGGAAATGAATTCAATGCCTGAAGAGTTGGATAAACTCGAAAGACAGATAAGACAATTAGAAATAGAACGTGAAGCGATCAAAAGAGAAAATGATGAAATTCAACTAAGAGGGCTGAATACAGATATTGCAAATCTTTCAGTTGAAAGAGATACATTAAAAGCAAAATGGAAAGAAGAGAAGGAACTTGTAGAGAAGGTGCAGAATGCAAAAGCAGAAATTGAAAGTTTAAAACAACTGGCTGAAAGAGCTGAGAGGGAAGGAGACTATGGAAAAGTAGCTGAGATCCGTTATGGAAAAATAAAAGAACAGGAAAAAATAATTGAAGACTTTAATCAGCAATTGGCCAGTACCAACGAAAAACGTCTTTTAAAAGAAGAAGTAGATGCTGAAGATATTGCAGAAAATGTAGCAAAGGCAACAGGCATACCTGTAAGCAAAATGCTACAGAGTGATAAAGAAAAGCTGTTACATCTTGAAAAACATTTGCATGAAAGAGTAATAGGACAAGAGGAAGCAATAACTGCTGTGGCAGATGCCGTTCGTCGTAGCCGTGCAGGTTTACAGGATCCTAAAAAACCGATTGGCTCATTTATATTTTTAGGCACAACCGGTGTTGGCAAAACAGAGCTGGCAAAAGCATTGGCCGAATATTTATTTGATGATGAAAGTATGATGACCCGGATCGATATGAGTGAGTACCAGGAAAAACATACCGTATCAAGATTGGTTGGAGCACCTCCCGGATATGTGGGTTATGATGAAGGTGGTCAATTGACTGAAGCCGTTCGCAGAAAACCTTACAGTGTTGTATTGTTGGATGAGATTGAAAAAGCCCATCCCGACGTATGGAATGTGCTACTGCAAGTGCTGGATGACGGAAGACTGACGGATAACAAAGGAAGGGTGGTCAATTTTCGAAACACGATAATTATTATGACCAGCAATTTGGGCAGCCAGGTGATCCAGGAAAATTTTGATGGCATTACGGAAAAAAATAAAGAAGAAGTCGTAAATCGAACTAAAGTAGAGGTTATGAACGAGTTACGTCAAACTATCAGACCCGAATTCCTTAATAGAGTAGACGAGATAATCATGTTCCAACCCCTCATGAAGAGGGAAATTGCCGGTATAGTAGGCATCCAATTAAACAATTTAAAGCGTATTCTTGTTGATAGTGGAATAAATCTTGTTTTTAGTGATTATGCTTTGGATTATCTTGCCGAACAGGGATATGACCCCCAATTCGGCGCAAGACCACTTAAACGATTGATCCAGAAGGAGATCGTTAATACTTTGAGTAAAAAAATAATCGCTGGAGACATTGATAAATCCAAGCCTGTGCTGGTAGATGTGTTTGACAACACAGTTGTCTTCAGAAATGAGGAACCAACTAAAACAAATGGAAAAGTAAAAGAGAAAAAAACAACGATATAAAAATCATCCCGCCAAATGCGGGAAAGAAAGGAGAAAAAAACCATGGCATTTAAAAAAGAAGAAATTATTATTATTAAACCAAGAGATGTATTTGTTGGAGATGAAGATGCGCCAGTAACATTAATGGAATTTGGGGAGTATGAAAATGAGGATTGCGCAAAAGTAAATGAAGTAGTAAAACAGTTACTGGAAAAATACGAAGGAAAGATTCGCTTCAATTTTCGTCACTTTCCGCTTACACGTATACACCAGCGTAGTTTGAAAGCAAGCGAATCAGCAGTTGCCGCCGCACAAACTGGCAAGTTCTGGGAGATGCATAATATACTTTTCGAGAAGAGACGCAATCTCGGAACTACCAGCCTTAAACTGCACAGCAAAGAAGCTGGTGTGGTTGATAAAAGATTTTTAGAAGATCTTGTAAACGGTACCTATGGTTGGGAAGTGCAGGATGATTTGAGAGAAGGCATTGACAGAGGTATAAAGCAGATCCCTGCTCAGATTCCTGCCTTTTTTATCAACGATGAAAAATTTGAATTGAAACCCAGTTTTGAAAACCTGAGTAAAGCAATCGATGCGGCGCTGAGGAAATCGAAAAGACAAAAACCAGCAGAAAAGAAAAGAGCATAATAAAAAAGCCCTGACAAAAGTTGGGGCTTTTTCTTTTATAGAGTGGCATAATTTTTTATGACTTATATAATAGAGGCAGAAATACGGCGTTATAATGCTGTATAATAGATTAAAGCTTTTATTATTATATTTTCAAATCCAGTCCTCATGAAATACGTTAATCCAGGGAGTTCTACTTCTATCATTACAAGGTATCTTGTTGCAACTTTTATAGTCGGTTTATCAGCAGTTGCCGTTTATTTTTTTTCTGGCTTCAGCTTTTCTTCTGATGAACCAGCGTCAAAAACTCATTCAATTTCGGCTCAACCTGCCGTTTCATCATTACCACCAAAAATTGAAAATACTAACCCTCCTGCAACAGATTTATATAAGCAAAAAATGAATCATATTATCAATGGTGATTCATCGGGTCGTTGGGTAACAGGGGAAACAATGCCATTGGATGGGGCAATACTTCCTTACAAAAGAATAATTGCTTTTTACGGGAATTTATATTCTAAACAAATGGGTATCCTCGGAGAGTTGCCCAAAACTGATGTGCTAAATAAATTAAAAGAAGAAGTAGCAGCATGGCAACAAGCAGACTCAGTACTAGAAGTTCAGCCGGCATTGCATTATATAGCAGTCACTGCCCAAAGTTTGCCGGGCAAAGGTGGGAAGTACAGGTTGCGAATGCCATTTTCACAAATTGACTCCGTATTGAATATGGCAAAACAAATTGATGCGATTGTCTTTCTCGATATACAAGTTGGTCTGAGCGATTTGCAGGCAGAAATACCTGAGTTGAAAGAATATCTCAAGCTTCCGAATGTGCATTTAGGAATTGACCCTGAGTTTTCAATGAAAGGTGGTCAAAAACCTGGTAAAGTGATCGGGGAGTTTAATGCTGACGATATTAACTATGCTGCAGATTATCTTGCTACTATTGTAAAGGAAAATAAGCTGCCGCCAAAAATTCTTGTTGTGCATCGTTTTACACAAGGAATGGTAAAACAGTACAATCAGATAAAACTGAGACCTGAAGTGCAATTTATCATGCACATGGATGGCTGGGGATTCCCGGCTAAAAAGGTAAATACTTATAAGCAGTTTATTTATAAAGAACCTGTTGAATACACAGGCTTCAAACTGTTTTATAAAAATGATATAAAGAATAACGGCCGCATGGTTACACGCCAGGAATTATTGCAACTAAAACCACAGCCTGTTTACATACAATATCAATAAGGAATTGTTATCTTCTTGATATTGCTTTTAATTTAAAATGCTCATCTTGGGTAACAACGGTCCAGTTAAAAAAGCCATTTGTTGAATCGGGTTCAGTTCCTGGAATTTTATCTTCGTTTTGAATAGCTTCAAATTCTTTTAAAGCTAAAAGATATTTTTCTCTTTCCTTTTTTGTAAGCGTTACAAGACTTCCTTTTTCTTCATAATAAAAATGGGTAGCGATAAATTTCTTTACATGCATTCTTGTTTCTTTCGGTAAAAAGTATTGCAACTTCCAGAATTCACGGCTGCCTGATCTTTTTATTGCTTTGTTTACATAACCAGGTCCACTGTTATAAGCTGCGATCACCAATAGCCAGTCATCATATTGTTTGTATAGGTCATTAAGGTATTTTGCAGCAGCAACAGAGCTTTTATAAGCATACCTTCTTTCATCTGTTTTGCCGGCCACCTTTAGACCCAGCTCCCTTGCTGTCCCGGGCATTAATTGCCACATGCCAGCTGCACCAACCCTTGAGGTTGCATTGGATTTTAATTTTGATTCTATAACAGCAAGGTATTTTAACTCTTCAGGCAATCCGTATTTTTCAAGAACTTTCTCAATTGTTGTAAAACTTGAGTTACGGTTAAGCAGGATATAATCCAGCATTTCATCATTCTGTTTCATGTAGTCCTTTACAAAACCTTCCATTGAAGAATGAAGCTTTATCTCGGGGACTAACACTAGTTTCTTTGTATTAATAATAGATGCAGCAAGTGTATCGTGAAAATCAGTTATTGATTTTAATGCCAAGCTTGCTTTAATATTGATACCGCTTTTTATGGGTTTGTGATCAGGAGGGGTTGCATAAGCAAATGATCCTGGTATAGTCAAAGCTAAAATAGGGTACAATAAAATTACTTTCCATAGATACGTTTTCATCGTTGTGTTTTTCGTGATTAATGCTGACCAGGATTTGGATCTCGGAAAAATTTACAAGGTATTATCGGGTCAAGCTTGATGCAGAAACATTGCCGGAGTCAGTTTTAGTTTTTTCATTTACCGGTGTTAAAGCATTCGCTTATTTCGAATAACTGAAGCAAAAGTACTCAGCATCTTTTCTATATCCTACTAATTAAGGTTAGTAAAACCTCTATGACAACTTAACGATGTGGTGCTCATACTACTAACTTTTCCACAGTAATTATGTCATTGAAAATCTACGATTGTAAGTATTTCTCCGATAGTTTTAGTAACACTGTACTGAGTTGTATAAAAGACAAAAAGGGACAATCCATTTACGGATGTCCCTTTTCTTTTCAAGAGTAAAGTTTAAATTGTTATCCTATTTTACTTCGGTTACAGCTACGTTCTTTACCATCGATACGCTACTGCGGATCTCATACACTACTGATTTTTTTGTTTTCTTACTCAGTACTTCGAAATGCAGCGAAGAATTGCTCAACTCTTCAGCATCGAAAAGGAAACGTTTGGTAAAGTTTTCAGATTTAATATTTTCTTTATAAATCTGGTTGCCAAACTCGTCCTTTATCAGGATGGTGAACTCATTATTGGTTTCATCTCCTGTTACATTCAGCTGAAAAATCTGGTGACTGTTGATAGTGCCCACATAGTTTAAGCGGGTTACCGTTTCTTTGTCTTTACCACCATTAGCAAAAACAGGCTGAGCTACTGCCACTGAAAATACCGTCATCAATGCAATTGCGATAAAGCGGTTGTTACGAAAGATCTGTTTCATAGTTTTAAGTTTTAATAGTTACACAAAAATGTTTGTTTAAAAATTTTTATGGAGCAACCGGGCAGGCAAGAATCGGAGAAGGCAAGGAAGAATCAGAAACTATTACTCATTAACCGGATTTGAATTACCGGGTGGAAGCATGTTGATTTGATGATGTAAATGTAGATGCGAGTTTGGTCTGTTGCAAATCAAATTCAATGACCATTATAGATACCCAATCCTTTTTTTTAGAATTAATAATCTAAGAATCAGCCCCTTAATAATGGTAGTTGAATGACACCCAACCTTAAAATTTAGATTTCGCAGATTTGTCTTTATTCCAATAATCTTATTTAATTGGACAAACGATATAAAGTATCATAAAGCCAAGGCATAAAAAAGAGGTCCTGATTTCAGAACCTCATTGTATTTGAAATAGATTAATCTATTTGGGAATGGTAAGTTTTGTCAACTCCTGTCCGTTAAATATCCGGCTCAGGTTAAAATCCTGTGTCTTCTTGTAGTCTTTGATTCTTGCTTCAGGAACGATGCGCCAAAAGTTTTTTGCTTTCAGTTCATCATAGTCCCTGAATTTAATAAACAAACCAATAATAGGCTGGCGGGTTTTAAATTCTACTTTTAATGGTTCCTGTTCAAGGAATCTTTTTTCTACGATATTAGCAATATCCGGACTGTGCATGGTTATGATTTGAGTAAAGATAATATTTTAAAATTCACAGCAAATTTTCTGTAAAAGGATTATACACCAATATAATCATCTTTAACAAATGTTGGTAAACGGCAGTGAAGGATTATTTATATAGCCTGAAAAATACCCCTTGAGCTTTGGCTATTCCTGTTTCAATCGGTTTAAATTTGCATTCTTTCAACTATCTTTTCCGGACACATGAATGATCAGCTGAAGCGACTTGCACAAACACTGGATGGCGAGCTTTTTTTTGACGTCACGATGCGTACACTGTATGCAACGGATGCCTCCGCATATAGAGAAATGCCGCTGGCTGTTGCCATTCCTAAAACGATAGAAGATTTAAAAAAGCTGATCGCCTTTGCAAGTAATAATCATACTTCAATAATTCCCCGTACAGCAGGCACTTCTCTGGCTGGCCAGGTGGTGGGGAGCGGAATTATAGTGGATGTTTCTAAAAATTTTACCCAAATCATTGAATTGAATAAAAAGGAAGGGTGGGTAAGAGTAGAGCCCGGGGTTATCAGGGATGAGCTGAACTTATTTTTAAAATCACAGGGCTTATTTTTTGGACCCGAAACATCAACCGCCAACAGGGCAATGATGGGCGGAATGATAGGCAATAATAGTTGCGGATCCAATTCTATTGTGTACCGAAGCACAAGAGAACATCTGCTGGAGGTAAAAGCATTGCTGAGTGATGGGAGTGAAGCAGTATTTAAGTCCTTATCGATCGATGAATTTCATAAGAAGTGTGAAAGCGAAGGTCTCGAATCAAATATTTATAGAACAGTAAGAGGCTTGTTAAGTAATTATGATAACCAGCTTGAGATCAGGAAGGAATTTCCTAAAAAATCAGTTGAGAGAAGAAATACCGGCTATGCAGTTGATTTATTATTAGAAACGGCACCATTTACTGCTGGTTCAGAAGATTTTAATTTTTGTAAACTGATTGCTGGTTCAGAAGGAACCCTGGCCTTTATTACAGAGATCAAATTAAATGTTGTTCCGCTTCCACCAAAAGAAACAGGATTGCTTTGTGTGCATTTTAATTCTATTGATGAATCACTAAGGGCTAATTTAATTGCTGTAAAATATAATATCAGTGCAAGTGAGTTGATCGATCATTATATATTGGAGTGTACAAAAAATAATATTGAACAACAGAAGAACCGTTTTTTTGTACAAGGCGATCCCGGGGCGATACTGGTAATCGAATTTGCAAGAAATACAAGAGAGGAGGTGATAGCTGATGCAAAAAAATGTGAAGAGGAAATGCAGGCTGCAGGATTGGGTTATTATTTCCCTTTATTATTTAGTGGTGATGCAAAAAAAATATGGACGTTGAGAAAAGCTGGTTTGGGATTGCTTGGTAATTTACCGGGTGATGAAAAGGCTGTGCCAGTAATTGAAGACACAGCAGTTGATGTAAATGATCTGCCAGCTTATATCCGTGAGTTCAATGAAATTTTAAAAAAGTATAACCTGTATTCTGTTCACTATGCACATGCTGGTTCGGGTGAGTTGCATTTGCGTCCGATCATAAACCTCAAAACAGAAGAAGGGAATAAATTATTCAGAACAATTGCCGAGGAAATTGCAACACTGGTAAAAAAATATAACGGTTCATTAAGTGGTGAACATGGAGATGGCAGGTTGAGGGGTGAGTTTATCAGGCAAATGGTAGGCGACAAAAATTATAGCCTGTTAAAGGAAATTAAAAAAGCATGGGATCCCAATAATATTTTCAATCCAAACAAGATCGTTGATACGCCTCCGATGAATACGATGCTCCGGTATGTACCCGGCCAAAAGACTCCTGAATTTAAAACCGTATTCCGTTTTCATAACCAGGATATACTACAACATGCAGAGCAATGTAATGGGAGTGGTGATTGCCGTAAAACACATTTAAGCGGCGGCACGATGTGCCCTTCCTATATGGCTTCAAAGAATGAGAAAGACACAACAAGGGCAAGGGCAAATATTCTTCGTGAGTTTCTAACGAACTCAGATAAGATGAACCGTTATGATCACAAAGAAATATATGATGTAATGGACTTATGTTTGAGTTGCAAAGGTTGTAAATCCGAATGCCCGAGTAATGTGGATGTAGCAAAACTGAAAGCTGAGTTTTTACAACACTACTATGATGCAAATGGAGTTCCGTTTCGTTCGAAGCTTATTGCATGGTTTAACAAGTCCGCTGCATTGGGAAGTATCTGGCCAGGGGCTTACAACTTTATAATGACAAACAAGCTGGTTGGTAAATGGGTTAAGTCATTATCAGGATTCGCTGTGGAAAGGAGCATGCCAAAAATGTATAAGATGACGCTGAAGAAATGGTTTGATAGTCACAAGTCGGGTGCTAGAAGTTCGGAGCCAGGAACCAGGAGAAAGATTTATTTTTTTAATGATGAGTTTACTAACTACCTGGATACGGAAATAGGAATAAAGGCAATCCAGTTGCTTGAAAGACTCGGGTATGAAGTTATTATTCCTGAGCATGAGGAAAGTGGTCGTGCATGGTTGTCAAAAGGATTGATACGGGCTGCAAAAAAAATTGCAAATAAAAATATTAAACTTCTTTCTTCTTTAATAAATGATAAAACACCGTTGGTAGGAGTGGAGCCATCTGCGATTCTTACTTTCAGGGATGAATATATTGATCTGGCCGACGATGAAAACCTGGAAGCAGCAAAGGATTTGTCTAAGAATGTTTTTATGATCGATGAGTTTATCGCTACAGAAATGGAGAAAGGAAATATCAGCAAGCAGTTATTTACAAAAGAACAACACAAAATAAAGCTGCACGGACATTGCCAGCAAAAAGCATTGGCATCTGTTTTATCATCCGAAAGGATATTATCATTCCCGGAAAACTATTCTGTTGAAACGATCCCTTCCGGTTGTTGCGGTATGGCGGGTAGTTTTGGCTATGAAAAAGAACATTTTGATCTATCAATGAAAGTTGGAGAGTTAGTTTTATTTCCCGCAGTAAGATCTGCGGACGAACAAACTATTATAGCTGCTCCGGGCACCAGTTGTCGTCACCAGGTAAAAGATGGAACAGGCCGGATTGCGAAGCATCCGGTGGAAATTCTGTATGAAGCTTTGGTATAGTTATTTTAAAACCTGAAGGCTTTGCAGGATTTTTTTGAAATCATCTTTACTTATTGCCTTGTATTGGTATTTGTGTTCCCCCTCGTCCTCATCACCCAGCGCTTCGAATTCACCGCCGGGCATAGTGACGATACAGAAAACATGAAAGGCAACTTTGTTTATTTCAAACCACTCGGTAGAGATCATGTCTTCCTGTTTTTCCCTTTTTCCAATAACACTTGTTTCATAAGGCTGATAATACAAATCAATTTTACCAACAGCAGATTGAATTGCTTCCGGGGGATACCCTAAACTGCCCAATCCATCAAAACCAGCTTCTACTATAAACGACTGCCATGTACTGTCATTTACTTTTTTTGTGTATTGCACATAAAGCATTTTATCCTGAATGGGTGTGTTCTTATTCGTCTTCAATTCAAATGTATCCAGTTTAAAACCTTCCGGTAGCCACGTAGGCAAAGGGATCATTATACCGTTTGCAAGCAACTTTTTTTTATCTGTTGATCTTAATCCAGGAAAATCCTGCGCCCAGGCGGTCAATGTAATTGCTGTAAAAAGAAAAAGAAGAAATTGCTTTCTCATGCCGGAAGTTTTCGTAAAACTATTCTATTAAGCGGAAATACCAGCTACCCATTTAGTAGTATTTTTCAATAGTATCCCCATGTACAATTTCCCCAGTAGCTCTGCCAGTTTGTAGGAGGCTCATATATCCTAACTATTTTCACACAGCTTACCATCCATTCTCCTTTTGTTGCTACCGGAAATTTTATAAGACCTTTTTTATCGGAAATAACTGTCCATTTCAAAGTTTCATTACCACGACGATTCCAAACTTTGATTATTGCATTGGTCAGTGGTTTGCCTTTAAAAATAATTTTAACAGTTAGCGAATCACCATCTGATATTTTATAAGGATGTGAAAGCGGAATAATATCCAGCGGTAAGCTTGTGGCTAGCTTATAGGTTTCATCTTTTATATTTCCTACCTGGAAAATTGTTTTTATACTTCGCTGGTAAAACTCATAACCGCTGCTGTCCGTTTCGTCATGTTGTTTGCGATATTCTACCGCATCAGTTAGTTCTTCTTCTTCAAGATATTCATTGAAATCTTTTGCATTTAAAGTGATAAAAGAATTTTTGCTGTTGTAGGTAACCATACTTGTCCCCTCATCATATTGTCTCAATTGCAGGGAATCGCCTTTTTCAGCAAAAAAGTTTGGTGAAATAATATCCTTTACACCACCATAATAAAATATAAGATTATTGATCCTTGAGCTGTCGCCTTGCCAGTTCTCACCTTCAAAATCCTCCCCAACAATAAAACGGATATTTATTTCTTCGCCACGGTCATAAATGTATTTATTGGGTTGTAACCAGAATTCATGAGAGGATAGTAAAATGAACAGGGCAAGCAAAGAAAATGCAAAAAGAATCTTTTTCATTGTGGGTCTTTTTAATCCGCACATTCTCAAATTCGCACATCAATAAATCACTTTATCATATCATCCATATTCCTGTCATTCGGCATTTTTCCTGTTTCCTCAAGCATCCGCATTTCTTTGGCATCTCTCAAAAAATCAGAAGCAAAAATAAAATCATTGAGTCGTTGGTTTTTACTGAAAATGATTTCCTTATTGCTGCCTTCCCACTCTTTGTGTCCCTGGTACATGTAAAGAATATAATTTCCGATCTCCATCACACTATTCATGTCATGAGTGTTTACAACAGTAGTGATATTATATTCTGTTGTGATCTCCTGTATCAGCTTATCAATTACTAGCGATGTTTGCGGATCGAGACCGCTGTTGGGTTCATCACAAAAAAGATATTTGGGATTTAAAACAATGGCCCTTGCAATACCTACCCTTTTTTTCATTCCACCACTAAGCTCGGCCGGAAATTTCTTGTTGGTATCTTTAAGGTTTACCCGGTCTAATACTTCGTTTACCCTGTCCAGTTTTTTTCTAAAATTCCATTTAGTAAACATGCTCAGTGGAAACATCACATTTTCCTGAACCGTCAAACTATCAAACAAAGCCGAACCCTGGAACAGCATACCGATCTGTTTGCGTATCTCCGTCCGCTGGTTAGTTGTCATGGCAGTAAAATTTTCACCACCAAACTCAATACTTCCTTGATCGGGTTCAAACAAGCCAACCATACATTTCATTAATACCGTTTTTCCACTGCCGCTTGACCCGATGATGAGATTGCATTGCCCTGACTTCATCACAGAACTTACATCCTGGATCACAGTTTTATCGGAAAATGATTTTTTTATGTTTTTTATTTCGATCAAAGGAATCTTTTAGGCTTCAAGTAATAATGCTGCTAATAAATAATCGGCTAATAAAACAAGTATGCAGCTTACAACAACAGCTTTTGTACTGGCCCTTCCTATTTCTAAGGCACCACCTTTTACATAATAACCATAATAAGCGGGTACGCTGGAAATAATAAATGCAAATGTATAGGCCTTGCACATTGCAAAAATTACATTGAACGGAACAAAGTATTCAAGTAAACCTTTATCATAAGTGCTTGGAGAAATAATACCTCCCATTTCACCAGCAAGGCGACCACCCCAGATGCCTAAGGCACCTGAGATAACAACCAGCATTGGAACAACTACCAATGCTGCCAGAATTTTCGGCATTACGAGATAGGTTTTCGAGTTTACACCCATTATTTCCAATGCATCTATCTGTTCGCTGATACGCATATTGCCAAGTTCGCTTGCAATTTTACTACCCACTACACCTGCCAGTACTATACAGATAAGTGTAGGAGAAAATTCAAGGATCATTGTATCACGAACGATCTGTGCAATGGTACTAGGAGGAATTAAAGGTGAAACCAACTGGTAGGCTGTTTGAACCGTTGACACAGCACCCATAAAAACAGAAATGATACAAACGATGGGTAAAGAACCAATGCCGATATCAGAACATTGATGCATAAATTCTTTCCAGTACATCTTCATGTTCTCCGGTTTATGGAACATGCCTTTTAGCATCAGCAGGTACTGGCCTATGTCATGGAAAATAGTCATGCGTTAATGTGCAATATACAGGAAAAACGAGCAAGGCACAAGACACAAGAATTGCTTGGGGAGAAATGCTCAGCGCTTAATATTCAACGGTAATATTCAATCTGAACTTACATATCCCTGCTCGCTTTCCGGAACCGTTTCCACCACGGAGATTTTTTTACAATCTCTGCGGTAGCTGTTTTGCTTTTTATTTGTGCGTCTGATACTGCTACCAGTGCCATATTTACAATGCTGTGTACAGAACTACCTAATTGTAAAATATGAACAGGTTTATTTAATCCTAATAATATCGGGCCAACTGCATCAGCAGCTTCCAGTTCCTTCATCAGGTTATAGGCAATATTGCCCGATGCAAGGTTAGGAAATATCAAAGTGTTCACATCTTTGTCTACCAGTTCGCTAAAGGGATAGTTTTCTTTCATCAACTCTTTATTGAAAGCTACGCTGGCCTGCATCTCACCATCAATCAACAAAGTTGGCATTTTAGATTTCACTATTTGTCTTGCCTTTGCCACTAATTGTGCTTCTGGCGAATTACTGCTTCCGAAATTTGAATAACTCAGCATCGCAATCCGTGGAATGATATTAAAGTTCCTTACTTCTTTTGCTGTTAGTAAAGTTATTTCAGCAAGTTCTTCTGCAGTAGGATTGAAGTTTACTGTTGTGTCTGCAAGAAATAACGGGCCTTTTTTTGCAAGCATTAAATACATGCCTGCAATTTTTTGAACACCGGGCTCTGTGCCGATGCAATGCAATGCAGGACGGATCGTATCAGGATAATTTTTTGTAAGACCTGAGATCATTGCATCCGCATCACCGCATTCCACCATCATGCATCCGAAATGGTTTCTGTCACGCATTACTTTTTTAGACTCATAAGCATTGAAACCTCTTCTTCCTCTTTTAGCTAAAAATATTTCTGAATATTTATTTCTTTTTTCTTCTGTTTCTTCGCCTCTCGGGTCGAGTATTGGTAAACCTTCCAGGTCTATTCCGTTGCTTTCAGCAATACGTCTGATCTTCTGTTCTTCACCTAACAGGATAGGGTAGCCAATACCCTCATCAAAAACAATTTGCGCAGCTTTTAAAATTTTTACATTATCAGCTTCTGCAAATACAATTCGTTTGGGATCACGACGGGCTTTGTTACCCAATACTCTCATCACCTGGTTATCCAACCCAAGACGTTTGTTAAGTGTAGTAATATAAGTGTCCCAGTTTTCAATATTAATTCTGGCTACCCCACTTTCCATTGCAGCTTTTGCAACAGCAGGAGCTACGGTTGATAATAATCTTGGGTCAAGTGGTTTTGGAATAATATAATTTGCGCCGAACAGGATGTTCTGTTCGTTGTATGCCATGTTCACAATATCAGGCACAGGAGTTTTTGTGAGATCTGCTAATGCTTTTACTGCTGCAAGTTTCATAGCTTCATTAATAGCAGTGGCACGAACATCCAATGCGCCACGGAAAATATAAGGGAAGCCGAGTACATTATTTACCTGGTTAGGATAATCGCTTCGGCCAGTTGCCATGATAACATCTTTCCTTGCACCTGTTGCATCTTCCCAACTTATTTCAGGATTAGGATTGGCCATTGCAAATACGATCGGGTTCTTAGCCATGCTCTTTACCATTTCCGGAGTTACACAATTACCCGAACTTAAACCGATAAATACATCCGCATCTTTCATCGCCTCTGCCAGCGTCATATCTTTATTTCCAATGGCATATTGTTTTTTTATTTCGTCCAGATCTGTTCTGCCATGATGTAGCACACCTTTGCGGTCCAGCATCAGGAAATTTTCATGCTTTGCGCCCAATGCTTCATAGAGCCGGCTGCAGGAAATAGCAGCAGCACCGGCGCCATTTACTACAATTTTTACTTTATCGATTTTCTTCTTTTGAATTTCCAATGCATTCAGCAATGCAGCAGCAGAAATAATTGCAGTACCATGCTGGTCATCATGCATGACAGGAATATGAAGTAATTTTTTTAATTCCTGTTCAATGTAAAAACATTCAGGTGCTTTGATGTCTTCTAAATTTATTCCACCGAACGTCGGCTCCAATGCTTTTACGATCTGTACAAATTTCACCGGGTCCTTTTCGTTTATCTCAATATCAAACACATCAATGTCGGCAAAGATCTTAAACAATACACCTTTGCCTTCCATTACAGGCTTGCCTGCTTCAGGACCAATATCGCCTAAGCCCAAAACAGCGGTTCCATTGCTTATCACCGCTACTAAATTTCCTTTTGCCGTGTATTTATAAACATTGTCAATATTTGCCGCAATTTCAAGACAAGGCTCAGCTACACCGGGACTGTAGGCAAGCGATAAGTCTCTTTGTGTTTTTGCTTCTTTGGTAGGAACTACTTCAATTTTTCCGGGTCTCCCTTTTGCATGATATTCAAGAGCCTGTTGTTTGCGCAATTCGTTGGACATAGCCTGATTTTATTGTTCGTCTTTCTGCACTTATTCTGAATGGGATGCAATGTACAAAATTATAATTGTCGAGGGATTTTGATGGAAAGTGCCATTATTCTGTACAAATCTAGTGTCTGTTTAATAAAAAAAACCTCTGAGTTTGAACAGCATTTCTAATTGGAAAATTAGCGTTACAAATAAATGACATTGGAGTTGTTAAAAGCTTTTACTACAAGAAATCTGGAAAAATTTTTGCGGAATAGCAGCGTTATTTTTTTTAGATAATCAAAAACTATATAACGTGAAATTAAAACTCTTTGGCTTTGCTGCCTTGGTAAGCATATTAATATCCTGCAAAAAGAATGATACTCCAAATCCTGATCCGCAACAACCTGTAGTAACTGCTGAAATGATCAAAGATTCTACATTGATCTACTCCAGGGATATTTATTTGTGGGACTCTCAAATACCGGCTTCATTTAATGCTCGTTCTTATGCCGGTCCAAATGAAATTATGACAGCTATTCGCAGTTATAGTAATGAACCTGGATTTAGTCAACCTGTCGACCGGTGGAGTTTTGCAATAAAACAAGACGAATGGAATAATGTAAGTTCAGGTGCTGCGTTAGATTTTGGTATGAATGTTTTTTTTAGAGCTGAAGGTGACCTGCGAGTTCGTTACGTAGAAAAGTCATCACCTGCTGGTATGGCAGGTATACGTCGGGGTTGGCAGATAACAAAGATCAATAACAGCACAAATATTTCTACAACCAATGCAAACTTTATTATTGATGCTGTTTATAATAGTCCTGCGAGCAGCTTTACTTTTAAAAAGCCAGATGGTTCTTTGGTGGATATTAGCTTGAATGGCGGAGCCTACAATGACCAGCCCGTCTTTTTTGATTCTGTTTATACTGCTGGGTCAAAAAAAGTAGGTTATTTCGTATTCAATTCTTTTCTTGGTGATACCACGAATATTTACAACAAGTTTCAACATATCTTTGCTCGGTTTGCTGCAGAAAATGTAAATGAAGTAGCAGTTGATCTTCGGTATAATGGTGGAGGCTATGTTTCTATGCAAGAAAAACTAGCGAATTATCTTATCAATGCCGCAGGTAATGGGCAATTAATGATGAAGCAACAATTCAATGATAAATACACTCAATACAACGAAAGCACTTTTTTCCAGAAGAAAGGAACATTGAACTTAGACCGTGTATTTTTTATAGTTAGTAATAGTACAGCTTCTGCAAGTGAATTGCTGATCAATAATCTTAAACCTTATATGCAGGTTGTATTGGTAGGACCAACAAAAACACACGGCAAGCCTGTTGGATTTTTCCCAATACCAATTGGTGACTGGTACATATTCCCGGTTTCTTTCAGGACTGTCAATAAAAATGGAGAAGGCAATTACTTTGATGGCTTTGCTTTAAATAACCAGGTTGCGGATGGACTTGACAAGGATTGGGGCGATATAAATGAATCAGCATTTGCAAGCGTTTTGAGGTATATCAGCTCGGGGGCATTCAGATTACAGCAAACAGAAGTGTATGTTCCAGACCAGAAAGTATTAGCCGGTAATAAAATATTAGATCAGCCTTTCTTTAAAGGAGCAGTTGATGTAATGCGAAAGTTTTAAAGGGCCAATAAATATGAAGAATTCATAAAAGCCCGGTAATCCGGGCTTTTATTTTAATTTGAAATTGCTTTTTGTTTTCTTGCACATTTACAATCAATTCTCTTTTCTTTTTTTGTTGTAATTGTCGATGTGCTATCAATAACATTCTTTTTATTGATCAAACCTGCATCTGCTTTTGCGGCATTTTCAATTGTCTTAGGATCTTTTTTTAGTTGATTCATTTTTTCTTTAGTGTTTTGACAGAAAGAGTTGCCTGAGACAAAAGCCAGAAGAGTACATGAAAGAAAATATTTTGTCATAGCTTTTATTTATATGACGAAAACTTTATACCATCAGTTATTTTGAATTGTTAAGATTAAATAAAAAGACAGAAAGCTTAGAGTTTAGCACTGCAACCGACCCATGCCATAAAACCCATTCCTGTTTCAATTGCGTCTTCATCAATATTAAAAGTAGGAGTATGCACACCTGAGGTAATTCCTTTTTCTTTATTCATTACACCTACACGATAAAAACAGGCAGGAATTTGTTGTGCATAATAACCGAAATCTTCGGCACCCATACGCAATTCTGTTTCTTCCACATTTGCAGTACCAATAAATTCTTTTGCAGCATTTTTAGCAACCTCATGCAGCTGTTCATTATTATAAACAGTCGGGTAGCCTTTATCAATTAATAAATCAATTTCACCGCCCATGCTTTTTACTAACTCAGTTGCATTTCTTGTGATTAGTTCGTGTGCTTTTGCCCGCCAGTTTTCATCCATTGCACGGAATGTACCTTTCAGTTTTACTTCATTCGGTATCACATTGGTTGTTGTTCCCCCCTGGAAAGAAGTAATGGAAAGAACAGAAGGATTAAATGGATTTGAATTTCTACTTATCACCTGTTGCAAACTAATGATAAGATGAGATGCAATAAGTATCGGGTCAATACACATATGTGGAGATGCAGCATGACCACCTTTACCTTTTACAGTAATATAAATTTCATCTGCACTGGCCATTACTTTACCACTGCGAAAACTCATTTTACCCAATTGCAAACCCGGATGTACATGCATAGCGAAGATGGCAGAGGGCTTTGGGTTTTCCAGTACACCATCACGTATCATATAACTGGCGCCACCCGGATTTTTTTCTTCACCGGGTTGAAAGATCAGTTTAACTGTTCCTTCCCAATCATTTTTTGTTTCACTTAAGATCTTTGCAGCACCCAACAAGCAGGTTGTATGCACATCATGCCCGCATGCATGCATGATGCCATCTTTGGTTGATTTATACGGAACATCATTTTCTTCTTTGATCGGCAATGCATCCATATCGGCACGCAAAGCAATAATTCTGCTTTCCGGATTCTTTCCTTTAATCAGTCCAACTACTCCTGTAGTTGCAATTACTTCAAACGGAATTCCGAATGAAGCCAGTTTGCTTTGCACAAATTTTGAAGTTTCAAATTCCTGGTAACTCAATTCAGGGTTTGCATGTAAATGGTGGCGTACCTCAATAAATTCTGAACTATATTTTTTGGCGAGTTGTTTGATCCTGTCTAACATGCTGCAAAAGTAAAAAACCATTCGCCAACTGGCGAATGGTTTTTTAGGTAGTTTATTGAACCTTATATTCTTCCAGATTCTCTTTTTCTGGTTTGTTTTCAATAATATCATTCATGATATATACACCGGAAGGAAAGTAATATTTCATTTTTTTCTGGTAATCCTCAGCTTCTTTACGGTCTTTAAAATTACCCACTTTCAGTTTGTAGTACGGCGATTGATAAAGCAGGTAAGCTTTTAGTTCAGGGAAATTTGTATATACTTTAGCCTTAGCCGCTATTGCATCATCTCTTTTCGTGGTATTAATTACCAGCAATCGAAAACCTTTGCCTGTCTTACGGGAATCCCTGGTGGTTTCTTCATTGATCTGAGCCTGCTTTTTCACCAGCAGATCGATCCGGGGATCCTTACGTACAATAATTGAATTGCTGTCAACAACGTCCTGCCCGTTGGATTTATAAACTATAAAAATCAGGAAAGCGAAGAAGATCTTTTTCATATGCTTTTACAAAACAAAAATTTGGCCAAACCTGTAACTTAATATCCACCTCCGGCGCCGGCAATGTTTTCCACCGGGTGCCAGGTAGTTTTTATTTCCTGTGTATCCATGATGAAGTAAGGTGATTGCCCTTCCTCTGTATTCCATTTAATTTTATCATAAAAGAAGATCCGCTTCAGGTTCATAGCACTTTTCTCTTTTATCATTTGCTGAACAGAAGAATCATTTTCACAATAAATGGTTGCATTTACATCCATATGAGTAACGAACCATTCGGCCAGTTCTTTTACTTTTCCTGTTAAAATATTTACAACGCCACCCGGTAAGTCTGAGGAGTTGAGTACTTCAGCAAATGTAACAGAGCAAAGTGGTTTTGTTTCTGATGCTAATACTATACAGGTATTACCGCCGGCGATGACAGGGGCAATTACAGAAACTAATCCCAATAATGAATCGCTTTGCGGAGCAATTATTGAAACAACACCAGTAGGTTCTGGCACAGAAAAATTAAAATGCGAAGAAGCAACAGGATTTACAGCACTAAATAATTGCTGGAACTTATCACACCAGCCGGAATAATAGATCAGTCGGTCAATGGCAAGATTGACTTCCTTTTCTGCTTTACCTTTTGTGCTATCCTGCTGCATTAGTTCATCAATGAACTGTGCTTTTCTTCCTTCCAGCATTTCAGCCATACGGTAAAGTATCTGTGAACGATTAAATGCTGCCCTTCCGCTCCAGCTACTTACAGCGCCTCTCGCCACCACGGCGGCGTCACGAAAATCTTTTCTTGAACTCAGACATATATTAGCTAATTTTTTCCCAGTCGCATTTGTTGGAACATAATAACGTCCTGATTCAGTTCTTGGGAACTGCCCACCGATATAAATCTTGTAAGTTTTTAAAACTTCAAGACGTTTTGAATTGGTTTTCTTTTCTAATCCATTCTCACTAATGGTGAGTGAAGATTTTTTCATTGTTTGTCTTTCCATATTCTAACTCCCCTTTAGGGGATGGGGGTTTAATTAACAAGATTTAAATAAGGTAATAAACCATGTAAGCCGCCTTCTCTTCCAAAACCACTTTCTTTATAACCACCAAATGGAGAAGAAGGATCGAACTTATTAAATGTATTTGCCCAAACCACACCGGCCCGCATTCTTTTTGTCATATTGAAAATCTTTGAACCCTTATCTGTCCAAACGCCGGCACTCAACCCATAGGGGGAGTTATTTGCTTTTTCAATTACTTCATCATCTGTTCTGAAAGTAAGAATTGATAATACAGGCCCGAAAATTTCTTCCTGTGCAATGCGGTTGCTTTGTGCAACATTTGTAAACATCGTTGGTTTGCACCAATAACCTTTACCGGGCAACGAACAACTGCTTTGATACATTTCAGCGCCTTCGTCTTTTCCTATTTTTAAATATTTATGAATTGTTTCTAATTGCTGGCGAGAATTGATAGCGCCGATGTCGGTGTTCTTATCCAATGGATCGCCAACAATCAAAGATTCAAGCCTGTCTTTTAGTTTTCTTATTACTTGCTTAGCAACGGATTCCTGCACATACAATCTTGAGCCTGCACAGCACACATGGCCCTGGTTAAAGAAAATTCCGTTGATAACACCTTCCACTGCCTGGTCAAGTGGTGCGTCTTCAAAAATTATATTGGCAGCTTTACCACCCAGTTCCAGTGTTGCTTTTTTATTAGTACCTGCAATGGCACGCTGAATTATTTTTCCAACATCTGTAGAACCAGTGAATGCAATTTTATTGATGTCAGGATGATTGACAATTGCAGCACCCGTTGCGCCGGCGCCTGTAATAATATTTACAACACCTGGCGGCAGATCAGCTTCCTGGATTATTTCAGCAAGCTTTAATGCAGTCAGTGAGGTAGTTTCAGCGGGTTTTAATACAACTGTGTTTCCAGTTGCAATAGCTGGCGCAATTTTCCATGCAGCCATTAGCAATGGAAAATTCCAGGGAATGATCTGCCCGGCAACACCCAATGGCTCTGTTGTACGATTGGGAAATGCATATTCTAATTTATCAGCCCATCCTGCATAATAAAAGAAATGATTGGCAGCAGTAGGCACATCAAAATCGCGGCTTTCACGAATGGGTTTACCGCCATCCAGTGATTCGATGATGCAAAGCTCTCTTGCTTTTTCCTGTATAATTCTTGCTATGCGGAAAATATATTTTGCTCTTTCTTTTGCCGGCATTTTCTTCCACACTTTTTCATAAGCCCTGCGTGCAGCTTTTACAGCAGTATCCACATCAGCAGCATTTGCATCTGCTATTTCACTCAGCTTTTCTTCAGTAGCAGGATTGATCGTATCAAAATATTTTCCGTTGGAAGGCTTTGCCCATTCGCCATTAATATACAAATCATATTGCTTATTAATAGTAGCAGCACTTTTACTTTCTGGTGCAGGAGCATATTGCCAGCTTGTATCAAACTTGAGTTTGATAGTATTGTTTTTCTTTTTTGGAATTGCTTTTGGCATTATTAAGAGTTAACAAGTAATCAATATCATTTTCTAATCAACCGAAAAATAATTTGCAGCCTGGTACACACCTGTTTTTTCTTTCAGTATCTGCATCAATACATCATTTGCTAAACTGCTGGCACCAAAACGGAACCATTCATTCGTTAACCAATCTTCCCCTAATGTTTCTTTTACCATTACTAAATAATGTAAGGCCAGTTTTGATTTTGAAATACCACCGGCAGGTTTCATGCCGATCAGCTTACCGGTTTCATAATAAAAATCACGAATGGCTTCCAGCATTACCAATGTTACTGGCATTGTTGCTGCAGGAGAAATTTTTCCTGTTGATGTTTTTATAAAATCAGCACCGGCATACATCGCTATATCGCTTGCCCGTCTTACTTTATCAAATGTGCCGAGCTCACCGGTTTCTAAAATTACTTTCAGTCTTGCATCGCCACAGGCTTCTTTGATAGCTGCTATTTCATCAAATACAAAATTATATTCACCGGCATGAAATTTACCCCGGCTAATGACCATATCTATTTCATCAGCACCGTTTGCGACAGCATATTTTGTATCACGGATCTTTACATCGCTTGGCGCCTGACCACTGGGAAATGCTGTAGCAACTGAAGCAACATTTACACCTGAATCACCCAGTGCTTTTTTGGCCACTTTTACCATACTTGGGTAAACGCAAATAGCTGCTACTGTTGGCAGGTCCGGGTAGGAATCGTGTAAATGCATTGCTTTGTAGCAAAGCTGTTTTACTTTTCCATCGGTATCTTTTCCTTCCAGGGTAGTGAGATCGATCATATTCAGCACCAGCTTCAATCCATTTAGTTTTGTTTCTTTCTTGATGCTTCGTTTTGTAAACCTGGAAGCCCTTTCTTCTACACCAACCTGGTCGATGCGGGGTGAGAGAGTAAACTCGGGCAATCGTAATGAGGTCTTGGCAATAGCCATAATCAATTTTTATAGAAAATCAAAGGTAACCAAACTTTGTTGTAAAGGATAGCGACGGATTTTGCGTCTAAAAAATCCGTTTATCATTTTAAAATCAGGGATTAGCCGGATTGCCTTAAATTCGAAGTCCTTTTTAAAAACAACATGCAATGAGAAAACTAAAATTAGCTTTTGGGCTGAGTTGTGGTTTGGTGCTAAGTACAGTGCTTACGGCGCAACCAACTTTTCCCGAGAATGGTGTGGCTGACCCCCGCCATGGTCATTATGCATTTACAAATGCAACAATTGTAAAAGACGGAACCACTACATTATCCAATGCCACATTGATAATTAAAGATGGTAAAATTATTTCTGTCGCTTCAGGCGGATCGGTACCCGCTGGCGCAGTAGAGGTGGATTGTAAAGGGAAATACATTTACCCATCATTCATCGACATTTATTCAGATTACGGAACACCACAACGTCAACAGGGTGCTGGCGGTGGAGGATTTAATTTTAACCAGGCACCACAGATTGAAACTGCGGCAAAAGGACCTTATGGATGGAACCAGGCCATCAAATCTGATGTGGATGTTTATAAAGTGTTTGGTGTAAGTGATGCAACTGCAAAACCATTGCGTGAAGCTGGTTTTGGTACAGTACTTACCCATGTAAAAGATGGTGTGGCAAGGGGCACAGGTGCGGTGGTAACACTCGCCACTGAAAAAGAGAACCTTGTTATAGTAAAAGAAAAAGCATCTGCTCATTATTCATTTAGCAAAGGCACGTCTACACAGGCTTATCCCAGTTCTAAGATGGGATATATAGCCCTTATGCGTCAAACCTATCTCGATGCAGCATGGTATAAAACAAAACCTTATATGGAAGGTTTTAATCTTACCCTGCAATCATGGAATGATAACCAGAATTTACCACAGATATTTGAAGCCAATGATAAATGGGATGATCTGCGTGCTGACAGGATCGGTGATGAATTCGGCGTGCAATACATTATTAAAGCAGGCCAAAATGAATATCAGCGTATCAAGGAAATGAAAGCCACGAATGCAACTTTCATTCTGCCTTTGAACTATCCACAGGCAATGGATGTGGAAGATCCTAACGATGCACGGTTTGTTTCTTTAGAAGATATGAAACAATGGGAACTGGCGCCTACAAATGCTGCGGCATTTGAAAAGGCAGGAATTCCTTTTTGTTTGACCACATCAGACCTGAGAAGTACAGCAACTTTCTGGGCCAATCTTCGCAAAGCAATGGAGTATGGTTTGAGTGAAACAAAAGCAATGGAAGCTTTGACAAAAACACCTGCAATGACCCTGGGTGTGTACGACAAAGTTGGAAGCCTTGATGCGGGTAAACTTGCAAATTTTCTTGTCACAAACGGCCCCATCTTCAGCGAGAAAACAAATATCCTTTACAACTATGTGCAGGGGATCAAATACAATGTAAAAGATGATATCAATATTGCAGGTACCTATAATATTACGATCAACACACCTGCTGGCGAAGAGAAGTATACACTGGATGTAAAGAGTGCAAGTTCTCTCAGCATGTTTGCAAAAGATACATTGAACACACGATTCAGTTTTGACGGCAAACAAGTAAAACTTGCTTATGCACCAAAACCTGTAAGACAAAGACCTGCTGCACAACCCGGCGATACAACAAGAAGACCCAGTGGTGGCGGTGGATTTCCCGGTGGTGGAAGATTTGGCGGCGGTGGTGAAGCCACATTGCCTGCATCAGCAACAAGACTAAGCGGTATCAGCAATGGTACTGAATGGAATGGTACAGGTGTTGATTCATTAAATAATACTTTAACCTGGACTGCTGTATTTGTAAAAGCTGCAGAAGTAAAAGTTGATAGTGCGGTTAAAAAACCAATTCCTTCTGTTGGCAAAGTAACTTATCCATTCCTTCCTTATGGTTGGGATGAAACAAGTCAACCCAAACAAGAAACGATCCTGATAAAGAACGCAACGGTATGGACAATGGAAAAAGAAGGTGTTTTGGAAAATACTGATGTACTTCTGAAAAATGGAAAAGTTGCAGCTGTTGGAAAAAATCTGAATGAAGCTGGTGCAAGAGTGATTGATGGTACAGGTAAACATGTTTCTCCGGGTATCATTGATGAACACTCTCATATTGCTGCTGCATCTATCAATGAAGGTGCACAATCAGTAACATCCGAGGTTCGCATTGCTGATAATATTAACCCTGATGATATAAATATCTATCGCCAGTTGAGCGGCGGTGTTACTTCATCACATATCCTCCATGGTTCTGCAAATGTTATTGGAGGGCAAACACAATTATTGAAACTACGCTGGGGTGCAAATGATGATGATATGAAATTCAAAGGATGGACAGGACAAATAAAATTTGCATTGGGTGAGAACGTGAAGCGTTCCAATTTCAACATACCCGGTGGTAATAACCGTTACCCGGATACAAGAATGGGAGTAGAGCAGGTATTGATCGATGCATTTACCCGTGCAAAGGATTACCAGAAAGAATGGAAAGGATATAATGCTGAAAAGGACAAATTGGCCAAAGAGAAAAAACCGTTGACGGGTTTAAATGCTCCACGTCGTGACCTGGAACTTGAAGCATTAGTTGAGGTACTTGAAAACAAAAGATATATCACTTGCCACTCTTATGTGCAAAGTGAAATAACAGGTTCAATGGAAGTGGCTGATAAAATGGGTTATCACTACAACACGTTCACACATATTCTTGAAGGATATAAAGTAGCTGATAAAATGAAAGCACATGGTGCATTTGCTTCTACATTTTCAGATTGGTGGGCTTATAAAATGGAAGTGGAAGATGCAATCCCTTATAATGCTGCCATTATGCACAAAGTGGGTTTGGTAGTTGCAATCAATTCTGATGATGCGGAAATGGCGAGACGCTTGAACCAGGAAGCTGCTAAGACTATCAAGTATGGTGGTTTATCCGAAATTGAAGCATTGGAACTGGTAACTCTCAACCCGGCAAAAATGCTGCATGTAGAGGATAAAGTGGGAAGCCTGAAAATTGGCAAAGATGCGGATGTGGTTGTGTGGAGTGATAATCCACTGAGCATTTATGCAAAATCATTGTACACGATTGTTGATGGTACAGTTTATTTTGACAGGGCAAAAGATGAACAACTGCAGAAAGAAGTTGATTTAGAAAGAGCAAGATTGGTCAAAAAACTGACAGGAGAAAAAAGAGGTGGAGCACCAACTATACCTGCTGTACCTTCTTATCAAATTATGCATACTTGCAGCGACCACGGTCATAGTCATGGATTGCTCGTAATCGATACAGAAGAATGAGATAACAATTAAAAACTTTATAATGAAAAAGATATTTTTTCTTTTAACCGTAATTACAATTGGCATGAAGGTTTTTTCGCAAGCCAATGTATTACCAGCACCAGCACAGAAAGGTGTTATGTATATTAAAAATGCAACCATTCATGTGGGCAACGGAACTGTAATTGAGAACGGCATCATCCAGGTGAAGGATGGTAAAATTGAAAAAGTAGGAAAGGACATCGCAATACCTGCATCAGGTGCAGAAGTTATTGACGTAAAGGGTAAACATGTTTATCCAGGTCTTATATTGCCATCAAGCGATTTAGGTTTGGTAGAGATAAGCGCTGTAAAAGCATCCAGCGATGTTCGTGAAATTGGTGATATGAACCCTAATGTACGTTCTATCGTTGCTTATAATACTGATTCAAAAGTTATCAATACACTTCGTTCGAATGGTGTATTGGCTGCGAATATTATTCCGCAAGGAAGTTTTTTAGCCGGTTCATCATCTGTAGTGCAACTGGATGCATGGACATGGACAGATGCTTCTATGAAAACAGATGAAGGCATGCACTTATTTATGCCTTCTTTAATGCCACGTCCCAGCTTCGGCAGATTTGGTGGCGGTGGACCGGGTGGTCCGAATGCAAGCGGTGGAACACCACCTGATCCGGTAAAAGAAGGACTGGAGCAAATAGAAAAACTGAAAGCATTTTTCCGGGAGGCAAAAGCTTATAATGCTGCAACCACACATGATGAAACAAATATTAAATACGAGGCGGTAAAAAACTTGTTTAATAAAACTCAGAAATTTTATGTGCATGGCAATACAGTAAAACAAATGCTGGTTGCATTGGACTTTGTAAAAGAGTTTGGCTTTGATGTGGTGATCGTAGGTGGCAGTGAAAGCTGGCAGATACCTGATTTACTAAAGCAACATAATGTTTCTGTCATTCTTCAGCAGATGCACAGCCTGCCCACTACAACAGATGATGCAGTTGACCAGCCTTATAAATCAGCATTGGCTTTGCAAAAAGCAGGTGTGTTGTTTGCAATATCTGATGACGACCCACAGACCCGCGGCCGTAACCTTCCTTTTAATGCAGGTACTGCTGTTGCTTATGGCTTAACAAAGGAAGAAGCGTTAGCTGCTATCTCATTAAATGCAGCAAAAATTATGGGAGTAGGAGATAAAACAGGAAGCATTGAAGCAGGAAAAGAAGCAAACTTTATTGTTAGCTCTGGTGATATATTGGATATGAGCAAAAACAATGTAACTGACGCCTTCATCCAGGGACGTAAAATAAACCTTGATGACAAGCAAAAACAATTGAACGAACGCTATGAACAGAAATATGATTTGAAAAAAGCACCTAAGCCTTTTTGATAAATTTTGGTTTTGATAGCAACCGGGTAGCGAAATGTTACCCGGTTTTTTTTATCATAAAAAAATCCCATCCGCTTTAAACAGATGGGATAAATAAGCAAGTAATTCGGGTTTTATGGGAATATGCCCAGTTCGGCATAGCTTGTTGCTACTTTATTAATAGCAACTACATACGCGGCTGTACGCATATCAGGAATTTTTGGATTGCTTTTCCAGCATCTCATTATTTCATGTGTAGCATTGATCATTGTTTCTTCCAGTCCACTGTACACCAAATCGACCTCATCAGCGCCATGTAAAATAAAATCTCTTTCTCTTTCATCTGCTGTTTTACCAGTCAGTCCTTCTATCTGCCCGAGAATATGTGCATTCATATTTTCTGTAAAACGTTTTTCCATTCTTCCGTAACGTACATGACTCAGGTTTTTCAGCCACTCAAAATAACTCACCGTTACACCGCCAGCATTCAGATACATATCTGGTACTACCAGTACATTTTTCTTGATGAATATTTCATCGGCCTCAGGAGTCAATGGGCCATTGGCACCTTCACCAATTATTTTCGCTTTAATGCGGGGTGCATTGTCACCATCAATTACATTTTCCAATGCAGCAGGTATTAAAATATCGCAATCCATTTCTATTGCTTCGTTGCTGCTGTCGACATGGGTGCCTCCCGGAAAGTTTCTTACACTGCCTGTTTTCTTTTTATGCTGAAACAGTTCTTCTTCATTCAACCCATTTTCGTTGAAAGCAGCTCCATCATGTTCAGCTATACAAATAACTTTTGCACCACCTTCACGGAAAAATTTTGCAGCATGATAGCCCACATTACCTAAGCCCTGAACGATTACACGTTTACCTTCAACTCCTGTACTCAATCCTAATTTACTCATTACATCTTCCATCTTACATACTTCGCGAATACCATAGAACACACCGAGGCCTGTAGCTTCACGTCGGCCACGAACACCACCTTGTGTAATTGGTTTACCAGTTACGCAACCTGCCGCATCGATCTCGCCGGGCCGCATAGATGTATAAGTATCGAGTATCCACGCCATTTCTCTTTCACCGGTTCCGTAATCAGGTGCAGGCACATCGGTGCCGGGCCCGATAAAATTTTTCTTGATCAGTTCTGCAGTATAACGACGTGTGATTTTTTCAAGTTCATATGGCGTATATTTTTTCGGATCGATGCTGATACCACCTTTTGCACCACCGAATGGAACATCTACAATTGCACATTTAAAAGTCATCAGTGCAGCAAGTGCCATTACTTCATCGAGGTTTACCGAAGTTGAAAAACGGATACCGCCTTTGCAGGGAGATTTGTGATGACTGTGTTGAACACGATAAGCTTTTATTACTTGTATGCTATCACCGATTTTCACAGGGAAATTCATCCGGTAAACAGCATTGCATTGTTTTATTTGTTCCAGGGTGCCTGCATCCCATTTGGTAAATTGTGCGGCTTTATCGAAACTTTTTTCGACTGCGCCAAAGAAACTGTAATTAGACATGCTTTTGAATTTTATATTTATTTTTTCTGAACCAGCGGCATCGTCACTACTTGAATGCAGTGCGTCCGCCGCGGCGGATCAACAATTGAATTTCTATTGAGCTATCAAAAACTAAGGTTTGTTATTCCATTAATGAAAAAAATAAAACCCATCATAGGTTTATTTTTCTTTTTCCAACTTGCTTATTTTTTTATCCAGTCTTACTATGTATAGAACCAACCCGATCAAAATCGTTAGTATCACGGCTATCACTACATAGATCCTTCCGTTACTTCGCATCATATCATTTGCCGGAGAACCTTGTGCATTCAGTAATGTGCTAAAACTCATCAACAGTAACATAGCCAGAAAATATCTTAGTCTTTTCATGATAACATCGTTTTATCTTTCAGTAAAGCAACTCTTATTTTTAAAGTAGCGATCCAAACACCCAATAAAGTCCATCCGATCACAGCAGGATAAAATACCATTCGCATTGATCCGTCAATATCATTTTTCACATCCAGGGCTGGGTTGCCATCTTGTCCCGGGTGCAGGCTCGGTAATATTCTTGGAATGATCCAGATAGATGGGAACAGCATTGCATAAGCAAATATGTTATACACTGAGCTGATCCTGGCTCGTTTGTCCATATCCTGTATGGAATCACGCAAAATCATATAAGCAAAATAAACAAGCAAGGCGATAGCGGCGCCGATTAGTTTAGGTTCTCTTGCAATTGTACTAAAAGAGGCAGTAGCAGGATTATTCGGGTCTGCCCATGTATAGCTCATCCAGATGGCGCCTGTAGCATAACCTAATATCCCAAGTACAATACCAACAGCTACATACTGCCTTGCATAAATATCATATTTAAGATTGAAGGTGCGCAGGTAGCGTATAGCATTTACAACCGAAATTGTAAAGAGGATCATCATTGCAAACCACATACATACATGAAAATAAAGGTTGCGGATCGTTTCATCGAGTGCAGGTAGTTGGGGCACTTTAAAAAGGAGGCCGCCAACAACTGTATAAACCAGTAAGACTACTGCTGTAATTTTCCACCAGGATTTATACATATAGTTTTTTTGTTCGGTCATTGGACGAAGCCCAATGAAGGGCAGCAACGAATAAAGTGGGGCAAAAATAAGGGGAAATCGGGGAATAGGAATTGGGATATTTAGATATTATGATATTAAGAAATTGATTTAATAAGGAAGTTATTTAAATTGGCTAAATCACCCAATATCCTAATATCAGCTACATCAGTCTTTCCACAGAAACGGGAATAAAATAACAGCCAGGACTATAACCAGTATATCAAGTGCTACAAGCAGAAGTATTGTTGTAAACGGTATTACCATCAAAGGCACAAAAGCCGATTTTGATAATTGCATCAGCAAAATCAGTTGTGGAATGATAAGCGGAAAGCCGAGCACAGCCATGATCGCAGCATTCTGTTGTGCCCTTGCAGCGATCGCTGCCAAAAAACTAAAAACAAGACTGAGGCTCCATCCGCCGAGTAAGACCAGCCCGATAAAAGGCAGCGTTTTTTCCAATGGATTACCAAGAAACAATGTAAACAATAACAAACTCAGCATACTCATTAGCAGCATGAGCAGGGAATTGAATAACAGCTTTGATATCACAAAATGAACAGGGCTGCTAATAGAATAGAAGTATAACATCCGGCCCTTGCTTTCCTGCAGAAAACTTTTTGCTACTGCATTTATACAAATGAATAACTGGATAACCCAGAATAACCCGTTCCATACTTTCGCTTCGGGTTCGTTCACTGCATTAAATAAAACAAAGATAGTAGCACTGATATACAACAGTATTCCGTAGAAACTGTATTGCTGCCGAACTTCAAGCAACAGATCTTTTTTAAATAAGGTAAGTACCTGGCGCAAATTGTAAATGATGAGTTATGCGAAAGTAATATTTGTAAATAATAACATTCATGATTAAGTAAACCAATATCCTGGTAACTACTCCACCTTCATATTATAGCATTGTCTGCACCGCGGTTCATACACGTCTTTAGCACCGAGCATTACCTGGTCATCATTGGGCACTTTACGATAGCTATAGTTAGCTATATTTCCGCATTTCACACAGATCGCATGTAATTTGGTCACATAGTCAGCTTTGGCCATCAGGCTGGGCATTTGTCCAAACGGGTTGCCGAGATAATCCATATCAAGACCAGCAACAATAACACGAATGCCACGGTAGGCAAGTTCGTCGCAAACATTAGCGATCTCATTGTCAAAAAACTGGGCCTCATCCACACCTATTACATCTACATCCTGCGCCAGTAATAGTATTTTTTGTGAGTTATCAATTGGCGTGGATTGTATAGCATTTTCATCATGCGACACGATCTTTATTGCATCGTATCGCACATCAATACCGGGTTTGAATATCTCGACTTTCAGGTTAGCGATTTTTACCCGCTTCAGCCGGCGTATAAGTTCTTCTGTTTTACCGCTAAACATACTTCCGCAAATCACTTCTATCCATCCGCGGCGTTCAGGTCTGAAATTAGGTTCAATAAACATTGTTAAGAATTGATATCATCAAAACCAGTTTGCATATATTGGCAAACTGTTTGTAATTTTAAAAGCCGTTTTAAATATTTTAACGGGTTTCAAATGTAGCATAATGGAGCGAATTGATTCTTTAATAAATAAATTAAAAGAACAGGCAGAACAAAATGCCACACCTGACCAGATGCTCATCACTATTCAGATCCTTTCGGCTGAGCTTCAATCGATGCAATCAGGAAAAGAGCAAATGCTGGGTACGCCTAAAGTAGCTGTTATGCTCCCCCGTACAACACCGGTTATTACCATGCCATCCGAACATGAAAGATATTTTCCTAAACCTGTGCAGGATAAACCGTTAGTGCATGAAGTAAAAGAAACAATATTGGTTGATAACGGGGCGATTTCCAAATTGCAGAAAAACGGTCAGCTTGATATGGTATTTGATCCGATGACTGAAATACCGACTTTGTCACACCAGCCAAAAGAAAAGGAGATAAATGATTCGATGTTGAATGGGCCTGAATCGCTGAATGATAAATTGAAATATGGGAAAACAGAGCTTATGCAAATTCTGAAGGAAACTCCTGTTAGAGATTTGAGAAAGGCAGTTGGTATCAACGACCGGTTTCTTTTTATCAATGAATTATTCAGGGGAGATGAAAACATGTATGAACGCTGCATTAAAACGATCAACAGTTTTAATATCTATCCTGAGGCTGAATACTGGATCAATCGTGAATTAAAAGTAAAACTGGGCTGGAATGATGACAGCGAAACTGCTGCACATTTCTATCAATTGGTTAAAAGGCGATTTACCTGAATATAGTTGAGTATCTTTTTTACTGCCCCGGCATTTTCCCTTATATATTTAAATGAAGCTTCACATGAATGATGGTATTTATTTTTATCCAGCACTAATTCATTAATTACCTTATTTAATTCATCAGCATTTTTTATTACACTACCGCCACCGGTTTTTACCAGTTCAACCGCTTCTATGTATTTTGAAATATAGGGACCCATTAAAACAGGTTTGCCATATACTGCTGCTTCGGTTACATTATGTACACCGGTTGGTTTGTAGCCGCCACCGACAAATGTGATATGTGCATAGTGATAAAGTCTTGCAAGCATGCCTACATTGTCGATTATGAGTTGAGTTGCCGGTTGTGACCCGATAGCTATCGGGTTGTCAGTTGTGAGATGAGAGTAGTTGATGGACCCGGGAAATAATTTTTTTATTTCTGCTAAATGATTTTCTGTTATTTCATGCGGGGCAATGATCAACATTATATCATTGCTGTTTAAAGTTTCTGTAACTGTAGAAAGTATTATTTCATCTTCCGGCCAGGTACTGCCTGCTACTAAAACTTTTTTTCCTTTACAAAAATGCTCAATATTTTCAATAGGTTTAAAATTGTCGGCAATTTCAATCACTCTATCGAACCGTGTATCACCAGCGACTGAATAATTTTTCTCGGCCCCCAGTTCATCCAGCATCTGTTTTGAACTTTCATTTTGTAAAAAAATATGATTGAAACGTGAAAGCATTTTAAGCTGCAATCCGCCAAACCATTTAAATGATCTCATATCTTTTCTGAAAATAGCAGAAACCAATATGAAGGGAATCTCCCGGTACTTTATTTTTTTCAAATAGTAATACCAGAATTCATATTTCACAAAAATCACCAACGAAGGATGAACGATCTCAAGAAACTGCCTGGCATTACTGGCACCATCCATTGGCAAATAAAAAACCCAATCGGCGCCTTTATAGTTCTTCTGCACTTCATACCCTGAAGGGGAAAAGAAAGTAAGCAAAATCTTGTGTCCGGTACCTTGTTCCTTTAATTTTTCTAATACGGGTCTTCCTTGTTCAAACTCACCTAACGAAGCGCAATGCATCCAGATTATTTTCTCATCTTTTGGAATAGCAGCTTCCAGGTTTTCAAAAATATCTTTCCGCCCACTTACCCATTTTTTTGCCTTAGGATTAAATAGCGAGGCGATATGAGTACCGGCCCGGAACAGCAGTAAGAAAATATTGTAGAGAAAAACAAACAATAGGGGTGTATTTAGATATCCGGCAAAAGTAAAAGCAAACGTCTAAACTACCTGTATTTTACTATTTTTGCCCGCCCGAACGTACCAATTTAGGAAATGATGCGTATTAATGATTCGGTACGGGCAGGCGGCACTTTAAATTACAACCCATTCCAATGCGACCGATCCAGATGGTAGATACAAAAACCCAGTACCAGAAAATTAAATCTGAAGTGGATAGGGCTGTATTAGATGTAATCGAAAGCTCGGCTTTTATTAATGGTAAACCTGTTCATGAATTTGCAGCGGCGCTTTCTGCTTATGTTGGTGTAAAACATACAATACCCTGCGCTAACGGAACCGATGCCTTGCAGATTGCAATGATGGCTCTCGGTTTGCAACCCGGCGATGAAGTTATCACTCCTTCCTTTACTTATATTGCTACAACAGAAGTGATCGCTTTATTGAGGCTTACACCGGTTTTTGTTGAGGTAGATAAAAAATCATTCTGTGTAGAAGCAGCCTCTATCCGCAAAGCAATCACACCAAAAACAAAAGCAATTGTACCGGTTCATCTATACGGACAGTCTTCACCAATGGAAGAAATAATGGCAATTGCAAAAGAATTTAATTTATTTGTGATAGAAGACACTGCCCAGGCCATCGGCAGTGAATATATTTTTAAAGATGGAACTAAAAAGAAAACCGGTTCAATTGGTCATGTAGGCGCTACTTCATTTTATCCTTCTAAAAATTTAGGTGGTTTTGGTGATGGTGGGGCCTTGTTCACTAACGACGATGAACTAGCTGCTAAAATGAAAATGATTGCTAATCACGGGCAGAGCAAACAGTATTACCATGACGTGGTTGGTTGCAACAGCCGGCTCGATTCCATCCAGGCAGCTGTATTGAATATTAAATTGAAACACCTCGATGAATATGCTGATGAAAGAAGAAAGGCAGCTGATTTCTACGACAAGGCTTTTGCTGGCAATGAAAAAATAATTACTCCTTTCAGGGCTGCCTATTCAAAGCATGTGTTTCACCAATACACCATTGTGCTGAATGTAAAAGAGAATGCAAGTGATTTTAGAAACGGATTGAAAGAGTATTTGGCAAAACATTCAATTCCTGCCATGATCTATTACCCGGTAGCGGGACATCAGCAAAAAATGTTTGAGACATTTGCAAAGCAGGATATCTCTTTGCCGATTACTGATTGGCTAACAGAAAGAGTAATTTCGTTGCCAATGCATACAGAGCTGGATCATGAACAACTCGGCTTTATTACATCAAAAATTTTAGATTACATTAATCAATAAAATTCAAACCTGAAATGAAGATCGCAGTTGTAGGAACAGGATATGTCGGGTTGGTTAGCGGCACATGCCTTGCTGAAACCGGTAACACTATTACCTGCATTGATGTAGATGAAAAAAAAGTAGATAAACTAAATGCAGGGGAGATCACAATTTTTGAAAGAGGGCTGGAAGGATTATACCTGCGCAACAGGCGGGAAGGTCGACTAAAATTTACTACAAGTTTAGAAGAAGGAATTCAAGGGGCTCAGCTAATCATGCTTGCTTTACCTACTCCACCGGGAGAAGATGGCTCTGCAGATTTAACTTATATATTGAAAGTAGCTGAAGATCTGGGAAAACTGATCAGCTCATATCATGTTATTGTAAACAAAAGTACTGTGCCGGTAGGTACAGCCGAAAAAGTGAAAGCTGCTATTGCAAAAAATTATAAAGGAGAATTTGATGTGATCAGCAACCCTGAATTTTTAAGAGAAGGGCTGGCAGTGGAAGATTTTATGCGGCCAGACAGGATTGTGATCGGCACTCAATCTGAACGGGCAAAAAAACTGATGACTGAACTTTATGAGCCTTTTGTTCGTAAAGGAAATCCTGTTTTTTTTATGGATGAACGAACTGCCGAACTAACTAAATATGCTGCTAATACTTTTCTGGCAACAAAAATTACATTCATGAACGAGATTGCCCAATTATGTGAAAGAGTTGGGGCAGACGTTGATCTAATAAGAAGAGCAATGGGAGCCGATGACAGGATTGGTCAACGATTTTTGTTTCCCGGTATAGGTTTTGGTGGTAGTTGTTTTCCGAAAGATGTAAAAGCGTTGATACATTCTGCCGGTGAAGCAGGTTATCCTTTTAAAATACTAAAAGCTGTAACGGAAGTAAACAACCTTCAGCGGGTTGCATTGGTGTCGAGAATAAAAAAATATTTCAATAATAACCTTGCAGGAAAGAAGCTGGCAATATGGGGATTATCCTTTAAACCCAATACAGATGATTTTCGTGAAGCACCGGCAAAATATATGATCGAGGAACTTTTACAGGCAGGCGCCGCCATAGCTGCCTTTGATCCGGAAGCAATGAATAATGCAAAGCTTGAATTTAAAGACAGAATTGAATATGGTAGCAGCCAATATGAAGTGCTGATGGGTTGTGATGCATTGATCATTGCAACTGAGTGGGGAGAGTTCCGTTCACCGGACTTTGAAAGGATTGGAAGTTTATTAAAATCGAAAACAATTTTTGATGGCCGCAATATGTATAGTACCGGGAAAATGAATGAACTCGGATTTTATTATGAATGTATTGGCAGGCCTGTCGTTACCCTTAAAAAATAAAGACTAAATGTATCAGGAACTGGTTGACGGAAAATCTAAACTGGCAGTGATTGGACTTGGCTATGTAGGCCTTCCAATCGCTTTGGAATTTGCAAAGAAAATCTCGGTTATAGGATTTGATATAAGTGAAAAGCGAATTGAGATGATGCGTAATAGTATCGACCCTAGTAATGAACTGGAAAAACAGGCATTTGAAGGTTGTGATATTACATTTACTACTTCCCTTGATTTGTTACGTGAAGCGAAGTTTTTTATTGTCGCTGTACCCACTCCTGTCGATGAGCATAATGTTCCTGACTTAACACCGGTAAAAAAAGCATCTGAGACAGTTGGTAAAGTAGTAAAGAAAGGAGATTATGTTGTTTTTGAGTCAACAGTTTATCCGGGTTGTACGGAAGAAGATTGTTTGCCCATCATTGAAAAATTATCCGGGTTAAAAAATATTACTGATTTTAAGTTGGGTTATTCTCCTGAAAGAATTAATCCGGGAGATAAAAATCATACGCTTTCGTCTATAATAAAAGTGGTATCCGGTTGTGATGCAACATCGCTTGAAGACATTGCAAAGACATATGAGCTTGTAGTGAAAGCCGGTGTGCACCGGGCTTCTTCAATTAAAGTAGCGGAGGCAGCAAAAATCATTGAGAACACTCAACGGGATTTGAATATTGCTTTAATGAATGAACTATCTATCATTTTTAATATGATGGGCATAAACACCTATGAAGTTTTAGAAGCTGCCGGAACAAAATGGAATTTCCTGAAATTTCAACCGGGACTCGTAGGCGGACATTGTATCGGCGTGGATCCTTATTATCTTACTTATAAAGCAAATGAACTGGGGTATGATGCTGAAGTGATATTAGCCGGAAGAAACATTAATGATAATATGGCTAAGTATGTTGCAAAAACCATCGTACAGCATCTTATTAAAAATACAGACGATGTAAAGAAGGCAAAAGTGCTGGTAAAGGGAGCAACTTTTAAAGAAAATGTAAGTGATATCCGTAATTCCAAAGTAGCGGATGTTGTAAAGGCGCTGGAGTCATATTATGTAAACGTAGAAGTGGAAGACCCGTATGCAGATTCAGATGAATTGAAACATGAATATGGTTTTGGATTGGTAGACAAAGTTTCAACTGATTATGATGCAGTGATTATAACAGTTCCCCATAATGATTACAAGGAACTGGGTGACGATTATTTTGCTTCTATTACAAAACCACATGCAATGATTGCTGACCTCAAAGGAATTTACCGTAATAAAATTTCAAACCGACAATACTGGAGTTTATAATATGTCATTCAGCGTAACACCTTTAAAAGATGTATTGATCTTCGAGCCAAAGGTTTTTGAAGATAGCCGTGGTTTTTTCTTTGAGTCATATAATGAAAACACATTTAAGTCAGCTGGGGTAAATTTTCATTGGGTGCAGGATAATCAATCCTTATCTTCTTATGGAGTTATCCGGGGATTGCATTACCAGCTCAACCCGTATGCACAGGTAAAACTTGTAAGAGTGTTGGTTGGTGAGATACTGGACGTGGTAGTAGATATTAGAAAGACATCGCCGACCTATGGACATTCTTATGCAATTGAGTTATCAGCAAAAAACAAAAAACAGCTTTTTATTCCCGGAGGTTTTGCCCATGGTTTTTCTGTACTGAGTGAAAAAGCTGAAATGTTGTATAAATGCAATGAGTTTTACAATAGAGAAACCGAAGGAGGTATAATTTATAATGATCCGGCATTGAAAATCGATTGGCGCATACCGGCCGGTAAGGAAATAGTTTCAGATAAAGACGAAGCATTGCCTCTGCTGGCTGATTGTAAGAATAATTTTTAATTCATAGATTTAATAATGGCCCAACCAAAAATACTTGTAACCGGAGCCAATGGCCAGTTGGGAAAAGAATTAAAACAATTAGCTCCATCTTATCCACAGCTTGATTTTATTTTTTTATCAAGAGAAGATTTACCTATTCATCATTTTGAAATGGTGAGAAACTATTTCAAAATTCATAAGCCTTCCTTTCTTATCAACGCTGCAGCTTATACTGCAGTGGACCGGGCCGAACAGGAAAAAGATCTGGCCATGCAGGTAAATGCAGAAGCAGTAGGCGTACTGGCAGCAGTGTGTAAAGAAAATGATTGCAGGTTTATTCATATATCAACGGATTATGTTTTTGATGGCAATGCATCCACACCCTATAAAGAAGATACGCCAACTAATCCGCAATCAGTTTATGGTTCATCAAAGCTGGAGGGGGAGAAGCAGGCAATGCAATTGAACCCAGAATCGATCATTCTCCGCACATCATGGGTGTATAGTGAGTTTGGAAAAAACTTTGTAAGAACGATGATGAAGCTCATGTGTGAAAAAACTGAAGTTAATGTTGTAAGTGACCAGGTGGGTTCGCCAACTTATGCAGCAGATCTGGCCGAAGTAATTTTACAAATCACTGTCAAATGGATACCCGGCATTTATCATTTCTCTAACGAAGGAATAATTAGCTGGTATGATTTTGCAGTTGCAATAAAAGAAATAACCCGGAGCAATTGTAAAGTCAATCCGATTCCAACATCAGCTTATCCTACACCAGCAAAAAGACCGGCCTATTCTGTTTTAGATAAAAATAAAATTCAACAGTCATTTGGGATCAGTTTAAAAAACTGGAAAGACAGCCTTGCTATTTGTATTGAAAAAATAAAAAAGGCATGAATCTTGTCATGCCTGTAGAATATTTACCTGGAAATTTATTTTATTGAAGTTATTTCAGCAGTAGCGCCATTCGCATCACTCTTTATCACACCAAAACCCGGAGCAAACCATTCGATCACATCAGCTTTTACGGGAATGCTAATGCCGGAAATTTTAATATTCATTTTCTGATTGGATGAAATTTTAAAACAATCCCATGTGCCTGCAGGAGTGGTTACACTTTCCTTGCCTAAAACTTTACGTTCGGTAATGTTTACGCTTACACTACCCGACATTCCGCTCGTACTTTTATAATCCATACTGAACTGCCCATCTTTCAGTGCGTCACCTTCGTTCATGTTTACAGGATATTCAAGATAAACATCACTTGCTGTAGCGGTAGCAGTTCCCATTTGTTCCTGCTGTGCCGATGGAATAAATAACTTCATATCCATCATTAAAACACCTGCTACACATTTTACATTATTAGTTGCTTTGGAAATGCTCTTTCCTTTATCACTAAAAAATTCTGAGTTAACAGTTCCAGTTGTAGCAGTTCCGGATTTAGAAACATTTGAAATAGTATAAACCTGTTTGCCGGTTTCCTTTCCTTTTTTATTTTTAAAAGTCTGTTCGATCGTTTTATTATCCTGCAAAAAATAATAATTACAATCCTGGCCAATGATTATATTACTGAGTACAAGACAAACTGCAAACAATAAGATTTTCATGTTTATTTTTTTGAGCAATACCTAAATTAGGAAAAAATATAACTCGATTGTTACTCATATTTCCCCCAAAAAAAATCTAACTTCAGTTATACACAAGCTCTATCGCAAACGGGTTTTTCAAAAAAATTGCCTTTCATTTGTACCAAACTGTCCTTTATGCGAAAATCTAACCACCGAATCCAGGAATTATTATTCACAATTGTACTGATCATTTTATCTGCTGCAATTGCATCCGCACAGATAACAACAGCCACTTTAAGCGGCTATGTTAAAGACTCAAAAGGTGAAGCGCTGCAATCGGTGACAGTTACTGTAGAATTTGCAGATGCAGGAATCAAACAAATAGTAATTACAAAATCAGATGGAAGATTTACTGTGCCCAATCTTCGTGCGGGAGGTCCTTATGTAGTAACGATTGAACATGTAAGCTATAAAAAAGTTACAACTGAAAATGTAGTGCTCGACCTGGGATTAAACAACAGCATTGATGTTGTAATGGAAGAAAAAGAACAAACCATTGCTAACGTGGTAGTAGTTGCCCGTTCAAGTGTTTTTGATAATAAAAGAACAGGGCCTTCTACAAATATTTCAAATAGGCAATTAAGAACAATGCCCTCTATTTCCCGTTCTACAGAAGATTTTTTAAGATTTACACCATCTGCTTCTGCTACTTACAATGGAATGTCATTTGCCGGGAGAAACGGGCAGTATAACAATTTCTCACTGGACGGGGCAATTTTTAATAATCCATTTGGGTTAGATGCACCGGGCCCGGGCGGGCAAACCAATGCGCAACCTATTTCATTGGATGCAATTGAACAGATCCAGGTAAATATTGCACCCTATGATATAACACAAGCTGGCTTTACCGGTGCGGGGGTAAATACCGTTACTAAATCCGGGAGTAATAAATTTTCAGGAACGGCTTATGCATTTTACCGTACAGAAACATTTACTGGCAGAGAAGTTTCAGGACACAAACAGGTTGTTCCTGATCTAACACAATTTCAGGGCGGCTTTGCTTTTGGGGGTGCTTTAAAGAAAAATAAACTTTTTTATTTTTTAAGTTTTGAAACCGAACAAAGAACAGATGAGGCTACAAGCTATGTTACACGCAATGCAAGCAACGGTGGCAATTCAAATACATCCCGTGTACTGGAATCCGATATGCAGGCGGTAAGAAGCATTTTAAAATCGAAATTTAATTATGAGACCGGCGATTACCAGGGGTTCACACATAATCAAGATAACTATAAATGGATGGCAAAATTGGATTGGAATATCAACAGTGTTCATAAACTCGCATTTACTTATAATGGATTAAGTGCAAGGAAAGAGAAACCTGCACACCCGAGTGCCATCGGTCGCCGGGGTCCTGATTATACAACATTGCAATTTCAAAACTCAGGTTACGAGATCGTGAATGATCTGCACAATTTTGCTGCTGAGTTGAAATCAAATTTCAAAAGTGGTAATGCAAATAAGCTGAGGGTGATCTACACAACTTTTAGAGATAGCCGTAATCCATTTTCAGCGCCTTTCCCCGTTGTAAATATTTCCAAGAATAATACAAGATATATTGTTGCAGGTCATGAACCTTTTTCAATTTACAATCGCCTGAATCAGGATGCTTTCCAGGCAACAAACGATTTCCAGATATTTGCCAACAAACATACCGTTACAATTGGTGCATCACTCGAGACTTTCAAATTTGGAAATTCATTTAACCTGACTGGTTATGGCCCTACAGTATTTTGGGATAGCGATATTCAAACATTCAAAGATAGTGTACCAGTTAGCGGAAAATTGGTATTTGGGGCTTACCCGCTTGATGTGGATGTAAACTATGCAAGGAACCGTGCTGTTGCGGATCGCTGGTCATGGTATTATCTCACCGTTGGCCAGTTTGCTCTTTATGGACAGGATGAATGGCAGGTTACTCCAAATTTTAGAATGACATTGGGACTCCGTATTGATAAGCCTATTTATTTTGAAAAAAAATTCAGTGTTGATTTTCCCAATTTTAATGGCGATGGAACTTACGCTGGGTCTAACCTGACAGCATCACCAACTGTACAGAATAGTGATAACCTTACATTATTTGATAAAGATGGTAAACCAGTTACCAATGGACCCGGCAAAGATCTCGACAATACAAGGCTGCCAACAGGCAAACCTTTATTTTCACCACGATTTGGATTTAACTGGGATGCTAGCGGAGATAAAAAATTCCAAATACGCGGCGGCTCAGGATTATTTTCCGGACGTTTTCCATTTGTATGGTTGGGTAATCATATAGGAAATCCATTCAGCTTTTTCTATAATGCTACTGATCACAATTTCCGATGGCCACAGATATGGCGTTCAAATCTTGGAATTGATATTCGTACAAATCCAGGATGGATCATAACAACAGATATTTCTTATACAAAAGATGTGAAAGCGATGATGGTACGTAATTATAAATTAGGTACTCCAACCGGAACGTTGAATTCAGGTACTGGCGACAGACGTAATATTTACCTTGCAGCTAACCAGGGTGCAGCCAATGCGTACGTATTTACTAATACAGATGTAGGCTACCAATTTAACTGGACGCTGCAGCTCCAAAGAACTTTCGCTAAAGGGCTAACCGTAATGGCTGCTTATAATTACCTGGTTGCAAAAGATGCAAGCTCTATTTCGGCAGAAATTTCAAGTGATGCATTTGACCGCAACCCAATATTGAATAATGCAAACGAAGCCATTCTTACTCCTTCTTTGTATGGAAATACACATCGCAGTATTGTAGCTGCTTCACGCAAGTTCGATTATGGTCATAATAAAAAATGGGCAACAACAATTTCCTTGTTTGGCTCATGGACCTCAGGTAACCGTTTTGCATATGTGTATGGTGGTGATATTAATAATGATGGAACTGCTACCAATGATCTGTTATATGTTCCAACTGTTGGAGAAATTGATGCAATGGCTTTTGCTTCGTTAGTAGATGTAGACGGAAATACTATATCTGCGGCAGCACAAAGACAAGGATTGAAAGATTTTATTCTCCAGGATGAATACCTGAGTGAAAGAAGAGGACTATACACAGAGAAATATGGCGGCGTTACTCCCTGGTATAGCCAGGTGGATGTTAGAATTCTACAGGATCTTATATTGAGCAAGGAAAAAGGACGATCTCTCCAGTTCAGTATTGACCTTGTTAATCTTGGGAATATGATAAACAGTAATTGGGGTGTTCGTAAATATGCGACTACTTCTGGTTTCTATCAGCCGCTTTCTGTAAACTATAATAACAACAGCCCGGTTTACCAATTCGATCCTTCAAACAAAAGTACATTTATTGATAGTCCCGATCTGCAGAGCCGCTGGCAATTGCAATTTGGATTGAGATATAATTTTTAGAATGTTGATTATACAAGAAACCTGTTCAGATAATTGAACAGGTTTCTATTTTTTAAATCTTGCTTCTTCTTTATTCTTATCTGATTTATCCAAATGCCGCCAACGATAACGGCCAGACCATTTATGATTCTTTCCTTCCGCAATAGTTGCGATCATATCACCAATAACAGGCCCCATTTTAAATGCATGTCCGCTGCCACCGGTTCCGATCGTAAGATTTTTTATTTCGGGATGATTGTCTATCCAGAAATGCCCATCTAATGTATCCGTGTAGCAGCATCTTCTTGTGTAAACAATTTTGTCATTAGCCAATGAAGGAATCGATTCGTTTAAGAAGTTTTTTAAATGGTTGATGTCTGATTCATACACTACACGTTCATCATGTTCCGGGTCAGTGAGTTCTATTCCTTTTCCATGATTAGCCAATTTTACCACGTTTGCTTTTGGATGAAACGGAAAACCATACCAACCTGTATTGGAAATATCTGCAGCAAGAACTGGAAATTTTTCTGCATTGAACAGTTCAGGTTGTGAAGGATCGATGTGAAAAACAGGATGCCCCGTAATTTTTATATATGGCTTTAAAGCAGGAATAAGAACATGCGAAAGATTTCCTGCGCAAACGATCACATGTCCTGCATTAAAAATTTTTCCTTCTTTTGTCTTTACACCAATAGCTTTCTGATTTGAAATGAGAATTTCATTTGCAGTTTGTTCTTCGAAAATTTCACAACCCGATTGTCTTGCATAGTCAGTAAGTCTTTCAACGAGTTTACCAGATTCAGCATAGCCGCCAATGCGATGATAAAATCCATCAATATATTTTTCAGCATTGATCGCAGGATAAAATTTTGCAATATCCTGTTGTGTTAATCTTTCAGGCTTGTATCCCTTTTTAATAAGATTTGAAAAGCTGGCTGCTTCAAAACTTAATGAATCATTTTCAAAATTGTTTTTAGATAACAGCAGAAACCCAACTTCATGGTAAAGTTGTTCATTGAACAGATCATTCCATTCACGCCATACAGGTAATGATTCTTCTACCATTTGCATGTACTCAATATCAGTTCCGTATTCCATACGGATGATCTTGCTGATATCGGTGGACTCCGCTAGCGGATGAGGAATTTTTCCGGGATTTAAAACAGCAACAGAATATTTTCTTTTGCATAATTCAACTGTCGTTGTAACGCCAAAAATACCGGCACCAATAATCAAAAAATCATAATGCTTCATATTGCAATTAGAGTTAGCTCTTTATTGTTTGTACTTCTATAAAAGTAATTATGATTATTAACTCAAAGCAACTTGCTAACCTATTATTTCGATACAATAAATATCTATTCATTTAAAATGGCTTTTTATGACAAACATTTTTCAGAAAGCCACCATGTCATTTCTTCCACCACTTTCAATTATCATCTTAGGATTATTTATCTCGCTTCAAGCATGTAAAAAAGAGATAAGGCAGGATGCACAAGCTGAGCAATCTATTGCAGACAAGGATTCCAAAAGCTTAAAGAATTTTATGCAAGTCAATCTTGTGGGTAATAATAACGAGTATGACCCTGTAAGAATTGATCCGCTAATGGTTAACGGTTGGGGAATTGCGATCAGTCCTACCGGTACGATTTGGATTTCTGCAGAAGCCACTGGTGTAAGCACTGTATATAATAAGGATGGCGGCCAGGTACTTGCAGCTGTTGCTATTCCTTCACCTACTGCAAATACTGGTGGTCATCCAACTGGCCAGGTATTTAATGCGGGCAGAGGTTTTAGACTTCCCAATCGCAACCCAGCTCGTTTCATTTTTGCCGGTGCAGATGGAGTTATTTCTGGTTGGAATGGAGGAGCAGCTGCTGTAAGAGTTATTAATGATCCCGGCGATCCTTATCTCGGTATTGCCATTGCCCGCAATGGTGCGGATAGTTTTTTGTATGTCGCTAATTTTAAGGATAACGAAATTGAAGTATATGATACTGCATGGCACGAAGTAGATATGGAATTTGAGGATGATGATCTGCCTGCAGGTTATGCGCCTTTTAATATCCAGAACATTGGCAACAAACTATATGTAATGTATGCCAAACAAGGTGTAGGTGAAGAAGAACCGGGCCCGGGTAATGGGTATGTTGATATTTACAATCCTGATGGATCATTGCTGCAACGATTTGCATCAAGAGGGCAGTTAAATGCGCCATGGGGAATAGCCAAAGCTCCGGCCAGTTTTTGGGGAACTGCGGCTACTGCTAATGTGATCCTTATTGGAAATTTTGGCGATGGACGGATCAATGCATTTGATGAAAATGGAAATTTCCTGGGGCAGCTTCGTGCAAGCGGAAATCCAATTGTAATTGAAGGATTGTGGGGAATCTCATTTGCACCGCCAACCGCAACAGCGATCAATCCCAACTGGCTTTATTTTGCGGCAGGTCCGGATGATGAAGAAGAAGGATTATTTGGGTATATAACCCGGGCTGATCAATAAATGCAAGCCATTTCTTTATAATAAAAAAAGCTACTGAGATTCAGTAGCTTTTTGTTGACCCATAAGGATTCGAACCTTAACTGACTGAACCAAAATCAGTAGTGCTACCATTACACCATGGGTCAAACTCACTCAACATTTCTGTTGGGGTGCAAAAATAAGGGTTGACCTCTTTTTGGCCAAAGGCAATTTGAAAAGTTTCAGAATATTTACACGATTACCTGGTCTTCAGGCAAGATGTTAAAGCTGGCGTTTTCCACCATTTGAGCTTCTTTTTCCCTTCGGGTTATCAATCCTCCCTGTTTTTGAGGATCCCATAGTCTTTTCATATTTCTGATCTGTGTTGCAATACCATTCAGGTTTTCGGCAGCAACCAGATTAATTATGTTTTTCATTTCCCTTCTTCGGTCACCTTCAATGCTTGTTCCGCGGTTGTACACCAAACTTACTAATGCTCCTTGTGCATCGGGCGGAAGTTTTTGTACTCCCGGATAGCGTCTTTTGGTTTTGCCTGCAAATTCAGGTAATGTAAAAAAATGAAAAGCTCTTATAGCTGTATCAAAAGGAATTTTGACCTGCTTAACAGGTGGTAATGCAGCTTTTGCATTTAAACCGGTTTTGCCTTTTACACTTATCAATAGTTGCAGATCAGAAGCTGAAACCAGCGGACCCCAGGTCTCTGTTATTTGTTTTGTTGTATAAAAACCGAGATCATAACCGATCCCAATTGTCACACCACTTTCACCACCCGGCCAGATTGGTGATTGATATTTCTGTTCATAAAAAGCTTTTGATGTTACTTCAAAAGCGATCAACGCATCAATACTTTTTTTAGATAATACCATTGATGCACCGGCTGGTGGTTTGGGTAAAACCGGTGCAATTAATGCTTCTATTTTTGTAACAGTTTCTGAACCAGGTACACCGTCATCATCAGTGTTTACCATACGCTGCACCATTTTGATAAGTGTTTTCAAATCTGTTGTGTTAGCTGTTTTACCACCACGGCTTAGCAGTTCAATACAAGTAGCGTTGTCAAAAACTCCGGATTGAGTTACGCCAATCGATGATTGAATATTATTAATACGGGTGGTGAGAGAGGATGGCATAAAATGAGTTTGATTTATACTTTGAAAGTTAAACTCATTACCCGCACAAGACAATACCCCGTTAGGAGTAATTTTTTTAAGAAAAATTATTCATGTGTCTTATTCAGAAAACGGGAGATGATAAAAAGTGGAAGGACCATGATCATTCCGCTAATGAAAAAAGGAAGGCTATGATGACTTGAGAACATAGATGTTCCTAATGGCGGGCCAATTACTCTTGCAAGTGATGAAAAACTTTGATTGGCGCCAAGAACCTGGCCTACATGCACCGGTGGCGCTATGCGGCTAAGCCAGGCTGTTACAGCAGGAGTGATGCATGAGTTACCAAAAGAAAGAAAGGCGCAGGCTACGATCTCCCATGGGTAAAATAGATCTTTAGGGGGCAGGGGTATTGCTGCAAGCCCAAGAGCCATAATGATTGCTCCGCCGATAATTAATTGCCGCGATGAAAATATTTTTGAAAGTCTGCCTACTAATAATCCCTGGAACAGTGCTGATGTGATACCAATAAATGCAAAAACATAAGTAGTTTCTTTTATTGTTAGCCCATACTTTTCTTTCCATAACAAGCCGCTTGTGATCTGCATAATGCTGAATGCAACTACATAGGAAAAGAATAACCACATCAATTGGCTGAAAACCGGTTTGCCTATCCATTTACGAATGGGAGAGATGGGATTTAAATTTCTTTTCTTATCCGGGTCAATTTGCTGGTTGCTTTCTTTTAAAAATAAATAGCCGCTTAAAAGATTTAATGCGTTAAGTATTGCTGCACCCATCCCAACCCAAAAAGCAGAACCTTCGCCACTCCAGCCTTTAAATACACCACCGAGATAAGGTCCGATAATAAAACCCAAGCCAAACATGGCGCCGATAAGTCCCATATTTTTTGTACGGTTTTGCGGTGTTGAAATATCAGACATATAAGCCTGCGCTACACTGATATTAGCACTTCCAACGCCTGCTATCAACCGGGCAGTGAATAATAAAGCTGTATTAGAAACAAAACTGAGTAAGATATTTGAGCAAAGTGTAATGAAAATACTCAGCAGCATTACAGGTCTTCGTCCTTTTCTATCACTCATGCCGCCCCAAAGAGGTCCAAAAATAAAATTCATTCCGGCAAAAATGGCAACACAAATGCCTACATACACTTCCGGCATCTTCATTTCAGTTACAAAATAAGGAAGTACAGGAAAGAGCATGCTAAAGCATAGCATGTCTATAAAGACAGTGAAGCAGAGAACGATTTTTTGTTTGGTCATTAGGTAAATATAGCTTTTAGCAATTAGCCTTTAGCTTTTAGCCTGCGGCTTCTCTGCTGTGGTAAGAGTTTCTCTAAAAGCGGTAATCATTTTTTCTTCTTCGGTTAAAATGGCTAATGTATTTCCGATCAATTCCTGGTTACCGTATTTTACTTCCCGGGCTATCAGAAGCTGGGTCTCTAGTTCAAATGAAGAGCCTAAAGCAATTTCAATAAACCGGTTATAATCTTTATCGCTGCTTCTGCTGCTGCCTTCAGCAATATTTGAAGGAATAGACACACCCGATTTATTTATCTGCAAGGCTAATCCGAATTTCTCCTGTTGAGGAAATGTTTCGGTAATTCGGAAACAATTAATAGCAATCTGAAAACCCTTTTGCCAGATTTTTAGTTCCTTGAAATTTCTCATAAAATCTATTTAATACTTTTAACTCTAAAGGCTAACGGCTAAAAGCTAATGGCTTTTCTTCTCTCTCTTCTCTTTCTTTCAGTTCTCTTATTTTATCTAATGCTCTTGCTACAACATCGCACATGATAGTGTATAATGCACCTTGTTTAGGGTTTTCATAAATATAATCCAGCGCCTGGTCCTCGTTGGGTATCGTCATTACCGGAATATGTGGATTTACTTTTTCAATTCCTTCTTTCAATAAGTCGATTATTTCATCTGCTGTTCTTCCCCTGAGATTTTTATCACAGCGGATAATTATTTCATCAAAATAGTTTGCTGATATTTCGCCGAGTTCACGGATGTCTTCATCCCTTCTATCACCCGTTCCGCTAATAACACCGATACGCATCGGATAATCCAGTTTGCTCACAAAATCACAAAGCAGTTTTAAGCCATGCGGGTTATGTGCAAAATCAGCCAGCATAGTAAAATTCTTGAAATGGAAAAAGTTCAAACGACCCGGTGTCAAACTTTCGCTTGGAATAAATGTTTGCAGACCGGTTCTTATATCTTCAATTGTTATATCACGGAATAAATAAGTAGCAAGTACAGCTGGTAAACAGTTGTTGATATTATGTACAGCCTTGCCTTCATAGGTCAACGGAATTTTCTTTACATCCAATACTCTTATTTTCCATGCTCCTTTCATAATTGTTACAAAACCGTTTTCAAAAACACAACTCAAACCATTTTCTGCTGCATGTTCTTTTATTCTTGGATTGTTTTCATCCATGCTGAACAAAGCGATATTGCATTTCAAGTCATCTTTCATTTTGTAAACCAGGTCATCATCGGCATTCAAGACTGCATAGCCATGTGGAAAAGCTGTTTCAGGAACTACAGCTTTTACTTTTCCCATCGCTTCGAGTGTATGTATACCCCCAAGACCCATATGATCGGCCGCAACATTGGTTACTACTGCAACTTCGCAATTTTGAAAAGCCAGACCTGATTTTAAAATTCCGCCTCTTGCACATTCAAGCACAGCAAAATCAACCGTCGGATCTTTTAAAACAAATTGCGATGAGATAGGCCCGGTACAATCACCTTTCATCATTAGTTGATTTTGTATATAAACTCCGTCTGAAGTCGTATAGCCAACTTTTTTTCCTGCACTCTTTGCAATATGTGCTGTTAATCTTGTGGTAGTTGTTTTTCCATTTGTACCTGTAATTGCGATAATAGGAATTCTTCCAGCACTTCCTTTTGGAAACAGCATGTCAACTACAGGTTCGGCAACATTGCGTGCCAATCCTTCTGACGGTTCTATATGCATACGGAAACCCGGCGCAGCATTTACTTCCAGTATTGCTCCTCCGTTTTCTGAAACAGGAGTTCGCAGATCAGTTGCCATTACATCAATGCCGCAGATATCCAAACCAATAATTTTTGCAATGCGTTCAAACATGAAGATATTAGCAGGATGCACTTCATCTGTTACATCGGTTGATGTGCCACCGGTAGAAAGATTAGCAGTTGGTTTCAGTAATACTCTTTCACCTTTTGCAGGAATAGTTTCTAAAGTAATGTTAGCGTCATCCAGCATTTTTTGAGTAAACTGGTCAATTGTAATTTGAGTCAGCACCTTTTCATGACCATAGCCACGCCGAGGATCTTTATTGATTTCTTCAATAAGCCATTTGATATCATGCTTCCCATCACCCACAACAGATGCAGGTGTACGCAAAGCAGCACAAATAAATTTATAATTGATAACAAGACAACGAAAATCAAACCCTGTAATGAATTTTTCTATTATCACATTGCGGCCATAGACTTTTGCTGCTTCTAATGCTTTTACGGCTTGCTCCCATGTAGTGATGTTAGTCGTGTTTCCTTTTCCATGATTACCATCAATTGGTTTTATCACTAATGGATAACCATATTTTTCAATTGCTTCTTTCAAACCTTCTTCTGTTCTTATTACTGTTCCTCTTGGTACAGGGATCTCCGCTGCTTCAAGCAACTGTTTTGTTTCTTCTTTATCACAAGCAATATCCACAGCAATATTTCCGGTTGTAGATGCAATTGTGGCACGTATACGTTTCTGGTTTACACCATAACCTAACTGTACCAAACTTTGTTTGTTCAATCTTATAAAAGGGATTCCTCTTTTAGCAGCTTCATCTACAATACAACCAGTAGAAGGACCGAGCCTTGTATCTTCACGGATCACCCGCATGTTCTGAATATCTTCGGCAAGGTCATAGTCTTTCCCATCTATCAATGCTTGTGCAATTCTTACTGATGCTTTTGCTGCATACACCCCGGCATCTTCTTCCATATAGCTGAACACTACATAATACACACCTTCTTTTTCACCTTCAGGAGTTCTAGTTCTTCCAAAACCTGTATCCATTCCTGCCAGTGTTTGAATTTCCAATGCGATATGTTCTATCACATGACCCATCCAGGTACCTTCGTCAACACGTTCAAAAAAACCACCGGGTTTACCTACACTGCAGCGATGCTCATATAGAGAAGGCAAGAGTTTTTCCAGCCTTTCCCTGAACCCCGGAATTTTATTAGTCGGCATGTTTTCTTTTTCCTCAAGATCAAGCTTCATCTGGATCAGTTTGTTCCGCCGCACACTCCAGTAATTGGGACCTTTCAGCACTTTTATTTCGAGGATGTTCATACTAATAAAGTTGAGGTTGGAAGGTAGTTTTTTTTAATTAGGTAGCCAACTGGGGTACTACTATTGAGCTTTCGTTGCGTCGCACTCTTGTACAGTACAATTTAACTCAGCAGTTTGGCCACAGAGAACCTCAGAGTTTAGGGAGAGCCACAGAGAAAATCTCTGTGGCTCTCAATTCCTCAGTGGTTCTCTGTGGGCTGAAAAACTTTTCGCTACATTTATACAAACTAACAGTGATGATATCCGACAACCGTAGAAAATTTTTAAAAAAAGCTGGTGCATTTTCAGCCTTATCCATTTTTACTGCACTAACTAAACCGATGTGGGCCAGGAACCTTGATGCAGCATTAAAAAATGCAGAAGGAATTCCACCGGATGATCTTGCTAGTGAAGAAGATTTCTGGTATTATATTCAGCAATCATTTACTATATCTCCTTATTTAATTAACCTGAATAATGGTGGTGTTAGTCCCGCACCTAAAACTGTGCAGGAAGCAATGAAGCGTTATTATGATTACAGCAATGAAGCGCCGAGTTATTATATGTGGCGGTTGCTTGACCAGGGCCGTGAGCCTTTGAGAAAGCATATGGCAAAAATGGCTGGATGTGATGCAGAGGAAGTTGCTATTAACCGCAATTCATCAGAAGGATTAGAGACGGTGATTTTTGGGTTACAGTTAAAAGCTGGTGATGAAGTAGTGGCAGCAAAGCAAGATTATCCAAATGTCGTGAATGCTTATAAGCAGAGAGAAATGCGGGATGGAATAAAAATGAACTGGATAAATCTCGAACTGCCAAGTGAGGATGAAAATTATTTAGTGAGCCAGTATGTAAAAGCATTTACACCAAAGACAAAAATTGTACATATCACGCATATCATCAACTGGAATGGACAGATACTACCGGTGAAAAAGATCGCTGCAGAGGCGCATAAGCGGGGAATTGAAGTAGTGGTAGATGGTGCACATAGTCTTTTTCATTTCGATTTTAAAATTTCGGACCTTGACTGTGATTATTTTGCAAGCAGCCTGCATAAATGGTTGTATGCGCCTATTGGTAGCGGTATGTTGTATGTGCGGAAAGAAAAGATCAAGAGCATATACCCGATGTTTGCAATGGGTGATCCGATGAAAGATGATATCCGAAAATTTGAAGCATTAGGTACAAGACCTTTCTTTATTGAACAAGCAATTAGTAAAGCATTAGAATTTCATGAAATGATCGGCAATGAAAGAAAGGAAAAGCGATTGCACTATTTAAAGAATTACTGGTTTGATAAAGTAAAAAATACACCAAAAGTAAAACTGCATACTTCCTTTTCTCCTAAATGGGGCTGCGCCATCGGTAATGTTTCTGTAGAAGGTAAAAAGCCAGCCGAACTGGATTCATACCTGCTTGATAAATATAAAGTGCATACCGTAGGAATTGAATGGGAGAATATAAAAAGTGTGAGAGTAACTCCGAATGTATATACTACTACGAATAACCTCGATATATTGGTAGAAGGAATAAACACATTTGCAAAGACATGATTTATTATTTCTGATTTCGCAAGCAGAATGAACGGGTGTTACCAATTTTTATAATGAAAGCCAATTAAATTACAGTTTGATTTTCTTTCATGCCCACACTCCAAAACCGAAAAATAAATTTACTACAGGCTACTACTATCAACATGATTGATATGGTTGGTATCGGCCCCTTTGTGGTAATGCCTTTTGTAGTAAGCCAGTTCAACAGCGGATTATTTTTATGGGCATGGATATTCGGCGCTGTGACTGCATTGGTTGATGCAATGATCTGGAGTGAACTTGGCGCAGCTTATCCATTGGCGGGAGGTACTTATAATTTTCATCGCATTGCTTTCGGCGAGAAGTATGGAAAACTGATGAGCTTTTTGTTTGTATGGCAAACAGCAATTCAGGCGCCGCTGGTCGTAGCTTCCGGTGCCATCGGCTTTGCACAATACCTTACTTATATTGTTGATTTGAGTTTTATTGAACAAAAAATTGTTTCAGGGTCATTGGTGATCTTAGTTTTCATTTTGCTATACAGAAAAATAGAAGCGATTGGAAAAATTTCAGTCGCAATGGGTATAGTGGTTGTGTTGACTATTACTTGGATCATTATCAGTGGGCTTTCAAATTTTCATAACCCGGTTAAACTGTTACCAGAAGCCAGCGAATCATTTTTCAGTTTAGCATTTTGGGCAGCGGTGGGACATGCTTCTGTAAAAACAGTTTATAGTTATTTGGGATATTATAATGTTTGTCATCTCGGCAGCGAAATAAAAAGACCGGAGGTGAATATTCCAAGGAGTATTTTTATTTCTATTGCAGGCATCACTTTGCTCTACCTGTTAATGAATATAAGTGTGATGGGAGTAGTGCCATGGCAATCTGTAAAACCTGATGATAAATATTTGGTTAGTTCATTTATGGAACAGCTGCACGGGCCGCAGGCAGGTATTATTGTTACTGTTTTGATCTTGTGTATTGCCCTTTCATCTTTGTTTGCAGTTGTGCTGGGTTATTCGAGAGTGCCTTATGCAGCTGCTGTCGACGGTAATTTCTTTAAAATATTTTCAAAGCTGCATCCCACCAAAAACTTTCCTTACATCTCACTCATATTTCTTTGTGCACTCGGTTTTATTTTCAGTTTATTCATGAAGCTGAGCGAAGTGATCTCGTCCATTCTTGCCATGCGCATCATTGTACAATTTATCGGGCAGGGTGTAGGTGTTTCGTTATTGCGGAAAAGATTTGGCTCAAAGAATCTTCCTTTTAAAATGTGGTTGTTTCCACTGCCTGTGATTGTTTCTATTTGTATCTGGCTTTTTCTTTTATTCTCTACCGGTTGGTTTGCTTTGTGGGGGAGTTTGATAGCCGCAGCAGGAGTGGTAGTCTATTTTATGGTGAATAGAATTACCCAACGTACAAGTGAGTGACACAACGAAATTTTAATAGTAGTACTACAGTTTGTGCCCTAATTTTCCACATATTCACAAAATGTTTGGTATAGTAAATACGTTATAATCATTCTGATTATATTTGAAAAAATCAAACCCTTTTGAATGATTGTTCCTAAAGGAAAACTGATTGCAGTTGGCGGCGCTGAAGATAAAGGCGCTGACTCCGAAACCGGGGAAATTCACCGCAATAATCTTAATTTTTTTGAACTACAGATACTTCGCCGTGTGGTGGAAGAGGCTGGCGGCATCAATGCAAGGATCGAAATTATCACCACAGCTTCTACGATCCCCTATGAGGTCGGCGAGAATTATATGAATGCATTCGGCAAGATCGGTTGTGTGAACGTGGGTGTAATGCATATACGTAACCGCCAGGATACAGCAAATTCAGAGTATATTGAACGAATAAAAGTATGTGATGCCGTAATGTTCAGCGGTGGTAATCAATTAAGATTAAGTGTAACGGATGGGGGTACCGAGTTTCTTTCCATCATGAAGAAACGCTATATGGAGGAAAATTTCCTTATCGCCGGAACGAGTGCAGGCGCCATGGCTATGAGTAAAACAATGATCTATGAAGGCAATGCAACAAGGGCACACCTGAAAGGCGAAGTGAAAATGACAAGCGGTCTCGGGTTTATTGATACGATCATCATCGACTCGCATTTTGAAAAGCGGGGACGTTTTGGAAGATTGGTACAGGCTGTTGCGACAAATCCTTCATCTATTGGTATTGGACTTGGAGAAGATACTGGTATGCTGATCACTGAAGGGAATAAAATGGAAGCGATTGGCAGCGGGCTGGTGGTAATTATTGATGGGCATGATATTTTACACTCCAATATTGCAGATATACCGGATGGCAATCCTGTTTCAATTGAAAATCTGAAAGTTCATTTCTGCGAAAAAGGAAACGGCTACATTATTAATGAAAGAAAATTCTTAATGGAAGCCAGTGATGGTGCCGTTGTAAAGAAACAGGTGGATGTAGAGTAAGTTTTGATTTTAATGTTAAATATGGGAGCATTCTTTGATGAAAGGATGCTTTTTTAATATAAATCCTGTTATCTTCATTTCCCCTTTTCCGTCCTTTGTCACTATTTTAATTCAGCCCCTTCACCTTTTAAAAAAATCAACAATTATGAAATTGAATCAGAAACTATTCTTGCTGTTTGCAGCAGGCGCAATGTTATTTATTACTGCATGCAATACAAAAACCGCTATCGAAGAAAAGCCGCCATTGATACCGGTGGAAGAATTTTTTAAGAATCCTGAAAAATTCAGCTGGCAGATATCTCCCGATGGAGAATATATTTCTTACCTATCGCCTTATAAAGGCCATACGAATGTGCATGTTCGGAAAATATCAGACACAGTTGGTGTTCCTGTTACCAATGATACTTTGCGTAATATCTGGACCTATCAATGGAAAGGTAACCGCATTCTTTACCTGCAGGATGTTGGCGGTGATGAGAACTTCCAATTGTTTTCAGTTGCTATTGATGGCAAAGATGTAAAAGCACTAACGCCTTTTGCTAAAGTGCGGACAGGCATATTGAATGACCTGAGGTATGTAGCCGGTAAAGAAAAAGAAGTAATGATAACAATGAATAAGCGGGATGCAAGGTTTTTTGATCCTTATAGTGTGAATATTGAAACTGGCGAGCTGAAGGTGCTTTTTCAAAATGATAAAAACTATGATGGCTGGTTTACCGATAACGATGGAGTGATCCGCATTGCTACAAAGACAGACGGAGTAAATACAACTTATTTTCAACGTGCATCTGAAACAGAACCTTTCGATTCTTTTCTGAACACAAGCTTTAAAGATATTTTTGGCATCCAGTTTTTTACGTTTGATAATAAAAATATTTATGCCGCTTCCAATATCGGTCGGGATAAAACAGGGATCATCGAGTATGACCTTTCAACTAAAAAAGAAGTAAGAGAACTATACAGCAATCCTGACTATGATGTTGACGGGTTAGGCAAATCTCAAAAAAGAAAAGTACTGACTGCAGTTTATTATACTTCCTGGAAAGGTGAGCAACATTTCCTGGATAAAGAATCAGAGGATGAATATAATAAAATGAAGAAAAAATTTGATGGTTACGAAGTAGGCATTTATGGCAGTAATAATTCAGAAGATAAATCCATCGTAGCGATAGGAAATGATAAACTTGCGGCACGTTATTATTTCTATGATAAACAATCAGGCGAAACAAAATTATTAGGCGAAGCTTTTCCACGGTTGAATGAAAAAGATATGGCAACTACAAAACCGATAGAATATAAATCAAGGGATGGATTAACAATACATGGATATCTTACTTTACCAAAAGGAGTGGATCCGAAGAATATCCCTGTAGTAGTAAATCCGCATGGTGGCCCGTGGGCAAGAGATTCATGGGGCTTCAATTGGGAGGCACAATTCCTTGCAAATCGTGGTTATGGCGTATTGCAAATGAATTTCCGCGGTTCAACCGGTTATGGAAAGGAATTCTGGATGAAGAGTTTCAAACAATGGGGCAAAACAATGCAGGATGATATAACAGATGGTGTGCAATGGTTGATAAAAGAAGGAATTGCAGATCCGAAACGAGTTGCTATTTATGGCGGCAGTTATGGCGGTTATGCAACATTGGCCGGCGTTGCATTTACTCCTGATCTTTATGCCGCAGCTGTTGATTATGTCGGCGTAGCCAATATGTTCACATTTATGAAAACAATTCCTCCTTACTGGGAACCTTATAAAGCTATGTTTTATGAAATGGTTGGTGATCCTGTAAAGGATAGTGCTTTACTGGCAGCCGCATCACCTGTAATGCATGCAGATAAGATTAAAACACCTTTGTTTGTAGCACAAGGAGCTAACGATCCGAGAGTAAATAAAGACGAAAGTGACCAAATGGTAGAAGCATTAAAGAAAAGGGGCGTAGATGTGGAGTATATGGTAAAGAATGATGAAGGTCATGGTTTTCAGAATGAAAACAACCGAACCGATTTTTATAAGTCGATGGAAAAGTTTTTTGCAAAACACCTTACAGAGAAAAAAGAGGAATCAAAAAAACAATGATCATTTCGCAATAACTAATTAAAGTCCCGCACACAACGGGACTTTTTTATTTATCTTGTCCTCAAAATTTATTGGATGAAAAACATTTTAATCGTCGGTTTAGTTTTTATCACAATGTCATTCAGCTATCAGAAAAAGAACAAAGTAATATTCTTCGGTGATTCGATCACGCAGGCAGGTGTTCAGCAAGGTGGTTATATAGTTCGCATTGATAGTATGAGTCATGTTGAAGGAAAATCTGCTCAATATGAGTTTGTCGGTGCCGGTATTGGCGGCAATAAAGTGTACGATCTATACCTGAGAATGGAGAATGATGTATTGGCAAAAACTCCTGATATTGTTTTTATATACATTGGTGTAAATGATGTGTGGCATAAAACAACATCGGGCACAGGCACAGATCCGGATAAATTTGAAAAATTTTACCAGGCTATTATTGATAAACTGGTCGCAAAGAATATTAAAGTGATCCTTTGCACACCGGCTGCAATAGGAGAGAAGACCGATTTCAGTAACCCTCAGGATGGCGATATGAATTATTACAGTAATATCATCCGGAATATCGCATTAAAGAACAAATTGACACTGGTTGATCTGAGGAAATTATTTCTTGAGTATAACCTGAAAAACAATAAAGAAAATAAAGACCGCGGTATTCTTACAACCGATAGGGTACACCTGAATTCAACAGGTAATCAATTAGTAGCAGATGAAATGTGGAAAGTGATAAAAAAGTTATAAGAGGCCTTTGTCAGATTCCCATTTGCGGGAAGACTTACCTTCATGTTCTATTACAGTGAAATTATTTTCAGTCGCCCATTTCAACACTTTTTTACGTAATAGCTTGGGATAAAAATGGGTAGCAATATTTTTGCTGTTTGAGTATTCCGGGAACAAACCGATCATACTTAATACATCATATGATGCTGCCGCACATCGCATACCAAATATTGCATAATCATAAGGTGTGTGCTTTGATAAGGAGTCAAAGAGCAACTGTAGTTCTGAAAATTGATCGACCGATACAGGAATAAATACTGTTGTCCACTTCGTGTTTGTAGTATCCCAGTATATTGAATTGTTTAATCTGAATCCGCCCGATGGTTTTTTATCTTTTGGAAATAAAGGATTATTGCCGGGCATAAAGTCCAGCACTTTGTCGCCGGCTTCTATATTTACATGGCCACCTTTTATTCCTCCGAATTTTTTTGCTTCTATGTCTTTATATCCTTTTGCGGGTTTAGAGCCGTAAAGAAAATTTAGTCTGATAAAATGAATTAAACTGTCGTTTGCTGAACAACATGTAAAAAAACTGAATTGGAGTATTAGCAAAGCTATCCGCATAGAATCCTGGAATGAAATTTAAAGCAATTTAACTCAGTATATCTTTAATCAGCGTATGCTGTTAAACAATTAACTTTTTTATCAGGTTTGAGATTTCTTCAGGCTGGTTCATGATCATCAGGTGGGTTCCTTTTTCAACCACATAATCAGCTTTTACCCTTCGGCAGGGAAGCAATTTGTCAGAACGGCCATGTATATGAATTATATTTTGTGGCACAACATTGTTTTTCCAGTAAAGTATTGAATGAATAGCCCACCTGGTAAAGCGGGTATCTGAATCATTCAGTATTTGTTTAAAAAGTTCTTTTTGTTTTTCTCCTTTTGGGCCGAAAAACAAACTACGGAATAAAGCAGCTTTTTTAAGCAGTGTCTGAGGCACCCATTTGTATACCGGTAAGTATTTGCCTGCCCTGTAAAGAGATGGAAATTCATTTGCAGTTTTATTGCTTGAAATAATAATTGCTTTTATACCAGGGTCGGCTTTTGCCATTTCAGTAACAAGCATACCGCCAAATGAAACACCGATTATAATTGGGTGTTCCCCGCTGATCTGTTTTCTCAATCTCAATGCATAAGCTGCTAATGATTCATCCGGTAGTGGCTGTATCCAGTCAATAAAAACGGGATTACAGAAAGAAAGATCAAGAAGTGAAAAAGTACGTTTATCAGCACCCAGGCCGCTGATAAAATAAACTTTTTGAAGGGATATAGCAGGATTATCCGACACTTATCAAAAAAATATTTTTCTTTCCTTTATTCACCAATAAAAAGCGATCAAGCAGCAGGTGTGAAGCATCAATTTTAAAATCAACTGTTTCTACTTTTTTCCGATTAAGACTTATACCGCCACCCTGTACATTTTTACGGGCATTCCCTTTACTGTCGAAAATATTTGTTTCAGCAAGAAAAGAAACAATATCTATTCCAGAATGAATTTTATCTCTTGAAAAAGAAATTTGGGTAACACCCTGCATATCTTCAAAATCTTTTAATGTGAGTTCTTCTGCCGGTATATCTTTTTGTGTAAATGTTTTTTCTGTAGTTGTTAATGCTTCCTGCAATGCATTTTCTCCATGCACAAAACGTGTAACTTCCTCTGCTAATCTTTTTTGTAAAATTCTTTTACCTGCATCTTTTTTATGTTCATCAAGAATTGAATTGATCTCAGCTTGTAGCAAAAAAGTAAAGATCTTGATCCATTTCTCTGCATCCTCATCACTTGCATTCAACCAGAACTGATAAAATTGGTAAGGAGTGGTTTTATTTGCATCCAACCATATATTCCCTTTTTCTGTTTTGCCAAACTTGCCGCCATCAGCTTTTGTTATTAACGGGCAGGTAAAAGCAAAGGCTTCACCACCTTCTTTTCTTCTTATCAGTTCAGTACCGGTTACAATATTTCCCCATTGATCACTACCGCCCATTTGCAGTTTGGCATTTTTATTTTTATACAACCAGTAAAAATCATAACCCTGAACCAACTGGTAAGTGAATTCTGTAAAACTCATTCCTGTTTCACCTTCCAATCGTTTCTTCACACTGTCTTTACTCATCATGTAGTTCACTGTGATATGTTTGCCCACATCACGAATAAAATTCAGAAAACTAAAATCTTTAAACCAGTCATAATTGTTCACCATTTCTGCGCAGTTTGTTTTCGATGTATCGAAGTCTAGATACTGCATCAATTGTTTTTTTACACCTTCCTGGTTATGCCGTAAAACATCTTCACTTAATAAATTTCTTTCTTCGCTTTTTCCGCTTGGATCACCAACCATGCCTGTAGCGCCACCTATTAAGGCAATCGGTTTGTGTCCGGCTTTTTGAAAATGCACCAGCAATAAAATAGGAACAAGGCTTCCGATATGCAGGCTATCTGCGGTCGGATCAAAGCCGATATAGGCAGTTGTCATTTCCTTTTTCAGCTGCTCTTCAGTGCCCGGCATGATGTCCTGTATCATCCCTCTCCATCGTAATTCTTCTATCAAGTTCATAGTTGTAACTCTGTGATTTGCAACAAAAGTAAGGTAGAATGCAAAAGGAACGGGGCATCGGCAATTTTTTTCTAACAAATTCGTTTTCAGATGATATTCTTTTCTGGCCGGACTATGTAATCCGGCCCGTATAAAGTATTTTTGAAGCCACATCCGCCACCTCTGAAAACTTAAATGAATTGCTTATTAGAAATCTTTAATCTGATGAAACGAACCCTTGTAACACTTACCCTATTAACTGCGATTTTTTCTGACTCGTCTGCACAGTTCAGAAAATATTCCAATGAATTTTTGAATATTGGCGCCGGTGCCCGAGGTCTTGCAATGGGGGGAGCACAGGTAGCATCAGTGAACGACGGAACGGCTAGTTATTGGAATCCTGCAGGTTTAGTAAACATAAAAGATGTTCCCCAGCTTAACATAATGCATGCTGAATATTTCGCCGGTATCGGTAAATATGATTTTGCAGGAATCGCTTTCCCTTCGGCAAATAAAAAAAGAACAGTAGCTGTCACCGGGTTGCGTTTTGCCGTAGATGATATCATGAATACTTTATTCCTGGTAGAACCCGATGGTTCTATCAATTATAACAATATCCAGGCTTTTTCATCGGCTGATTATGCATTTCTTGTTTCGTTTGCACAACGCCTGAAAGAAACGGAACATAAGAATGTACAGTTTGGAGTAAATGCAAAAGTTATTCATCGCAGCGTAGGTAAGTTTGCGAAAGCATGGGGTTTTGGTTTGGATGCAGGAGTGCAAATTCAAAAAGATAAATGGCGGTTTGGCATATCAGGTCGTGATATCACTACCACGTTCAATGCATGGTCATTTACATTTACTGAAAGAGAGAAAGAAGTTCTTTATCTCACCAACAATGAGATCCCCGTTAAATCTACTGAGTTGACGGCACCAAGGTTAGTGTTAGGCGTGGCAAGGGATTTTAAATTGGGAAAAAAATCAAGCCTCCTTGCTGAAGCCAATTTAGATTTGACTTTTGATGGAAAACGTAATACACTCGTAAGTGCAGATCCGGTAAGCGTTGATCCGAAACTGGGTTTGGAATTTAATGTCAACAATGTTTTTTACCTGCGTGCAGGTATCAATAATTTCCAGAGGGCATTGGCGGATGGGGATACATTGAATCAAAAAAAGGTCTGGATCTATCAGCCGGGTGGTGGTGCAGGGTTTAAAATACAGAATGTAACGATTGATTATGCATTTACCAATCTAGCCAACCAATCTAACCCGTTATTTACCCATGTGTTTTCGTTGCGGCTGAATTTGGTGAGTGACCCAAACCGTAAGAAAAAATAAAATCAGGCATCCGAAATAAACCATTGAGCAATGAAACGAATTTTACTTATACTGTTTATTCTGAGCGGAGTTCTGGTGAAAGCACAGAACTTTAATAATGAATGGATAGATTACAATAAAACTTATTACAAGTTTAAAGTCGGTGCTACAGGTTTGTATCGCATTAATCAATCTGCTTTAGCCTCATGGGGTCTGGGTACTGTGCAGGCGCAACACTTTCAATTATGGAGAAATGGCCAGGAAGTGCCAATTTATACATCTATTCAAACCGGTTTATTCGGTGCATCCGATTATATTGAATTTTGGGGTAAGATGAATGATGGCAAAGTGGATAAAGTGATGTACAGAATTCAGGATCACCAACTGAATGATGCATGGAATTTTAATACTGATACGGCAGCATTCTTTCTTACGGTAAATACAACAAGTCCCAATTTCAGGTTGGCGCCAACGATCAATGATGTTGCAGGAAACTCATTGCCTGCTGAACCATATTTTATGCATACAGCCGGAGTTGATTTCAGGACAAAGCAAAACCCGGGCTTTGCAGCAGTGATAAGTGAATATGTATACTCATCTTCTTATGACCAGGGAGAAGGATGGACATCTGCAGATATTGGCAGAACAACAACTACTGAATTTATATTGGGCAGTTTTCCCAATTCATTGAAAGTATATACGGGAGCCGGCGCACCTGAATCAAGATTCAGAATTAATGCAGTAGGTAATGCGCTTAATCCACGAGAGTTTAGTGTAAGTATTAACGGTAATCCAATTGATACACAACGAATGGATTATTTTGATTATGTAAAACTGGATATTCCTTTGGATGCAGCAAATATTACTTCAGCAGCTACTACAGTAACCTTAAATAATATTACAACTGTTAATAGTGACAGGATGGTGGTTGGAATGTTTGGGATAGATTATCCACGGATATTCGACTTTGATAATTCAATAAACTTCAAATTCAAATTGCCAGCTTCAGTTGCAGGTAATTATCTTGAAATAAACAATTTCAATTTTGGTGGGATAACGCCAGTATTACTTGATCTTACAAATGGGCAGCGCTATGTTGCAGATATGGGTAATCAACCAACCTTACGTTTTAAGTTATTGCCTTCAACTACTGAACGGGAATTGGTTTTGGTTTCACAGAATGCCTCAAATTATTCTTCAGTAGTCAATGCTGTTCAGAGAAATTTTGTTAATTATACTGGGACTGCATATGAGGGTGATTATTTAATTATCTCACATGCGGCATTGATGACCGGGCCAAATGGTTCAAATCCCGTTGAAGCATATAAAACTTATAGAAGCTCAACCGCTGGCGGCGGTTACAACGCTAAGATTTACATGATAGAAGATTTAGTTGACCAATTTGGATTTGGTATTAAAATGAATCCTTTATCAGTAAGAAATTTTCTGCGTTGGGCAAGGGCAACATATGCGGTGCAGCCCAAATTTGTTTTTTTGATCGGTAAAGGATTAACCTATAACCAATTTCGGGCATTTGAGTCGAATCCAGATGTATACAAGCTAGGATTCATTCCAACATTTGGGCACCCCGCTTCTGATAATCTCTTAAGTGCTGATCCTGGAAACCTGATACCTGTAACACCTATTGGAAGGTTATCTGTAATTAACGGAGAAGAGATACTTAATTACCTTGCAAAGGTTATTGTATATGAACAAACTCAAAAAACGAATTCACCTGCCATTCAGGATAAAGCATGGATGAAAAATGTAATACATGTAGTGGGTGCCAGTGATGAAAACCTGGAAGCATTGTTGGAAGCTTATATGAACAGGTATCGTGATATAATTAAAGACACTCTATTCGGCGCTAATGTGCATTTATTCAGCAAAACATCAGCAGAGACAGTTACATTGCTTAATACGGTAAGACTAAAACAATTGATGGAAGAGGGAGTGAGCTTACTTACTTACTTTGGTCACTCTGCCACCAGTTCACTTGAATTTAATTTGGATGATCCGGCCAGCTATAATAACACAGGCAAGTACCCGGTAATGATAGTGATGGGTTGTAATGCAGGAAATCTTTTTAATTTTAATACGGTTCGTTTTCTTGTAAGGGAAACATTATCTGAAAAATTTGTTCTCGCTGCTAATAAAGGATCTATTGCTTTTATAGCAAGTACACACTTCGGTATTGTACATTACCTTGATATTTACAACACAAAAAACTATACTGCCATATCTACAACTCATTATGGTAAAACGCTAGGTGAGCAAATGAAGGAAACGATTACACAAGTCTTTAACCTTACATCACAATTGGATTATTATGCCCGGTTTCAATGTGAACAAACCAGCTTACATGGTGACCCTGCTATAAAACTAAATTATTTCGAGAAGCCTGATTATGCGATTGAAGAGCCAATGGTAAAGATTTCCCCGAATATCATTTCAATAGCTGAAGATAGTTTCCAGTTGAATGTACAGTATGTGAATCTTGGAAAGGCTGTTAATAAAAATATTGTAGTAGAAGTAAAACGTACCTATCCCACTACTAACGTTACTGAAGTTATTTATAAGGATACAATTCCGGGTATACGTTTTATAGATTCACTGAAACTTAAAATACCAGTTGTAGCTACCCGGGATAAAGGATTAAATAGGATAACGATTACAATTGATGCAGAAAACCAGGTAGATGAAACATTTGAATCAAATAATTCTGTTACAAAGGACTTTTTCATATACGAGGATGAAGCGAGACCAGTTTACCCATACAATTTTTCAATTATCAATAAACAAAATATTAAGCTTATTGCTTCTACTGCTAACCCGTTAAGTACACTCAAGCCTTATATGCTGGAAATTGATACGACTGAATTGTTTAATTCACCAATGAAAGCAACTCGTACACTTAGCTCAGTTGGAGGAGTTCTTGAGTTTAGCCCAGGAATAATTTTTACAGATAGCACTGTTTATTATTGGAGAGTAGCTCCACAGCCAACAACAGGCTTGCCGGTATGGAATAGCTCATCATTTATTTACCTGGCTAATAACGACCTGGGATATAATCAAAGCCATTACTTTCAACATGGCCACTCGGTCTATTCGGGTGTTATATTAAAGGAAGACAGAAAGCTTGTATTTGATTCAAGTAATAATAATCTTTTTATCAAGAATGCGATCTTCCCTACAGCCTCAAACCAGGCACCAGACTTCATTATTTCCGTAAATGATTCCGCATTTATTGCGGGTGGATGTAATTATGATGCCATAATGGTCAGTGTCTTTAACCCTAAAACACTTAAAGCTTTAAAAAATGATTACTCCGGACCTACCGGATTGTACGAAAGTCTCCGATTGACTTGTGGTATCAGGCGGGAGTATACATTTGAATATCTTTTTACAGATACTGCATCTCGGCGTAAGCTCATGAATTTCCTGAATAATGTAGTTCCTGACGGTTCATATGTGGTAATACGGGGAAATAACAGCCCTACCGATCCGGTGGGACTCGCTTATCCTAATGTATGGAAAGATGATACACTTCTTTATGGTTCCGGAAATTCATTGTACCATACTTTATATAACCAGGGATTTGCAACACTAGACAGTTTTAACCGTCCTCGTACATTCATCTTCACATATAAGAAAAATGATGCGACAGCATTTCCTCCAAGAACACTATTTACTGCAGGTAACTATGATAAAATTTACATGGATGTCAATATAAAAACTCCGGATACTGTCGGGTTGATAACATCACCGTTAATGGGTCCTGCCAAAGAATGGAGAACTTTAAAATGGAGAGGTACTGTTGCACCGGATATTAACCCACTTGATAGTGTATCACTTGCATTGATCGGTATATCACCGACCGGGCAAGAGATTGTATTGTTAAATAACCTGACCACTGCACAGCAAGATTATGATATTTCTTCTTTCAGCGCAACAGCTTATCCTTATATGAGACTTCGTTTATTTACAAAGGATACACTGAACTTTACACCTTACCAGCTTCGTTACTGGAGATTAACTTATGTGCCGGTACCGGAAGGTGCAATTGCACCGAATATCCTTTTTGAATCTAAGGATACTGTTGATGTAGGTGAACCATTCAACTTTAAAGTCGCATTTAAAAATGTCAGCGAAATTCCATTCGATAGTCTTAAAGTAAAAATGGTTATAACTGATAAAAGTAATACGCCAAATATTATTCCAATACCGAGAAAAAAGGCATTAGCGGTAAACGATACGATCGTAGTAAGCACAACTGTACAGACACCTTCACTTTCTGGGTACAATACAATTTATGTAGAAGTGAATCCTGATGATGATCAGCCGGAACAATATCATTTTAATAATTTCTTATTTAAAACATTGTATGTAAAACCAGACAGCCTTAACCCGCTGCTTGATGTTACGTTTGATAATGTCCATATCTTAAACCGGGATGTTGTTTCATCCAAACCGCATATAGTGGTAAAACTAAAAGATGAAGCAAGATGGATGATACTGGATGATACCAGTCTTTTAACTGTAAAAGTGAAGTATCCCGGTGGTACGGTACGCCAGTTTAATTTCAATAACGATACATTACGGTTTACACCGGCTGGCCAGGCACCGAATGCTAATAATACAGCCGCTATTGACTTCTTCCCATACTTTACACAAGATGGCGAGTATGAATTGATCGTAACCGGTAAAGACAGAAGTGAAAATGCAGCTGGTAATATTGAATACAGAGTGGTATTTAAGGTCATCAACAAACCGATGATCTCAAATATGCTGAATTACCCGAATCCGTTTACTACATCTACAGCATTTGTATTTACAATAACCGGAAGCGAGGTGCCGCAAAATATTCGAATACAGATATTGACTATTACTGGTAAAGTGGTGAGGGAAATAACAAAAGATGAATTAGGGCCTTTACATATCGGCCGAAACATCACTGAGTTTAAATGGGATGGAACAGACAGTTATGGACAAAAGCTGGCAAACGGTATTTATCTGTACCGCGTCATTACCAATCACAAAGGAAAGGCGTTGGAGAAATATCGTAGTAATGAGACAGATAATGAAGACAATACCGATAAGTTCTTCAACAATGGATATGGAAAAATGTATCTAATGCGTTAATTAATAAATTTTAAGTGTGAAGAAGGGCCGCAAATACGGCCCTTTTTCTTTATGCGTAAGTGTTGTTTGTCCATCAACTGTTACTTTTGCGCATCGCTTGAAAATATTATATGGCAAAAATCGCAATCAATATATCAACCGGCAGTCTGCAGCAACAGGAAATGATCGTTGGAATAGACCTGGGAACCACCAACAGCCTCGTCGCCATCATTCACCCCGAAACAAAGAAACCGGTCGTGTTAAAAGAGTTTGATGGAAATGCACTGGTGCCTTCTATTCTTCATTTTTCTAAAAGTGGCGAAATAACAGTTGGAGATGAGGCAAAAAAGTTTTTGATTGCTGAACCAGAGAATACGGTGTTTTCTGTGAAGCGGTTAATGGGTAAATCATATAATGATATCCGTGAGCATACAGGCTTTTTTACCTATAAAATAATTGATGATAATACCGAAAGCCTTGTGAAAGTGCAAGTAGGTGAAAAGTTTTATTCTCCCATTGAGCTTTCTTCTTTTATTCTGAAAGAATTAAAAAAAAGGGCAGAACATATTTTAAAAACACCGGTTACAAGAACTGTAATAACAGTACCTGCTTATTTTAATGATGCGCAGCGCCAGGCTACAAGAGATGCTGGTAAGCTTGCAGGGCTCGATGTAATGCGAATAGTGAATGAGCCAACGGCGGCAAGTTTGGCTTACGGCTTAGGTTTAAATAAAGAGGAAGAAAAAACTATTGCTGTATATGATTTAGGTGGTGGCACATTTGATATTTCTGTTTTACGGATAACAGGTGGTGTATTTGATGTGCTTTCAACAAATGGTGATACTTATCTAGGTGGTGATGATTTTGACAGGGCTATAAGCGAATACTGGATCAATGCAAAAGGATGGAATGAAAAGGCAACCGACGATAATTTCAGGCAGCAAATAAGATTATTAGCAGAAGAAGCCAAGAAGCATTTAAGTTTTAATAATACTTTTTCTTATCAGTTGAATGGAGAGGATCTATCACTTTTGAAAACTGAGTATGAAAATCTTATTAGACCTCTTGTTGAAAAAACAATTGCCTGTTGCATAAATGCTGTGATTGATGCGGGAATTAAAGTTGCTGAAATAAATGAGGTAGTGATGGTAGGTGGTAGTACAAGAGTGCCGCTTGTTATCGAATCAGTAAGTAAGTTTTTTAAAAGAAAAGTAAATGATACTGTTAATCCTGATGAAGTAGTGGCATTGGGAGCAGCCGTACAAGCAGATATTTTAGCAGGCAACAATAAAGATTTTTTATTGCTTGACATAACACCCTTATCGTTGGGTATTGAAACAATGGGCGGGTTGATGGATGTGCTGATCCCGAGAAATTCAAAAGTTCCTTCGAAAGCAGGCAGACAATATACTACTCAGAAAGATGGACAAAGTGGAATGCGGATTTCCGTATACCAGGGTGAAAGAGACCTCGTAAAAGATAACCGGAGACTAGCAGAATTTAATTTAACAGGTATACCGGCAATGCCCGCAGGATTGCCAAAAGTGGAAGTGAGTTTCCTAGTGAATGCAGACGGAATATTGGTTGTAAAAGCGAAAGAACTAAGAAGCGGAGTAGAACAAAGCATTGAAGTAAAACCGCAATATGGATTAACAGATGCGGAAGTAGAACAAATGCTATTGGATTCCATCACTCATGCTAAAGAAGATATGCAGACAAGGGCTTTGGTAGAAGCACAGACAGAAGGAAAACAAATAGTTGATGCAACGGGGTTGTTTATTGAAAAAAACAAAGAGTATCTGCTTGATGAGGAAATATCCATTACACAAAATGCAATAAGCGGATTGCAAACTTTGATCAATTCCGGAACTAAGGATGAAATTCAGGGAGCTATTGAAAAGCTGAATGAAATTTCAAGGCCTTATGCAGAGCGGCTGATGAATGAAGCGATCGGTAAAGCCATGAAAGGAAAGATTATTTAAACAAGCTTTTGTTCCTTGTTTTTTTTATACACAAAAAAAGTAGTAGTAAAATGAGAATAGTGATATTGATTTGCAAAACTGTTCTAATTGGTTTGGGGTTAAAGTTGAATTCAATAATATGATCACCGTCAGTAACAGGTACTGAAATAAATGTTTTAAAAGCTGTAGAATGTTTTATTTCTTTTCCATCCATTGAAACTCGCCAGTACGGATAATTGTTTTGCAATAAAACAAGAAATTTATATCCGCTATTACTGACACTGCATTTAATTTTTCCAGGTCCGTTTTCAATCACTTTAATAGCTGAAGAATCAAAGCTTGTGAATGCGGTGGTCAATGTATCTGAACTAAGAAATAACCACGCCTGTTGATTAATAAAATTAGTTAATGCTGAATCGCTGAAAAAGGCTGCACTTGATTTTAACTGTACGGGGTAATCTTCCATTTCGGGGTTGCCGATTTTTTTACTGAAAGAAGACAGCATTATAAACTCTCTTTTATTTTCCGGTGTTATCAGCTTTGTCTCTGAAACAGGTGTGAGTTTCTGTAATTGTATGCCCGGGGGACTACTGTTAATCACCTGCTGCATTTCTTTTTTTGACTTCATCCCAAGTCCTGTAAATGGCAGGGATAACCATGTTGTGATCGTAAGATTTGCACAAATTATAAAGACCGATGCGGTATAACTAAATTTATATTTTTTAATCAGCCAAACTGTAAAAATTCCAATGAGACTTTGAATAAGAAGTAAATCGGCAAAACTTAGATTTTCAAATAATGATTTAATATAATATTTACCGGCAGCATTACTGCTAGTAAATATGAAAGATGATTTTGTTGTAGTAATCAAAATCAACGAAATCAATGAAGTTGTCAGGAACAGCATCAATAACCATTTAAATGGTGCAGTAAGCAAATGAGGATAGTTGTCTTTTTGAAGCAATGAAGACAATCCTGCAGATGACAACAAAAAGAGAATCAACAGTGCGAAATAAGTGAATTCGCCATTAATACGTACAAAACCAGTAAGTGGCAAGGCATGCCAGGCAAAGGTTTTAAACCAGCCGCCAGAAGCAAGTAGCACGAAAAATAAAAGCGGCAACAGACTGAATAAAATTACTTTACGGGTTATATTTTTAAAATAAAAAAACAAACCAACTATCAGTGCGATTCCGCCATAGACATTTCGCATTGAAATATCAGTATCAAAAAAATTGGTCTTATGAACGGCTAAAGGAAATAAAACGGAGAAATAAGACTGTAAAGTCGTAGAGGCAAACTGTGCATATTCTGTCGGTACCCTGCTACTCCGCGATATATGCTGCAGAACTTCAAGATTACTGACAATAATAACCGAGCAGCACAGGCCTGCAATTATTAGTAACACAAAATTTATTTTCCAGAAATTTCCGGTGTAAAACTTTTTTGTTGCCGAATTTCTGAATAAGTATATAAAAAGTATAACAAACAGGAAGAAGTAAGAACCTCCAATTACCTGGCTTGGATGTGTAGCAGACATAAATAAAAAAACACTGAAACCGCTGGCGATGAAATTTTTAACAATAGGTGCTTTATGAGTACGGATAAAATATAAGAGGACAAAAGGGAAAAATGCCAACCCCGGTATCATAATAAAATGCTGTAATCGTCCTACTGCACAACCGCAGCATATATATGCAAGCCCGGTTAGCAAAGCCGTGTTTTTGGAAAATAATTCTTTGATTAACTTATACATGCCCCATCCGCCAAGCAGCAGGTAAAACATTTCTTCTAGCGTAATTGTATAGATCGAATAGCCAATGGTTTTTGCTATCAGCCATAGAAATGGGTTCCAGAAACCATTATTCATATCTCCATATTGGGGTATACCATAATGTATGTATGGGTTCCACCAGGGAAAATAGCCGGAGTATAAACTCTCGCTGATAACAAAACGGGTAGGAAGATTTTGCGTTATTAAATCATTTTTTAAATGAAAAAAGGGTAAAAACACCGGCAAGTAAACAATAAAGAGAAATAGTAAAAAAAGCGCAACAGGGTTTCGATATAAAAATGAAGCGACTTTTTTCATTTGATTAATAAACATAGTTACGGATAAAGATACTATCTGGATGCGGATCCATTTTAAAACCGTCTTTCAGTGAACTGCCTCGAAGCAGCAGGTATTTATTTTCTTGATAAATACATGGAAGATCTGTATTGTAGCAGTCACGTAGCCATCCATTATTAATTACTTCGGGGAGGTTAAAATTCATACCATTAATTGTAATGATTCCGACCGGAGGTTGGTCCAGCTTTGCAGTGTGTACAAAATAATCAGGGTGTTCAAAAAATGGCTGCGATTTTAAATAAAGGTAATAACCAGTTATAAAAAATGTAAGTATAATAAGAGGCTTGTGTAACTGGGGAGTAAAATATTTACCAAAATAAAAACAGATCGGGAAAAAAGCCAACATAAGCAGTACGCCATAACCAAAGCGGGGAGAAGGTGCCGTGAAGAACCATCCCGCCGCCATTAGTATAAGAACAAAGAATAAACCACGCAGTGATTTATGGCTGACTGATAACCCTGACTTGAAAAAAAACAAAGCAAGAGAAAGCAACGACAGACCAATAATGATTTTTTGCTGAAATAATAATCCCGTTGCCCATAAATGTATCCAGCTTTGCTGCATAAGTTCGGGAACCTTTGTAAAATCGATGCTTTTGCTATTGTAAAACCTGTTTGAGACATAAATATATTGTCTGAGATAGTCTGTCATTTCCAACGGAAGTTTCCAGTCGGGATTATTAAAACTGATAGGCATAGGATAAACCGGGTATCCTGTGACTATATAATTTTTAATTAAAAGAGGAGTGATGATTATAATTCCTGCGGTAAGACAATAAATCCAGTATTTGATCTTTAAAAAACCGGATAAATAGAATAACAATAAAAGCACAAGGAATATACCGGAGAGCTTAAATGGAATTACTGAGATACAAAGAACAATGAATATAAAAGAGATTTTTTTTTCTTCTTGTAGAAATAAGATTGATTCAAGGAGAAACGATATAGCAATTAAAGTTAATGCGGTTACAATGAAATCGTAATTTGTAGAGCTTGCTGCATCTCTGAAAAGCTCCCATTCAAGCATGGAAAACAAAATAACCAGTAAATAAAAATGACTCATTACCTGGTGGGATGAAGAGGTTTTTTTCAAAAAATGAAATCGCCAGTTATTAATCAACCATACAAAAAACCAAATAACAGTTGTAGTATTCAACCAGGTGAAATTTTCATAACTGAAATATGGAATTCGGAACATTGCGATCAGGTTAAACCAGTTAGAGCCTAACCCAAAACGTGGAAAAAGATTTGCTATGCCTGGAACAGTACCATATTCATTGAACCAGCGGATGATCTGTACATGATATATCTGTGTATCACTATTCAGGGGTTTTAAAACGCCGGGTATAAAACATGCTGCAAGGCAAACAAGAATAAAACTAACCTCAACCAATGAAAGATTTAATTTTAACGGAAACATTTTCAATAACTCTACAGCTGCTTTTCTTTTTGAAATTAGAAATAACAATGGCACAATGCTGAATAAAAGAAGATAGCTAAACCTCATTGGTAAAAACAGGCAAAGCCAGGAACTAATAAATGACAATGTAATTAACCCGGCAAAATAAAGGAAGCAATAAAATCCTGCCGTTGAACGGATCCAGAAATTATTTCCGGGTTTGATTTTTTTTGCTGCCAATAAAATCATGAGTCCCCATACCATGCAAATAGTAGAAATAATAATCATATGTACTGCGAGCTGAAGCATAGATTAGATTACAGGATCAGGTTTTATTTTTCCTGGCTACTGCAATCGCAGAAAGCCCGGCTTTATGAAAAGTGATTTTGTCTAATAACTTTCCAAAAGGCACTATGTTATTGAACAATTTCATTTCAGTTTTAGGCAATACTTTAAATTTTCGGATCTTACCATATAGCCATGCAGGAATGCCGATAAAGTTGAAACAAAATGATTTTTCAATATTGAAACCTTCTGCATTAATTTTTTTACAAATTGATTTAGTGGTATACCGGCGGTAATGATTCAGTTGCTTATCCATCTCGGAAAACAGGAATGAATAAGCTGGCACCAGGATGATCAGGGTGCCATTTTCTTTTAACAAAAATCTGCAATTCTGAATTGCATAACTGTCATCAGCCAGGTGCTCAAGCACATTTAAAAGAAATACAGCATCAAATTTTTCTTTTAGATCTTCATAGCATTTACTGAATTCTTTTGTTTGCAGATCAATAGAAAGAAAGTTTTTAACGTTCGGGTAGGTATGAAATTTTTTTTGCAGGTGATCAAGGTAAAAAGGATCAATATCTGATAATGTAATTGCATCTCCTTTCAGGACGAAAAATTTTGAAATATTACCCATTCCGCTTCCGATTTCAAGAATATTTCCGGATGCATAAGGGCTAATTGCAGAGTACATCCAGTTATTAAATGCGTCTGCTTCAGATAATATCTGTAATGCCTGGTGACCGGTATTTTCTCTTGGTTGCAAATGCTGGTTATTTTTTTGAAAAGAGGTTATACCTGATAATACAATAAAATGCCCTGAAGCCATCAGTGAAATTAATTTTTTTCCCTTCTGCAAAATTCCGTCCCTTATATGAAATGCCCACTTCTTTTATTCTCACATCTTTTCTATGACCAAGTTTGGCTATTATTTCAGGGTCAAAACCAAAACGATGTTCTTCAATAATAACAGACTTCAGGATTTGGGTTTTGAACATTTTATAACAGGTATGTATGTCTGATAAATGCTGGCCAGTTAAAATGTTCGATAAAAAGGTATAAACTTTATTTACCAGTTTGTGTAAAATAAAGGGCCCCTTATGTGGGCCATCTCCACGAAACCTTGATCCAAGTACCACATCCGCCTCATTATTCATGATCGGTTGTAACAAAAGATTAAAATCATTTGGATCATATTCAAGATCTGCATCCTGAACGATAACAACTTCGCCGGTAACATGTTCCAAAGCTGTTTTTATGCTACTGCCTTTACCCAAATTTTTTTCATGATTTAATAATCGGATATCTGCTCCGGTATTTTGGGTGATAAATATTTCAATATTTTTTTGAGTAGCATCAGCAGATCCATCATTTACAATTATTATTTGTTTTGCCAGGCTGTAGCCGGGATCACATTCAATTACTCTCTTCAAAACAGTTGCTACGTATTGTTCTTCATTATAACAGGGTATGATGATGCTGAGTTGTTTTATTTCTGTATTCTGGGATTGCATTCAGGTTTATCTGTAGTATCAGCGAAAATACTTTTTAAGCTTAAGAAAAGGCATTTCAAAGAAATAAAAACTCAAAATGCTGATCAGGAATCCTGCTACTGTTGCTATTGCTGCTGCTAAGAACTGTGAGCTTCCTGTATTTATATGTAATACCTGTTTTAAATAATTCAGCAATATCGGGAAAAGCAAAACATAAATGGGCCAGTGATAAATGTAAAAGCCATACGAAATTTTACCAATGAAACGTAAGGGGGTAAAACTTAGTAGTATGGTAATAAAATTTTTATTCAATGTAGCAGCTTCGGAAACTATTACAGCAAAAACAATTGCAAAAGTAGTGTAGCCGATCAGGGGAAAATAAGGAAATGAGAACCCGTAGTTTTTATTAATGAAGTAAAACACAAAATTAAAGATCGCAACAGAGCTTATGATATAGGGTGTATTGTTAGTAATGAATTTTGGCGATATAAATTTTATAAGTGCCAATGCGCTGCCAATACAAATACCATCGATGCGGCTAAAAGTAAACCAGCTAAAATATTGAAATCCTTCAATTTGTTTATTCCACAATACTAACCTTAGAATAATAATTCCAATCAAAAAAAACAAGCTTATCGCAAGTAAAACTTTCGGTTTCCTGAATATTAGAATAACAAAAGGCCAGATAAGGTAATATTGTTCTTCCACTGCCAGTGACCATAAGTGAAGCAGGATATTTGAATAGGCGTGGGGTTTAATAATATACAACCAGTTTTGTGTATAGGTCCAAAGCCAGGCCTGGTTGTTTGTATAATATTCAAGATTGACTGTAGACGAAATAAAATGAGGAAGTATTAAAAGAAAAATTATCAATAGCAGGTAATAAATGGGAAAAATTCTTAAAATCCGTCTTGTATAAAAGGATTTTAAATAATTTTTTGATCCTGTTTCTCTGATAAGTATATCAGTAATAAGAAATCCTGATAGCACAAAAAACAAGTCTACACCCAACCAGCCAAAAAAGAAGTAGTTGATGAAACCGAAATTGTGAAAAAACACAACAAGCAATATCGCTATTCCCCGCACACCATCTAAAGCAGGATAGTGTTGTCTATCGGTTTTTATTTCCGTCATCAGCAGTAGGTGGGTTAGTTTATTGAACCAAAGATAATTTTCTAAGGATATATTTTCCAATCATATCAAATTCGATATTCATAGTGTCACCTTTATCTAAATATTGAATATTGGTATGATTAAAAGTATAAGGAATAATGGCTACCCTGAATGTTTTCTTTTTCACATCAAATGCAGTAAGGCTTATTCCGTTTATACAGATAGAACCTTTTTCTATCACCAGTTCAGCAAATTTTTTTGGAAACTCAAATTCAAAAACCCAGCTTCCATCTTTGGGTTTTTTCTGAAGGCATGTTGCGGTAGTGTCCACATGGCCCTGCACCCAATGGCCATCAAGACGGCTGTTCATTGTCAGGCATCTTTCAAGGTTTATGGTGCCGCCTTCCTTCCAGCTACCCAAATTGGTTTTGATCAATGTTTCCTCAATTGCCGTCACTTGATGGCGGTTGTCTGAAACTTCCTCTACGGTAAGGCAGGCGCCGTTATGGCTCACACTTTGGTCTGTTTTAAGTTGATTAGAAATAGGGGACTCGATCCAAAAACTCTTGTTGGAACCATTGGAAATGACCTGTTTAATAATGCCAGTTGCTTCTATTATTCCCGTAAACATTCGACAAATCTCCCCAAAGGCGGCCACTTGGACAAATTCCTTCTTACAAAGCTTTTTCATTTGAACATCAGCCCCTATCTTTGCAGCCCATTTAAAAAAATTACCAAAGGAGGTATACAAATGCTGATTATCGATTCTAAAGACTGCGAAAACATAGACAAGGCCCTCAAAAAGTATAAAAAGAAATTTGAGAAGTCAAAAGTGCTTCTGCAGTTGCGTGAACGCCAGTCTTTCACTAAGCCGTCAGTTAAACGTCGGGGTGAAGTGTTGAAAGCTGTTTACAAGCAGAAAATCGCCAGCGGAAAAATAGAGAAGTAAGCTTTTGCTTTTTTATAAATCGGCACATAGCAGCAAAGTTTTATAGCTTTGCTGCTATTGTTATTTATGGAGGTAGCTAATCATCCGCATATCCAATCCTTTCTTGATTACCTGAAATTTGAAAAACGATATTCAGTTCATACCATCATCGCTTATCAAACCGATCTTTCTGATTTTTTTAATTTCCTGAAGAATACTTTCGATAACACTGAGCTGAAACTGATCTCTCATACATGGGTGCGCAGCTGGCTTGCATCGTTGAAAGAGAACGACAATACATCACGTAGCATCAACCGGAAAATATCAACGTTAAAATCTTTTTTCAAGTATCATATAAAGTCGGGCAATTTGCAATCAACTCCAATGAGCCAGGTAATATCACCGAAAATGCAAAAGCGATTGCCTTCTTTCATTAGAGAAAAGGATGCACTAAAAATGATAGATGCTGTAAGTGTTGCAACCGAAGATTGGGATTCGTTAAATGCAAAAATGCTGATCACTCTTTTTTATGCAACCGGCATGCGGTTAAGTGAATTAATAAATCTTAAAGAATCACAAATTGATACCGGAAATAGACAGTTAAAAATTTTGGGTAAAGGAAACAAGGAAAGAATCATTCCCGTACCCGCAACAATACTGGCTGATATAAAGGATTACAAGGCACAGAAAAGAAAACTGTTTGAAAAAGTACAGGACATTTTACTCGTTACTTCAAAAGGTCAAAAGCTATATCCTAAATACGCTTATAATATTGTGAACCGTGTTTTAGGAGAATCCAGCACATTGGACAAAAAAAGCCCCCACGTCTTGCGTCATAGTTTTGCCACACATCTCATGAACAATGGTGCAAACCTGAATGCTGTAAAGGAATTACTGGGTCATAGCAGCCTTTCCTCTACCCAGGTTTATACACATAATACTATCGAAAAGCTCAAAGATGTTTATAAAAAGGCCCATCCAAAGGCCTAGAAAAATTTTACCATTTTTCTGTAAAATCGGGCTTCAGAAGTTTGGAAAAAACAGGCTGTGTTCGTAACTTGAACATGAAGTACAAAAAACTTTTAACCAAGTTCTTTACATATTGTTTCACTTAAATTAAGAGCTATGAACGTAAACATTCAAACCGTACGTTTTGCGGCGGACAGAAAGTTGTTGGATTACATTGAGAAAAAAATGGAAAAGCTAAACAACTTTCACCATCGAATTATCCGAGTAAATGTTTTTCTCAAACTTGACAATGTGGCTCACACAATTAAAGACAAGATTGCAGAAATCAGGATTCACGTACCCCGGTACGATTTTTTTGTAAAAGCAGGCAGCAAATCTTTTGAAGAATCATTTGACCAGGCATTCGAATCACTACTGGTTCAACTAAAACGAAAAAAAGAAAAGCAAGCAGCATAAAACAAGCAGCATAAAATTTTTCAAGACCTCCGCATTGCGGGGGTCTTTTTCATTTATGTACTAAACCGTATTACTACCATTAAACCTTTGTTGCAAGTTTATCCTGAGCTTGTCGAAAGACTCTCTTGTACTTTCTGTTTTCTATTCAACATTTGCATCGCATTTTGCAGAATAATGAGGACAATCAGCAATCCTGATCAGATAATAAACACAATCATCTGAAAACAAGTAAAAAAATAGTTAACTGAACATTTTTGCAATTATCAAATTCCCTTACCTTTGCCTCCCCTAATAAATGGGGGTAGTTCTTTATTGCCTCGACCGCCGTAGCATCCTTGAAAAACCGAGAGACAGTGGCGGGCTGAAGGAAAGTAATATCACTTTAGTTCAATTGGTTGAGCACCCCAGCTTGAATGGGGATGATCTTTGGTTCGAAGTTAAAGTAGATGTTTGAAAAGTAATGCCACTTTAGCTCAGCTGGTAGAGCAACTGATTTGTAATCAGTAGGTCGTTGGTTCGATTCCGACAAGTGGCTCTGTTTATCCGATTTACAGATTGGGTTTACGATGGGCAGATGGCCGAGTGGCTAAAGGCGACAGACTGTAAATCTGTTCTCTCACGAGTACGGAGGTTCGAATCCTTCTCTGCCCACGAAAGTTCTTTATATCGATGAGATTTTTAGCAGCGGGAGTAGCTCATTTGGTAGAGCGATAGCCTTCCAAGCTATAGGTGGCGAGTTCGAGCCTCGTCTCCCGCTCTTGATTGAGTCATTCCGCACTGACTTCAATGACTCAAAAAGCCGTTGTAGCTCAGTGGCAGAGCACTTCCTTGGTAAGGAAGAGGTCAAGGGTTCAATTCCCTTTAACGGCTCATCCTTCGGCAGGTTCAGAATGACAACTGAAAGTGCTGAATAGAAAACAGAAAGTACAAGAGTGCGACGCAACGGAAGCTTAATAGTAGCCCTGTTGCATGGCACATTATTTATAAAAACAACTTTTAAAACCGATAACAATGTCAAAAGAGACCTTTAAGAGGGACAAACCCCACGTTAACGTTGGTACCATTGGCCATATCGACCACGGTAAAACAACACTTACTGCTGCCATCACAACCATTCTTGCAAAGAGCGGTTTGGCAACAGCTAAAAAGTATGATGAAATTGATGCTGCACCTGAAGAAAAGGAACGTGGTATCACGATTAATACGGCCCACGTGGAGTATCAGACGAAGAACCGTCACTATGCTCACGTTGACTGTCCTGGTCACGCTGACTATGTAAAGAATATGATCACTGGTGCTGCACAAATGGACGGAGCAATCCTCGTTGTGGCTGCTACTGATGGTCCAATGCCTCAAACAAAAGAGCACATCCTGCTGGCACGCCAGGTTGGTGTACCCCGCATGGTTGTGTTTATGAATAAAGTTGACCTGGTTGACGATCCAGAATTATTGGAACTTGTAGAAATGGAGATCCGTGAGCTATTGACTTTCTATGGTTTTGACGGTACGAATACGCCGATCATTAAAGGTTCTGCAACTGGTGCGTTGGCTGGTGAAGAAAAATGGTTGGCTGCTATCGATGAACTGATGGCTGCAGTTGATACTTATATTCCGCTGCCTCCTCGTCCGGTTGATCAGCCGTTCCTGATGTCAGTTGAAGACGTATTCTCTATTACGGGTCGTGGTACTGTTGCTACTGGCCGTATTGAAAGAGGTCGTGTAAAAACTGGTGAACCTGTTGAGATCGTTGGTTTGATCGAAAAACCATTGACTTCAACTGTAACAGGTGTGGAAATGTTCCGTAAGATCCTTGATGAAGGTGAAGCTGGTGATAACGCTGGTTTGCTACTTCGCGGTATTGAGAAAACTCAGATCCGTCGTGGTATGGTTATCGTTAAGCCTGGTTCTATTACTCCGCACACTGATTTCAAATGCGAAGTATACGTACTTAGCAAAGAAGAAGGTGGACGTCACACTCCTTTCTTCCAGAAATATCGTCCTCAGTTCTATTTCAGAACTACAGACGTAACAGGTGAGGTAGAATTACCAGCAGGTACCGAAATGGTTATGCCTGGTGATAACTGTACATTGACTGTAAAACTGATTCAGCCGATTGCGATGGAAAAAGGTCTGAAATTTGCGATCCGTGAAGGTGGTCGTACAGTAGGTGCTGGTCAGGTGACTGAGATTTTAAAATAATCTTTATATCTTTGATACTTCAAAAGTCATTGGTCCAAAGGAATTTCCGAACGGCCGGTGACTTTTGATTCTTACGGGCATGGTGCAACGGTAGCATACGGGTCTCCAAAACCTTTGATCTGGGTTCGAATCCTAGTGCCCGTGCTGATTAATTTTTTTTTGAAAAGGAAAATAACATGAACAAAATTTCAACTTATTTTAAAGAGAGCTACAAAGAGCTGATGGAAAAAGTAACCTGGCCTACATGGAGCCAGTTACAACAATCTACAATGATTGTATTGGGAGCAACATTAGTTATTACTGCTATTGTGTGGATAATGGATTTTGCTTCTGGTGGTGTACTGAAATTTCTCTACAACCAATTATTTAAAAGCTAATGGAAACTACAGCAAATACAACACCTGTGCAGCAGGAGGAGACGAAGTGGTATGTGCTTCGTGTAGTGAGTGGTAAAGAACGTAAGGTGAAAGAATACCTTGATAAGGAGATAAGCCGCAGTAATTGGAATACAGTGGTAAAACAAGTTTTTTTACCGGTAGAAAAAGTATACAAAGTTGCTAATGGCAAAAAGGTAGTGAGAGAAAGAAACTATTACCCGGGTTATGTAATGGTGGAAATTCAGGAAGGAAAACTTTCTGATGATCTGCGTGACCTGATTAAGAATACAAACAGCGTTATTCATTTTCTTGGAAAAGAAAATCCTATTGCATTACGTAAAGCAGAGGTAAATAAGATGCTGGGTAAAATGGATGAGATGGCTGAAGTTGGTGGTGTAAGTATGAGTGAGCCATTTATCGTTGGCGAAACTATCAAGATCATAGAAGGACCTTTCAATGACTTTAATGGTACGATTGAAGAAGTGAATGACGAGAAGAAAAAATTGAAAGTAACAGTAAAGATATTTGGCCGTTCTACACCTGTAGAACTTAACTACATGCAAGTAGAAAAGATTAGCTAAGGTTGGTTTTCAACTGATTGAGTCCCGTCCCGATAGCTATCGGGACGGGACTTTTTTATTTCGGCTAAGACAAGAAATAGTTGCTTAAAATCTTCTGAAATACACTGCACACACCTATCTTTGCCGCCCAAATAAGTTCTTGGATATTCGCATTTGCGAGTTGACGAATTTGGAAGACTGAGTATCCGCCGCGGCGGAGAAAAGTCGTTATCACCAATAAATCAAAAAAGAAATGGCAAAAGAAATCACTGGCTATGTAAAGCTACAGTGCAAGGGTGGCCAGGCCAATCCTGCACCTCCGATCGGTCCGGCTTTGGGTTCCAAGGGTATTAATATCATGGAATTCTGTAAGCAGTTCAATGCAAGAACACAGGACAAAATGGGAAAAGTTATCCCTGTATTAATCACCGTTTATACTGACAAGAGTTTTGACTTTGTATTAAAAACTCCTCCCGCAGCTGTTCAGCTGATGGAAGCCGCAAAAATTCAGAAAGGTTCCAAAGAAAGCAACCGTGCAAAAGTTGGTAAAGTATCATGGGATCAGGTAAAAGCTATTGCTGAAGATAAAATGCCTGACCTGAACTGCTTTTCTATAGAAAGCGCCATGAAAATGGTTGCCGGTACTGCACGCAGCATGGGCCTGAATGTGGATGGTAAAGCTCCATGGGAAAATTAATTGATTACAGTTAAAACGAATTACAATGGCATTCATCAGTAAAAAAAGAAAAGTTGCAAATACAAAAGTAGACGGCAACAAATCATATTCATTAAAAGAAGCATCTGCATTAGTAAAACAAATTACTACCTGCAAATTTGATGCTTCAGTTGATCTTCATATCCGTTTGGGTGTGGATCCTAAAAAAGCTGACCAGGCGATCCGTGGTACAGTATCATTACCACACGGTACTGGTAAAACAAAAAAAGTATTAGTGCTTTGTCCTCCCGATAAAGAAGCAGAAGCTAAAGCAGCCGGCGCTGATTTCGTTGGGTTGGATGAGTATGTAACAAAGATCGAAGGCGGATGGGTTGACGTTGATGTTATCATCGCTACACCATCAGTAATGCCTAAGATCGGTAAACTGGGTAAAGTATTAGGCCCCCGTAACCTGATGCCGAATCCTAAGACTGGTACTGTTACTAACGATGTTGCAAATGCGATCAATGATGTAAAGGGCGGTAAGATTGCTTTCAAGGTTGATAAAGTTGGTATCATCCATGCTTCTATCGGCCGTGTAAGTTTTACACCTGAAAAAATTGAAGCAAACAGCCATGAGTTACTGAACGCAATCATCAAAGCAAAACCATCATCTGCAAAAGGCACATACCTGAAAGGTATCAGCATGGCCAGCAGCATGAGCCCAGGTATTGTAATTGATACAAAAGGATTCGTTCATTAAACCCCCAAACCCCCTAAAGGGGGCTTTTGAAGAAACAATTAATTCGAAAAGTCAAAACATAATAAAATGACTAAAGAACAAAAAAATGAAGTGATAGAAGTGTTGAAAGGAAAATTTTCCCAGTATAACAATTTCTATATTGCCGATACAGAATCATTGACAGTTGCACAAGTGGTAAAACTGCGTCGTGTTTGTTTTAATAAGCATGTAGAAATGAAAGTGGCTAAGAATACGCTTATTAAAAAAGCATTGGAATCCCTGGACAGCGAAAAATATGCAGGTATGTATGATTCATTGCATAAAGTAACTGCGTTGATGTTTTCTGAAAATCCGAAAGAACCAGCTCTTATCATCAGTGCTTTTCGTAAAGAAAGCAATACTGAAAAGCCTGTATTGAAAGCTGCATTCATCAATGGTGATGTGTATATGGGTAATGATCAGTTAGTAGCCTTAACGAAGATCAAAACGAAGAATGAACTGATCGGAGAAGTGATCGGCTTGTTGCAATCACCAGCGAAGAGAGTGCTAGCTGCGTTATTGCAGAATGCTGAGAAGAAAGCAACAGAAGCTGCTCCGGCAGAATAATTAGTGAATTAGCAGATGTGCGGATCAGCACATTGGCAATTATAAATAAACAATTTTTTTAATCAACCGTCGGATCCGTCCCGATAGCTATCGGGAGTGGAAGAGAAGACGGGAAAAATTTAAATCAAATGGCAGACGTAAAAGCATTAGCTGAAAATTTAGTAAGCTTAACAGTAAAAGAAGTTCAGGAATTAGCTGATTTCTTAAAATCAGAATATGGTATCGAGCCAGCTGCAGCTGCAGTAGTAGTTTCTGCTGGTGGCGAAGGTGGTGGCGCAGCCGCTGTTGAAGAAAAAACTGCATTCAATGTAGTATTGAAAAGCGGTGGTGCTTCTAAACTGAACGTAGTTAAGATCGTAAAAGATCTGACTGGTTTAGGACTGAAAGAAGCAAAAGAAATGGTAGACGGTGCACCTAAGAACATAAAAGAAGGCATTTCTAAAGCAGAAGCTGAAGATATCGTCAACAGGCTGAAAGAAGCAGGTGCCGATGTTGAGATCGCTTAATCTGATAGCTATCGGATCTTCACTGATAATTAATTCAAAGCCTTTCCCTAGCGGAGAGGCTTTTTTATTTCAAAGCATGCCCTATAAATTTTCCCGTTGGGAAAAAACTTACCCTGTCATTCAGGAGTCATTGGTTGGACAGTAAAAATGTTGATGTTACAAAACCCTTCCTATATAAAGGTTTTTTATTTTCTATTGCCCAAAGCCTAAAGGGATGATATTTAATTGATGTTTAATCAGGGTACGTCTTTTGCAACATTCCCTTTATGCGTATCATATTTACAATATTAATCCTGCTACCAACTGTGTTATTTGGACAAACCAATTTTGCAAAGCAATTGGATGACTTAGTAAAGGATTCAACAAATTATTTTAAGAGCTTTAAAAGTAATTTCAAAGAAAGAAGATTCACAGAAGCTTCCCCTGATTCGATCTTTTATACAAGTGGTTCATTGGACGGCACCTCTAATAATGAGTTGCTGATCTCGGCTGGTGAATCGATCTATATGGCAGATGTAGCAGATTCATTAAATGAAAATGATGGTAAAGCAATTGTTGATGAATGGCGGGATAAAATAAATTTTCTGCTTGGTAGCGGTTTTATAATAGAAGATGTAAAAACAATAGAAGATCATCCTTCCAAATACGGATGGAACTTTACAAAAGGAAATCTCACAATTAATATTGGCCTGTTCCCACATAAAAAGAATGCAAATCTCAACTGGATAGGATTGGCTGTTTCTGTCTTTGAAGATGAAGAAACAGGACTGGCTACTAAAAATGATTAAACGAGTCAGAAGGGTGCAATTTTCTTTACTAGTTTTTCAAGTTTTATCAATCTTTTTTCTAGTTCTTGTATCCTTTGCTGTAACGCATTACTTATTTCGTTTACATCGCCTTCATCTTCCACTAAACTAAGCTTCTCGGATTCTAATGTGGAATATCTGGTTATTTTCTTTGGCTTAACATGGTGCTTTGATTGATCAGTAAATAATAAATCATCTATTGACATTTCAAACAACTTGGCTATTTTAATCAAATCATCAAATCCAGGCACACTTCGCCCATTTTCATAATTGCTCCAGGTTGAAACGCTAAATCCTTCAATTTCAGACTGCTTCCAGCCTTTGGATTTTCTTAAGACCTCGCAGTTTTTAGCAAAAAGTGTATTCATTTTGAAAATGTGAATAAATTGTAATTACAAATAATATGTATTTACAATTTATTTTAATTAGTATTGTATTACAATATAATTTTTTTAAACCATTTTCTTAACCTCAAAACTTAAAGTATGAAAACAAAAATCAATTCAAATGCATTATTTGTTATTGGATGTCTCTTCTTCACATTAAGTTGTAAAAAGGAATCAAACATCGAAAAACCTCCTGGTAACCTAACTACTTTAAATGAAAAAGTAAAGTCGTGGTATGATAACCAAAATTCAAGTCTTGCAAAAAAAAGAAATGAATATCTTTTATGGAAAGAAACTCGACAAATTGAATCGGGAATTAATATCACGCCGATCAAAATCGGAGATATCGAGATAGGCGATAATAACAAGGTTTATAAAATTCTATTAACCAAGGAAAATGAAAAAGGTGATATAATTTCAGGAAGCTATATCTATTATGTTCCAAATGGGAATAGCCAAAATCTTCAAATACAGGAAATGAATTTGCTAGTTGCTTCAAAAACATCAACTCAAAATAAATTTTCAGGAGCAGTTTTAAAATACGAAATAAATTATAAATTAATTGAAGCAAAAACCTATTATAATGGGCAGATTGAATATGACCAAGTAAAGTTGATATCAAAGAGCGATGGCAAATCAAATGAGATTTCTTCTTTTGCAGAAATTCCTTGTGGTGTATGTATTGATTGGTATCTCCAAACATATGATATAGATACAGGTGAAATTTTAAGTGAAATATATTTATTTACTGAGTGTGGTCATAATGGTTGTGAAGGCGGAGGAGGTGGTGGAAATGGAGGTAGTGTGCCGCAATCTGTTTATAATGGGTTAATGACTCTTGTAAACAGTATTGTTGTATCAAATGAAACAAAAAGCATAACAACTTTAAGCGAAACTCCAGAACAAAAAATAAAAAAATTGGAATGGAAACTCCTCAAAGGAATTGGATGGTATATTTATAGTTGGGAAAAAGGAACTCAAGTTAAAGTTGCTAGTCAAGACCGAAGTACGCAATGGCAATGGCATTCTATAACTCATGAAGGTTCCGCTAAAGTAGGAGTAATAGTCGGGGGTTCTGTATCACATAATATTACCTATTGGAATGCAATCCTTGGACTTTATAATGCCATAGTTGATGTTCAACTCTCTGTTACCTGCTCGGTGGGATGGAGAGGATCACCTATAAGCTATGATCTTACCTATTCCTGTCAGAAAAATTTTAATGTTAATGAATCATATGAATAATTCATTTAATTGCCTTAAAAATTTAGCCAGGGTAACAATAGCATTTACCCTGGCCATTATTCTTTTAAATTGCTCTTTCAGAAATAAAGATCGAATCAAAGATTCAAATCGTTTTTTATTGATTTTAAATTTTCCAGTCGTTCAGCTTGATGGTAAATTGTTAAATTTAACAGACAGTATTTTTATTACCTTCGATCGTACAACAATTATATATCAACTTCCCTCACATCACAGTATTGAGGATGATGAAAAAATATTGTTTCAAGAATTGAGATATTCTGGATTTGTATTTAATAGGGATGATAAATTTGGGTATTTTTTTAATTCAATAAATGATTCAATTGGGAAAAAAACATCTGTAGATTCAATTTTGAAAATAAAGGCTTTTGGCTTTTTGGATATATATGATGTTATTAAGGAGAGTAAATTAGAGTCATCATATACTAACCCCCAAAACCATACTTTAACCCAAGTCTATTCATCAAAAAAAATCGTGGATGAATCATACAACGATACTAGCTATTTATATTTTAATAAAAGAAATCCATTAATTGATTTACCTTTTTCTAAAAAAATAGATAGTGTTATGAATCTTAGTTTGTTTAAAGCTAGATTTTTATTCAACGAAAGATATTCAGAGTTGTACAAAATCAAAGTGCCAAAAAGAGATATAACAATTGATCTTATTAAAATGAAGAATGAAATATCATCGGAGGCAAAATCTTTTTTGCACTTATTTAAATCGAAGATCAAGAAAAATGAATTGAATTAAAAACGCTTCAAATCTTAATTAGAAGAACTATTTAATGACAAGATAAGCCTCAATCTTCCTATAAATTTCCTCCGTCACCGCCATCACTTTCTTCACATCTTCCACTTTGGAAAATAATCCATGTTCATTTCTATAAGCAACAATAGGATTAGCTACTCTGTATTTGATATAGGGATGTGCTTTTACTTCCTCCACCAAAGAACCAGCTCATTAGCGGCAGTATCTATGAATAGCAGATACATCTCTATTCTAATTAGCTACATTTTACAGCAATTCTTTTGCAGTTCGCCGGCATAAAATTTTAAACGACAAAATGGGATTGCATCTTTGATCTATCAAATTAAAAAAATAAAAAGCAAAAAAACAAAACAATGAAACAGATGAAATTTATAACAGCTGCTTTAATAATAATTGCCGCTGTTTCCTGCTCCAAATCAAAAAATGAATTGCCACAACCACAGCAGCAATCGGTAGAAAAAAAATTGATAGCAGCAAGTACTATTTATGCAAATGATCCTACGGAAACCATGGAACTAACCTATGATGCACAGGGAAGATTATCTAACTATAAGGATGATGAGCATACATACTTTTTTTCTTACGATGCCGGTTCTAAACTGAATGTAATAAGGAAGAAGCTGTCAGATGGTCAGCCTGACCAACTTATCGAATGTGATCTAAACGAAAAAGGTGCTATCACCAAAATGGTTTATAAGAAAGCAGATAATACGATTACTTACACATACGAATATTTTTATGACGCCAATGGATATATGATAAAGCAAAAAGGACAAGGTACTGGTTACTTAATGGAGGAGGAATATGTGATCGTGAATGGCAACCCGGTTTCTTCAAAGTTGTCTTATGACGGTGTATTTAATTCTAAACGGGAGTATCATTACGATGAAAAAATTCTCAACAAAGCCCCGCAAGGCACTTCAAACATGTGGCCGTCGGACAAATTATTCGGTAAGACGGTAAAAAATATTATGATTGCGTCTAAAACTTTTGATACTAACAATATAGTAACATGGGATGTTAAGTTTACTTATAAGTTTGATGCTGATAATTATCCTGTTAAACAAACAACTGACTATGTTTTGCAAGGTGAAACTAATGTGACTACGTATACTTATCAATAAATCTCTTTCTTCTTAAAAATTCAAGGCTGCCTGGGCAGCCTTTTACAGTTTATTTATTTTTTTGTCCACCGGGGTCTTCGCCTTGAACGACTTCAAACAAAATGAATGATGAGGCGAGACACCGGAGTGATTATAGAGTAAGATAAGGCTGAATCTTTTTATAAATCTCCTCCGTTACCACCATCACTTTCTTCACATCTTCCACTTTAGAAAATAATCCATGTTCATTTCTATAAGCAACAATAGGATTTGCTAAACTGTATTTGATATAAGGATGTGCTTTCAGTTCATCAACAGTTGCAGTATTGATATTAATTTTCTTCACTGACGGGTTATCTAATTTCAAATACTGTTTTATTTTTTGATAAGTTGAATCAGGCAAACCAAAAGTTTCTTTCACTTGTTCAACAGAATAAAATCCTCCGAGTTTGTCTCTGAAGTTTACAATTCTTGCAGCCAACTTGCTTCCAATTCCTGGCAAAGAAATGAATGCTGTTGTGTCAGCAGCATTCACATCAATAACAGAATACCCTGGCGTATATCTTTTAATCCCTGGTTTTTCACTAGCCGCAGTCGTATATGTTTCATTGACCTTATTTTCAGAAGAAGATTCAATTCTGATATAAGGCTCCAGTCTTTCAAATTCATCTTTATGTAATCCATAAACTCTTTGCAGGTCTTCAGGTTTTCTGAACTTCCCGCCTTTGCTTAAATAATTCTGAATCGTCTGGATTGTTTTATTTCTTAATCCCAAACGCTTCCATTCTGCAGCAGAAATTTTATTTGGGTCAAAATAGAAAAGCTCACCTTTTAGTTGCGAATTATTTGAATAACTTTTTTTTGATCTGTCATACTGGTAGGCATAATCATTATCATCCTTAGTTTGATCATCCTGGTAAAAAGAATCAGGCTGTTTTAATTCCAGCCTTTTCACGGTATTTATCCAGGCAGTGTCTGCTTTATCTGGGGCATAAGACCCTGTTCTTGACAAAATTGATGGGGCCATCAAAACTGCTATCATCACTCCGATAATTATAATGACAGCAATTCTTTCCCGCCGGGTAAAATTCAGGTAGTCCTTTACAAATTGCTTCCAGCCCATATCTTCCCGTTTTCATCCAAGGTAAGTTTTAGGGAAAAGCCAGAAAATACCCGCTTAGTAGTAATTTAGGCCGCATTTTTGTTGTCAAACTTTTCTTGGTCAGAAACTTATAACCCTTACCTTTGCAGTCCTTATTTTTTGCGCAAAACACATTGGGGTACAAATTCATTATTAAATAGCTGATTAACATAGGCTTTTATTCTTATAAATAAATGCCTGTGAGTCATTTGTATCCCCTGAACATTTAAAAAACCGGTTTTACAATTATGTCTTCAACAAAATTGAACCACAGGATTGATTTCGGCAAGATCAAACACCTCGCAGACGCCCCCGATTTGCTTGAGGTACAGATTCAATCTTTTAAAGAGTTTTTCCAGTTAGAAACAACACCCGATAAAAGGAATATCGAGGGCTTATTCCGAGTGTTTAAGGATAATTTTCCTATCACTGATACCCGGAACATTTTCGTATTAGAGTTCCTGGATTATTTTATCGACCCACCCCGTTACACGATCGAGGAGTGTATGGAACGTGGTTTAACCTATGCCGTTCCCCTCAAAGCCAAACTCCGTTTGAGCTGTAATGATGAGGAACACGTAGACTTTCAAACCATCGTCCAGGACGTGTTTTTAGGGAACATTCCTTACATGACACCCCGCGGTACGTTTGTTATCAACGGTGCTGAACGTGTAGTTGTTTCTCAGCTTCACCGTTCACCTGGTGTATTCTTCGGTCAGTCTATTCACCCCAATGGAACAAAGATCTACTCTGCAAGAGTAATTCCTTTCAAAGGTGCGTGGATGGAGTTTGCAACCGATATCAACAACGTGATGTACGCATACATCGATCGTAAGAAAAAGTTCCCCGTAACTACGCTTCTTCGCTCCATCGGTTATGAAACTGACAAAGACATTCTCGAATTATTCGGAATGGCTGACGAGGTTAAAACCGATAAGAAGACTTTAGCTAAATATGCAGGCAGAAGATTAGCTGCCCGTGTACTCAGAAGCTGGGTAGAAGATTTCGTAGATGAAGATACTGGTGAGGTTGTTTCTATCGAAAGAAATGAAGTAGTCCTTGAAAGAGATTCCATTCTTGATGATGAAGCAATTGATATGATTGCAGAAATGGATGTGAAGAGTATTTTTATTCAGCGTGAAGATGTAGGTGGTGATTATGCAATTATCTACAACACATTAAATAAAGATACTTCGAACAGTGAGCTGGAAGCGGTTCAGTATATCTATCGCCAATTGCGTGGTGCTGATGCCCCGGATAATGAAACTGCTCGTGGTATCATCGATAAATTATTCTTTAGTGATAAGCGTTACGATCTAGGAGAAGTTGGCCGTTATAAAATTAACCGCAAACTGAACCTGGATGCGCCATTAGTACAAAAGACATTAACAAAAGAAGATATCATTCTTATCATCAAATATCTTGTACGCCTTACAAATGGTAAAGCGGAGATAGATGATATTGATCACCTGAGCAACCGCCGTGTTCGCACAGTGGGTGAGCAGTTATATGCTCAGTTCGGTGTGGGTCTGGCACGTATGGCTCGTACTATACGTGAAAGAATGAACGTAAGAGATAACGAGGTATTTACACCAGTTGATTTGATCAATGCAAGAACACTTTCTTCTGTTATCAATTCATTCTTTGGTACATCGCAGTTATCTCAGTTCCTTGATCAGACAAACCCGTTAAGTGAGATCACTCACAAACGTCGTATTTCAGCACTCGGACCCGGTGGTTTGAGTCGTGAAAGAGCTGGCTTCGAGGTTCGTGACGTACACTACTCACACTATGGTCGTTTGTGTACAATTGAAACTCCGGAAGGTCCAAACATTGGTTTGATCTCTACACTTTGCGTACATGCGAAGATCAATGATATGGGATTCATTGAAACTCCTTACCGTAAGGTGAACGAAGGAAAAGTGGATATGAAAAAACTTTCTTTCCTGAGTGCAGAAGAGGAAGACCTGAAGAAGATCGCACAGGCTAACTCACCGTTAGATGAGAAAGGAGAATTTAAAGAAGAGAAAATCACTTCACGTCAAACTGGTGATTTCCCGATACTGGATAAAAATGAAGTGGAATTTATGGACGTAGCTCCGAACCAGATCGTTGGTTTGAGTGCTTCACTCATTCCGTTCCTTGAACATGACGATGCCAACCGTGCATTGATGGGATCAAACATGCAACGCCAGGCTGTTCCGCTTATCCGTCCTGATGTACCAGTTGTTGGTACAGGATTGGAAGGAAAGGCTGCTCGTGATGCAAGGATCCAGATCCATGCTGATGGTAATGGTATTGTTGAGTTTGTGGATGCAAACGAAATTCATGTTCGTTATGAGAGAGATGAAACGGACAGACTCGTAAGCTTTGAAGATGACTTAAGAGTTTACAGGCTTACCAAGTTTATCAAAACAAACCAGGAAACAAGTATCAACCTGAAGCCGGCTGTAAAGAAAGGTCAGCATGTAAAGAAAAGTGATTTCTTAACTGAAGGATATGCTACTCAAAATGGTGAACTCGCATTGGGTAAAAACCTGAAAGTGGCATTCATGCCATGGAAGGGTTACAACTTCGAGGATGCGATCGTAATTAGTGAAAGAGTAGTGAAAGAAGATATGTTTACTTCTGTACACATTTCTGAATATGAACTGGAAGTTCGTGATACAAAACTCGGTGAAGAAGAATTGACACCGGATATTCCAAACGTATCTGAAGAAGCAACAAAAGACCTGGATGAAAATGGTATTATCAGGGTTGGTGCACAGGTAAAAGAAGGTGATATCTTAATTGGTAAGATCACTCCGAAAGGAGAAAGTGATCCGACACCTGAAGAGAAACTGTTGCGTGCCATCTTTGGTGATAAAGCAGGTGATGCAAAAGATGCTTCGCTGAAAGCGCCGAATGGTGTGGAAGGTGTTGTTATCGGAAAGAAATTATTCCAGAGAGCTAAGAAAGATAAGAATAGTAAAGTAAGAGAGAAAGCCGCCTTGGAGAAACTGGAAAAAATGCACGAAGCAAATACCAAGAACGTAATGGATTTGCTGCAGGAAAAATTGGGTGCATTATTAAGAAACCATGTTTCAAATAGCGTAAGCAACAACTTTGGTGAAGTGCTGATTGGAAAAGGTGCCAAGTTCACACAGAAGAACCTGGCTGAAATCGACTATTCAACTGTTAATCCATTAGGATGGACGGCTGATAAGAAAACAGATGATCAGATCAATACGCTGTTACACAACTATAGTATTAAATACAACGAAGAACTAGGCCGTTACAAGAGAGAGAAATTTAATATCTCTATCGGTGATGAGTTGCCTGCAGGTGTATTGAAACTTGCAAAAGTTTATCTCGCAGTAAAACGTAAGTTGAAAGTGGGAGATAAAATGGCTGGTCGTCACGGTAACAAAGGTATTGTCGCTAAGATCGTTCGCCAGGAAGATATGCCGTTCCTTGAAGACGGAACACCTGTAGATGTTGTACTGAATCCATTGGGTGTACCAAGCCGTATGAACCTCGGACAGATCTATGAAACTGTTCTTGGATGGACTGCACAAAGACTGGGAGTGAAATTTGCAACGCCAATCTTTGATGGTGCTTCAGTTGATGAAATTGCTGATTACTGTAAGCAAGCTGATATTCCAATGTACGGCCACACTTACTTGTATGATGGTGAAACGGGAGATCGTTTCCACCAGAAAGCAACGGTGGGTGTTATCTATGTCATCAAACTTCACCACATGGTGGATGATAAAATGCATGCCCGTTCGATCGGACCTTACAGCTTGATTACTCAACAGCCGTTGGGTGGTAAAGCTCAGTTCGGTGGTCAGCGTTTTGGTGAGATGGAGGTTTGGGCATTGGAAGCATATGGTGCATCAAACATCCTGCAGGAATTGCTTACTATTAAATCTGATGATATCATCGGTCGTGCAAAAACTTACGAATCAATTGTGAAAGGTGATAATGTACCAAGAGCAGGTGTGCCTGAATCATTCAATGTATTGGTGCATGAGTTGAGAGGATTGGGATTGGATCTTAAGTTCGAGTAATGGTGAGTAGAGAATAAAACGTATCCCGCCAAGGCGGGACTGGTAACAAAAACAAAAAACTTCAAACCATAAAGTAATATGGCAATCAGAAAAGAAAATCGTCCGAAAGCTGCGTTTTCACAAATAACAATCGGACTTGCTTCGCCGGATACAATTCTTGAAAGAAGTTATGGCGAGGTGTTGAAACCTGAAACCATTAACTATCGTACTTACAAACCTGAACGTGATGGTTTGTTTTGCGAAAGGATTTTCGGACCGGTAAAAGATTATGAATGTGCCTGCGGAAAGTATAAGCGTATCCGCTACAAAGGCATTGTTTGTGATCGTTGCGGTGTGGAAGTAACCGAAAAGAAAGTTCGTCGTGAAAGAATGGGCCACATCAAATTGGTGGTGCCTGTTGTACATATTTGGTATTTTAAATCACTGCCGAATAAGATCGGTTACCTGTTGGGTGTAAGCTCTAAAAAATTAGAGACCATAATTTATTACGAAAGATTTGTAGTAATACAAACAGGTCTGCGTGCAGATAAAGGTCAGAGTGTTGGTGATTTGCTGACGGAAGAAGAATACCTCGATATTCTTGAAACATTACCAAAAGATAACCAGTACCTGCCTGATGATGATCCGAACAAGTTCATCGCAAAGATGGGTGCTGAAGCGGTACATGATATGTTACAGCGTATCGACCTCGATCAGTTATCTTTTGATCTGCGTAATGCGGCTGCAAACGAAACTTCACAGCAACGTAAGGCAGATGCATTGAAGCGTTTGAGTGTTGTTGAGGCTTTCCGTGATGCAAATACAAGGATCAATAACCGTCCGGAGTGGATGGTTATGCAATACATTCCTGTTATTCCGCCTGAACTTCGTCCGTTAGTTCCGTTGGATGGTGGTCGTTTTGCATCATCTGATCTGAATGATTTATACCGTCGTGTTATTATCCGTAATAACCGTTTGAAAAGATTATTAGAGATCAAAGCACCTGAAGTTATCCTTCGTAACGAGAAGCGTATGCTGCAGGAAGCTATTGACTCTTTATTTGATAACTCAAGAAAATCAAATGCCGTTAAAGCTGAAGGCGGCCGTGCATTGAAATCTTTGAGTGATGTATTGAAAGGTAAACAAGGACGTTTCCGTCAGAACCTGTTAGGTAAACGTGTTGACTATTCTGGTCGTTCGGTTATCGTAGTTGGTCCTGAATTGAAATTGCATGAGTGCGGTTTGCCAAAAGATATGGCTGCTGAATTGTTCAAGCCATTTATCATCCGCAAACTGATTGAGAGAGGTATTGTAAAAACAGTAAAGAGTGCAAGAAAATTAGTTGATAAAAAAGAAGCAGTGGTT